>QQTW01000004.1_pt1 | contig 372280 bp, 340 predicted proteins | sample 1904831 | NCBI WGS metagenome assembly QQTW01 (sample SAMN09435610, study PRJNA476489) | Subsurface metagenome, whole genome shotgun sequencing project. | reverse complement strand
GTAGCGCGCCGGCGCGGGCCGCGCGCGGTCCTGCCGCCCCGGCGCAAGCGGCCGCGGGGGAGGGCGGCGGCACCCGTGCCGCACTCGCCGTGCTGTCGGCGCAGCAGGCGCTCAAGGAGATCAACAACACGCCCGGCGGCGTCGCGCTGGTGCCGGCCGAGGCCTATCGCAACTCCACCGTGGCCAACACGATCAAGGACATCCTCGATTATGTCCCTGGCGTGTTCGCGCAGCCGAAATGGGGCGACGATACGCGGCTGTCGATCCGCGGCTCCGGCCTGTCGCGCAATTTCCATCTGCGCGGCATCCAGCTCTACATGGACGGCATTCCGATCAACACTTCGGACGGCTACGGCGATTTCCAGGAGGTCGACCCGACCGCCTATAAATATGTCGAGGTCTACAAGGGCGGCAACGCGCTGCAGTTCGGCGCCAATTCACTCGGCGGCGCGATCAATTTCGTCACGCCGACCGGGCGCGATCCGAATCCGAACGGCGCATCGTTCGACTTCGGCGCCTTCAACACCAGGCGGCTGCAGGTCAATGCCGGCGGCGCGAACGGGCCGTGGGATGGCTTCGCCACCGCGTCCACGCAGGCCTCCGACGGCTTCCGCGATCACAGTTTCGGCTCGAGCAACAAGCTCAGCGCCAATGTCGGCTACCAGATCTCGCCCGACGTCGAGACGAGGTTTTACCTGAACGCCAACGAGGTGCGCCAGCGCATCCCGGGCAGCGTCGACCGGACGACGGCGCTGACGTCACCGACCACGGCGGCCGCCGTCAATGTCGCCAATGATTGGCAGCGCAACATCGACACGGTGCGGATCGCCAACAAGACGACTATCCGCCTCGACGACACCCAGCTCGAATTCGGAGCCTTCGGCGTCGACCGGCATTTGATGCATCCGATCTTCCAGTGGCTCGACTATCGCTACAAGGACTATGGCGGCTTCGCGAAGCTGACCGACGATCGCGTCATCGGCGGCTTCCACAACCGGTTGATCGCCGGCGTCAACATCCTCAACGGCACCATCGATGCCCAGCAATTCGTCAATGTCGGCGGCTTCAAGGGCGCGCAGACGTCGTCATTGCGGCAGACGCCGGAGAACTATTCGGCATTCGCGGAGAATTCGTTCTACTTCCTGCCCAACGTCGCCTTCGTCGCCGGTACGCAATACCTGTTCGCGGTGCGCGACCAGCACGTCAACTTCTCGACCAATGGCGACCTCAACGGCCGCAGCAGTTTCAGCCTGTGGAGCCCCAAGACCGGCCTGCTCTGGCAGGTCGATCCGAGCTGGCAGGTGTTCGGCAACGTCTCGCGCAGCGCGGAGGTACCGAGCTTCGGCGAGAGCGTCAGCCCGAATTTCCTCAATCCGTCCCTGCCGAACATCCCGTTCTTTTCGATCAAGCCGCAGACCGCGACGACCTATGAGGTCGGCACCCGCATGAAGCGGCCGGACTACGCCTGGGAGGTCACGCTCTATCGCTCCGAGATCGACAACGAGCTGCTGTGTCTCTACAGCGCGTTCGGCAATTGCAACGTCACCAACGCCAACAAGACGGTGCACCAGGGGATCGAGGCCGGCGCGGGCGCGGCGATTTTCCGCGACATCTTCGTGAGCGGAGCGGCGCCGGACAAGATCTGGCTCAACATCGCCTATACGCTGAACGATTTCCGCTTCGACAATGATCCGGTGTTCGGCAACAACCAGCTGCCGGGCGCGCCGCGCCAATTCGTGCGGGCCGAGCTGCTCTACAAGCATCCGACCGGGCTTTATGCCGGACCCAATCTGGAATGGGTGCCGCAGGCCTATTTCGTCGACAGCGCCAACACGCTGATGACGTCGGCTTACGCGATCTGGGGCTTCAAGGCGGGATTCGACAATGGCGGTCCGGTGTCGGGCTATGTCGAGGCACGCAATATCGCCAACAAGGCCTATATCGCGAGCGCCAGCATCATCGACCGTGCCAATGCGGCGTCACCGCTGTTCGAGCCGGGAACGGGCAGGGCGTTCTATGCCGGGCTGCGCTATCGATGGTGAGAGGACGCCGATCGGCATCCGTCGGAGACCTTGCATGTAAAAGGCCCGCTCCGGGGCTCGCATTTCGGAGCGGGCCAGTCTGGGCGCGGCAAAGCGTTGCCGCGGCGCGAACCTAGCGCGGCATGCTGACACCACCCTGACGGCGGTCAAAAAGCCGCGGTGAAACCAGAGAGGCGACTGAACGCCGCCTCCCTGGCTCGATGATGGTTTTGTGAACGGAACGCCTTGCGGCGTGCTCACCATTTGTAGGCGAGGCTCGCCGTAATGCGCCGGCGATCACCGTAGTAGCAGGAGCCGATCGTGGCGCAGCTTGCGACGTAGATCTTGTCGGTGACGTTCACGACATTGAGCGCGGCGCGCCAATTGTTGTCCCATTCATAGTGCAGAGCGAGGTCGCCGAGCACGACCCCCGGAACGCGCGCGGTGTTCGCGGTATCGGCGAACGATGAGCCGACATAGCGCACGCCGCCGCCGAAGCCGAAGCCGGTGAGCGGGCCCTCGCGGAAGGTGTAGTCGGTCCAGACCGAGGCGAGCTCCCGCGGCGCGTTGGTGGGCACGGTGCCGATCAGCGCGGGATTGAGATCCTTGCTGACGAACAGCTCGTAATTGGTGTAGCTCGCCACCAGCTTGAAATCGCGCGTGATGTTGGCGACCGCCTCGAGCTCGACACCGCGCGAGGTGACCTCGCCGTTCTGGGTCTGGAACAGCGTATTGTTCGGGTCCGTCGTCAGGGCGTTCTTGCGCTTGAGATCGAAATAAGCGACGCCAAACCGCGCATTGAGTCCGACCGGCTCGTACTTCACGCCGATTTCGGTCTGCTCGGAGGTTTCCGGCAGCAGCAATTGGCCGGCGGCCGTGGTGCCGATCACCGGATTGTAGCCGGTCATGTAGGAGACGTAGGGCGCGACGCCGCTGTCGAAATTGTAGATCGCGCCGACGCGTCCGGAGAACTTGCTGTCGTCGCGGGCCTGATCGGCGCCGATCCGGTTGTTGTTGGTGAGATCGACAAAGTCCTGGCGACCCGACAGCACGACGGTGAGGCGGTCGAGCTTGACCTGATCCTGCAGATAGAGCCCGGCCATGCCCTGGGTGAGATAGGCGTTCTGATACAGCGCGCCGGTGAATGGCGTGTTGTTGCCGTAGACCGGATTGAGCGCGTTGAGGTTGGTGCCCATGCCGAAGCCCTGGCGATCGTCGATGCCGTAATATTTCAGGTCGACGCCGACCAGCGCGGTGTGCTGCAGCGCGCCGGTCGCGAAGCGATATTCGAGCTGATTGTCGAGGTTGAGCTGGGTGGCGATGCCGCGGGTGTAGAAATTGCCGCGCATGATGTCGGCCGCAGCAGGCGTCGTCGCATAGCCGAGCCCGTAGAGGCCGGCATAGTAGACATCGACATGAGCCATGCGCGCGTTCTGGCGGAAGTCGATGTTGTCGGTCACGCTCTTCTGGAACTGGTAGCCGACCATCTGCTGGTCGCGGCGGAACTGGTCGACACCGGGATCGCCGGAGAACAGGCTGGTCGGAATTTTGCCGAACGGCGCGTTGGTGACGGTGCCGACATAGGGCAGGAAGTTCTCGGCCCTCGTATTGCTGTGCGAGGCCATGCCGAACACGGTGAGGCTGGTGTCGGCGTCGGGCCGCCAGGTCACCGACGGGGCGAAGAAGAAATTGTTGTCGTAGACGTAGTCGGTCTGGGTGCCGCCGCCCTGGGCTTGGCCGACCAGGCGATACTGCACCTGCCCGCCGCCGGGCTGTGCCGTCGCGCCGCCGATGTCGAACTGGGTATAGGCGTTGCCGAAATTATTGACGCCGGTCTCGATGTAGCGAATGGGCTCGGCTGACGGCAGCTTGCTCACCGCGTTGACGAGCCCGCCCGGCGCCGAGCCGCCATACAGGATACCGGAGGGACCGCGCAGCACCTCGACGCGCTCGAGGTTGAAGGGTTGCAGCTTCCAGCTGGCATAGGAGGTGTAGAACATCTGCAGGCCGTCAAGGAACAGCGACTCGTTCTGCGCGGGGAAGCCGCGGATCATGAACCAGTCGTTGCGGAAATCGGCGCCATAGGTGCCGCCGATCACGCCCGGCGTGTAGCGCAGCACCTCATCGAACTTGCCGACGATCTTCTGGTCGCGGATCTGTTCGGCGCTGATCACTGTCACCGATTGCGGGGTCTGGACGATCGGCGTGCTGGTCTTGGTGCCGGTTGAACTCTGTCGTGCCAGATAGCCGGTGACCGGACCGTTGGCGCGCTCGTGTCCGGCCCCTCCGCCGGCAGCTGGCTGCGCGGCTTGTGGCTGTGCTCCCACTGGCGCGGTCGTGGCGCGGCGCGCGGCGCTCCGCGCGCGGGTGGTCCGCTGCGAAGGCTGCTGCGATCGCGCCGCTTGCCGGTGCGGGGGCGCATCGACCGTCACGGACGGCAATTGCGTCTGCGCAAAGACCTCGTCCGCACTGGCAACCGAAAGCATCACCAAAGCCGAAGCAGCAAACCGCTGCGGCCGAATCCATCCGTCCGTCATTCAACGCCCCCGAAGAGAATTTTCTCCGGCGTCGTTATCACGGTGATTTTCGCAAACAGCCCGCGCGCGCTTAGAAGCTATCGAAGCCGTGCGTAAAGCGCGCGGGTGTGACTGAGCGACAACGGAGTACGACGGGCAATTGCACGCGTCGCGTGAGACGTTTGAATCGATCAAGTGTCGAACGATTCAAGAATCGAACGATTCAAAATTCGTGGCGCGTGTCGTCGTCTCGTGACTCGATACATCGCGATTGAACGCGCGACGATCGAGAGCGTCGCAAGTTGCGCGATTCTGTTCTCGCGAAGTGCGGGGCAACGAATGCCTCCAGCCTCGCCCATGTGTGATCGGGAAGGGGCCGGTCACGGTCCATTCGACGGTCGCGGCTTGCCGCGCCAGCCGGCTGGAACCGGGACCGGCGGCGACCGGGATCGGGACGACCGGGCCGGGCGCCGGGAGGAGTCGCAATCCCCGCCATCCCCACCATATCTGGCATAATTGACCGCCGGGGACCGCAAGCGCTTGGCCATTTTGGGGTGATGTGATAACCCTCTGAGACCAGCTTCGACCGCCACTCGTGACCGTCCGCACCCAAAGTAAAGGCTTGCGGCGTTGGAGATATTTCGCCGATGACCTCATCCTCCAAGACCGCTTCCGCGCCCGATTCCTTCTTCACGGCGACCCTTGCCGAGGCCGATCCCGAGATCGCCGCCGCGATCAAGGGCGAGCTCGGCCGGCAGCGCCATGAGATCGAGCTGATCGCCTCCGAGAACATCGTCAGCCGCGCCGTGCTGGAGGCGCAGGGCTCGGTGATGACCAACAAATACGCGGAAGGTTATCCGGGCGCGCGGTACTATGGCGGTTGCGAGTGGGTCGACGTCGCGGAGAACCTCGCGATCGAGCGCGCCAAGAAGCTGTTCGGCGCCGGCTTTGCCAACGTGCAGCCGAACTCCGGCAGCCAGATGAACCAGGCGGTGTTTCTGGCGCTGCTGCAGCCGGGCGACACCTTCATGGGTCTCGACCTCGCCGCCGGCGGCCATCTCACCCACGGCTCGCCGGTCAATATGTCCGGCAAATGGTTCAAGGCCGCGCACTACACTGTGCGCCGCGAGGACCAGATCATCGACATGGACGAAGTCCAGAAGCAGGCCGAGCAGGTCAAGCCGAAGCTGATCGTCGCCGGCGGCTCGGCCTATTCGCGTGCCTGGGACTTCAAGCGCTTCCGCGAGATCGCCGACTCGGTCGGCGCGTATCTCCTGGTCGACATGGCGCATTTCGCAGGCCTCGTCGCCGGCGGCGTGCATGCCTCGCCGGTGCCGCACGCCCACGTCACCACCACCACGACGCACAAGTCGCTGCGTGGTCCGCGCGGCGGCCTGATCCTCACCAATGACGAGACGCTCGCCAAGAAGCTGAACTCGGCGATCTTCCCGGGTCTGCAGGGCGGCCCGCTGATGCACGTGATCGCGGCCAAGGCGGTGGCGTTCGCCGAGGCGCTGCGGCCCGACTTCAAGGTCTACGCCAAGAACGTGGTCGAGAACGCCAAGGCGCTGGCCGAGACGCTGCGCAGCCACGGCCTCGACATCGTCTCCGGCGGCACCGACAACCATCTGATGCTGGTCGACCTCCGGCCGAAGGGGTTGAAGGGCAACATCTCCGAGAAGGCGCTGGTGCGCGCCGCCATCACTTGCAACAAGAACGGCATCCCGTTCGATCCCGAAAAGCCGTTCGTGACCTCGGGCCTGCGTCTCGGTACGCCGGCCGCGACCACCCGCGGCTTCGGCGTTGCCGAGTTCAAGCAGGTCGGCGGCATGATCGCCGAAGTGCTGAACGCGCTGGCGCAATCGCCGGACGGCAAGGCGCCGCTGGTCGAGGCCGCGATCAAGGAGCGCGTCAAGGCGCTGACCGATCGCTTCCCGATCTACCAGTAAGTAAAGGAGCGCATGATCCGGAAAAGTGGATACCGGTTTTCCGAATAGATCATGCGCAAATAAAGGTCCCGTCGGATGCGCTGCCCGAGCTGCAATTCTCTCGATACGCAGGTCAAGGACTCGCGTCCGACCGAGGACTCCGCTGTGATCCGCAGGCGGCGCGTGTGCATGGCCTGCAACTTCCGCTTCACGACTTTCGAGCGGGTGCAGCTGCGCGAGCTCACGGTGATCAAGCGCAACGGCCGCCGCGTGCCGTTCGACCGCGACAAGCTGGTGCGCTCGCTGCAGATCTCGCTGCGCAAGCGCCCGGTGGAGTCCGAGCGGGTGGAGAAGATGGTGTCCACCATCGTCCGCGAGCTCGAAAGCGGCGGCGAGGCCGAGGTCTCTTCGGAGGCGATCGGCGAGATCGTGATGGAGCATCTGCGCCAGCTCGACGACGTTGCCTATGTGCGCTTCGCCTCGGTCTATCGCAATTTCCGCGAGGCCAAGGACTTCGAGGCGGTGCTCGACGAGCTGACCGGCGAAGAGGATCCGCGGCTCGCAACGTTGCGAAAATGATCTTTCGCATTCTCGAAGACCAGTTCGCGCAGAAATCCAAGGAGGCCAAAGCCGCCGATCTGCGCTTCATGCAGCTTGCGCTGGCGCTCGGCCGCCGCGGGCTCGGGCGCACCTGGCCCAATCCGGCGGTCGGCGCCGTGATCGTCAAGGATGGCGTCATCGTCGGTCGCGGCTGGACCCAGCCGGGTGGCCGGCCGCATGCCGAGGTCGAGGCGCTGCGGCGCGCCGGCGACGCTGCCCGTGGCGCCACGCTCTATGTCACGCTAGAACCCTGCTCGCATTTCGGCCGTTCGCCGCCCTGTGCGGATGCCGTGGTCGCAGCCGGGCTTGCCCGCGTGGTGTCGGCGATCGAGGACCCCAATCCGGACGTCGGTGGCAAGGGACATGCGAAGCTGCGCGCAGCCGGCATCGCGGTCGATGTCGGGCTGTGCGCGGCGGAGGCCGCGCGCGACCACGCCGGACACTTCCGCCGCATCACCGACAAGCGCCCGCATGTGATCCTCAAGCTCGCGGTGTCCGCCGACGACAAGATCGCGGCGCTCGGTCACAGGCCGGTTGCAATCACGGGCGAGGCCGTGCGGACCCGCGTGCATCTGTTGCGCGCGCAGTGTGACGCGATCCTGGTCGGCATCGGCACGGTGCAGGCCGACGATCCGCTCTTGACCTGCAGGTTGCCGGGCATGGCGGCGCGCTCGCCGATCCGCGTGGTGCTGGATCGCGCGCTACGGATCTCGGGCGACAGCCGAATGGTGCATTCCGCGCGCGAGACGCCGCTCTGGGTGATGACATCAGACCTGGCGGAGGCGCCTGCCGCGGTGAAGCTCGGCGCCGCGGGTGCGCAGGTTATCCGCGTTGCCACCGGTGCGCCGGCGGGGCTCGATCTGCCTGCCGTCCTGCATGCGCTGGCGGAGAGGGGGATCACGCGGCTCCTGGTCGAGGGCGGGTCTCGCGTGGCAAATTCTTTCGTGGCAGCGGGCCTTGTCGATGAAATCTGGCTGTTGCGCGGACCCGATGCGATCGGCGCCGACGGCGTTCCCGCGCTGGACGCAATGCCGCTCGCCGCAATCACGCAGTCGCCCGCTTTCCGGCTTCGTGCTAGCGAAACCCTCGGCAAAGACAGTCTCAATATCTACGAGCGTGCGTAATGTTTACCGGAATTGTCACCGACATCGGTGAGATCGTTAGCCTGAAGCCCGTGGCGCAGGGGCAGCTGCATCGGTTGCGGATCGCCTGCGACTACGACCAGACCACGATCGCCGACGGCGCCTCGATCGCCTGCAACGGCGTCTGCCTCACGGTGGTCGCCTCCGGCACGTCAGACGGCAAGACCTGGTTCGACGTCGATGCCGCGGCCGAGACGCTCGGCATGACCACCGCCAGGCATTGGGGGCAGGGCGGCAAGCTCAACCTCGAGCGTGCGCTCAAGATCGGGGACGAACTCGGCGGTCACATCGTGGCCGGGCATGCCGACGGCATTGCCACCATCGTCAAGCGCGACGACCTGCCCGACATGGCGCGCTTCGAGCTTCGCACCACCCGCGAGCTCGCGCGCTTCATCGCGGCGAAGGGCTCGGTCACGCTGGACGGCGTGTCGCTGACCGTGAACACGGTCGACGACGTCACTTTTTCGGTGCTGATCATCCCGCATACGCTGTCCGTCACGACGCTTAGCGGCTGGAAGGCCGGTAGCGAGGTCAATATCGAGGTCGACCTGATGGCCCGCTACGCCGCGCGGCTGTCGGAGATGAAATAGCCTCGATCCGACATTGCGGCCGAGACGGACGTCATTATGTGCCAATTCGGCTCCGGCGACTGCCGGCTGGATGGCCTATGCATTGCGGGCGAAGCCGACCTGAAAAATCGCCCCGATCGCGGTGCCATCCAGGCCAGTATTGCCCTTGGCTTTACCGCCTGCTGCGCCTAAAACGCTGCACAAATCCTCCCCAAGTTCCGATTGGTTATTGCAATGGCTGACGCGCGGCGCGCACCCCTGAAGGACCAGACCGACATCACAGGCGCACGCGTGCTGATCGTCGAGGCCCGGTTTTACGACGACATCCAGGATGCGCTGCTGGAAGGCGCGCTGGCCGAGCTGAAGGCGGCCGGCGCCGGCCACGACGTCATCACGGTGCCGGGCGCGCTGGAAATTCCGGCGGCGATCGCGATCGCGATCGATGCCGCTGAAGCGAACGGCAAGCCCTATGACGCGGCGATCGCGCTCGGCTGCGTGGTGCGCGGCGACACCATTCATTTCGAGATCGTCTCGATGGAGTCCTCGCGCGGATTGATGGATCTGGCCGTCAGCCGGAAATTCCCGCTCGGCAACGGCATCATCACCGTCAACACCGAGGCCCAGGCCTGGGCGCGGGCGCGCGCCAGCGAGTTGAACAAGGGCGGCGACGCGGCTCGCGCCGCGATCGCGATGCTGCGGATCAAACGCCGTCTGGCAAAGGCCTGACCATGGCTGACAGCAACAAACCCGGCAAAGCCCCTGAAAGAAAGGCCAACCGGCGCGGCGCGGCGCGGCTCGCCGCCGTGCAGGCGCTCTACCAGATGGACATCGGCGGCGCCGGGATCAACGACATCTTCGCCGAGTTCGAGAGCCACTGGCTCGGCAACGAGGTCGAGGGCGACAAATACCTGCCGGCGGAAGCTGCGTTCTTTCGCGACGTCGTCTCCGGCGTGGTGCGTGACCAGGCTAAGCTCGATCCGCTGATCGACGAGGCGCTCTCGAAGGGTTGGCCGCTGAAGCGGATCGACGCGATCCTGCGCGCGGTGCTGCGGGCAGGATCCTACGAGCTCGAGCATCGCAAGGACGTGCCGGGCCGCGTGGTGGTTTCCGAATATGTCGACGTCGCGCATGCCTTTGTCGAGAAGGACGAGACCGGCATGGTCAACGCCGTGCTCGACCAGATCGCGCGCCAGTTCCGCGGCGACGAGTTTGTGCGGGGCTGAACCACGTATTCCGCCGTCATCACCCGCGAATGCGGGCGATCCAGTACGCCGCGGCGGTCATTGGCAACAACTGCTGCCGCGGCGTACCGGATCGCCCGGTCAAGCCGGGCGATGACAGCTGAGGGTAAGGCGCACGACATGGCAGAGCGTCACGACGGCCCCTCCGGCGAAGACTCCCTGATTGCGCGCTATTTCAAGCCGCTGGCGACCGATCCGGGTGCGTTCGGCCTCGACGACGACGCCGCCGCGCTGAGGGCGGCCGGCGAGGACATCGTGGTCACCACGGATGCCATCGTCGAGGGCGTGCATTTCCTCCCCGATGATCCGCCCGACACGCTGGCGCGCAAGGCGCTGCGGGTGAACCTGTCCGACATCGCGGCCAAGGGGGCTGTGCCCGCCGGCTTCGTGCTGACGCTGGCCGTGCGCAAGGTCGATGAGGCCTGGCTGAAGCCGTTCGCGCGGGCGCTTGGCGAGGACGCTGCCGATTTTGGCTGTCCGCTGCTTGGCGGCGATACGGTTTCCACGCCGGGGCCGCTGATGATCTCGATCACCGCGTTCGGCCGGCTGCCGCAGGGCACGATGGTGCATCGCGCGGGCGCGCAGGCGGGCGACCGCGTGTTCGTCACCGGCACGATCGGCGACGCCGCGCTGGGTCTCGATGTGCTTCAGGGAGGTCCGGTCGCGGCGGCGTTGGCCGACGATGCCGCCGGGCGGGATTTTCTTGCCGCCCGCTACCGGGTTCCGCAGCCGCGCAACGCGCTTGCTCGTGCCGTCCGTGCCCACGCCAGCGCCGCGATGGACGTGTCCGACGGTCTCGCCGGCGATCTGGCCAAGCTTTGCGCAGCCAGCGGTGTGACGGCCGTGATCAACGTGCCGAGCGTCCCGTTGTCATCTGCGGCCGCGGGGCTGCTCGCACGCAAGGCAATCGGGATCGAGACCCTGATCGCCGGCGGCGACGACTACGAACTTTTGTGCGCGGTCCCGAGCGATCGCGCAGATGCTTTCCTGCGAGAGGCGCGCCAGGCCAAGGTCACGGTGACCGCCATCGGCGGCCTGATTGCCGGTTCGTCACCACCGAGCTTCCTCGACGGGCAGGGCAGGGAACTGAAGTTGCAGCGGCTGTCCTACAGCCATTTCTAGAATTCTCGGCCGGACGGCGCCGATTTTCCTTCCAAATAGCTGCCCATATCGGCCTTTTCGGCCACAGGTAGCGTTGCACAGCGGTAACGATTTTGGCAAGGTCGTGCCCGATTTGAGGCAATCCGTTTTGGGGAGGGTTGTCCTCGCAAAATAAGCGCCTGCCGCGCCCTAGCGGCACAAATAGGCGCGGGGGTTACATCAAGGATCTGAGGCAACATTCAATGACAGCTTTATGGTTGATTGTGCTCTGCGGGGCGCTTTCCATCGTCTACGCGATCTGGGCGACCCAGTCGGTCCTGAACGCGGATGCGGGCAATGCCCGCATGCAGGAAATCGCGGGCGCGGTGCGCGAGGGCGCACAAGCCTATCTGCGGCGGCAGTACACCACGATCGGCTTGGTCGGTATCGTGATCTTCGTGCTGCTGGCCTACTTCCTCGGCCTGCTGGTGGCCCTCGGATTTGCGATCGGTGCAATCCTGTCGGGCGCGGCCGGCTTCATCGGCATGAACGTTTCGGTGCGTGCCAACGTCCGCACCGCGCAGGCGGCGACCACCTCGCTCGCCGGCGGCCTCGAACTCGCCTTCAAGGCGGGCGCGATCACCGGCCTGCTGGTCGCTGGTCTCGCGCTGCTCGGCGTCACGATCTACTTCATGGTGCTGGTCAAGTTCCTTGGGCTCGAAGCCGGCAGCCGCACCGTGGTCGACGCCATGGTGGCGCTCGGCTTCGGCGCCTCGCTGATCTCGATCTTTGCCCGTCTCGGCGGCGGCATCTTCACCAAGGGTGCTGATGTCGGCGGCGACCTCGTCGGCAAGGTCGAGGCCGGCATCCCCGAAGACGATCCGCGCAACCCGGCCACCATCGCCGACAACGTCGGCGATAATGTCGGCGACTGCGCCGGCATGGCGGCGGACCTGTTCGAGACCTATGCGGTGACCGCGGTCGCCACCATGGTGCTCGCGGCGATCTTCTTCGCCAAGACGCCGATCCTGGTGAACATGATGACGCTGCCGCTCGCGATCGGCGGCATCTGCATCATCACCTCGATCATCGGCACCTTCTTCGTCAAGCTCGGCGCCAGCCAGTCGATCATGGGAGCCCTCTACAAGGGCCTGATCGCCACCGGCGTCCTGTCGCTGATCGGCGTTGCCGCCGTCATCAACTGGCTGATCGGCTTCGGCAAGCTCGACGGCGTCGACTACACCGGCCTTTCGCTGTTCTGGTGCGGCGTGGTCGGTCTTGCGGTCACCGGCCTGATCATCTGGATCACCGAATACTACACCGGCACTGACTACCGCCCGGTGAAGTCGATCGCGGCGGCCTCGGTCACCGGTCACGGCACCAACGTGATCCAGGGCCTCGCCGTCTCGATGGAGGCGACCGCGCTGCCCGCGATCGTCATCATCGCCGGCATCCTGGTCACCTACAGCCTGGCCGGCCTGTTCGGTATCGCGATCGCGACCGCCACCATGCTGGCGCTGGCCGGCATGATCGTCGCGCTCGACGCCTTCGGCCCGGTCACCGACAATGCCGGCGGCATCGCCGAAATGGCGGGTCTGCCGAAGGAGGTGCGCAAGTCGACCGACGCGCTCGACGCGGTCGGCAACACCACCAAGGCGGTGACCAAGGGCTACGCGATCGGCTCCGCCGGTCTCGGTGCGCTGGTGCTGTTTGCGGCCTATAACCAGGATCTCAAATTCTTTATCAGCGACTCCAACGCCCATGCCTACTTCAAGGGCGTCAATCCGGACTTCTCCCTGAACAATCCGTACGTCGTGGTCGGCCTGCTGTTCGGCGGCCTGCTGCCGTATCTGTTCGGTGCGATGGGCATGACCGCGGTCGGCCGCGCCGCCGGCGCGATCGTCGAGGAGGTGCGGCGTCAGTTCCGCGAGAAGCCCGGCATCATGCAGGGCACCGACAAGCCGGACTACGGCAAGGCGGTCGACCTGCTGACCCGGGCCGCGATCAAGGAGATGATCATCCCCTCGCTGTTGCCGGTGCTGTCGCCGATCGTGGTCTACTTCCTGATCTATTTCATCGCGGGTGGTGGCGCGGACGGCAAGTCGGCGGCGTTCTCCGCGGTCGGCGCCATGCTGCTCGGCGTCATCGTCACCGGTCTCTTCGTGGCGATCTCGATGACCTCGGGCGGCGGCGCCTGGGACAACGCCAAGAAGTACATCGAGGACGGCCACTACGGCGGCAAGGGCAGTGATGCCCACAAGTCCGCGGTGACCGGCGACACCGTCGGCGATCCCTACAAGGACACGGCGGGCCCGGCGGTGAACCCGATGATCAAGATCACCAACATCGTGGCGCTGCTGCTGCTGGCGATCCTCGCGCACTGAGCGGCGACACGAACGAATCCAAAGCCCCGCGGCGAAAGCCGCGGGGTTTTTGTTGGAATAGCCAGACGCGAACAACACGGAGAACAATCGATGTCGCTCTCATCCGCCCGCAACTATGCGCTTCGCGCCTCCAAATCGCAGGATCAGACAGAGGCCATCGAGCTACTCTCGAAGGCGATCATGGAACTGGCGATGTCGATTGAAGCCACCGACGCCAAGGTGAAGAAGATCAACAAGTCCTCGTAGCGTCGGCCGCACCGCGAGCCCAAATGACGGCTGCGCCGTCACTTGACCTCCATCTGCAAGCCTTCCTTCTCGATGATGGCGGCGAATTTCCTGGTCTCGGCATCGACGAAGTCGGAGAATTGCTGCGGCGTGCCGTAGTCGGCGCGGGCGCCCATGCCGGCGATGTTCTTCCTGACGTCGTCGCGCGCCAGCATCGCCTTGATCTGGCGGTTCAGCTCGTCGACGACGGGCGCGGGTGCCGTCTTCGGCAGGAATACGCCGAACCAGGACGCGACGTCGAATTTGGCGAGCTCCGGCGCGCCCTCGCGCATGACGGGCAGGTTGGGCGCGGAGTCGCTGCGGTCGGCCGTCGTCACGCAGAGCCCGTTCAGCTTGCCGTCCAGCACCTGCGGCAGCGACGGATAGAGATTGTCGAACAGGATCTGGATGTCGCCGGCGAGCCCGGCCTGCAATGCCGGGCCGGCACCGCGGAACGGCACATGCGTCATCTTCAGCCCGGTCAGTTGCAGGAACCAGGCGCCGGTGAGGTGGGGGCTCTGGCCGGTGCCGGACGAGCCGTAAGTCAGCTTGTCCGGGTGCTTCTTCAGATAGGCGATCAATTCGGGGATCGACTTGAGGCCGGTCGATGGATGCGCCGAGACGATGTTCGGGATCCGGATCATGTTGGAGACCGCCTGCAACTGGTCGGCCTTGTAGGTCAGGTTGCGGAAGATGCCGTAGGCGATCGCGTTCGGACCGGGATTGCCGATCAGGATGGTATGGCCGTCGCCCTTGCTGCGCGCAACCTCCGCCGTGCCGATGGTGCCGCCGGCGCCCGAGCGATTCTCCACGACCACCGACTGGCCCCAGAGCGGCTGCAAATGCGCCGCGAGTAGCCGGCCCATCACGTCGGTCGATCCGCCGGCGGCGGCCGGCACGATGATCCGGACCGTCTCGGTCGGCCGCCAGTCGCCGGCCCCCAGGCTCGCGCGCGGCAGGATCGATGCGGCCGTCAATGCGGCCGTGCCCGACAATACCGTACGACGGGAAAATCTCTTGGCTCTCACGCGCTTACCCCCTGCTCAGGCTCTTGTTTGCGAGCAAGCCTAGGGGAGCGCTTGCCCGTTGGGCAAGCGACAAACTGGCGCAGTTCCTTACGCGCTAGTTAAAGCTCAGCAGCTTGAACAGCGGTGTGAGGTAGGACATTTCCTGGCCCGACGTCGGCGTGGTCCGGCTGACGAAGTCGAAGATCTTGCCGTCCTTCAGGCCGTAATTGGCGAGCCGGCGCACTTGCCGGTTCTTGTCGAAATAGACCGCGATGACGCGCTGGTCGACCACCCGCTGATTCATGAATGCGACCGGGCGCGAGGTCCGTTGCGAGATGTAATAGAACACCTCGCCGTCCAGCGTTGCGACCGTCGACGGCGTGCCGAGCACGATCAGCACCTGATCCTGGCTGGCGCCGATCGGAATCTGCTCGAGCGCTCCGTCGGGCAGGATGTAGCCCTTCTGGAATTGCTCACCGGCACAGCCGCCGAGCGCGGCGCCGCAGACGAGGCCAACGACCGCGAGGGCGCGGAAGCGCATGAAGAACCCGCGCGCGGAAGCCGTGCGAGACTGTCGTGAAAGAGTGTGGTTCATCGGCGGAACTGATCCGTCCCCTTGCATCGGCCGGAGCATTGACGTACCGGGCAGCTCAATGGATTGCAATCATGCCGAGCTCCAACGGGCGAACCCTCAACAGGTGTCCTTTGGGGGGCCGGCAGCCGGAACCCGTCATGCTTTGGCCGTTCAATCACTTGAGAAGACCCCGGGTGCCCGCGCGGAGCACCATTGAGACCATCTATGGCATGATCGTGACGCAGGCGCGAGAACCGTTATTTTACCGTGACTTGGGCGTTCCGGACACGGTTAATGGCCGTTTTGACCTGCTTCTGATGCACCTGTGGATGGTGTTGCGCCGACTGAAATCCGTCGATGGCGGTGCGGAGCTGTCACAGGCCCTGTTCGATCACTTCTGCATCGACATGGACGACAATCTCAGGGAAATGGGCGTCGGCGACCTCACGGTGCCGAAGCGGATGCAGGCGTTCGGCGAAGCGTTCTACGGTCGCACCGCGGCCTATGATCTGGCGCTGACCGACCGCGACGAGGCCCTGGCCGAGTCGTTCTGCAAGAACATCCTCAACGGTCAGAATATCGAGAAAGCCCATGAACTGGCCGCCTATGCCCGGGAGGCGATGGCCGGATTGGCGCGCGCGGACCGTGCGGCGCTGATCCAGGGAGCGTGGCGCTTCCCCGCGCCGCAGGCGGCCGGGAGCGCGGCATGAGCGGCGGCACCACAGGGCGGCCCGAGCGCGATCGCGATCCCTGGCGCGTCCTCGTCAACGTTGCGCAGATCCCCGACACCGGCCTGCATCGTGAGATCGCCGCCGACGAGGCGGCGCGAAAGGCGATGGCCGACGTCGCGGAGTTGCGGGAGGTCATCTCGGCGCAGGCGGAGTTTGACCTGCAGCCCAAGCGCGACGGCAGCTATCACGTCACCGGCCGGGTTCAGGCCCGCATCGGGCAGACCTGCGTGGTGACGCTCGAGCCGATCGAGAACGAGATCGATGAGCCGATCGATGTGGTGTTCGCGCCGCCCGAGCAGATCCCGGAGATGGCCGACCTGGTCGACGACGCCGAGGAGAGCGGCGAGGAGACGCCGGACCCGCCGGAGCCGATCGTCGGGGGCTTCATCGACATCGGCCGGCTCGCCACCGACGCGCTGTTCCTCGGCATCGACCCATATCCGCGCAAGGTGGATGCGGTTTTTGAACAGGAGGTTGAAGCGCCTGATCCGGAAAATCATCCGTTCGCCGCGCTGAGGGCGCTGAAGGAGAAGCCTGACGGCAAGAAGCCCAAGGGCAGCTAAAGGCGGCCGACGTCACATTTGCGGGGATGGCTTGCTGCAGAGCTGCGCGAACGGTGTCCGTGGCCACTTCAAATAACTGTCACAATACATTGAAATACAATGTATTTCTGATATAGCTTGATGCGTCGTGTGACGGTTCGGCCACTGCCTCGTTCGTGGTCAAGAGGTTGTGTCGGACCGCGGACACGCTATTGTCGCGGCCCGGCCGGGACGCGAGTTGGCGTTTCGGCAGGCGCCGTTGACGGCGGTGACTTCAAGCTCGCGGTCTTCGTCTGAAGGGCTGTGGGAGAGCAGGCTTCCGGGACGTTCATGCCTCATAAGGTTCGAATAGCGCTTGACGCCATGGGGGGCGATGTCGGCGCTTCCGTGGTCATTCCCGGCGCCGCGATCTCATTGAGCCGTCACCCCGACTGCGAATTCCTGCTGGTCGGCGACCAGGCCCAGATCGAGCCGGAGCTTGCCAGACATCCCGCGCTGAAGGCGGTATCCAAGGTGATCCACACCGACGTCGCCGTGAAGGGGGACGAGAAGCCGAGCCAGGCGCTGCGGCGGACCCGCAGGGCGTCCTCGATGTGGCTTGCGATCGACGCCGTCAAGCACGGCGAGGCCGATGTCGCGATCTCGGCCGGCAATACCGGTGCGCTGATGGCGATGGGTAATATCAACCTGCGGACGCTGCCCGGCGTCGACCGCCCGGCGCTCGCCGCGGTGTGGCCGACCTTGCGCGGCGATTCCGTCGTGCTCGACCTCGGCGCCACGATCGGCGGCGATGCCCACCATCTGACGACGCTGGCGGTGATGGGCAGCGCCATGGCGAGCGTGCTGTTCAACCTGGAGCGGCCGACTGTCGGCCTGCTCAATATCGGGTCCGAGGAGATCAAGGGCCACGAGGAAATCCGCGAGGCCGCCGGCATGCTGCGGGCGATGAACGCGTCCCAATTCAACTATATCGGATTTGTCGAGGGCGACGGCATCGGCAAGGGCGCCGCCGACGTGATCGTGTCGGAGGGCTTCTGCGGCAATATCGCGCTCAAGACCGCCGAGGGAACCGCGCGCCAGATGTTCGCCCTGCTGCGCGAGGCCATGTCGTCGAGCTGGCTGGCGCGGATTGGCTATCTGCTCGCCCGCGGCGCGTTCCAGAAGCTGCGCGACAAGCTCGACCCCAACAAGTCGAACGGCAGCATACTGCTCGGCCTGAAGGGCGTGGTGGTCAAGAGCCATGGCGGCGTCAACGCAGAAGGCTTTGCCTACGCGGTCGATGTTGGCTATGAGATGGCCCACTACGATCTCCTCACCAAGATCAATCAGATGCTCAATCGCGACGGCAGCGCCCTGGTGCAGGCGCAGACCGCGCAGGAGGCTGTCTCGTGACTGCGATACGTTCGGTAGTGCTCGGCTGCGGCTCATATTTGCCGGAGCGGGTTTTGACCAATGCCGAACTGGCTCAGCGAATCGACACGTCCGATGACTGGATCGTGCAGCGCACCGGCATCAGCGAGCGGCACATCGCGGCCGATGACGAGTTTACCTCGCATCTTGCGATCAAGGCGGCGCAGGCCGCGCTCGCCGATGCCAAGGTCGACGCCCAGTCGATCGACCTGATCGTGCTGGCGACCTCGACGCCCGACAACACGTTCCCGGCGACCGCGGTCGCGGTCCAGCATGCGCTCGGCATCAACCATGGCGTCGCGTTCGATCTGCAGGCGGTGTGCTCCGGCTTCGTCTTTGCGCTGACCACCGCCGACAATTTCCTGCGCGCCGGCCATCACAAGCGGGCGCTGGTGATCGGTGCCGAAACCTTCTCGCGCATCCTCGACTGGAGCGACCGCGGCACCTGCGTGCTGTTCGGCGATGGCGCCGGCGCGGTCGTGCTGGAAGCGCAGCCGCATTCAGGAACGACCGACGATCCCGGCGTACTGACGACGCATCTGCGCTCGGATGGCCGCCACAAGTCGAAGCTGTTCGTCGATGGCGGTCCCGGCTCGACCAAGACGGTCGGTTATCTCCGGATGGAGGGCCGCGAGGTGTTCAAGCACGCCGTCGGCATGATCACCGACGTGATCGTCGATGCGTTCAACGCCACCGGCTTCACCGCCGATGACATCGCCTGGTTCATTCCGCACCAGGCCAACAAGCGAATCATCGACGCATCCGCCCACAAGCTGCATATTGCGCCGCAGAAGGTGGTCTTGACAGTCGACAAGCACGGCAACACCTCGGCCGCCTCGATCCCGCTGGCGCTGTCGGTCGCCGTGAAGGACGGACGCGTCAAGAAGGGCGATCTTGTGCTGTTCGAGGCGATGGGCGGCGGCTTCACCTGGGGCTCGGCGCTCGTGCGCTGGTGAGTGCTTCGCTTAAAAGTACGGATATTTCGTAAGGTTCTTTTCCAGCGTGCATGCTGGTCGCTGTTGACCATCGCGCGCTAAGCTTTTAATTTCAGTCAGGAAATTGTTCGCCGAGAGTGCGGGGCAGGCGATGACGACGGGAACCGGAAAAACAGTGACGCGCGTCGATTTGTGCGAAGCGGTCTACCAAAAGGTAGGTCTGTCGCGCACGGAATCGTCGGCGTTTGTCGAGTTGGTGCTGAAGGAGATCACCGATTGCCTTGAGAAGGGCGAGACGGTGAAGTTGTCCTCGTTCGGCTCCTTCATGGTGCGCAAGAAGGGCCAGCGTATCGGCCGCAATCCAAAGACCGGCACCGAGGTGCCGATCTCGCCGCGGCGTGTGATGGTGTTCAAGCCGTCGGCGATCCTGAAGCAGCGGATCAATGGCCATGCCGTCACCAATGGCGACGGCAGCAAGGCCGATTAACTGGCGTTGAAGCCAAGAGGAGCGGGCATTTGGACAAGGCGCCGGATGCGTTCCGTACCATCAGCGAGGTCGCTGACGAACTCGATATCCCGCAGCATGTGCTGAGGTTCTGGGAAACGCGCTTCGCGCAGATCAAGCCGATGAAGCGCAGCGGCGGACGCCGTTACTATCGCCCCGACGACGTCGACCTGCTCAAGGGCATCCGCCGGCTGCTGTACGGCGAAGGCTATACCATCCGCGGCGTGCAGCGGATCCTGAAAGAACATGGCATCAAGTCGGTGCAGGGCATCGCCGACCAGGCCGCCGCGGTCTCCTTCGGCGCGGTCGAGGAGGCGGTCGGCAACAGCATGGCCGAGCCCGACGACGTCGAGAGCAGCGACGGCCTCGATTTCGACGGCGAGGAGGGCGACGGCGACGAGAAGGGCATCGACTACCGATTCGTCGATCCCGACGAGGATCCGATCCTGTCGACCTACAAGGCGCATGCCCAGCCGGGCAAGGCGTCCGCGCCGCCGCCGGTGCGGCCTTCCGTTCCGTCAGCGGATCGGGAGCGGCTCGAACGCGTGCTGCAGGAGCTGGTTGCCTGCCGGCAGATGATCGATACTGCGATGAAGGACGGCTGATCCAAGGAAACCCGGGCGGGAACCGGTGCCCGGATTGCTGCCTTCGAGGCCCTGCTTTGCCTTGCGCGAACGCAGGATCGCAGCTAATGGAACGGCATCGGAGCGTGGCGCAGCCCGGTTAGCGCACTAGTCTGGGAGACTAGGGGTCGGAGGTTCAAATCCTCTCGCTCCGACCATTTTTCAAAGCATTCGAGTTCTCAAACCGGCGTTGCCTTCGGCCCAGCGTGGCCCGCCGCCTCAGGTCTCGAAATCCATCGCTGCGATCAGGCACGCCTTTTCCAGGCGATTGGTGAGCGTCGCAAGCTTGGCCGTGAACTCGGCCAATTCGGGCTCGCTGAATTCCTCGAACACGGTTTTCTTGAACGCCTTGTGCTGCTCGGCGAGGCCCGCCAGATGCTTGCGGGTCTTGTCGGTCAGCGACAGGCGGACCACGCGCGCATCGGCCGGGGAGGGCGCGCGACGCAGCAACTCCTTCTGCTCGAGCAACTTTGACTGCGTGGTCACGAACGACGGATCGACGTGCAGCAGCTTCGACACCACGTTGATCGGTACGCCGACATCCTTGTCGAGATCCGAGATCGCCATCAGGATCATCCATTGCGGACCGCTGACGCCAAGCGCCTTGCCCCAGAGTTGGCGGACCCGTTCAAGATGCGAATTGATGGATGAAATTTCGAGCGTGAAGCGCTTGATGATGTCGAGATGCTCGATGGCGCGCTGACGCGTCGAATCCTTCCTGGTCACTGACACAGCTTCCCCTTCCCTAGGTGCCGACTCAGCTTTGTGCTGATTTATTTCTTTGTTCCCGCGTCGGCGCGGTATTTTTTCTCGTAAGTCGCTCAGGAACGCAAGTGAACGTAAAGCAATTATGATGCGTATGTGACGGTTCGGTTTTTTGGGTGCGACAATTTTGCCCACACATACAAGGGGCTTACGGCGAGCGTTGCCGACGAGACACAGTGTGGCCGCATTCGCATTCCTGACTTTATAAACTATTTTGATTGGCGAACTCGCGCATGCATATTGAACCCGGCGGTAGGGGAATCTCGATCGTCCCGTTGCGGTGATCGTTCAAGTCCGCCGCACTCCCAGAGATTGATCTGCGGGTGCGGGGTTTGGGGAAAACGGTCTTGGACAATGCGGGAGGATCACGGGGCGCTCGCGACCCGGACTCTACGCATATGAGCAACTTGGAGGTTTGATATGACATTGGCGAAGAGCCTTATTCTGGGCTCGGCCGCCGCGCTGGTCGCGGTCGGCGGGGCACAGGCGGCCGATCTTCCCGTTAAGGCCAAAGCGGTCGAGTACGTGAAGGTCTGCTCTCTTTATGGTCCGGGCTTCTACTACATCCCCGGCACCGACACCTGCATCAAGCTGGGCGGCTTCGTCCGCGCTGACCTCGTGGTCAACGGCAACGGCGTGTACGGTCCGAATACCAACGGCGCCAGCGGAGCCAACAACCGTTTCACCAACGGCTACACCTGGCGTTCGCGTGAAGACCTGAACATCGATACGCGCACCGCGACCGAGTACGGCGTGGTCCGCACCTATTTCGATGCGGTGTTCACCTGGACCTCGGACAGCTACGCGGCCAACGGCGCCGGCGGCACCGTCTACTCGGGCCTCGGTTCCGGCGCGGCGACGGTCAGCGCTCCGAACAACGCCAACTCCGGTGCGGTTGCGGCTGGTACGGTCGGCGTCTACTACGCCTTCATCCAGTTCGCCGGCTTCACCATTGGTAAGTCCGTCTCGCAGTTCGCTGCGCCCTGGACTGCCTATCCGGGCAACAACTACGACGCCCTCGTCGGTGGCATCAACACCACCAACGGCGTCAACCAGTTCACCTACACCGCGCAGTTCGGCAACGGCGTCTCGCTCGCTCTGTCGGCGCAGGATCAGGTTGCCTACACGCAGGCTGGCGTGAACAACCTCGGTGCTGGTGGTGCGTACGGCGCGAGCGACTATGCCGGCACGATCACGCCGGACTTCATCGCTGCGCTCAAGGTCGACCAGGCCTGGGGTATCTTCCAGGCGTCGATCGCAGCCCATGACAACCACGCAGCCTACTACGGCGCCACCGAAGTCACCGGCCATCCCGACGACAAGTGGGGCTGGGCTGGTGCACTGGCCCTGTCGATCAAGAACATCCCGACCGGACCTGGTGACACCATCAACATCCAGGGCGTCTACACCGACGGCGCGACCCGTTACAACATCCAGGATCTGGCCGGCGGCATCAGCTCGGCCGTCATCTATGGCGGCTCAAACCTGCCGGGCGCTTACGGCAGCGTTGGCTTCGGCACGGCACCCGACACGGTGTTCGGCCCCGGCGGTCAGCAGCAGTCGATCAAGACCTGGGGCTTCCGCGGTGCGTACACCCACAACTGGGATCCCTACTGGAACACCAGCTTGTACGGTGCATACGCTGCGGTCATGTACAACGACACGGCTAAGTCGCTCATCTGCGGCGTTGGTGGCGTCGGTGGCACGTTCCGCGCTGCCTTCGCTGGCGGCGCTGGTGTGACCAGCTGCAACCCCGACTACAACATCGGTCAGCTCGGCCTGATCACTCGTTGGACTCCGGTCAAGAACCTGACCTTCTCGGCCGACGTGACCTACGTCCATCTCGATCAGAAGTATGCCGGCACGATCACCACGTCGGCTGGTGCGATCGGCAAGCCGGTCGCGACCTACGAGCTGAAGAATCAGGACACTGTCCAGATGCTCTTCCGCGCTCAGCGTAACTGGTAATACCGGTTGATCTGATCAGGATCTGACAGAACCCCGGCAGGCAACTGCCGGGGTTTTTCTTTGAGTGAAAGCTCTCGCGATGGACGAGAGCGTTCTCAAGCAAGTGGATACCGGTCCGCGTGAAGAAAGCGCGTCAAAAGGGCTTTGGCTGCGTCATTTCTGTCCACGCGAACAACGAAGACGAGCCATGCGATTCATTCGCCGCAAACTTATTTACTTAGCTGATCTACTAAACTATATACGGAGTAGCCAACACATTGAATGATGGCTCTTAGCGTCATGCTAAGCCTCCCAAACCTCCGGCAATGCCCTGCCGGAGGTTTTTGATTCGGTGCGGTCAAGATTTGACGGAATCGATCCGCAGTGCATTCTCGTCGTTCATGGGACGCTTTAAGAACAGCCGCCTGGCGCGCATGAGCAGCGGCCACTATTGCCTGATACGGGATCTCGGGCTGGTGAAGGGCGGCAAGGGATTGCGGCACCATGAGGTGGTCATCGACTTCTCGTGGCGCGGCCTGCTCAAGCTGGCCGTGAGCGCCGGCACCGCTGTGCTGCGGCGGCGCGCGCCGGTGCGGATCGAAACAGCCGAATAGCGCGGGAGGATCTCGAGTTGAGCCGATCAACCGCAACGCCGCGCGTTTCGCAATAGTCCAACAGCGATCGTCATCAGCGTTGTCACGACCGATCGGGCCACGACATGCACGATCATTGTATCCGCTTGTCGATGTCAGATTGTTCGCAACGCGGAATGATTTCATGACGCGCCCCTCTGCTTCAATCTGATCCGCACGGCTCAACTGCGCGTGAGGGGCGCGCGCCGTTGCTGGACGATAATTCGGTGATGTACAGTGTTTCCGTCAGATGGTTGGGACTGCGATCCGCGCTCCAGCCGAAACCAAGAAAAAGCAGGGAAGGAACGGATCCCACATGAAGGATTTTGCCGGAAAGATTGCCGTCATCACCGGTGGCGGCACGGGCATGGGACGCGAGCTCGCACGGCAACTCGTCGCAGAGGGATGCAATGTCGCGATGTGCGACGTCTCGATGGAGGCGATGGCGGAGACCAAGCGGCTCTGCGAGGTCGAGAAGCTGCCGCAGGGGCTGCGTATCACCACCCACGTCGCCGACGTCTCGATCGAGGATCACTACAAGCGCTTCCGCGACGAGCTGGTCGAGCAGCAGGCGACCGACAAGATCCATCTGCTGTTCAACAACGCCGGAATCGGTGGCGGCGGCAGCCTGTTCACCAACACGCGCGAACAGTGGGAGCGCACCTTCAACATCTGCTGGGGCGGCGTCTATCTCGGTGTCCGCACCTTCCTGCCATTGCTGGTGAAGGCCGACGAGGCACACATCGTCAACACCTCGAGCGTCAACGGCTTCTGGGCCTCGGTCGGGCTCGGCGTCTCCCACACCGCCTACAGCGCCGCGAAATTCGCCGTGAAGGGATTCACGGAGGCGATGATCAACGATCTCCGCCTCAACGCGCCGCATGTCAAATGCTCGGTCGTGATGCCCGGTCACATCGGCACCTCGATCGTGTCGAACTCGCGCAAGGTACAGAACGGCTCAGATCAGCTCAATCCCGACGAGCTCAAGCAGGCGCGTCAGCGTCTGCAAGGGCAGGGCATCGACGTCGCCAAGATGTCGGATGCCGATATCCAGCAACTCGCGCTCGACCGTGCCCGCATCTTCCACGACGAGGCGCCGACCACGGCGGCCGCCGCCGCCAAGATCATCCTCGACGGCGTCAAGGCCGATCGCTGGCGTATCCTGGTCGGCGACGATGCGCATATGCTCGACGAGCGCGTGCGCAAGACGCCGGAGCAGGCATACACGCCGGAGTTTTATCAGGACCTCGTAGCGGCGACCGGCTGGAAGGTCGGCTGATTGGACTGAGGCCCGTCACCCCCGCGAAAAGGCAAAGCCTTTGCGCGGGGATCACGGGGGCAGCGCTTGCTTGTTGCCATCAACTACCGCGCATCGCGCGTTGGCGCGATCCGGACTGATAGGCGAGGCGGTAATGCCCTGGGCAATAGGGCATCCCGCCGAGCGGAGTGTTGCCGCAGAAGCAGAAATCATCGGCGCCCGGGCTGCTGATCGGCCAGCGGCAGCGCTGCTCGCTCAATTCGAACAGCGAACAGTTGTTGACGCTGACAACAGGCGCATCGTAGGGCTCCGTCTCGTAGACCGCCTGAAGCAGCTGGAGTTGCTGCTTCGCGGTCGCCCGTTGCGCGGCGTGGACGGCGGATTTCTTTCGCCGTGCCCGGCGTTCCTCCGGCGTCGTGCGCGTCAGGTTCAGCCGCGACAGCTTGCCGATGACAGCATTGCGGCTAACGCCGATATTGACGGCGATGTCGCGGCAGGAGAGGCCGGCTTCAAAGTAGATCTTGAGTTGGTCGACGCGCTCTGGCGTCCAGGTCTCTTGGTTGACAATCATCTGACGGTTCCACGTTCTGTGTTGAACCGCCGCGCGGACGCGTGCGCCGTCAGGGCGTGCGTCCGTTGTCGCGGATTGCAAGCAACCCGTCCTTGATGGCGAGCCGAATGCCTTCCTCGATCAATGTCCGTGCAACGCCCGGGACGCTCGTGCCGTGGGTGCCCTGTCTCACCAGCTTCTCGAGATAACCAATGGTCGAGAGTGCCAGTGTGACCGGGACGCGGTCGGTTTCGGCCTTTTCCGTAGCCATGAGAAAACGCTTAACCCTGAACGCCTGTACTGAAAAGTATCTATTTAGAGTCTATTTAGAAATGAGGCAGTTCGTCAAGCGCCGGTCGCAAAATGCGAACAGCCGCGCCGGAGGCGGATTCCGGCACGGCGTCACGATCAGATTACTTAGCTATATGAATGAGTTAGGTGCGTAGCTCGACCTTGACCGGGAACGTCTTCAGAAGCCGCTCGGCGGTTTCGGCCTTGTCCGCAGGCGCGCTCACGCTGAGGTACAGCCCGCGGGACGGGTCGGTGATGGCCTCGACGCTGACCTCGTCGGACAATCCTTCCCGCGCCAGCAGCTCGCGCGCGGCCTCGCCGGCGGCGATCTCGCGCAGCTTGGGCTTGAAGATCTTGCCGACCGGCGTGACCGGCATCTCCGCAATCACCGACACCACGCGCGGACGGGCGGGCGGCTCCAGGATGTTGTCCTGCACGAACGCGGCGAGCGCCTGCGGATCGATCTGCGCGCCGGGCTGGGCCGAGACGAACAGCATCGGCACTTCGCCGGCATAGCTGTCGGGACGGCCGACGGCCGCGGCCAGCGCCACGCCCGGAAACGCCAGCGCGGCGTCCTCGATCGCACGCGGATCGATGTTGTGGCCGCCGCGGATGATGACGTCCTTGGCGCGGCCCATGATGTAGACGAAGCCGTCGGCATCGATCCGGCAGATGTCGCCGGTGCGCAGCCAGCCGTCACGGAATGCTTCTTCGGTCTGCTTCTCGTCGACGTAACCGGCGAACACCTGCGGGCCCCGGGTCAAGAGCTCGCCGACCGGCGAGGGCCACGGCCCGGTGTGAAGCTTGCCGCCCTCGAGGATCGCAAGCTCGACCAACGGATTGCGGGTGCCGACGCTCTCGGCGCGCGGCCTCACGCCGTGCACGTCGTGAGTGATGGCGCCGGCGAGCTCGGTCATGCCGTAGAGCTGCTGGATGCAGTCGCCGCCCCAGGTCGCGAGATAGCGCCGCTCGATCTCCGGCGGGCAGATCGAGGCGCCGGTGGCGGTGACGCGCAGGCTCGAAATGTCGCTGTCGGCGACCGGGATGTCGGCGAGCGCGCCGAGCGTGGTCGGCACGTTGCCGGCGATGTTGACGCGGTATGTCTCGATGATTTTCCAGAAATGGGTGATCAGCGCCGGATCGCGCGCCCCGGCGGGACCCGGGATGAACATCGTCGTGCCGGCGGCAAGGCAATTGGCGGTCGTGCAGAACAAGCCGCCGACATGGAACAGCGGCAATGTGATCATCGCACGCTCGCCGCGGTGGAAATCGAGCGCCATGCGCGAGGAGACGGTGGAGGCGACCATCGCGCGATTGGTCAGCCGCGCCACCTTGGGATGGCCTGTCGTGCCGCCGGTCGGCAGCATCACTGCGACGCGGTCGGCCTCGCTCATGTCCCTCGACTTGCCGTAGTCGTCGCGCCAGGCCGGATCCGGCCGCAGCACCTCGCCGTCGAACGCGATACTGCCGTCGAGCGGCACAACCACGATGCGCCGGAGCGACGGCACCTCGCGCTGCAGGCCCTCGACCCTTTCATACAGGCCGCCCGGCATTCCCGGTGGCGGCGCCAGCAACAATTTTGCGTTGATCGCATTGAGCTGGGCCGTGATCGCTTCCCGCGTGAACAGCAGGTTGAGCGGTTCGGCGACGCCGCAGGCGGCTGCGCCGAAGATCGCGACCACGGTCGCAGGACATGCCGGCAGCAGGATCGCGACCGCATCGTTCTTGCCGATACCCTCCGCGCGGAAGTAGTTTTCGGCCGCCTTGACGTAGCCCATCAGCTGATCGTTCGAGATCACGACCGGGTTGGGATCGAGCGGCGAGCGCAGATAGATCGCGGCTTCGGCGTCCGGCGCGCCCTGCGGGCCGCGGGCGATGAGATCGAGGATCCGCGGGCAGGCGGCGAGCGTCTCCCGCATCTCCTTGTCGCGCGCAGCTTCGTCGGCCGGCGAAAGCCTGTCCTTCAGCATATCCGTCCCCGTCCATTCTTGTTCGTTGGGAGGGGGATTGTATCGAGCCGCACGCGCGGAACACAAGTGCGGCTATCGACCGCGTGTCAGCCGTGGACGACCGATTTGGCGATCATGCAGTGAATGCCCTTGGAGCCGTTGACCGTCTGGGTCACCCGCAGGTCGGCGGCCAGGCTGCACAGCGTGTAGGCGTCTTCGCGCGACAGATTTCGCTTCTCGCCGAGCAGCACGATCATGTCGCGCAGCGCCCGCACCACGCACTGGTCGAGATCGGGATCCATCGCCATGGTCATGTAATGGTCCGATGTCTCGGCGCGCGGATAGGCGAGCTTGAGGTCCTTGCGCAGGGTGAGGCGGAAGCGGCCGGTGAGAGCGGTTTCGATCGCGGTGACGCAGACCTCGCCGTCGCCCTGCACGCCATGGCCGTCGCCGCAGGAGAACAGCGCGCCCGGCACGAACACGGGCAGATAGAGCTTGGCGCCGGCCCCTAGCTCCTTGTTGTCGAGATTGCCGCCCATCGCGCGCGGGATGAGCGAGGAGATGCGGCCCCAGGCCGGCGGCGGCGAGACACCCATCACACCGAAGAACGGCTTCAGCGGCAGGTCGAGCCCCCAGGGCATGCGGCCGACCATCCGCGCACGATCGAGCGGGATGTTGAGGACGCGGGTCTCGTGGAAGTCGTCCGGCAGCGTGCCGGACAGCGGCTTGATCAGATTGTAGCCCCAATCCTGCCGAAGCTGGACGTCGAGGATATCGACCTCGAGCACGTCGCCGGGCTCGGCGCCGGCCACCGCGATCGGACCGGTCAGGATGTGCCCGGGCACCATCCGCTCGCTCTTCGCATGGATGTCGTCGAGCTCGGGTGGGACGTGGAATTTGCTGCGGTCGGGCACCACGTCGGCACCACCGCTGACGGTCTCGATCGTGACCTCGTCGCCGCTCGCGACGTTAAGGACCGGCTTCAGTTTGGCTTCAAAGAAGCCCCAATGACAGGTTTCGGGTGTGGATTTCAGGTGATGATGGGTCATGTAACGGCTTTTGATTGGTTTCCCAGCAGCGTATGACGCTGTAGCAGAACTTCGCAGAGGCTTCCCTTGTTTTTTGTGCTGTCCAAGACGCTCGGCATCATGCTGCTGCCGATCAATTTCCTGATCGGTATCGGCGTGATCGGCGCCGCACTGTTGCCGACGCGGTTTGTTCGCCTCGGCCGCAGGTTGACGGTCGCCTCACTGCTGCTGCTCGCGATCTGCGGCTTCTCGCCGCTCGGCAATGTCCTGATCGCGACGCTGGAGCAGCGCTTCCCGCCATGGGACGCTTCGCGCGGCGCGCCCGACGGCATCATTGTGCTGGGTGGTTCGATCGATGCCGATCTGTCGGTGGCGCATGGCACGCCTGTCGTGCGCAGTGCGGCCGATCGCATCATCGCAGCTGCCGCGCTCGCGCGCAGATATCCGAACGCGCGCCTCATGTTCACCGGCGGCAGCGCGAACCTGATCTCGAATGATGCGCGTGAGGCCGACTATGCCGCCGAGATGTTCGAGAGCCTCGGGATTCCCATATCGCGACTGACCATCGAGCGCCGCTCGCGCAACACGGTGGAGAATGCTGTGTTCTCGAAGGAGCTGGTCGATCCCAAGCCGGGCGAGCGCTGGCTGCTCGTCACCTCGGCCTATCACATGCCGCGCTCGGTCGGGCTGTTCCGCAAGGCGGGATTCGATGTCGAGGCCTATCCGGTCGATTGGCGCGTCGGCAACGTCTTTGGTTTCGCGACGCTTGCGATCGAGGGCCTGTCGCGCACCGATCTCGGCGCGCGGGAGTGGATCGGGCTGGTGGCCTATCATCTGGCCGGCAAGACCGACGATCTGCTGCCGGGACCGGCCGTGCGGTAGCGCAAGGCGGCTGTCGCTTCGCCTGTGCATTCCGGCTAACATCCACACAACAGGCGGCGCCAAGCCGCCGATCACGGGAGCTTACGCATGCAACAGCAGACACCGCCGGAACAGTTCGATCTCGCCGCGATCGTCGCCGATCTGAACAATCTGCTGCGGCTGAAGACCACGGTCATCGGCATCAAGATGTTCGCGCGGGTCGAGGAGATGGAGGCGATCCCGAAGATCCGCCGCCCGTCGGCGGTGCACACCACGGACCAGATCGTCAGCATGGCCTCGCGGCTCGGCTGGACCGTCGGCATCACCGGCGACGATCTGGTCGGCGCGCAATGTCGCGCGGTGATCGGGCTCGCGCCGCAGGATGAGAAGTGGCTCGCCGGCGAGAACTATGTCGGGGTCTGGCACGGCACCGCCGAGGACGCGCGCAAGCGCCAGGAGGCGCTCGACGTCGTGCCTTACGGGCAGTATCAGGCGATGGTGGTGAGCCCGCTGACCAGCGGCCGGCTCAATCCGCCCGACATCTGCCTGGTCTACGCGACGCCGGGCCAGATGATCATCCTGATCAACGGGCTTCAATATACGGGATACAAGAAGTTCGAGTGGGGCGTGGTCGGTGAGACCGCTTGTGCTGACTCATGGGGGCGGGCGTTGAAGACCGGCGAGCCGAGCCTGTCGCTGCCGTGCTTCGCCGAGCGTCGCTATGGCGGTGTGCCCGATGAGGAGATGCTGATGGCGCTGCCGCCGGCCCATCTGGTGAAGGCGATCGCCGGCATGAAGCAGCTCGCCAAGAACGGCCTGCGCTATCCGATCGCGCCCTATGGCATCCAGGCCGACGTCCGCGCCGGCATGGGGGTGTCCTACAAGAAATAGCCGCAAGAAATAGCGGCAGGAAATACTGGATTGCGTCGCCGCGTCCGCGATGACAAAAGGGCGCCCAATTCGCTGCGCAGGGAGCCTGACCCATGTCCTCGTCGAAACTCGACATCGTCGTCTACGGTGCGACCGGCTTCACCGGCCAGCTCGTTGCCGAGTATCTCGCCGCGCATTATCGCGACGGCAGCCTGAAATGGGCGATGGCCGGGCGCAGCAAGGACAAGCTCGCCTCGGTGCGTGACGCGATCGGCGCGCCCGCCGACACGCCGCTGATCGTTGCCGACGCCGGCGATGCCGCATCGCTGAAGGCGATGCTGGCGCAGACCAAGTCTGTCATTTCGACGGTCGGGCCGTATCAGCTTTACGGCAACGAGCTGATCGCGGCCTGCGTCGAAAGCGGCACCGACTATTTCGACCTCTGCGGCGAGCCCGTCTGGATGCGGCAGATGATCGACAAGCACGAGGCCGCGGCAAAGGCCAGCGGCGCGCGCATCGTGTTCTCCTGCGGCTTCGACTCGGTGCCGTTCGAGCTCGGAACGTTCTTCGTCCAGGAGGAAGCCAAGCGCGTGTTCGGCGCGCCGGCCGCGCGTGTCAAGGGCCGCGTGCGCGACATGCGCGGCACGCTGTCCGGCGGCACCGCCGCGAGCGCCAAGGCGACTTTCGATGCGGTCGCGAAGGATCTGAGCTTGGTCGCGATCCTCAACAATCCGTTCGCGCTGACGCCGGGCTTCGAGGGCCCGAAGCAGCCGCGCGGCAGCAAGCCGGCCTATGAGGACGACCTGCACTCGTGGACCGCGCCGTTCATGATGGCGCTGATCAACACGCGCAACGTCCATCGCTCCAACATGCTGATGGGCTTTCCGTACGGACGCGACTTCGTTTACGACGAGATGGTCCTGACCGGCCCGGGCGAGAAGGGCGAGGCCAATGCAAAGAAGGTGATGGCGCTGAATTCCGAGAAGACCGGCCCCAGCGCGCCGAAGCCGGGCGAGGGGCCGTCAAAGGAAGAGCGCGAGAACGGCCGCTACGATCTGCTTTATCTCGCGGTCGCGTCCGACGGCCGCATGGTCCGCGCCGGCATCAAGGGCGATCGCGATCCCGGCTACGGCTCGACCTCGAAGATGATCTCGGAATGCGCGATCTGCCTGTTGCGCGACACGCCCGATGTCGCGCCCGGCTTCTGGACGCCGGGAGCGGCGATGCAGGGCAAGCTGATCAAGCGCCTGGTCGATCACGCCGGGCTGACGTTTGAGGTCGAGAAGTAAGTCGCGCAACTTCCAACGTTGTCATCGCGCGGCACTCGACCGGGCGATCCAGTACGCCGCGGCTTCTCGGCTCAAGCATTGACGTCTCTGGAATACTGGATGCCCCGCTTTCGCCGGGCATGACAGTGGTGCTACGGGGCATGACAGCCGCCGCGCTACGCCGCCGCCCGCGGATTGTACGCGTACATGAAGTCCATGCCCTTGGACGACACCGGCAGCAGCAGCTTCAGCATGTGATCGCGCAGCCAGGCGCCGGTCGGGCTAAACTCGCGCTTGCTGTTGCCGTTGCGGCGCGCGATCGCCACGATCTTCTCCGCGCGCGGGCGCCGCTCGTGCTCGAAGGCCTGGAACGTCAGGCCGAGATCCTGGCCGTCGCGCATCAGCATGCCGAGCCGCAGCGCGTCTTCCAGCGCGAGCGAGGCGCCCTGACCGGCATGCGGACTGGTGGCGTGCGCGGCGTCGCCGATCAACAGTGTGCGCTTGCGTGACCAGGTCGGCAGCGTCGCGACGTCGAGCGTGTCGGTGACCACGATGTTCTCGGCGGCCTCGATGATCTCGGGGATCGGCGCGTGCCAGCCGGCGTGGAATTCGCGCAGGTGCTGCCTGATGGCGTGCTGGCTGTGCGACCGGTAGGCCGCCGCGGTCATGCCGTGCGATGGCTGCGTGCTCCACCACATCACGCCGGCTTGCGGATCGGGGCTGCACATCCCGTAGCCGAAGAAGCCGCTCTGTCCGAACGTCGTCTCGACGCGCTGGCCGATCGGCAGGTGTTCGATCACGGCGCGCGGCACGAAGCCGCCGAAGCCGATCAGCCCGGTGTCGAACGGCGTCGGTCCGTCAGGGATCACGTGACGCCGCACCGCCGAATGCACGCCGTCGGCACCGATTACGAAATCGCCCTCGGCGGTGGTGCCGTCGGCGAAATAGGCGATCACGGGCTGGTCGCCGCGGTCTTCGATTTTCACCAGCCGTTTCTCGAAGAATACCGAGACGTTGGAAGCCCAGGCCTTGTCGATCAGCGTCTCGTTCAGGGTCGCGCGGCACATGTTCACCGCAGGCTGGCCGAAGCGCTGCTGCATGTTCTGGTTGAGGGAGCCGAGCTTCTTGCCGCCCTGCGAATAGAAGTCGAAGGATTCCGCGATCGAGCCGTTGCGGATCAGCTCGTCGGCGAGGCCGAGCTCCGCCAGCACGTGCATGCCGTTGGGTGCGATCTGCAGGCCGCCGCCGATGCCGGTGGAGTAGGGCCAGGCTTCATAGAGCTCGGCCTCGATACCGGCGCGGGTCAGGAACATCGCGGTGACCGGACCTGCGATGCCGGCGCCGATGATCAGAGCTTTACGGGGACGTCTCGTCATGCCTTGCTCCATGCATCCGTGTGGGGTAGGAAAGATCAGTTGCTAATTATCTTAGTTGATAAGATATCAAGCCAGTAAGATATGGGAGTCGCATTGTCAAGTGCAACGTTGCGCAAAGCGCTGATGCAGGAACTCGAGGAGGCGTTGCGCCGGTCATCCGCGCAGGGCGTGATGTACGGCCAAGCCGTTGCAAACATGGCCGGAATTTCCAATTCCGACATGGAATGCATGGACATCCTCCAGCTCGAAGGGCGGGTGACCGCGGGGCGCCTCGCCGAAGTCACCGGGCTGACGACCGGCGCGATCACCGGCGTGGTCGATCGCCTGGAAAAGGCGGGTTACGTGCGCCGCGAGCGCGACGAGAGCGACCGCCGCAAGGTCTTCATCTCGGTGGTGGAGGAAAAGGCGGTGGAGATCGGCAAGTTCTACGTGCCGATGCAGCAGGAGATGCACAAGCTGTGGAGCAGCTACACCGACGACGAGTTGCGGCTGCTGCTGCGCTTCGCCAATGACGGCTACAAGGGTGTGCTGCAAGCGACCGAAGCATTGAAAGCGGTGATCGACACGCCGCCGGAGCAGCGCGCCGAACTCAAGCTACCGCCGAAGTCTCGTCGCTGACCTCGATCGATGCCGCGCGGGCGCGCTCGGTTGCCGCGTACATGCCCCACATCGTGCCCAGCATCATCCAGAAATGCCGCCAATGGTCAGTATCGATGATGAAGCTCTCGCCGGCGATGCCGAGGAACGCCGAGAAGATCGCCAGATAGTCGCGCTGCCACGGCACCCGCGAATAGATGTAGCGGAAGCCGATGATCGCGCTGACGAACACCAGCGCCGGATAGCAGATGCCCGAGATCCAGCCGCCCGACATGAAGGCGTTGAGGAACGAGTTGTGGGTGTCCTCGGGGAAGTAGGTGTGGAATTGCAGCGGCCCGATGCCGAACGGCAGTTCGAGCGCCATCTGGGCGCCGAGGATGTGGCGGCCGAACCGGCCGAAGCGGCCTTCGTCGTAGCTCTGGTCGAAGCTTGCGCGCTGCTTGAACATGTCGGCGACCGTGCCGATCGACAGCAGCACCGCAATCAGCGCAACCGCCAGGATCGCGGCGATCAAGGTCATCACGATGATGCGCGAGCGCTGCGCCTGCGAGCGGCTGGTGAACACCATCAGCGCCAGCATGAAGGCCGCGGTGACAATCAGGCCACCCCAGGCGGCGCGGGAGAACGACAGCAGGATCGCGAGCGAGATGATGCCGAAGGCGATGGCGTTGCGGAACGCCTTGCCGAAGCGGTCGGAAACTACACTTTGCAGCGTGAACAGCGCCGGCAGGATCAGGAACGCGCCGAGCACGTTGGGATCCTTGAAGGTGCCGCGGGCACGATCATACAGCGTCAAGAGGTCATAGCCGCCGGGCACCAGATGGAAGTAGCCGGCGATGCCCGCCAGCGAGGCGATCATCGCGCCGACGATCAGGCCGCGGCGCAGCATGTCGAGGCGCGCCTCGGTGTCCTCCGACATCACCATTGCGAAGAAGATGACGGTGACGGCCATGTACCAGGAGGTGAGGACCCAGTTCACCACCTCCGGCTTGTCGAGGAACGGCACCGCGCCGATGCTGTAGCCGACATTGAGCACGATCAGCGCGAACAGCAGTGGCATGAACACGAGCTGCATGCGCAGGCCCGTGGCAAAGAACAGCACGCAGGCGGTCAGCGTGACCAGTTCATACGGGCTCGGCTCGATGAACACGATGGCGATCGACGCGCCGGCGAGCCACACCAGCGCCCGCTGCAGCGCCAGCACGCCTGACGGCGCCGATGTCAACGATTGGGACGTCCCGGCTATCGCCGCATAGGCCATCGGATACTCACGCAACGCAACAGACACAAAGTGACGCGCTTTGGTGAGGGCGTCAGTGACGGCAATCGAACTCAGTACGCGTTCTCGTGCTTTGTAATCAGCGAGAACGGGGTCTTGAGCAGGATGTAGAGGTCGAACAGCACCGACCAGTTCTCGATGTAATAGAGGTCGTATTCGACACGCTTCTGGATCTTCTCGTCGGTGTCGACCTCGCCGCGCCAGCCGTTGATCTGAGCCCAGCCGGTGATGCCGGGCTTGACACGGTGGCGAGCGAAGTAGCCGTCGACCGCCTCGTCGAACAGGCGGTTCTCCAGCTTGCTCTGCACCGCGTGCGGCCGCGGGCCGACCAGCGAAAGATTGCCCTTCAGCACGACGTTGAACAGCTGCGGCAGTTCGTCGAGCGAGGTCTTGCGGATGAAACGGCCGACGCGGGTGACGCGCGGGTCGTTCTTGGTTACGACCTTGGAGGCGGTCGGATCGGCCTGGTGGTGGTAGAGCGAGCGGAACTTGTAGACGTCGATCCGCTCATTGTTGAAGCCGAAGCGCTTCTGGCGGAACAGCACCGGGCCGGGGCTGTCGAGCTTCACCGCGAGCGCCACCAGTCCCAGCACCGGGAGCGCCGCAAGCAAAGCCAGGCTGCCGACCACGCGGTCGAACAGCCATTTCAGCACCAGGTCCCAGTCGGTGATCGGCGCCTCGAACACGTCGAGCGTCGGCACCTTGCCGACATAGGAGTAGGAGCGGGGGCGGAAACGCAGCTTGTTGGTATGGGCCGACAGGCGGATGTCGACCGGCAGCACCCAGAGCTTCTTCAGCATCTCCAGGATGCGGGTCTCGGCCGAGATCGGCAGCGCGAACAGCACGAGGTCGACGCGGGTGCGGCGGGCGAACTCGACGATGTCGTCGACCTTGCCGAGCTTCGGCGCGCCGGCGCAGGTCTCCATCGCGCGGGCGTCATTGCGGTCGTCGAACACGCCGAGCACATGGATGTCGGTGTCGTCGTCGGCATTCAGCGCCTCGATCAGCTTCTCGCCGTTCTGATCGGCGCCGACGATGATGGTGCGGCGGTCGAGCCGGCCGTCATGCGCCCAGGCGCGGACCATCGAGCGCAGTGCCAGCCGCTCGGCGATCAGGAGAGCAAGGCCGACGCAGAAGAACGATGACAGCCAGACCCGCGAGACTTCGCCGCCGAGCTTGACGAGGAAGGAGATCCCGATGAACAGCAGGAACACGAAGGCCCATGACGAGATCATCCGCGTCATCTGGCGGAGCTGGCTGCGGAAGATCTGCACCTGGTAGATGTCGGCGGCCTGGAAGCAGACCACGGCCGCCGCCGACATGCCGAGGATCGAGCCGATGTATCCCCAATGGATCGCGCCGGCGAACGGGCGCACATAGGCGAGATAAAGCCCGATGCCGACCAGGCTTAGCAGCACGAAATCGGCGAGGCGAACCACGCCGGCGATCACGACAGGCGAGTAGGCGCCGCCAACCTTCTGATTGGTGACGGCGAGCGCGGCCGGCGACAGGCGGCGGCGGCGTTCGACCTGCGGCTGGGCAGCCGTCGCAGACGCAGCGGCATCCAGCATCGAGCGAGCGTTAAACGGTTCCACGGCTCCACGTCCATTCCTGCGCTTGCAGATGGTCATCCGCGCGCAGCAGCGAAATTCCCCGGACGTGACTTAAGGTGACAAATCGGAAGAAACGGTTACGGGCGCAAGAAATGGTTAACGTTTGGCAAATGCGTCGCGATAGCCGGCCAGCACGCCTTCGACCATGGCGCTCTGCGAGAAATGCTCGGAGATTCGTTCGCGCAGTTTTTGCGCCCGCGCCGCGGTCGCCGTCGGGTTGTCGAGCGCGGCCTTGATGGCGTCGGCCATCGCGGCGACATTGCTCGGCGCGAACAAGGCGTCGGTGTGGGTATCGAAGATTTCCGGAATGCCGCCGACATTGGCGGCGATCATCGGAATTCCCGCAGCGCCCGCCTCGATCACCACATAGGGCATCGAATCGCCGCGCGACGGAACGACCAGCAGGCTGCCTTTCGAGAAGCCGTAGCGCGCCTTGACGTGGCCGATGAAGCGAACGGCCTCGCCGAGCGAGAGCCGCTTCACCTGCTCCTTGAGCCGTTCGAACTCCTCGCCGTCGCCGCCGAGCGTCAGCGTCACCGGCTTGCCGCCGGCCCGCAGCCTGGCGACCGCCTCGATCAGCAGGTCGGCGCCCTTGATGCGCCGGAATTCGCCGACATAGGCCACATCGCTGGCATCGTCGGCCTTGGCAACCGGTTCGAATTCCTCCGACGTGACGCCGTTGAAGACGCAACGCACAAGGCCTGAGGGCTTGCCGACGGTGCGCTGATAGGTGTCGCGGGCAAACGCGCTCTCGAACAGGAACAGGTCGGTGCTGTTCATCAGCGTGCGCTCGAGCTGGCTGTAGAAGCGGCCCTTCCAGGTGTCGAGCGGGTAGTGCAGCGAGCCGCCATGCGGCGTGTAGACCCGGATCACCTTGTTCGACCGCCGTCGCAGCCGGACATAGGCACCGGCCTTGGCGCCATGGCCGTGCACCACGTCGGGTTTCAGCTTGCGGATCAGGCCGGCGATATGTGCCCAGACCATCAAATCGGCAAAGCGCGGCTCGCGGCGTATCGCGACCCGGTGGACGCCGAGCTTGAGGCGCGGCTCGATCTCGGCAAGCACTGCGTCGGCACGCGTGCCACCGGTCAGGCTGTCGGCGACGATGCCGACGTGATGGCCGCGTTCGATCTGGCCATTGGCAACGTCGAGGATGTGACGGATGATGCCGCCGACCGGGGCACGGACGACGTGCAGGATGCGCAGCGGCTGGTCCCGATTTTGATCCTGCGCCATCGATCAGAACCAGCGTTCGCCGACGAACACGGTGTCCCCGGGGCCGATCGGCGTGCCGAGGGGAGCTGTGAAGCGGCCGGCGCCCGATGCATCGGTGTGGGTGAGGGTGACCTCGTCGCGCCGTGCGCGCGGCGAGAAGCCGCCGGCGATCGCCACCGCGCTCTCGACCGTCATGTTGGGCACATAGGGATATTGGCCGGGGGCCTGGACTTCACCGAGGATGAAGAACGGCCGGTAGGATTCGATCTCGACCGCCACCGAAGGGTCGCGGATGAAGCCGTTGCGCAGCCGCGCGGTGATCTCGGCGGCAAGCCCGGCAGGCGTGCGGCCGCGTGCCGGCACCGAGCCGATCAGCGGCATCGTGACCGCGCCGGCGGCGTCGATCGCGTACGAATTGGTCAGGCCTTCCTGGCCATAGACCACGACGCGGAGCTTGTCGCCGGGGCCTAGATTATAGGCCTCGCGCGTCGGCGCAGGCTCGGCATAAGCCGCCGGCCCGGCGAAGGAGGGCTGCCCGTAAGCCATCGAATCGAGGGCCGGGTCGCCGGCAAGCGGCGAGGTCCGTCCCATGCAGCCCGACAGCGCGAGCGCAGCAACCAGACAAACGAGGGGGGCGCGCAGATCGCGCATGTGAGGAATCCCGCGACAAAATATAGGCTCGATTAACGGCACTCATGGTTAATAAAACATGACGGTGCGGTGGTGGTCGCATCCGTCAACCGCGCCGATTAACCCAGCAGCAACCTTAATGGACTGTAATCGCCGGCATTGAGGTGGAATCGCGGCGTCCGCGGGAGTTCGTTATGCGTTTTGCATTCTGGCGTACAGGCAAGGAAGAGGCCGTCGTGCAGCGGGCGCTGCCGAAGTCGGCGCCCGTCGCCGGCGAGGCCGTTGCGAAGCCGGCTGTGCCGATGTCGGCCCCGGACGAGCCGGCGCGTACAGCGCCGGCAACCGATCTCGACCTCCATGTGCTCGGACGCGCGCTGGCGCGCAAGCGAAGCTGGATCGTCGTGCCGACGGTGCTGGTGTTCGCGTTGTCGCTCGCTGCCGTCAACGTCGTGACGCCGCGCTATAAGTCGGAAGCGCGAATCCTGATCGACAATCGCGAGAATGCCTTCCTGCGCCCGAACGGCGAGCGCGACCTCGAACGCACCTCGCTCGATGCCGAGGCGGTGACGAGCCAGGTGCAACTCGTGATGTCGCGCGATCTCGCGCGCGACATAATCAAAAAGAACAAGCTGGCCGAGCGTCCGGAGTTCGATCCGGTGCTGCGCGGCTTCTCCCCGCTGAAGTCGCTGCTGGCGCTGTTCGGCATCGGCCGCGATCCGTTCAGCCTGACGCCGGAAGAGCGGGTGCTCGACGCCTTCTATGAGCGCTACCAGGCCTATGCGGTCGACAAGTCGCGCGTCATCGTGGTCGAGTTCCAGTCGGAAGATCCTGATCTCGCCGCCCGCGTCGCGAACTCGATCGCGGACGGTTATCTCGTGCTGCAGCAGGCGGCACGGCAGGACCAGGCCAAGTCCGCCAGCACGTGGCTGCTCGGCGAGATCGACAAGCTGCGCACCAAGGTCGCCGACGCGGATTCGCGTGTCGAGGAATTCCGCTCCAAGTCGAGCCTGTTCGTCGGCACCAACAACATCCCGCTGTCCAACCAGCAGATGGGTGAGCTGAACACGCAGCTCAACAATGCCCGCGCCCTGAAGGCCGATGCCGAGACCAAGGCGCGGTTGATCCGCGAGATGATTCAGAGCGGCAAGCCGATCGAGGCTTCGGAGGTGCTCAATTCCGAGCTGATCCGCAGGCTCGCCGAACAGCGTGGCACGTTGCGTGCCCAGCTCGCCGAGCAGTCGTCGACGCTGCTAGACAACCATCCGCGCATCAAGGAATTGAAGGCGCAGATCGCCGACCTCGACCGGCAATTGCGCGAGGAAGCGGGCAAGATTTCGCGCTCGCTCGATAACGACGCCCGCGTCGCCGACGGCCGCGTCCAGGCGCTGCAGGCGAGCCTGGACCAGTCGAAGAAACAGGCGTCGTCGAGCAACAGCCAGGACGTGCAGCTCCGCGGGCTGGAGCGTGAAGCCAAGGCGCAGCGCGATCTGCTGGAAGCCTATCTTGCGAAATATCGCGAGGCGACCGCACGCGAGAACATCGAGGCGGCGCCGACCGACGGCCGCATCATCTCGCGCGCCACGGTCTCCAACACGCCGGCCTATCCGAAGAAGCTGCCGATCGTTCTGATCGCGACGCTGGCAACGCTGTTGCTGTCGTCCGGGATCATCATCACCGGTGAATTGCTGCGCATCTCCGCGCCCGGTGCGGTGGGCCGTGCCTTCGCGCCGGCCGCCGCCGTGATCCGGCGCCGCGAACCGGTCATGGAGACTGTCGCCGTGGACGAGCCGGCGCCGAGGCTGCCGCCTGAACCCGCGCTCGCATCGCCGGTCGCGCCCAGCCTTTCGCCGGAGCCGGCGGCGCCATACGAGCCCGTCATCAGCGAGCCGCAGCCTGCACCCGCCCGGACCGTCGATGAGATCGATGCGCTGGCCGAGCGGCTCGTCGCGTCCGGTCCCGCCGCCCACAAGGTCACGGTGCTCGGCCCGGCCACCGGCGAGAGCGTCACGCTGACCGCGCTGACGCTGGCCCGTCTGATGGCGCGCCAGGCCAAGGTCGTGGTGGTCGATCTCGTCGCATCCGCGCCGGTGTTGGCGGCGGCCACCGTCGATCCCGCCGCGCCCGGCCTTGCCGAATTGATGCAGGGTGAGGCGACGTTCGCGCAGATCATCACCAAGGATCGGCAGTCGCGGGTTCAGATCGTCAGCGCCGGCCGTCCGGGCTTCGATCGCGCGCACCTGCAATCGCCGCGGCTCGCGCTTGCGATCGACGCGCTGCTCCGGGTCTACGACCACGTGCTGCTCGACGCCGGCTCGGCCGTCGACCTGCCGGCCGAGCTGCTGACCGCGAAGGCGCAGGCCGTCGTCGTGCCCGACCCCGCAATGGCCCAGGATGCCCGCCATCAGATGGTCGATCAGCTCAGGGCCGTCGGCTTCTCCGAAGTGACGATGTTGAGCAAGCCCTGCGCGCCCTCGGAAACGGTCGCGAGGGGCCCGCGGGTGGTGGCGGCCTGACCGCCACCCTCAATGCGCCAGCATCGGCTCGCGCGCGGCGCGCTCCAGGACCGGATCGATCCGAAGCCGGATCGTGACCAGCGCGCCGATCAAGCCGACGACCGCGAGCAGCAGCAGGCCTGCGGTGAAGCCGCCGGTCAGGTCCTTCAGATAGCCCATGGCGAACGGGCCGGCGAAGCCTGAGAGATTGCCGAGCGAATTGATCGCGGCGATGCCTGCCGCGGCCGAGGCGCCGTTCAGGATGCTGGCCGGCATCGGCCAGAACATCGGCGGCACCGCCGACACGCCGATCTGCGCGAGGCAGAGCAGGCCCACGATCAGCACCGGACTGGAGACCAGCCCGGCGAGGCCAATGCCGACGGCCGCGAGCACCAGCGCGCCGGCAACGTGATAGCGCCGCTCGCCGGTCTTGTCGGAATGGCGGCCGAGCAGCACCATGCCGACCGCGCCGAACACGAAGGGCAGGGCTGCGATCAGGCCGGTCTGCGTGTCGGTGACGCCGAAAGCCTTGATGATGGTAGGCAGGAAGAACGCGACGCCGTAGCTGGCGGCGTTCAGGCAGAAATAGACGAGGGCGCAGGCGAGGACGCGCGAATCGGTGAGCGACTGCATCACCGAGATGTGCTCCACGGCTTCCTTCTTCTGCCGCTCGGTCTCGAGGGTGTTCTGCACCCACTTGATCTCGTCGGGCTGCAACCAGTTCGCCTGACGCGGGAAGTCGGGCAGCATGGCGAGCACGGCGAATCCGACCAGGACCGACGGCAGCGCTTCGCAGATGAACAGCCACTGCCACCCGGTCAGGCCGGCGCCCGACAAATTGAGCAGCAGGCCTGAGATCGGTGCCCCGATGATGCTGGAGATCGGGATCGCAAGCATGAACAGGCTGATGACGCGGGCCCGATAGATCGTCGGGAACCAGAGCGTCAGATAGAAGATGATGCCGGGGAAGAAACCGGCTTCGCAGGCGCCGAGCAGCAGGCGCAGGAAGTAGAAGATCCACTCGCTGGAGAGGCCGGTCGCCGCTGACATCTGCGGGATGAACGCGAATGCCGCCGAGACGATGCCCCAGCTGATCATGATGCGGGCGATCCAGCGCCGCGCGCCGAACCGTTCCAGCAGGATGTTGGAGGGGACTTCGAAGAAGAAGTAGCCGACGAAGAACAGTCCCGCGCCGAGCCCGTAGGCGGCTTCGCTGAGGCCGAGCGCCGTGTTCATGTGCAGCTTGGCGAAGCCGACATTGACGCGATCGAGATACGCCACGAAGTAACACAGGATGAGGAACGGAATCAGCCGTCGCATCATCTTTCCGATCGCGCGCTTCTCGACATCGTCGCTCATCGTTCCCATCCCTTCTGGCTATTTGTATTGGCGCAAGGTCACCGCGCTGTCCGGGGTGAACCATTGTACACCCGCAGCGGTCCGTCGCTTTGTCCTTGCAAGCCTGCTTGCAAGCCTTGCATTCATTCTTGTGTAATCGACGGCCGCGTGACTAATGGCATTTGGGAATGGAGCCACGGCGAAACTGTCATGATGCACTGCGGTATGGTCGCGGGAACTCGAGTGTTTCCAGCGAAGTGGACGCCGGGTCGCGTGGAGTAAGGCGCGTCTAGACAAGAGGCTGGAGTCCCGTTCGTTCCGATTAAATCGGATCGGACGGCTCTGGCCGGGCAGGATGGTAGCGGGCCGTGATCAATAATCTGAAGTTGCGCCAGTTGCGCCTGCTGGTCGCGCTCGACAGCGAGCGCAAGCTGCAGCTCGCGGCCGAGCGCCTGAACATTACCCAGTCGGCGGCATCGAAGATGCTGGCCGAGATCGAGGCCGTGGCGCGGGTTCCGTTGTTCGAGCGAACGGCGCGCGGCGTTGAGCCGACCGCCTATGGTTCGATCTTGATCCGTGGTGGCCGGAGCGTCCTCGCGGACCTTGACCGGGTCACCAATGAGTTCGCCGGTTACCGGTCCGGCGAGCTTGGCACGGTATCGGTCGGGACGGTCGCCAAGCCCAGCATCGACCTTGTTGTCGACGTCATGCAGTACCTTGGCGAGAAACTGCACCGGGTGAGCATTTCGCTCGACGTCAGCACCAGTCCGCCGCTCGTTGCGCGTCTTCTGGCGCTTGAGCTCGACTTCGTCGTGGCGCGAATTCCGGCCGGCGTCGATCCCGGACAATTCGACTATCACGCGATCGGCGCCGAGCAGGCCGGCTTGCTGGTTCGCGCCGAGCATCCGCTCGCCGGTCTCGACAGCGTCAATCTCGAGGATACGGTCGACCTGCAATGGATCATCCAGCCGCGGGAATCCTTCATGCGCCAGGGGCTGGAGCGGCTGTTCTACAGCCGGGGCATTGCGCCGCCCCAGCGCATCATCAACACCGAGTCGTTCTTCGCGTCGATTGGGATCGCGGCGGGCATCGATGCGATCGTGCCGGTGCCGCTCCTGATCTTCGATCTGCTCGATCCGCAGCGCTTCAAGATGCTTCGTATCCGCGACCAGCTGATGCTCGAGAGCTACGGGTTGATCAAGCTGCGCAAGCGGGCGTTGTCGCCGGCCGCGATGCTGGTGTTCGATGCGATGATGCGGCTTGGCGTCGCGAACGGCCGCGCGGCGCCGGATGGCTCGTCGCCGTAGCGCCGCCGGTCGTGCTCAGCGGAACATGCTGCGCAGGTTCTGCGCGATTTCGAACAGCGCCGGATTTTGTTTCACTGCGCGCTTGGCGCGGCTGATGGCCGAAAGCGCGGTGGCCGCCGGCTTGCCGCGCAGGCTGAGCGGAATGAAGCTGTCGACGATCGCTTCGTCGTCCTTGCAGAACAGCCGCTTGTACTCGTCCGAGCCGATGCCGAGGTCGAAGGCGCGATAGTTCAGGCCGGCATGGCGATCGATGATGTCGCGCATCAGGATCAGGCCGGGGCTGAACTTGGAATTGGCCGACATCGTGTAGGTGTTGAACATCATCGAGAAGCGATGACCGTCGGACACGCCGGCAAAGATCGCGATCACTTCCTCGTCGCACTCCAGCGCGTGGATGTCGATCGCATAGCCCTTGCCGTCGGCGCGCGGCGCGAGGCAGGCGGTGCGGATGAACTGCTCGATGCCCGGCTCGGCGAACACGTTGGGCAGCTTCTGCTCCGCCATGCGCTCCGGCTTGACGCGGAAGAACCAGTCGAGCAGTCGGCAGACGTCGGCGCCGTTATCTGCGACATGATAGCGGTAGCCCGGCAGCGCCTGCAGCTTGCGTTCCTTGCCCTTGAGGCGTCGGCGGAACGAGTTGCTGATCAGCGAAGCGGGTGCCGCGCCGGGCTCGATGACCAGCAGTGGGCAGTCGTTCACCGATGTCTGATGCGGCAGCAACACCATCGGATTGGGCTGGTCCTGCCAGCGCAGCGGCTGCTGACACAGCATCAGCGCGTCGGCACGGGATCGCTCGGCGATTGAGCCGATCAAGGCCGAGATGTCGGCTTCGGTCGCGTTGGCGGCGAAGTCGCGGTCGTACAGCGCCATGTTGAAGGTGGCATGTTTGCCGCCCATGAAGCTTGCGCAATTGGCGCCCAGGCGCTGTTCGACGGCGAGCGGCAACAGCAGCAGCGGACGGCGCTCGCTGTCATGGGCCACCACGATGAAGGGCCGCAGGCCTTCGCGCTCGCCGACCTGGCGTTGCCAGGAGGCAAGGAAGTCGAAGCGCTGATAGGGTGTGTAGCTGTGTTGCGGTGTTTCGAGACTGCGCCAGGTCGCCTCGGCTGCAGTGAGGTCGTGAAAGATGTCGACGCCGGCGATGCGGATTGCGTTCGGCCATGTTCGCGTGCCCGCCGTCTGGCCTTCCATTGCCGCCGCCATGGTCATCTCGGAACCCAAATTTTTTAAGGTATTAATTTACAGTTCTCGGCTGAGGCCGACCTTCGCAGGGAAATGTCAACAAAGAGTAATAACAATCGCCCGACGGTGGACGTGTGGGAACCGCCGGGCGAGGCAAGGACGGTAGGGGATCTTGGCGCCGGACCGGGGGATTTTGCGGCGAGCCCGGATGGAGCTCGCATATTTCAGCGGCGCCTTCCGGCTGCGGGAGCGCGAGACCGGGGGCGCCGGGGTGATCCTGCGTTTCGCGCGCGTCCGTCCCGCCCGTCGGGCCCGGTTCCAGCCGCTGAGACCTCACGAGGTCTCGCCAGCATTCCTCGATCGCACGATCCGCGCGCTGAAGCGCTGGAAATACGACATCGTCGGGATCGACGAAGCCTGCCGCCGCGCGGTGACCATGCCGGAGCGCCGCCGCTTCGCCTGCCTGACCTTCGACGGTGCCAGCAAGGACATCGTCACCCATGCCTATCCCGTGCTCGCCAGGCATTCCGTCCCCTTCACGCTCTATCTACCGACCGCGTTTCCGGACGGCGTCGGCGCGGCGTGGTGGCTGGTGCTCGAGGACATTATCGCGCGCGAGAGCCGCATCAGCCTTGTGATCGACGGCCGGGAACGGCATTTCGTGGTCTCGACGCTGTCGGACAAATACGAGCTGTTCGATTTCCTGTCCGGCTGGCTGCGCAAGCTGTCGCCGCCTGATCTGTCCTATGCGGTGAACGATCTCGCGCGGCGCTATTCGGCCGACGCTGCGCAACTGTCACGCAGCGCCTCACTCGACTGGCAGGATCTGGCGAAGCTTGCCGCGGATCCGAACGTGACGTTCGGCAGTGCCACGGTGAACTATTCCGCTCTGTCGAGCCTCAGGGACGCCGACGCAGAGCGCGAGATGGCGATGGGAAAGGCCGTGGCCGAAAGTGCGCTCCGGCGGCCGGTCAGGCATTTCGCGTATCCCTTCGGGGATCGCGAAGCATTCGCCCGTGCACATGTCGTGATGGCCGAGGAAGCGGGCTTTGCCAGCGCGGTGTCGACCATTTCCGGCGTGGTCGAGGCGCAGGGCCGCACCAACCTCTACGCACTGCCGCGCATCGCGTGGGACGGCCGCGTCCGCTCGCTGCGGATCATGCGGGTGCTGCTCTCGGGCGTGATGTTCGCGCCGGTGCGGCCGACGCGGAGCGCGCGGGAGCAGGGCGTGCTCTAAGCGCGATCGGGGCGCGACATCCAGGACACGATCGGCATCGCCGGCAGCACCCAGCCGAGCCCCGCGACGACGTAGAAGACGGCCTGCAGCAGCCCGGAGTTGGCGAGCCACGGCGTCTGGGCGACCGTCATGCCGAGCAGCGACCACACCACGACCAGGATGAGCAGGAAGATGGTTCCGAGCAGTTTGCGGGTGCGTATGGCCATGGCTTGTACGTGTAACTCGTGATCCTGAACGTCTTCGGCGGTGCTTGCGCCGCGGGCGCGCCGGACTATAAGGGGCCCGAAAATCCAATCAAGTCAGGGCGAAATGGCCGGTATTTCCGCAAAGACATCGCAGCTCCGCGCCGTCAGGGTATGGCTGATCGCGGTCGCCGGCCTGATCGCGCTGATGGTCCTGGTCGGCGGTGCCACGCGGCTGACCGAGTCCGGCCTGTCGATCGTCGAATGGAAGCCGGTGACCGGCGCGCTGCCGCCGCTGACCGAGGCGCAGTGGACCCAGGCCTTCGCGGGCTATCAGAAGATTCCGCAATATCGCGAGCTCAACGCCGGGATGACGCTCGCCGAGTTCAAGACGATTTTCTGGTGGGAGTGGAGCCACCGGTTGCTCGGCCGGGTGATCGGCGCCGCCTATCTGCTGCCGTTCCTGTATTTCCTGTGGCGCGGCGCGGTGAGCGGTGAGCTCGGCCGCCGGCTGTGGGTGATCTTCGGCCTCGGCGCGCTACAGGGCGGCGTCGGCTGGTGGATGGTGGCGTCCGGCCTCTCGGAGCGCGTCGAGGTGTCGCAGTATCGGCTGGCGACGCATCTGGTGCTGGCGCTGCTGATCTTCGCGGCGATCGTCTGGACGCTGCGACGGCTGACGGACCGCCCCATAGTGATCGCGCCGCTCAGGCTGAAGATCACGAGCGCGGCGCTGCTCCTGCTCACCTTCCTGCAACTCTATTTCGGCGCGCTGGTCGCTGGCCTGCGCGCGGGCCGGGTTTACAACACCTGGCCCGAGATCGACGGCGGCTTGATCCCGTCGGCCGACCGGCTGTGGTTCGAGACGCCATGGTGGCGCAATTTGTTCGACAACACGCTGACGGTGCAGTTCGAGCATCGCATGACCGCCTATCTCTTGTTCGCGCTGGCGATCGCACACGCGATCGATGCCGTGCGGTCGCGCGCCGGCGGCGGCGTGATCGCGGGCGCCTGGTGGCTGGTTGCGGCGATCACGCTGCAGGCGACGCTCGGCATCCTGACGCTGCTGCATCAGGTTCCGATCGATCTGGCGCTGACGCACCAGGCGGTCGCGATCGTCGTACTGACGCTCGCGGTGTTGCAGGCCGAGCGGTTTGCCGCGCGCCGAACGGAACAAGGCCAGCCGAATCTCGTTCCGGCTGGCCAGTCCCTTTGATCGATCACGACAGGTAGTCGAGCCCGATATCGAGCGCGGCCGAACTGTGGGTGATCCAGCCGACCGAGATCAGGTCGACGCCGGTGGCGGCAATCGCCGCGGCAGTCGCAGCCGTGATGCGGCCGGAGGCTTCGGTGATCGCCTTGCCGCGTGCCATCTGAACCGCCTGGCCGAGCTGCTCGGTCGTCATGTTGTCGAGCAGAACGGCGTCGACGCCGAGCGCCAGCGCTTCCTCGAGCTGCGACAGCGTGTCGACCTCAACCTCGATCTTGACCATATGGCCGGCATTGGCCTTGGCGCGTTCGATCGCGGTGCGGATGCCGCCTGCGAGCGCGATATGGTTGTCCTTGATCAGCATCGCATCGTCGAGCCCGAAACGGTGATTGCCGCCGCCGCCGGCGCGCACCGCATATTTCTCCAGCGCCCGCAGTCCCGGCGTGGTCTTGCGGGTGTCGACGATTTGTGCGCGCGTGCCCGCGACCGCTTTCACCAGCGTGGCGGTTGCGGTCGCGACGCCGCTGAGATGGCAGAGGAAGTTGAGCGCGGTGCGCTCCGCGGTGAGCAGGCCGCGGGCCGGGCCGTCGATGATCGCGATCACCTGGTCGGGCTCGACCGCGCTGCCGTCGGGTCGCTCGGCGCGCAGCTCGATCGCTGGTGACACCATCTGGAACGCTGACCGCGCGACGTCGAGTCCGGCGATCACACCGGGCTGCCGCGCCCGCATCACCAGCCGCGCCTGCTGGCCGGCCGGCACGATCGCATCCGCGGTGATATCGCCGGCGCGGCCGAGATCCTCGCGCAAGGCGGTCTGCACGATCGGCTCGTACAGCAGCGGCAACAGGGGATTGAGGGTGGTCATGAGCGGGCACTCCTGGCTGAAGGCTTGGATTCGACGATGTCGCGCGCGGCGGCGAGCGCCTCGGCACGGGTGAGGGACGATGGAGCCGCCGACAAGGCGGTGTGCGGGAAATCGCTGCGGAAATGACCGCCACGGCTTTCCTCGCGCCTGATTGCCGCGACGGCGATCATCAAGCCGACCAGCGCAGCGTCGGATGCAGCATTGGGACCGCGCGCGAGCGGATAGAGACTGCGGATCGCACGCGCGATCCCGTCGCGGTCACGCAAGACGCCAAGCCCCTGCGTGAGGATCGGGCGCACCGCGGAGGGATCGGCTGCCGGCGGCATGGGATCGTCGCGCAGCATGGCGCGCGGACCAGCGCTCATGCCTTCGACGCCTTCGGCGACCCAGCTTGCGCAGACGATCGCTTCCATCAGCGAGTTGCTGGCAAGCCGGTTGGCGCCGTGCAGGCCGGTGCGCGCGGCCTCGCCGCAGGCCCACAGGCCCTGCACGGTGCTGCGGCCAAAACCGTCGACCGCGATGCCGCCCATGTGATAGTGGACCGCCGGCCGGATCGGGATCGGATCATGGGCGGGATCGATGCCTGCCATTTTGCAGAACGCGCTGATCACCGGATAGCGCTGCACAAAATCCGCGCCCGGATTCTTGCGCGCATCGAGGAAGGTGCGATGCCCGGCGGCACGATGGCGCCACACCGCACGCGCGACGATGTCGCGTGGCGCAAGTTCGGCGCCAGGCTGATCGGCCATGAAGCGTTGCCCGGTCTCGTCGATCAGCACAGCGCCGTCGCCGCGGATCGCCTCGGTCAATAGCGGCATCGGCCGCGACGGCCCGTCGAAGGCGGTCGGATGGAACTGGACGAACTCGATGTCCGACAGTGCTGCGCCGGCATGCGCTGCGAGCGCGAGCCCCTGGCCGAAACATCCGCCGGGGTTGGTGCTGTCGGCGAACAGCCCGCCAATGCCGCCGGTCGCGATCACGACGCGGTTGGTCGTGATCGCAAGCCGGCCGCGGTCGCTCGCCGCGAGCACGCCCCTGACCGCATTGTCCTCGACCAGCAGCCGGCGCGCCTCGACGCCTTCCAGCAACGTGATCGACGGTGTCCGACGGACCGCGGCGATCAGCGCGCGCATGATCTCGCGGCCGGTGCCGTCGCCGGTGGCGTGTACGATGCGGTTGCGGCCGTGCGCGGCCTCGAGCCCGAGCCGCCAGCTGCCGTCGGCGCGACGGTCGAAGGCGACGCCGAGTTCGGCCAGTTGTTCGACGGCGGCAGGCGCAGCATGAACGATCCGGCTCGCCGCCGCTGCGTCGCAAAGGCCTGCGCCGGCCGCGATCGTATCGGCGAGATGCAGGGCAGGCGTGTCATCCGCGCCGACTGGCGCGGCGAGGCCGCCCTGCGCCCACATGCTGGAGGCTTCCGCGCCGAGCGGAGATTTGGAGATCAGCACGACCGGCTCGGGCGCGAGCTGCAGTGCGGTCATCAGTCCTGCGGCGCCGCCGCCGATGATGACCGGGCGGCCGTTCAGATTGGAGAGATCGGTACTCATATGGCCAGCATCCTTTCGACGCTCTTGCGCGCGCGATCGGCGATTTCGGGGTCGATCGTGACTTCATGCTGGTTGGTCTCCAGCGCGTGGCGGATGTTCTTCAGCGTGATCCGCTTCATGTGCGGGCAGAGATTGCAGGGGCGGACGAAGTCGACGCCGGGATTGCGCGCCGCGATGTTGTCGCTCATCGAGCATTCGGTCAGCAGCACGACGCGCGGCGGGCGCTTGGTCTCGACGAATGTCTGCATCGCCGCCGTCGAGCCTGAGAAATCCGCTTCGGCGACGACGTCGGGCGGGCATTCCGGGTGCGCGAGGACCGTGACATCCGGATAACTCTCGCGCAGCTGGCGCACGTCGTCTGCGGTGAACAGCTCGTGCACCTCGCAATGGCCCTTCCAGGCGATGATCTTCTTGCTGCTCTGCTTGGCGATGTTCTGCGCCAGATATTCATCCGGCAGCATGATGACGCGCTCGGCGTCGAGCGATTCCACGACCTTGAGCGCATTGCCCGAGGTGCAGCAGATGTCGGACTCGGCCTTCACCGCCGTTGAGGTGTTGACATAGGCGACGACCGGCGCGTCCGGATAGCGCGCGCGCATCAGCCGCACGTCCTCGGCCGTGATGGAGTCTGCCAGCGAGCAGCCGGCTTTGAGGTCAGGGATCAGCACGGTCTTGGCTGGGTTGAGCAGCTTCGCCGTCTCGGCCATGAAGTGCACGCCCGCGAGCACGATGACATCGACGTCGACCTTGGTCGCCTCGCGCGCGAGCAGGAGGCTGTCGCCGACGATATCGGCGACGCCATGGAAGATTTCCGGCGTCTGGTAATTGTGAGCCAGCACCACGGCGTTGCGGCGGCGCTTCAGCTCCAGGATCGCGTCGACGTCCTCGGCGAATGTAGCCCATTCGAACGGCGGGATGACGCGTTTGACGCGCTCATAGAGCGGCGCGGTCCGGGTGAGAAGATCGGTATCGAGCAGGGCCATTTATACTCTCCATGAGCATAAGATGGCTTATACTTATCCTGAGCATAAGGCGTGTCAAGTGCGCGAAAGCGGAAGCTTGGTGCCGGCGACGGCCCTCTCGGCCAATACGCCGTGGCGGAAGCGGAACAGCTTGGCCGGCCGGCCGACGGTATCGGCGGCCATTGCACCAGTCTCTTCAACGAGTTCCTGCTGCTCGATGAGACGGCGGAAGTTCTGCTTGTGGACCAGCCGGCCTGCAAGCGCCTCAACACTGCGTTGCAATTGCAGCAGGGTGAACTCGGCCGGCATCAGTTCGAATACCACCGGACGGTATTTGATCTTGGCGCGCAACCGCGCGATCCCGGTCGCCAGGATGCGGCGATGATCCGCCGTCATCGGCTTGCCCGGCACGACCGACGCCTCGCGGCCGCGCGCGCGGTTCGCTTCCGGAATCAGCGATGCCTCCCAGAGCAGTTCGTAGCGCTGCAGCACCAGTTCTTCATTCCAGTCACGCTCGTCGAGACCGAAGGTGATGGCGCAGCGCTGCCAGCGCTCGCGCTGCAACGTCGGTGAGGGGGCTTCCTTCGCCCACGCCTTCAGCTTCGGCGCGATCGTCTTGGCGATGAAGGCCGGTGCACCGTCGCGATGATCTTCCCAGGGAAAGTAGTCGTACCAGCCGGACCAGTGCGCCTCAAAACCTTCGCCGACCCGGTCCTCGCGGGTCAGGCCGAGATAGCTGATCGAAACGCTATGCGGCCCCTTGGCGTCGCCGGACCGGCCGCGGTCGGCAAAGGTGTAGAGCTGCTCGACATAGCCGAGCGGGTGGCCGGTCTGCGCCTCGACCCAGGCCCGCAGCGCGGTCTGCAGCGAGCGATGCGTGAACTCGAACGGGCCGCTCGGCAGCGCGGCGCCGCCGGCGATGGTCATGATCTTCGGCGTGCCGTCGGTGACGGCGACCAGCACCGCGACGAGGTCGGCGGTGACCGCATTTCCCGAAGCCGGTGCGCTGGATTTTTGCGGCGATCTGGCCACGCGTTCGTCCCGCGCTAGCAGTAGCCGTAGACGCCGCAGGCGTAGGGCAGGCGGTCCCAGTAGTCGACATAGGCACCGCCATAGTACGGGCCGAGATAGCTGTAGGAGCCGGCGTTACCGTAATAGCCGGGCAGCGACGACGACCCGGGCAGCAGCGGTTCTCCCCGCACGAACGGGATATACGGCGCTGAGTTGAGCGGGATCACCTTGGGCTCGACGACCACGAGCTGGCGGCCGCGCCGTACATAGGTCGGACCTGTAATGGTGGTGCGGTAGGCGTAGTGCGGGCGCGGCAGGCCCGCGGGCAGCTGGCGCGCAGCCTTCACGGCGGCGCTCTTCGGGGGGACGGGGCCGTCGGCAGCATCAGCAGGCGACATCGCAGACAGTGCGATCGCGAGCGGCAATATCCAGCGCAGCATCAATGGTCTCCCGAATCATCCGGAGCCTACCACTGCCACTTTAAGCCGGATTGAACGTTAACGGGTGGCCTGCTGGCATTAAGCGTTAACGGACAAGGCGGTCGCGTTGGAGAGCGTCCGGAGCGATGCAGGGCACCGCTCCGGAACCGCTCCGGGCTCAGGCGCGCAGCGCCTGGTCGAGGTCTGCGATCAGGTCTTCCTTGTCCTCGATGCCGATCGAGAGCCGCACCACCTCGGGTGCCGCGCCCGACTTCACCTTGGCGGCGTCGTCGAGCTGGCTGTGGGTGGTCGAGGCCGGGTGGATCACCAGCGAGCGGGTGTCGCCGACATTGGCAAGATGCGAGAACAGCTTCAGGTTCGACACCAGGTTGACGCCCGCGTCGTAACCGCCCTTGAGGCTGAAGGTGAACACCGCGCCGGCGCCCTTCGGCGCATATTTGCGTTGCAGCGCGTTGTACCGATCACCGGGCAGGCCGGCATAGTTGACCGCGGACACAGCCGGGTGGGTGGAGAGGAATTCCGCCACCGCCTTGGCGTTGTCGCAGTGCTTCTGCATCCGTAGCGGCAGCGTCTCGATGCCGGTCAGGATCATGAAGGCGTTGAACGGCGACAGCGCGGGGCCGAGATCGCGCAGGCCGAGCACGCGGCAGGCGATCGCGAAGGCGAAATTGCCGAAGGTCTCCTGGATCCGGATGCCGTGATATTCCGGGCGCGGCTCGCTGAGCATCGGATATTTGTTGTCCTTCGACCAGTCGAAGGTGCCGGCGTCGACGATGATGCCGCCGAGCGAGTTGCCGTGGCCGCCGAGGAATTTTGTCAACGAGTGCACGACGATGTCGGCGCCATGGTCGATCGGCTTGATCAGGTAGGGCGAGGCCAGCGTGTTGTCGACGATCAGCGGCACGCCGGCCTTGCGCGCAACGGCGGCGATCGCCTCGATATCGGTGATGCTGCCGGCAGGATTGGCGATCGACTCGATGAAGATCGCCTTGGTGTGCGGCGTCACCGCACGCTCGAAGCTTTCGACCTCATCAGGATCGGCCCAGGCCACATTCCAGCCGAACGCCTTGAAGGCGTGGGTGAACTGATTGATCGAGCCGCCATAGAGCTTGCGCGCGGCGATGATCTCGTCGCCGGGCCTCAACAGCTGTTGCAGCACGACGAGCTGCGCGGCGTGGCCGGAGGCGACGGCGAGTGCCGCGGTGCCGCCTTCGAGGGCGGCGACGCGTTCCTCGAGCACAGCGTTGGTCGGGTTGCCGATCCGGGTATAGATGTTGCCGAAGGCCTGCAGGCCGAATAGCGAGGCCGCATGGTCGGCATCGTTGAAGACGAATGACGTGGTCTGGTAGATCGGCGTCGCCCGTGCGCCGGTGGTGGGATCAGGCTGTGCGCCGGCGTGCACGGCGAGGGTGGAAAATCCCGGAAGGCGATCGGTCATTCTTGGTGTCCTGTTGTGGCCTGTCGAAACGCGCGGCATGCTGATGGCGGCGGCGCCCGCCGTCAAGCGAGTTGGGTGCGCCGCCATTTCTTGTAATGGGCATCCTACGCCATACCGGACGAGCGGAACGATTATTCCGCCGGGGTGTCAGGTGGTCTCGGTCTTGCTTTTCGCCGCGCGGTCGGATGCCGCAGTCTGGCCGCCGCCGAAACTGGTGCGGTTGAGCGACAGCCGCATGCCCTGGGTCGGGATCGGCGCGCGCTTGGAACTCAGGGTGCGCGAATTGACGCCCATCCAGGAGATCTCCGACGAAAGACGGCCATACTCGATCTTCGGGCAGCGGTTCATCACCACTTTGAGGCCGGCGGCCTCGGCCTTCTCGGCGGCGGCATCGTCACGTGCGCCGAGCTGCATCCAGATCACCTTCGGCTGCGGCGACAGTTTCAGCGCCTCATCGACCACGGGCATGATGTGGCTGGAATTGCGGAAGATGTCGATCATGTCGACCGGCCGATCGATGTCCGCGAGCGAAGCGACGAACGGCTTGCCCATCAGCGCCTTGCCGACATGGCCGGGGTTGACCGGGATCATGTCGTAGCCGCGCTGCGCCAGATATTTGAAGGCGAAGTAGCTCGGCCGCACATTGACCGGCGAGGCGCCGACCATCGCGATCGATTTGACGTTGTTGAGGATGCTGCGGATGTAATTATCGTCGTAGGCGTCGTGGTTCATTTTGGTCTTACTTGTCCTGCCACTTCGGATCGCGCTTCTCGATGAAGGCGCCGATGCCTTCCTCGGCGTCGCGCGCCATCATGTTCTCGGTCATCACTTCAGCCGCGAAGCGATAGGCCTCAGTGAGGCTCATCTCTGCCTGGCGATAGAACGCCTCCTTGCCGAGCTTGACGGTGTAGGCCGATTTCAGCGCGACCTGCTGTGCCAGCGCGATCGCAACGTCGCGTTCGGTGCCTGCGGGCACCACCCGGTTGACGAGGCCGATGCTCTGCGCCGTTGCCGCCGAGATGGGTTCACCGGTCAGCAGCATTTCCATCGCCTGCTTGCGCGGCACGTTGCGCGACAGCGCCACCATTGGCGTCGAGCAGAACAGCCCGATGTCGACACCCGGCGTCGCAAACGCGGCCGCCTCGGAGGCGACCGCGAGATCACAGCTTGCGACGAGCTGGCAGCCGGCCGCGGTGGCGATGCCCTGAACAGCCGCGACCACCGGCTTCGGCAGGTGCACGATCGCCTGCATCATCGCGCTGCAGGCGTTCATGATCTCAGCAAAATAGGCGCGGCCACGATCGGCATCGCTGCGCCGCGCGGTGAGCTCCTTCATGTCGTGCCCGGCGGAATAAGCCGAACCATTCGCGGCGATCACGACGGCGCGGACGTTCCTGTCGTCGCGGATGTCGTTCAACGCAGCATGGAGGCCGGCGATCATGCCCTCCGAAAGGCTGTTGCGCGCCGCGGGGCGATTGAGCGTCAGTAGCGCGATACTGCCGACGGTTTCGCGCAGCAGAATCGGGGATTGCGGCGCTTCTGCGCCGGCGGTTTGGGCGGACATGGCGAAATTCCACTATCGTGTCTGTGACAATTTAATGTAACAGGCTGGCTGAAGCGAGGGCAGGGTCCGCATGGCAATTGCGAAAATGAGCGTAGCTGATCTGGAGGAGTTCCTGCGCAAGGAATTTCCGCAGGCGTTCACCCACGATGATATCAGGATCGAGAGCGCTGACGGCGAGACGGCTCTGCTGCGTCAGCGCTTCAGCGAGCGCATGCTGCGGCCGGGCGGCACGGTGTCGGGACCGACCCTGATGGGGCTGGCGGATTTCGCGATGTATGTGGTGCTGCTGTCGGCGATCGGGCCAATCGGCCTCGCCGTCACCACCAACCTCAACATCAACTTCCTGCGCAAGGGCCAGCCGGGACAGGACGTGCTTGCGGTCGCCAAGCTGCTCAAGCTCGGAAAGCGGCTGGCGGTCGGTGAGGTGAACTTGCTGTCCGGTACCTCGCCCGATCCGATCGCCCATGTTACGGCGACCTATTCCATTCCAAGTCAATAGTGTTTTTCACGGTATTATTGCACCATATTTTTAAGCTATTGTTTTTGCTAATGTAATTATGGCGCGTGGACATTGACGTGTGTCCGCGGCTTCTCTAGAAAGCCGCCCAGTTCGGCGCATACGGCGCCGATTTCTTTTTCACGGATTTCACACATGAGCACGTTCTCGGCCAAGCCCGCCGAAGTGACGAAGAAGTGGGTCGTGATCGACGCCAAGGGTCTGGTCGTCGGTCGTCTCGCCACGCTCGTCGCCATGCGCCTGCGCGGCAAACACCTGCCCACCTACACCCCGCATGTCGATTGCGGCGACAACGTCATCATCGTCAACGCCGCGCATGTGGTGCTGACCGGCCGCAAGCGCGACCAGAAGACCTACTACAAGCACACCGGCTTCATCGGCGGCATCAAGGAGCGCACCGCGAAGCAGATCCTCGAGGGTCGCTTCCCCGAGCGCGTCGTCGAGAAGGCGATCGAGCGCATGATCCCGCGCGGTCCGCTCGGCCGCATGCAGATGGGCAATCTGCGCGTCTATCCGGGTGCCGAGCATCCGCATGAAGCGCAGAGCCCCGAGAAGGTCGATATCGCTTCCCTGAACCGCAAGAACACGAGGGCCGCATAATGTCCGATACGTTGCAGTCCCTCGATCAGCTCTCGCAGGTCAAGCCGGCGGCGCCCGACGCGCCGAAATACGTCAAGAAGGTCGACAAGTTCAATCGCGCCTACGCCACCGGCAAGCGCAAGGACGCGGTCGCCCGGGTCTGGATCAAGCCGGGCGCCGGCAAGATCTCGGTCAACACCCGTGACATCGAAATCTACTTCGCCCGCCCGGTGCTTCGCATGATGATCCAGCAGCCGCTGGTCGCGGCCGCCCGCAACGGCCAGTACGACGTGATCTGCACCGTCGCCGGCGGCGGTCTGTCCGGTCAGGCCGGTGCTGTCAGGCACGGCATCTCGAAGGCGCTGACCAACTTCGAGCCCGAGCTGCGCGGTGTCCTCAAGAAGGGCGGCTTCCTGACCCGCGACAGCCGCGCGGTCGAGCGCAAGAAGTACGGCAAGGCGAAGGCCCGCAAGTCCTTCCAGTTCTCGAAGCGCTAATTCGAGTTCTAAAATTCGCGGCAATTGCCGCGTGCATCGAGTTGCAGAGGGCGCCGCGAGGCGCCCTTTTTGCTGCGTCCAACGACGCCGTGTTTCGACGCGAATTAGCGCAGTTTTTCAAGAAAACTTGCGTGTGCGTGCAAACGAAATTGGAACTCGGGCCTTCTAGCGTGCTGGCTCGCACTGGCGCTGCATCACCGCATTATCTGCGCCTGCGGACGTTGCATCACACCGGGCTGGGGTGACCTATGTCGTTCGATCCATCGACGCTCTATTTGTTCGCCACCATGGTCGCGGGCATGCTCGGCGCCATGCTCTGGTTGTTCGGCAGGCAGGAGAACATTCCCGCGTTGAAATGGTGGGGCACCGCCTATCTGCTCGGCGCAGCCTCCGTCGCGCTGTGGACGGTCGGCGGCTCGACGCTCGATCGGTTCGTCCTGCTGGGCCTCAATGCAATCGGCTTCGCCGCATGCGGCATGGTCTGGAATGCCGCGCGTATCTTCCACGGCCGCAAGGCCAATCTGCCGGGCCTCGTGCTCGGTCCGATCGCGTGGATCGGCGCTGTGACGACGATCGAGGATCCCGCGATGCGGCTGACGATCGGCGCCGGGATCGTTGCGGTCTATGCTGCGCTGACCGCTTCCGAGCTGTGGAGCGAGCGCCGCCGCGCCATGCAGCGGCGCTGGATTGCGATCGTCATCCCGGTCGCCCATGGCTGCGTCCTGATGCTGCCCATCCTGGTCGGCGACCTGCTGCGGCTGAACGGTCAGAATTTCGTCTCCAGCTTCTGGGTCAGCCTGTTCTCGATCGAACTCGTGCTGTACGCGATCGGCACGGTGTTCGTGATCTTCATGATGGTGTCGGACCGTGCGGTGGCCGTGCACAAGACCGCCGCGTCGATCGATCCGTTGAGCGGCATGCTCAATCGCCGCGGCTTCTCCGAGGCCTGCGCGCGCGTGATCGAGCGCGAGGCCACTGCCGGCCGGCCGGTCACGGTGATGATCTTCGACCTCGATCATTTCAAGTCGATCAATGATCGCTTCGGTCATCCCGCGGGCGACGAGATCCTGAAACTGTTCTCCGCCGTCGTGATCAACAATCTCAGGATCAGCGATCTGTCGGGACGAATCGGCGGCGAGGAATTCGCGGCGCTGCTGCCGTGCTCGCTGGAGGAGGGCGTGCTGGTCGCCGAGCGCGTCCGGGAGGCGTTCGAGAACAGCAATATCACCTGTGAGGAAGGCGCGGTCGACACCACGGTCAGCATTGGCGTGGCCGGCGGACCGGCCGGGACCGAGCTCGAGGTGCTGCTGGCCTCGGCCGACACGGCGCTGTACCAGGCCAAGCGCGGCGGCCGCAACCGCGTCGAAGCGGCCGAGGAATTACCGCTTTCGCTGGAGAACTGGCGGCGCAAGACCGCGGGCCTGCCGGCATCGGCACGGCAAAAACCGGTGACCGCTCGCGCGTGAGCGCGGTAACGACTGGTTAACCATTCACTCCCATGCTTTCAGCATGGAGTCGATCCGCACCCGCAATCTGCAGTCAGCCCTGATGTCGCTCGAAGCCGACGCGGCTTCGGCGGGCAGCGGCTTCGCCTGCCTGTTCTCGGACTCGGATGAATACGAAACCGCGCTGATCGCTGAACGGCGGGCGCAGGGCCGATATCAGCGACCGCGGAGCCGCTGGCCGGTCGCCATGCTGCTCGGCGTGATGCTGATGGTCGTCGGAGCAGTCCTGCTGCTCTCCTGAGGCGAGCTCATACGGCCTTTGCAGGTACCGGATCGTCCGCCTTGAAGTGATCGATCATCACCTTGGCGATCGCCATCAGCGGCAGCGCGAGCGCGAGCCCCCAGATGCCGAACACGACGCCGAGCAGGATCTGGAACGCGAACAGCGTTGCGGGCGGGATGTCGAGCGCCTGGCGCTGGATGATCGGGGTCAGGACGTAGCTCTCCAGCGCGTGCACGCCGAGGAACAGGATGAAGGCCGATAGCGCCGCGATCCACCCGGTCGCAAGGCTTGCCAGCACCACGATCAGTCCGCCGAGGATCGCGCCGACCGTCGGGATGAAGGCGAGCAGGCCGGCCTGGATTCCGAGGATGAACGAGCTCGGGATGCCGATGATGGCGAGCCCGATCCAGGTGACGAGGAACACCGCGGTCATGGTGATGATCTGCGCGATCAGCCAGCGTTCCAGCGTCTCACCGATTCGGTCGACGATGACGGTCGCCTGACCGCGGTATTTAGCCGGCGCGAGGAACAGCAGTCCGGCGCGGTAGATGCTCGGCTGCGCCGCGAAGGCGAGCCCGAGGAACAGCACGATGAAGAAATTGCCGACGGCGCTCACCGTGCCGAGCAGCACCTTCAACGTCTGGCTGATGATGGCGCCACCGCTGGAGGCGAGCGCGCCGGCGCCGGGGATGCCATGCGACTGCGACGCTGCCGGCGTCGTTGTCGTTGTCGCCACGGCGGTGCCTTCCGGCTTCGCCTCGCCGGCGGCGCTGGCGAAATCCAGGTAGCTGGTATCGACGCCGCGCTGTTCGAGGAATTCCTTGACGCTGCCGAGCTGCGATTTGATGGTGTTGCTCAGCACCGTGGCCTGCTGCGCGATGGTGGTGCCGCCGAGGAACACGATGCCGGACAGCAGTCCGGCCATCGCCAGGCAGACGATCGCAAGCCGGAGCGCATGCGGCAGCCCGGTCAGGCGGCCGAGCAGGGTGGTCATGGCATTGAGGCCGACCCCGAGCAGCATGCCCGCGAACAGCAGGAACAGCGTCGCGGCGAACTGCCAGGCGAACAGCAGCAGGGCGGCGAACAGCACGATGCCGATGCCGCCGATGGCGATCGCCCACGCCAGGTCGTTGCGGGCCTGCAGGCGATTGTCAGCCGAGTCAGTCACGGGTGATTCCCCCTTCGCGGACGGTGTCTGGTGCAGTCTTTGGCGAAAATCTCGCCGGGATCAAGCTGGGCGGGACCGTGCTGGTTTGCCGCTGCCGTTCCGTGCCAACGGGGACGAGCTGCAGGCGTTCCGCCGGATTTCGGCCCACCGGGGTGCCAGCCTGTGCAGGCCTGCAAGCCCCCCTGTGCAGGAATAGACGGTTGATCCCCGGGGAACTCGAAGGCATGATCGTCTTCGTAATGTCGCAAACTTAGAAGAATCATTGCGCGAGACTTCAATAATGAGACGGCCCGTGGTCGGCGTGATCGGAAACGCCCATCGCATCGAAAATCGTTTCACGGTCCAGATGGTCGGAGAGCGCAACCTTCGCGCGGTTGCCGAGGTGTCGGGCGCCGTGCCGCTGATGTTCGCGGGCAGCCCCGAAATCACCGAGGTCGGCGCCTTGCTCGACGTGGTCGACGGCGTGGTGCTGACCGGGGCGCGCGCCAACGTTCATCCGACCCGCTTCAACACCGAACCCTGCGCCGCGCATGAGCCCTACGACATCCACCGCGATGACGTGGCGCTGGCGCTGTCGGAGGCCTGCGTCGCGCGCGGCGTGCCGATCTTCGGCATCTGCCGCGGCCTGCAGGAGATGAATGTCGCGTTCGGCGGTTCGCTGCATCCGGAGATCCGCGAGATTCCCGGCCGCATGAACCACCGGATGCCGCGGCTGGAGAACGGCGAGATCCATCCCGATCCGACCGTCGTGTTCGCCGACCGTCACGACGTCGCGCTGACGCCCGGCGGGGCATTTGCCAAGATCCTTGGCCGCGAGACCATCCGGGTCAATTCGCTGCACGGACAGGGCATCCTCGAGCCCGGCAAACGCGTCGTGATCGAGGGCATTGCCGAGGACGGTACCATCGAGGCGATCCGCATTGCGGACGCGCCCGGCTTTGCGCTCGGCGTACAGTGGCACGCCGAATACGATCCGCAGCGCAACCCGATCAACCGCGCCTTGTTCGAGGCCTTCGGCGATGCGCTGCGCGAGCGGCGGCGGGCGGCGTAGGGCGGCATTGCCGCCGTCACCTCCTATCGCGCGCCGGCTGACTTGCGAAACAGGCGCTTGAGGTCCGCCGCCGCGGTCTGCCCGGACTGCAATTGCTCATTGCGATCGTGCTGGACCTGTTGCGGACGATAGGCTTCTTCGAGGGTATCAAGCTCCTGGTCGGTGAACCGGATGTCGAGCGCAGTAATGGCGTCGTCGATATGATGGAGCTTGGTCGCACCAAGGATGGGAGCCGTCACGGCTGGATTGTGCAGCAACCAGGCAAGCGCGACCTGGGCTGGCTTGCACCCGCGCGCCTGTGCCACGGCAAATACGCGATCAATCACCGCGTCGTCTTCCGGACGCGAGAAGTCCTTCACGACGCGTGACCGCTCGGTGTTGTCGCGGCGGCTGCCGGCGAGCAGGCCCCGCGCCAGCGGGCTGTAGGGAATGACTCCGACGCCCTGATCGAGACAGAGAGGAATCATCTCCCGCTCCTCCTCGCGATAGAGAAGATTATACTTGTTCTGCATGGTGACGAATTTCGTCAGACCGTTGGCTTGGGCAAGTGCCTGCAACTTGGCGAACTGGAACGCGTGCATGCTCGACGCGCCGATGTGTAGCGCCTTGCCGGCACGCACCACCGCATCGAGCCCCTCGAGGATCTCCTCGTAAGGCGTCAGCGGATCGAGACGATGGATCTGATAGAGGTCGACATAGTCGGTGCCGAGGCGGCGCAGGCTGTCGTCGATCGCATGTCGAATGTGCTTGCGCGACAGGCCTCCCTGATTGGCGCCGGCTCCCATTGGAAAGAACACCTTGGTGGCGAGCACGACCTGTTCCCGGCCTGCGGCGAAACGCTTTACGGCACGCCCGAGGATCTCTTCGCTCAGACCGGATGAATACGAGTCGGCGGTATCGAAGAAGGTAAAGCCGGACTCGAAGGCGCGACGATAGTGATCTTGTGCCTGCTCCTCGTTCAGCGCCCACGGCATCCAGTCCTTCGATCCATAGCTTGAACACCCGAAGGCAATTCGCGACACCTGGATTCCCGTGTTCGCGAGCGTTCCGTATTTCATCTGCATATCCTTCACTGTCGCACGGCGCTTTACGAGACGGGTCATCGCTCACGGCCGCAAACTATGGAATAACTTGTCTGCCGAAATGGTCTAGCTTGCCCGCACTGCAAGGGGACGGTCGCAAGCGTGATCACCGCCCGTAGCGTAATAGGGCATGGCCATGTCAGTCGAGTCGATCGAAACCGTTGTTGATATGCAACCGGCAGACAAGGTCAGCCGCACACCGCTGCGCTCGCTCGCTGCAAAGCTCCCGTGGATCGTGATCGTTCAGATCCTGGTGGTCGCCGCGATCTTGCTGGCTGTACAGCTCGCGGTCGATAGCGGTGCAGTGAAACGAATCTATCTGGCGTCCCCGACGCAGATTCTTGCTGCTTTCCCTCAGCTCGTCACCAGGGAGAATCTGCTGTTTCACCTCTCCGTGACACTCGCCGAAGCGGGAGTTGGCGTGGCGCTCAGCGCAATCCTCGGCATTGCGACCGGCATCGCCATGGGGCTATTCCCGAAGGTACATCGGTTTCTCAACCCGTTCCTGATCTGGTTCATGGCGATCCCGAAGGTCACCATCATTCCGCTTCTCACCCTGTATCTGGGCCTCGGCTTCGAGCACAAGGTGTTCATCATCTTCCTGTTTTGCTACTTCCTGTTCGTCTTCAACACGATTGCCGGCATCAAGCAGGTCCAGGACAATCATATCAAGGTCGCGCGCGCGCTCGGGGCGAGCCAGCGTCAGATCATCTGGAAAGTGGTGCTGCCGTCCGCCACACCGTCGATCATGGCTGCGGTCCGCATCGAGGCGGCGACCTGCCTGCTCGCGACTCTTTTTGCCGAGATCGTCGCCTCCAAGGCCGGCGTCGGTAATCTGCTCAACAAGTTGTCGGGCATCTACGACACCGCCGGTGTCTTTGCTCTCGTGATTCTCGTGACGTCGATCGCATTGCTGATCATCTATCTGGTGGATCTGCTCGAGCGGCGTGTCTTGCTCAAGTGGAAATACGTCTGACCGGTCCCGGTTCCGCGTCTTCCCGTCACTACTCGTTCGAAGGGATCGATCATGCTCTCCACAAGCCTTCCAGCTCGTCTGTTCGTCTTGGCCGCGCTCACGCTCGGCCTCACCGCGGCGGCCGGCGCGCAGGAGAAGAAAACCCTCAAGCTGCAGGACACCACGAGTTACACGCAGCAGCCGATCGTATTCGGCGTGGAGAAGGGGTTCTTCGCCGAGGAAGGCTTGAACGTCGAGTTCGTCGGAACGCAGGATCCGGTCACCGCCACCTCGCGCGGCGACGTGACCTTCGCCTTCGGACCGACCAGCGTCTATCTGCGGGCTGCCGCCTTGGGGGCGCCGATCAAGATCGTCGCCGCCGCCTTCCGCTCGAAGGGACCGTATTTCCTGATCGCGCGGAAAGGCATCAAGTCGTTCGCGGATCTGAAGGGTAAGACGGTCGGCGTCGGACCCGACACCAGCGGCAACCTCGCGTCGGTTGCCCGGTATCTGCTGCGGGCCGAAGGCATCGATCCCAACCGCGACGTGACGCTGTTTGCCGCCGGCGCGACCGAAAAGGCCTACGGCGCGCTCGAAACCGGCCAGGTCGACGCCACCATCATCCATCAGCCCTTCGCGGCGCTCGGGGAGATCGAGGGAGTCTCGACCACGCTTGCACGGGCCTGGGATTATCTCCCGACCTATCACACCGGCGTCCTGATCGCGGGCGACGCGGTGATCGCCGGGGATCCCGATCTGCTGCGGCGGGGCCTGCGGGCCTACTTCAAGTCCTATACCTACGCCAAGGCGCATTACGACGAGTACCTGCCCTGGCTGCAGGCCCGCCTGAAGATCAATCCGGAGGCGGTGAAGCGCGCGATCTACCAGGAGGACGACGTCTGGGACGCCAATCCGGCGATCGATCCGAAGGCGATCCACGACACGCAGCAGCTGGAGATCGATGTCGGTAACCAGAAGGAGTTCTACGCCGCCGCCAAATACATCGATGAGCGCTTCATCCCGCAGGAGTACGTGAAGCCGTTCGTCTATCCCGGGCGCAAGACGCAGTGAGCGAGAGCAAGCGGGAGCGCGAGGGGATGCCTGCCTTCACCATCAGGTCTCTCGACAAGGTCTATCCCGGCACGCCGCCGGTGCGTGCGCTCAGCAACATCAGCTTCTCGGTCGAGGAGGGCGAGTTCATCGTGCTGCTCGGTGCAAGCGGCTGCGGCAAGAGCACGCTGCTGGAAATCCTCGCCGGGCTGCAGCAGCCGAGCAGCGGCTCGGTGCTATTTCGCAGCAAGCCGATCGACGGTCCCGGTGGAGAGCTCGGCGTCGTGTTCCAGGATGCCTCGCTCTATCCGTGGCGAACGGTTGCGGCCAATGTCGGCCTCGGGCTCGAATTGCGCGGGGTGGACAAGCCACAAGCCCGCCGCCTGGTCGATGAGCATCTCACGCTGGTCGGGCTCGACGGCTTCGGCGGCAAATTCCCGCACCAGATCTCCGGCGGCATGAAGCAACGCGCCGGCATCGCGCGTGCGCTCGTCAATGATCCCGACGTCCTCCTGATGGATGAGCCGTTCGGCGCGGTCGACTACGTCACCCGCAACAGGTTGCAGGAAGACCTGATCCGGATCTGGCAGCAGCGCCGCAAGACCATCGTGTTCGTGACGCACGACGTCGGCGAGGCGGTGTTTCTTGCCGACCGTATCGTGCTGCTTTCGCCGCGGCCCGGGCGGATTGCTGAAATCGTCACCCTCGATCTGCCGCGCCCGCGTCGGCGGGGCGACATCGAGCTTCTGCAACGCGAAGCCCGCATCTATGACGCACTCCGCGCGCTCGAGCCGGCCGCGACGGCAACCGTGGCCTGACAGACGGAGACCAGAATGGCCAAACCGCTCCACCTCGGCTTTCTCTATGCGCCGCAATCCGGGCACCAGACGCACGCCGAAAGCTTCGATCCCCTGAACCCCCTCGACCTGACTGCCTTCGCGCGGGACCTCGAGGGGGCCGGCTACGCGTTTCTCCTGATCGACGACAGCGTCGGTCGTGCGGAGGATGTGCGCAGCGAAGCGTTCACCACGGCGTCCTTCCTCGCGACCAGGACGCGTCGCATCGGCCTGATCGCTGCGGCCAACACGAGCTATGTCGAGCCGTATAACGTGTCGCGGCTCGCTGCTTCGCTCGATCATGTCACGCGAGGGCGTGCCGGCTGGCTGGCCTCGACCGGCGCGGCCGATCCCGCCGGCGCAAACTACGGGCAGGCCGCCTTCGCGCCTGATGTCCATTATGTGCGTGCCGATGAAATCCTCGAGATTGCGCGCCGGCTCTGGGACAGCTGGGAGGATGATGCATTCATTCGCGACAAACAGAGCGGAGTGTTCGTCGATGGCGCCAAGATCCATCCGATCGATCACGTCGGTGCATCCTTCAAGGTCAAGGGCCCGCTGAACGTTGCACGGCCGCCCCAGGGCCAGGTCATCGTTGCTCATCGCGTGGTGGACAAGCGGTCGGCCGACTTCGCGGGGCGGCACGCCGACATCGCCATCCTGGGGACGGCGACGACAGGGAGCGCCGTGGCCCTGCGCGACCACGTGCTTGCTTCTGCGCGGGGCGCCGGTCGTGATACGCAGGATCTGCGGCTGTTTGCCGAGATCGTGCCCGTCAGTGCGTCGGACCACGCGGCAGGGACGCCGCAACCGTACGCTGCCAATCATGTGGCAGGTTCGCCGGCGGAGATCGCCGACCAGATCGAGGCACTGGCACATGCCGTGACGCTGGATGGTCTGGTGGTCGTGCCGCGGATTCTCCGCAGCGGCCTGGATGACTTTTCCCGGGATGTCGTCCCGGAGCTGGTGCGGCGGCAACGGCTACGATCCACTGAGGGATCGGTCATCCTGCGCGAAAGACTCGGTCTGGCAAGGCCGCGCAATGTGTTCGAACAGCCCTCAAAGCAGCCGGCCGACACGGCCGCCTGAACCATCCCGCGAGCGTTTCACCATGTCCAAGCGAGAACTTCATTTCGGCCTGATGTTTTGGGCCGGGGGCACACATCCCAGCGGCTGGCGTTATCCTTCCTCCCACGCAGGCGCCGCCTTCGACATCGAATTCCTTCAGCGGGTCACCCAGCTCGTGGAAGCGGCCAAGTTCGACTTTCTGTTCCTTGGCGACCGGCTGGCGAGCGATCCGAGCCTGCAAAGCACCAATCCCTCCCAGATGTCACGCCTCGAACCGTTCGTGTCCGGGGCGAGCCTGGCCGCCGCGACCAGCCATATCGGTATCGTCGTCACCGCCAATCCGACCTATTACGATCCCTATAATCTTGCGCGCATGCTGGCGTCGCTGGATCACCTGAGCCAGGGCCGGGCGTCGTGGAATCTGGTGACCGGCGCGGATGAAATCGCCGCCGGCAATTTCTCGCGCCAGTCCCATTGGGACACCGAGCGGCGCTACGATTGGGCGGATGAATTCGTCGCTGTGGTGCGGGGACTTTGGGACAGCGATGCGACCACGCCGCTGCACCACAAGGGACGCTATTTCGACGTCGCCGGACCGCTCAACGTCAGGCGCCCGCCCCAGGGCCATCCGGTGATCCTGCATGCCGGTACGTCGGATCGTTCGCGTGAGCTCGGCGCGCGCGATGCCGATGTCATCTTCGCCGGCCAGGCGACGATCGAGAGCGCGAAGGCCTACTATGCCGATGTCAAATCCAGGGCCAGGAAGTATGGCAGGAGCGACGCCGATATCGCGATCCTGCCCGGGCTCACGCCCGTCGTCGCCGAGACGACGCAGCAGGCGGTTGCGATATTCGACCATCTCAATTCCTTCATTGCGCTGGAGCCCGAGGGCGATGGCGGCGAGGCAAGCCGCTACGGTTCGCTGGGCAGGATGGGGAAGCGCCGCAACCTCACGGCGGTATCGGCGGCGATCGGCGTCGACGTCTCCAGCCAGGACCGGGATTCACCGGTCGACCCCTTGGTGCTGGCAGAGGCCAACGAGGGCGGCCAACGGCTGTTTGCCGATGTCATGCGTCTCACTCGCCGCGACGTGAAAGGCCCCAATCGCCTGACCTATCGCGATCTCATCATCGGACACATCAGCACGGGCGCCGTCGTCGTCGGCGATCCCAACGAGGTGGCCGATCACATCGAGCTTTGGTTTGACGAGAGGGCGGCCGACGGTTTCAATATTTTCCCGCCTTATGTGCCGGAATCTGTCGAGGCCTTCACCAGCCTCGTCGTCCCCGAATTGCAGCGGCGCGGCCTCTATCGCACCGAATATTCCGGTTCGACCTTTCGCGACCATCTGGGCCTGGCAAAGCCCGCGCCGATCCGTTCCAACAGCTCCAACCTTTGAGGTCGGATAGCCGCCCTCCGCACGCCCAAGCCGGGCCAAGGCCTCCCGGAGTGCGGTGAGCGATCTTGCGGAGCGCCGGCGGTCAGCGGCACCCGCGCAAGGATGCCCCGAACCGGGGGCCCGACGGCTCGGATTCCCGCGACCCAGCGCCGGCTCCGCCGGCAGTGGCGTGCACTCAACCCTGTTCTCCGTACTTATACGGATACGAAAGTGGCGGATTGCGGCGCCGGACTCGGCTAAGCAACTGGGTGCAAGCCACCCGATATTGCCCCGGCGCCGACAATACCTTTCCTGCTCCTGTTTTCCTTTTCCATTTTCCGGTGCAACTGCTCACGATGAGTTGGTCGGGATGAATTTGTCGGGCCGTCTGGCGGTCGGGATGATGTTTCCCGTCGTCACACTCCTGCTCACGCTGGGCTTCATCCATGGCGTCACCTGGCCGGGCATGGCGCTCGCCGGCGGCGCGGTTGCGGTGGTGTTGATGACTGCTGAGCTGATTGCGAGATCGCTGGCCACGACGCCCGCCCAGTTGGTGCGGGCGGCGGACGCGCTGTCGCGCGGCGAGCCGGTCTCGATACGTCCGAGTGGCAATGACGAGGCCGCCCAGCTCGCCGCGACGCTGGCCGAGCTGTCGGCGCAATTGGGCAGCAGGCAGCACCTGCTGGAGAAGACCGTCGAGAGCATCCGCGATCCCGTGGTGGTCGCCGACGAGCACGCGATGATCGTGATCGTCAATGCGGCGGCGCGGCGGCTGTACGGTGTCGAGCCCGGTTTTGACACGCTGACCGGCGTTCGCAATTTTCAGAACTATTATGCCGATGGTACGACCGAGATGCCGATCGCGGACACACCAATGGCGCGTGCGCTGCGCGGCGAGGACATCGACGATTGCGAACTGATCGTCAAACCCCTGCGGCCCGAACCGGCCGTCTATCTCGTCGTCAACGCCAGGCCGTTGCGTGACGATGGCGGCAACCTGCGCGGGGCGGTCATCGTGCTGCACGATGTCACCGCGCAGCGTCAGGCGCACCAGGCGCTGGTGGAAAGCGAGCAGATGGCGCAGGCCATCGTCAGGACCGCGCTCGATGCCTTCGTGCAGACCGACCAGGACGGCATCATCCTGGACTGGAGCCCGCAGGCCGAGGCACTCACCGGCTGGACGCGCTCCGAGGCGGTCGGCTGTCGCGTCGTCGAACTGGTATTTCCGGAGGAGCTTCGCGTCGCGCATCGACAGCGCATCACCCGCTTCCTGCAGGAGGCCGCGGGCGGCGGCATGGGGATGCGCTATGAGACCGCGTCCGTGCACCGCGACGGCCACCGCTTCCATGTCGAGGTGTCGCTCAATGCGCTGCGCCGCGGCGATGGCTGGATCATCAATTCCTTTGTCAGGGACGTCACCCAGCGCCGCATCGCCGAAGAGCAGTTGATTCAGGCGCAGAAGACGGAATCGCTTGGGCGGCTGACCGGCGGCATCGCGCATGACTTCAACAACATGCTGACGGTGATCACCGGCACGGTCGAGATCCTGGCCGATGGGGTCAAGGACAACCCGCAGCTTGCCGCGATCGCCAAGCTGATCAGCGATGCCGCCGATCGCGGCGCGCAGCTCACCTCGAGCCTGCTGGCGTTCGCGCGCAAGCAGCCGCTGCAGCCCGCCGAGACCGACGTCAACGACCTGATCGGCGAAGTGGTCCGCCTGTTGTCGCAGACGCTGGGATCGCAGACCGAGATCAGGACGGAGCTCAACCGCAACGCCTGGCTCGCCTTCGTCGATCGCAGCCAGCTCGGCGCCGCGCTGGTCAATCTCGCCATCAACGCGCGCGATGCGATGCCCGAGGGCGGCACGCTGTCGTTTGCGACCCGCAACATCCAGCTCGGGATTCCCGACGCCGTGGCGCACGGCGTCGAGCGCGCCGGCGACCACCTCGTGATCGAGGTCGCCGACACCGGCACCGGGATTTCGCCGTCGCATCTGGAGAAGATCTTCGATCCGTTCTTCTCCACAAAGGAGGTCGGGCAGGGCACCGGGCTCGGGCTCAGCATGGTGTTCGGCTTCGTCAAGCAGAGCGGCGGCGGGATCGAGGTCAGGAGCGAGCAGGGCCGCGGAACCATCTTCAGGATCTACCTGCCCAAGGCGGACGGCATCGCGCAGCGCGCGGCCGAGGAGGATGATCTGCCGGTCAGGGGCGGCGACGAGACCATCCTTTGCGTGGAGGACGACCCCACGATCCGCGACTACGTCACGGGCCAGCTCGAAAGCCTCGGATACAGGGTGCTGGCGGCGGCGAACGCGGATGCCGCGCTCGAGATCGTCAACCGCGGCACCGTGTTCGATCTCCTGTTCACCGACATCGTGATGCCCGGCAGCATGAACGGCCGGCAACTGGCGGAAACGCTGATGGCCGGTCGCCCGGCGTTGCGGGTGTTGTTCACCTCGGGCTACAGCGATGGGGTCCTGCCGGCGCAACAGGGGCGCGGGGGCCACGGCATTCCGCTGCTGACCAAGCCCTATCGGCGCAGCGAACTGGCGCGGGTGCTGCGACGCTGCCTTGATCTTCAGGTCGACTTCCAGGGCGACCCGGTTCCGCAGCCCTACTCCGTGCAGCCCGATCTCGAACGCTTCCTGCGCGAGAATCCGCCGGAAAAGAGCTAGGATGGGAACGCGCTGACAAGCGCGAGCGGGCGCGCGTACGTCGCGCACCGGGATCCACAACCAGCTGCGCAACCAACGCGTTCGCCGGGAGAAGCCTGCAGTGACCATCACGATTACCGCCTTTGAGCGGTCGCCCGACGGCGGCAAGGGACTGGCGCGGGATACGCGGGTTCGCTGGGCGCTTGAGGAGGTCGGGCAACCCTACGCGGTTCGCCTGGTTTCGTTTGCGGCGATGAAAGAGCCGGCACATATGGCGCTTCACCCGTTCGGCCAGATACCGACCTATCAAGAGGACGATCTCGTCCTGTTCGAGACAGGGGCGATCGTGTTCCACCTTGCCGAGCGCCATGCCGGCCTGCTGCCCGGTGACGCCAATGCCCGGTCGCGCGCAATTGCCTGGATGTTCGCCGCGCTCAACACGGTGGAGCCGCCGATCCTCGAGTTCGCGACTGCAAGGCTGTTCGAGCGCGACCGGCCGTGGCATGCGGAACGCCTGCCGCTGGTCGAGGATCGTGTCCGCCAGCGGCTCGACCAGTTGTCGGATCGTCTGGGCGATGCCGACTGGCTCGACGGCGCGTTCAGCGCCGGCGACCTGATGATGGTGTCGGTGCTGCTCCGGCTCAAACCTTCGGGCATGCTCGACGGGCATCCGAAGCTTGCGGCGTACGTCGCCCGCGGCGAATCGCGGCCCGCCTACAAGCGGGCCTTTGCAGCTCAGTTGGCGGTCAATCATCCGCAAGTCGCGGGCTGACCGAGGCAGTCCGTAGGATGGGTAGAGCGCAGCGAAACCCATCATCTCTCATGCGGTCCGCCGTTTGACGGGTATCGGTTCGCTCCACCATCCTACTTGGCGCAAGTTCGACGCGAGGTATGCACAGTGCAGGACCACACCATGATCGCGATCTTCGATGGCCACAATGACGCGGCTCAACAGCTCGCCGAGTACCGGGAAGGCGGCCGGGACTTTCTGGTGCGCTCGGAGGAAGGGCATCTCGATCTGCCGCGTGCCCGGGAAGGCGGCATGGTCGGCGGCTTGTTTGCGATGTACGCCAAGGCGGAGCATCCGCGACAGGGCGATTTCACGCGAACCGCCGACGGGTACGAGGTGCGCCTTGCCGAGCCGCTCGATGCGGCCTATGCGCGCCGCACCATCGATGCCCAGCTGAGCGGGCTGGATGCCATGATGGCCCGCGCCGACGGAAAGATCCGACGCGTGACAACCGTGGATGAGATCGAGGCGGCACGGCGGGACGCGGTGTTTTCGATCGTGCTGCACCTCGAAGGCGCCGAAGCGATCGACGCCGATCTCGACGGGCTGGCACGGCTCTATTCCCGCGGCCTGCGGTCGCTCGGCCCGGTCTGGAGCCGACCCAACATCTTCGGCCATGGCGTGCCGTTCGCCTATCCGCGCTCTCCGGATACCGGTCCCGGCCTGACCGACGCCGGCAAGGCGCTGGTGAAGGCCTGCAACGAACTCGGAATCATGCTCGATGCAGCCCACCTCAACGAGCGCGGTTTCTGGGATCTCGTGGCACTCAGCACGGCTCCGATCGTGGTCACCCACGCCTGCGCGCATGCGGTCTGCCCCGCGACCCGCAACCTGACCGACCGGCAGCTCGATGCCGTCAAAGCATCGGGCGGCGTCGTGGGCTTCAATTTCAGTGTGTCCGAGGTGCGCCCGGACGGGCACAGCGATCCCGACGCCCCGATCGAGACGGTCGCCGACCATCTCGGCTATCTGGTCGAGCGGATGGGCGACGACCACGTCGCGCTGGGGTCCGACTTCGACGGTGCGGTGATGCCGCGTCCGCTCAGGGATGCAAGCCATCTCCAGAACCTGATCCAGGCATTGCGCGGGCGCGGTTTCGACGACGCCACGCTGCGCAAGATCGGCTTTGACAACTGGATGCGGGTGCTGCGCCGAAGCTGGCGGTGATCGGTCCGTAGGACGGGTATCGCTTCGCTCCACCCATCCTACGCGCTATGCTCCCTTGACAATCGAGCGGCCGGCCAACGGCCCGCTTTCAGGGAGTAGATGGATGCAGGACCGCAAATGGTCGCGACGCGACTGGCTCAAGCTGACGACGGCCACCGCCGCCGGGATGGTGTTCGCCGAACCGCTGCGGGCGGGGCCGCCGCCGGCTGAGGCCGTGACGCCGGAGCTGATCGCGGCGGCCAAGAAGGAAGGCAAAATCTCGTACTACAGCGCGCTCGAACTGAACACGGCGGAGCGCCTGGCGCGCGACTTCGAGCAGAAATATCCGGGGATCAGCGTCCGCGTCGAGCGCTCAGGCGCCGAACGCATCTTCCAGCGCATCGCCCAGGAGCAGGGCAGCGGCATCCACGCCGTCGATGTCGCCAACTCCACCGATCCCGCGCACTACCTCGACTGGAAGAAGAACGACTGGCTCGCGGCCTACGTGCCGGAATCCGTCGCAAAGCATTTTCCCGCCGACCAGATCGATCCCGACGGCACGTCGGCGACCTCCTGCGCCTGGTTCGAGGTGATCGGCTACAACACCGAGCAGGTAAAGCGCGAGGACGCGCCGAAGAGCTATGCCGACCTGCTCGATCCGAAATGGCGTGGCAAGATCGTCAAGGGGCACCCGGGCTACTCCGGCGCGATCCTGACCGCAACCTTCGTGCTGGCGCGCGATCTCGGCTGGCCGTACCTGGAGAAGCTGTCGCAGCAGCGGGTGATGCAGGTGCAGTCGGCCGCCGATCCGCCGAAGAAGATCCTGCTCGGCGAGCGCGCCGTCATGGCCGACGGCAACGACTACAACCTCGTGCTGGCCAAGGACCAGGGCAAGCCGGTCGAGGTGGTCTATCCGACCGAGGGCGCGCCGCTGATCATCGTGCCGAGCGGCATCTTCAAGAGCGCGCCGAACCCGAACGCGGCGCGGCTGTTCCAGAGCTATTTCTTCAGCGCCGAAACCCAGCAGATGCTGGCTGACGAATTCGCGCACCGCTCGTTCCACGCCGGGGTGAAGGAGAAGGCCGGCCACGTGCCGCTCGACAAGCTGAAGGTGCTCAGGGCCGATCCCGCCCAGGTGCAGGAGCAGAGCGAGGAGATCAAGGCGCGCTACGCGAAACTGTTTCGGGTGTAGGCGCGTCGCGGTCGGTAGGATGGGTAGAGCGGAGCGAAACCCATCATTTGCGCGTGGTTCGACATGATGGGTTTCACTCCGCTCTAACCATCCTACGCGCTCCTCATCCGACGCGGCTACGCCGCGCGAATTGATCGCTGCGCGCGGTAGGCTTGCGGCGACAGCAGCGTCAGCTTTCGGAAGGCTTTGCGGAAGCTGCTCTCGTCCTCATAGCCGGTGGCGCGGGCGATCGCCTTGATCGGTTGCGCCGTGGTCTCCAGCAGCGTGCGGGCGTGCTCGACGCGGCGTCGCGTGATGAAGGCTTGCGGCGGCTCGTGGGTCAATTCGCGGAAACGGCGGTTCAACGTGCGTTCGCTCAGGCCCAGCGCCTGCGCGAGGCCCCGCACCGTGATCGGCGCCTTGCCGGTGCGGCGAACCAGCATGTCCGCTTTCATCAGCAGCGGGTCCTGCGCGAGCATGTAGCCGAGCGGCATGAAGATCGCCTGGGTGCGTTGCGCGGTGTCGATCACGGCGTAGTCGGCGCAGACTTTCGCGACCTCGGCGCCTTCGACCAGCTCGATCAACCGCAGCAGCAGGTCGACCCATGACATCGGGCCGGCGGCACAGACCAGGCGATCGGCCTGGGTGATGACGGCGTCGCTGGCGAGGTCGATCCTGGGATGGCGGCGGCGGAGCTCGCTCTGCAGCCACCAGGTGATGGTGGCGCGGCGGCCGTCGAGCAGCCCGGCATTGGCGAGCAGCAGCACGCCGCTGCAGAAAGCGCCGATCAGCCGGCCGCTGGCATGCTGCTGGCGCAGCCAGGCGCCGGCACGGTCATATTGCGGTTGCAGGCGCTCGGCAGTGAGGTGATCGACCAGGCTGCCCGGCACGATGATTGCGTCGAATGCGGCCCGCTTGCTGATGGCACCGTCGACCGCAACGAGCTTTCCGCCGCCGGCGCGCACCGCCTTGCCGTCGAGCGAGAGCGTCTGCCAGCTGAAGCACGCCTTGCCGCCGCGCAGCGCCATCACATGGTTGCCGAGCGTGAGGATGTCGGCGATGCCGGCGACCGCCGATTGCATGCAGGCTTCCAGCGCGAGTATCGCAAGCTTCATGGGGACCTCCTGATGTTGCCGGCATCCTACCTGATCGGCGCGATCAGGCCATGGCGGATATTGCCCGATCTCTGTCTGATCGGCCACTGCCTCTTTGGGTCATGCAGGTCCACCTTCGCTGCGTTGTCACCACCTCAGCAATGGAGAGAGACCATGCCTTACGTCACCATTTCCACCGTCCGCGGCATCTTCGACGTCGCGCAGAAGAAGGCGCTGCTCGAGCGCGTCACCGATCTCATGGTCGAGGTCGAGGGCCAGGGCGACCCGGACTTCCGCCGCAACGTCTGGGTCAAGATCGAGGAGGGCGAGCCGGCGAGCTGGTCGCTCGGCGGCATGATGCCGACGCCGGACCTGATCGCGGGCAAGTTCGGCGCGCTCGATGCCGGGGGGCGGCGGGTCGCGAAGGCGAAGGTGTAAGCGAAGAAGAGGCGTTTTCGCCACATCGTCATTGCGAGCGAAGCGAAGCAATCCATCTCTCCGTATGCGCGGACGTATGGATTGCTTCGTCGCTTCGCTCCTCGCAATGACAGATGCCCCAAAAACAAAAGGCGCTTCCATCGGAAGCGCCTTTCGCGTGTGTTCAGTGCTGCTAGCTTACAGCGAGTAGTACATCTCGAACTCGACCGGGTGCGGGGTCATTTCGAAACGGGCGACCTCGGTCATCTTCAGTTCGATATAGGCGTCGATGAAGTCGTCGTCGAACACGCCGCCGTTCTTGAGGAATGCGCGATCCTTGTCGAGGCTCTCGAGCGCTTCGCGCAAGCTGCCGCAGACGGTCGGGATCTGCTTCAGTTCTTCCTTCGGCAGATCGTAGAGGTCCTTGTCCATCGCCGGGCCCGGATCGATCTTGTTCTTGATGCCGTCGAGGCCGGCCATCAGCATCGCGGCGAAGCCGAGATAGGGATTGGCCATCGGATCGGGGAAACGCACCTCGACGCGCTTGGCCTTCGGGTTCGCGGTGTAGGGGATGCGGCAGGATGCCGAACGGTTGCGCGCGGAGTAGGCGAGCAGCACCGGAGCTTCATAGCCCGGGACCAGACGCTTGTAGGAGTTGGTCGACGGGTTGGTGAAGGCGTTGATCGCCTTGGCGTGCTTGATGATGCCGCCGATGTAGTGCAGGCAGGTCTCCGACAGGTCGGCGTACTTGTTGCCGGCGAAGGTCGGCTTGCCGTCCTTCCAGATCGACTGGTGGACGTGCATGCCCGAGCCGTTATCGCCATAGACCGGCTTCGGCATGAAGGTGGCGGTCTTGCCGTAGATGTGCGCGACCTGGTGGATGCAGTACTTGTAGACCTGCATCTGGTCGGCCATCAGCGTCAGCGTGTCGAACTTCATGCCGAGCTCGTGCTGGGCGGAGGCGACCTCGTGGTGATGCTTCTCGACCTTGACGCCCATCTTGGCCATCGCGCCGAGCATCTCGGAGCGCATGTCCTGCACCGAGTCCTGCGGCGGCACCGGGAAGTAGCCGGCCTTGGTGCGGATGCGGTGACCGAGGTTGCCGCCCTCATATTCGGTCGAGGAGTTGATCGGCAGCTCGGAGGAGTCGAGGCGGAAGCCGGTGTTGTAGGGGTCGGCCGAATAGCGCACGTCGTCGAACACGAAGAACTCGGCCTCGGGGCCGACGAATACGGTGTCGCCCACGCCCATCGACTTCACCATCGCCTCGGCCTTCTTGGCGATGCCGCGGGGATCGCGGTTGTAGGGCTCGCCGGTGGTCGGCTCGAGCACGTCGCAGGTGATGACCATGGTGGTCTCGGCGAAGAACGGGTCGATCGTCGCGGTGACCGGGTCGGGCATCAGGCACATGTCGGATTCATTGATCGCCTTCCAGCCGGCGATCGACGATCCGTCGAACATCGTGCCCTCGGCGAAGATGTCGTCATCGATCATGCTGACGTCGAAGGTCACGTGCTGCCACTTGCCGCGCGGATCGGTGAAGCGCAGGTCGACGTATTTGACGTCGTTGTCCTTGATCGATTTCAGGACGTCTTTGGCGGTCTTCATGAATACCCCTTATGGATGTGCGGGTGTGTTTCCGGCGGTGGGCGACGTTATTCCCGCTTTTGGCGGGTTCGTGTGACTACTCAAACGAAATCAGGCTGCCGAAGCAGCCTTTTTTCTCTTTTGCGTCAGAAATTCCGGATAGCACCGCCCTTAAATAGCGTCCAGCCCGGATTCGCCGGTCCGGATGCGGATGGCCTCCTCGATGTTGGAGACGAAGATCTTTCCGTCGCCGATCCGTCCGGTCTGGGCGGCGCGCCGGATCGCGTCGATCGCCTTCTCGACCAGATCGTCGCCGATCACGATCTCGATCTTTACCTTGGGCAGGAAGTCGACGATGTATTCCGCACCGCGATACAGTTCGGCATGGCCCTTCTGGCGGCCAAATCCCTTGGCCTCGGTTACGGTGATGCCTTGCAGTCCGACTTCCTGGAGCGCTTCTTTCACCTCGTCGAGCTTGAAGGGCTTGATGATGGCTTCAATCTTCTTCACTGAGCGCCTCCCGGGCATTGCAGATTGCAGGGTCAAGTTCGATGCGCGTGGGGCGCAGTCTGGTTGGTCTTAAGCCTTCCGGCGGCTAGCCGGAAGCACGCGCAATGGTCGCATCGGGCGGCCTTGTGCGCGGCTTCCTCAAAAGCAGGGTCTATGCCAAGTTGTTAAGGTCCCCGATTTCGGAATGTTATCAGCCTTTTAACAGGCAATCGGCTGATATCGAACCAAGTGGGCTATGATAGCTAAGCCTAACAAATAGGCAAATAGATCAATCCATATGCAGACGGCCAGTAGAAACCCCGCGAACGTTACAGGAATTGCCTCTCGAAAAGGCGAAGCGATTGAGGATTCGGCATGGACGTTCTGACCACCACCGAGATGGAGCGTGCCGATCGGCTGACCATCGCAGCCGGCACGCCGGGCTTCGCGTTGATGATGAGCGCCGGCCAGGCCGTCGCTGAAGCCGCGATGGACCTGGTCGAGGAGGGGCCGATCGTCGTGGTCGCCGGCCGCGGCAACAATGGCGGCGATGGCTTTGTCGCCGCCGCCGAGCTCGCCGCGCGCGGCCGCGAGGTCTCGGTGATCCTGCTTTGCGAGCGCGACAGCCTGCAGGGCGATGCGGCGCTGGCGGCGAAGGGCTGGAAATATCCGGTGCTGCCGTTCAACCCGCAGGCGCTCGGCAAGCCGGCGCTGATCATCGACGCGCTGTTCGGCGCCGGGCTCAATCGCCCGGTGAAGGGCGACCCGCTGGAGATGATCGATGCGATCAACGCCAGCGGTACGCCGGTGCTGGCGGTCGATCTGCCGAGCGGCATCAACGGCACATCGGGCGCTGTCATGGGGGCCGCCGTGCAGGCGACCGAAACCGTCACCTTCTTCCGCAAGAAGCCCGCGCATCTGCTGCTGCCGGGCCGAATGTATTGCGGTCGGGTGCGCGTAGCCGATATCGGCATCGACGCGCAGGTGCTCGACGAGATCAAGCCGCTGATCGCGGAGAACCTGCCGCAGGCCTGGCGCTGGTCGTTTCCGGTGCCGCGGATCGACGGCCACAAATATGCGAGGGGGCATGCCGTCGTGGTCTCCGGCGATCTCGCCTCGACCGGTGCGGCGCGGCTTGCCGCGCGCGCCGCACTGCGCGCTGGAGCCGGCCTCGTGACGCTGGCCTCGCCGCGCGATGCGCTTGCCGTCAACGCGGCGGCGTTGACCGCGGTGATGGTGCGCGCGGTCGATAACCCGATCCAGTTCGCCGAGTTGCTCGACGACAAGCGCCTCAATGCCTGCGTGATCGGCCCCGGCGCCGGCGTCAGCGCGCGCACCCGCGACTTCGTTCACACCGCGCTCTCGGCGCGGCGGCATCTGGTGCTCGACGCCGACGCCCTGACCAGCTTTGCCGGTTCGCCGGACCGGCTGTTCGAGGCGATCAAGGCGGCCGAAGGGCTCGGCGTGGTGCTGACCCCGCATGAGGGCGAGTTTCCGCGGCTGTTCAGCGATATCTCCAACAAGCATCCCGGCCGCTCCAAGCTCGAGCGGGTGCGCGCGGCGGCCGAGCGCTCCGGCGCGGTGGTGCTGCTGAAGGGCGCCGACACGGTGATCGCATCTCCGGATGGGCGCGCCACCATCGCCGCCAACGCGCCGCCCTGGCTTGCCACCGCCGGCGCCGGCGACGTGCTCGCCGGCATCATTGCGGGCTTCCTGGCGCAGGGCGTCGCCGCTTTCGAGGCGGCCAGCATCGGCGTGTGGCTGCACGGCGAAGGCGCCGGCGAGGCGGGGCCCGGCCTGATCGCGGAGGATTTGACCGAGGTGCTGCCTGCGGTGTTCCGCCGTCTCTATGATGAGTTCGGGATTGAGTATTAGGCGGCTCGCGCTTGCGGACATGGACGCCGCCGCGCGCGTGCATCGTGCGTCGTTCGATCACGCACTGCCCTGGCTCGTCGGCCTGCACACGCCCGACGAAGACCGCTGGTTCTATCGAGAGCAGATGTTTGCGGCCTGCACATTGTGGGGCGCGTTCGATGGCGAGACGATGTCTGGCGTGATCGCGTTCCGCGACGATTGGATCGAGCAGCTCTACGTGCTGCCGGATGCACAGGGCCGCGGCATCGGCGGCGCGCTGCTTGCGATCGCGCAGCAAGCCGTCGACCGGCTGCAACTCTGGACCTTCCAGCGCAACGCACGGGCGCGAAGCTTCTACGAGGCGCGCAGCTTTGTCGTCGTCGAGCGGACCGATGGCAGCCGCAACGAGGAGAAGGAACCGGACGTGCGCTATCTCTGGACGCGAGTAGCCGCGAGCTAGTTTCAAGAGGGGCCGGTCCGCCTTGCTATGACGGACCGCCGCGGCGACTGGTGCTGCTCAGGCAATGTCGGTGGAGAGCGAGACGCTCTTCCACGCAGCGAATTCGGCCTGCAGCAGCTTCATCTTGTCCTCGACCAGCCGCACCGCATCGCTGCCGAGCAGCAGGTGCGCCGGCGGATCGGCCGACAGTGCGAGTTTTAGCATGGCCTGCGCGGCCTTCTGGGGATCGCCAACCTGCCGGCCGCTCATTTCCAGGCGGCGTTTGCGGATCGGGTCAATGAGAGCGTCATAGTCTGCGATCGATCGTTCCGCCCGTACCATCGATCGCCCAGCCCAGTCGGTGCGGAAGCTGCCGGGCTCGACCGCCGTGACCTTGATGCCGAGGTCATTGACCTCCTTGCCGAGGGTTTCGGAGATCCCTTCCAGCGCGAACTTGCTGCCGTGATAGTAGCCGAGACCGGGCATCGTGATGAACCCGCCCATCGACGTGACGTTGAGGATATGCCCGGCGCGGCGTTTGCGCATGAAGGGCAGCACCGCCTGGATCATCGCCACCGCGCCGAAGACGTTGACCTCGAACTGGCGTCGCAGATCGTCGATCGATGATTCCTCCAGGATGCCCTCGTGACCATAGCCGGCATTGTTCACCAGAACGCCGATCGCGCCGATCGTGCGCTCGACGTCGGCGACGGCGGGCGCGATGGCCCCGAAGTCGGTCACATCAAGGATTACCGCGTGCACGCCTTCGCCGAGCGCCTCGAACTTCTGCTTGTCGTTCTCGTTGCGCACGGTGCCGACGACGGTATGGCCATCGCTCAATGCTGCCTCGGCCAACGCGCGGCCGAAGCCGGACGAAACGCCCGTGATGAGGAATGTCTTTGGCATAGGGAATGTCCTTTGTTCAGGTTGCCGATCCAGATTGCGGGCTCGATATAGTCGACTTGATTAGTGCAATAATCAGCATAAAGTGGCATGACCTGATGCAGGTAATCGTACAATGCAGCATGCTGGCCTTTTCGAGCTGAACGCGGTCGTCGCGATCTCGACGCATCGCAGCTTTCGCGCCGCCGCGACCGAGCTCGGCATTTCGCCCTCGGCGCTCAGTCATGCGATCGCCGCGCTGGAGAAGAAGCTGGGCGTGCGTCTCATCAACCGGACGACACGCAGCGTCGCGCTGTCGGAGGCGGGCGAGCGCTTCCTCGCCAGGGTCAGTCCCGCGCTGCGCGAGATTGCCGGCGCCATGGAGGACGTGAACGAGTTCCGCGACACTCCCGCAGGAACGCTGCGCATCAACCTGAAGGAGCGCGCCGCGCACCAGATCCTCCGTCCCGTCGTCGCAAAGTTTCTGCGGCACTATCCCGACATGAACGTCGAATTGACGCTGGAGGGCCGGCCCATCGATATCGTCGCGGAGGGCTTTGATGCCGGCATCCGGCTGGCTGAAGCCGTGCCGCAAGACATGGTCGCGATTCCCTGCGGCCCGGACACGCGCTTCATCGTCGTTGGCGCGCCCGGCTATTTCGCGCGCGCGTTGGTGCCGCGGTCTCCGCTTGATCTGCTCACCCATGAATGCATTCGCAGGCGGATGCCCAGCGGCAAGATCTATCACTGGGAATTCGAGAAGCGCGGCGGCGAGCAGATGGCGGTGGATGTCCCGGGCAGGCTGACCCTCGACAATGACGCCTTGATGGTCGAATCCGCGGTCGAAGGCCTGGGACTGGCGTTCATCAGTGATTTCTGGGTCACGGGACATCTCGCCGCCGGAACGTTACGATCCGTGCTGGACGACTGGACGCCGCCATTCCCCGGCTTGCGCCTCTATTATCCGCGGCATCGGCACATGACGGCCGGGCTCCGAGCTTTCGTCGACATGATACGGGCGGAGACGAAGTTGGCCGCCAAGGGGGGCGGGGTTCACGCAGACCCGGCCAAGCGACCGCACGATCGTCGCAAACGGGTTTGAACTGCCCGACGCCCGTACTAGAGCGCGTCAGGGCGAGCCGTACGTGACGATCTATCGCGCGATTGTTGCTGAGGACGTCGGCGCTGCGCTCAGCTGCGCGCGTTTGGCGACAACGCAGGCCGATTCATTCCGCGGCTGAAATCAGCGGGGACTGGTTCACGCGCGTCTCGCCCTTCAGATTGTCGACGGTGACGTACGTGTCGTACCAGGTCAGCCGCGGCCGGGCTCCGAAGCGTTCGGTGAGCTCGGCGATCTTGGCCTCGGTAAACCATGCCTCGGCTGCCTCCCGGCTCTCCCACAAATAGACGCCGCCGGTGCCGGCTTCTCCGTTGAGATAGTCTTTGCGGATCAGCCCCTTTGTTGCGAGGTTTCGATAAATGGGGGCGGTGCCCATGCCGCCCTTGATGGCCTGTTCTTCAGTTCGCTTCGGAAGGTCGAATTGAACGACGACGATACACTGTGCCATCCCGGTTCTCCGATCTGAGTCTACGCGGTGTCAGGTTCGCTCGGCGGCACGCCGATCTGGTCGAACAATACAGTATGCAGCCCGCGCTTGTCCCGATCTACGCAGAGTGCGCCCGGTGGAGTAGCGCTTGACATTTAAGACGACCGGTCATATTGGTCGTTCAGGAGATCAGAGCATGGCGAGGCCGAGCGTCCGGGAACAATTGATCGAGGCGGGGTTGCAGACCCTGCACCGCCATGGCTTCAACGGCACCGGAGTTCAGGACATCACGGTTGCCGCCGGGGTGCCGAAGGGATCGTTCTACAATCACTTCGAGAGCAAGGAAGCTTTGGCGCTGGAGGCGCTGGAGCGGTATTGGCAGAACGGCGCCGCTCGGCGCGTACAGCTAAGCGACACAAGTGTCGACCCTGTGGAGCGGCTTCGTCGCTTCTTTCGTGGCTTGTCGGACCTCGCCATCCGTCAGAATTTCCAAACGGGATGCATGATCGGGAACTTCAGTGCAGAGCTCTCTGTGCAGAGCAACGAGGTCCGCGATCGTCTCGCCGAGATCTACGCCGCCTGGAGCCGCGCGATCGAATCCTGCGTGCGCGAGGCCGAGAAAGCCGGCCGCGTCCAGCCGCGTCTGCCCGCCGCCACCATTGCGACATTCCTGGTCAATGCCTGGGAGGGCGCTGTGCTCAGGTCCAAGGTCGAACAGGACAAGTCGCCGTTCGATCAGTTCGAGCGCTTGGTATTCGCAAGCATCTTCGCCTGAGCCGTCGAGAGCCAAAGGTACCAAAGAGCCACCGGCATCAACTTGTTTTGCGACTAAGATGACCGGTCATATTGGAGAGAGAAAATGAAGCTTTCAACTTCGTTCCAGCTTGGAGCCTTTCGGCTCGCGCACCGTGTTGTGATGCCGCCGTTGACCAGGATGCGATCAGCCAACGGCGTGCCGTCGCCGCTCGCCGCGACCTATTACGGTCAGCGCGCGACCGAAGGCGGGCTGATCATCGCCGAAGCGACCCAGATTTCCCAGCAAGGGCAGGGCTATCCGCGGACGCCGGGAATCTACACGGAGGACCAGATCGCGGGTTGGCGCACCGTCGTCGACGCAGTCAAGGAGCGAGGCGGAGTGATCTTCCTGCAGCTGTGGCACGTGGGAAGGATTTCGCACTCCTCGTTTCAAAAGGACGGAGCCGTTCCTGTCGCGCCGTCTGCGATCCGGCCGGCAGGCAATGCTTTCAAGAGCGATTTTCAGCGCGCGCCTTATGAGACGCCCCGCGCGCTCGAGTTGAGCGAAATCGTGCAGATTGTCGCCGACTACCGCAAGGCCGCGGAGAACGCCAAGCGGGCCGGGTTCGACGGCATCGAGATTCATGCCGCCAACGGTTATCTGCTTCAGCAATTTCTGGAGGACAAGACCAATCACCGCACCGACCGCTATGGCGGCTCGATCGAGAACCGCGCCCGTCTGCTGTTTGAAGTCCTCGATGCAGTCTCGGACGTGTGGCCGGCCGATCGCATCGGCGTTCGGCTGTCGCCGTTCAGCAGCGTCGGCGATGTCGCGGACAGTGACCCGATGTCTCTGTACACGCACGTCATCAAGCAACTGGCCGCACGTCAGATCGGCTTCCTGCATTTGATCGAGGCTCGGGTGCGCGCCGGTCTGGTGGATCAGACCGACGACGCAGCACCGCAATCCGTCGCTACGCTGTTGCGCCCGTTGTTTCCCGGGCCGTTCATTGTGTCGGGAGGCTTCACCGCCGAGACCGCCGAGGAGGCGCTCGCCGCGGGCACGGCAGACCTCGTCGCGTTCGGGCGTGCCTTCATCGCCAATCCCGATCTGCCGAGGCGTCTCGCGCTCGGCGCGCCGCTCAACGCGCCGGATCGATCGACATTCTACGGCGGCGCCGAGCGCGGCTACACCGACTATCCGAGCCTCGATGAGGTCGGCGCATTCAGCGCCTGAGCCGGGAAAGGCACGAGAGCGATGGACGCGGTGACACGGACCAGTTTCGCCCAAATGATAGCGGCGTTGGAGCATCAGGGATGAACAGGGCAAGAGCTGGGTCTCGTTCGACGATTACGCCGTCTCGCTGGTCGACGAACGCGAAAAGTTCGCGCATGAGCGCGCGCTTCGGCGTCGGCGGCGAGGGAGAGCGACGATGAAGCTCTACGGGTTCGGGCCGGCGGCGAGCGCCCAGCGCGTTCGGGTCTTCTTGGCCGAAAAGGGGCTCGATGTCCCGACCGAACAATTGAACGTGCGCGACGACGATCAGTTCGCCGCAGCGTTCACGGCGATGAACCCGTTCCACTGAAGCGGAGAGAAAACGGCCGAAACAGCCCAACGCAACTCTGACCGGCCGATACTCTTGCAGTGCGAGAAACGTCGCGCGATCACACGCGGCCTGCCGGCTGGAACTGCTTGATCAATTGCGCACGAAATAGAGCGGCGTCCGCAGCGTCAGCTGATAGGACGGCTTCGGCACCCATATGATTTGAGCCGTGACTCCGAACAGGCGATTGTCGTTGTCGTCCATCCGATCGAGATCGAGCCGGAGAATCGGCTGGGTGAACGACCGAACCGGCGTGAAGGACAGGAACTGTGCGCCGCCGAAATATTGCACGCCGGCGCGGCCGGTGAATTTCCAGTTGCTCGGCCACTGATAGTAGCCGCCGACATAGCCGATGATGTTTGGATGGATTCGGGCGAGCGCGGTCGCCACCTCGACGCGGGTATCCTGGATACCCGCCAGCATGCCCCGCGTGGCGTCCGCGTCGAAGGCGTAGTCGAACTCGAGAACGTTGTTGAAGGTCGTCGTCCCGGTCGGCCCGTTCGGGATCGCCTGGGTGATTGTCGATTGCCAGGTGATGGTCGGGATCGAGCCGCCTTTCTGGCTGTAGAGATCTGCCTGAAACCCGACGTTCCAGCTGGTGACATCGAACGCCGACCAGCCCTGCGCGGGTCCGTAGGTGGTCGTGCCGGAGACGCCGGCATAGAGCGAGACGGTATCGCTGACATCCACCGTCAACGGGAGATCGACAGCGAGGGATTGCCGGGATGGCAGGGATACGCTGGTCGGAAGCGTGCCGCCATTGGCAAGCGCAAGCGACTGGAGCGCGCTAAACAGCGCCGGACTGCCGAAGCCGACCGGCAACGCGCCGGCCGGCACGGTTGCGTAACTTGTTCGCAGATCGAGATAGATGTTAGGCGTCGCGTCTGCCGGAGCGCCGCTGTCGTCGTTGCGATCCTTGCCGAACGCGGCTCCGCTGAAGCACAAGCCGATCAGACAGGCCGCGACAAGCCTCGGAAGGAAGAGGCGCAATGCGACGGTTGAGCGGCGAGGGAAAACTGGCACGGCCTCCGGGCTCCTCCTCGTTTACAGTCAGGCGCTAGCTCACCAGGTACTTCGCCACCGCCGGCTCGTTCCATTCGATGCCAAGCCCGGGACCGCGCGCGGTCACGGCGCCGTCGACGATCTCGGCGGACCTTGCCAGGATCGCGCCGGCGAAGTCGAGGAATTCGAGCCAGTGCGCGGTCGGCGTCACTGCGAGCAGGTGCGCGCTGACTTCGGCGAACAGGTGGCTCGACATCGGGATCGACGCCGCGTCGGCTTGCCCTGCGACCTGCATCCAGCCGGTGACGCCGCCGACCTTCATCACGTCGGGCATGATGAAGTCGGAAGCGCCGGCCGCGATCGCCTCGGCGAAGCCGCGCGGGAACCACCAATTCTCGCCGGCCTGGATCGGCGTCGGCGAGGTCTCGCGGACTTTTGCGTGGCCGGCCAGGCTCTCCTGCGGCACCGGCTCCTCGATCCAGTGCAGGTCGTAGGGCGCCAGGCGTGCGATGCGGCGGGTCGCTTCGGCCGGATCGAGCGACTGGTTGAAATCGATCATCAGAGCGATGTCGGGGCCGAGCAGGGCGCGCACGCCTTTCACGACGCGTTCGTCATTGGCGGCATCACCGTCGCCACCCTTGATCTTGATGCCGCGAAAGCCCTGGTCGAGCGAGCGGCGCAGCGCGCGCTCATCAGTGACGGGATCGACCGCGCCGTAGCTGTCATAGGTCTTGATCGGCTTCGCCGAGCCGCCGAGCAGTTCGACCAGCGGCCGGCCGGCAAGCTGGGCGAGCACGTCCCAATAGGCCATGTCGAGACCGGACACCGCCATGCCGACCAGGCCCTGCCAGCCCAGCAGCCGAAACTTGGCATCCATCGCCTTCATCAGATCGAACGGCGCGACCGGCTTGCCGATCACCTCGCGGCCGATCTCCTCGATCAGATAACAAAGCGGGTGAAGTGTGAGCTTGCTGTAGGCGAAGATGTAGGTGCGGCCGGTAACGCCTTGATCGGTCTCGACATCGATCAGGACCAGCGGGCCGGAATCGATCACGCCGAAGGCAGTCCTCACAGGACGCTTGAGGGGCACCACGACACCTCGCGCCTTTACTCCGCGGATCGCTGCAACTGTCTGGCTCATGGATGTCCCCTGCGCGTTTCCCGGAAGTTTCCTTCCCTTGTTATTGGACACTGTACCATCGGATGAGCCGCGGCGCGGCCCAATCGGCCGCAACCTGTTCGATCAAATAGCGGCCGGGATATTCGGCGAGGAAGGCGATGCGCTGGGTCTCGCCTGGTTCGACCGCGAGCGTGTCGAGCCAGAACGGCTTCCAGCCGTCGTCGAGTCGGTCGAGCAGGCGGAAGTGATGGCCGTGCAGATGAAAGACGCTCGCGATCGCGCTGCGGTTGGTCAGCGCCAGCACGACCGTCCGGCCGGCCTTGGCTTGAAAAGCCGGGGCCGCCGACGGCTTGAAATCCGCCGGGCGGAACCACTCGGTTGGCGCGCCGAGCGCCAATTCGAATCGGGCGGCACTCCTGAGGTCGAGCTGGGCGGGCATGTCGTTGCCCGGCAGCGGCGGAGCGGGAGGGAACGGCGCCGCCCGGATCGGGGCTTCGTTCGAGACGATGAGCTTGCCGACCGGGCGGCCCTGCTTGCCGTCGTGCAACAGGATCGGGAAACTGGTTCCGGCCGGACCGGCCGTATCGACGAAGACGTCGGTTCGGCTTCCCGGAGCCAGTATCAGCGCACCGTTGCGCGCCGAGAATGGTTCGGCTGGCTGGCCGTCGATCGCCATCACCCTGACGTCGAGGGTCTCCAGCTTGACCGCCAGCACGCTGCGTGGGCTGCCATTGATAAAGCGGAGTCTGAGCCGGGCGTTGGCCGGTGCCGAGACTTCGTGCGAAGTCTTGCCGTTAATCGTATGAATTAACGTCGAATCTTTCGGCTCGGATCCGGGCGACACCGCGGTTCCGTCGGGTTGCAGGCGCCACTCCTCGATCAGCAAGACCTCGTCACGATCCACCGCGACGGGCGAGGTGCCGGTCACGATCAACGGGCGCGGGCGAGCCGGCATGGTTGTGCCATCGCCGAGCAGCGGCTCGCACAGGAAGGTACCGGCATGCCGGAGCGGGAGCTGGAAGCTATCCTTGGCCCCGGTGGCAAGCGGTGTCCGGGAGGCCAGTGGCTCCGCGGCCGGGACTCCGTCAAGCCCGCGGCAATCGAGCGCGGCGGCGACCGGCAGCTCGTTGCCAAACGTCACATCGAGCACCTCGCCGCGCCTGAAGCGGAGGTCGTGGCTGCCCAGCGACCAGACGGGGGTGTCCGGCCCGTTAGGGCGAAGCGCGATTCGATCGATCCTAGCCTGCAGCGCGACCGCTGTCCGGCCTTGCCCCGAGACCGTGGCCGGCCAAGCGGGGCAAAGCGCCGCGGCGCCGAGGGCGGCCATCAGGTCGCGCCGGCTGAGCCAAAATTCAGGACTTGCTGTGGGCCTTGCCATCCGGCCGATGCGGACCATTTTCAAGCGTACCTGTCCAGTCGCGATCGGTCGCAGGGCGGGCTCTCCCGCGGCCATTTTTTTGCTGCGAACCGGTGGGCGCATGTTATAAGCCCGGCCGCCCGCGGCATCGCGGCCGGACTGGATGCTTTTCGCGCGGGCGTGGCGGAACTGGTAGACGCGCTGGATTTAGGTTCCAGTGACGAAAGTTGTGGGGGTTCGAGTCCCTCCGCCCGCACCAAGCGCTTACAGCGTTTGCATGACGAATTCTTGGAGAACCTTGGACCTCTCGGGGGACGAGGGTTCGCCGAACCCACAGACGTCAGGCCGCAAGGCTCAAGCGTCGAACAGATTGAACACTGCCACGGCCGCTCGGGCCGCGGCAAAAGCGGAAGAAGATTGATACCATGCAGGTCACCGAGACCCTCAACGAGGGACTGAAGCACGAATTCAAGATCAGCGTTCCGGCATCCGATCTCGATGCCAAGGCGGGCGCCAAGCTGGTCGACCTCAAGGACAAGGTCCGTCTCAACGGCTTCCGTCCCGGCAAGGTGCCGGTCGCGCATCTGAAGAAGATCTACGGCCGCTCGGTCATGGCCGAGACCATCGACCAGACCATCAGCGACACCAACCGGCAGTTGTTCGAAGATCGCGGCTTCCGGCTTGCCGGCGAGCCGAAGATCACGATGCCGACCGAGAAGGACCAGGTCGACGAGCTGCTCTCGGGCAAGACCGACCTGACCTACACGGTTGCGATCGAGGTCGTGCCGCCGATCCAGCTCGCCGATTTCAAGTCGTTCTCGGTCGAGAAGCCGGTGGTCGATGTCTCAGACGCCGACGTCGACGACGCCATCAAGCGGATCGCCGAGGGCAGCCGCCCGTACAGCGCCAAGACCGAAGGTGCAGCGGAGAAGGACGACCGTGTCACCATCAGCTTCAAGGGCACCATCAACGGTGAGGCCTTCGAGGGCGGCACCGGCGAGGGCATCCAGGTCGTGATCGGTGCCGGCCAGTTCATTCCGGGCTTCGAGGAGCAGCTGATCGGCATCGGCACGGGCGAGACCCGCACGCTGAAGGTCTCGTTCCCGAAGAACTACCTCAACGACAAGCTCGCCGGCCAGCCGGCCGAGTTCGAGACTACAGCGACGCTGATCGAGGTGCCCGGTGAGGCCACGATCGACGACGAGTTCGCCAAGACGCTCGGCCTCGAGTCGCTCGACAAGCTGAAGGAAGCCGCGCGCGAGCGCCTGACCGCCGAATTCGCCGGCGCGACCCGGCAGAAGGTCAAGCGCGCGCTGCTCGACCGGCTCGACGAGAGCCACAAATTCGAGGCGCCGCCGTCGCTTGTCGCCGAAGAGTTCAACCTGATGTGGAACTCGATCAAGGCCGAGATGGACTCGACCGGCAAGACCTTCGCCGACGAGAACACCACCGAGGATGCGGCCAAGGAAGAGTACCAGAAGATCGCCGACCGCCGCGTCCGCCTCGGCCTCGTGCTGTCGGAGATCGGCGAGAAGAACAAGATCACCGTGACCGACGATGAGGTCTCGCGCGCCGTGATTGAGCGCGCGCGCCAGATGCCCGGCCGCGAGAAGGAAGTCTGGGATTACTACCGCAGCAACGCCCAGGCGCTGGCCCAGCTCCGCGCCCCGATCTATGAGGACAAGGTCGTCGACTTCGTGCTGGAGCTCGCCAACGTGACCGAGAAGAAGGTCACCAAGGATGAGCTGTTCAAGGATGAAGACGGCGAGAAAACTGCCGCCTGATTCCGGCACCTCGCGTTAATGATGAACCGCGAAAGCGCGCCCGGCGAGGATCCCCTCGCTAGGCGTGCCGCCGCGAATCGGCTTGAACGTCTGCGACCTGCCCAGTTGGCTAGTGTCGGCCTTGTCGGCCGGAAATTGGCCCATATCTGGTTTAAGCCTTGAGCCGGCCAGCCTCGAGCCAGTAGTCTTGAGCGAGCTAGTTCTGGGCAGAGTTATGCACCACCCCTAACCCCTGGGTTCTTTCATGCGCGATCCCGTTGAAACCTACATGAATCTCGTGCCGATGGTCGTCGAGCAGACCAATCGCGGCGAACGCGCCTACGACATTTTCTCGCGCCTTTTGAAAGAGCGCATCATCTTCGTCACCGGTCCGGTGGAAGACGGCATGTCGACCTTGATCGTCGCGCAGCTGCTGTTCCTCGAGGCCGAGAATCCGAAGAAGGAAATCTCGATGTACATCAACTCGCCGGGTGGCGTGGTGACGTCGGGCCTTGCGATCTACGACACGATGCAGTTCATCCGCCCGCCGGTCTCGACGCTGTGCACCGGGCAGGCCGCCTCGATGGGCTCGCTGCTGCTGGCGGCCGGCGAGAAGGACATGCGCTTCACGCTGCCGAACTCCCGCATCATGGTGCACCAGCCCTCCGGCGGCTTCCAGGGCCAGGCCACCGACATCATGCTGCACGCACAGGAGATCCTGAATCTCAAGAAGCGCCTCAACGAGATCTACGTGAAGCACACCGGCCAGACCTACAAGGCGATCGAGGACGCGCTCGAGCGCGACAAGTTCCTCACCGCCGAAGACGCCAAGGCGTTCGGCCTCGTCGACAAGGTGATCGACAAGCGTCCGGAAGATCCGTCGGCCGCCAAGGCCGCCTGATCTGGCCGGCCTCCCGGGGGCGCCGATGTGATCTCCACATTGGCGCCTCACATAGCCGGCAAAAGCAGGACGAGCGGAGTACCCCGCAAGTGCCTACGCTCGGGCGGCAAGTTCCGCTTTCGTGCTCATTAGGCGGCGTGGTAATCCCGCAACGTTCCGTGGATTTCGATGCGTATTCCACGTGCGATCGTGGAAAATCACGGTATTGTCACGGTCTTGAGCAGGCCATCCGATTAGCGAATTCTTGATAGTCGGGTGCCAGCATGGTTGGCTGTAGTGCATCGGCTATGATCGCGGAGATTCGAATAAACCGTGATTGCAACGGTCAGTATTGCGTAGGGTCTTTTTTGGTACGGAATTTGCTCTATCTACCCAAGACCCCGGTTTTGTGCCGGATTGGGTCGATCTGGCAAACAAGATCGAACGGCGGACGGAGATAATGAATGAGTAAGGTCGGCACGAGCGACGCCAAGAACACGCTATACTGCTCGTTCTGCGGCAAGAGCCAGCATGAAGTTCGCAAGCTGATTGCCGGACCGACTGTCTTCATTTGCGACGAGTGTGTCGAACTCTGCATGGACATCATCCGTGAGGAGAACAAATCCTCGCTGGTGAAGTCGCGCGACGGCATCCCGACGCCGAAGGAAATCTGCAAGGTCCTGGACGACTACGTGATCGGCCAGAGCCATGCCAAGAAGGTGCTGTCGGTTGCCGTCCACAACCACTACAAGCGGCTTAACCATCAGACCAAGCACAACGACGTCGAACTGGCGAAGTCGAACATTCTGCTGATCGGTCCGACCGGTTCGGGCAAGACGCTGCTCGCGCAGACGCTGGCCCGCATCCTCGACGTGCCGTTCACCATGGCCGATGCGACGACGCTGACCGAAGCCGGCTATGTCGGCGAGGACGTCGAGAACATCATCCTGAAGCTGCTGCAGGCCGCCGACTACAATGTCGAGCGCGCGCAGCGCGGCATCGTCTACATCGACGAAATCGACAAGATCAGCCGCAAGTCGGACAATCCCTCGATCACCCGCGACGTATCAGGCGAGGGCGTCCAGCAGGCGCTGCTGAAGATCATGGAAGGCACGGTGGCCTCGGTCCCGCCGCAGGGCGGCCGCAAGCATCCGCAGCAGGAGTTCCTGCAGGTGGATACCACCAACATCCTGTTCATCTGCGGCGGTGCGTTCTCGGGCCTCGAGAAGATCATCTCCGCGCGCGGCCGTTCGACCTCGATCGGCTTCGCGGCGCAGGTGCTCGCGCCGGAGGATCGCCGTACCGGCGAGATTTTCCGTCACGTCGAGCCGGAAGACCTGCTGAAGTATGGCCTGATCCCGGAATTCGTCGGCCGTCTGCCTGTCGTGGCGACGCTGGAAGACCTCGACGAGACCTCGCTGAAGAAGATCCTGACCGATCCGAAGAACGCTCTGGTGAAGCAGTACCAGCGGCTGTTCGAGATGGAGAACATCGAGCTGACCTTCGCCGACGAGGCGCTTGGCGCGGTCGCCCGCAAGGCGATCGAGCGCAAGACCGGTGCGCGCGGCCTGCGGTCGATCCTGGAGAGCATCCTGCTCGAGACCATGTTCGACCTCCCGGGCCTGGAAGGTGTCGAGGAAGTCGTGATCTCGCGCGAAGTCGTCGAGGGCACGGCGCGTCCGCTCTACATCTACGCGGACCGTTCCGATCGCGCCGTCGAGAGCAGCGCGAGCGCCTGAAGGCGCGCATTCGACCTGTCACAAATGCACGGCTGCCGGGCGATCCGGCGGCCGTCGCTGCGCAGCAGCAGCGATGATTTTGGCATTGCAGTAAATGCCTGTTTAGCCTGAATTTCCGGGCACTTCTCAGACTTGACACCCCCCGGCCTGATAGCCACCTAATGCTATCGGTGAAGGATCTCATGCGCTGAGATTCGTCGCTTTACGATGCGGAATAGGCGGCTGCTGACGGCAATCTCGTTCCGGATCACCAAGGCACCTTGTGGCGGTTGCGCAAGCAGGCGGACTGCGAGCAAGGGGGCAAAACAAAAGGATAAGGCCATGACGACCTCAAAACCCCGGCCAACGATCGTCCACGGCGAAAGCCATTCCTATCCGGTGCTGCCGCTCCGCGACATCGTCGTCTTCCCACACATGATCGTGCCTCTCTTCGTCGGTCGCGAGAAATCGATCCGCGCGCTCGAAGAGGTGATGAAGAACGACGCGTTGATCATGCTCGCGACGCAGAAGAACGCGTCCGATGATGATCCGGCGCCCGATTCAATTTACGAGACCGGTACGCTCGCCAGCGTCCTGCAGCTGCTGAAGCTGCCCGACGGCACCGTCAAGGTGCTGGTCGAGGGCCTCGAGCGCGCGCGCGTCGAAAAGTATTCCGACCGCAGCGAATATTACGAGGCGACCGCGGTCGCGCTCGCCGACACGGATGCCAACTCGGTCGAAGCCGAGGCGCTGGCGCGATCGGTCGTGTCCGACTTCGAAAGCTATGTGAAGCTGAACAAGAAGATCTCCGCCGAAGTCGTCGGCGTGGTCCAGGCGATCACCGATTTCGCCAAGCTCGGCGATACCGTTGCCTCGCATCTCGCGGTCAAGATTGCCGATCGACAGGCGATACTGGAGACGTTGTCCGTCACGCAGCGCCTGGAGAAGGTGCTGGGCCTGATGGAGAGCGAGATCTCGGTTCTGCAGGTCGAGAAGCGCATCCGCTCGCGCGTCAAGCGCCAGATGGAGAAGACCCAGCGCGAATATTACCTGAACGAGCAGATGAAGGCGATCCAGAAGGAGCTCGGCGACGACGAAGGTCGCGACGAGCTGGCCGATCTGGAGGAGAAGATCTCCAAGACCAAGCTCTCCAAGGAAGCACGCGAGAAGGCCCAGCACGAGCTGAAGAAGCTGCGCCAGATGTCGCCGATGTCCGCGGAAGCGACCGTGGTGCGCAACTATCTGGATTGGCTGCTGTCGATCCCGTGGGGCAAGAAGTCCAAGGTCAAGAAGGACCTCGAGGCCGCGCAGGCGGTGCTGGACTCCGACCACTACGGGCTCGAGAAGGTCAAGGACCGCATCGTCGAGTATCTCGCGGTGCAGTCGCGCGCCAACAAGCTGACCGGACCGATCCTGTGCCTTGTCGGACCTCCCGGCGTCGGCAAGACCTCGCTCGGCAAGTCGATCGCGAAGGCGACCGGCCGCGAATTCGTGCGCGTGTCGCTCGGCGGCGTGCGTGACGAAGCGGAGATTCGCGGTCATCGCCGCACCTATATCGGCTCGATGCCCGGCAAGATCATCCAGTCGATGCGGAAGGCGAAGACCTCGAATCCGCTGTTCCTGCTGGACGAGATCGACAAGATGGGCGCCGATTTCCGCGGCGATCCGTCGTCGGCGCTGCTTGAGGTCCTGGACCCCGAGCAGAACTCGACCTTCAACGACCACTATTTGGAGGTCGATTACGACCTGTCCAACGTGATGTTCATCACGACGGCGAATACGCTGAATATTCCCGGCCCGCTGATGGACCGCATGGAGATCATCCGGATCGCCGGTTACACGGAGAACGAGAAGGTCGAGATCGCGCGCAAGCATCTGATCCCGAGCGCGCTCTCCAAGCACGGTCTGGACTCCAAGGAATGGTCGATCGACGACGCGGCCTTGCTGCTGATGATCCGCCGCTACACCCGCGAAGCGGGCGTGCGTAACCTGGAGCGTGAGCTCTCCACACTCGCCCGCAAGGCGGTGAAGGAGCTGATGATCTCCAAGAAGAAGTCGGTGAAGGTCACCGAGGCGAATATCGAAGAGTTCCTCGGCGTTCCGAAGTATCGCTTCGGCGAGATCGACGACGAGGATCAGGTCGGTATCGTCACCGGTCTGGCCTGGACCGATGTCGGCGGCGAGCTGTTGACCATCGAAGGCGTCATGATGCCCGGCAAGGGCAAGATGACGGTCACGGGCAATCTGCGCGACGTGATGAAGGAATCGATCTCGGCGGCGGCGTCCTACGTCCGCTCGCGCGCGATCACCTACGGCATCGAGCCGCCGATGTTCGACCGGCGCGACATCCACGTTCACGTGCCGGAGGGCGCAACCCCGAAGGACGGTCCGTCCGCCGGTGTCGCGATGGCCACCGCGATCATCTCGGTCATGACCGGCATCCCGGTCCGCCACGATGTCGCGATGACCGGCGAGATCACGCTGCGCGGTCGCGTGCTGCCGATCGGCGGTCTGAAGGAGAAGCTCCTGGCTGCCGCGCGCGGCGGCATCAAGACGGTGCTGATCCCGGAGGACAACGCCAAGGATCTCACGGAGATTTCCGATGCGATCAAGGGCGGCATGGAGATCATCCCGGTCTCGCGGCTGGATGAGGTGATCGCCAAGGCGCTGGTCCGCGTGCCGGCACCGATCGTCTGGGAAGAGGAGGCCAGCAAGGTCGACGTCAAGCCCGATGCTTCGGATGAAGCCTCCGGCGGCCTGACGGCGCACTGAAGCAAGCCACGATTGAAATAGAAAACGGCGCCTTCGGGCGCCGTTTTGTTTGGTCATCACGAGGAGGCGGCAGGCGACTACTCTTTCTTCTCGACGACGAGATTGCCGAGCGCTCCGAGCGCCATCAGCACGCTGGTGCCGAGGAACACGGCGCGCATGCCGATATGGCCGCCGATGAATCCGCCGGCCAGAGGGCCGATCACCTGGCCGGCATATTGCGCCGAGATCGAATAGCCGAGCATGCTGCCGGTGACGGCATCAGGCACGTTGTGCCGGATCACGCTGGCGATGCAGGGCAAGAGGCCGCCGAGCGCGAGCCCCATCAAGAAGCGCAGCAGGATCAGCTGCCAGCCGCTGACCACGAAGGCCTGCGGGATCAGCAGCAGCGCCGAGACGGCCAGACAGATGGTGATGATGCGCCAATGGCCGACGCGATCGGCGAGCTTGCCGAGGTGCGATGACGACAACAGGCTGCCGAACGCCGCTGCCGACATCACGAGTCCCGCGACGAACGTCACCTGCGGTGCCTCGACCAGTTGCGCCACATAGACCGTGATGATCGGCTCGATCGACATGTTGGCGATCATCAGCAGCAGGCCCGTTCCCCACATCGCAATGATGGGGCGCTTGTCCGGAACCAGCGACCAGCCGCCACGCGCCTTGCTGCCTTTCGCTTTCTTCGGGCGCGCCTCCTCGCGGATCAGAAAAGTGGTGCCGAGGAAGGTGATGAAGATGACGCTGCCGATCAGGAAGAAGGTCGCGCGGATGCCGATCAGGTTGGGCAGGACGCCGCCGATCAAGGGCCCGACCAAGCTCCCGGCCATGATGCCGGCCGACAGCACGCCGATCGCCCAGCCAGAGCGAGCTTTCGGCGTCTGCGCCGCGACCAGCACGGTCGAGCCCGAGGCGTAGCCGCCGAGCAGGCCGGCCAATAGCCGCAGGCCGACCAGCTCGTACACGTTGTGCGCCATGCCGATCAGCGACATCGCGATCGCCATGCCGAGGCTGGCGCGGATCAGCATCAGCTTGCGGCCGTAGCGGTCCGCCAGCCGTCCCCACAGCGGCGCCGTCAACGCCGCGCTGAGGAAGGTGGCACCATAGGCGACGCCGGACCATTGCACGATCGCGGCGTGATCGCTCACGCCGAGCTGCTCGACATAGAGCGGCAGGAACGGCAGCAGCAGCGTCATTCCCACGATGGTCGTGAACGAGCCGAACACGCAGACAATCAGGTTGCGTCTCCAGGGCCCCGCATCGAGGGCCGCTTCGCGATCGACTTCCATGTTCATGTCAGCGCAAACCGATCACAGCGAAGCCGCGCGCCCGCAGGCCGCGGCGATCCTCGTTGAGCGAACGCAGCAGGCGGTCGCGGGTCGCGGTGATGTGGGCGGCGGCCTCTCGCGCGGCAGAATCCGGATCGTCGGCCTTGATGAAGCCGAGGATGCGCCGGTGCTCGCGCCAGGCCTGCTCGCGCGACGGTTCGGTCCACACTTCGAGCCAGCGTGCCCGCGACAGCCGCGTCATGGCGCCGGCGATCGCCTTCACGATGAAGGGATTGCCGGAGAGTCGCGCGATCTCGACATGGAAATCGGTGCCGACACGGTGCCATTCCTCGCGCGGCGCGCCGGACTGGCAGGCATCCAGCATCTCTTCGACGCCGGCGATATCGGCCGCGCTTGCCCGCGCACAGGCGAGGCGGACGGCCGTCGTCTCCAGTGGGATCCGGAACTCGGCCAGCGCCTCCAGCTCGCCGAGGTCGATCGGCGCGACGATCCAGTTGCGGCCGTCACGGCGGACCAGCTCCTCGCCTTCGAGCCGCACCAGCGCGGCACGGATCGGCGTGCGCGATCCCTGGAACCGGCTCTCCAGCCAGCGTTCGGTCAGCCGCTCGCCGGGGCCGAGGTCGAAGGACAGGATCATCTCCCGGAGCTGGTCGTGAATCTGGAGCATCTGCGACATGGCGCCGTCCCTCGGTTACCGTGGTTAGGTATCCCAGATTGGTATCCCAAACAATCCAGATTTGGGATACCGGCATTGTCCCGGTTGGGCACTGCATCGCGTCGCGGCGTCTTGCAGGCTGCAATTGGGCAAACGACCTGTTGGGCGACCGCCTTGTTGCACGACGCCGAATTGGGAGAACGTGGATGCGGATCGACGGGCAATGCCATTGCGGGGCCGTGACCTATCAAGCCGAGATCGATCCCGAACGGGTGTCGATCTGCCACTGCACGGATTGCCAGGCGCTGACCGGCTCGCCTTATCGCGTCACGGTGATCTGTGCTGCCGAGCAGGTCCGGCTGACCCATGGCGCGCCGAAAGTGTACGGCAAACGCGGCGATAACGGCCGGGTCCGCTTCCAGCATTTTTGCGGCGATTGCGGTTCCCCCTTGTTCACGAGCGGCGAGCACGGCGGACCCGACGACTGGGGCATCCGTTGGGGCAGCATTCGCCAGCGCGGCGAATTGACCCCGCGACGCCAGGTCTGGTGCCGCTCCGCCGCCCCCTGGGTCAATGATCTCAGCGGATTGCCGACGCGGCCCAAGGAGTGAAGCTGACGGATTGGGGTTTTGCGACCTTGCGCCTCGGGGGTAGGCGAGGCTAAAGAGGCGCGCAGGTAAGGGCGGCTAGCTCAGCTGGTTAGAGCATCTCGTTTACACCGAGAGGGTCGGGAGTTCGAATCTCTCGCCGCCTACCAGCCTTCGCACCTCACGGGCTACGGCTGGGCAAGCCAGCCTTTGTGGATGCAATTGCCGCTTGCGCAGTGGCGCAGGGCGAAGGCGGACTCGATCGGCAACTCTCAGACGAAGCCTGTTCAGGCTTTTCCGATGGGGTAGGGAATTCGCCGGCGCTCCAGACAGAACGGATCCGGTCCTATGGTTGAAGCATCCTGATTGTCGAGATCGGCCACTTCCCGATGTGCCCTGCGATCGAGACGCGCAACCCGTGCGACTCGTCCAGAAACACGCCTTCGACAGTTCCCGCAGTCCCGTCGGTGAGAACTGCAGCCCTTCCGACCAGTTCGGCCTCCGCTTGCACATGCTCGCGCAGGATGATGGTGGCGCGGCGTTTCACGAACTGCAAAGCGGCCTCTGGTTGAAGAGCCTTACGTAGCAAGGCCATTGCGCAGCCCTCTGTGAGCGCGTTGAGAGTGCGCGATCCCGACCGTGGGGCAGTAGATGGGGTGGCCGGGACCGCGCTTGCTCCGCGCTGGCTGGTCAAATGTCATTCGTTGGCCGATGGCGCGAAAGGTGCCGAAAGTCACGTGCGCGGGTTTGATGCCGGCCTTGCTGCGATGCTATTCTCTTCGCCTAACCTGGGAACTTGATGCATGCGCAAAATCGCCGCGATCCTACTCCTCACCATGATTGGCGGACCTGCACTGGCGCAATCGGACCATGTTCCGCGCTATCGCGAAGAGGTCGAGAAGTCGCCGGCCGATGCAGCCAATGAGGCGCGGCAGCAGCGCGCCTATCAGCGCGCGCTGAGCGGTGTGCCGGACCGGAAGCCGACCGACCCCTGGGGTATTGCGCGCCCCAATGACGGCCAGGACGCTGCCAAGGCGAATGCCACCAAGACAAAGCCAGCCAAACCCACGAACGCAGCCGCCAAATAGCCAGCGAGCGCGGACCAGGTCGATGAAATACTACGTCTGCAGATTGACCGGACCGCGTCCGACTTTTCCGCAAGACATGACGCCGCAGGAAGCCGCCATCATGCAGGCGCACGTCGCCTATTGCGGCGAATTGCTGCAGGCCGGCAAGGCGCTGATCTTCGGGCCGGTCGCAGATCCCGGAGGCGTCTGGGGATTGGGCGTGCTGCAACTCTCCGATGATGCCGATCCGCAGGAGATCGTCGCCAACGATCCCGTCACCAAGGCCAACGCCGGATTCACCTATCAGGTCACGCCCATGTTGCGCGCCGCGACGCGTGAGACCTGCTAAGGCATGATCCGGAAAAGTGCGAAGCGGTTTTCCGACAAAGATCATGCCCGAACACGAGACACGAGACGCTTTCTCAACAAGGTTGGATCGCATGAACGCAGGCCATCCGCAGAACGCCGATCAGATTGCATATTGGAACGGGCCGGGTGGTCAGCGCTGGGCCTCGCGACAGGCCGCGCAGGACATCGTGCTGCAGCCGGTGCTCGACCTGCTGATCGATCGCGCCGCGCCGAAGGCCGGCGAACGCGTCGTCGATGTCGGTTGCGGCAGCGGCGCTTCGAGTTTTGCGCTGGCGGCAAAGGTCGTGCCCGCGGGCCACGTGCTCGGCGTCGATGTCTCCGGGCCGATGCTGACGCGGGCGCGGCAGAGTGCGCCGCAGGGATTGCCGGTCGAATTCGCGCTTGCCGACGCGACCGTCTATCCGTTCGCCCGCGAGAGTTTTGATCTGCTGGCCTCGCGCTTCGGCGTGATGTTCTTTGCCGATCCGGTGGCGTCGTTCACCAATTTGCGCAGAGCGATGCGGAAGAGTGGCCGGCTCGCCTTCGCCTGCTGGCAGGAGCCGCGCGAAAACCCGTTCTTCATGGCGCCGCTGCAGGCGGTCTACAAGCACGTGCCGAAGCTGCCGCAGCTCGGCCCCGAGGATCCCGGCCCGTTTTCGTTTGCTTCCGAAGCCCGGGTGAAGCGCATCCTGGGCGAAGCCGGTTTCTCCGGCATCGCTATGGAGCCGGTCAAGGTCGAGCTCGATGTCGCAACCGGCCGCGGCATCGATGCGGCGATCCAGGGCGCGCTCAAGATCGGTCCGGCCAGCCGTGCGCTGGAGGGGCATCCGGAAGAGGTGCGCGCCGCCGCGATCGCATCGATGCGCGAAGCGTTGGCGCCGTTCGCGAAGGGTGATTCCGTGCCGCTGCCGGGCGCGATCTGGATCGTGACTGCGCGGGCTTCCTAAAGCGTTGGCCAGCTACTTGAGTTGAGCGCGGCACGCAGGGCTGAGGTGGCGCTTGTTCCGCTCCATGCACGCCGTGATATGCCTGACGTTCGGAATGAATTCGCGGCAGAGCCTCATAGCGTCCGCCCGGCAGGCCCTGCGTTGTTCAGCCGTGCCCGAATTCGCATGCGCGCTTTCAGCGAGGGCCGAAAAGGCGAGTGCTGCGAGCAGCGTGATCGCGGCGGCCTTGGGTCGACCGATGTTCCGGTTGGTCTCGCAGGCACTTTGCATGACCGTCGTATCCTCTGCTGTCGGCCTCGCCGAAGTGCTTTGATCGTGCGGTTGATGCGCTGAGCCGGGTGGTCGCAGGATCTACGCCCGCTGTTCCCAGATCATCGCCAGATGCACGATGGTCTGCACGGCCTTCTCCATGTCCTGGCGGCTGACCCATTCGAGCCGCGAATGGAACGCGTGCTCGCCGGCGAAGATATTCGGGCAGGGCAATCCCATGAAGGACAGCCGCGAACCGTCGGTGCCGCCACGGATCGAGGTCCTGACCGGCGTCAGTCCCGCGCGCTCGATCGCCTCGATCGCGTAGGCGACGATCTGCGGGTGACGGTCGATCACCTCCTTCATGTTTCGGTACTGCTGTTTGACTTCCATGCGATAGGTCGAGCGCGGATATCCCTTCATGACATCCTTCACGATCGTCTCGAGCAGCGCTCCCTTCTGCTTCAAGCCGGCCTCGGTGAAGTCGCGCACGATGAAGTCGATCCGCGCGTTCTCGAGCGCGCCAGAGATTGCAACCGGATGCAGAAAGCCTTCCTTGCCCTCCGTGGTCTCGGGCGAGCAGGTGTCCTTGGGCAGGCGATCGACGATCGCAGCCGCGATCTTGATCGCGTGCTCCATCTTGCCCTTCGCAAAACCCGGATGGGTCGCGACGCCTTCGATGATGACGCTGGCGCCGTCGGCGGAGAAGGTCTCGTCCTCGATATGACCGGCGGTCTCGCCGTCCATGGTGTAGCCGAAATCGGCGGCGAGCTTCTTGATGTCGACCTTGTCGACGCCGCGGCCGATTTCCTCGTCGGGCGTGAACAGGATCTTGATGGTGCCGTGCTTCACCTGCGGGTTGGAGACGAGGAAATGCGCGGCGTCCATGATCTCGGCGAGGCCGGCCTTGTTGTCGGCACCGAGCAGGGTGGTACCGTCGGTCGTGATGATGTCATTGCCGATCTGATCGGCGAGCGCTTCGTGCTCGGCGGCGCGGATCACCTGGGTGGAGTCAGCGGGCAACACGATGTCGCCGCCGCGATAGTTCTTCACGACCTGCGGCTTGACGTTCTTGCCGGTGCAGTCGGGTGAGGTGTCCATGTGGGAGCAGAAGCAGATCACCGGCACCGTCTTGTCAGTGTTGGCCGGGATCGTCGCATAGACGTAGCCGTGCGGATCGAGATGCGCGTCGGCGATGCCCATCGCCTGCAATTCGGTGACCAGCAGGCGGCCAAGATTTTTCTGCTTCTCGGTCGAAGGGCAGGTCGGCGAATCCGGATCGGACTGGGTATCGATCACGACATAGCGCAGGAAACGCTCGGTGACGGTGTGCTTGAAGTCGAGGGCCGGTGCCAGCATGAAGACCACGCAAAGGTACGGGACAGGGATAAGGCGCTCAGGCGAAATTGGTTCGCGCAAGCAAAGCGCATCAGGCGGCGGCTCGACAACAGAAAAGCGCCATTCCGGGGCCGCGTCGCGAGCCGGAATGGCGCCTGATATCGACCAGGCCAGAAGCTCTAGACGGCTTCCTTGAGCTCCTTGGCGGCGCGGAAGGCGACCTTCTTGCTGGCCTTGATGTGGATCTGCTCGCCGGTCGCGGGGTTGCGGCCCATGCGGGCGGCGCGCTTGCGGACCTGGAGGATGCCGAGGCCGACGATGCGGATCCGCTCGCCCTTCTTGAGGTGCTTGGTGATCCGGGTGACCATGTCGGTCAGGATCGCCTCGGCCTGCTTCTTGGACAGCTCCTGCTCTTCGGCGATGGCCGCCGCCAGATGCTTCAGCGTGATCGTCGCCGGGGTCGCTGCTTTCTTCGCCATGTCTGGCCCTCCTCGTTGCTGAATGGCTGGATTGCTGCTTTTCACGCGAATGGCGCGCCGTTCGCGTCGGGAAAGTTTGCCCGGTAAAGTCCTGAAACCGCCGGTTCTGGGAACGGGCAGCGCCGGGCCGGCCACAGGAAACCCAGACCTATCAGGCCTTATTTGATTCGGGGCTTTGCTGACACCACCGTTTCGCCTGAAAACAGGCTACAACTCGCAGCCGTGGCGCGAAAGCGCCTGCGCTGTGCAGGGATCCGCAACGTGCTTGACTATCGGGATGCGGGCCTTTATGCCCTCGGTCCTGCGCGGATCAATCCGGTGACCGGCATCCGCGGGAGTAGCTCAGTTGGTTAGAGCGCCGCCCTGTCACGGCGGAGGCCGCGGGTTCGAGTCCCGTCTCTCGCGCCAGTCTTATCAAGCACTTAGCACCAAGTTCGAGGTTTGAGCGTGTCAGACGAGGCGCCGTCATGACGGGTCCTTGGACGGCGCTTGTCCGGACCTGCCGACGCTCCCCGTCAGGCAATCTCAACCGCCGGTTCATTCCCAGCGATCGCCTGATCATCATTCACGCACGCAATCCGGCATTCCGCCACGCCAGACACGATCAGCCACGTCTGCGGCTTCGCACCTTCTCCGATGACGACCGTTGCGTCCTGATCCGGGAGCGCTTGCAGTACGTGGACGAGCTTGCGGACTGTCATCGATATGCTTCCTGGAGGCAGCCTGGTCGGGGCGTGCGCTCACGCGAGCATCAGATTTGATAACGCGGCGGTGACGATCGCCGCTCAGGCCAGCGAGAAAGCGCAAATCATGCAGGCCTCGGTTTATTTGCGCAGCGGAGCGCGCCAGCCTGACGTCGACCTGACTTCGTCCGCGCGTGCTCGCGGTTCCTCGCGTGTTCCGGAATGCACGCGCTTGATGTGTCCCAAAGTTGCCGGAGATAGCAGAGACAGTCTCGGAAACATGTACATGCGCAAACGACACTGCAGCGCGCAAGGGCCGACAAAGCGAACCTGACAGGGAGGCTTGCGGATGGATTGGAGCCTGTGGCTGAACGAGTATTACAAAGACGAACTGGCAAGGACGGAAGCCGCGTGCGTAAGGGGAGAGCCCGCGTACGACGCATTCAAATGGATCGATGATCCCTATCTTTGGAATGTGTTGCTCTGGAAAGAGTATGATGGCTTCGACGCCATCAAGGCCGCTATTCCTGATCCGCCTGATGCCGGGACGCAGAAAAACTGGAGCGGTCGTTCCGGCATGGAACTAGGGGCCGCGGTGATCGAAACCTATCGCCTCATGCACGACAAGCTCAGGCTGCATCTGGACAAGCCATTCGAAGAGCGTTCGGTGCTGGACTATGGTTGCGGCTGGGGCAGTGTGCTCAGATATTTCATGAAGGACGTGCCGCTGCGCAATTTGCACGGCTGCGATCCCCACAAGGGCATCGTCCAGGTCGCGCAGCGCTCCAACCCTCGCGCCGATATCGTGCTGTCGGACAGCCTGCCGAAACGTCTTCCGTTCAACCAGAAGTTCGATGTCGCTTACGCCCTGTCGATCTGGACGCATCTCTCCCCGGTCGCAAGCGACGTATGCCTCGCCGCAGTCCACGCTGCGCTGGAGGATCGCGGCCTTTTCCTTCTGACGGTGCGGCCGCCGGCTTATGCATTCTATGAGCCGATCTCCAAATTACCCGGCTGGGATCAGCAGAAAATCTCCGAGACCCTGCGGCGAGACGGCTTCTACTTCTATCCCCAAAGCTATCCGGTCGACGGCGAGATGACATATGGCGAGACGATCATCACCAAGCAGTACATCGAAGAGCACTGGACTGATCGGTTCGACATTGTCGACGTCGGCATGAACGGGATCTCGCCCTATCAGAGCATTATCGTTCTCCGAAAGAAGGCAAGGCCACATTGATCGGGCCGCCCGCGCGCAGGCGCTGTCTCTTGCGCGCCCGCCACGCAGCGGCCGGGCGCGCAAGATCAGGACGCCGCAAGGCCGACGACGCCGACCTGCTCGGCGGCATGCGCGGGTCTGCTGGATAGTTCCGCGCGCTGCTCCGGCGTCAGCCACCACAACAGGAACAGCACCGCGATCCCGTTGGACACGAGACCGGTCGTCAGCGGCACGTTCATGATCGTCTGAACGGCGATGCCGGACGACACGGCGATGAAGCGCGGCGACAAATGCCGCGAGACCGCCGACCCCACCGACAGGATCAGGCCGCACACCAGCGCCGAAACCGGAGCGAGCACGAGACCGACCGACGCGATACCCTCGGTGGCGAGGAAGGACGCGTTGAAATTGCCGTCGTGATAGATGGCTCCGAGCGCCGGGCCGAGTTCGCCGTAGGGGCAGGTGGTCACCGGCCGAAGGACCGATATCTGGCAGAACCGCGTCAATTCGCGGTGCGCAAAAAAGTCGGCGTATTGATCAAGCGCCAGTGACGGGATCGCGAGGAAGCGCAGATTGATGGCGCTGAACACGACGTAGTCCTTGTCGGCGGTGAGAACGGCGAACGATGTCAGTCCGACGATGGTAGGGAGCAGGACTGCGAGCACGGTGGCCAGCCGCGGGTTGAACCGGCCGTAGAGCCAGAACAGAAACGGCAGCCAGATCGGCAGCAGCAGGACCGTCTTGTTGTTGACGACGGGATAGAAACAAAGCGCAAACAGCAAAACACCGGCAGCCAGCAGCGATTGCCTGCGCGATGCGAAATGCACGAACAGATAGGGCAGCACCGCTCCGATCATGATCCCGGTGAGATAGTTCAGCAGCGCCGGCCGCGCGATGGCGTTACGGGCCGTGCCGTAAGGACTGCCGAGCTTGACCCCGTACGAGATGTCGGCGAGCAGCACGGCGAAAGACGACACCAGCAGAAGCAGCGCGACGCCTTTGACGGTCGTTTCCGACAGGCTGGGCCGCCAAACCGGCATGTTCTGGAACATCAGCGGGGTGATCGCGGCGGCCAGCGCCGCGATCATGGCCCAGCGGGCGATCGCGTGCGGGTAGTCGAACGCGCTGAAGTGGCTGAGCCAGACGAAGCCGAACACGGCTGACAGCAGCGAGAAGCTCACCACATAACCGAAGCTGAACCGTCCCGCGGCGAATGCCGGGATGAACACCGCCATGACGGCGGTGCCGATGATCGCCTCGGTGGTGATGCCGGATTGCCAGACATGCATCCCCGGGAACGCGTGCCCGCAGGCGATCAGCGAGGCGGTGCTGACGGCGAAGAACTCGAGGATCGTGCCCCCGACAACCAGGTCATCGCGCGTCATTGCATCGGCCCGTCCGAATCGAGAGCTGTGCGGCAGCTAGCCAGCCGACCCCGATCGAATCAAGTCAAGCAACGTTGAGCGACGTTCCGGTCGGTCACCGCGGCGCCGCATTGAACGCGCAATCGGCAACAGGCTGCCCCGATCAGGCAAAGAATGCGGCAACCGCGTTCAGGTCGGTTTGTCCCGGCGCCTCGCCGCGCAAATTCGCGTCGATGATGCGGCGGCAGGCGTCAACCGTGCTTGTATCGCCCAATTCGTTGGCGGCCTCGAGGATCGACCAGACCGTATCCAAGGGGATGTCGTTCTGCATGGTCGCGTTCGGGTCTGACAGCATCGGCGGTGCCGGGGTTAGAATTCGAACAGATCGCGGCCGCGCCGCGCCAGGGTGTGCAGATCCGCCACCGTACCGCGCACAGCGTTGCAGCGGCGGCATTCGATGATGGTGTCGCCGGACGCGTTCGCCGGATCGGCGATCTTGATCGCCAGGCTGCCGCAATCGGTGCAGATGATCTTGAAGCCGGTCGAAATTACTCGCTGCTGCAAATTCATGTTGGGCCCGCGCCTCTGTTGACGCCCACCTTAAGGAACATTTTTTAAGACGGGGGTCGCGGAGCGGATCGCAATCGAATGACCGCGTTAGGACGCGGTTAAGATTCCGCGGCGGCCGCGCGATCCGGCAGATGCAGCGTCGGCTTGCCGAGCGAGGCGACGGCGGCGCGCAGGGCTTCGCCTGTATTTGCACCTTGCACACGTCGATATCGCGTGCCTGCTTCTGCAATCGCGGTACCCGAAGCAGGCGGCAAAGGCCGCACCGTCGTGATCGGAACTCGAGATGATCATGCCCAACAAAAAAGCCGCCCAAGGGCGGCCGCTTTGTCTGCCGAAACTTGAAAATTCTAGCGGACCGTCGAGGTGCCCGAGGAGGTGATCGCGACCGGCTTGCCGGCCTTGATGACCTGGTTGGTCTGGGCGGTCTGGGTGAAATCCGCGTTGTTCCGCGCCGAAATGCCGAACGCCGCAACTCCGATGGCCGCAACGAGGGCAACCACCACGATCTTGAGGTGGGTCGCGCGATCAGCTGAATGGATCGAGTGGTTCATGGTCGCCTCCGGGCGTCTATGCGCCGTCCATGGCAGGTACTGGTAAGCCCGATCTGTTTCCGGATCGTTTCGTGAGTTCCTTGAAATGGTTTCATGCCACGGGCGGATTGGTTTCACGGTGCCTTGCGTCACACAGGCGGAGGATCGAAACTGACCCCAGGCGCGGGATGCGCTCGGGAGAAAAACAATAATGAAAACAACGAAAATAAGCCGTCGCCGGGTGCTGGGCGCCGGCTCTGTGGCAATGGCTGCGACGATGTTTGGTAAGCCGGTCCTTGCCGCGGCCGAGTTCGACTTCAAGCTTGGCGTCAACACTCCGGAAACCCACCCGCTAACAATCCGTCTGGCCGAGGCTGCCAAGGCGGCCGGCGCGCAGTCGGGCGGCCGGCTCAACATTACGGTGTTTGCCAACAGCCAACTTGGCGGTGACCCGGAGATGCTGTCGCAGGTCCGCGCCGGCGGTATCGAACTGTTGGCCGCACCCAGCATGACGCTGTCGACGCTGGTGCCACTGTCCGGTCTGCCCAGCATCGGTTTCGCCTTCCAATCCTACGACCAGGTCTGGGCGGCGATGGACGGCGGTGTCGGCGACCTCGTCCGGGATGCGATCGTCAAGACCGGCGTCGTGCCGCTGAAGAAGGTCTGGGACAACGGCTTCCGCCAGATCACCTCGTCGTCGAGCCGGCAGCTCAACAGCGTCGACGATCTCAAGGGCTTCAAGATTCGCGTGCCGGTGACGGCACTTCTGACCTCGCTGTTCTCGGGGCTCGGTGCGCTGCCGTCGAGCATCTCCTACAGCGAGCTCTATTCGGCGCTGCAGACCCACATCGTCGAAGGGCAGGAGAATCCACTGGCGCAGGTCTCGACCGGAAAGCTCTACGAGGTACAGAAATACTGCGCGCTGTCGAACCATTGCTGGAGCGGCTACTGGATCCTCGGCAACCGCCGCGCGATAGCGAGCCTGCCGCCCGATCTGCTCGAGCTCGTCAACACCGCGTTCGACGCGGCGGCGGTGAAGGAGCGCACTGATCTGGTCGAGATGGACCGTTCGCTGCAGGCCGAGCTGACCGGGAAGGGCATGATCTTCAACAAGCCAGATCCGGTGCAGTTCAGAGCCGCGCTGGTGAAGGCCGGCTTCTACACGCAATGGCAGAAGACCTATGGCGCGGATGCCTGGGCGGCGCTGGAGAAGTATACGGGCAAGCTGACGTAAGGGCGCGCAGGTTGCCAGCAGCAATGCGCCAGTCGATCGCGCTGGCAACGCGAGGCACGATCGGCAGGCTTGCGCAGGTATCCTGACAACGTCTCACACGACCTGTCGCGCTGGCGCGGGGAAGTGTGGGGGACATCATGTTGTGATGCAAAAAGCACACCGTCGCGCTTTCGGTTCCATTTTCGCTTTTTGTCGTGCGGCAGGATGTCTCAGGGGATACAACCTCACGCTGAGATTTTTAGTGGCCGTGCTACGCGCGACCCGAGTTTGGAATGCCATGCACGTGCACGTTGTGGAACGCTTCCGATTCTCATGTTTGCAACGGGTTGCCGTAATCCTCGCTCTGCTCGTCGCGTTCGGGACTGGCGCACACGCCCAAACGGTGCTGAACGCCGGCGATGGTGCGAGCCTCGTCACTGCGCTGACGACGATCGATAACAATCCGGGCGCCAGCTACACGCTCAACATCACGCAGAACATCACGCTGACGAGCGGGACAACGCTGCCCATCATCAATTCGAGGGGCACTGTCACGATCAACGGCGGCAACTTCACGCTCGATGGCGGCGGCGTGCAGCGCGGGCTCTTCGTTTACTCGGGTACCGTCGCGGTCAACAATCTGACGATCCAGAACGCCGTGGCCAAGGGCGGTAATGGCGGCAGCGGGTTCGATGGCGGTGGTGGCGGCGGCATGGGAGCCGGTGGCGCGCTGTTCGTAGCCAGCGGCGCCAGCGTCACGGTGAGCAATGTTTCGCTCGCCAGCAATCAGGCCAATGGCGGCAGCGGCGGCAGTTACGGCTCGACCGGGTCGGGCGGCGGAGGTGGCGGCGGGCTCGGCGGAAATGGCGGAAGTGGCGGTAATGTCGGTGCTGGCGGCGGCGGCGGAATTGGCCTGGGCGCCAATGGCGGGGCCGGCGGGGCGAGCACCACGGGTGGCAATGGCGCGGCCGGCATCGCCGTTGGCGCCGCTGGCGGCGGCGCCGGCGGCGGCGACGGCGCCACGGCAGGTACGGGTGGCGCCAGCGGAGGCGGCGGCGGCGGCGGGGCCGTCGGGATTGGCATCAGTTCTGCTGGCGGCGGCGGTGGAATCGGTGGCGGCGCTGCTACCTCCGTCGCGGGTCCGGGCGGCGGCGGTGCTGGCGGCTTCGGTGGTGGCGGCGGCGGCAGCATCGACAGTTCGGGCGGCGATGGCGGGTTCGGCGGCGGCGGCGGGAGTGTGCGCTGCTATTTCAGTGCGGGGAAGGGCGGCTTCGGTGGTGGCGGCGGCGGCTCGAGCGGCAATGACGGCGGCAGTTGCGGAAATACCGGCGGCTTCGGCGCCGGCAATGGCGGCAACGATTCTCAGGGTGGCGCAGGCGGCGGCCTCGGCGCGGGCGGCGCGGTGTTTGTCCAGGGGGGCGGAACTCTCACTGTTGCCGGTGCCTTCACCGTCAACGGCAGCAGCGTCAGCGGCGGGACTGGCGGCGTCGGCGCAGGCAATGGCTCTGCCTTCGGCGCCGGTATGTTCCTGCAAGGTAACGGGACGCTGACCTTCAATCCTGCGGCCGGGCAGAACCAGATCGTCTCTGATGTCATCGCCGACCAGACTGGTAGCGGCGGCACCGGTGCCAATGCCGGCAGCTGGGGTCTCGCCAAGACAGGCACCGGGACGCTGACGTTGACGGCCGCAAATACTTACTCGGGCGGCACGACAGTCAACGGCGGCCTGATCAATTTCAACGCCGCGAGCAATTTCGGCTCGGGCAGCATCACGCTCAACGGCGGCGGCCTGCAATGGGCCAGTGGCAATACGGCCGATATCTCGGGCAAGCTGAATGCGATCGGCTCCGGCGGTACGACGCTCGACTATAACGGCAATGCCGTGACGCTCGCGACGGCATTGACCGGCACGGGCGGCGTGACGGTCGCGAACTCCGGCAGCGGCGGTGCGCTGACGTTGACGACGACTGAAAGTTATTTCGGCGCGACGACCATCAATTCCGGCGCAACGCTGGCGCTGTCGGGCGTCGGCAGCATCTCGAATTCGAGCGTCGTGACGGTCAACGGCACATTCGATATTTCGGCATCTTCGGCCTTCCTCAACAGGATCACGACGCTCGCGGGCGCTGGATCGGTAGTGCTCGGCAGCAAAGTCTTGGCGGTTACCGGTGGTTCAACGGAGTTTTCCGGCGCAATCAACGGTGCGGGCGCAGGCGGCCTCGAAATCGCCGGCGGAACGCAGACCCTGTCCGGTGTCAACGGCTACGTCGGCTTCACCCAGATCGATGCCGGCGCGACGCTGGCGCTCAAAGGAAACGGCTCGATCGCCAATTCATCGGGCATCGCATTCGCTTCAGGCGCGGGTGTCGGCACATTCGATATCTCGCAGACCAACAGCGGTGCCAGCGTTGCCGGCCTGAATGATACCGTCGGCGGCAGCGTCGTGTCCCTCGGCGCCAAGACGCTGACCATCACCGGCAATAGGGGCCCCTACGACGGCGTCATCCAGGATGGCGGTATCGGTGGCGGCACCGGCGGCAACGTGACGATCGCCTCTGGCGGCCTGGCGACCTTCGGTGGCGTCAACACCTATACCGGGCTGACCACGATCAGCGGCGGTGGCCAACTTGACCTGACCAGTGGCGGCAGCATCGCGTCTTCGAAGGCCGTGATCAACGACGGTACCTTCGACATATCGCGCGCGGGTGGCGGCGTCTCGATCAATAGTCTTTCCGGGACCAGTATCTTCGGCGCCGTGAACCTCGGTGCCAATACGCTGACCTTCACCAATGCCAACGGAACCTTTGCGGGCACCATCCGGGACGGCGGCGCGGGCGGCGGTGTGACGATCACCGGCGGCAAGGAAGTCCTGACCGGCATCAACACCTACACCGGCTCGACCACCATCAATGGCGGTACGCTGGAAGTGGACGGCTCGATCGCCAACTCGTTGAAAGTGACGGTCAATTCCGGCGGCACCTTGAGCGGCACCGGCACCGTGGGTTCCGGACTCGTCGTCTTCGGTGGGGGTGTTGTCAGCACCGTCACATTGACAGATGTCAACAACCTTGGAGGGGTAATCATCAGCGGCGGCTCGAATTTAGTCGTGGTGCGCCCGACCTTCGGTGCCCCGGCTCCGAGCAGCTTCGTCATTGCGGCACCCACGACCATCATGAGCGGCGGCACGCTCGCGCCCGGCAGTGCTGCAGACCCGACCGGCACACTGACCATCGGCGGCAGTCTCGCCTTCCAATCCGGCGCCATCTATCAGGTGCACGTGACGCCGACCGCTGCGTCATCAACCAGCCTCAATGCGAACGCAACGCTTGGCGGCGCGACCGTCAATGCAGTGTTCGCCAGCGGCAGCTACATTTCCAAGCAGTATACGATCCTGAACGCTGCTGGAGGCATATCCGGCACGTTTGCATCCAACGTCGCCAACACAAACCTGCCGGCGAATTTCACCGACACGCTGAGCTACGACGCGACCCACGCCTATCTCAATCTGGCCCTGGATTTCGCGCCGCCTCCCACCGCGCCAAATTTCGGCAACGGCCTGTCCATCAACCAGCAGAACGTCGCCAACACGCTGGTCAACTACTTCAACACGACCGGCGGCATTCAGACGGTGTTCGGCACGCTCGCGCCGGCGGGCCTGACGCAGGCCTCTGGCGAACTGGCGACCGGCTCGCAGCAGACGACGTTCGATGCCATGAACCTGTTCATGGGGCTGCTCACCGATCCCTACGCGAATCGCGTCGGTGACGCCGGTTCGGTGCCGGGAGCGTCGGGCTATGCGGAGGAGGGCAACGCCGGCGCCTATGCCGCAAGCCGAGCAACTGGTGCGTTCGCGATGTTCACCAAGGCGCTGCCGGCGCCGTCATTCGTACCGCGCTGGAATGTCTGGGCCGCGGGCTTCGGCGGTTCGCAATCGACCAGCGGCAACGCCATCGTCGGGTCGAACAACACGACCAGCAGCGTGTATGGCACCGCGGTCGGCGCCGACTACCTGGTCACGCCGAACACCATTGCGGGCTTCGCGATCGCCGGCGGCGGCACGAACTTCTCCGTCGTCAACAGCGGCAGCGGCCGGTCCGATCTGTTCCAGGCCGGCGTCTATCTTCGCCACACCGAAGGCCCGGCCTATGTCTCGGCCGCGCTCGCCTATGGCTGGCAGGACATCACCACGAACCGCACGGTCAGCGCCGCCGGCATCGATCAGCTTCGCGCCGAGTTCAACGCCAACGCCTGGTCGGGGCGGCTCGAGGGCGGCTATCGTTTCGTCGCGCCGTGGATCGGCGGCGTCGGCATCACGCCTTATGCCGCGGGCCAATTCACGAGCTTCGAGCTGCCGGCCTATGCCGAGCGGGTGATCTCGGGCTTGCCAAACTTCGTGCTCAGCTATGCCGGCCGGAGCGTGACCGACCCGCGCAGCGAGCTCGGCCTCCGTACCGACAAATCCTTCGCGGTGCAGGACGGGATCCTGACGCTGCGCACCCGGTTTGCCTGGGCGCATGACTACAATCCGAACCGCTTGGCCGCCGCGACCTTCCAGGCGCTGCCCGGCACCAGTTTCGTCGTCAACGGCGCAGCGCAAGCCAGCGACTCCGCGCTGACCACGGCCTCGGTCGAGATGAACTGGCGAAACGGCTGGTCGGCGGCGGCGACGTTCGAGGGCGAGTTCTCCAACGTCACCTCGAGCTACGCCGGCAAGGGCGTGGTGCGGTATCAATGGTGAGAGCGTTTCCGCTTCAGACAGCCTGACGTCACGCGCGTGATTACCTGAAGCGTAATCGCGCGAGCGAACTCCCTCTGCGATGGTCGGTGCATCGGCGGCGATGGCGCCGATCGATCCGCACAGGGAGATAGATGATGGTGAGCCAACCGCTTTATGCGACCGCCAAGGACGGCACGGAACTGTTCGTGCAGGATTGGGGCTCGGGGCGGCCGGTCTTGTTCCTCGCCGCCTGGACGTTCAATTCGAGCATCTGGGGCAGCCAGATCGTGGCGCTGAACGCGAAGGGGTATCGCTGCGTCGCGCCGGATCGGCGCGGCCATGGCCGCTCCGATATGCCGGCGACCGGATACGACCTCGACACGCTGACCGATGACGTTGCTGCTGTGATCGAGCAGCGCGATCTGCGCGACGTCACGATCGTCGCGCATTCGATGGGATCGATCGAGGCGGTGAACTATCTGGCGCGTCACGGCGCAGGGCGCGTGGCGCGGCTGGTGCTGGTGGCACCGACCACGCCGTATCTGGTCCAGTCCGACGATAATCCAGATGCGGTGCCGCGAGCGATGATCGATGCCCAGAATGCCGCAATCGCGCAGGACTTCCCGAAATGGATGGGCGAGAACGAGGCGCCGTTCTTCACGCCCGACACACCCGAGGCAACGCGGGCCTGGATCAGGGGGATGATGCTGGGCGTGCCGTTGCCGGTGGCGCTGGCCTGCCGCAAGACGATCTCCTTTGCCGATCTGCGCGCTGCGGCGAAGGGTATCGATCGCCCGACGCTGGTCGTGCATGGCGACCAGGACGCCAGCGCGCCGCTCGCGCTGACCGGCGCGAAGACGGCAAGCCTGATTGGGGGAAGCAAGTTCGTGGTCTACGAAGGCGCGCCGCACGCGCTGCCGCTGACGCACAGCGCGCGCCTGCTGGCCGACCTGCTGGCCTTCATCGACGCCTAGACTGGCCCGCCCGCGATACCGGCGTCGGTCAAGCCCGCGGACTTTTCTGGGGATATCGGCTGGATCGCCGCCGAAGCTGACCGGTGACGAGCGGCGTGGGAATTCGCCCCCGGCGCGCCGCGAGTGACCGGGGTGAAGTCCAGGCGGCGACGGTCCGATTGCACAGGCCGCGCCCGGCCGACGATTTCCTGTGTTCGGCTGCTCTGGCGTTCCGCAACGCTGGCGACCAGCGCCGGGCACGCCTGCTCCCCGGCCCATATGGTTCTCCGCAGATAGCCATCCTCGCCGGCAGCCGGGCACCCTTACGCGCTGGAACAAGTGCGACCCGGGGGATACTAACCTGCTGCTCGGACAGGTTGACGCCTCGACGGCGACAGCTGCCGGGATGTTCGCCACACCGAGCCGGAGTTCGGCTGATATGGCGAGCGCACAGGGGACCTGATCGCCGCCGCCGCGTCGCCGGAAGTGGCATCCGCCCGATGCGGCCAATAGCCCGCGGCGAGAACGGTAAAACCGTCAAAATTGCTTGTCTTGCGCCCCCTGTTGCGCTGCGCTAAAGCCTCAAGAACAATTCCAATCAACGAATCTGCGGCACGTCCGAAACCGCAGCAAGAAGGCCTCGCCGATGACCGGCATCCTGCAGAATTATCTCCCACTTGTGGTCTTTATCGGGGTTGCGAGCCTGATCGGTCTTGCGCTCCTGATCGCGCCGTTCCTGGTCGCGTTCCAATCGCCGGACCCGGAAAAGCTGTCCGCCTATGAATGCGGATTCAATGCTTTTGACGACGCCCGCATGAAGTTCGACGTCCGCTTCTATCTGGTGGCGATCCTCTTCATCATCTTCGATCTCGAAGTGGCGTTCCTGTTCCCGTGGGCCGTGGCGTTCGGAAAACTCGGCGCGACCGGCTTCTGGTCGATGATGGTTTTCCTGGCCGTGCTGACGGTCGGGTTTGCTTATGAATGGAAGAAAGGCGCGCTCGAATGGGATTGAGCCCCACCGCCGCAAACCCGCAGCCGGCGATAGCGCAGGCTCCGAAGGGTATTCTCGATCCGTCGACCGGCAAGCCGGTTGGCGCCAATGATCCGTTTTTCCTCGAGGTCAACCACGAGCTGTCCGACAAGGGCTTCTTCGTCGCCGCGGCCGATGACCTGATCACCTGGGCGCGCACCGGCTCGCTGATGTGGATGACCTTCGGTCTCGCCTGCTGCGCGGTCGAGATGATGCAGGTCTCGATGCCGCGCTATGACGTCGAGCGCTTCGGCTTCGCGCCGCGTGCCTCGCCGCGGCAGTCCGACGTGATGATCGTTGCCGGCACGCTGACCAACAAGATGGCGCCCGCGCTGCGCAAGGTCTACGACCAGATGCCGGAGCCGCGCTACGTCATCTCGATGGGCTCCTGCGCCAATGGCGGCGGCTACTACCACTATTCCTACTCGGTGGTGCGTGGCTGCGACCGGATCGTCCCGATCGACATCTACGTGCCGGGCTGTCCGCCCACGGCGGAAGCGCTGCTCTACGGCGTGCTGCTGCTGCAGAAGAAGATCCGCCGTATCGGCACCATCGAACGTTAGGGTTTCAGGCATGGACGACGGCAAGCTCGACGCCCTTGGGCAGACGATCGTGAGCGCGCTTCCGGGCGCCGCCACGGCGCACTCGGTCGCGTTCAATCAACTCACTATCGACGTCGAGATTGGCAGAATCGTGGACGTCGTGACGTTCTTGCGTGACGATCCCAATTGCCGCTTCGTCAACTTCACCGATGCGACCGCGGTCGATCATCCGAGCCGCGAGAAGCGCTTCGATGTCGTCTATCATCTGCTGTCGCCGACATTGAACGCGCGCATCCGACTGCGCGGGCAGGCCGACGAGACTACGCAGGTGCCGTCGATCATCGGCGTCTTCCCGGGCGCCGACTGGTTCGAGCGCGAGACCTACGACCTCTACGGCGTGATCTTCACCGGTCATCCGGACATGCGCCGCCTGCTGACGGATTACGGCTTCGACGGCCATCCGCTGCGCAAGGATTTCCCGCTCACCGGCTTCGTCGAGGTTCGCTACGACGACCAGGAGAAGCGGGTGCTGTACGAGCCGGTCCGGCTCAACCAGGAATTCCGCAAGTTCGATTTCCTTTCGCCCTGGGAAGGCGCGGACTATCCGCTTCCCGGTGACGAGAAGGCCAAGGCGGAGCCGAAGCCATGAACGAGCAACCGCAAAATCTGCGTAACTTCACCATCAACTTTGGTCCGCAGCATCCGGCGGCGCACGGCGTGCTTCGCCTCGTGCTGGAGCTCGACGGCGAAGTCGTCGAACGCGTCGATCCGCATATCGGCCTGCTTCACCGCGGCACCGAGAAGCTGATCGAGCACAAGACCTACCTGCAGGCGATTCCTTATTTCGACCGGCTCGACTACGTCGCGCCGATGAATCAGGAGCATGCGTTCTGCCTCGCCGCGGAAAAGCTGCTCGGCATCACGGTGCCGCGCCGCGGCCAGTTGATCCGCGTGCTGTATTGCGAGATCGGCCGCATCCTGTCGCATCTGCTCAACGTCACCACGCAGGCGATGGACGTCGGCGCGCTGACCCCGCCGCTGTGGGGCTTCGAAGAGCGCGAGAAGCTGATGGTGTTCTACGAGCGCGCCTCGGGCTCGCGCATGCACGCGGCCTTCTTCCGCGTCGGCGGCGTGCACCAGGACCTGCCGCCCAAGTTGATCGACGACATCGAGGCGTGGTGCGATCCGTTCCTCAAGGTGGTCGACGACCTCGATCGGCTGCTGACCGGCAACCGCATCTTCAAGCAGCGCAACGTCGACATCGGCATCGTGCCGTTGAAGGAGGCCTGGGAGTGGGGCTTCTCCGGCGTGATGGTGCGCGGCTCGGGCGCGGCCTGGGACCTGCGCAAGTCGCAGCCCTATGAGTGCTACGCCGAGATGGATTTCGACATTCCGATCGGCAAGAACGGCGACTGCTACGACCGCTACCTGATCCGCATGGAAGAGATGCGCCAGTCGGTGCGCATCATGAAGCAGTGCGTACAGAAGCTCAGAGCAGCCGACGGGCAGGGCCCGGTCGTGGTCGAGGACAACAAGATCGCGCCGCCGCGCCGTGGCGAGATGAAGCGCTCGATGGAAGCGCTGATCCATCACTTCAAGCTCTATACCGAGGGCGTGCACGTGCCGGCCGGCGAGGTCTACGCCGCGGTCGAGGCGCCGAAGGGCGAGTTCGGCGTCTATCTCGTCGCCGACGGCACCAACAAGCCCTACAAGTGCAAGATCCGCGCGCCGGGCTTCGCCCATCTGCAGGCGATGGATCACATCTGTAAGGGCCATCTCCTCGCCGACGTTTCCGCCATCCTTGGCTCGCTGGACATCGTGTTCGGCGAGGTCGACCGGTGATGATGTCCGCATCCGCACCGCGCGCTAATTGAGAGTCTGAACGATGTCCGTCCGCCGCCTTGCCCCGAAGGAATTGCAGCCCGCGAGCTTCACGTTCACGGACGAGAATCTGGCCTGGGCCAAGAAGCAGATCGAGAAGTATCCGCCGGGCCGGCAGGCTTCGGCGGCGATCGCGATCCTGTGGCGGGTGCAGGAGCAGCATGACGGCTGGGTGTCGGAAGCGGCGATCCGCGCCGTCGCCGACCTGCTCGAGATGCCGCATATCCGGATGCTGGAGATCGCGACCTTCTACACCATGTTCCAGCTCTCGCCGGTCGGCAAGAAGGCGCACGTCCAGGTGTGTGGCACCACGCCGTGCCGGCTGCGCGGCGCCGCCGACCTGATCGAGGTCTGCCAGCATCGCATCCACCACGATCCCTTCCAGCTGTCGAAGGACGGCAACTTCTCCTGGGAAGAGGTCGAGTGCCTCGGGGCCTGCGTGAACGCGCCGATGGTGCTGATCTGGAAGGATACCTATGAGGACCTGACCAAGGAGAGCTTCGGCAAGGTGCTCGACGGCTTTGCCGCCGGCAATCCACCGAAGCCGGGCCCGCAGATCGACCGTCAGTTCTCGGCGCCCGCGGGCGGGCCGACGACGCTGAAGGAAACCACCTGATGGGGGGCTCTCAGGTGCAGGCACAGGGGATGGGGAGGGCGGTTTCGATGATGGCCTGGCGCAGGATCGCGCTGCATACCGCCGTCGCTGCCGGCTTCATGTTCCTGCTGCAACGTTACGGCCTCAGTGCCACACTGGAATCCAGCCTGTTGTGGGCCATCGTGTTCGGCGGCTGCGCCGCCGGGCTCGCTTACTCCCAAGCCAATCGGTGATGTTCGGAAAGTTTTGAGCATGCTCGACGACAAGGACCGCATCTTCAAGAACCTCTACGGCCTCCATGATTGGGGTCTCGAGGGCGCGCGCCGCCGAGGCGCCTGGGATGGCACCAAGGGGATCATCGACAAGGGCCGCGACTGGATCATCAACGAGATGAAGGCCTCGGGCCTGCGTGGCCGCGGCGGTGCGGGCTTCCCGACCGGCATGAAGTGGTCCTTCATGCCGAAGGAATCCAAGGACGGCCGTCCGAGCTATCTCGTCGTCAATGCGGACGAGTCCGAGCCCGGCACCTGCAAGGACCGCGAGATCATGCGGCACGATCCGCATCTCCTGGTCGAGGGCTGCCTGCTCGCGAGCTTCGCGATGGGCGCGCATGCCTGCTACGTCTACATCCGCGGCGAGTTCATCCGTGAACGCGAGCGCCTGCAGGCGGCGATCGACCAGGCCTATGAGGCCAAGCTGGTCGGCAAGGACAACATCAACGGCTGGCCGTTCGACATCTACGTCGCCCACGGCGCCGGCGCTTATATCTGCGGCGAGGAGACCGCGCTGCTCGAGAGCCTCGAGGGCAAGAAGGGCCAGCCGCGGCTGAAGCCGCCGTTCCCGGCCAATGTCGGTCTCTACGGCTGCCCGACCACCGTCAACAACGTCGAGTCGATCGCGGTCGCGCCCGATATCCTGCGCCGCGGCGCCGCCTGGTTCGCCGGCATCGGCCGGCCGAACAATGTCGGCACCAAGCTGTTCTGCATTTCCGGTCACGTCGAGCGGCCCTGCAACGTCGAAGAGGCGATGGGGATTCCGTTCCGCGAGCTGATCGAGAAGCATTGCGGCGGGATCCGCGGCGGCTGGGATAATCTGAAGGCCGTGATCCCCGGCGGCTCGTCGGTGCGCATGGTGCCGGCCGAGCAGATCATCGACACGCCGATGGATTTCGACAGCTTGAGCAAGCTGCGTTCGGGCCTCGGCACCGCGGCCGTGATCGTGATGGACAAGTCGACCGACCTGATCCGGGCGATCGCGCGCATCTCCTATTTCTACAAGCACGAGAGCTGCGGCCAGTGCACGCCGTGCCGCGAAGGCACCGGCTGGATGTGGCGCGTCTTGACCCGCATGGCCGACGGCCGCGCCCACAAGCGCGAGATCGACATGTTGCTCGAGGTCACCAAGCAGGTCGAAGGCCACACGATCTGCGCGCTCGGCGACGCTGCGGCGTGGCCGATCCAGGGTTTGATTGCGCATTTCCGTCACGAGATCGAAGAGCGCATCGACCAGTATTCGCACAAGGCCGATCTCGACGATCAGGGCGTTCGTGATCCCGTCCACATGGTCGCGGCGGAGTAGAGAAGAGACATGAGCAAGATCATCGTCGATGGCAAAGAGATCGATGTGCCGCCGGAGTACACGCTGTTGCAGGCGTGCGAGGCGGCGGGCGCCGAGATTCCGCGCTTCTGCTATCACGAGCGGCTGTCGATCGCCGGCAACTGCCGGATGTGCCTGGTCGAGGTGAAAGGCGGCCCGAAGCCGGTCGCGAGCTGCGCCTGGGCCGTGCGCGACTGCCGTCCAGGCCCGAAGGGCGAGCCGCCGGAGATATCGACTCGCTCGCCGATGGTGAAGAAGGCGCGCGAAGGCGTGATGGAGTTCCTGCTGATCAACCATCCGCTGGACTGCCCGATCTGCGACCAGGGCGGCGAGTGCGATCTGCAGGACCAGGCGATGGGCTACGGCGTCGACACCAGCCGCTTCGCCGAGAACAAGCGCGCCGTCGAGGACAAGTATCTCGGCGCGCTGGTCAAGACCTCGATGAACCGCTGTATCCAGTGCACGCGCTGCGTTCGCTTCTCTGCCGAAGTCTGCGGCGCCCCGGAAATGGGTGCGACCGGGCGCGGCGAGGACATGGAGATCACCACCTATCTGGAGCATGCGCTGAGCTCGGAGCTGCAGGGTAACCTGGTCGACATCTGCCCGGTCGGTGCGCTGACCTCGAAGCCCTATGCATTCGCAGCGCGGCCCTGGGAGCTCGGCAAGACGCAGTCGGTCGACGTCATGGACGGCGTCGGCTCGGCGATCCGGGTCGATACCCGCGGCCGCGAGGTGATGCGCATCCTGCCCCGCATCAACGAGGCCGTGAACGAGGAGTGGATCTCCGACAAGACCCGCCACGTCGTCGACGGTCTGCGCACGCAGCGCCTCGATCGGCCCTATGTGCGTGAGAACGGCCAGCTCAGGCCTGCGAGCTGGCAGGAAGCCTTTGCCGCCATCGCCGCCAAGGCCGGCCGCACGGACGGCAAGCGGATCGGCGCGATCGCCGGCGATCTCGCCGCGGTCGATGAAATGTATGCACTGAAGGAGCTGCTGGCGAAGTTCGGCTCGGTCAATCTGGCCGTGCAGGGCGGCGACGCGTTCGACGCCAAGGCCGGCCGCGGCTCCTATATCTTCAACCCGACCATTGCCGGCATCGACCAGGCCGACGCGATCCTGATCATCGGCTCGCATCCGCGCAAGGAAGCCGCGGTGCTGAACGCGCGGATCCGCAAGCGCTGGCGCACCGGTGGGCTCAAGGTCGGCCTGATCGGCGCGAAGTCCGATTTCACCTACGACCACGATTATCTCGGCGCGGGCACCGACACGCTCGCCGATCTCGCGGCCGGCAAGCATTCGTTTGCCGACGTGCTCAAGAACGCACAGCATCCGATCATCCTGGTCGGCGCCGGCGCCTACACCAGGCATGACGGCGCCGCGGTGCTGGCCCAGGCCGCCAAGCTCGCCGTCGACGTCGGCGCGCTGAAGGACGGCTGGAACGGCTTCGCCGTGTTGCAGGACACCGCCTCGCGTACCGGCGCGCTCGATATCGGCTTCTCGCCTTCGGCGGGCGGGCTGACTACTGTGCAGATGACGACTTTCGGCACGCTCGACGTGTTGTTCCTGCTCGGCGCCGACGAGATCAAGGTGCCGGACGGCACCTTCGTCGTCTATATCGGCACCCATGGCGACCAGGGCGCGCACCGCGCCGACGTCATCCTGCCGGGCGCGGCCTATACCGAGAAGTCCGGCATCTACGTCAACACCGAGGGCCGGGCGCAGATCGCCAACCGCGCCGCGTTCCCGCCGGGTGAGGCCCGCGAGGACTGGGCGATCATCCGCGCGCTGTCCGACGTGCTCGGCAAGAAGCTGCCGTTCGACTCGCTGCAGGCGCTGCGCCAGGCGATGTTCAAGACCTCGCCGCATCTGATGCGGCTCGACCAGATCGAGGCCGGCAAGGCCGACGACGTCAAGGCGCTGGCCGATAAGGGCGGCAGCGTCGACAAGGCGGCGTTCAAGCCGACTGTCGAGGACTTCTATCTGACCAACCCGATTGCGCGGGCCTCTGCCGTGATGGCGGAATGCTCGCGGCTGGCGTCGGGCCGAATGCTGACGGCAGCGGAGTGAGCGTGACCTGATGGCTGAATTCTTCGCAAGCGCGTTCTGGACCGGCTTCCTCTGGCCGCTGATCATCATGGTCGCGGAGAGCCTGTTGCTGCTCGTCGTGCTGCTGATCGCGATCGCCTACATCCTGCTCGCCGACCGCAAGATCTGGGCGGCGGTGCAGATCCGCCGCGGCCCCAACGTGGTCGGCCCTTTCGGACTGCTGCAATCCTTCGCCGACCTGCTGAAATTCGTGCTGAAGGAGCCGGTGATCCCGTCCGGCTCCAACAAGGGCGTGTTCCTGCTGGCGCCGCTGGTGTCGTGCATCCTGGCGCTGGCCGCCTGGGCCGTGATCCCGTTCGATCTCGGCTGGGTGATCTCCGACATCAATGTCGGCATTCTCTACATCTTCGCGATCTCGTCGCTGTCGATCTACGGCATCATCATGGCCGGCTGGTCGTCGAACTCGAAGTATCCGTTCCTGGCCGCGCTGCGCTCGGCGGCGCAGATGGTGTCCTACGAGGTCTCGATCGGCTTCGTCATCATCACCGTGCTGCTCTGCGTCGGTTCGCTGAATCTCTCGGCGGTGGTCGAAGCGCAGAATACCCGCGGTCTTGCGCACCTGATCGGCCTGCCGCAGCTCACCATCCTGAACTGGTATGTGTGGCCGCTGTTCCCGATGTTCGTGGTGTTCTACGTCTCGGCGCTGGCGGAAACCAACCGTCCGCCGTTCGACCTGGTCGAAGCCGAATCCGAGTTGGTCGCCGGCTTCATGACCGAATACGGCTCGACGCCGTATCTGCTGTTCATGCTCGGCGAGTACGTCGCGATCACCACGATGTGCGCGCTGGCGTCGATCCTGTTCCTGGGCGGCTGGCTGCCGCCGGTCAATCTGCCGCCGTTCACCTGGATTCCGGGCATCGTCTGGTTCGCTCTCAAGGTGTTCTTCATGTTCTTCATGTTCGCGATGGCGAAGGCGATCGTGCCGCGCTACCGCTACGATCAACTGATGCGGCTCGGCTGGAAGGTCTTCCTGCCGCTGTCGCTGGCGATGGTGGTGATCGTGGCCGGCGTGCTGCAGTTCGCCGGCATCGCGCCGAAGTGAGGCCGTCATGAGTGTCAATGTCAACGCAACTGCCCGCTCGCTTTTGCTCTCGGAATTCGTCTCGGCGTTCTTCCTGGCGATGCGCTATTTCTTTCAGCCGAAGCCGACGCTGAACTATCCGTTCGAGAAGGGGCCGATCTCGCCGCGCTTCCGCGGCGAGCACGCGCTGCGCCGCTATCCGAACGGCGAAGAGCGCTGCATCGCCTGCAAGCTGTGCGAGGCGATCTGCCCGGCGCAGGCGATCACGATCGAGGCCGGCCCGCGCCGCAACGACGGCACCCGCCGCACGGTGCGTTACGACATCGACATGGTGAAGTGCATCTATTGCGGCCTGTGCCAGGAGGCCTGCCCGGTCGACGCCATCGTCGAGGGACCGAATTTCGAATTCGCGACCGAGACCCGCGAGGAACTGTACTATGACAAGGCCAAGCTGCTCGCCAATGGCGACCGCTGGGAGCGCGAGATTGCGAAGTCGATCGCGCTCGACGCGCCGTACCGGTGAGGTGAGGGCATGATCCTTCCGGCGCTGTTCTTCTATCTGTTTGCCGCGGTCTGCGTGGCCTCGGCGGTCATGGTGATTGTCTCGCGCAATCCCGTGCACTCCGTGCTGTTCCTGATCCTGGCCTTCGTCAACGCGGCCGGGCTGTTCATCCTGATGGGCGCCGAGTTCCTCGGGATGATGCTGATCGTCGTCTATGTCGGCGCGGTGGCGGTGCTGTTCCTGTTCGTGATCATGATGCTCGACGTCGATTTCGTCGAGCTGCGCGAGGGCTTCATCCAGTATCTGCCTATTGGCATCGTGATCGGCGGCATCTTCCTGTTCGAGCTGCTGCTGGTGGTCGGCGCCTGGGTGATCAACCCGCAGGTGACGAAGACGATCACCGCCGCGATTCCGACCAATGTGAGCAACACCGAGGCGCTCGGTCTCGTGCTCTACACGAAGTACATCCATTACTTCCAGCTCGCCGGCATGGTGCTGCTGGTCGCGATGATCGGCGCCATCGTGCTGACGCTGCGCCACAAGGCCAACGTCAAGCGGCAGAACATCAACGTGCAGAACGCGCGCACGCCGGAGATGGCGATGGCGATGCGCAAGGTGGCGTCGGGGCAGGGCCTGCAGGATGCCGATGCGGCGGAGTGGGTGAAATGACGATCGGGCTGGGGCACTATCTCGCGGTCGCCGCGATCCTGTTCACGCTCGGGATCCTCGGCATCTTCCTCAACCGCAAGAACATCATCGTGATCCTGATGTCGATCGAGCTGATCCTGCTCTCAGTCAACATCAACCTGGTGGCGTTCTCGACCTTCCTCGGCGACATCGTCGGCCAGGTGTTCGCGCTGCTGGTGCTGACCGTGGCGGCGGCCGAGGCCGCGATCGGCCTCGCCGTGCTGGTGGTGTATTTCCGCAACCGCGGTTCGATCGCGGTTGAAGACGTCAATCTGATGAAGGGCTAGTCCGGCAAATGATCCAGGCAATCGTCTTCCTGCCTCTGCTGGGCGCGATCCTCGCAGGCATCATCGCCCTGACCGGCGCGCATGCGCGCTGCCCGAGCGGCGACACCATCGACCATCACGACGATGCGCATGGCGACGCCCATGCTGCCGATGCTCATGCCTCGGCGGCCCATGACGATCACGGCCATGACGACCACCACGTCTCCGAGCCGCCGGCGGCGGGCTCCCGGCTGGCCGAACTGATCACCACCGGCCTGTTGTTCGTCTCGGCCGCGCTGTCCTGGTTCACGCTGGTCGATGTCGGCTTCATGCACCATGACGCACGCGTCGTGCTGCTGCCCTGGATCACTTCGGGTGACCTGCAGGTGGCCTGGACGCTGCGGGTCGACACGCTGACCGCCGTGATGCTGGTCGTGGTCAACACGGTGTCGGCACTCGTCCACCTCTATTCCATCGGCTACATGGACGAGGATCCGAACCGGCCGCGCTTCTTCGGCTATCTCTCGCTGTTCACCTTCGCGATGCTGATGCTGGTGACCTCGGACAACCTCGTGCAGCTGTTCTTCGGCTGGGAGGGCGTCGGTCTCGCGAGCTACCTGCTGATCGGTTTCTGGTATCAGAAGCCGTCGGCGAATGCGGCGGCGATCAAGGCCTTCGTGGTCAACCGCGTCGGCGACTTCGGCTTCGCGCTCGGCATCTTCGCGATCTTCGCGCTGGTCGGCTCGACCGATTTCGAGACCATCTTCCACGCAGCTCCCGGCCTCACCGGCAAGACCATCAACTTCTTTGGCCATCAGGTCGATGCGCTGACCCTGACTTGCCTGTTCCTGTTCATGGGCGCGATGGGTAAGTCAGCCCAGTTCCTGCTGCACACCTGGTTGCCGGACGCCATGGAAGGCCCGACTCCGGTGTCGGCGCTGATCCACGCCGCGACCATGGTCACCGCCGGCGTCTTCATGGTGGCGCGGCTGTCGCCGCTGTTCGAACTGTCGCCGACCGCGCAGGCGGTGGTGATGTTCTTCGGCGCGACCACGGCGTTCTTCGCCGCCACGATCGGCCTCGTGCAGAACGACATCAAGCGCATCGTCGCGTATTCGACCTGTTCGCAGCTCGGCTACATGTTCGTGGCGATGGGAGCAGGGGCCTATTCGGTTGGCATGTTCCATTTGTTCACGCACGCCTTCTTCAAGGCGCTGCTGTTCTTAGGGTCAGGCTCGGTGATCTACGCGATGCACCACGAGCAGGACATCCGCAACATGGGCGGCCTGTGGCGCAAGATCCCGTACACTTTCGCGGTGATGTGCATAGGTACCCTGGCGCTGACCGGCTTTCCGCTGTTCGCTGGCTACTTCTCCAAGGACGCGATCATCGAAGCGGCGTATGCCGCGCACAACCCGTTCGCGACCTACGCCTATCTGCTGACGATCGTGGCTGCCGGCCTGACCTCGTTCTACTCCTGGCGCCTGATCTTCAAGACCTTCTTCGGCGAGCCTCACGACCAGAAGCATTACGAGGCCGCGCATGAGAGCCCGCTCTGGATGCTGGTGCCGATCGGCGTGCTCGCCGCCGGCTCGATCCTGGCCGGCCTGCCGTTCAAGGAAGTGTTCGCCAGTCCGCACGGCGTCGAGGAGTTTTTCCGCGAATCCCTGAAGATGAACCCGCACATCCTCGAGGACATGGAGCATATGCCGAGCTGGCTCGCGCCGCTGCCCACCGTCATGATGGCGCTCGGCCTGTTCGTCTCGTATCTGTTCTACATCCGCAGGCCGTATCTGCCGGTCGAACTCGCGAACCAGCAGCCGATGCTGTACCAGTTCCTGCTCAACAAATGGTACTTCGACGAGCTGTACGACTGGATCTTCGTGCGTCCGGCGAAGTGGCTCGGCTACACGCTGTGGAAGAAGGGCGACGGCTACATCATCGACGGCTTCGGTCCCGATGGTGTCTCGGCCCGCGTGCTCGATGTCACCCGCAATGTCGTGAAGTTGCAGACCGGCTACCTCTATCACTACGCGTTCGCGATGCTGATCGGGGCGGCCGGATTGATCACCTGGTTCATGTTCGGCTTGGGAGGCCAGTAAATGACAACCTGGCCTATCCTTTCCGTTACGACCTTCCTGCCGGCGGTCGGTGCGATCCTGGTCTATTTGCTGGCGCGGGGCGGCGACGAGACCGCCAACCGCACGGCGCGCTGGATCGCGCTGTGGACCACGCTGATCACCTTCGCGGTGTCGCTGATCCTGGTGGCGCGGTTCGACCCGGCCTCGACCGACTTCCAGTTCGTCGAGAAGGCGTCCTGGCTTGCGACCGGCATCACCTACCACATGGGGGTCGACGGCATCTCGCTGCCGCTGATCATCCTGACCACCGCGATCATGCCGCTCTGCATCATCGCGAGCTGGAAGTCGGTGACGCAGCGCGTCGGCGAATACATGATGGCGTTCCTGATCCTGGAAACGCTGATGGTCGGCACCTTCTCGGCGCTCGATCTCGTGCTGTTCTATCTGTTCTTCGAGGGCGGCCTGATTCCGATGTTCCTGATCATCGGCGTCTGGGGCGGCCCGCGCCGGGTCTACGCGTCGTTCAAGTTCTTCCTCTATACGTTCCTCGGCTCGGTCCTGATGCTGCTCGCCATCATGGCGCTGTACTGGAACGCCGGCACCACCGACATCCCGACCCTGATGCACACCGCGGTGCCGCGATCGTTGCAGACCTGGGCGTGGCTCGCCTTCTTCGCCTCGTTCGCGGTGAAGATGCCGATGTGGCCGGTGCACACCTGGCTGCCTGACGCGCACGTGGAGGCGCCGACGGCGGGCTCGGTGATCCTGGCCGCGATCCTCCTGAAGATGGGTGGCTACGGCTTCCTGCGCTTCTCGCTGCCGATGTTCCCGCTGGCCAGCCACGACTTCGCGCCGTTCGTGTTCACGCTGTCCGTCATCGCCATCATCTACACCTCGCTGGTTGCGATGATGCAGGAGGACATGAAGAAGCTGATCGCGTACTCCTCGGTCGCGCATATGGGCTTCGTCACCATGGGCATCTTCGCCGTGACCACCCAGGGCGTCGCCGGCGGAATGTTCCAGATGGTCTCGCACGGCATCGTCTCCGGCGCGCTGTTCCTCTGCGTCGGCGTGGTCTATGACCGCATGCACACCCGTGAGATCGCGGCCTATGGCGGCCTCGTCAACCGGATGCCGCTGTACGCGATGACCTTCATGGTCTTCACCATGGCCAATGTCGGTCTGCCCGGCACCAGCGGCTTCGTCGGCGAGTTCATGACGCTGCTCGGCACCTTCAAGATCTCGCTGCCGACGGCGTTCTTCGCCACCACGGGCGTGATCCTTTCGGCCTGCTACGCGCTCTGGCTCTACCGCAAGGTGGTGTTCGGCGCGCTGGTCAAGCCGTCCTTGATGTCGATTAAAGATCTCACCTTCCGCGAATGCGTGACACTGTTCCCGCTGATCGCGCTGACCATCCTATTCGGCGTCTATCCGAAGCCGGTGCTCGATATGTCGGCCGCCTCGGTCCAGCAGCTCGTCAACAATTACCAAACCGCCGTGACTGCCGTAAAGGCAGCCGCGCTGACCGTCCAGTAAGGCCCTCGTCATGAGCTTTTCCAGTGCAGGTTATCAGTTGCAGCCGGTGCTGCCGGAGCTGGTGCTCGCGGTCGGCGCCATGGTGCTGTTGATGATCGGAGCCTATCGCGGGCAGGGGACGACGCGCCTCGTCACCACGCTCGCGGTGCTGCTGCTGGTCGTGACCGGCGCATTGGAGCTCTGGCTGCCTGCCGGCAAGCTCGTGACCTTCGGCGGCAGCTTCATCGTCGACGACTTCGCCCGCTTCCTGAAGGTCCTCGCTTTGATCGCATCGGCGGCGACGCTAATCCTGTCGACCGAGTACCTGTCCCAGCCGTCGAGCCGTACCTTCGAGTTCTCGATCCTGGTGCTGCTCTCGACGCTCGGCATGATGGTACTGATCTCGGCCGGCGACCTGATCGCGCTCTACCTCGGCCTCGAGCTGATGAGCCTTGCGCTCTATGTCGTTGCCGCCAGCCAGCGCGACAATGCCAAGTCGAGCGAGGCCGGCCTGAAGTATTTCGTGCTCGGCGCGCTGTCGTCGGGCATGCTGCTGTACGGTGCTTCGCTGATCTACGGTTTCACCGGCACGGTCTCGTTCGCCGGCATCGCGGCCGCCGCCACCACCGGCAGCATCGGCATCGTGTTCGGCCTGGTGTTCCTGCTCGCCGGGCTCTGCTTCAAGGTCTCGGCGGTGCCGTTCCACATGTGGACGCCCGACGTCTATGAGGGAGCGCCGACGCCGGTGACGGCATTCTTCGCGTCCGCTCCGAAGGTCGCCGCGCTCGCGGTGTTCACCCGTGCGACGCTGACCGCATTCCCGGGCATCGTCAGCCAGTGGCAGCAGATCCTGGTGTTCGTGGCGATCGCCTCGATGGCGCTGGGCTCGTTCGCCGCGATCGGCCAGACCAACATCAAGCGCCTGATGGCCTATTCGTCGATCGGCCATATGGGCTTTGCGCTGGTCGGGCTTGCCTCCGGCACCGTCGAGGGCGCGCAGGGCGTGCTCATCTACATCGCGATCTATGTCGCGATGACGCTCGGCTCCTTCTCGATCATCCTGGCGATGAAGCGCAACGGCCAGCCGCTGGAGCAGATCAGCGATTTCGCCGGGCTTTCGCGCACCAACCCGCTGATCGCGTTTATCTTCGCGATGCTGCTGTTCTCGCTGGCCGGCGTCCCGCCGCTCGCCGGCTTCTTCGGCAAGTGGTATGTGTTCGTCGCTGCGATCAAGGCCAACCTGTTCACGCTGGCGGTGATCGGCGTGCTGACCAGCGTGGTGGGTGCGTTCTACTATCTGTCGATCGTCAAGGTGATGTATTTCGACCAGCCGCTCGGCAAGCTCGACCCGGTTCGCGTCGAGCTGCGCACCGTGCTGGCGGTCGCCGGCATCTTCAACATCTTCTTCTTCGCCTATCCGGGCCCGCTCGTCAGCGTGGCGACGGCGGCGGCGAAATCGCTATTTTAACGCGCATGGTTCCGGAACAGGATGCTGGCTTTCGGAACGGATCATGCGCATAAGTCCGACATGACGTTCACGCTCGGACCTCGGGCCATCGCGGCGGGCCATAAGCTTGCCACCTTCGACCAGATCGGCTCCACCAATGCCGAAGCGATGCTGCGCGCCCGCGACGGCGAGCAAGGGCCGATGTGGTTCGTGACGCCGGAGCAGACCGCGGGCCGCGGCCGCCGCCAGCGGGTCTGGGTCGCGCCGCCCGGCAATCTCGCCAGCAGCATCCTCGAGGTGACCGACGTTCAGCCGGCGGTTGCCGCCACCCTCGGCTTTGCCGCCGGCCTGTCGCTCGACGCCGCGCTCCGGAAGGTCGGTATCGAGGCGGCGCTTCGGCTCGGGCCTGATAGCCCCAAATTCACCCTGAAATGGCCGAACGACGTGCTGGCCAACGGCAACAAGCTGTCGGGCATCCTGCTCGAGGCCGAAGCCATCGGCAGCCGGCTGGCGGTCGTGGTCGGCATCGGCACCAACGTCGTCGCGGCGCCCGAGGGCACGCCGACGCCGGCGGTGTCGCTCGCGGCGCTCGGCATCCAGATCGGCGCGGAGGAGCTGTTCGCCGCGCTGTCGGACGCCTGGGTCGAGTTTCGCGGCATCTGGGACGACGGCCGCGGCTTTCCCGAGATCCGCAGGCTGTGGCTGGAGCGTGCCGCCGGGCTCGGCGAGAAGGTCGCGGTCCAGACCGGCTCGGCGACCCTCGAAGGCATCTTTGATACGATCGACGATACCGGCTGCCTGATCGTCCGCACCGCTGATGGACAGCGCATGCCCGTGACGGCCGGCGAGGTCTATTTCGGCACCGCAGCCTCGGTGAGGGCGAACTGATGGCGCGACCCGACGAACTCACCTTTGCACCGCTCGGCGGCGTCGGCGAGATCGGCATGAATTTGTCGATCTACGGCCTCGGCAACCGCCAGCAGCGCTCCTTCCTCGCGGTCGATCTCGGCGTCTCCTTCGGCGACGAGGAGCATCTGCCGGGCATCGATCTGATCATGCCGGACGTCCGCTTCCTGGAGAAGGAGCGCAACAACCTGATGGGCCTCGTGCTGACGCACGCCCATGAGGATCATTTCGGCGCGATCATCGACCTCTGGCCGAAGCTTGGCTGCAAGATCTACGCGACGCAGTTCTCTGCGGCGCTGTTCGAGGCCAAATGCGCCGCCGAGCGCAATCCGCCGAAGATCCCGATCACCGTGATCCCGTCGGGCGGCCGGGTCGATATCGGCCCGTTCAACGTCGAATTCATTCCGGTCGCGCATTCGATTCCGGAATCGCACGCGCTGGCGATCAAGACCGACGTCGGCACCGTGCTGCACACCGGCGACTGGAAGATCGATCCGACCCCGGTGATCGGCCAGCCGACCGACGAGCGGCGGCTGCGGGAGCTCGGCGACGAAGGCGTGCTGGCGCTGGTCGGCGATTCCACCAATGCCGTGCGCGACGGGCGCTCGCCCTCGGAGACCGAGGTCGCCGCTACCATCAAGAAGCTGGTCAAGGCCGCCAAGGGCCGGGTCGCGGTCACGACCTTCGCCTCCAATGTCGCCCGGGTGAGGGCGGTAGTCGACGCCGCGAACGCGGCCGACCGCGAGGTGGTCGTAGTCGGCCGCGCCATGGAGCGTGTGGTGCAGGTCGCGCGCGAATGCGGCTATCTCGACGGCTCGCACAAGTTCCGCAGCACCGACTATTACGGCCATTTCCCGGCCGACAAGGTGCTGGCGCTGTGCACCGGCAGCCAGGGCGAGCCCCGCGCCGCGCTGGCCCGGATCGCCAACAACGATCATCCGCAGGTGACCCTGAACAAGGGCGACACCGTGATCTTCTCCTCCCGCACCATTCCCGGTAACGAGAAGGCGGTCGGCAGCATCATCAACGGGCTGGTGACGCAGGGTGTCGAGATCATCACCGATCGCGAGCACCTGGTGCACGTCTCCGGCCATCCGCGCCGCGACGAGCTGCGCGACATGATCTCCTGGGTACGGCCGCAGCTCCTGATTCCGGTGCATGGTGAGGCGCTGCATCTCGCCGAGCACGCCAAGCTGGCGCGCGCCGCCGGCGTCCCCAAGGTGCTGACCTGCCGCAACGGCGACCTCGTCAAGCTGGGGCCGGGCGAGCCCGGCATCGTCGGCGAAGTGCCGGCCGGCCGGCTCTATAAGGATGGAACCATCCTGGAGGATTCCAAGTCGCGCGCCGTGGTCGAGCGGCGGCGGATGGGCTTTGCCGGCTGCGCCTTCGTCGCGATCGCGATGACCCAGCAGGGCGAAATGGCCGACGATCCCGAGGTTGATCTCGTCGGCATGCCGGAGAACAATGCCGCCGGCGAGCTGCTCGACGACATCGTGTTCGACGTGGTGGTCGCGACGATCGAGGGCCTGCCGAAGCCGCGGCGGCGTGATCCCGATGCGCTGGGGGAATCGGTGCGCCGCGCGGTCCGTTCCGCGCTGAGCGAGCAGTGGGGCAAGAAGCCGATCTGCATCGTGCACGTTTTGACGGTTTGACAAGCGGCTTCGAACCGCGCGCTTCGACAAGGGAGAAAGAGATGCTGGGACGGCTCAATCACGTCGCGATCGCGGTGAAGGACGCCAAGCAGGCCGCGAAGATCTACGGCACGGCTTTCAACGCCGAGATTTCCGATGCCGTGCCGCTGCCGGAACATGGCGTCATCACCGTGTTCGTGACGCTTCCGAACACCAAGATCGAGTTCATCGAGCCGCTCGGCGAGGCCTCGCCGATCGCCAAGTTCGTGGAGCGCAACGCCGACGGCGGCATCCACCATGTCTGCTACGATGTGCCCGACATCATCGCGGCGCGCGACCGCATGATCGCCGAGGGCGCACGGGTGCTCGGCGACGGCCAACCCAAGATCGGCGCGCACGGCAAGCCGGTGCTGTTCTTCCACCCGAAGGACTTTTCCGGCGCTCTGGTCGAGATCGAACAGGCCTAAGGGCGATGGCGTATCAGATCACCACCGGGCTTGCGGTCTACTTCGTCCTTTGGTGGCTCGTGCTGTTCCTGACGCTGCCGTTCGGCATACGCAGCCAGCACGAGGATGGGGGCGGCGCGCCCGGCACCGATCCCGGCGCGCCGGTTCTGGCGCGGATGGGCCGCAAGCTGTTGTGGACCACGCTGATCTCCGCGGTGATCTTCGCGATCGCGATGTGGGCCTATTATGCCGGTTATCTTTCGGTCGAGCGGCTGTCGAAGCTGATGGGGATGCCGTTCTAGGTTTGGTCCGGCCGGAACCACTCCGGTGAAGGGCCGGAGATCGCCTCGCTTCGACGGCGCCGGTCGCGGTCGTGTTCGACATCACGCGGATTTCGGCCCTGCCGGGGCCAACCGAGCCGGCCGTGCTCGCGAAGCGCTCCAGTTCGGGCCAGCGCTTGAGCACCCCAGCGATGCTGGAAACGCGCTTCGTCCCCGCTATCGCCTGTACGGCCGCGATCTCGGCGCTAGGCGGGGGATCGGACAACCTGAAGCGTACCGTCGGCTCGCCCAGACCGGCGGCAAGGAAGCCGGCGTGCACGCGCTCGATCATGTCGACAAGCGGGTCCTTGCGACTGGCGGCAAAGACCGAGAACACGGCGACGAACATCGATGAACCCTGCAAGCCGACTAGTAGCGTACGTGAGCAAAGTGACCTGCGGGAACACTGTCCCGGGGTATCGCTTCGCTCGCGCTTGCTACGAGCGAGGGCGCGGCTCGAAGGAATTGCGTGACGGGCCAGAGGATTACGTGAACCTGACCCCGATGCGGCGCTCCCGGCGCCAGGCGACCCGGCATGGACGGTTGGTGTGATCGCTGGGGATCACCAGGTTGAAGGTCTCTGGGATGCCGACCGGACTGGTGACTTCGAGCGCGGCTCCTGTCTCCGAGATGTTGCGGATCACACAGTCGATGGCACCACCATTGAATTCAATTGAGCCGGGCTTGAGCACGCGATGCCGGAGCGCCCCGCGGTTGTTTTGCATGACCTGAACCACGTCCGGCGTGGCCGCCACGGCTTGTCCGGCCGTCTGCTTCCGCAGTCCTTCCGCGTGGCGCGTCGCGACCGCGATCTGCTCGTCGGTCAGGGTCGGCCTGAGCCGGCCCCACGCCAGCTTGAAGCGGACCTGACCGTCCTTGAAATCGATCGCAGGACCTCTGTCGCCGCTGGCTGGTGGCCGGCCATAGACGTTGCAGCCCCACCACCATTGCCGGCTGTCCTGCTGCCGCATGATCCTGCCCACCGGGAGGCCGCGCCAGATCACCTCATAGTCGTCGTCCTGCTGGACACCATCGACCATGGTGTGACGCAGCGAAATGGTCTCGGTGTCGTCGGTCATTGTGCGACTTGCTTGCGGTCGATGCCTGTGCTGCGGATCGACAAGTTTCGACGTCCGCAGGTTACATCCAGCGTGACGGGACGCAAATCCCGTCACGCACGGACATTCCGCCGCGGGATACGACTGGATACATTGACATGAAGTTTCAGAAATGAGGGGGACCGGTTGGATTGAAATGGAACATCGCAGGCTATGCGCTGGCCGCCGGCCGCGTTTGCTGCAACTATGATCCTTCCGGGTGGAAGGCCGACACCGGCGCGATCCCGGAACGGGAGCGAGGATCAACCTTGCCCCGAGGCAATCGAAGGAGGGGCCACATGAACCTGCAGGCGCAACCCGGCAGCTCCGGGGCCGGTCAGTATCGAATCTTGCGCGAGGCCGATCTGCGGGACTATCTCGCTGGGCTGCCGGCCATTGTCGCGAAACTCGGCGGCGCGCCGGCCGGCTGGTCGGTCAGCGAGGTCGGTGACGGCAATCTCAACCTCGTCTTCATCGTCAAGGGCGGCAGCGGCGGCATCGCCGTCAAGCAAGCGCTGCCCTATGTCCGACTGGTTGGCGAGAGCTGGCCGCTGCCGCTGTCGCGGGCGCACTACGAACATCTGGCACTGGTGCATCAGGCACGGTTGGCGCCGGGCCTCGTGCCGGCGGTGCTGCATCACGACGCGCCGCTTGCGCTCACCGCGATGGAGCTGCTCGAGCCGCACATCATCATGCGTAAGGGGCTGATCGGAGCCACGCGCTATCCGCGCTTTGTCGAGGATATCTCGACCTTCCTGGCACAGACGCTGTTCTTCTCGTCCGATCTCGCATTGTCGGCGGCGGAGAAGAAAGAGGGGATCGCTGCATTTGCCGGCAACCATGCGCTCTGCAAGATTACCGAGGACCTGATCTTCACAGACCCCTATCGCATCGCCGAGCAGAACCGCTGGACCTCGCCCTATCTCGACGCGACCGCGGCCGCCTTCCGCGAGGACCTCGACCTCCATGTCGCGATCTCCCGGCTCAAGCTGAAGTTCATGGTGAGCCCGGAGGCGCTGCTGCACGGCGACCTGCATACCGGCTCGATCATGGTCACCGAAAGCGAGACGAAGGTGATCGATCCCGAGTTCGCATTCTATGGCCCGATGGGCTTCGATATCGGTGCCGTCATCGGAAACCTGCTGATGGCCTATCTGGCCTCCGCCGGCCACGAGCGCTCGGTGGGCGAGCGCGCATCGTTCGAGGCGTGGTTGCTGGAAACCATCGAGGGTGTCTGGACCGGGTTTTCGCGAAAGTTCCTCGAGCTGTGGCGCAACGAGGCGAGGGGCGACGGTTATCCGGCGTCGCTATTCGACAGCGAGGCAGGCGCTGCGCGGCTGGAGGCGGAACGGCAGGCCTACATGGCGCGGCTGTTCCAGGACACGGTCGGTTTTGCCGCGGCCAAGACCATACGCCGTATCCTCGGCCTCGCGCACAACATCGATTTCGAATGGATCGCGGACGAGAAGCAGCGCGCGATCTGCGAGGCGCGCAGCCTCAAGCTCGCGCGCAACATGATGTTGGAGGCGCCGTCCTACACGACGATCGGCGCGGTCACCTATGCCGCCCGCGAACTGCGCCACTGGCAGCCCGATTTTGCCAGATGAACGGGACGTACCGATCGTCGTGTAAGATAAGCCGCAACGGCATCGACTAGCTTTCGGCCGGACGCACGAAGCAGAGAATGCCGGCCTCAGGCGTGAAACAGACCACGGCGCGGTTCGTTGGGTTGTCGGTTCTGTCGATGATCCTGTTCGGCGGGACCCGCAGCCAGAATGGAGACGACAGCTTCCAGCGACGATCGATCAATACCTCGTAGCCATCCCGGTCCTGCCGGAACTCGACCGTTCGGCAATCCGCAATCGAGCAGCACGACGCGCCGGTGCCCGGTTGCTTCAGGCTTTCAAACCATGGGGCAAGCGCGGGATTAGGGTTGTCGGGCGGCGCTGCACCCGCGGCCTGGCTCAGGGCAAGTCCAACTGCAACGGCGATTGTCCTGCCGAACCTCCCGCTGATCTCGCGATGTGCCGCTGATGCTGACAAAGGCGTAACCCTCCGCTGCGCGCCAGAGACTAGCGCCAGTTCGGCCCGGCCTGTTCGGAAATTTTCGACGAACGAGCACGCCACATATTCGGCCGTCGTCCCGGCGAAGGCCGGGACCCATAACCACAGGCAGTCATTATTGAGCGACGCCGGAGCGACGAGTCCCCTTCACAACATCCGCCGCGGAGTATGGGTCCCGGCCTTCGCCGGGACGACGCCGTGACTAGGGCCGCGTGCGAACAATTCGTCAAGAAATCAACATACCTAATCCGCCGCTTGCTCCCGCAGCCGCTGCGCGTAGACGTTGATGATCAGCGCAGCGAGCAGGATCAGGCCGCGGATCAGGATTTTCAGGAAGCTGTCGATGTTGACGTGGTCGAGGCCGTTGTTGAGCACGCCGAGCACGAACAGGCCGACGATGGTGTTGCCGATGCCGCCGCGGCCGCCGAACAGGCTGGTGCCGCCGACCACCACGGCCGCAATCGAGTCCAGCAGATAGGTGTCGAATTCGTTCTGCTGCGCGCTGCCGAAATGCGCGACGCCGAGCATGCCGCCGATTCCCGAGCAGACCGCCGAGATCACCATCACGGCGCCGAGGATGAGCTTGACGTTGAGGCCGGCAAATTCGGCGGCCTCGCGGTTGCCGCCTACCATGTAGACGTAGCGGCCGAACCGCGTGTAGGTCAGCACCAGATGGCCGCCGAGCAGCATCACCGCAGCGACGATCACGATCCAGGGGATGCCGCCGATCGAGCCCGAGCCGAGCGTCGTGATCAGGTCCGGCACCTTGTAGGCGATCTGGCCGCGCACCAGAAGCGCCGAGACGCCGGCCGCGATCTGCATCATGGCGAGCGTCATGATGAAGGAGGGGATGCCGATCACGGTCAGCCCGAGCGCGTTGACAAGGCCGAGCAGCGCGCACAGCGCCAGCGCCAGCAGGATCGCGACGATGCCCGGCATCGGAACGTTGGCGATGTTGACGTAGGATTCCTGCAGCGTGAAGTACGCCACCGCGATGCCGGTGACGTTGGCGATGCTGGCGATCGACAGGTCGATCTCGGCGCACAGGATCACGAAGGTGAGGCCGACCGCGATGATGCCGGTGACCGACACCTGCGTCAGGATATTGCCGACATTGTCGATGGTCGCAAACGACGGGCTCGCGATCGCGAAGAAGGCGCTGAGGAAGATCAAGGTCAGGAACGGCGCGATGTTGCGCATCTGCGAGCGCAGGAACGGCGCCAGTCCGCGCGGCCGCTGGTGATCCGCTCGTGCCGTCGCGCCCTCAGTGCTCGTCATCATTCCACTCCATCATGCTGCCTCGAGCAGCCGATCCTTACTGACGGCTTCGCCGGCGAATTCGCGCACCACCGCGCCGCGCTTCAGCACCAGAATGCGGTCCGCGAGCGACAGCACCGTCTCCGGCTCGCTCGACAGCACGATGATCGCCAGTCCCTTGGCACGGAGATCGCGCACGATGTTGATCACGTCGTTCTTGGCGCCGACATCCATGCCGCGGGTCGGCTCGCACAGCACCAGCAGGCGCGGCGGGTAGGTGAGCCACTTCGCCAGCGCCACCTTTTGCTGGTTGCCGCCGGAGAGCATGCCGAGATCGAGGCCGACCACCGGCGGCCTGATCTGCAATTGCTCGACCTGGCGCTGGGCGATGGCGCGCTCGCGCACTGGCTTGAGCAGCAGCGCCGAGATCCGCTCGAGGATGCTGATCGAGATGTTCTTGTAGACCGGCTCCTGGTGGAACAGCATGGCGCGCCGGCTCTCCGGCACCAATGCCACGCCGGCCCGCCGGGCGGCCGCGGTGCTGCGGAAGGTTTTCGCGGCGCCGTCGACCGCAAGCGTACCGCCGTCCGGCTTGAGCTTGCCGAACAGGATGCGCGACAGCTCCAATTGTCCGCAGCCCATGAAGCCGTAGATGCCGAGCACCTCGCCGGCGCGGGCCTCGAACGAGACGTCCTGCAGGGTGCGGCCGAGCGAAAGCTGGTCCACCCTGAGGACGGCCGCTCCGGCGCTCGCTTGCGGGAGCATGAGGTCATCGGTGTAGCTGTGCTCCAGCGCCTCGCCGCCGCGGCCGATCATGGCCTCGATCAGCGCGCCCTTGGTGGTGTCGGCGGATGCGGTCTCGGCGATCTTGCGCCCGTTGCGGAACACGGTCACGACGTCCGAGACCCGCAGGATGTCCTCGATGAAATGCGAGATGAAGACGATGCTGGTGCCTTCGTCGCGGAGCTTGTGCAGCGTCGCGAACAGACGCTCGACCTCGGGCGGGGAAAGGGCGGAGGTCGGCTCGTCGAGGATGATGATGCGGGCGCCGGAGAACAGCACGCGGGCGATCTCGATCAATTGCTGCAGGCCGATCGGCAGGTCGCCGAGCCGCGTCATCGGATCGACATCGATGCCAAACCGGGACAGCTGCTCGCCGGCCTCGCGCGCCATCCGCCGCCACTGCACTAGGCCGAGGCGGTTGGTCGGCTGGTTGCCGAGGAAGACGTTCTCGGCGACGGTGAGATCAGGTGCGACGCTGAGCTCCTGGTGCACCATGCCGATGCCGGCGGCATGCGCGTCGCGGGTGGAGCGGAAACGGGTCTCCTTGCCGTCCAGCATGAAGCGGCCGGAGAATTCCGGATGCACGCCGGCGATGATCTTCATCAGCGTGCTTTTTCCGGCGCCGTTCTCGCCGACGAGACCGTGGATCTCGCCGGCGTGCAGCGCGAAGTCGACCCCACGAAGGGCTTCGACGCCGCCGAAGGCCTTCGTGATCTGGTTCAACTCGAGGATCGCCGAGCGTCCCTGCGACATGCGGCCCGCTCAGATCAGGAAGTGATCCTCCATCCATTGCATGCCGGCGGCATTGGCCTTGGTCACGACGGGACCGTCGGTCACGACGTTCTTCGGAATGCCCTGGCCGCTCTTCTCGCCGCCGACCACGGCAGCAACGCCGGCCACGATCGCGCCGCCATGGATGCGGCAGGACGGGTTGCGGACGGTGGCGAACATCCGGCCTTCGCTGACCGCCTGGATCGCCGGCGGCATGGCATCGACGCCGCCGATCAGGATGTTGGTGCGGTTGCGCGCCTTCATGATGTTGTAGGCCGCGAGCGCCATGTCGTCGTTATGGAAGAATGCCGCGTCGATCTGCGGATACTTCGTCAGATAGGTTTCCCAGAGCCGGGCGGTCTTGGAGACGTCCCAGTCGGCGGGCTGGGTATCCAGCACCTCGATGTTCGGGAACTGCTTCACGACCGAGTTGAAGCCCTTGGCACGGCCCTGCGCGCCGGTGTGGCCGAGCGCGCCCTGGGTCATGATGACCTTGCCCTTGCCGCCGATCGCGTTGCACAGCGCCTGCGTCACCGAGGCGCCCATGAACTCGTTGTCGGGGGCGAGGAACGAATGGACGTTGATCTGATCGAGCGGCGCAATCAGCGTGTCCATGTCGATCACCGGGGTGCCGGCATCGATCATCTTCTGCACCGGCTGGGTCAGCGTGCCGATGCCGAACGCCTGGATCGCGACGAAGTCCCATTTCTGCGAGGCCATGTTGTCGATGGCGGCGCGTTGCTTGACGGCGTCGAGCTGGCCGTCGAACCAGGTGACCTCGACATTGAACAGCTTGCCCCAGAACTCGGCGGCCTGCTTGCCCTGTGCGCACCACGTCGCCTGCAGGCCGGCATTGGAGAATGCAGCCTTCAGCGGCTTTTCCGAGCGTCCTGTTTCAGCTGCGAGCGCGGACGTCGTCACGCCCATTCCGCCGAACAGGCCGGCCGCAGCTCCACCTGCCGCCGCCATTTGCAGAAGGTCGCGCCGCGTCGTCGACGCCTTGTCCATCCCCTTGTCGGTGCCTGGCATTGATTGCTCCCTCATGTTTTTTGACCGTCAGCGTCAGTTGCACGCGCCGCGGATAAAGGGAGTGTGTCACAATCGGAACGGTGACGCTACGCCCTCGCGTCGACGGGATGTTGCTGCTGCTGCACGATCGCCGCGATGTCGCGGAGCAACTTGTGCCACGCAGCATCGATGTCCCCCGACCATTGCTCGCCAAGAATGTCGCGAAGGCAGTCCGCGATCACCGCGAAGAACGCGACGAACAGTTCGCGCGGCGTGCCGTAAGCGTCATGTGAGAACACCTCGGATTCGATCAGGCGAAAACGCCCGCTGCGTTCGCCCGCGAAATCGAGGATGGCTTCGATCGTCAGCTGCAGCATCGAGCCTTTCACCGGCTCGCTGCCTTCGGTGCGAAACATCGCCTGTGCTTCGGGATGGTCGCGAAACAAGCGCCGATAGACCAACGGCGTCAGATCATCGCAAGCCGCTGCTGCGAGTTCAAAGCTGCGTTCGATTGGATTGGATGATGAGGTCATAGCGGTTTGCGATCATCACACAAAAAAAGAGCAGGGCGCCAAGCCCTGCTCCAAAAATTGTGTCGACCCTATTTGCCCCAAAAATTCGATTTGATCTTGATTGATGGGGTGACGCTGCTTGTGCGCGTCGGGCTCCTCCCGAGACTTGGACCACCAGGACACACCTCGCGGCTGACCTGCGCGGGAATTGGTAGACCATCTTTCCAGCCTTGTCATCATTTTCGGCAACGATTGTTCAAATTTCGAGCAATTTGCGAAATGATTGGGATGGTGCCACTGCCGGTTGTGACATTGGTGTGAAAACACGTGGTAGGGTAAGGAGATACGACCGCTTGTGAGGCAGCCGCGACACCAACGTCACGTTCGGCAAATTCCGCGAGCTGGAAGAAGCCGGGCGTGTCCACGATCTCGACTTTCGACGCCCGTGGTGGTTAGTTCCGTCTCGGATGGGTTTTGCGATGCGCCGGCCGCTTAAGAAATTTTTGCCCATAGTTCTGGTTGCCCTGCTGGTGCAGATTTTTGCGCCGATCGGGGCCTGCTGGGCGGCGAGCCTTGCAGCCTCCGATCCGCTCGCGGCCGCCACCATCTGCCACGGCAATGCCGGCTCCGGCGTCGGGCAGTCTGACCAGACCGGTCATGATGCCCACGACGGCTGTTGCTTCGCATGCAGTGTCCTGCAGACCGGTGCCCCCGTTGATAACCCCGAGGTCGCTGCCCGGCCGGTCGAGCGCGCGCCGAGCCGGATCGCCTGGCTTGATTTCGCCTCAGACCTTGATCGTTCGCCCGCCGGCTTCTCGGCACAAGCCCGCGCTCCGCCGCTGTTTTCCTGACGACGTTCTCGCTGCCGGTCGCGCGTCCCGCACCGGCGAGTGCCCTTGAGCAAGCCGGCCAGAGAGCCGGTGTCAGGATTCATCCATGTTTCGGTTTCGCGCCCTCGGTGGCGTCAGCGTCGCGGCCATTCAGGCCACGTTGTTGGCGTCTGCTGATATGGCTCATGCACAAAATGGCGAACCGGGGGTCTTGCCACCCGTCAGCGTCGAGGCGCCGCGCCCAGCGAAGCCGGCTGCGCGCAAGCCCGTAAACCGCTCCGCCGTCGCCCTTCGGCATCGGACCGCGCCAGCGGCTGCGGCCGCGCCGAACCGACCGGTCGTGGTCAGCGCCGCCGGGGCGGGCGCCCATGCCTCGCTCGGGACGCCGCCAGCCGTGGCCCGGTTCCAGCTGCCGCAGAAGTCCTTCAGCATCACCTCCGGGCAGGTCGACGAGACCGTCAACCTCAAGGACCCCGAGGACGCGGTCAAATACATGCCGAGCCTGTTCGTGCGGAAACGCAACGACGGCGACAACATGGCGGTGCTGGCGACCAGGAGCTGGGGCGTCAATTCGAGCGCGCGCTCGCTGATCTATTACGACGACCTGCTGGTGTCGGCGCTGATCGGCAACAACAACACCAGCGCCTCGCCGAAGTGGAACCTGATCTCGCCGGAGGCGATCGGCCGGATCGACTATCTGAACGGCCCGTTCGCGGCGGCCTATCCCGGCAACTCGATCGGGGGCGTGTTGCTGATCTCGTCGAAAATGCCCGACAGGCCGTTTGCGGTGGCCAAGGAGACGGTCTCGGTGATGCCGTGGAGCCAGTACGGCACCAAGGACACCTATGTCACCAGCCAAACCAGCGCGGCCGCGGGCAATCGCGATGGCAAGCTGTCGTGGCTGGTGAGCGCCAACTATCTCGACAGCTTTCAGCAGCCGCTGACCTACACGACGAGCGCGACGATCCCGGCGGGGACTGCCGGCGCGTTTCCGGCGCGCAACAAGCAGGGCGTGCCGGCCAATGTCATCGGCACCGGCGTCCTGGCGCATTCGCAGCAGACATCGGCCAACCTGCGCCTCGCCTACGATGTGTCTCCGCTGGTGCAGGCGACCTATTCACTCGGCATCTGGAACAACCATCAGGTTTCCGATCCCCAGACCTATCTGCGATCCCTCGCGACGGGCGCGCCGACCTTCGCCAACAATTCGGGCTTCGCCACCGGCAAGTACGTCTGGGACCAGACCCATCTGAGCAACGCGGTCGCGCTGAAGAGCGACACCAAGGGCGTCTACGACTTCGACCTGTCGGCCTCGAGCTACAACTACCTGCAGGACACCCAGCTCAATCCGTTCACCGTCGCGGCAACCGGCGTCGGCTTCTCGCCGAACGGCAAGATCACGAGGATGGACGGCACCAACTGGCAGAATGCTGATGCCAAGGGGATCTGGCGGCCGTTCGGCTATGACGGGCCGCACGAGATCAGCTTCGGCGTTCACGGCGATCGCTACCGGCTGGAAAATCCGGTCTACGCCTCGTCGATCTGGAACGCGACATCGTCGACCGGCACCGGCGCGCTCTACTCGACGGGCGTCGGCGAAACCCGGACCGGTGCGCTGTGGTTGCAGGATGCCTGGAAGATCAACCCGAGCCTGAAGCTGACGCTGGGCGGGCGGCTGGAGAGCTGGCAGGCGCTCGACGGCTTCAACCTCAACACCACGACGAATGCCGCGGGCGGGATCACGTCGACCGCGGCGGTCAACCAGCCCGGGCTGAACTCGACCAACTTCTCTCCAAAGGCGTCGCTGTCGTTCGACCCGAACAAGGATTGGAACATCACGGCGAATTTCGGCGAGGCCTATCGCTATCCGACGGTGACCGAGCTTTATCAAAACGTCACGATCGGCGGCGTCGCGACCTTCGCCAATCCGTTCCTCAAGCCGGAGCAGGACTTCACCGGCGAGTTGAACATCGAGCGCAAGTGGACCGACGGGCGGGTCCGCCTGACGCTGTTCTCCGAGCGAACCAACAACGCGATCATCTCGCAGACCAATCTGGTGACCAATCCGGTCTCAGGGGCGCAGACGCCGACCACCGTCGTCAGCAATGTCGACGCAATCCGGATGCAGGGCGTCGAACTGTCGGCCGAAAAGGACAATTTGTTCGTGACCGGCCTGCAACTGTTCGGCAGCGTCACCTATGTCGATTCCAAGATCCTCGCAGACGCAAGCTGGGCGGGCGTCAATCCGCTGACCAACTTGCCGACCACCGTGGTCGGCAAGCGCGTTCCCTATGTGCCGGATTGGCGCGCCAAGATCGGCATGACCTACCGGCCGAACGAGAGCTGGGCCTACACCGTCGCAGCGCGCTACAGCGGCAAGCAATATTCGACACTCGACAACACCGACATCGTCTCCCACGTCTATGGCGCGTTCGACAATTTCTTCGTCGTCGACATGAAGATCCATTACAACGCGACCGCGAACTTCGCGTTCGATTTCGGCATCGATAACATCTTCAACGAGCAGTACTTCCTGTTCCATCCCTTCCCCGGCAGGACGTTCGTCCTGGCCGGCAAATACACCTTCTGAGCTGGCGGGCTGTCGGCAACAACACAAAGGAGATTCGACGTGAGAAAAACACTGGCTGGGCTTGCTGCAATCTTCGCGCTTGCCCTGATCGCGCCTGCCGCGGCCGAGGACGTCAAGGCCGGCGATCTCGTGATCACGCAGGCCTGGACGCGCGCCACGCCGAACGGCGCCAAGATCGGCGGCGGCTATCTGACGATCGAGAACAAGGGGACGACGCCTGATCGTCTGGTTTCGGGCACAGCCGATGTCGCCGGCAAGGTCGAGGTCCACGAGATGTCGATGGACAATGGCGTGATGAAGATGCGTGCGCTCGACAAGGGTCTGGCGATCGAGCCGGGCAAGACGGTGAAACTCGCACCCGGCGGCTATCACCTGATGATGTTCGACCTGAAGAACCCGCTGAAGCAGGGCGACAAGGTGCCGGTCACGCTCGAATTCGAGAAGGCCGGCAAGGTCTCGGTCTCGCTTGACGTGCAGCCCGTCGGTGCGCAGGCGCCAGGCGGCGATCACTCCGGCCATGGCGACCATTCCGGTCACATGGACATGAAGAAGATGTGAGGGCGCCATGCGGTCACACACAATCCTCATTGCGATGGTGGCGCTGCTCGCAGCGGCGCCGGCCGTTGCGCACGTCACGCTGGAAGGAAAGCAGGCGCCCGTCGGCTCTTACTACAAGGCGGTGTTCGCCGTACCACACGGTTGCGCGGGATCGGCGACGACCAAGATCCGGGTACAGATTCCGGAAGGCGTGATCGGGGTGAAGCCGATGCCGAAGCCCGGCTGGACCCTCGATACGGTCACCGGCAAATACGCCGCCGAATACGACTATCACGGCGCAAAACTCTCCGAGGGCGTCAAGGAAGTGGCCTGGAGCGGTGGTAAGCTTGCCGACAAGAATTACGACGAGTTCGTGATGCAGACGTTTCTCACCGATACGCTGAAGCCGAACACGGTGCTCTATTTCCCCGTCGTGCAGGAATGCGAGCAGGGCGTCAGCCGCTGGATCGACATCCCGGCCGAGGGGCAGGGTGGCGGCGGGCACGAGCATGGCAGCAAGACACCGGCGCCCGGCGTCAAGCTGCTGCCGAAGCCGTAAACCGTGCGGCTGCTCGCAGGTCATGTTGTCGGAAGTCTCGCCGCGCTACTCTCGGCGCTGTTTCTGACGCTGTGTCTTGCGACCCCAGCCCATGCGCATGCCGTCCTGATCGCAGCCGAGCCGGCCGACGGCAGTGTGGTCGCGGAAGCACCGAAGACGGTGGTGCTCCGCTTCAACGAAGCGGTGGCGCCGACGGCGGTCAGCCTGCTCGACGCCGCGGGCAAGCCGCGCGACGTCGCGATCCACGCTGTCGATGAATCGGTGATGGTGACATTGCCCGCGGGCCTGCCGCAGGGCACGCAGGTGGTCAGCTATCGCGTGGTGTCGCAGGACGGCCATCCGGTCGCGGGCTCGCTGTTGTTCTCGATCGGCGTCGTCACCGGCTCGGCGGCGCCGTCCGGCGACGGCCTGCTCCATGCGCTGATCTGGCTGGCGCGGCTCGCGCTCTATCTCGGGCTGTTTGCCGGCGTCGGCGGCGTGTTCTTCGCCGCCTGGATCGGGCAGGGCCCGGCGGGCGAGCGGCTGATCATGTGGTCGCTCAAGATCGGCCTGGTCGGTGCGGTCGCCTCGCTTGGCCTGCAGGGTGTCGACCTGCTGAACCTGCCGATCACCGGCCTCCTGACATGGGCGGCGTGGGCCAGTGCCGCCGGCACCAGCCTGTTTCCGGCTCTGCTGCTCGCCATCGCCGCGATGCTGATCGCAGCGATTGCCTGGCGCAGCCCATCGTTCCGCGCGGCGTTCGTCCGCACCGCGGTCGCGATGATCTGCGTCGGCCTGTCGTTCGCGGTCAGTGGCCACGCCGCCACTGCCTCCCCGCAATGGCTGACGCGCACCGCGCTGTTCATCCACGGCATTGGCCTGGCCTTCTGGATGGGCGCACTCGCGCCGCTGGCAGTGCTCGCCTGGCAGCGCAAGGACTCGCTGTTGCGGGTGCTCAGGCGCTTTTCAACGGTCGCAGTGCCGGTCGTCGCCTTGATCGCCTTGTCGGGCCTGGCGCTCGCGATCGTCCAGCTCGAAAGTTTTGCGGCGCTGATCGACACCGGATACGGCAACATCCTGCTGGCGAAACTTGTGCTGGTGGCGCTGCTGCTGACGTTCGCGGCGCTGAACCGGCTGGTGTTCACGCCCGCGATCGAGCGTGAATTCCACCGCACGCGGCCGCTGCAGCGCTCGATCGCGCTCGAATTCGTGTTGATGATCGCCATCCTCGGCCTCGTCGCATTATGGCGCTTCACGCCGCCGCCGCGCGTGCTGGCGATGTCGGACGACGTTCCGCTCGCGGTCCACATCCATACCGAGGCCGCGATGTTCCAGGTGCTGATCGCGCCGGGCAAGGTCGGCCAGAACGATTTCGTGCTGCAGTTGATGAACGGTGATGCCAGCCCATTTGCGGCCAAGGAAGCGACGCTGACGCTGAGTTTGCCGGATCGCGGCATCGAGCCGTTGGAACGCAGCGCCGCACTGGGTCCAGACGGCTATTGGCACGTGAAGAAGGTGCCGTTGTCGGTCCCGGGCCGCTGGCACATGCAGATCGATGCCCTGGTGACCGATTTCAAGAAAGTGACGCTGGAAGACGATTTCGAGGTCAGGTAAACGCTCGATCGGTGCGCCGGATACCTCGGCGGTGCGCAATTCGCTGCAATGGCCGAAATTCGCCTGATTTGAAGGGTTTTTGACCTGAAGCGGCCTTGTGTTTTCACAGCCGATCCGGTTTCACTGCAGCTCTCTTCCGATGCATCACTGATTCCCGAGTAACGCCATGCGATTGTCGCGGTTTTTCCTGCCCATCCTGAAAGAAAACCCGAAAGAGGCGGAGATCGTCTCGCACCGGCTGATGCTGCGCGCGGGCATGATGCGGCAGGAGGCCGCCGGCATCTATGCCTGGCTGCCGCTCGGCTTCCGGGTGCTGAAGAAGATCGAGCAGATCGTTCGCGAGGAGCAGGACCGCGCCGGCGCGCTCGAGCTCCTGATGCCGACGCTGCAGCTTGCCGATCTGTGGCGTGAGAGCGGCCGTTACGATGCCTATGGCCCGGAGATGCTGCGCATCCTCGATCGCCACAAGCGCGAGCTCCTGTACGGACCGACCAACGAGGAGATGATCACGGAGATCTTCCGCTCCTACGTCAAGTCCTACAAGAACCTGCCGCTCAACCTCTACCACATCCAGTGGAAGTTCCGCGACGAGCAGCGCCCGCGTTTCGGCGTGATGCGCGGCCGCGAATTCCTGATGAAGGATGCCTATTCGTTCGACCTCGACGAGGCCGGCGCGCGGCGCTCCTACAACAAGATGTTCGTGGCTTACTTGCGCACCTTTGCGCGGATGGGCCTCAAGGCGATCCCGATGCGGGCCGAGACCGGCCCGATCGGCGGCGACCTCAGCCACGAGTTCATCGTGCTCGCTGACACCGGCGAGTCCGGCGTCTTCATCAACCGCGATGTGCTGGACCTGCCGGTGCCGGGCGAGGACGTCGATTATGACGGCGATCTCACGCCCATCATCAAGCAGTGGACCTCGGTCTATGCTGCGACCGAGGACGTCCACGAGGCCGCGCGCTTCGAACAGGAAGTGCCCGAGGCAAAGCGGCTGAACACGCGCGGCATCGAGGTCGGCCAGATCTTCTATTTCGGCACCAAATATTCCGACACCATGAAGGCGATGGTGGCCGGTCCCGATGGCGTCGATGTGCCGATCCATGGCGGCTCCTATGGCGTCGGCGTGTCGCGTCTGGTCGGCGCGATTATCGAAGCCTGTCACGACGATGCCGGCATCAAATGGCCCGAGGCCGTCGCGCCGTTCCGCGCCGCGATCCTCAATCTCAAGCAGGGCGATGCTGCGGTCGACGGCGCCTGCGAGCAGCTCTATCGCGAGCTCGCGGCGAAGGGCGTCGACGTGCTCTACGACGACACCGATCAGCGCGCCGGCGCCAAGTTCGCCGCGGCCGATCTGATCGGCATCCCCTGGCAGATTCTGGTCGGCCCGAAGGGGCTTGCGGAGGGCAAAGTCGAGGTGAAGCGCCGCAGCGATGGCTCACGCGAGAACATGAGCCCCGCCGACGTGGTCGCGAAGCTCGCGGGTTAAAGTTTATTCACGCTGCGTGATCGGCGGGGTAATCCGGCCACATTTGGCCCGAATCATGGGATTATCGAGAGATGGATGAGACCATGAGCGAACCAGTCCGTACCCCGCCTTTTGCGCCATTCGAATGGCTGCTGTCCGGACGCTATCTGCGCGCGCGCCGCAAGGAAGGGTTCATTTCGGTCATCGCCGGCTTTTCGTTCCTCGGCATCATGCTCGGCGTTGCCACGCTGATCGTGGTGATGGCCGTCATGAATGGCTTCCGCAAGGAATTGCTCGACAAGATCCTCGGTCTCAACGGGCACCTGCTGGTGCAGCCGCTGGAATCGCCGCTGACCGACTGGAAGGATGTCGCCGACCGGATCAGCCAGGTCCAGGGCATTCGCCTCGCCGCGCCGGTCGTGGATGGGCAGGGGCTCGGATCGTCGCCGTTCAACGCCGCCGGTGTCTTTATCCGCGGCATCCGTGCCGACGATCTCAACAACCTCACCTCGATCGCCAAGAACATCAAGCAGGGCACGCTCGAGGGTTTTGACGAGGGGCAGGGAGTTGCGATCGGCCGCCGGCTCGCCGACCAGCTCTCGCTGCATGCCGGCGACATGATCACGCTGGTCTCGCCGAAGGGCGCGGTGACGCCGATGGGCACCACGCCGCGCATCAAGCCGTACAAGATCACCGCGGTGTTCGAGATCGGCATGTCGGAATACGACTCGACCTTCGTGTTCATGCCGCTCGCCGAGGCGCAGGCCTATTTCAACCGCAACAACGACGTGTCTTCGATCGAGGTGTTCACCACCAATCCGGACAAGATCGACACCTACCGCAAGCTGGTGACGGAGGCGGCCGGGCGGCCGGTCTTCCTGGTCGACTGGCGGCAGCGCAACTCGACGTTCTTCAACGCGCTGCAAGTCGAGCGCAACGTGATGTTCCTGATCCTGACCATGATCGTGCTGGTCGCGGCGCTCAACATCGTCTCCGGATTGATCATGCTGGTGAAGGACAAGGGCCAGGACATCGCGATCCTGCGCACCATGGGCGCCTCGCAAGGCTCGATCATGCGGATCTTCCTGATCACCGGCGCCTCGATCGGCGTAGTCGGAACGCTGACCGGCTTTGCGGTCGGCATGCTGATCTGCCTGAACATCGAATCGATCAGGCAGTTCCTGTCATGGCTCACCAACACCGAGCTGTTCTCGCCCGAACTGTACTTCCTCTCCAAGCTTCCGGCTGAGGTCGATTTCGGTGAGACGCTCGCCGTCGTGATCATGGCGCTGACGCTATCTTTCCTTGCGACGCTCTACCCGTCGTGGCGCGCCGCGCGCCTCGACCCGGTCGAAGCGCTCCGGTACGAATAAGGAGCCCACATGGCGGAGGGGGCGGAAGACGTACCGGTCGTCTATCTTCATGATATCAAGCGGGAATACAGGCAGGGCGAGGCGACGCTGACGGTCCTGAACGGCGCCAAGCTCGCGCTGTGGCCCGGTCAATCGGTGGCGCTGGTGGCGCCGTCGGGATCCGGCAAGTCGACGCTGCTGCATATCGCGGGCCTGCTGGAGAGTCCCGATGACGGCGAGGTCTATGTCTCGGGCACGCCGACCTCGCAGATGTCCGACGTCGACCGCACGCAGATTCGCCGCTCCGACATCGGCTTCGTCTATCAATCGCATCGGCTGCTGCCGGAGTTCTCGGCGCTCGAGAACGTCATGCTGCCGCAGATGATTCGTGGCCTCAAGCGCTCCGAAACCGTGAAGCGGGCGACCGAGATCCTCGCTTATCTCGGGCTTGGCGACCGCATCACGCATCGACCGGCCGAGCTCTCGGGCGGCGAACAGCAGCGCGTGGCGATCGCGCGCGCGGTTGCCAACGCGCCGCGGGTGCTATTTGCGGACGAGCCGACCGGAAATTTGGATCCGGCAACGGCCGATCACGTTTTCAACGCTCTGATGCAACTCGTGAAGGCGACCCGGGTCGCGATGTTGATCGCAACTCACAACATGGAGCTCGCCGCGCGGATGGATCGCCGGGTCTCGTTGTCGAATGGGCAGGTCGTCGAGCTCGAGTGAGCCGCGGCTCTCACGCGCGAAGTGGCTGACGGTTCGCGTGAAGGACGTACACCAAGATCAGGAGCTGCAAGGCTTTTTCGTTCCGCTTCAATTGGGGCGGCAACGCGCTCATCCTCAATGGACGGAACGGCGCGCTCTGCCAGGCGCTCGCGAGCGGCCGTTGTTCGGCGGCCCGACATAGTAGGGGTTGTCAACGCACGACGCCGGCAGGCCCGCCGCCGAGGCCTGGCACTGCGCCAGTGACGTGTAGCCGCACTCGATCTGCGGACCGCCCCGTTGGTAGTTGGTTTTGCAGACCGGCGAGGTCGCATCGTATCGCTGGGCGTTCGCCGGTGCGCCCGCGACGGTACCCAGAACCAAGAGTGCCAGAATCAGGCAGCGCATCGGAATCTCCCGCCGGCCGGCTGCCGGCGACGCTCATGTGAGTATCCGCGCTGACCGGCGCCATAGGCGCGTGCGCGCGAGTGCGTCGAATCGCGGTCCCGCGCGGACGCCAGTCCGATCAGCGGTCAGTGAAGAACAGGTCGAAGAAATTGCCCTCGCGACGATCGCGCGGGGGGATGTGCAGATAGGAGCGCGGGTCGTTGTCGCCGGCATAATAGGGATTGGCGATGCAGTTCTGCCCGATGCCCGAGGCCGTGGCCAGGCACGCTTCATAGGACGGGTAGGAGCAGTTGCTCAGGCCGGGATAGCGGTCGCCCTGGATACAGAATGGGTAGCGCACGCCGACGGCATGCGCGGGCGCCGTACCGAACGAGGTGAACGCGACCACCGTCGCCGCCGCAGCAAGAATCATCGTCCGCATGTGCATTCCTTGTCGCTGCGAAGATTCGATGTTGGCGACGATCCAAATCGGACAAGCTGGTTCCGGTCAACACGATCTTGCGTCTCGCAGTACAAGCAATTTTGAATTGTGAAAATTATGCGGCAGCTATGTGGCAAAAGTTCCAAGAAGTGCATGTAATACAGTATTAACTTCAAATTTGAGCGAAGTCGTTTGGCCCTGCCTGTTGCAGCGAAGTTACAGCAATTCCGCCGGGGGCTGCTATGAGGGTGTCTCGCGGCCTTGGGGGCCTGTAGACAAAGTTGGAACGGGAAAAATGAAGAAGATTTTGCTTGTCACCGCCAGCATGATTGCGCTCAGCGCGACGGCTGCTTCCGCGGCTGACCTCGCGGCTCGCCCTTACACCAAGGCTCCGCCGCCGATCGTCTCCGCTGTTTATGATTGGACCGGCTTCTACATCGGTATCAACGGTGGTTGGGGCCAGAGCCACGACAACCGTTCGGTCGATGGCATCGGCAGCGCCGGCAGCTACGACGCCAACGGCGGCACCGTCGGTGGCCAGGTCGGCTACCGCTGGCAGGCCGGCGGCTGGGTGTTCGGTCTGGAAGCTCAAGGCAACTGGGCTGACTTCAAGGGCAGCACCGGCAACCTGCTCGTCCCGGGCGGCACCGTTCGCTCGAAGACGGACGCGTTCGGCCTGTTCACCGGTCAGATCGGCTACGCCTGGAACAACGTCCTGCTGTACGCCAAGGGCGGTGCTGCGGTCACCGATCGCAACTACCAGTTCCTGGCACCGGGCGGCGCGCTGGCGTCCTCGACCGGCTACGACACCCGTTGGAGCCCGACGGTGGGCGTTGGCCTCGAATTCGCCTTCTCGCAGGGCTGGTCGCTCGGCGTCGAATACAACCACATCTTCGAAGACACCCACGGCGCGACCTTCGTCACCCCGGCTGGTGTCGGCGTGGCTGGCTTCCACACCGGTGGCGACACCGACATGGTCCTCGGCCGTCTGAACTACAAGTTCGGTGGCCCGATCATTGCCAAGTACTGATTGATCGCTTGATCCAAGCGACATCGAAAACCCCGGGCTTCGGCCCGGGGTTTTTTGTTGGCTTGCTGCCTGCTCCTCCATGATTGCAGGGAAGGCGGGGATCCGGCCGAAGCCGAGAGCGAGAGCCCTCACTGCTCAGGCGGAACTGTCCCGTGCCCGCCAAGGCAGGCCGGGAATTGTTGCCGATGAAGGGCCGGGCGCCTGTTAGTCGAAATCGGCGAAGTCGAGCCCGGCGTTGGCCTTGGATGCGTCATTGATGCAGTCCGAATACGCGCGCCAGCGTTCCACAAACCCATAGCCTTGGGCCTGCTGCGCCGCCTTCGCCTTGCATTCGGCCTTGATGTGCTTGACGACGGCCTGCTGTCGCTTGGACGTCTTTTCCGCGCTGGCGGGCGTCATGGTCAGAACGACCGCCGCGATCGCAAGTGCGTTGACTGCAAGTCGTGCTGTAGCGGTGGTACGAGGCATTGCGATGCTCCCGCGAGACGATTGATCGAGATTTCACGCTGAAGCCGGAGCACTCAGCGCCTCGATCCTAGGCCTCGCCCGGGCGCGTTCCTTTGCTCACACGGAGTACCGGAATTGTACGGGGTTCAATGTCATGAGCCGCTGAGTCGCCTGCCGCCGATGAGCGGCCTCGTCAGGCCTGCCAAGCCTGCCAACCTCGCGAGATTAACTATCAGGATCACTTTCCAGACCGAACCGGCGCCCTCGCTTGACTCCGAGAACAAAAAAGGAACAATGTTCTGCATACGTTCCAGTTCAGGGAGAGCGGCCATGTTGAAGATTTTCGTGCAGGAAGCTGCAGCGCTGGCATCGATCACGCTGTTCGTCGGTATGATCGCGGTTTGGGCTCAGCTGATCACCCAGTTCTGAAGAATATCCCCTTGGAGACAGGGGCATGGCTGGCCCCTCGTGGCTCCGTTGCAATGCCCCTTGGGGATAAGCGGGACGACCTGCCGCCACGCCGCGTTCGGCGTGGACTTGGCAGGGTCCAGGCTCCACGATGGGGGCGCGAGTCGGGTCTGATGCTGTCGAGTTCCGGCTTTGGCACTCGCGCCACCCTGGCCCAAAGAGATCCCGTAAGCAGCCATGCCGAATGCCGGATTCGTTCATCTTCACGTCCATTCCGCCTATTCGCTGCTGAAGGGCTCGATCAAGATCGCCAAGCTCGGCGAGCTTGCAAAGGCCGACCGCCAGCCGGCGCTGGCGCTGACCGACACCGACAACATGTTCGGGGCGCTGGAATTCTCCGACAAGATGGCCGGCTACGGCATCCAGCCGATCGTCGGCTGTGAGGTTGCGGTGGATTTCGGCGACGTCGACCCCAATACGCGAAGCATCCTGGCGACGACCGGACCCACGCGAATCGTGCTGCTGGCGGCACGCGAGCGCGGATACCAGAACCTGATGCGGCTGAACTCGCGGGCGTTCCTGGAGACGCCGGTGAACCAGACACCGCACATCAAGCTCGACTGGCTCACCGACGCCGCCGACGACCTGATCGCGCTGACCGGCGGGCCCGACGGGCCGATCGCGCTGGCGCTGCGCGCCGAGCAGGCGACGCTGGCGGCCACCCGCTGCGAACGTCTGGCCAGCCTGTTCGGCGACCGCCTCTATATCGAATTGCAGCGCCACGGCGTCGACAAGGAGCGCCGCACCGAGGGCGGCCTGATTGATCTTGCCTATGCGAAGGGCCTGCCGCTGGTCGCGACCAACGAGCCGTATTTCGCGAGCACTGACGACTACGAATCGCACGACGCGTTGCTGTGCATCGCCGGCGGCCATCTGATCGCCGAGACCAACCGCGAGCAATTGACCCCGGATCACCGCTTCAAGACCCGCGCTGAAATGGCGGTGCTGTTCGCCGATATTCCGGAAGCGCTGGCCTCGACGGTGGAGATCGCCGAGCGCTGCTCGTTCCGGCCCAAGACCCGCAAGCCGATCCTGCCGTTCTTCACCGTCGGAGCCGCACAGAGTTCCGACGCCGCCGCCGACGAAGCCGCCGAGCTGAAGCGACAGGCCGAGGAAGGGCTCGCCAACCGCCTGCGGGTGCACGGTCTCTCGCCGGGCATGACGGAGGAGGATTACAGCAAGCGGCTTGCCTTCGAGCTCGACGTCATCACCCGCATGAAATACGCGGGCTACTTTCTGATCGTGTCGGACTTCATCAAATGGGCGAAGGCGCAGGGCATTCCGGTCGGACCGGGCCGCGGCTCGGGTGCGGGCTCGCTGGTCGCCTGGGTGCTGACCATCACCGACCTCGACCCGATGCGCTTTGCGTTGCTGTTCGAGCGCTTCCTCAATCCGGAACGCGTCTCGATGCCGGACTTCGACATCGACTTCTGCCAGGACCGCCGCGGCGAGGTGATCCAGTACGTGCAGGAGCGCTACGGCCGCGACCAGGTGGCGCAGATCATCACCTTCGGAACGCTGCAGGCGCGCGGCGTGCTGCGCGACGTCGGGCGCGTGCTGCAGATGCCGTACGGGCAGGTCGACAAGCTGACCAAGCTGGTGCCGCAGAATCCCGCCGCTCCCGTGACGCTGGCGCAGGCGATTGAAGGCGAACCGAAGCTGCAGGCGTTCCGCGACGAGGATCCGGTGGTGGCGCGCGCCTTCGACATCGCGCAGCGCCTCGAGGGCCTGACGCGGCACGCCTCGACCCACGCCGCCGGCATCGTGATCGGCGACCGGCCGCTCAGCGAGCTGGTGCCGATGTACCGCGATCCGAAATCGGACATGCCGGTCACCCAATTCAACATGAAATGGGTCGAGCCTGCGGGCCTCGTGAAGTTCGACTTCCTCGGCCTGAAGACGCTGACGGTGCTCGACGTCGCGGTGAAGCTGCTCAAGCAGCGCGACGTCCATGTCGATCTCGCCACGCTGCCGATCGACGATGCGGCGAGTTACCAGATGCTCGCGCGGGGCGATGTGGTCGGCGTGTTCCAGGTGGAAAGCCAGGGCATGCGGCGGGCGCTGATCGACATGCGGCCGGACCGCTTCGAGGACATCATCGCGCTGGTGGCGCTGTATCGCCCGGGCCCGATGGCGAACATCCCGACCTATTGCGCGCGCAAGCACGGCGACGAGGAGCCGGAATATCTGCATCCGATCCTGGAGCCGATCCTGAAGGAGACCTTCGGCGTCATCATCTATCAGGAACAGGTGATGCAGATCGCGCAGCAGATGGCGGGCTATTCGCTCGGCCAGGCCGACCTGCTGCGCCGCGCGATGGGCAAGAAGATCCGCGCCGAGATGGACAAGCAGCGCGACATCTTCGTCGCCGGCGCAATGAAGAACGGCGTCGGCAAGGGCCAGGCGGAGACGATCTTCGAGCTGCTCGCCAAGTTCGCCGACTACGGCTTCAACAAGAGCCATGCGGCGGCCTATGCGCTGGTGTCGTACCACACCGCCTACATGAAGGCGCATTTCCCGGTCGAGTTCCTCGCGGCGTCGATGACGCTCGAACTCAACAACACCGACAAGCTCTCCGAATTCCGTTCCGAGGCGCAGCGGCTCGGCATCAAGGTCGAGGCGCCCAACATCAACCGGTCCGGCGCCACCTTCGAGGTCAGCGAAAATACGATCTACTACGCACTCGCGGCGCTGAAGGGCGTCGGCATCCAGGCGGTCGAGCAGATCATCGAGGAGCGCAACAAGAAGGGCGCCTTCACCTCGCTCGCCGATTTCGCCGCGCGGGTCAGCCCGCGTGCGGTCAACAAGCGGATCATCGAGAGTCTCGCGGCCGCCGGCGCCTTCGACACGCTGGAGCGCAATCGCGCGCGGGTGTTCGCAGGCGCCGATGCGATCCTCGCCGCCTGCCAGCGCAGCCACGAGGCGGCGACCTCGGGCCAGAACGACATGTTCGGCAGCGCGCCGGACGCGCCCAGCATCATCCTGCCGCAGGTCGAGCCCTGGCTGCCGGCGGACCGGCTGCGGCGTGAATATGATGCGATCGGGTTCTTCCTGTCGGGCCATCCGCTCGACGACTACGCCACTGCACTGAAGCGGCTTCGCGTACAGTCCTGGGCGGAATTCTCACGCGCGGTAAAAACCGGCGCCACCGCGGGCAAGGTCGCGGCAACCGTGGTGTCGCGCATGGAGCGGCGCACCAAGACCGGCAACAAGATGGGCATCATGGGCCTGTCGGATCCGACCGGCCATTTCGAGGCGGTGCTATTCTCCGAGGGCCTCGCGCAGTACCGTGACGTGCTGGAGCCGGGCGCGGCCGTGCTGCTGCAACTCGGCGCCGAGCTGCAGGGCGAGGACGTGCGGGCGAGGGTGCTGCACGCCGAGCCGCTGGACCACGCCGCGGCCAAGACGCAAAAGGGCCTGCGCATCTTCGTGCGCGACACCAAGCCATTGGAGTCGATCGCGCGCCGGCTCAACATGCCGGAGGCCGTGGCCGCGCCCGGCGGCACTGCAAAGCCGGCGGCGGTCAAGCCTGCGCCGGCAGCCGCGCCGCCGGCAGGCGCCGCCGACGGCGACGTCTCGCTTGTGATGATGCTGGATCTCGAAACCGAGGTCGAGATGAAACTGCCCGGTCGCTACAAGGTCTCGCCGCAGATCGCCGGCGCGATCAAGGCCGTCGCCGGCGTCGTCGACGTGCAGACGCTATAGGCGCGCACGCGCTCCTGCCTCCTGAGGCAGTTGATCCACCGTTGCCAAGCCTTTAGCCGTTGCAACTTAACGGTGTATCGGCTTAGTGTCGTGCGGGGCTGGTTTTGGGGGTCGAATGTTCTGGCGGGGAATGGTGGCGTTGGCCGCGGCTGCGCTGTTGTGCGGCTGTGAAACGACGCAGAGGAATGGGCTCGACTATGCAGCGATGACGCAGAAGGTGGGTCCGCCAAAGGCGGGACACGGGCGCATCGTAATGCTCCGGGAAAAGGATTTCGGCAACATTGTCGACAGGGCGTTTGAGTTCCAGCTCGACGGTACGCCGGTCCAGGGCCTCAGGACCGGAACCTACGTCTATGTCGATCGTCCGGCGGGCCAACACCAGTTTACGGCGAGCGAAGCCGGCTTTCCCGGTGTGACCCAGCGGGACGTCACGATCCAGTCAGGTCAGACCCATTTCTATGTGGTTCGAATGAGTGAGCGAAAGAGCGCCATCCTGGCATCGTCAGCGAATACCGGACTGCTGGGTCTTGCACTGAGCACAGCCATCACCTCGGGCTACAAGAATCCCGGCCCGCTCGATTTCCTGCCCTTGGAGGATTCCGCGGCCCGGACCACGATCGCGGAGCTGCGGTTGGCCGAATAGGGGCCATTTCGGCTCGATTTGGGTCCATCCGACCGGTGTAACCGGCCGTATTTCCTTGCTTCTGGCGCAAATCAGGCTATATAGCGCGCCATCTCACACGGAAACATGGCTCAAAAGGCCGTCCGGTGGCAGCCGGGCCATAAGGCTCGTCTGCTCACACGTTTCCGGAGGAACCAACCGGAGAATTATCACTATGTCGCTACCCGATTTTTCTATGCGTCAGTTGCTTGAAGCTGGCGTTCACTTTGGCCACCAGGCCCACCGCTGGAATCCGAAGATGCAGGATTACATCTTCGGCGCCCGCAACAACATCCACATCATCGACCTCGCGCAGACCGTGCCGATGCTGCATCGTGCCCTGCAGGCGGTCAGCGATACCGTCGCCAAGGGCGGCCGCATCCTGTTCGTCGGCACCAAGCGCTCGGCTCAGGACGGCGTCGCCGACGCTGCCAAGCGTTCGGCCCAGTACTTCGTCAATTCGCGCTGGCTCGGCGGCACGCTGACCAACTGGAAGACGATCTCGGCCTCGATCAAGCGCCTGCGCCATCTCGACGACGTGCTGTCGTCCGGCGAAGCCAACTCCTACACCAAGAAGGAGCGGCTGACGCTGCAGCGCGAGCGCGACAAGCTCGACCGTTCGCTCGGCGGGATCAAGGACATGGGCGGTCTTCCCGACATGATCTTCGTGATCGACACCAACAAGGAAGACATCGCGATCCAGGAAGCCCAGCGGCTCAACATCCCGGTCGCCGCGATCGTCGACACCAATTCGGACCCGAAGGGCATCACCTATGTGGTGCCGGGTAATGACGACGCCGGCCGCGCGATCTCGCTGTATTGCGACCTCGTGGCGCGCGCTGCCATCGACGGCATCTCGCGCGCACAGGGCGATTCCGGAATCGACATCGGCGCTTCGGCCGCTCCGATCCAGGAAGACCTTCCGGCCGCTGCGCCGTCCGGCTTCCAGGGGCTGGCCGGTCCGCGTGGCACCGCCGACAATCTCAAGAAGCTCACCGGCGTGTCCGGTGCGATCGAGAAGAAGCTCAACGACCTCGGCATCTTCCACTACTGGCAGCTCGCCGAGCTCGATCACGACACCGCGCACAAGATCGGCGAAGAAGTCGGTCTGCCGAGCCGTGCCGACGCCTGGGTTGCCCAGGCCAAGACGCTCGCCGAAGCGGAATAACAGTTACGCGGCGTGGCCGGGTCTGACCCGGCCGCCGCTTCTATTCCACGAACAACGATTTTCCTGTCGCTGACAGCGGCGCCATCGGGCGCCGCGGTTTCTGTACAGGCAAGAAGGACATGGAACGATGGCAACGATCTCTGCAGCAATGGTCAAGGAACTCCGCGAGTCGACCGGCGCGGGCATGATGGATTGCAAGGCGGCGTTGACCGAGACCGACGGCGACATGACGGCGGCGCAGGACTGGCTGCGCAAGAAGGGCCTGTCCAAGGCTGCCAAGAAGGCCGGTCGCGTCGCGGCCGAAGGCCTGATCGGCGCGCTGACCGCCGGCACCAAGGGCGTGCTGGTCGAGGTCAATTCGGAGACCGACTTCGTCGCGCGCAACGAGCAGTTCCAGGGCCTGGTCAAGATGATTGCTCAGGTCGCGCTGAAGCACGGCTCCGACGTCGAGGCCATCAAGGCCGCCAAGGTTGGCGACTTCACCGTGGAGCGGGCGATCTCGGACGCGATCGCGACCATCGGCGAGAACATGTCGCTGCGCCGCGCCGCTTCGCTCGAGGTGAGCCAGGGCGTGGTGTCGAGCTACGTCCACAACGCCGTGATCGAGGGCGCCGGCAAGATCGGCGTCATCGTGGCGCTGGAGTCCCCCGGCAAGACCGACGAGCTCGCCGTGCTCGGCCGCCAGCTCGCCATGCATGTCGCGGCGGCGAAGCCGCTGGCGCTCGACCCTGCCGGGCTCGATCCGGAGACCGTCAAGCGCGAGAAGGACGTGCTGGCCGACAAGTACCGCCAGCAGGGCAAGCCGGAGAACGTCATCGAGAAGATCGTCGATTCCGGCCTGAAGACCTATTACAAGGAGGTTTGCCTCCTCGATCAGGCCTTCATCCACGACAGCGGCAAGTCGGTTGCCCAGGCGGTGAAGGAAGCTGAGGGTAAGGTCGGCGGGCCGATCAAAATCGCCGGCTTTGTGAACTATGCTCTCGGCGAGGGAATCGAGAAGCAGGAAAGCGACTTCGCCGCTGAAGTCGCAGCCGCCAGCGGCAAGAAGTAACCGCTGACACCCGGCGTCCGGCGCGTTGCGCCGGAGGCCTGCCTGCGCGGGACAAGAAAGCGATCGCATCATGGCCGAGCCGATCTATCGTCGCGTGGTGATCAAGCTGTCCGGCGAATATCTGGCCGGCTCCCACGGCTTCGGTATCGATCAACCGACGGTCGATCGCGTCGCGGACGACCTGATCGCGGCGCGCAAGCTCGGCATCGAGGTCGCCGTCGTGATCGGCGGTGGCAATATCGTGCGCGGCGTCGAGGTGTCCTCGCGCGGCGTATCGCGGCCGACCGGCGACACCATGGGCATGCTTGCGACCATGATGAACTGCCTCGCACTCGAGGCGGCAATCGAGCGCAAGGGGACGCCGGCGCGGACCTTGTCGGCATTCGTGATGCCGGAGATTTCCGAGCTGTTCACCCGTAGTGCGACGCACAAATATCTCGCCGAGGGACGCATCGTCCTGCTCGGCGGTGGAACCGGCAACCCGTTCTTCACCACCGATACCACCGCCGTGCTGCGCGCGGCCGAGATCGGGGCGCAGGCGGTGCTGAAGGCCACCAATGTCGACGGCGTCTATAACGCCGATCCGAAGAAGGACCCCAAAGCCAAGCGCTTCGACCGCCTGACCCATTCGCAGGCGATCGAGGGCGGCTACAAGGTCATGGACGCGACCGCTTTCGCGCTTGCCCGCGAGACGTCGCTGCCTATCATCGTGTTCTCGATCGCGGAGCCCGGTTCGATCGGTGCGATTCTGCGCGGGTCCGGACACGGCACGGTCGTCGCCGGCTGATTGCCGCGCCTCCGGGTCCAGATTTTGGACCCGAGGACGTCGACAGCCGGTTTCTAATGAAGGGAGAACGTCATGGCCGCAGCTGGTTTTGACATCAACGACGTCAAGCGCCGCATGCAGGGCGCCACACAATCGCTCAAGCACGAGCTCGGCGGCCTGCGTACCGGCCGTGCCGCGGCCTCCATGCTGGAGCCGGTCCAGGTCGAGGCTTACGGCTCGCATATGCCGCTCAACCAGGTTGCGACCATCAGCGTGCCCGAGCCGCGCCTGCTCTCGGTGCAGGTCTGGGACAAGACGATGGTGAAGGCGGTCGAAAAGGCGATCGTGGATTCCAATCTCGGCCTGTCGCCCGCGACCGAAGGCCAGGTGCTGCGCTTGCGGATTCCGGAGCTCAACGAGGAGCGCCGCAAGGAACTCGTCAAGGTCGCGCACAAATACGCCGAAGCGGCCAAGGTCGCCGTGCGCCATGTGCGTCGCGACGGCCTCGACGTGATCAAGAAGCTCGAGAAGAATCACGAGATCTCCGAGGACGATCAGGAGCGCCTGTCCAACGAGGTGCAGAAGGCGACCGACGGCATGATCGTCGAAATCGACCAACTGCTTGCGGCCAAGGAAAAGGAAATCCTGACGGTCTGATACGCATCCGGGAACAGCCGATGTCGAACGCCGCCGCCCCAGCAACTGACGGACCGGATCGCTCCGGCAGTCCGTTGCATGTGGCGATCATCATGGACGGCAACGGGCGCTGGGCCGCGTCGCGCGGCCTGCCGCGCGTCGAGGGCCATCGCCGCGGCGTCGAGGCGTTGCGCCGTGTGGTGCGTGCGGCCAACGAGCTCGGCATCGTCTATCTCACGATCTTTTCGTTCAGCTCTGAAAACTGGTCGCGGCCGGCGAGTGAGATCGGCGATCTGTTCGGTCTGCTGCGGCGCTTCATCCGCAACGATTTGGCGACGCTGCATCGTGACGGCGTGCGGGTACGCGTGATCGGCGAGCGCGACGGGCTCGATCCCGACATCTGCGCGCTGCTCAACGAGGCCGAGGAGCTGACGCGCAATAACGACAAGCTCAACCTCGTGGTCGCCTTCAATTACGGTTCGCGGGCAGAGATCGCCGCAGCGGCACGGCGCCTTGCGCGCGAGGTCGCCGAAGGCAAGCGCGACGCCAACTCGATCGATGCCGACACGCTCGGGCATTATCTCGATGCACCCGACATTCCGGATCCTGACCTGATCATCCGCACCAGTGGCGAACAGCGTCTGTCGAACTTCCTGATGTGGCAGGCCGCCTATAGCGAGCTGGTGTTCGTGCCGATACACTGGCCCGATTTCGACAAGGCGGCGCTCGAAGGCGCGATTGCGGAATACGGCAAACGCGAGCGCCGGTTCGGCGGCCTCGCCGCGAAAACCGGCTCGTGACCGAAGGCGAAGCCGCGCCTGCGGCAGCAAGCGAGCAGCCGTCCACGGCAGCGAACGAGCAGGCCTCGCGCAACCTCGTGATGCGCGTGGTTGCGGCGCTGGTGCTGGCGCCGGTTGCGATCGCGCTGGCCTATCTGGGAGGGGTCGCCTGGTCACTGCTGGTGACGCTGGCGGCCATCGGATTGTTCGCGGAATGGCTTCTGGTCACCGGGTTCGGACGCGAGCTCCGCGTCGTGATGCCGGGCGCCGTCGCGCTGCTGCTTATCGGACTTTGCCTGATGGCCGGTCGCATCGATGCGGCCCTGGACATGCTCGTGGTCGGTGCGGTCGCCGTCGCGTTGACCTCGGGCGCACGGCGCGGCTGGGCCATTGCGGGTTTGCTTTATGCAGCAGCGGCCGAGATCGCATCGGTCGTGCTGCGGCTCGATCCGGTGAAAGGTTTCGCCGCGCTGATGTTCGTGTTGCTGGTCGTGTGGGTCACGGATATCGGCGGCTATTTCGCGGGCCGCGGCATCGGCGGGCCGAAGCTCTGGGTGCGGGTCAGCCCGAAGAAGACGTGGGCGGGCGCGGCCGGCGGCTTCGTTGCGAGCCTGCTGGTTGCGGCCTGCTTTGCCGCCTTCGAGATCGGCACGGCTGGGTCGCTACTGGCGCTCGGAGCCGTGCTATCGGTGGTGTCGCAATTCGGCGATCTCTTCGAATCCGCGGTGAAGCGCCGGTTCGGGGTGAAGGATTCGAGCCATATCATTCCCGGCCATGGCGGGCTGCTGGACCGCCTGGACGGATTTGTTGCGGCCGTCATTGTGGCGGCGATTTTCGGCTTTCTCCGTGGTGGCGCCGATGGCGTCGGACGCGGTCTTATGGTTTGGTGATGAGATGAGCGCAGTTCCGTTGCGTAACAACAAGGCCGTGGCGGCATCGGCCGCACGGACCGTGACCGTCCTCGGTGCCACCGGCTCGATTGGCGACAGCACGATGGATCTGTTGCGTGGCGCGCGCGACCGTTACCGGGTCGAGGCGCTGACCGCGAACAGCAACGTCGAGGGGCTGGCCAAGCTCGCCAAGGAGTTCGGCGCGCGGTTCGCTGCGATTGCCGATCCGGCGAAGCTTTCCGAGCTCAAGGACGCGTTGGCTGGAACCCGGATCGAATGCGGGGCCGGGGAGAGCGCCATCATCGAGGCGGCCGCTCGGCCGGCGGATTGGGTGATGGCGGCGGTCAGCGGTGCGGCCGGACTGAAGCCGGCGCTTGCCGCGGTCGATCGCGGCGCCACCGTCGCGCTCGCCAACAAGGAGTGCCTGGTCTGCGCCGGGGACATCTTCATGGAGCGGGCCAAGAAGGCCGGCGCCTGCATCCTGCCGGCGGATTCCGAGCACAACGCGCTGTTCCAGGCGTTGGCTTCAGGCAATCGCGAGGAGCTGACGCGGGTCATCATCACCGCGTCCGGCGGGCCGTTCCGCACCTGGGCTCCCGCCGACATCGAGCAGGCGACGCTGGAGCAGGCCCTGAAGCATCCAAACTGGAGCATGGGGCAGAAGATCACGATCGATTCCGCCTCGATGATGAACAAGGGCCTCGAGGTGATCGAGGCGTCGTACTTGTTCGCCCTGGCGCCCGACGAGATCGACGTGCTGGTGCACCCGCAATCGATCATTCACGGCATGGTCGAGTTCTCGGATCGCTCGGTGGTGGCTCAACTCGGCACGCCCGACATGCGGATCCCGATCGCGCATTGCCTCGGCTGGCCTGATCGCGTGGTCGGCCCGTCAGCCAAGCTCGATCTGGCCAAGATCGGACAGCTCACCTTCGAGGCGCCGGACTTCCAGCGCTTCCCCGGGCTGCGGCTGGCTTACGAGGCGCTGCGGCTCGGGCACGGCGCAACGACAGTCTACAATGCCGCGAACGAGATCGCGGTCGCAGCGTTCATCGCCGGCAAGATCAAGTTCGGCGCGATCGCCCGGCTGGTCGAGGCAACGATGAATGATTGGATCAGGTCGGGGAATCAGCCACCACTGCACTCGGCGGATGATGCTATTTCCGTTGACCATATCGCGCGAAATAAAGCTGCCGCCCTATTGCCTCAAATTGCCTTAAAGGCAACCTAGAGGGTTGGGGACGGAGCTTGATCGCTCTTGTCAAGGGGAAGTCGGATGCCCGAGTATTTTCTTCATAGTATCAATGCGTTGAGCCATGGGCTCCTCGGCTATATCGTTCCCTTCCTCTTCGTCCTCACCATCGTCGTTTTCTTTCACGAGCTCGGCCATTTCCTGGTCGCACGCTGGGCCGGCGTGAAGGTGCTGACCTTCTCGCTGGGCTTTGGGCCGGAGCTTGCGGGATTCAACGACCGGCACGGCACGCGCTGGAAGATTTCGGCGATTCCGCTCGGCGGCTACGTCAAGTTCTTCGGTGACGACAGCGAGGCGTCGACGCCGTCGACGGAGACGCTCAACGCCATGACGGCGGAAGAGCGTGAAGGCAGCTTCCACCACAAATCTGTCGGCAAGCGCACCGCGATCGTTGCAGCCGGACCGATCGCAAACTTCATTCTCGGCGCCCTGATTTTCGCGAGCATGGCGCTGTACTACGGCAAGCCCAGCACGATCGCCCGGGTTGACGGTCTGGTTGCCGAGAGCGTTGCCGCGAATGCCGGCTTCAAGGTTGGCGACGTCGTCGTGGATATCGACGGTAGCGCCATCCAGAGCTTCGCTGACATGCAGCGGATCGTAGCATCGAACGCTGGTTCAGAGCTTGGCTTCAAGGTCAAGCGGGACGGCGCGATCGTCTCGCTCAAGGCGGCGCCGGCGCTGAAGGAGGTCAAGGATCCCTTCGGCAACGCTCACAAGATCGGCGTGCTCGGGATCGAGCACAAGGCTCAGGTCGGCGAAGCGTCCAGCGCTCCGGTCGGCGTCTTTGAGGCCCTGAAGATCGGCGTCGAGCAGGTCTGGTACATTATTGCCAGCACGTTCAAGTTCCTGGGGTCGCTCTTCGTCGGAACCGGCAATCCGGCCGAAGTGAGCGGTGTTATTGGAATCGCGAAGCTATCGGGCCAGGCCGCGAGCGCCGGGTTCCAGTTCGTGGTCAATCTTTGCGCCATCCTGTCGGTCTCGATCGGTCTGTTGAACCTGTTTCCGATCCCGCTTCTGGATGGCGGACACCTTCTTTTCTACAGCGCAGAGGCGCTCCGTGGGCGGCCGCTTTCGGAGCGGACGCAGGAGGTGGGTTTCCGAATCGGTCTGGGTTTGGTTCTGATGTTGATGGTGTTTGCGACGTACAACGACATCCTCAGAATCGCCGGGTCCTGAAACGGGGCTTTTCTGTGGCGTTGCCGATGGGCAACGTCTTGGTATGAAAATGGAAATGTTCTGCTGTAGTAAGTTTGCCCTCTTGGCAAAGTTGGCTACAAGCTGAGCGGCAGGTTGGGAATCTGTCGGGTCGTTGGGGAACGGTCCGGCATTGCGAAAGATAAGGGCGCGTTGCGCATGATGTTTGGAATGCGAGTGAGGGGGGGGCTGTTCGCCGCCTTGGTCATGTTCGCCGCGCCAGCGGTGGCCACCTTGGCGGCCGTTGCTGTCTCTGCGCCTGCGCTTGCGCAGACGGTCGATTCGATCACGGTGGAGGGGAACCGTCGCGTCGAACTCGAAACCATCCGCTCCTATTTCCATCCCGGACCGGGCGGTCGGCTGGGCCAGGCCCAGATCGACGATGGCCTGAAGGCGCTGATCGAGACCGGCCTGTTCCAGGACGTCCATATCGATCAGCGGGGCGGGCGCCTCGTCGTGGTCGTGGTCGAGAACCCGGTGATCGGTCGCGTTGCCTTCGAAGGCAACAAGAAGGTCAAGGACGAGCAGCTCACCGCCGAAGTCCAGTCCAAGCCGCGCGGCACCTTCTCGCGTCCGATGGTGCAGTCCGATGCCCTACGCATCGCCGAAATCTACCGCCGCTCCGGCCGCTACGACGTGCGGGTCAATCCGCAGATCATCGAGCAGCCGAATAACCGCGTCGACCTGATCTTCGAGGTCAATGAAGGCGTGAAGACCGGTGTGCGGTCGATCGAATTCATCGGCAACAGTGCCTATTCGGCGTCCCGCCTGCGCGACGTCATCAAGACCCGCGAATCGAATCTGCTTAGCTTCCTCGGCGGCAACGACGTCTACGACCCCGACCGGGTCGAGGCCGACCGTGACCTGCTGCGCCGTTTCTACCTCAAGAACGGCTATGCCGACGTTCAGGTCGTGGCCGCGCTGACCGAATACGATCCCGACAAGAAGGGCTTCCTGGTTACCTTCAAGATCGAGGAGGGCCAGCAGTACCGCGTTGCGTCCGTCAACTTCACCTCGTCGATCAACACGCTCGATCCGAACGCGCTGCGCTCCTATTCGCGCGTCAATGTCGGCTCGCTCTACAACGCCGAGGCGCTGGAGAAGTCGGTCGAGGAAATGCAGATCGAGGCGTCCCGCCGCGGCTACGCCTTCGCGGTGGTCCGGCCGCGCGGCGATCGCAATTTCGACAATCACACGGTGTCGATCACCTTCGCGATCGATGAAGGTCCGCGCACCTATATCGAGCGCATCAACATCCGCGGAAACAGCCGCACGCGCGACTACGTGATCCGCCGCGAGTTCGATATCTCCGAAGGCGACGCCTACAACCGTGCGCTGGTCGACCGTGCCGAGCGGCGGCTGAAGAACCTCGACTTCTTCAAGACCGTGAAGATCACCACCGAGCCCGGGTCCTCCAGCGATCGCGTCATCCTGGTCGTCGAACTCGAGGAGAAGTCGACCGGCGACTTCTCGGTGTCGGGCGGCTATTCGACCACCGACGGCGCGCTGGCCGAAGTCAGCGTCTCCGAGCGCAACCTGCTCGGCCGCGGCCTGTTCGCGAAGGCGTCGGTGACCTACGGCCAGTACGCCCGCGGCTACTCGCTGTCGTTCGTTGAGCCCTATCTGCTCGACTATCGCGTCGCGCTCGGCCTCGATTTCTACCAGCGCCAGCAGCTGTCCAACAGCTACATCGCCTACGGCACCAAGACGCTGGGCTTCAGCCCGCGGCTCGGCTTCAGCCTGCGGGAAGACCTGTCGCTGCAGCTGCGCTACTCGATCTACCAGCAGGAAATCACGCTGCCGTCGACGTTGAACAACTGTAACAACGTGCCGCTGCTGCCGGATGGAACGCCGAATCCCGCGTTCAATCCGACCCCCGCCTATGCGAACCTGAACGGGATCAGCCTGGTGTCGACCAATGGGCTGGGCTGCTTCTCCGATGGTGAAGCCTCGCTGCCGGTCCGCAAGGAGCTGGCGGGTGGCAAGACCCTGACCTCGGCGCTCGGCTACACGCTCAACTACAACACGCTCGACAACAACAAGAACCCGACCGACGGTCTGATCGTCGACTTCAAGCAGGACTTTGCCGGCGTCGGCGGCGACGTCAGCTACATCAAGAGCGCGATCGACGCGAAGTACTACACCCCGCTGGTGTCGGACATCGTCGGCGTGATCCACGCCCAGGGCGGTATCCTGAACAAGCTCGGGAGCCAGGATCTGCGCATGCTGGATCATTTCCAGATGGGCCCGAACCTGGTCCGCGGCTTCGCGCCGAACGGCATCGGTCCGCGTGACATCAACCCGTACGGCACGATGGACGCCATCGGCGGCACCAAGTACTGGGGCGTGTCGGCGGAACTGCAGATGCCGTTCTGGTTCCTGCCGAAGGAAGTCGGGCTCAAGGGCGCGGTCTATGCCGACGCCGGCGGGCTGTACGACTACAAGGGCCCGACCTCGTGGGCGGCGACGGGCGAAGTCAACCAGCCCGGCTGTATCAAGCCGACGAACAACCCGCCGTCTCCGGGCACCTGCCTTGGTCTGAGCTATGACGACAGCAAGGTGGTCCGTACCTCGGTCGGTGTCGGTCTGATCTGGCAGTCACCGTTTGGTCCGCTGCGCTTCGACTACGCGATCCCGCTGACCAAGGGTGCGTATGACCGCGTGCAAGAATTCCGGTTCGGTGGCGGTACGACTTTCTAACACCGCCACTCGGCCGGACTGCGACGGATGGAATGGCGCAGCCGATCTTCTTCAAGAGTCCTCCTTCGTCATCGCTGGCTGAAATTGCCGCGCTGACGAAGGCGCAACTGGTCGACCCCGAGAGGGGCGCGCAACAGATCAGGGGGCTGGCTTCGCTCGACGAGGCCGGTCCGATGCATCTCGCGTTTTTCGACAATCTCAAATACGCCGATCAGCTTGCCGCGACCAAGGCCGGTGCCTGCCTGGTCAGCCCGCGCTTCGAGGCGCAGGTACCGAAGGGCACAGCGGTGCTGCGGGCCGCAAAGCCGTTCCAGGTGTTCGTCGAACTGGCCCGCGAATGGCACGCGGATGCGCTGCGGCCGCAATCCTGGTTCAATACCGAGGGCATCGCCCCGTCGGCGATCATCGATCCCACCGCGCGTCTCGAGGACGGCGTCATCGTCGATCCGCTGGTCGTGATCGGCCCACGGGTCGAGATCGGCTCTGGCACCATCATCGGCGCCGGCGCGGTGATCGGCGCCGACGTCAAGATCGGCCGCGACTGCAATGTCGGCGCCAAGACCACCATTCAGTTCGCGCTGATCGGCAACAACGTCTTGATCCATCCCGGCTGCAATATCGGCCAGGACGGCTACGGCTTCATCTTCTTTGGGCCGAAGGGCCATGTGAAGGTGCCGCAGACCGGCCGTGTGGTGATCCAGAACAACGTCGAGGTCGGCGCCGCCTCGACCATCGACCGCGGTTCCCTGCGCGACACCGTGATCGGCGAGGGCACCAAAATCGACAATCAGGTCCAGATCGGCCACAATGTCACCATCGGCCGGCACTGCCTGCTCGCGGCCCAGATCGGGCTCGCCGGCAGTCTGACGATCGGCGACAATGTCGCGCTCGGCGCCAAGGTGGGCATCAACAACCACCTCAAGATCGGCGACGGCGCCCAGGTGACGGCGATGAGTGCGGTCAAGGACGACATCCCGGCCAACGGCCGCTGGGGCGGGCATTTCGCCAAGCCGACCAAGCAGTGGTTCAGGGAAATTATCGCAGTGGAGCGCCTGGTGCGCGACAACGAAGCCAAGGGCAAGGAACAGGAGTGATGGAGGAGGCACCGGTCAAATTCGAGCTGGTGGATATCAACGATATCCTGAAGACGCTCCCGCATCGCTTTCCGATGTTGCTGATCGACCGCGTGATCAAGATCCGCACCGACTACAGCGGCATCGGCATCAAGAATGTCACCTTCAACGAGCCGCCGTTCCAGGGACATTTCCCGGATCGCCCGGTGTACCCCGGCGTCATGATGATCGAGGCGATGGCGCAGACCGCCGGCGTGATCGGCATCAAGTCGGTCGAAGGCACCGAGAAGCCGCGCGCGGTGTATTTCCTCACCATCGACAAGTGCAAATTCAGGAAGCCGGTGCTGCCGGGCGACACCATCGAGTATCACATGCGCTCGCTCGGTCGCCGCAAGACGATGTGGTGGTTTCACGGCGACGCCAAGGTCAACGGTCAGGTGGTCGCCGAGGCTGATGTCGGCGCGATGCTGACGGACTAAACTTCAGGTCGCCGCCGTCACGACGTCCTGCAAGCATACCGGCCGTCCGCGCCGGCGATGCGCAGGACGCGGTTGAGGAAGACGCCCATCGACGGCGCGATCATCAGCGCGTCGTAGGTTTCAGCAGGCACGCCGCAATAGTGCTGATACCTGCCCCTGACCGCGACCAGCAGTGTCCGCGCGCCGGCGCTGTAGCAGACCCGCTGGACGATCGTGCTGCGATTGATGTCGCAGCAGTCGAAGTGCGAGAGATCGATGGTCGTGCTGTTGCCGAGGTCGACGGTCTCCGGGCCGATCGGCGCAGAGAACAGGCTGAGGATCAGCGCGGCGGCCCGGACCATGGCTCGGTTGCGACCTTCTCGTTTGCAACAGGCGGTCATGATACGTCACTGGACAGGGCGGTCAAAGTCGCGCTAACGACCGCCCAAATCGACAGCGTAGCGCTTTGGCGCCATTAACGAATTCCGGATCGAAACTTCATGAGCATGATCGACCCCACTGCGCGGATTGCGGATGGCGCTGTGATCGGGGCCGGCACCGAGATCGGTCCGTACTGCATCATCGGCCCCAACGTCGTGCTCGGTGAGAACTGCAAGCTGATCGCGCATGTCACGGTCAGTGGACATACCAGGATCGGCGCCGGCTGCGTCATCTCGCCGTTTGCCGCGCTCGGCGGGCCGCCGCAGGATCTCAGCTATCGCGGCGAGCCGACCCGTCTCGAAGTCGGCGAGGCCTGCACGATCCGCGAGGGCGTGACGATGAACGTCGGCACGATCAAGGGCGGCGGGCTCACCCGCGTGGGCGATCGCGGCTTCTTCATGAACAACAGCCATGTCGGCCACGACTGCATGGTCGGCAACGGCGTGATCTTCGCAACGTCGGCGACGCTCGGCGGTCATTGCGAGATCGGCGACTTCGTCTATATCGGCGGCCTGTCGGCGGTGCATCAGTTCACCCGGGTCGGCTCGCAGGTGATGATCGGCGGTGTTTGCGGCGTGCGCGGCGACATCATCCCGTTCGGGCTCGCCAACGGCCAGTACGCAGTGCTCGAAGGCCTCAACATCATCGGCATGCGCCGCCGCCAGTTCACCAAGGCGCGGCTCGCAACCGTGCGTGCGTTCTATCAGAAGCTGTTCCACGGCCCCGGCATCTTCGCCGAGCGGCTGGCTTCGGTGCAGCCGCTGGCGAGCGAGGATCCCGCGATCGCGGAAATCCTCACCTTCATCGAGGGCGGCAAGCTGCGGCCGCTCTGTCTTCCCGCCGGCACCAATTGAGCAGGGGATGGCCGCCAGCATGACGTCAGCGGCTCCCTCGCTTTCCTCGCCGGTCGGCGTGATCGCCGGCGGCGGTGCCATGCCGTTCGCGGTCGCCGATCAACTCGCCGCGCGCGGCATCACGCCGGTGCTGTTTGCACTGCGCGGCGCCTGCGATCCGGCACGTGCGCAGCGGTTTCGCCACCGCTGGATCTCGGTCGGTCAACTCGGGCGGGCGACGCGGCTATTTCGTGATGAAGGCTGCCGCGACCTGATCTTCATTGGCACCCTGGTGCGCCCGGCACTGTCGGAGATCAGAATCGACTGGGGCACGCTGCGCCTGCTCGGCCATGTCGTCCGCGCGTTTCGCGGCGGCGACGATCATTTGCTGTCGAGCGTCGGCCGCATCCTCGAGCAGCAAGGGTTCCGCATGGTCGGGATCAAGGATGTCGCGCCCGATCTCCTGATGCCCGAGGGCGCCGTGACCCGCGTGACACCCGACAGCGCCGCGCTCGCCGATATCGCGCGAGGCCGCGGCGTGCTCGATGCGCTCGGTCCGTTCGACATCGGCCAGGCCGCGGTGGTGATCGACGGTCACGTGGTCGCCGTCGAGGACATCGAGGGTACCGACGGGCTGCTGGCGCGGGTGGCGCGGCTGCGCGCCGAGGGGCGGATCCGTGCCAAGGCCGGCCGCGGCGTGCTGGTGAAGGCGCCGAAGAGCAAGCAGGATCTGCGCTTCGATCTGCCGACCATCGGCCCGCGGACGGTCGAGGGCGCGGCGACGGCGGGGATCGCCGGCATCGCCGTGATCGCCGGCAACACGCTCGCCGCCGAGCCGCAGGCCCTGATCGAGGCCGCCGACGCCAAGGGGCTGTTCGTCATCGGACTGGCGGGCTGATGCAGGCGCGTAGTCCCAGCACCGATCGCAAGATCTTCCTCATCGCCACCGAGGAATCCGGCGACCGTCTCGGCGCCGCGCTGATGAAGGTGCTGCGCCAGCGCCTCGGCGATAGCGTGCAGTTTTCCGGTGTCGGCGGCCGGGCGATGACCGCGGAGGGTATCGCTCCGCTGTTTCCGATCGAAGAACTCTCGATCGTTGGCCTTTCCGCCGTCGTGAAGCAACTGCCGAAAATCCTGCGGTTGATCAGCCGCACCGCCGACGCGGCGCTCGCCGACGCGCCCGATATGCTCGTCATCATCGACAGCCCCGACTTCACCCATCGCGTCGCCCGCCGGGTCCGCGCGCGCAATCCCGACATCCCGATCGTCGACTACGTGTCGCCGTCGGTCTGGGCCTGGCGGCCGGGCCGGGCGCGGGCGATGCGCGGTTATGTCGATCACGTGCTGGCGCTGCTGCCGTTCGAACCGGAGGAGTATCGCAAGCTGCAGGGACCGCCCTGCAGTTATGTCGGTCATCCCCTGACCGAGCAGCTCGCCTCGCTGCGCCCGAACGAGGAGGAGCAGAAGCGGCGCGACGGGCAGCCACCGGTTCTGCTGGTCCTGCCCGGAAGCCGGCGCAGCGAGATCAGGCATCATCTGGCGCTGTTCGGTGCTGCGCTCGGCAAGCTCAACCGGCAAATCCCGTTCGAGCTCGTGCTTCCCACCATGCCGCATCTCGAGGCGATGGTGCGCGAAGGGGTCGCCTCGTGGCCGGTGGCGCCGCGGCTCGCGATCGGCGAGATCGAGAAGCGCGCCGCATTCCGCGTCGCCCGTGCGGCGCTCGCGAAGTCCGGCACGGTGACGCTGGAGCTCGCGCTATCAGGGATTCCGATGGTGACGGCCTATCGCGTCGGCGCCGCCGAGGCGTTCATCCTGCGCCGCGCGATCCGGGTGTCGTCGGTGATCCTCGCCAATCTCGTCATCGGCAGCGATATCATCCCCGAGTTCCTGCAGGAGAACTGCACGCCGGACAAGCTCGCGGAGGCGCTGGTCGACGTGATCAAGGATTCGCCCGAGCGCCTGCGGCAGCTCGTCGCGTTCGCGACGATGGACGGCAAGATGTCGACCGGCGAGCAGCCGCCGAGCGTCCGCGCAGCCGACATCGTGCTGGCGGAATTGGGCCTGCGTTCGAGCTAACCGAAGTCGCTCGGGGCAAACGAAAACGGCGCCATCGGGAATGATGGCGCCGTCTCGATTTCGCTCAGGAACGAAGCTTACGTGCGCTTGTCGATCTGCACATAGTCGCGGCGCGCGACGCCGGTGTAAAGCTGGCGGGGACGACCGATCTTCTGCTGCGGATCCTCGATCATCTCGCTCCACTGGCTGATCCAGCCGACGGTGCGGGCGACCGCGAACAGCACGGTGAACATCGAGACCGGGAAGCCCATCGCCTTCAGCGTGATGCCCGAATAGAAGTCGACGTTCGGATAGAGCTTGCGATCGATGAAGTAGGGATCGCTGAGCGCGATCCTCTCGAGCTCCATCGCGACCTTGAGCATCGGATCGTCGCCGTGCCCGGTCTCTTTCAGCACCGCGTGACACATCTTCTGCATGATCTTGGCGCGCGGGTCGTAGTTCTTGTAGACGCGGTGGCCGAAGCCCATCAGGCGGACTTCGCTGTTCTTGTCCTTCACCTTGGCGATGAAGTCCGGAATGTTTTCGACCTTGCCGATGCCGTAGAGCATGTTGAGCGCGGCTTCGTTGGCGCCGCCATGCGCCGGGCCCCACAGGCAGGCGATGCCGGCCGCGATGCAGGCGAACGGGTTGGCGCCGGAGGAGCCGGCGATGCGCACCGTCGAGGTCGAGGCGTTCTGCTCGTGGTCGGCGTGCAGGATGAAGATCTTGTCGAGTGCGTCGGCGAGCACCGGATTGATCTTGTAGTCCTCGCAGGGCACCGCGAAGCACATGTTGAGGAAGTTCTCGGCAAAGGACAGCGAGTTCTTCGGATAGATGAAGGGCTGGCCGATCGTGTACTTGTAGGCCATCGCCGCCAGCGTCGGCACCTTCGCGATCATCCGCATCGAGGCGATCATGCGCTGCCGTGGATCGTTGATGTCGGTGGAGTCGTGATAGAACGCGGCGAGCGCGCCGACGGCAGCCACCATGATTGCCATCGGATGCGCGTCGCGGCGGAAGCCCTGGAAGAAGCGGGCCATCTGCTCATGCACCATCGTGTGATGGATCACGCGGTGGTCGAAGTCCTTCTTCTGCGCCGGGGTCGGCAGCTCCCCGTAGAGCAGCAGGTAGCAGGTTTCGAGGAAATCGCCGTGCTCGGCGAGCTGCTCGATCGGATAGCCGCGGTATTCGAGAACACCGGCATCGCCATCGATGTAGGTGATCTTCGACTGGCAGCTGCCGGTCGAGGTGAAGCCGGGGTCGTAAGTGAACACCCCGGCCTGGCCGTAGAGCTTGCCGATGTCGATGACATCGGGCCCAACCGTGCCGCTCAGGATCGGGAAATCGTAGTTCTTGTTGCCGATGGTGAGTGTGGCTGTCTTGCTGGATTTTGCGTCCATCGTGATATCCCCGATGAATTCGTTGCGAAAACCGACCATGCCCAGTCGCTAAATTGCGGCCCATGGCCGGGCGGAACGGCTTGTGGAGAAAGCGTCCCGGGATGGGTAGCTCATTGCCATGTGCGCTGCAAGATGGACCCTGGAGGGGGTCCATGCAGGATTACGCCGCCTGATCGCCGAGACGGGCAAGACACTCCTGGCGTCCCAGCACGGCCAGCACGTCGAAGATGCCGGGCGACGTCGTACGCCCGGTCAGCGCCACCCGCAGCGGCTGGGCGACGGCGCCGAGTTTCAGATTGTTCTGTTCGGCGAAATTCCGCATGGCGGCCTCGGTGGTTTCCGCCGTCCAGTCGTTCACGGCTTCGAGCGCGGTGCGCAGGCGGCCGATCAATGCGCGCGTTTCCGGCGTCAGTAGCGCCACGGCTTTCGGATCAAGCTCAAGCGGCCGATCGGCGAAAATGAAATAGGCGCCCGCGATCAGCTCGAGCAGCGTCTTGGCGCGCTCCTTCAGGCTCGGCATCGCCCGCAGCAATTGCGCGCGGGTGGTGTCGTTGAGCTTGGCCTTCAGCGCGGCGCCCTCGGGCACATAATCCAGCACACTCTCGAACTGGGTCACGAGGGATTGATCGTCGCTCTGCCGGATGTAGTGACCGTTGAGGTTCTCCAGCTTGGCGAAATCGAACCGCGCCGCCGAGCGGCCGATACCCGGGAGATCGAACGCGTCGATCATCTCCTGGGTCGAGAAGATCTCCTGGTCGCCATGGCTCCAGCCGAGTCGGACCAGGTAGTTGCGCAAGGCGGCCGGCAGATAGCCCAGCGCGCGATAGGCATCGACGCCGAGCGCGCCGTGGCGCTTCGACAGTTTCGAGCCGTCAGGACCGTGGATCAGCGGAATGTGGGACATGCTCGGCAGCTCCCACTCCAGCGCGTCGTAGATCTGCTTCTGGCGCGCCGCGTTGATCAAATGGTCGTCGCCGCGGATGATGTGGGTAACGCCCATGTCGTGGTCGTCGACCACGACCGCGAGCATGTAGGTCGGGGTGCCGTCGCCGCGCAGCAGGACGAGGTCGTCGAGATTCTCGTTCTGCCAGACCACGCGGCCCTGGACCTGATCCTCGATCACGGTCTCGCCGGTCTGCGGCGCCTTCAGGCGGATGGTCGGCTTGACGTCCGTAGGCGCGGTGGCCGGATCGCGGTCGCGCCACATGCCGTCATAGAGCCGGGTGCGGCCCTCGGCGCGCGCCGTCTCGCGCATCGCGGTGAGCTCCTGTGGTGTGGCGTAGCAGTAATAGGCCCGCCCGGCGGCGAGCAGACCCTCGGCGACCTCGCGATGGCGGGCGGCGCGGCTGAACTGGTAGATGACGTCGCCGTCCCAATCGAGCTCGAGCCATTTCAGGCCGTCGAGGATGGCGTCGATCGCCTCCTTGGTGGAGCGTTCGCGGTCGGTATCCTCGATCCGGAGCAGCATCTTGCCGCCGAGCTTCCTGGCATAGAGCCAGTTGAACAGCGCGGTGCGGGCACCTCCGATGTGGAGGAAGCCGGTCGGTGAGGGGGCGAAGCGGGTAACGACGGAATTGGTCATGATGGTGCAGGGCGTATGTGTGAACGGCGGTGGTGTATAGCAGGAACCGAACATAACTAAAGGCTCGAGCGGGCATTTTGGCGGGCAAACCGGGCTTGGCCCGGCGGCCCGAATTTGGCAGAAGATCAGCCAGACTCCTCCAGGGAACCCTTTGATGACGACTGACACGACGGCAGAGGCAGGGCGCGACTTCATCCGCGACATCGTCCAGGCCGATCTTTCCTCCCACAAGCACAACCGGATCGTGACCCGCTTTCCGCCGGAGCCGAACGGCTACCTGCATATCGGCCACGCCAAGTCGATCGCGCTGAATTTCGGCATCGCGCAGGAGTTCGGCGGCCAGTGCAATTTGCGCTTCGACGACACCAATCCGACCAAGGAGGAGCAGGAATACATCGACTCGATCCAGGCCGACGTCCATTGGCTCGGCTACGATTGGGGCAAAAACCTCTTCTATGCGTCCGACTATTTCGAGCGTCTGTACGATTGGGCCGAGGGCTTGATCAAGGCGGGTTATGCCTATGTCGACGACCAGTCGCAGGAGGAGATCCGCACCTCCCGCGGCACGCTGACCGAGCCCGGCAAGAACTCGCCGTTCCGCGACCGTTCGGTGGAGGAGAATCTCGACCTGTTCCGCCGCATGAAGGCCGGCGAGTTTCCGAACGGCACCCGCGTGCTGCGCGCCAAGATCGACATGGCGGCCGGCAACATCAACCTGCGCGACCCCGTGCTCTACCGCATCCTGCACGCCCACCATCCGCGCACAGGCGACAAATGGTCGATCTACCCGAGCTACGACTACGCGCATGGCCAGTCGGACGCGATCGAGGGCATCACCCATTCGATCTGCACGCTGGAGTTCGAGGATCACCGTCCACTCTATGAGTGGCTGCTCGACAAGCTGCCGGTGCCGTCGAAGCCGCGCCAGTACGAGTTTGCGCGGCTGAACCTGACCTACACGCTGCTGTCCAAGCGCGTGCTGACCCAGCTGGTCCGTGACGGCCACGTCTCGGGCTGGGACGATCCGAGGATGCCGACCGTCGCCGGTCTCAAGCGGCGCGGCGTGCCGCCGGCCGCGGTGCGCGAGTTCATCAAGCGTATCGGCGTCGCCAAGGCCAACAGCGTGGTCGATGTCGGCATGCTGGAATTTTGCATCCGCGAGGAGCTGAACCGCACGGCGCTGCGCCGCATGGCGGTGCTGCGGCCGCTCAAGGTCGTGATCGAGAACTATCCGGAAGGCCAGGTCGAGGAGATCGAGGCGATCAACCATCCCGACAATCCGGATGCCGGCACCCGCAAGGTCTCCTTCGGCCGCGAGCTCTATATCGAACGCGACGACTTCATGGAGAACCCGCCGAAGAAGTTCTTCCGCCTCTCGCCCGGCAACGAGGTGCGGCTGCGCTATGCCTACTTCATCAAGTGCACCGGCGTGATCAAGGACGCCGCCGGCGAGATCATGGAGCTGCGCGCGACCTACGATCCCCTGACCAAGGGCGGCAACGCGCCCGACGGCCGCAAGGTGAAGGCGACGATGCACTGGCTGCCGGCAGCACAATCGAAGCCGGCCGAGATCCGGATCTACAATCAGCTGTTCGCAAACCCGAGCCCGAACGCCGCCGATTTCGCTGCCGACCTCAACCCGCAGTCGCTGGAAGTGCTCAGCGATGCCCGGGTCGAGCCGGCGATCGCCGAGGGCAATTCGCCCGATCCGATGCAGTTTGAGCGGCAGGGCTATTTCGTGCGCGATGCAGATTCGACGCAGGACAAGCTCGTATTCAACCGCACCATCGGCCTGCGCGACACCTTCGCCAAGGAAGTCGGCGGCAAGAGCTAGGACGGTCCGGCGCGGACAGCAGACGGAGGGGATCGATGAGTGAAGCCAACGAGATCGCCTCCGCCGTCATCACGAACTGGTCGGCGGGTTTTGGCAAGCTCGATGCGGAGGCGCTTGCCGCGCTTTATTCGAAGAGCGCGTTCTTCTTCGGCTCGAACCCGACGCTCTATCGCGGCCGCGACGGCGTCAAAGCTTATTTTGACGGCTTGCCACGCTGGAGCGCGCCACGCGTTCAGTTCAGCGATGTGGCGGCGGAGCGCGTGAACGCCGATCTCGTAAACATGGCGGGGATCGCTTCGTTTTTCCTCGACGGCGATGCGCCGTCGCTCGCCGTCAAGATCACCTGGGTGATCGCGCGCGAGGACGGCGACTGGAAGATCGCCTGCCATCATGTCTCGTCGCAGGCGTCGCTGATCTAGGCGCTCAGCAGAGCCCAGCGGTCCGTGCCGGTTCACAGCCTTCGGTTGCGCGTTGCGGTTTCGTTCCCGTAGTCGGGTGACTGCGGCATCCGCTAGCCTGTCGACCGGCAGGGATCGCAAGCGGAATGGCGGAGCAGGGTACGACCCCGGGCGGCAAACGCGGCTACGCGGGCACGTGGCCGCCGCGCGCCGCTGTCCCGGCCGGCGGTTATCTGCCGGTGTCCGCCAGCAGCTGGCGGCCCTTCGTCGAGACGCTGCGGCAATGGGCGCGGGCGGAGACCGGCGCCGGTCGCTTGTTGCCGTGGGTGCCGGTGGCGTTCGGGACCGGTATTGCGTTCTATTTCGCGGCAGAGCACGAGCCGGTGCTGTCGGTTTCGGTGATCGTCGCAATTGCGCTCTGCCTGGTAGCCGTTCTGCTGCGACGGCACAGGATCTTCCCCGCCATCGTGATGCTGGCTGCGGTCGCGGCAGGCTTTGCGACCGCGACATGGAAGACGGCGCGGATCGCCCATGGCGTGCTGGCGCGGCCGATGTTCTCGGTGGCGCTGACCGGCTTCGTCGAGACGCGCGACATCCGCGAGAAGACCGACCGTTTCGTGCTGCGCGTGGTCTCGATGGAGAGCCCGCGCGACAACACGAAGTTGGAGCGTGTCAGGCTTTCGGTGAAGAAAGGCACCGCGCCCGAGGTCGGCAGTTTCGTCGAATTGAAGGCGCGGCTGATGCCGCCGCTCGGGCCCCAGCGCCCGGGTTCCTATGATTTCGGCCGCGACCTGTATTTCCAGGGTATCGGTGCCTCCGGCTTCGTGATGGGCGCGATCAAGACCTCGGAGCCGCCGGCGGCCGGTGGCTTCGCGCTGCGCTATGCTGCGATCATGCAGGGCCTGCGTGACGCCATCGATGCCCGCATCCGCACTACGCTCGATGGCGATCAGCGTGCGATCGCCACCGCGCTGCTCACCGGCCGCCGCGATGCGATCACGACGCCGGTCAACGACGCGATGTTCATTTCGGGGCTCGGCCATGTGCTGTCGATCTCCGGCTACCACATGGCTGTCGTCGCCGGCGTCGTGTTCTTCACGATCCGCGCGTTGCTGGCGCTGTTTCCGGCGCTGACGGCGGGACATCCGATCAAGAAGTGGGCGGCGGCGGCCGCGCTCGTTGCCGCGGCGTTCTATCTGCTGCTGTCGGGCGCGGAGGTCGCGACCCAGCGGTCGTTCTTCATGACGGCCGTGGTGCTGATCGCGGTGATCGTCGACCGCCGCGCCATCACCTTCCGAACGCTGGCGGTGGCGGCGCTGATCGTGCTCGCGATCGCGCCGGAGGCGCTGGTGCATCCGAGCTTCCAGATGTCGTTTGCCGCGACGCTGGGGCTGGTGGCGCTGGTGCAGATCGGGCTGCCGAACCTCTTGGCATCGCCCGACCATTCGGTCACCGCGCGCCTTGCGCTGTGGGGCGGGCGTGAGCTCATGGTGCTCACGCTGGCCTCGCTGGTGGCGGGGCTCGCGACGACGCCCTACGCCGCGTTCCACTTCCATCGCGTCACGCCCTACGGTCTGCTCGCGAACCTTGCGGCGATGCCGGTGGTGTCGGCCGTCGTGATGCCGGCGGGTCTGCTCGGGCTCCTCGCGATGCCGTTCGGCTTCGACGGCGTATTCTGGGCGATCATGGGGTTCGGCATCGACTGGATGATCCTGGTGACGCAATGGGTCGCGGCGCTCCCAGGCGCCGTCGGCCGGATGGCGGCTTTCGGCGTCGGGCCGATGATCGCGGCGAGCGCCGGTCTGATCCTGCTCGGGCTGCTGCGCACGCCACTGCGTTGGTCCGGCGCGGTGTTGCTGGTGGTGGCGTCGGTCTGGGCGGTGCGGGTGCCGCAGCCGGACGTGCTGGTTTCCGCCGATGGCCGCAACGTCGCGGTGCGGGGCGGCGACGGGCGGCTGCATCTGATGCACAGCGCCAAGGACGCTTTCCTCGTGAAGGAGTGGCTGGCGGCGGATGCCGATGCGAGGGCCGCCACCGATCCGTCGCTCGGCGAGGGCGTCTCCTGCGATCCCAGCGGCTGCGTGACGCAAGGGACCGGCGGTGCCTTCGTCGCGCTGGCGACCCGGCCGGAGGCATTGGCCGACGATTGCGAGCGTGCCGCGCTGATCGTGGCCACGCGGCCGGCCCCGCGGGACTGCTCCGCTTCCGTGATCGACACCGAGCGGCTGCGGCGTCACGGCGCCCTGATGCTGCGGCGGATCAGGGACGGCTACGCCATCGAGGCGGTCAGGCCGGGCGGGATCGACCGGCCGTGGTCGCCGGCGGTTCCCGGCGACGGTGAAAGCGAGCCCATATTGCGCGTGCCCGCTGCGGCGCCACGGCCGGCCGTCGACGCGACGCCGTCCGAGGTGGACGTGCAGGGCGAGGATTAGCCCGGACCGGGCGACGTGCCGGAGGGCAGCTCGAACAGGCCGAGGTGGTACTCGTCGGAGTCGGGGCCGCCATCGGGCTTCTTGACGAGGGTAAACACCGCCTCGGGAAACTGCTCCCAGACCTTCAGGTCGTCAGCCGTGACCGTCAGCCAACCGAACCGGAACATGTAGCGGCCCGGTTCCGTGACGCGTCCAGCCTTTTGCCAAGTGACCTTATCGACCACCGCGCACGTCCTCCGTGCACGATGATGCGCCAACCCGTCCGCCGACGCAAATGCCGTCCGTCGACACAAATCGCCCTACGCGCCCCGGAACCCGACGTCCGGGGGCGCTCGAAATCGCTTAGGTCATCTGCCGCCGAATGGATCCTTCCGCGGCGACGATGCGTTCAACCCAAAAACAGCGACGCGAATGCGGAGGGCCGCCGCTCCACAACCTTCGGCTTCTGTTCGATCTGCGGATGCAATGCCGGCAATTGTAGCACACTGACGCGCTGTCCCTCGACAAGCTGAGTCACCAGCACGTGGCTGCCGTCGGGGAATTCGACCGCGTCGTGATGGCGATCCGGCACGTCGGGCTCGACTTCGTTGAACACGCCGACGCGGAAGTTCATCGTCTTGGTCCAGATCCAGCGGCTGTCGTAGCGAACGTTCTCGGCGAAAGCGAGCTCGGTGCCCGGCAGCATGCAGACCGCGACAGTGGGATCGTTCTCCGAAGCAAAGCCGCGGGTCGAGGTGCCGCGGAAAGTCGTCGTGATCAGCGTCTCTCCGACAATGGCGGGGCGCGATGCCACGGCGTGCAGACTGTAGTCACACATCGGATGGCTCCTCATTGAGGTAGCGACCCGTGCCTCTCCATGAGGCATAGGGCCTCTACCAGAGTGGACGATAGCGAACGAGTGTCTGCTCGTTTCTGGGCGATTGTACGACTGCTCCGCGAACGCGCCGATCACAAACACGCGACGCTGCGTGAGAGGTATCGGAGCGCATCAGCCAGCCTGCACGAGAAGCCGCGCGTGACGCTATCTTTCAAGGAACGGTCCGATGTGCCGCTCGTTCCTCGCCGCCGCAAGTATTTGCATTCAGTACTTGCGGTAGAGGCCGATCAGCTTGCCCTGGATGCGGACCCGGTTCGGCGGCAGGATGCGCACTTCATAGGCCGTGTTGGCCGGCTCCAGCGCGATCGACGCTCCGCGGCGGCGGAAGCGCTTCAGGGTGGCTTCCTCCTCGTCGATCAGCGCCACCACGATATCGCCGGTGTTGGCGACGTCGTTGCGCTGGATCAGCGCCATGTCGCCGTCGAGGATACCGGCATCGACCATCGAATCGCCGCGCACTTCCAGCGCATAGTGTTCGCCGGCGCCGAGCATGTCGGGCGGCACGCTGATGGTGTGGCTACGGGTCTGCAGCGCCTCGATCGGCGTACCGGCGGCGATCCGGCCCATCACGGGCACGGCGACCGGCCGGTTGCCGTCGTCCTCGGCGATCGGCGGCGTGCTGGTGCGCTTGCCGAGGGTGCCTTCGATCACGCTCGGGGTGAAGCCGCGGCGGCCATTGCCGCCGCCGGCCGACAGCTCGGGCAATTTGATGACTTCGATGGCGCGGGCGCGGTTGGGCAAGCGGCGGATGAAGCCGCGCTCCTCCAGCGCAGTGATCAGGCGGTGGATACCGGACTTCGAGCGCAGGTCGAGCGCATCCTTCATCTCGTCGAAGGAGGGCGGCACGCCGGCCTCTTTCAGACGTTCATTGATGAAACGCAGAAGTTCGTACTGTTTGCGCGTGAGCATCTCGAGTATTCCCCCGGTTGATAGCGTCGTTCGATTCCGAGACTCTTCAGTGGGGCCTGCACGCCGGGCCTGACCTCCGAAGCACGGTGCTCATTGCAAGCACTCCCTCGCGGCCTCCCGATTGTAGACACCAGTACTCGAAACAAATCATGAACGGACACTATATGTTCGATATGTGTTCCGCAACCACTTAATTTCAGGTGAACGTATCGGGCAACGCACAACGAGCGGGCCGCGAAAGCCCTCACTCGGGCAGCGTCAGGATCTCGCATTCACTGCCTTTGATGGCAGCAGGCGCAAACGGCGGACGCACGAGAAGTGCCCGCGCCGCAGCAAGATTCCCGAGCAGCGACGAGTCCTGCTGCATGACAGGCGTTGCGATCAGCGTGCCGTCATCGTTCTCCTCGAGACGTGCGCGCAGATAGTCCTCGCGCTGATCATTGGCGGCGAGGTCGCGGCCGAGCAGGGCGGTGGTGCGGACATGATGAATCGTTTTCCGGCCGCTCAGCGCCCGAATCAACGGCACCAGGAACAGGAAGGCGCAGACATAGGATGACACCGGATTGCCGGGCAGGCCGATCACCCGCATCGCGCCTAACCGGCCATGCATCATCGGCTTGCCGGGCCGCATCGCGATCCGCCAGAACGCCATCCTGACGCCCTCGGCCTCCAGCGACTGCTTGACCAGGTCGTGGTCGCCGACCGAGGCGCCGCCGGTCGTAATCAGGATGTCGGCTTCAGTCTCGCGCGCCCGGCGGATGCCGGCCGTGGTCGCCTCCAACGTGTCGGCGGCAACCCCGAGGTCGACGGTCTCGGCGCCTTCGGCGCGCGCCAGCGCCCGCAGCGCATAGCCGTTGGAGTAGACGATCTGGCCCGGACCGGGCTTCGAGCCCGGCATCACCAGTTCGTCGCCGGTTGCCAGCACCGCGACCTTCGGGCGGCGGTGGACCGCGAGCTCCGGATAGTTCATGGCCGCGGCGAGCGACAGGGCGCGATCCGACAGCCGGCTGCCGGCGGTGAGCAGCACGTCGCCCTCGCGGAAGTCGACGCCCGCGGCACGGATGTGCCGTCCGGTGGCAGCCGCCTCTGTTATCGCGATGTGGTCGCCGTCGACCCTTGTGTCCTCCTGGATGATCACGGCGTCGGCGCCGTCGGGGATGACGCCGCCGGTAAAGATCCGCACCGCTTCGCCGGCTCCGACCGTCCGCTCGAACGGCCGGCCGGCCGCAACTTCGCCGATCACCTTGAGCCGGGCCGAGAGACTGGCCGCATCGGCTGCACGGACGGCGTAGCCGTCCATCGCCGACATCGGCAGCGGCGGCTGGGTGCGCAGCGCGGCGAGGTCGCGCGCCAGGGTGCGGTGATAGGCGGCATCGAGCGCGACCATCTCCTGCGGCAGCGGCTCGGCGCCGGCGAGGACGGCAGATAGGGCATCGGCAACCGGCATCAGGGCCATGCTCGGAACTCCTTCATTCCCAAGGTTCAAATCCCAAGCGCTTCGAATCCCAAGCGCTTCGAATCCCAAGCGCCTCAAATCCCAAGCGCCTCAAATCCCAAGCGCCTCAAATCCCAAGTGCGGTGAGTGCCCCGGCCACGTCATCCGTCGATGTCACGTGGATGGCACGGAGGCCGCGCGCCCGCGCACCCTCGATATTGGCGGCCAGGTCGTCGAAGAACAGGATCCGCGACGCCGGCACCCCGATGGCTTTTACCACATGATCGTAGGCCTCGGCGTCGGGTTTGCGGAAGCCGATGCTCGACGACAGGAAGACCGTTCGGAAATGGCTGAGCAGCTCGGCATGGATGACCGAGAAATGCGCGACATGAGCCGGATTGGTGTTGGAGAAGGCATAGAGCGGCATTCGCTTGGCGGCGGCCGCGAGCAGGGGAGCGATGCCCGGCATCTCGCCGGTGAAGATCGTGTTCCAGCCTTCGAGGAACTGGGCGTCGGTGATGTCGATACCGAGCGTCCGGCGCAGGTTTGCGAAGAATGCGGCGTCGTCGATCCGGCCGATCTCGTGATGCCTGAAGCTGTCGTCGACGACGAAGCGGCTGGCGAGTTCGGCCGGTGCGCAGCCGGCATGCTGCGCCCAGCACGCCATCACCTTGTCAAAGTCGATGTCGAGCACGACGCGGCCGATATCGAACAGCAGCACGTCGATGGAATCGGGAGAGAGTTGCGAGGTCATTGCGTGAAACCGTGTACGAGAATTGCGGGCGGGCGGCAATGTCCCCGATTTGTGCTGCAGGCATGCGACGTTGGACAGCACGGCACTTGGGATGACACCGACTATGTTGCCCGGTCTGTCTCGGCGCCGTCACCTGCTGATCCGGGCCGGCAACGCGCAACGCCGCCCGCATTGAAATATGACGGGCGGCGCTGGTTCTAGCCCCAGGAGGGATGACAAAATCCTGACCGTACGGATACGCATGAGAAAGGAACAGGGTTCACTGCTTTGGCCCCGTACGATTCCGGTCATCCGAAGGTGCAGAGCAAAGCGTTTCTATACGGTCTAGGATGGCGCGACTGAGTTGCTCTGGCCTCGGCGACCCCCCTCGCTGGGGCCCTTTCTTGATGCCCTGGCGTCGCCATGAACCTTCGCAAAGCGCGATAGCTGTTAGAGCGTCGTCGTCTATCGCCGCACCCGTGTGTGGGCTATCACGGCCATCTGATCACCGCACAGGAGCCGCCGATGCGCTTCCCCACCATCCTTTTCGTTCTCACGCTCGCCGCGAACCCCGTGGCGGCCGAGGAGCTGTCGGGCACGCTGCTGAAGATCAAGGAGACCAGGAAGGTCACGCTCGGCTTTCAGGAAGCGTCCGTTCCCTTCAGCTATCTCGACGACAATGCGCGGCCGATCGGCTTTGCGCTCGATATCTGCCTTCGGATCGTCGATGCTGTGAAGAAGGACCTCGGCATGCCGGATATCGCGGTCGACTACCTTCCCGTCACCTCGTCGAACCGCATCCCCCTGATGGTCAACGGCACGATCGATCTGCACTGCTCGGCGACTACCAACAGTGCGGATCGCCAGAAGCAGGTGACCTTCACCAACACGCACTTCCTGAGCGCGACGCGCTTTGCCGCCAAGAAATCCCTCGGCATCAACACGATCGACGACCTCAAGGGGAAGTCGGTCACCGCCGTTGCCGGCTCGGTCAACTTGGCGCAGCTCGTCAAGGTCAATGCTGACCGCAAGCTCGGCATCAACGTCCTGCCGGCCAAGGACCAGGCCGAGGCGTTCCTGATGCTGGAGACCGATCGCGCCCAGGCCTATGCGCTCGACGACGTCCAACTCGCGGTCGCGATCGCGCGATCGAAGGAGCCGGCGCTCTACATGATCAGCGAGGAGGCCTTCTCGAAGGCGGAGCCGTTCGGCGTCATGCTGCGCCGGGAGGACGCGCCGTTCAAAGCGCTCGCCGACCGCGCCACCGCGGAGCTCTACAAGAGCCCGGAGATCGAGGTGATGTACAGGAAGTGGCTGGAAGCGCCGACCCCGCCGAAGGGGATCAACTACAACGTGCCGATGTCGCCTGCGCTGCGCAATGCGTTCAAGAATCCGAGCTCGAGCTACGATCCTGATGTGTACGAGGTTACGAAGTAGCAGGGAGTAGGATGGGTGGAGCGAAGCGATACCCATCATTCTTGCCGCGGATGAGTGATGGGTTTCGTTTCGCTCGATGCGACGCGGTGCAGCCTGGTTCTACGCTTGGCCAGTGACGCGACCGGAATACGGATCGTCGCGCCAAGCCACCGATCTGTGGAACGGCTTTTCGCGTCCGGTGCCAAAAATGAAATAGCGTCTCATATACATCGGCGGTTTTTCTCCTAAGGTTGCGGGCTTGTAACTGCTGATCAGGAGCAAAGCCGGTGACCAGGCCGTTTTCTCTCTCGCGACGTTCTGCGCTCGGCGCGCTCGCCGGAAGTCTGCTCGCGGGTGGTGTTCGCGCGGAAACCGGGGCGGGTGCGGGCGCCGATCTCGGCGGCGTCACGCTCCGCGTCGCCTATTACAAGGGCGGCTGGCGGCCGCTGCTGCAGGCCGCCGGCGAGGACAAGACGCCGTACAAGATCGAATGGAAGGAGCTCAACAACGGTGTGCTCCATATCGAGGCGTTGAACGGCGATGCGCTCGACGTCGGTTCGGGCAGCGAGATTCCGGCGATGTTCGCCGCGCGCCAGAATGCCAAGGTGCGTTTCATCGCTGTCACTCACGAGGATCTCAATATCCAGGTCACGGTGGCGGCGAAGGATGCGCCGATCCGTTCGATCGCCGACCTCAAGGGAAAGCGCGTCGGCTATGTGCGCGCGACGACGGCACATTATTTCCTCGCCAAGCAGCTCGAGGAAGCAGGCCTTGCGTTCAGCGATATCGAGGCCATCAATCTGACGCCGTCGGACGGTTACACGGCGTTCGCCTCCGGCAAGCTCGATGCCTGGGCGATCTACGGCTACAACGGGCAGCTCGCCATCGCGAAGCAGGGCGCGCGCCTGCTCAAGACCGGCGTCGGCTATCTCTCGGGGAATTTCCCGATCTATGCCAACCCCAGGGCGGTCGACGATCCGCTGCTTCACGCGGCGTTGACCGATTTCTTGCTGCGTATCCAGCGCGCCTATGCGTTCGCCAACAAGAACTTTCCGGTCTACGCCGCGGCGCAGGTGGCCGAGACGCATCTGCCGTTGCAGGACATTCTCGACCAGTTCGCCCGCCGCAGCGACGACTTCTCGCTCGCCGGCGTGACGCCTGACGTGCCGGACACCCACCAGAAGGTCGCCGACACCTTCCTCAAGCTCGGCGTGCTCGACGCGCGCGCCGACGTCGGAAAGTTCTGGGATACGAGCTTCAACGATGCCATCGCGGCCGGGGCGGCGCGACTCGCGCGGCTGTAATGGTCGTCGCTGGAACGTAGCCAAATTGGGCTAGATGGTGCCGGGCGGCTCCCGGAGAGGTGCCATCCCGTCGACTCAAGAATCCAGATCGCGTGAAGCTCCAGATATTTGTGGCCTCGGCGTGAGCGCCGCAGCCGCAGGACGTGGCGCGTGCCTCTGCGGCAACGATCAAAGAACTGCCACCGAACGGCGCACAGCTGAAAAAGTTCCAGGGGGCCACGGCCGGCTGCGCCGTGCTGGCATTCGGACCGAAAAGGTTGCGGGCCGCGCGGCGGCCGTTCCATGATGACGTCGACCGGGTCGAACCTCGCGCAGGTCGCGGAGATGGCGCTCGGACCGCATTCTGTTGTCAATTTTGCAACCAATTTTTTCTCATGCTGATTGTTGTTCGGAGCTGACATTGAATCACGACACGTTGGCCAAGCTCACCGTCACCATCATTGTCCTGGTCGCGCTGCTGGTGTGGCGTGTTGGCGATCAGAGGAAGGCGAGTGCGTGCGGGGCGAACTGCCCGACGGACATGTCGGCGAACCGGAAACTCGCGCGATAGGGGGTCAGCCGACGCGCGCGCTTATTTGCCGATACCGCTGCCGCATCGCTTGTCGCGCCTCGCATGGGCTATCGGTCATCACGCGGTGCGTATATCGTCGGCGATGAGCACAGAGCCTGCCAGGTTCAGTCCGGCGCGCGCCGGCTCACGACGCCACATGAGGAAGCGATGTCCGAGAAGCTGCTGTTTTCGCCGATGACCATCCGCGGCGTCACGCTGAAGAACCGGATCGTGGTGCCGCCGATGCACCAGTATTCCGCCGAGAAGGGCTTTCCGACCGATTGGCATCTGATGAATGCCGGCAAGTTCGCCGCCGGCGGCGCCGGCCTCGTGATCGTCGAATCGACCAAGGTCGAGCGCCGCGGCTGCGGAACGATCGGCGATCTCGGCATCTGGGACGACAAGTTCATCGCGCCGCTCAGCCGTCTCGCCGGCTTCATCAAGCAGCAGAACGCGGTCGCCGGCATCCAGCTCGGCCATTCCGGCCGCAAGGCGCGTGCAAGCCGCCCCTGGGAGGGCGATCGTCCGCTCGAACGCAGCGCCGAGATCGAGGATTGGGATGCCTGGACGCCGGTGGCGCCGAGCGCGATCGCCCATAGCGAGCGCTGGCCGGTGCCGCGGGCGCTCGGGACGCAGGAGGTGAGGGATCTGGTTGCGGCCTGGGGGCAGGCGGCACGGCGCGCGCACGAGGCCGGCTTCGACGTGCTCGAGTTGCACGGCGCCCACGGCTATCTCGTGCATGAATTTCTCTCGGAGCGCTCCAACCAGCGCGGCGACGAGTATGGCGGCTCGGAAGCCAACCGGATGCGCTTCCTGATCGAGGTGACCGAGGCCGTGCGCGCGCACTGGCCGGATCACAAGCCGCTGTTCGTGCGGCTGTCGGTCGAGGACAATGCCGGCTGGGGTCCGGCGCAGAGCGCGCGGCTGGCGACCATCCTGAAGGCCAAAGGCGTCGACGTGATCGACTGCTCGTCGGGCGGAATCAGCGAGGTGGCGCCGATTCTCGGCAAGGAGATCAAATACAATTATCAGGTGCCGCTGGCGGAATATGTCCGCGCCCACGCCGATATCATGACCATGGCGGTCGGCTTGATCATCCATGGTGACCAGGCCGAGCAGATCCTGCGGGATAAACAAGCAGATTTGATCGCGGTCGGCCGGGAAATCCTCAATAACCCCAATTGGCCGATGGATGCGGCGTTGAAACTCGGGGTTGAGGGGCCATTTCGCAATGTTCCTGCGCAGTTTGGCTATTGGCTGGGCACGCGGGCCAAGCGCGGATTCGGGACCCGGCCGTCGACCTGGCAGGCCGGGTTGCAGGAGGCTGGGCCGGAGGCCGACCGGGAGCTGACTTGAGACTGATTTGGTGCTGACTAAGTTGTTGATTTGGCGCTGACCAGGGCATCGTGACAGGACCGTAATGGTCCGGTGACGAGGCGGCCTTGATCCGACCAAAAAGCCGTTGTGTGGTGCTCCGCGTCGGGGTGAGGTGGGCCGTATGTTGCGAAACGTTGCCGGCCGCTAGCGAAGGGATCACGGATAATGCGCAAACATTTTGGCTTCTTCCTCGGGACGGTTGCGGGAGCGTGTCTCACCCTGCTCGTGGCCTCGCCGCAGGGGGCGCATCTGTTCGCCGTCGCCAATGCCGCCGCGCATTCCGACAACACCTATTCGCAGCTCAATCTGTTCGGCGAGGTGTTCGAGAAGATCAAGACCGACTATGTCGAGAAGCCCGAGGACTCCAAGCTGGTCGAGGGCGCAATCAACGGCATGATCTCCTCGCTCGATCCGCACTCCCGCTACATGAACGAGAAGGGCTGGGCGGAGATGCAGGAGACCACGCATGGCGAGTTCGGCGGACTCGGCATCGAGGTCACGATGGAAGACGGCTTCGTCAAGGTGGTGGCCCCGATCGACGACACGCCGGCCTCGCGCGCCGGCATCATGTCGGGCGACGTGATCACCTCGATCGACGATGAGCAGATCCAGGGCCTCACGCTCGACCAGGCCGTCAACAAGATGAAGGGCGCGCCCAACAGCTCGATCCGGCTGAAGATCGTCCGCAAGGACGCCGACAAGCCGATCGAGCTCTCGATCACCCGCGAGATCATCCGCGTCCGCCCGGTGAAGTATCACGTCGAGGGCGGCGACATCGGCTATGTCAGAATCACATCGTTCAACGAGCAGACCACCGATGGCTTGCGCAAGGCGATCGGCGAGATCCAGAAGGAGGTCCCGCAGGACAAGCTCGCCGGCTATGTCGTCGACCTCCGCAACAATCCCGGCGGCCTGCTCGACCAGGCGGTGTCGGTGACTTCGACCTTGATGCAGCGCGGCGAGGTGGTCTCGACCCGCGGCCGCAATCCGGAAGAGACCCAGCGCTTCACCGCCCATGGCGGTGACATGACCAAGGGCAAGCCGCTCGTCGTGCTGATCAATGGTGGCTCGGCCTCGGCCTCGGAGATCGTGGCCGGCGCGCTGCACGACCACAAGCGCGCGACCCTGATCGGCACCCGCTCGTTCGGCAAGGGCTCGGTGCAGACCATCATTCCGCTCGGCGCCGGCAATGGCGCATTGGCGCTGACCACCGCGCGCTATTTCACGCCATCAGGCCATTCGATCCAGGCGCTTGGCATCAAGCCCGACATCGAGGTGCTGCAGGACGTGCCGGACGAGTTCAAGACCCGCTCGGAAATCAAGGGTGAGGCGTCGATGCGCGGCCATCTCTCGGCCGAGGGCGCCGAGCAGACCGGCTCGCAGTCCTACGTTCCGCCGGATGAGAAGAACGACAAGGCGCTGGCCGCAGCCTTCAACCAGCTGCGCGGCGTCACCGTCAACGCCGATGCCAAGAATGCCGACACCAAGACCGCGCAGAAGCGGCCGGTGCCGAACTAGCCACTACGCCGCGCCGGCGACAGGTTTTCGCCGGCGCGTCGCGGCCGCGCCGGCGGCGGGGCCTTGGCGGTGTCCGGCCAGCAGCTCGCGGATCTGCGCGGCCGGCTTCGGCGCACTGAACAGATAGCCCTGCATCTCCGAACAGCCGAGCTCGCGCAGCAATTGCTGCTGCTGCGCGGTCTCGACGCCTTCCGCCGTCGTGGTCATGCTGCGCTCGGCCGCGATGTTGACGACAGCCTCGACGATGCCGGCTGAGCCTTGCGGATCGGCGATGTCGGTGACGAAGCAGCGATCGATCTTGATCTTGTCGAACGGGAAGCGCTTCAGATAGCTCAGCGACGAATAGCCGGTGCCGAAATCGTCGAGCGCGATCCGGATGCCGATGGCGCGGAGCTGGTGCATTGCGGCAAGCGCCGTCTCGTCGTCGCGGATCAGCACCGCCTCGGTGATCTCGAGCTCCAATCGGCCGGCTGACAGCCCCGACGCCGCGAGCGCCGCGATCACCTTGAGTGCCAGCGTGCCGCTGCGGAACTGGATCGGCGAGACGTTGACGGCGAGCCTGATCTGGTCGGGCCAGTTCACGGCTTCCTTGCAGGCCGTCATCAGCACCCATTCGCCGAGCTGGTTGATCAGGCCGGTCTCCTCGGCGATCGGCACGAACTCGGCCGGCGAGATCATGCCGCGCACCGGATGCCGCCAGCGCACCAGCGCCTCGCAGCCGGTGATCTCGTTGCTGCGCAGGTCGACGCAGGGCTGGTAATACACTTCGAGGCCGCTGCCGGCCGCGATGGTCTGCCGCAACTCCATCTCGAGCTCGCGGCGGGCGCGGGCATCGGCGTCCATCGCCGGCTCGAAGAAGCGCGCGACGCGCCGACCGGCCGACTTCGCCGCATACATCGCCAGGTCGGCGTTCTTCATGATCTGGTCCAGATCGGTGCCGTCCCTTGGCGCCAGCGCGATGCCGATGCTGGCGTCGGTCGTGACCTGGTGGCCGAGGCATTGATAGGGCGAGCGGATCACCTCGTAGATGCGCGCGACCAGGTCGGTGACCTCGAACTCGCTCGTCACGCCGGTCTGCACGATCGCGAATTCGTCGCCGCCGAGCCGCGCCACGAAGTCGCCGTCGCCGATCACGCCGCTCAGCGTCCGTGCAACCGACTTGAGCAGTTCGTCGCCGACCATGTGGCCGAGCGAGTCGTTGACGCCCTTGAATTCATCGATGTCGATATAGAGCACCGCGAGCTGGCTGTCCGGGGTGACATGGGCCAGTTCGCGCTTGATCTCTTCGTGGAACAGCGCCCGGTTCGGCAGGTCGGTGAGCGCGTCGTAATGGGCCAGATGCGTAATGCGTTCCTCGGCACGGCGGCGCTCGGTGACGTCCTCGTGGGTCGCAAGCCAGCCGCCGTCGGCCAGCGGCTCGTTGACGACCTGGATCGAGCGGCCGTCGGGCGTCGCGATCACCATCGTGTTGCGGACGCCGACGTCGCGCAGCACGAGGTTGACGTAGCGCTCGACGTCGCCCTGGAACGAGCCGGTCAAATGGCGATGCACGATGACGTCGCGGAAGCTGCAGCCGGGCTTGATGACGTCGGCCGACAGTCCGTACATCTCGATGTAGCGCTTGTTGCAGATCACCAGCCGCTGCGTGGCATCGAACAGCAACAGCCCCTGCGTCATGTTGTTGACGGCGGTGTCGAGCCGCAGCTTCTCCAGCGTCAGGCGCTGCTGCTGGGCGCGATGCTGCTGGATCAGCTTGCGCACCACCAGCGTCAGCAGGATCGCGATCGCCAGAACGGATGCCGCGGCGACCGCGATCAGCATGCCGATCTGCTCGCGCCAGTTGGCGAGCGCCGCCTCCGTGGTGGTCGTGGCGACCACGACGATCGGGAATTTGGTCAGCGCCCGCGACGACAGCAGGCGGTCCTTGCCGTCGACCGGGCTCGCCATCCTTGTGGTGCTCTGCGGCAGCTCGAACACCTGCTGTTGGTTGGCGGGACCGTTGCGGAAATTCTTCCCGATCATTTCCTCGACATGGGGATAGCGCGCCAGCAGCGTGCCGTCGCGATGGTGCATCGAGATCGCGGCGCCTTCGCCGAGCACAACGGTAGAGAAGAATTTCTCGAACGTCGCCGGCTCGATGCCGCGGCCGACCACGCCGAGGAATTCGCCGTGCGGGCCGGTCACCTTGCGGACGATGGCGGTGGTCCAGTTTCCGCTGACGCGGCTGACCACCGGCGCGACCATCATGTCCGGCGAGTAGGGGCTGGATTTGAAGATGTTGAAATAGTCGCGATCGGCGATCGAAGCCTGCGGCAGCGGCAGGGCGCCCGAGCTGTTGATCAGCGCGCCGTCGGCGTCGAACACGTTGAGGCTGCCGACATTGGACAGCGCGTCCATCTTGGACTTCAGCATCGCATGGATGTCGGCGGACGACATCCGGCGCCTGTAATTCTCAGCCGTCGCGATCCCGTTGTCGCGCATGAACGCGATCAGGTCGCGCTGCACCACTTCGAGATCGTCGAGCTGCTGGTCGAAATGCCGCGCCAGCAGCAGCACGGTGTTCTCGAGCTCGCGCTCGCTGTTGTTCAGGGCGCGCTCGCGAAAATTCCCGGCCATCAAGGTGGCGCCGATCGCGATCGCGGCCATCAGCACGGCGCCGCCGAGGATCAGCCAGCGGATCGGGCCGCTACCGATCACCGAGGCGATGTTGAACGAGGCGCTGCCGTTTTGATTCATCTGTCGCTATCGTTTCCAGGCGTTTCACCCGGAAGTAGGTTTCGTGCACCTCCGGCCCGCGAAAGTCGTAGCCAAACGAAATGGAGCGCCGGTTAGCGAGGTTGGTTAACGAATAGTTGCCTGCGCGAGTGGGCAGCACGGCTTACGGCGTTAACGCAACTGATTTCCATCCGACCGACGAGATGTGGAAATTGCCGTGCATGAAGCTTTACGGGGTCGGCGCGCCGTTTCGGGGGTGACTGAAATCGGGACAAAAAGTTTCACGAACGAAACTGCAAATTCTGCCGGTCGCGATCCGATGCGACGGAATCCTTTGCCGTGTGCGTGATCGCCGCAAGAGTCCGTTTACGATCTAAGTCCATGACGCTGCTCGATGTCATCGTCGGCACGTTGCTTGCGTGTCGTCGCGCTCAGTGCAGTGCGTGAGAGGGCCATGAAGAAACTCCTGCGGAATTTTTGCGCCGACGAGACCGGAGCCACCGCGATCGAATACGGGCTGATCGCGACCGGCATCGCCATCGCCATCATCGCTGCGGTGAAGGGTGTCGGCACCAAGCTCTCGGGCACCTTCAGTTCGATCAGCGGCTCATTGAAGTAGCTGGAGAACCGGCGATCACGCGCCGGCGCGATAGTGCCCGGACTTGCCGCCGATCTTCTCGATCAGGTGAATGCCCTCGATGCGCACGCCGCGCTCGACCGCCTTGATCATGTCGTAGATCGTGAGGCAGGCGACGGACACCGCGGTCAGCGCCTCCATCTCGACGCCGGTCGGCCCGGTCACCTTGACGCTGGCGCGGACGATGCAGCCGGGCAGCTTGCGGTCGGTTGCGATGTCGATCGTGACCTTGGTCAGCGCCAGCGGATGGCAGAGCGGAATCAATTCCGAGGTCCGCTTGGCCGCCATGATGCCGGCGATCCGCGCGGTGGCCAGCACGTCGCCCTTCTTGGCCTGGCCGGATTCGATCAGCGCCAGCGTCGCCTTGCTCATCAGAACGCGGCCTTCGGCGACCGCGGTCCGTTCGGTCGCGGGCTTCGCCGAGACGTCGACCATGCGCGCCTCGCCCTTGGCATCGATATGGGTGAGGGCCGTGCCGGAGCCTGACGGCTCGGCCTGGGCTTTTGCTTTGGACTTCCGCGCCATCGCGTCAGCGCGTTGCGGTGGCGCGCGGGGCGGCCTGCCGCGTCAGCAACGCGCGGGTGGCCGCAGTGACGTCCTGCTGGCGCATCAGGCTCTCGCCGACCAGGAAGGTTGACATCCCGACGCGCTCGAGGCGGGCGAGATCCTCAGGCGTGAAGATGCCGCTCTCGCCGACCATCAGGCGATCGTGCGGGATCAGCGGCGCCAGCGTCTCGCTGGTCGCGAGCGTGGTCTCGAAGGTGCGCAGATTGCGGTTGTTGACGCCGATCATCGGCGAGCGAAGTTTCAGCGCACGGTCGAGTTCGACGCGGTCGTGGATCTCGATCAGCACGTCCATGCCGTAGCCGAGGGCGGCATCCTCGATCTCCTTGGCCGCCACGTCGTCGAGCGCGGCCATGATGATCAGGATGCAGTCGGCGCCATGGGCGCGCGCTTCCGCCACCTGATAGGTGTCGAACATGAAATCCTTGCGCAGCACCGGCAGGTTGGTCGCCGCACGCGCCGCGACCATGAAGTCGAGATGGCCCTGGAACGAGGGCGCATCGGTCAAGACCGACAGGCAGGCAGCGCCGCCGACCTCGTAGGCCTTTGCGAGCGCCGGCGGATCGAAGTCGGTCCGGATCAGCCCCTTCGAGGGCGAGGCCTTCTTCACTTCCGCGATCAGCGCGTAGTCGCCGCGTCCGTGCTTGTCCGTGAGGGCGCGGACGAAGCCGCGCGGTGCCGCGGCCGATTTCGCCTGCGCCTCGATATCGGCGAGCGGACGCGCGCGCTTGGCGACGGCGATCTCCTCGCGCTTGTAGGCTTCGATCTTGGTCAGGATGTCGGACATCTCTGCACTCTCAACCGTTCGAAACCGCAACCAGATGCTTCAGCCGCGCCGCGGCCGCGCCGCTGTCGAGCGACTGGGCGCCGATCGCAACCCCTTCCTTCAAGTCCTTGGCGCGGCCGGCCACGATCAGCGCGGCGGCGGCGTTGAGCAGGGCGACGTCGCGATAGGCGCTCGGCTTGCCCTGGAGCACGCTGGAGAGCGCGATCGCGTTGGCGTCGGCATCGCCGCCCTTCAGCGCCTCGCCGCCGACGCGGCCAAGGCCTGCCTCCTCGGGCGTCACCTCGAACGTCCCGATCTCGCCGTTCTCAAGGCTCGCGACGAAGGTCGGGCCGGTGAGGGTGATCTCGTCGAGGCCATCGGAGCCGTGCACGACCCAGACCTTGTCCGAGCCGAGATTCTTCAGCACCTGCGCCAACGGCTGCACCCACTGCCGCGAGAACACGCCGACCATCTGCCGCTTGACGCCGGCCGGGTTCGACAGCGGCCCGAGCAGGTTGAAGATGGTGCGGGTGGCGAGCTCGACCCGGGTCGGGCCGACATTCTTCATCGCCGGATGATGCGAGGGCGCGAACATGAAGCCGATGCCGGCTTCCGCGACGCAGCGTCCGACCTGGGCCGGCGTCAGGTCGAGCTTGACCCCGAGCGAGGCCAGCACGTCGGCGGCGCCCGAGCGTGACGACAGCGCGCGGTTGCCGTGCTTGGCGACGGGCACGCCGGCGCCGGCCACGATGAAGGCCGCGCAGGTCGAGACGTTGACCGATCCGGAGCCGTCGCCGCCGGTGCCGACGATATCGACGGCCTCGGCCGGCGCTTTCACCGGCAGCATCTTGCCGCGCATCGCGGTGACGGCGCCAGTGATCTCCTCGACGGTCTCGCCGCGCACCCGCAGCGCCATCAACAGCCCGCCCATCTGCGAGGGCGTGGCCTCGCCCGACATCATGCTGTCGAAGGCGGAGGCCGCTTCTTCACGCGTCAGCGTGGCGCCGGTGGCGACTTTTCCGATGATCGATTTCAGGTCGTCCATTCGCGGGCTCAGGGTCTGTTGTTGGAGCTTGATCTGCGGACAGCGCGCCGTCGCGCTATCCGGATCATGCTCAATTATTCGCGCCTGTCACCTGTGCGAAGGCTGCCTGGTTGACGGTCACGCCGATGTCGGACTCGATCTTGCTGACATATTGCGCGACCTGCTCGTCGCTCAGCGAGCGCCGCAGCGCCTCGGTGAGCTGCTTGGCCGCGTCGGAAGCGAAGTCGACCGGCGGCACCGTCACGTTGGTGACGCGGAACACGACCCACTGGCTGCCGCCAGCGGTCGACGTTTGCCCGTCGCCATCCTTGGCGGTGCGGAACGCTGCCGCGATCACGCCGGCCGGCGAGGCCTCGCGGTTGAAGTTCGCCGATGTCTCGACCTTGACGCCGGCAGCGGCCGCCTCATCGGCAAGCTTGGCGCCGCTGTCGAGCTTCTGTACGATCTCGGTCGCCTTGGCGCGCAGCTTGGCGGAGATCTGGTCGTCGCGCCACTTGGCCTCGACCTGGTCGCGGACCTCGTCAAGGGTGCGCTCGCGCGACGGCGTGATGCCGAGCACGTCGTACCAGACATAGCCGTTGTTGAACTGGATCGGGTCGTTGTCGACGCCGACGTCGCTGTTGAAGGCCTGCGACACCACGTCGAGGCCGCGCGGGATGTTTGACGCGACCTGGCCGTTCGGCAGGCGCCCCGAGCGATCGACCGCGTCGATCGTGACGGCGGTCAGTTTCAGCTTCTGCGCCGCGTCGATCACGCTGGAGCCGCCGCCGCGCTCGTCTTCCATCTTGTCGCGCAGCTCGGCGACCTTGGCGCGGGCGCGCTCGGTCGCGATCTCGTTCTTCACCTGTGGTGCGAGGCTCTCATAGCTCGGGGTCACGCCGGGCTCGATCTTGCCGACCTTGACCAGCGCGATGCCGAAGCGGCCCTGGACCGGCTGGCTGACTTCGCCCGCAGGCAGCGAGAAGGCCGCATCGCCGACGGCCGGATCGAGGATCGCCGACTTCGCGACCAGTCCGAGGTTGACGTCGGCCGGACTGAGCTTGCGCTCGTTGGCGATGTCGTCGAACGAGGTGCCTGACGTGATGCGGGCGCGGGCGGCCTGCGCCTCGCCGGCGTCCGGAAACACGATCTGTGAGACCTCGCGCTTCTCCGGCGTGCTGAGCCGGTCCTTGCGCTCCTCGAAGATCTTCCTGGCATCCTCGTCGGACACGGTTTCCCACTTGCCGATTTCCTCCGGCGTGATCGCGACGAAAGCGATCTTGCGGTATTCGGGCGCACGGAACTGGACCTTGTGGTCCTCGAAATAGGCGGCGAGCGCCTCGGGCGAGGGCGGATCGATGGTGCCGGCCTGTGCGGCGCCGAGCGTAACGTAATCGATCGAGCGCTGCTCGTTCTGGAAGCGGGTCAGCGCCTCGACCATCGATTTGGGCGGTTCGATCCCGGACGAGATGGTGCCCGCGATCTGCCGGCGCAGGCCGACGCGGCGCTGCTCGGCGATGTAGCGGCCCTCGGTGTAGCCGAAGTTGCGGATCACGGACTGGAAGCGCTGCGGATCGAACTGGCCGTTGAGGCCCTTGAAGTTCGGATCGTTGTAGATCGTGCGCAGCACCTCGGCATCGGATTGATTGAGGCCGGTGCGGCGCGCTTCCTCGTCCAACGCGGCTTCCGCAAGCGTCTGCTGCAGCACCTGTCGGTCAATCCCGAAGGCGCGCGCCTGGTCCGGCGTCAGCGGACGGCCGAACTGGCGGCCGAGCTGCTGCAGGCGGTCGGTATAGATCTGGCGGAACTGCTCGGCCGAAATTTCGGTCCCGCCCACCTTGGCGAAGGTCGACTGGCCAAACCCCTTAAAGATGTCGGCAATGCCCCAAATTCCGAAACTGACGATCAAAACGCCCATCACCGCGGCCATAATCGTCTTGCCGAGCCAGTTTGATGAGGCTTTCCGCATTCCTCGAAGCATGGGTCCAACTTGTTTTGCAGGAGGGGAACCGGATCGTGCCCAAGTGGGACCAAAAGTCGGGACTTCTTGTCCGGCAGCAGGGCGTCACCGAATTGAAAAGGCTTATAAAGTGGCCGAAGCCCCCCCGCAACCTCGGGCGCGCGGGCGCAAGCGTCGCACGGCAGGCGCGAAGCCGCGCTCTGGAAGTCGCCGCTCGGCTCTGATAGCGCAGGGGGACGCCTGAATGATGGGAAATCCGACATGACCGACGCCATCCGGCCGCTGATCGCCGGCAACTGGAAAATGAACGGCCTGAAATCCTCCTTTGCCGAGTTCGACGCGATGCTGGCCGGCGCCGGCGATGTCGCCGGGAAGGCCGATCTGCTGGTCTGTCCGCCCGCGACATTGGTCGGGGCCTTTGCCGACAAGGCGCGGGGCTCGAAGGTCGCCGTCGGCGCCCAGGATTGCCATCCGAAGGCATCGGGCGCCCACACCGGGGACCTCTCGGCGGAAATGTTCAAGGACCTCGGCGCCACGGCCATCATCGTCGGGCATTCCGAGCGGCGCGCCGACCATGGCGAGACCGACGCCTTGATTCGGCAGAAGGCGGAGGCCGTCTGGCGCGCCGGGCTGACCGCGATCGTCTGTATCGGCGAAACGCGCGAGCAGCGCGACGCCGGCCAGACGCTCGATGTCTGCGGCACCCAGCTGGCCGGCTCGCTGCCCGACGGCTCGACCGCGGTCAACCTGGTGGTGGCCTACGAGCCGGTCTGGGCGATCGGCACCGGGCTGACGCCGACCGCCGGAGATGTCGAGGAAGTTCACAGGTTTATCCGAGGTCAGCTCACCGATCGCTTCAAGGGCGAGGGAAACAAGATCAGGATCCTCTATGGCGGCTCGGTCAAGCCGTCGAACGCCGCCGAGCTGATGGCCGTCGCCAACGTCAACGGCGCCCTGGTCGGCGGCGCCAGCCTGAAGGCATCGGACTTTCTGGCGATCGCTGCGGGCTGCTAGCGGGACGGCGCTCCACCCACGTCATTGCGAGCGAAGCGCTGCAATCCATTTGTGGATCGATGGATTGCTTCGTCGCTTCGCTCCTCGCAATGACGCTTCGGGCTACGTTGCCGCGCCGATCCGCTTCCAGTAGATCAACGTCCCGGTGAGGCCGCCATGCGGTTTCAGCGCGTAGTCCGGGATCAGGCCGCTGAGCTGAAATCCCATTTTTTCGTAGAGTGGGGCGGCACCGTCCTCTTCGGCGGTGTCAAGCACCAGCAGCGTGCGTCCGTGCGCGATTGCAAGCTGCTCGGCGGCGCGCAGCAAAGCCGTTGCCACGCCGCGGTTGCGGTGGGTGAGGCGTGTCATCATCTTGGCGATCTCGGCGCGGTGCGGCTGGTTCGGCGGCAGCTTGAGCAGCAGGGTTACCGTGGCGACCAGATCATTGCCGTCGAATGCGCCGAGCACGATTCGCTCGCCGCGCGCCGCGGCGCCGAGCGAATCCTGCCAGAATGTGTCGGCGTCGTCCGGCGATAGCGGATGCATGAAGCTTACGGAGCCGCCGCTGGCGACGGTTTCGATCAACAGCTCGCTGAGCGCATCGCGAATCCCGGGTTCATCGGCGAGTGGCTTGATGGCGAAGTGCGGCATGCATCAGCTCCGGGCAAGGGCGACCACATAGGTGCAGCCGGTGTTGGTCTCGTTGGCGAAGGTCGTTTCCGCCGGCGGGCCGAAGCCGAAGCAATCGCCGGTCGCGAGCAGATGGCGCGCGCCGCCTTCGGTGATGACGAGGCTTCCGCTCAAGACCCAGACCAGCTGGCGGATATGGGCATAGGACGAGGCGGGCAGGGTGACGGATTGCTTCGGCGGTAACTCGACCCGCACCAGCTCGACCGGATGATCGGGGCGGCTGAACACCTGGCGGCGCAGATAGCCGGTTTCCGGATCGCGCCAGAGCGGCTGCGTCGCGGCACGCGACAGCCGCTCACCCTGGCCCTCGGCGCGCAGCATCAGGCCGGCCAGCGTGAGGTCGAAGGCCGATGCGAGGCGCACCAGCACGACCGCGGTGGGACTGACCTCGGCGCGCTCGATCTTGCTGATGGTCGCCTTCGAGACGCCGGCGCGTTCGGCAAGCTCGGCCAGCGACCAGCCCCGGCCATCGCGTTCGAGCTTGATCCGCAGCGCCAGGCGTTGGCTCAGGTCGTCTACCAAAGTATCCATTCGTCTATTATAATGGAATTGGCTGGTACCGATCAAGATGCGGCGGAGTGCGATCGGCGTCGCTTGTGATGTCAGCCGATGCGACTATCTCGGGGGTGACAATGCCCGGTCCAATCGTGTAACAGAGCGCGACTTCACGAAAACCGCAAAGCCGATAGCGCCGTTTGTCTGGCCGCTTGGCGGCTTATGACGGAAGGCTTGCGATGCAGACTGTCGTTATCATTATTCATCTCATGATCGTCGCCGTCATGATCGGCGCCGTCCTGCTGCAGAAATCCGAAGGCGGTGGCCTCGGCATGGGCGGCGGAGCCGGCTTCATGTCGAGCCGCGGCACCGCGAATTTGCTGACGCGGACCACCGCGATCCTCGCGGTCGGCTTCTTCGTGACCAGCCTGTTCCTGTCCTGGTACGCCGGCTACGACCGCAAGCCGAGCTCGATCATCGGCACCGGCGCACCGGCGCAGACCCAGCCGGCCGGCGGCACGCCGCTAACGCCCCCGACCTCGGGCGGCATCCTCGATTCGCTGAAGAAGACCGACGAGCAGCAGGGCCAGCAGGCTCCGAGCGGCCCGCAGGCACCACGGTCGCAATAAAGCGGGGTGGCCATGCAGGATGCACCGCTGGCGTCCTGCATCAGGAATACCCATCAATAGTCTGAAATCGCTCTCAATTTAGCATAACCCACAGCCCGGTGGTTTGTTTGCCGGGAACAGCTGATTCGTTTTGCGAATCGCAGGAAGCGGCTTAAAGGTAAAGTCCCATGGCGCGGTACATATTCATCACCGGCGGCGTGGTCTCCTCGCTCGGCAAGGGTCTGGCTTCAGCGGCGCTCGGCGCCTTGCTGCAGGCCAGGGGCTACAAGGTCCGCCTTCGCAAACTCGATCCCTATCTCAACCTCGATCCCGGAACGATGTCGCCGTATCAGCACGGTGAAGTGTTCGTGACCGACGACGGCGCCGAGACCGATCTCGATCTCGGCCATTACGAGCGTTTCACCGGTCGCCCGGCCACCAAGGCCGACAACATCACGACCGGGCGGATCTATCAGGACATCATCACCAAGGAGCGCCGCGGCGACTATCTCGGCGCGACCATCCAGGTGGTCCCGCACGTCACCAACGCGATCAAGGAATTCGTGCTTGATGGCAACGACGAGTACGACTTCGTGCTGGTCGAGATCGGCGGCACCGTCGGCGACATCGAAGGCCTGCCGTTCTTCGAGGCGATCCGTCAGCTCAAGAACGAGCTGCCGCGCGATCATGCCGTCTACATTCACCTGACACTTCTGCCGTACATTCCAAGCGCCGGCGAACTCAAGACAAAGCCGACGCAGCACTCGGTCAAGGAGCTGCGCTCGATCGGCATCCAGCCGGATATCCTGCTGTGCCGCACCGACCGCGAAATCCCCAAGGAAGAGCGGCGCAAGCTCGGCCTTTTCTGCAACGTGCGCGAGAGCGCCGTGATCGAGGCCCGCGACGTCGACAACATCTACGCCGTGCCGGAGGCCTATCACGCCGCCGGGCTCGACGACGAGGTGCTGGCCGCGTTTGGCATCACGGCGAAGCTTCCACCGGCGTTGCAGAGCTGGCACGTGATCAATGAGCGCGTCCGCAATCCGGAAGGCGCGGTGACCATCGCCATCGTCGGCAAGTACACCGGCATGAAGGACGCCTACAAATCGCTGATCGAGGCGCTGTCGCATGGCGGCATCGCCAACAAGGTGAAGGTCAATCTCGACTGGATCGAGAGCGAGGTGTTCGAGAACGAGGACCCGGCGCCGTTCCTCGAGCACGTCAACGGCATCCTGGTGCCCGGCGGCTTCGGCCAGCGCGGCGCCGAGGGCAAGATCCGCGCAGCGCAGTTCGCGCGCGAGCGCAACGTGCCGTATTTCGGCATCTGTTTCGGCATGCAGATGGCCGTGATCGAGGCGGCGCGCAATCTGGTCGGCATCGAGAACGCCAACTCGACCGAGTTCGGCCCGACCAAGGAGCCGCTGGTCGGCCTGATGACCGAATGGCTGCGCGGCAACGAGCTCGAGAAGCGCTCGCAGAGCGGCGACCTCGGCGGCACCATGCGGCTCGGCGCCTATCCTGCCGCGCTCAACCGCGGCAGCCGCGTCTCGCGGGTCTATGGCGGCGCGACCGAAATCTCGGAGCGGCATCGTCACCGCTACGAGGTCAACACCGCCTACAAGGACCGCCTCGAGCAGCACGGCCTGCGTTTCTCCGGCATGTCGCCCGACGGCGTATTGCCCGAGATCGTCGAATACGAGGACCATCCCTGGTTCATCGGCGTCCAGTTCCACCCCGAGCTGAAGTCGCGGCCGTTTGAACCGCATCCGCTGTTCGCTTCGTTCATCGAAGCCGCGGCGAAGCAGAGCCGGCTGGTCTGAGACGCTATAAGTTTTGGTTGAATCGGCTTGGCGCGGTCTTGCTTCACCGCTCCCCGGCGGGGAGAGGTCGGATTGCGCAGCAATCCGGGTGAGGGCTCTTGCTCTCTCGATAGACCGCAACCCCTCACCCGATTTGCTGCGCAAATCGACCTCTCCCAAGGGAGAGGTGAACTTTCGACGCCGCTACAGCTCAACCTCGTCTCATCAGGCTTTAGGTGTCAGCTGCGCCGTCACACGGCGGCGCAGTCCTCGTTGGCCCGGCGCTCTTGCTTGATCGGTGTCACATTGGTGCCGGCCGCAGGCGCTGTGTCACGCGTCAACAGCCTGTATTGCGGACGTCGCGTCAGCCGGTAGACCGCGGCGGGTGGCACGTTGAGAAGCGCGCGATCGACCAGCGTCGCGCGCAGGCCGAGCCGGTCGAGGATCGGCCGCCGGATCGGGCAGCGCATCCCATAGGTGAATTGATAGAACGCGGCGCCGGGACGCATATAGCTGAACGCGCCGCCGACGATCGAGATCACCTTGCGCGGCGACATGTTGAGCAGCGGCAATCCGCTGACCACCGCGCCGACCGGCGCGCCGTCATACAGCCGTTCCGACGCCAGCCTTGCTGCGTCCATCCACAGCACGCGCGCGCCGGGAAAGCGCAGCTGCAGCAGCCGCATGAAATCCGAGCCGTATTCGATCAGCGTCAGGTCCTGCTGGCGCACGCCGCGCTTCAGCAGCTGATAGGTGAAGGCGCCCGTTCCCGGGCCGAGCTCGAGCACCGGGCCGGTGTTGGCGTTGATGTCACGCGTGATCAGTTCGGCGAGCGCCGCGCCTGACGGTGCGATGGCGCCGACGCGGCCGGGGGCTGCCATCCACGCGGTGAAGAAAGAGAGCAGATCATGTGCCATTGGGATTCCCAGCAAAGTGTCGCAGCGCCGCGACTCGATTGCGTGGCGCGCTGTCTTCTTTGCGGGACCTGCATTGCGTCAGCATTGCGCAATGTTGCTGGAAAGCTCTCGGGCATCACGATGCGTACGGTGCCGGCGGCAATGTGAGGCGGAAGCACGCGCCGCCCCTCGGTCCGTCGAGCACGGAGACGTGACCGCCATGCAGCCTCGCGATCTCGCGCACCATGTTCAGCCCGAGGCCGGCGCCGCGGTCTTGCGGCGCAAGACGATAGAACGGATCGAATATCCGCGTGCGCTGATCCCGGGGAATGCCGTCGCCTTCGTCCGTCACGTCGATGGTCGTGGCGCTGCCGACATGGATGGTGATGGTGCCGCGACGGCCGCCATGCTGGATCGCGTTCTGCACGAGATTGGTCAGCGCGCGCTCCAGCGCGGCGCGGTCACCGATCGTGTCGACCCGATCGGCCGCGCTATCGAGCGACAATTCGTAGCCGGCCGCGATCGCCAGCGGCGCGAGATCGGCAGCGACATTGCGCGCGACCGCGACGAGATCGACGCGCCCGAACGGATTGCGGCACTGGTCGAAGCGCTGGATGTCGAGCAGCTGCTCGGCCAATGTCGCAAGCCGCGCCGAGTCCTCGAGCAGACGGGTCTTCTCTGGCCCTGAAGGCAGCGACTCCAGACGCGTGTTGAGGATCGCGATCGGCGTGCGCAATTCATGCGCCGCGTCCGCGACGAAGCGCTGGTGGCGCGAATAGCCGTCGTCGAGCCGCGTCAGCGCGTCGTTGACGGCGGTTACCAGCGGCGCGACCTCGAGCGGCAGGTGGTCGGCCGACAGCCGGCTGCCGCGCTGACGGAAGTCGATCCGGCGGGCTTCGTCAGCCGCGGTCTCAAGGCCGGCAAAGGCGCGCCGCACCACCATCGGCGTTGCGATGAAGGTGGCGCATGCCATCAGCAATAGGCCGGGCAGGGTGCTGGCCAGGCACGTCACCGCCATCACCAACAACGCCTTGGTGCCGGTCATCCGTCCCTGCGTCGCGGTGAGAATCTGAACGTTTCCCGCATCCGTATTGACCCGCTTGAGCCGCGCCGCGGGCTTGCCCGGGCTGTCCTCCAGCATCTGATAGCCGAGCCGCGCCTGGCTGATATGATCGAGGGCATTGCCGATCCGCGCGAAATCCGGCGGCACGTCGCCTTCGGTCAGCGTGTGCCCGTCGCGGTCCCGGACGGCGAACCAAAGATCGGGAAACTCGGCGCGCAGCTTGTTGAGATCGTCGGTCGAACGCAGCACGAGTTCGCCCTGCGCGTTGCGCGCGACCGCCGCTTGCACGACGTCGATGATGCGTTCCTCGTCCCGGTTGACCAGCAGGAAGCCGGACGCCCACAGCGCGCCGAGCACCGTGAGCACGAGTCCCGTCAGCAGGACGGCTTGCAGCGCGACCAGCCGCCAGCTCAGTTGCGAGCGCAAGCAATAGTGGTCGGCGGGTTCGCTCATGACACCTGCTTGAGCAGGTAGCCGACGCCGCGGATGCTGTGGATCTCGACGCCGGCGTCGGTATCTGCGAGCTTGCGCCGCAGCCGCGAGACATGGGCATCGAGCGCGTTCGACTGGATCTCGTCCTCGAAATTGTAGACGGCTTCCTCGAGCGTCGCGCGCAGCACGGTGCGGCCGAGCCGGCGCAGCAGCGTCTCGAGCACCAGCAGCTCGCGCCGGGGCAGGTCGAGCGGGCGGCCGTTGACGCTGGCCTCGCGGTGGCTGCAATCGAACGCCATCCGGCCGGCCTTGATGATCTCGAGCTGCAGGCCGGCGGGCCGGCGCAGCACGGCACGCAGTCGCGCCAGAAGCTCCTCGACCGCGAACGGTTTCGCCAGATAGTCGTCGGCGCCGCTGTCGAGCCCGCTGACGCGGTCGGCGAGGTCGCCGCGCGCGGTCAGCACGATGATCGGAACGCCGTCGGCCTTGGCGCGCAGCTTTGGGATCAGCGTGAGGCCGTCGCCGTCGGGCAGCTGGCGGTCGAGCAGGACCGCGCCATGCACGTCCGCGGAAATCGCCTCCTCGGCCTCGGCAAGGGTCGGCACGTGGTCGACCACCATGTCGTAGCCCTTCAGCGCCTGCGACAGCGCGGCCGCCATCTCCGCCTCGTCTTCAACCAGCAGTATCCGCATGTCCTCTCAGTCCTGCTCCCAACAGCCGGTTTTAGGGCAAGTCACATTGCAACAACATTGCGGAAATGGCCGCCGCGGGCGAGCAGGGGTGCCATGTTGGCGCCCCCTCAAGACAGCCCGGAACCCGCTGGCTATAACCGTCCGCACCACATCTGGGAGGACCGCCAATGATCTACGAGACCCGCGTCTATCGCTGCCTGCCGGGCCGGCTGCCGGCACTGCTCAAGCGCTTCGAGACCGTCACGTTGAAGCTCTGGGACAAGCATGGCATCAGGCAGGCTGGCTTCTTCACGACGCTGGTCGGCGAATCCAACCAGGACCTGACCTATCTGCTGGCCTGGGAATCGCTCGCCGAGCGCGAGAAGAAATGGACCGCATTCCAGACCGATCCGGAATGGATCGCCGCGCGCGCCAAGACCGAGGAGGACGGCCAGATCGTTCTCACCATCGAAAACCAGCTTCTGGTGCCGACCGCGTTCTCATCGGTGAAGTAACGCCGACTGCCGTCGAAGCAATCCATTGGCATCGCATTTGCGAGCGATGGATTGCCTTGTCGCTTCAGCGCAAAATAGCTTCGTCACGCCGGGACGTCGCCAGTTGCGTAAGCCTTGCGGGGGAGGCTGCACGATTTCGGAATACTGGAAATATATCCCTGATTTGCCCGACGGGTCAAGCCACCTTGTCGACAGCTACCTTCGAACGCCGAAAGTCGCCTGCTCCTTTGCATGGGGTTGTTTTCGATATTTTGACAGCGCCGCTGCGGTGGCGCGTTATTGCGGGCAGCCTGAGGTCTGGTCGCCTTCGCGGACCATCGGCTTGCCGTTGATGAAGACGCCGTGGCTCCCCGAGGTCGCCTTGCCGCCGCAATGCGTGCGGTCGCCCATCACCACCGCCGGTTTGCCGTTGATCAGGACGTTGGGCACGCCCTCGACCAGCGGACCGCCATTGCTGGTGGTGTCGCCGCTGCGGGCGGCCGGCTTGCCGTTGACGATGACGCCGGCGGCGCCGCTTGTGACGACGCCGGGCTGGCTGCTGGCCTGGCCATGGGCCAGGCCCGAGATCGCCGACATGGCGGCCACGGCTCCGATGACAAGCGAAATGCGCATGTTCTGCCTCACTGGGAATCCGTTCCGCGTCAGTCTACAGGGGCGGTTGGGGCAGGATTGTGATAGCACGGCGCACCTACGGCGTCAGCGCAACCCCCTCATGGTGCGGGATGGCTTGATCGATCCGGCGCGGGATTGCATGGTCGCTACCAAACAGGATGCAGCATTTTGACCAATCAGGTTTCCACGCAGGCCGCCGCACCGATCGTTGCCGTCGGATCGGCCAAGTTCGGCAATGCCTTGCCCCTCTCGATCATCGCCGGTCCCTGCCAGCTCGAGAGCCGCGCACATGCGCTTGAAGTGGCGTCCGCGCTGAAGGAGATCGCGGCGAGGCTCAAGATCGGCCTGGTCTACAAGACCTCGTTCGACAAGGCGAACCGCACCAGCGCGTCGGCCGCGCGCGGCGTCGGGCTGAAGCAGGCGCTGCCGATCTTCGCCGAGATCCGGTCCTCGCTCGGGCTGCCCGTGCTGACCGACGTGCATGAGCCCGACCAGTGCACCGAGGCGGCGCAGGCGGTCGACGTGCTGCAGATCCCGGCCTTCCTGTGCCGGCAGACTGATCTCCTCGTGGCAGCCGCCGCGACCGGCAAGGTCGTCAACGTCAAGAAGGGCCAATTCCTGGCGCCGTGGGACATGGCGAATGTGGTCAGCAAGATCACCGGCGCCGGGAATGCCAATGTCCTGGTTACCGAGCGCGGCGCGTCGTTCGGCTACAACACGCTGGTGTCAGACATGCGCGCGCTGCCGATCCTTGCGCGCACCACCGGCGCGCCGGTGATCTTCGACGCCACCCATTCGGTGCAGCAGCCGGGTGGCAAGGGCACCTCGTCGGGCGGCGAACGCGAATTCGTGCCGGTGCTGGCACGCGCCGCGGTCGCGGTCGGCGTCGCCGGCGTGTTCATCGAGACCCATCCCGATCCGGATCACGCGCCGTCGGACGGTCCGAACATGGTGCCGCTCCGCGACTTCGAAGCCCTCGTCAAGCGGTTGATGCAGTTCGACGCGCTGGCCAAGACCGCGGCCTGACGGAGGTGACGACGACATGACCGCAACCAGCGGCATGCCGCCGGCCCTCAACGTCATCACGCTGGCGACCTTCGCGGCGAGCCTGTCGGTACGCGCGCTCGATCCGGTGCTGCCGCACGTCGCGGACGATTTCGGTGTCGGCATCGCAACCGCAGCGAGCTTTGCCGCGGTGTTCGCCTTCACCTTCGCCGCGGTGCAGCCGGCGATCGGCGCCGCCGCGGATTTGTTCGGCAAGGCGCGGCTGATGACGATCTGCCTCGCGCTGCTTGGCGTCGCCAACATCCTCGGTGCGCTCTCGACCTCGTTCCCGATGCTGTTCGTCACCCGCATCCTCGCCGGCATCGGCTCGGGCGGGGTGTTTCCGGTCGCGCTGTCGCTGACCAGCGATCTCGTCGGCCCCGACAAGCGGCAGCTCGCGATCGGGCGAACGCTCGCGGGCTCGATGACCGGCAATCTGCTCGGCGCGACGGCGTCCGGCCTGATCGGCGATTTGCTCGGCTGGCGCGGCGTGCTCGCGGTGCTCGGCGGCCTCGTGATCATCGTCGCGCTGGCGGTTGCGGCCGGCTTCCGCGGCGCTGCCCTCAATCGCCCGCCGCGAACCAGCCTGAAGGCGCTGCGCCACGGCTATCGCACCATCTTCACCAACCCGAACGCGCGGATCTGCTACTCGGCGGTTTTCGTCGAAGGCTGCTGCGTGCTCGGGCTGTTTCCCTTCATCGCATCGTTCCTGTTCGAGCTCGGCGAGAGCTCGCTGTCGATCGCGGGCATCGTGATCGCGGGCTTTGCGATCGGCGGCTTGCTCTACACGCTGACGGTATCGCGCCTGCTGCCGTGGATCGGGGTGAGAGGCATGATGGTCGTCGGCGCAACGCTGGTCGGCATCCAGCTCGTCGGCGTCGCGTTCGGGCCGCACTGGAAGCTGCAGATGGCGGGCCTGCTGGTGATGGGCCTCGGCTTTTACATGATCCACGGCTGCCTGCAGGTGTTTGCCAGCGAGCTTTCGGTCGAGGCGCGCGCCACCGCGCTGTCGCTGCACTCGTTCTTCTTCTTCATGGGGCAGACCGTCGGCCCGATCGCCTACGGTTTTGGTCTTCAACATGCCGGCAAGACCGCAACGTTAGTCTCGGCCGCCGCGGTGATGGTGGTGCTCGGATTTATCTGCGCGAGATTCCTGAAGCAGACGCGGCCGGCTGATGCGGCGGCAAGGCCGGATGTGGAGGCTTAGCGATCGCCTATCAACGTCAAGAGTCACCAGCGATCGTGTAACTGTCGAGCAATCCACCCGCGACAAATTGGTAGTCCTTCATCAGTGGACCGACCAAATCAGGTTTGGCTTCCAGATAATCAGCTAGCGCCTTCGCGAGGTCCTGGACGCGATCATCGAATGACACGCTCCGTCGTTCAAACGATCGGATTCGGCGAAGGGCGGCGACTGCTATCCTTCGACGCTGCTCGAGGGATTGGCCCGCCACCGAAGAGCCGCCATCGTAAGCACGTGTCAACGCCGCTACCAAGGCGCTCAGCACCTCGTCTTCGGCCTTCTTGAGCAAGCCCTGCCTCCCTCAAAGTGTCTAGCCACGGGCGCTGGAGCAGACGTGTGGTCTTAACCCCGCCCGCGATACGTCGCGACGCCCTGATCCGGCACCCAGATGCCCTTCGGCAATCGTCCGGTCTGGAAGAACACGTCGATCGGGATGCCGCCGCGCGGATACCAGTAGCCGCCGATGCGCAGCCATTTCGGCTTGATCTCGTCCGTGATCCGCTTGCCGATCATGACCGTGCAGTCCTCGTGGAATGCGCCATGGTTGCGGAAGCTCGCCGCGAACAGTTTCAGCGATTTGGATTCCAGCAGCCAGCGACCGGGCACGAAGTCGATCACCAGATGGGCGAAATCCGGTTGGCCCGTCACCGGGCAGATCGAGGTGAATTCCGGCACCGTGAAGCGTACCAGATAATCGGTACCAGCCTGCGGATTGGGCACGCGGTCGAGCTGCGCCTTTTCCGGCGTGTCGGGCCATTCCACCGCGCGACCGAGTTGCAGGCCGGGGGAGGTGGTTGATTTGGTGGATTTCTTTGCCATCAGGGGTCTCCGTGGCGTCCTCTTATCCAATGCGGGGGCGCCCGTCACCCGGCCTTTTCCCCCTCGATGCATTGCGCTAGAAGCACCGCCATCTGCCCCCGCACTGCCACAAGAGGTTCTCATGACTGACATCGTCGACATCATCGGCCGCGAAATCCTGGATAGCCGCGGCAACCCCACGGTCGAGGTCGATGTGGTGCTGGAGGACGGGTCGATCGGCCGCGCGGCGGTGCCGTCGGGTGCCTCCACCGGCGCCCATGAGGCGGTGGAACTGCGCGACGGCGACAAGTCGCGCTATCTCGGCAAGGGCGTCGAGAAGGCGGTTGCCGCCATCAACGGCGAGATCTTCGAGGCACTCAGCGACCAGGCCGTCGAGGAGCAGGTCGCGATCGACGAGATCATGATCGAGCTCGACGGCACGCCGAACAAGAGCCGGCTCGGCGCCAACGCCATCCTCGGCGTCTCGCTGGCCTGCGCCAAGGCGGCCGCTGAATCCTTCGACATGCCGCTCTATCGCTACGTCGGCGGCACCTCGGCGCGGACGCTGCCGGTGCCGATGATGAACATCATCAATGGCGGCGTGCATGCCGACAACCCGATCGACTTCCAGGAATTCATGATCCTGCCGGTCGGCGCCAGCAGCTTCGCCGAAGCGCTGCGCTGCGGTTCGGAAATCTTCCACACCCTGCGCGGTGAACTGAAGAAGGCCGGCCACAACACCAATGTCGGCGACGAGGGCGGCTTCGCGCCGAACCTGCCGTCGGCCGACGCGGCGCTCGAGTTCGTCATGAACGCGATCGGCAAGGCCGGCTACAAGGCCGGCGACGACGTCGTGCTCGGCCTCGACTGCGCCTCCACCGAATTCTTCAAGGAAGGCGCCTACGTCTATGGCGGCGAGAACAAGACCCGCTCGCGTTCGGAGCAGGTGAAGTATCTCGCCGATCTGGTCGGCCGCTATCCGATCGTCACCATCGAGGACGGCATGTCGGAGGACGACATGGACGGCTGGAAGGAACTGACCGACGCGATCGGCAACAAGTGCCAGCTGGTCGGCGACGATCTGTTCGTCACCAACGTCACCCGGCTTGCCGACGGCATCAAGCACGGCCGCGCCAATTCGATCCTGGTCAAGGTCAACCAGATCGGCACGCTGACCGAAACGCTGGCGGCGATCGAGATGGCCTACAAGGCCGGCTACACTGCCGTGATGTCGCACCGCTCCGGCGAGACCGAGGACTCCACGATCGCCGACCTCGCGGTCGCCACCAATTGCGGGCAGATCAAGACCGGCTCGCTGGCGCGCTCTGACCGCACCGCCAAGTACAACCAGCTGCTGCGTATCGAACAGCAACTCGGCACCCAGGCGAAATACGCGGGCAGGGCGGCCCTGAAGGCGCTGGCCTGAACCTTTTTCAGGACACGGCGTCCGACGAACTCAAGCGGCGAGTATCACGCCGGTCACGTTAGTGCTTGAAGCAGGTTTCGTCGCTCGAAATATTCACTGCCGCCGGCGAGAGTCCTCTGGTGGCAGGAGTTGTTGCGCCTCTTGTGGGTTCGGGGCGGAGCCCATGCTCAGCCTCGAATTCCTTGACCAGCCTGACGATCCGGGAATTGACGGTCACGAAGCGATCGTCGCCAAGCTCCGCGCATTTCCGGAGAAACTCCTGCTCCTTGTTGCCCTCGACGATCGCCTTCATCTTCTCGAGGACTTTCTCAATCGCGACGCCGAACATCGTTCGTTGCTTTGATGGTTTCGTCGTCGTGGACTTCTTCTTCGTTGTCTTCTTTGCCGTCACCGATGTTTTCGCCCGCGCCTTTCTTGCCATAGCTTGCTCCTATCCATCAGTTCAGGGTTCGTGATCCGAGCCGGTCGATGATGCTCCGGTAGATGGCGTCGTCGATGGCCCGGTTGCTCCGCTCGCTCGCTGTCGATGGACGCGCAGGTGCCAGGCCTCCAAGCAATCCGGGCGTGGGAACCGGCGCTGCCTTCGGTGCGGGCGGCAGCGACATCGCGACAATGACCTTATGGATGTCTTTTCGCATCGACGTTGCGCCGAGCGAGGCACCGGACACGTTGAACAGATGATTCAAGGGCGTGAGGGTCACCTGAGGCGTCACCGAGCCCGTGATGGTCGTTTGAAAATTGAACGTGTCCGCGATCGTCGGAACCTTGTCGCCATCTTTCGAACCGGTGAGGCGTTGGTACTCATTGAGGTCGACAAACGTCTCGACCAACTCGCCAAGACCGATCCTGCCGCTCACCGGATAGGCAAAATTCTCGGGCGACCCATCTTCGGTGCAACGGCTTGGACGAAAGTTGATCAATTCGCCGAACGTGTCGTTGACACGGAATAGCCGGACCGTCTGGCGTTGCAGATCGCTGGATCCCTTGGCCGGCATGCTGAAAGTGCCGCTGCTCAACAGGTTCGCGAAATCCACCTCTGCGGCGACAGTATTTTGTTCGGTGATATCGAACGTAAAATCATAGCTGATGGCCGCGCGCTCGTACTTGACGATGTTGGCACGCACCCTCGGAGGCAATTCATAGAGGTGCTGATCGAGTTGATCGAGGGAAAGCTGATTGCTTTCGAGCCGCTGCATGAAGTCGGTCAATTCCGCCTTCCTGAGATAGTCGATGATCGCTTGCTTGATCGCGGCGCGAGCCTCGCATCGAATGTGATGAACGATCTCGCGCGTGGCCAACCGGGTGACGTCGTCGGGCAAAGGATGGATCGCGCACCCAGCCATTCCCAGCGCGCAGCAAAGCGGGAGAGCAAATCGCAACATGTGAAACACGCTTTGATAGAAATGATCGATAGGCATCTAATATTGGTTGCTATCCTAGGATCAGTTTGATTGCGGAGTCTGTGATATTTTGGCAACTGTTCAACAATAGGTTGTGCAGGGATCGAGTTGCGAGGGTGCTAAGGCGGTGCCCTGAAACTTGCTGTTTGAAGCGGCCGATCGCTGGACTTCATTGCCGGCTCGGCCCATATCGGCTGGGCCGTACGCTCCGCAGGGAGCATGTCGCGCCGGGCAAAAACGAATTCCAGGGAGAACGTATGATGAGTGACGGCAAGAGCGGTCTGCAGCTGCGTTCGCTGCTCAAGAAGGATGGCGAACTGGAATTGTCGCTGGTCAATGTCCCGACCCCCGAGCCAGGCCCCGACGAGGTCGTGGTCCGGGTCGAGGCGAGCCCGATCAATCCGTCCGACCTCGGTCTCTTGATCGGCCCGGCCGACATGGCCGCCGCCAAGGTCTCCGGCAGCAAGGAATTGCCTGTGGTGACCGCGCGCGTGCCGGATGCGGCGCTGCCGGGCCTTGCCGCCCGGCTCGACGAGTCGATGCCGGTCGGCAATGAAGGCGCCGGCGTCGTCATCAGGACCGGTTCGTCGGACGCCGCGAAGGCGCTGATGGGCCGGACGGTCGCGATGATCGGCGGGGCGATGTATGCGCAATACCGCACGCTGCGCGTCACCGAATGCCTGCCGTTGCCCGAGGGCACGACGCCCGCGGAAGGCGCGTCCTGCTTCGTCAATCCGCTGACCGCGCTCGGCATGACCGAGACGATGCGGCGCGAGGGCCACAAGGCGCTGGTGCACACGGCGGCAGCGTCGAACCTCGGCCAGATGCTGAACCGGATCTGCCTCAAGGACGGCATCGGCCTCGTCAACATCGTGCGCAACAAGGAGCAGGCCGATATTCTGCACAAGATCGGTGCCAGACACGTCGTCGATTCCAGCGCGCCCGATTTCATGGACAAGCTTACCGGTGCGCTGGTCGAGACCGGCGCGACCATCGCCTTCGATGCGATCGGCGGCGGCAAGCTCGCCGGCCAGATCCTGGTCGCGATGGAGACCGCGATCAACAAATCCGCCAAGGCCTACAGCCGCTACGGCTCGAACACGCACAAGCAGGTCTATATCTACGGCAGCCTCGACACCCGCTCGATCGAGCTGCCGCGCGGCTTCGGCATGGCCTGGGGTGTCGGCGGCTGGCTCTTGTTCCCGTTCCTGATGAAGATCGGTCCGGAGGCGGGCAACTCGCTGCGCCAGCGCGTGGTGGCCGAGTTGAAGACCACCTTCGCCAGTCACTACACCAAGGTGGTGTCGTTGCAGGAAACCCTGCAGCTCGACAACATCGCCGTCTACGGCAAGCGCGCCACCGGCGAGAAATTCCTGATCAATCCGAACAAGGGCGCGTAACCGCGCGGAGGCTAAAGCGCGATGAGATTAAGTTGAATCGTCATCGCGCGCTTTGGATTCTTGTTTGAGCATGATCCTTCCGGAAAACCGCTTCGCACTTTTCCGGATCATGCTAGTCGCGCTCGAACGCCAATGCCCTGGAGCGCTTGTGACGCTCCAGGGCATGGCCGATCAGCACATCCATCAGTGCGGATTGCGGCAGGCCGCTGGCCTCCCACAGCCGGGGATACATGCTGATGTTGGTGAAGCCGGGCAGGGTGTTCGCCTCGTTCACGAACGCCTCCTCGCCGTGCAGGAAGAAGTCGATGCGCGCCATGCCTTCGCAACCCAGCACACGAAACGTCTTGATCGCGAGCTCCCTGATGCGATCCGCGACAGCCGGCGGGACGTCGGCGGGCACCTGAAGCAAGGCGCCCTCCGCATCGAGGTATTTCGCGTCGTAGGAGTAGAAGCCGTGCTTGTCGGACGGCACGATCTCGCCGAGTTGGGAGGCGCGGATGTGGCCCTCGGCATCCTCGAGCACGGAGCACTCGATTTCCCGGATCGGCGCAACACAGCGTTCGATCAGGAGCTTGGTATCGAAGCGGAACGCCAGTCTGCAGCCTGCCTCGAACTCCGCCGCATCGCGCGCCTTCGACACGCCGACCGATGATCCCATGTTGGCAGGCTTGACGAACAGCTCCTGCGATCCGAGGGCGTTGACCGCGTCGTCATAGCTGACGGGAGCCGCGGCGGACATCACGACAAAGGGAACGATCGGCAATCCCGCCTCGCGCAGCAGGCGCTTGGCGATATCCTTGTCCATGCCGGCCGCCGAGCCCATCACGCGCGAGCCGACATAGGCGACGTCGGACAGTTCCAGCGCCCCCTGCACGGTGCCGTCCTCGCCGTTCGGGCCATGCAGCACCGGGAAGACGACGTCGAACGCCGGCAATTCCGCCGGCGCCGCGCCCGGCCCCTGCAGCACCACGACACGGCCCTGGCCGCCCGGCAGCAGTGCGAGCTGGGGCCCATGATCCGGAATGGTCAGCGCGCCGCCACCCGCGCCCGCGCCGTTTCCGGCATCGGCGACGATCCAGCGGCCATCCCGGGTGATGCCGATCGCCGTGACCTCATAGCGATCCGGGTCGAGCGAGCGAAGCACGTTCGCCGCCGACGCCCGCGACACGTCATGTTCGGCGGATCGTCCGCCGAACAGGATTGCAACCCGTCTCTTGCGCTCTGCCATTTCCGGTCAGCCCGATGGTGCGTGGAATCCGGCGACAGTATGGTTGGAAGAACGTGTCGACAATTGGCCCCGGGGCCGTGCCCGGCGCAGGTTTCGGTTGGAAGACGCGCTCCCCGGGCACCGTGGCACCGTGCGCGCGCTTGAGCCGTGGCGGCTCATGGCCGTACGGTCAATTCCGTGAACGCTGCGTTTCCGGAATTGGATGATCCATGCACTTGCATCTTTCTTGATGCGCCGGTAGGTGAGATAAGCGAGTTTCACGCGAACCCGAGGGGGAATTTGCTATGGCCTATAACATCGTCACCATCGTCGGCAGCATCCGCAAGGAGAGCCTGTCGCTCAAGATCGCCAATGCGCTGGCCAAGCTCGCGCCCGCTTCGCTGCAGCTCGACGTCACGACGCTTCAGGGCATTTCCTTCTTCAACCAGGACCTCGAGGGGGCCCCGCCGGCGGACTGGCTCGCCTTCCGCGAGAAGCTGCAGAAGTCGAACGGCGTGCTGTTCGTGACCCCGGAATACAACCGCTCGATCCCGGGCGTGCTGAAGAACGCGATCGACGTCGCCTCGCGGCCCTATGGCAAGAGCTCGTTCATCGGCAAGCCGATCGGCATCATCGGCAATTCGCCGGGCCCGCTCGGCGGCGTCAGCGCGGTGAAGCATCTGCAGAACATCCTGCCGGGGATTTCCGGTCCGATCCTCGGCCAGCCGGAAGCCTATCTCAACGGCGTCGGCGATGCTTTCGACGACAAGGGCGAGCTGACCAAGGAGTCGCTCAAGGGCGTGCTGCAGCAGTATCTCGACGCCTTCGCGGCCTTCGTCGAAAAGCAGAACCGCTGAGCGCATATCCGGAAAAGTGCGCAGCGCCTTGCTGGTCAAGTGGCCGCGCTTTAGCACTCCATTAACCCCATGGCCGCATCTTTGCGGCCATGGTCTCCCGTACACGCCTCAAATCGATTCTGACCGGGCTCGCGCTCTACACGCTGGCGGCGCTGATGGTCGGCTATTTCGGCGTCAACGCCTACACCGGCAAATACGGCCTGAACGCGCGCCAGGAGCTCGATCAGGAAATCATCGCGCTGACCTCGGAGCTCGCGCGGTTGAAGAAGGAACGCGCCGAGGGCGAGCAGCGGGTGTCGCTGTTGCGGTCGGACCGGGTCGATCCCGACATGCTGGACGAGCGCGCGCGCTTCCAGCTCGACTACGCCAACCCGCGTGATCTGGTTCGGATCAACAAGTCGAACTGACGCGTTCTCAAATTTCAAAAACAATCGCGCACTATCACAAAAGTGTCGCGCCGCGCTGCACTGCGGCATAGCAAAATTCCATCGGGCGAACGCAATCCTTCCAAGGTGATTTGAGTTGGGTTAGAGAGGGTTCTTCGACTTCTCTCACCCGGAATTGCCATGGCCGCACCCAAGAAAAGCGTCGCGAAGGAATCAGGTCAGGACAAGGCTGGCTCTCCCCCCGAATTCAGCAGGGAGCAGGAGCTCAAGGCACTGCGGGACATGCTCCTGATCCGGCGCTTCGAGGAGAAGGCCGGTCAGCTCTACGGCATGGGCGCGATCGGCGGCTTCTGCCATCTCTATATCGGCCAGGAAGCGGTCGTGGTCGGCATGCAGATGGCGCTGAAGCAGGGCGACGAGGTCATAACGGGCTACCGCGACCACGGCCACATGCTGGCCTGCGACATGGAAGCCAGGGGCGTGATGGCAGAACTGACCGGACGCCGCGGCGGCTATTCCCGCGGCAAGGGCGGCTCCATGCACATGTTCAGCAAGGAGAAGCATTTCTACGGCGGTCACGGAATCGTGGGCGCGCAGGTGTCGCTCGGCACCGGCCTTGCGTTCGCCAACCGCTATCGCGGCAACGATAACGTCAGCGTGACCTATTTCGGCGACGGCGCGGCCAATCAGGGCCAGGTCTACGAAAGCTTCAACATGGCCGAACTGTGGAAGCTGCCGGTGATCTACGTGATCGAGAACAATCGCTATGCGATGGGCACCGCGGTGTCGCGCGCCTCGGCCCAGCAGGACTTCTCCAAGCGCGGCGTGTCTTTCAACATCCCCGGCAAGCAGGTCGACGGCATGGACGTACGTGCGGTCAAGGCCGCCGCCGATGAGGCCACGGCATGGTGCCGAGGCGGCAACGGTCCGATCATCCTGGAGATGCAGACCTACCGCTACCGCGGCCACTCGATGTCCGATCCCGCGAAGTACCGCACCCGCGAGGAAGTCGAAAAGGTTCGTCACGACCATGACCCGATCGAGCAGGTGCGCAACCGCTTGCTGGCCTCAGGCGTGAGCGAGCAGGATCTGAAGGCGATCGACGGCGAGGTGCGCGAGATCGTCAACGAAGCCGCCGACTTCGCGCAGCACGATCCGGAGCCGGATGCATCCGAGCTCTACACCGACATCTACCGCTGACCCCACCCGCGCAGAAGAATTTCAAGACCGATTTCGGGAGCCGATATGCCCATTCAAGTGCTGATGCCTGCGCTGTCGCCCACCATGGAGAAGGGCAACCTCGCCAAATGGCTGAAGAAGGAAGGCGAGACCATCAAGTCCGGTGACGTCATCGCCGAGATCGAGACCGACAAGGCGACGATGGAGGTCGAGGCCACCGACGAGGGCACGCTCGGCAAGATCCTGATTCCGGAAGGCACCGCCGATGTCGCGGTGAACACGCCGATCGCCACCATCCTGGCCGATGGCGAAAGCGCCGCCGACCTCGCCAAGGTGCCCGCGGCTCCTGCGCCGAAGGCTGCGGAGGCGCCTGCTGCTGAAGCCAAGCGAGATGCAAAGGCGGAAGCGCCGCAGCCCGCGGCGAAGGCGCCGGCTGCACCGGTCAGCGAAGCACTGCCCGATCCGGAAATCCCGGCGGGCACCGAGATGATCACCCAGACCATCCGCGAGGCGTTGCGCGATGCGATGGCCGAGGAGATGCGCCGCGACGGCGACGTCTTCATCATGGGCGAGGAGGTCGCCGAGTATCAGGGCGCCTACAAGGTGACGCAGGGCCTGTTGCAGGAGTTCGGCGCGCGGCGCGTGATCGACACGCCGATCACCGAGCACGGCTTTGCCGGCGTCGGCGTCGGCGCGGCGATGGCCGGACTGAAGCCGATCGTCGAGTTCATGACCTGGAACTTCGCCATGCAGGCGATCGACCAGATCATCAACTCCGCCGCCAAGACGCTCTATATGTCCGGCGGCCAGATGGGCTGCTCGATCGTGTTCCGCGGACCGAACGGCGCCGCCGCGCGCGTTGCGGCCCAGCACAGCCAGGACTACGCCGCCTGGTACTCGCAGATCCCGGGCCTCAAGGTGATCGCGCCGTACTCGGCCGCCGACTACAAGGGCCTGCTCAAGGCCGCGATCCGCGATCCCAATCCGGTGGTCTTCCTCGAGAATGAAATGCTGTACGGCCACACCGGCGAGGTGCCGAAGCTGCCCGACTTCGTGGTGCCGATCGGCAAGGCGCGCATTGCCCGCGCCGGCAAGGACGTCACCATCGTCTCCTGGGCGATGGGCATGTCCTACGCGCTGAAGGCCGCCGACGAGCTCGCCAAGGAAGGCATCGAGGCCGAGGTGATCGATCTGCGCACCATCCGTCCGATGGACACCGAGACCGTCATCAACTCGGTGAAGAAGACCGGCCGCGCGGTCACGGTGGAGGAGGGCTGGCAGCAGAGCGGTGTCGGCTCCGAGGTCGCCGCGCGCATCATGGAGCATGCGTTCGACTATCTCGACGCGCCGGTCGCGCGTGTCTCAGGCAAGGACGTGCCGATGCCCTACGCGGCCAATCTCGAAAAGCTCGCCCTGCCTTCCGTCGCCGAGGTGGTCGCGGCCGCCAAGGCCGTGTCCTACCGGTAGCGCCGATGGCCGGTCCCAAGGAGCAGCCGCTGCCGCCCGACGTGATGGGCCGCGACGACGCCGTCGAGGTGCTGCGCGCGTTTGTCGTCGACGGCGGGCTGTCGATCGCGTTCCAGCGCGCCTTCGAGGAGCCGGACATGTGGGGGCTGATGCTCGTCGACATCGCCCGTCACGCTGCGCGCGCCTATTCGCGCGAGAGCGAATACACCGAGGACGAAGCGCTCGCGCGCATCGTCGAGATGTTCGAAGCCGAAATCGCCCGGCCGACCGACATGGGCCAAACCAAACCGCGGTCGCAACAAGGTCACTGACAATGCCGATCAATATTCTCATGCCCGCGCTGTCGCCGACGATGGAAAAGGGCAACCTCGCCAAGTGGCTCAAGAAAGAGGGCGACAAGGTCAAGTCCGGCGACGTGATCGCGGAGATCGAGACCGACAAGGCGACGATGGAAGTCGAGGCGGTCGATGAAGGCACGATCGCCAAGATCCTGGTGCCCGAGGGCACCCAGGACGTGCCGGTCAACGACGTGATCGCTGTCCTGGCCGGCGATGGCGAGGACGTGAAGGCGGCAGCCAGCGCCGGAGCCGGCGCAGCACCTGCGCCGAAGCCCGCCGAGCCCCCGAAGCCTGCCGCCCAGGCCGCGGCTGCCGCTGCACCTGCTCCGACGGCAGCTCCGGCGCCGTCCGCGGCGCCGGTACCACAGCCCGCTGCGGCGCCCGCCGCGCAGGCCAACGGCCACGCCCGCGTGTTCTCGTCGCCGCTGGCGCGCCGATTGGCAAAGGAAGCCGGCATCGATCTCGGCCGCATCACCGGCACCGGCCCGCACGGCCGCGTCATCGCGCGCGACGTCGACGACGCCAAGTCCGGCAAGGGCCTGAAGGCGCCGGCGGCCGCGCCCGCCGCGGCTGGCCCGAGCATCGCGCCGTCAATGTCGGACAAGCAGATCCTGGCGCTGTTCGAGCCCGGCTCCTACGAGGTCGTGCCGCATGACGGCATGCGCCGCACCATCGCGCAGCGTCTCACCGCCTCGGTGCAGAACGTCCCGCACTTCTACCTGACCATCGACTGCGACATCGGCAAGCTGCTCGCCGCGCGCGAGGAGATCAACGCGGCTGCGCCGAAGGACAAGGAGAAGAAGCCGCTCTACAAGATCTCGGTCAACGATTTCGTCATCAAGGCGATGGCGGTCGCGCTGCAGAAGATCCCGAACTGCAACGTCAGCTGGACCGAAGGCGGCATGCTCAAGCACAAGCATTCCGACGTCGGCGTCGCGGTGGCGATGCCGGGCGGCCTGATCACGCCGATCATCCGCAAGGCCGAGACCAAGACGCTGTCGACCATCTCCAACGAGATGAAGGATTTCGCCGCCCGCGCCCGCGCCCGCAAGCTGAAGCCGGAAGAATACCAGGGCGGCACCACCGCGGTGTCCAACCTCGGCATGTACGGCATCAACCACTTCACCGCCGTGATCAACCCGCCGCACGCTTCGATCCTCGCGGTCGGCACCTCGGAGGAGCGTCCCGTCGTGCGTGGCGGCAAGATCGAGATCGCGAACATCATGAGCGTCACCTTGTCGTGCGATCACCGCGCGATCGACGGCGCGCTCGGCGCCGAGCTGATCGGCGCCTTCAAGCAGCTGATCGAAAACCCCGTGATGATGATGGTGTGACGGGCATCAGCCATGTACGCGATGTCAGGTCCGTACGTTCTGCTCGCCGCCATCGCCGTTGCGCTGCTCGTCGCGGTCAACCGCGACCTGATATCGACGTTCCAGTTCAGGCTCATGATGATCGGTGCTGGCGTGCTGGCGCTGGCGTGGACCATATTCCTCGGTACGGTGTGGCAGGAGTACCGATGAATGGCCGGCACGGCCCGCACGCGCTGGCCCTGGATCTCGCTGCTGCTGTCGGCTGTGCTGGTGCTCAACCCGGTCGGGTTGGATCTGGTGCACTCCGCGTTCTTCGCCGGCGAACAGCTGGCGCGGAACATCGCCCAGCCGATCGTGCCGACGGCCCTGGCCATCATGGCCGTGGTAATCGGGTTCGAATGGCTGGTCAGGTCATTGATCGCAAGAAGCCGCGCCCGCGGCGCCACAGATTGAGTTGAACGGGAGCCGCCATGGCCGACACATCCTTCGACGTCATCATCATCGGCTCCGGCCCCGGCGGCTACGTGACCGCGATCCGCGCCGCGCAGCTCGGGTTCAAGACCGCGATCGTGGAGAAATCCTATCTCGGCGGCATCTGCCTGAACTGGGGCTGCATCCCGACCAAGGCGCTGCTGCGCTCGGCGGAGATCTACCACTACATGCAGCACGCCAAGGATTACGGACTGTCGGCGGACAATGTCGGCTTCGATCCGAAGGCCGTGGTGCAGCGTTCGCGCGGTGTCTCGAAGCGCCTCAATGACGGTGTCGGCTTCCTGATGAAGAAGAACAAGGTCACGGTGATCTGGGGCGACGCCACGATCGACGCACCCGGCAAGATCACCGTGAAGAAGTCCGCGGTCGAGGCGCCGAAGGGCGCCAGCGGCGAGGGCAGCTACCAGGCCAAGCACATCATCGTCGCGACCGGCGCGCGGCCGCGCGTGCTGCCCGGGCTCGAGCCCGACAAGAAACTGATCTGGACCTATTTCGAGGCGATGGTGCCGGAGCGGATGCCGAAATCGCTGCTGGTGGTGGGCTCGGGCGCGATCGGCATCGAATTCGCCTCGTTCTTCCACACCATGGGCGCCGACGTCACCGTGGTCGAGGTGCTGCCGCAGATTCTCCCGGTCGAGGATGCTGAGATCGCCGGCCTGGCGCGTAAGCGCTTCGAGAAGATGGGCATCAAGATCATGTCCTCGACCAAGGTGACCAAGCTCGAGAAGAAGGCCGACAGCGTGGTCGCGACCATCGACGACGGCAAGGGCCAGCCGCAGACCAAGGAATTCGAGCGCGTGATCTCGGCGGTCGGCGTGGTCGGCAATATCGAGAATCTCGGGCTGGAGAAGCTCGGGGTGAAAACCGACCGCGGCTGCATCGTGATCGACGGCTACGGCAAGACCAATATCCCCGGCATCTACGCGATCGGCGACGTCGCGGGTCCGCCGATGCTGGCGCACAAGGCCGAGCATGAGGGCGTGGTCTGCATCGAGGCGATCAAGGGCCTGCATCCGCATCCGATGGACAAGCTGCTGATCCCGGGCTGCACCTACTGCAACCCGCAGGTCGCCTCAGTTGGCCTGACGGAAGCCAAGGCCAAGGAAGGCGGCCGCGAGATCCGCGTCGGCCGATTCCCGTTCGTCGGCAACGGCAAGGCGATTGCGCTCGGCGAGGACCAGGGCCTCGTCAAGGTGGTGTTCGACAAGAAGACCGGGCAGCTGCTCGGCGCGCATATGATCGGCGCCGAGGTCACGGAGCTGATCCAGGGCTATGTCGTGGCGATGAACCTGGAGACCACCGAAGAGGAGTTGATGCACACCGTATTCCCGCATCCGACCTTGTCGGAAATGATGAAGGAAGCGGTGCTCGACGCCTACGGGCGCGTGCTGAACATCTGAGGCCGCGGACGGCGGCCGCGGTCCCGTCATCCCCGCGCAAAGGCTTCGCCTTTGTCGCTGGAGGAGCGCGGAGCGCGTCTCGAAGGATGTACGGCCCGGATCGATCGGCGGGCCGTTCGCCCTTCGAGACGGCCGCTTCGCGGCCTCCTCCGGGTGACGGGTCTGGCAGGGACGAATTCATCAAGAGCAAGAAAGAGCGCACCTCGTGAAAGACAACGACAACCTCACCATCGAACGCCCGACCTTCGTGACCCATCTCGAATGCGCGATGGAGGGCGATCATTATGCAGCCGACCAGGTGCACAATCTCTCCAAGGCCGGTAAGCCGCTCTTGGTGCGCTACGATCTGGCCGGGGTGAAGAAGGCGCTCACGAAAGAAGCGCTGGCCGAGCGACCGGCCGACCTGTGGCGCTATCGCGAGCTGCTGCCGGTGCGCAAGTGCCAGGACATCGTCAGCCTCGGCGAAGTCACGACGCCGCTGATCCGGTTGCCGAAGCTTTCAGCGCGACTTGGCGGCGGCGAGATCATCGTCAAGGACGAGGGGCGGCTGCCGACCGGCTCGTTCAAGGCGCGCGGTCTCGTGATGGCGGTGTCGATGGGCAAGGCGCTCGGCATCAAGCACATGGCGATGCCGACCAACGGCAATGCCGGCGCGGCGCTCGCCGCCTACGCGACCTCCTGCGGCATCAAGACCACGATCTTCTGCCCGGCGGATACGCCGGAGGTGAATGTCAGCGAGATCGAGCTGCAGGGCGCCACCGTCTACCGCGTCAACGGCTATATCGACGATTGCGGCAAGATCGTCGGCGAGGGCAAGGCCAAGGTCGGCTGGTTCGATACCTCGACCCTGAAGGAGCCGTACCGGATCGAGGGCAAGAAGACGATGGGCCTCGAGCTCGCCGAGCAGCTCGGCTGGGACGTGCCCGACGTGATCTTCTATCCGACCGGTGGCGGCACCGGGCTGATCGGGATGTGGAAGGCGTTCGACGAGCTCGAGAGGATCGGCTTCATCGGCTCGAAGCGTCCGCGCGTGGTCGCGGTGCAGGCCTCCGGCTGCGCGCCGATGGTGCGGGCCTATGAGGCCGGCACCGAGCATGCGGCACGCTGGGAGGACGCCCACACCATCGCCTCGGGCATCCGCGTGCCGCAGGCGATCGGCGACTTCCTCATCCTGCGCGCGGTGCGCGAGAGCAAGGGGTTTGCGATCGCGGTCGATGACGACAAGATCAGCAACGCGCTCAACGAGGTCGCCCGCGAGGAGGGCCTCCTGTTGTGCCCCGAGGGTGCTGCGACCTATGCTGCCTACAAGCAGAGCCTTGCCGACGGCCGCGTCACGAAGACCGACCGCGTGATGCTGTTCAATTGCGCCAGCGGCCTGAAATACCCGCTGCCGCCGGTGACCCGCGCGCTCGACCGGCACAAGCCGATCGACTTCTCGCAGTTCTAACCTGTTGTTGCAGTCGTCATTGCGAGCGCAGCGAAGCAATCCATCTCACCGCCTGCTGGACCACGGATTGCTTCGTCGCTTCGCTCCTCGCAATGACGGTGTCATTTGATGGAGTGAACGATGCGTCGAATCCTGTTGGCTGTTTTGGCCGCGTTTGTGACGCTGGTCGGCCCTGCACACGCGGAAACCTGGCCCGCGCACCCGATCACCATCGTGGTGCCGTTCGCTGCCGGCGGTCCGTCGGATGCCATGGCGCGCATTCTCGCCGAGCGGATGAAGCAGTCGCTAGGTGAGGTGGTCCTGATCGAGAACGTGACCGGAGCGGGCGGTTCGCTCGGCGTCGGCCGCGCGGTGCGCGCGGCGCCGGACGGCTACACCGTCTCGTTCGGCCATCTCGGGACCCACGTCGCAAACGGCGCGATCTACAAGCTCGGCTACGACCTCGTCGATGATCTCGAACCGGTCGTGCTGCTGCCGAGCAACCCGATGATCATCGTCAGCAAGAACACCGTGCCGGCGAAGTCGCTGAAGGAGCTGCTGGCGTGGCTACAGTCGCTGCCGGCGCCGCCGACCGCGGGCACCGCCGGCGCCGGCAGCGGCAGCCATATCGCCGGGGTCTATTTCGAGAACGTCTCCGGCATCAAGCTGCAATACGTGCCGTATCGCGGCACCGGGCCCGCGCTGAACGACCTCGTCGCCGGCCAGATCGATATCATCATCGATCAGACCTCGAACTCGATCAATCAGGTCCGCGCCGGCAACATCCGCGCCTATGCCGTCACCGATTCCAAGCGGGTCGCGAATGCGCCGGAGGTGCCGACGGTCGACGAGGCCGGCCTGCCAGGCTTCCACATGACGCTGTGGTCCGGCCTCTGGGTACCGAAGGGCACGCCGAAGGAGATCGTGGCCAGGCTCAACACCGCTGCGATCCAGGCGCTGCGTGATCCCGCCGTGAAGAAGCAGCTCGAGAATCTCGGCCTGCAGATGCCGCCGCAGGACCAGCTGAAGCCGGAGGCACTTGGTGCCTGGCAGAAGGCGGAAATCGCAAAGTGGTGGCCGATGATCAAGGCGGCGAATGTGAAGGTGGAGTGAAGACGCAACGTCGTGCCGGCCTTCGCCGGGACGACAGCATCTACTGCGACGGGATTGCTGCACCCGCCGGCGCCGCGTTGGTCTCCTGCGTCACGACGCGCTCGCCGCTCTTTGCCGCGATCGCCGTGCCGGCGTCCTCGAAGCGCGCCCGATAGACCACGAAATTCTCCATCACGCGCTGCACGTAGTTGCGCGTTTCCGAGATCGGAATCCGCTCGACCCAGTCGACCGGATCGACCTTGGGATCGCGCGGATCGCCATAGGCCTTGATCCAATCGCGGACGCGGCCGCGGCCAGCGTTGTAGCCGGCAAATGTCATGATATGGCAGCCGCGATACTCCGCCAGCAGCGCGCTCAATTCGGCCGCGCCCATCTGGGTGTTGTAGACCGGATCGGACACCATCCTGCTCCAGTCGTAGCTGACGCCGAAGCGCTTGGCGGTGTCGCGGCCGGCTTCGGGCGTCACCTGCATCAGGCCGACGGCGTTGGCCGCCGACTTGTCGCGCTGATCGAACGCGCTTTCGGTGCGCGCGATCGAGTAGGTCATGCTGCGTCCGATATCGGGCGCGATCGGGCTGTGCCTGGGAATGCCGATGACCGGGAAGGCGTAATGGTCGAAGGCAAAGCCCCGCGCGAGCGCGATCTTGCCGATCTGCAGCATGGCGCGGGCATCGTTGCGGCGGCCGGTGAGCTCGCCGAGTGCCTCGAGCATGCCGACGTCAGGGCTCTCTTCGGCAAGGTCGGCGGCGAAATAGAGCACGATGTCGGGCTCGCCGATCGTATAGAGCATATCGGCGGCGCGAACCCGTTCGTCCGCGGCCATGCTGTCGGCGTTCGCAGCGGGCGAGGGCGCGTGCAGCTCGACGCCGTCGCGGCCGAGCCTGGCCAGCGCGAGCTGCCCGTAATAGGCGGTCGGGTAGCGCGCGGCGGCCTGGTAGCCGGCGCGCATCGCCACGGAGTTGCCGAGTGCCTCGGCGGCGCGGCCGCGCCAATAGGCGGCGCGCGCCAGCACGGTCGGGTTGGTCTGGCCCTCGTCGATGTGAGCGAAATGCGCCGCCGCGGTCTTGGCATCATCGAGACAGCGCAGCGCGATCCAGCCGCGCATGAAGTGCATGTCGGAGCGATAATAAGGATTGTCCGGCGCCGCAGCGCCCCGGATCACGTCGTAGGCCGCCTGGTACTCGCCCTGGTCGAGCAGCTTGCGGGAGAGGATGCGGCGCTCGCGCCACCATTGGTCGGTGTCCTGCTGCGCCATCGTCTCGGGCGCGGCCGCAATCGTCACGCGCGCCGCATCATCGATCCTGTTCTTCGCGAGCAGCCATTGGATGCGGCAGAGCGTGTAGCCGAGGTCGCTGCGGGCATCGGCCGGCACGTCGTTCAGCATGTCCTCTGCCTTGCTGGATTGGCCGCGGACCGCGCTGCAAGCCTTCACGATCGCGAGCTCGTCGCTGCCGAGGTGCTGCGCCGCGCGCCGCGCGGCGGCGAGATCCTTGGCGCCGATCCGCTTGTCCATGCGCGCGCGATGGTCATCGCGCGTCAGCAGATCCTTGAACGCGTCGTAGGCGTCGCTCTCGGTCCGGTCCAGCAATTCGTCCGAGCGCCAGGCCTCGCGCACCAGCCGCGCGGCGCCGTCGCGGTCGCCCTCAGTGAGCAGCGTACGGGCGAGCGCGAACTTGCCCTTGGCGCTGATCGGTTGATCGAGGGTGAAGCCGTGCACCGTGGCCGGATCGCTGCGCTCCTGCCACATCCGCGCTTCAGCCCGCTTGCGCAGCAGCGTGACGCTTGGCCAATCCGGGTTGGCCGCGACGAATGCCGCATAGCGGCTGAACGGCGCATTCGACTCCGAATGGCGCAGCAGGTACCACTCGACGAGCTTCCGCCCGACCGGGTCGGCAATCTTGGCCTGGATATCGGTCGCGTCGCTGGTCTTGCCCTTGCGCGCCGCCGCGATCGCATCCCTGACCGCGGCGAGATCGCCCGACAATTGCGGCCCGGCAGATTTCTCAGGCTCGGGCGCCTTGGTGGTCTCGACCGATTTGGACGGAGCTGATTTGGCCTTGGCGGATTTGCGTCTATCGGCGCCGTGCCTGGCGTGCCGGCGCTTGCCGGAGGCGTTCTCTCGCACGGCCTTGGCGTTGGTCCTGGTGTTGGTCTTGGTGTTGGTCTTGGCGCCATGCGCCTTGTTGTCACCGTGGCCGCTCTTGGCCTGATGCTGGTGATGCGGCTTGGCGGTCGCCTGGATCGGAAGCAGCGCGAGCGCAGCGACGGTGGCGAAACACGCCAGCGGACGTAGGCACCGGTTCATTCTCTGGTCCCCCCTGAGAAACCACGAGGCACAAACAGAACGCGTCATACGGCGGCACAACCGCCGCAGGTTATCACTACCCTCGATTCTCGAGTGTTAATGCGGCCGCAACTCAACAGGGAAAACGCGGCGAAATATGGAATATGGCCTGTGGAATCCGCGGGAACCGGGGTTTTGCGGGCAAAAATAGCGGCATATGCACCGCGTTTTGACCGATTCCCGCCGAGATGTATCTTCGGTGCAACCGCGCTGTGGGGGAACCGATGTCGTCGACAGATCAGTTTTTGCCGGCCCGGACACCATGACGGCTCGCCTCAGAACCGTCCTGGACGGTGGCCGCTATTTTGAAGGTCCGCGCTGGCATCGTGGGCGGCTCTGGTTCGTCGACTGCATGGCGCGGACGCTGCTCAGCATCAGCCCGTCGGGCGAGCGGCAGGAGCATGCTGCGGTGACCGACGACACGCCCTGCGGTCTCGGCGTGCTGCCTGACGGCGATATCGTCGTGCTGACGATGTTCAGGAAGCGGCTGCTGCGTTTTGCCGACGGCGCGCTGTCGCTGTATGCCGACCTCTCGGCGGTCGCGAGCGGCACGATCGACGACATGATTGTCGACGGGCAGGGGCGGGCCTATGTCGGCGACCTCGGCTTCAATCTGCCGCCGCCGGAGGGGCGCGGCGCGGTCGGCCGGATCATCCTGGTGATGCCCGACGGCAGCGCCCGCGTCGTCGCCGACGGCTTGCGGTTTCCCAACGGCATCGCGGTGTCCTCCGACCATCGCCGGCTCGTCGTCGCGGAAATGGATGGCGCAGGTCTCGCCGACTACGACATCGCGCCGGACGGCGGGTTGAGCCTCCGCGGGCGGTTCGGTCGCCTCAACGATCCCGACGGCATCTGCCTCGATCGTGATGGAGCGGTCTGGGCCGCCTCGTTCACGGAAGACGCTTTTGTCCGGATAGATCGCGACGGCGTGGAGCTTGAGCGCATCGCGGTCCCGGGCCGCCGCGCAGTCGCCTGCGCACTCGGCGGCACCGATCGCAGGACATTGTTCTGCTTGAGCGCGGAGACATCCTACGAGGAGCTGCGGAAGGGCAAATCGGTGCCGCGGATCGATGTTGCCGAGGTCGGCACGCCGGGCGACGGCTTTCCCTAAGCAAAAGCGGACTGACCTTGGGTCTTGACCTTGGGGGTCTTGAAATTTGTTCCCGTTTCGTTCATATTGCGGCGCTTCGGGAGCACGCCGCCATGGACGCCGAACGAGACCGCGAAATCATCAGGCTCTGGAACGAGCTCCGCCGGCTGCAGCGCGCAGGACTTCCGACTGCGTCGATCGTCCGGCGGATCGAGCAGGCGCTGGCCGCACGGGAGCAGGAGGCGGCCTGACCCGCCTCTAAAGCGCGATGAGATCAGGTTGAATCGTCATCGCGCCTTGGATTCTTGTCTAAGCATGATCTTTTCGGAAAACCGCTTCGCACTTTTCCGGATCATGCTTTAGCGCCCGCCGTCGGGCCCCATCACCAGGTTCGGCAGCCAGGTCGATATCTCCGGGAAGAAGCAGAGCAGGAGCACCGCGAACATCATCAGCAGCACGAACGGCAGCGTGCCCCAGATGACTTCGCTGAGGGGAATGTCCGGCGCGACGTTGCGGATCACGAAGATGTTGAGGCCGACCGGCGGGTGAATCAGGCCCATCTCCATCACGATGGTCATGACGACGCCGAACCAGATGATGTCGAATTCGGCGGCCCGGAGCGGCGGCAGGATGATCGGCGCGGTCATCAGGATGATCGAGACCGGCGGCAGGAAGAAGCCGAGCACGATCACCATCACGAGGATCGCAAACAGCAGTTCCCAGCGCGGCAGATGCATCGCGACGATCGCTTCCGCCGCCGATTGCGAGATGTGCAGATAGCTCATCACGTAGGAATAGAGCAGCGACATGCCGATGATCAGCATCAGCATGGTGGATTCGCGGATGGTCGATTTCAGGATCGGCGACAGGTCGCTGGGTTTCCACACGCTGTAGATCACGGCGACCAGCGCGAGCGCCAGGAGGCCGCCGAGCCCTGCGGTTTCCGACGGCGTGGCGTAGCCGCCATAGAGCGCGATCATCACACCGGTCAGCAGCAGCACGAACGGAATCACCCGCGGCAGCGCGCTGAAGCGCTCGGCCATGGTGAACTCGTCGTGCTGCAGGATCGCGGCGTCCTTGCCGGTCGCGTCATAAGCGGCCTTGGCCATGGCGTATTCCTTGCGGAAGCGGAACACGGCGTAGAGGCCGAACAACGACACCAGCAGCAGTCCCGGGCCGATGCCGGCGAGGAACAGCCGCCCGAGCGATTTCTCGGCCGCGACGGCGAACAGGATCATCGTGATCGAGGGCGGCAGCAGGATGCCGAGCGTGCCGCCGGCGGCGATGATCCCCGCGGCAAAGCCGCCGGAATAGCCGCGCTTGCGCATCTCGGGAATGCCGGCCGAGCCGATCGCCGAACAGGTCGCGGGCGACGACCCGGCCATCGCCGCGAACAGCGCGCAGGCGAACACGTTAGCGACGCCGAGGCCGCCGGGCACGCGGTGCAGCCAGGCGTGCAGCGCCGAGTAGAGGTCCTGGCCGGCGCGCGATTTGCCGATCGCCGCACCCTTCAGGATGAACAGCGGGATCGACAGCAGCGTGATCGAAGCCATTTCCTCGTAGACGTTCTGCGTCACCGTATCGAGCGAGGCCGCCGGCATGTAGATCGCCATGAACACGACCGCGACCGCACCGAGCGCGAATGCGATCGGCATGCCGGAGAACATCGCAAACAGGGTGGCAAGCCCGTAGGAGATGCCAATACCAAACACGGTCATCGGCGCGCGCCACCGGTCAGCGGAATGAGGATTTGCAGGAGGAGCTGCACGCAGAGCAGGGTCATGCCGAGCGCCATCAGGCCATAGGGGATCGCAAGCGGCGGCGACCACATCGAGTTGGACACCTGGCCGTCGACATAGGCCTCGTGCGCCAGCGTCCAGGATTTCCAGGCGAAGAAAGTGCAGAATGCGAAGCTCGCGACATCGACGAGCCACAGCCTGATGCTGTTGGCGCGGGTCGAGAGCAGGCCGACGAACGCCTCGATGCTGACGTGACCACGCTGGCTCTGCACATAGGCCGAGGTCATGAAGGTGGCGCCGACCAACAGGAACACCGCAGCCTCGTCCTGCCAGTAGTTCGGGCTGTGGAACAGGGCGCGGCCGAGCACGCTGTAGCTCAGGATCACGCAGGCCGCGATCAGGGCCAGCGCGGCGAACACCACGATGATGTTGTTGCAGACGGACAGCGCGCGCCCGAGCAGCGCCACGGGTGTGTTGCCCGCGGCGCCGCTCGAGGTTTCGGCCTGATCCGCGATCGGACCATGCATCATGCGGCGACGTCGCTTGCGAGCTTCAGCAGGTTGGCTGCGGTCGCCGTCTTGGCGCCATAGTCCTTCCAGGCCGTGTCGCGCGCGATGTCGCGCCACTTGCCGACAATGGCGGCGTCGAGCGCGCTGACCTTGGCGCCGGCCTTCTCATAGACCTTGGCCACCTCGGCATCGTCGTCCTGCGCGCCCTTGCGGCCGAAAGCCTCGAGTTCGGCGCCGACGGCGAGGATGATGTCCTGCTGGTTCTTCGGCAGCTTGTCGAAGATCGCCTTCGACATCATCAGCGGCTCCAGCATGAACCAGTAGGAGGCGCCCGCGCCCGAGGTCAGCGACTTCGCGACCTCCTCGAGGCGGAACGAGATCAGGCTGGTGGAGGAGGTGATGCCGGCATCGCAGGCGCCGGTCTGCATCGCGGCGTAGATCTCGTTCGAGGGCACCGACAGCACCGCGGCACCGGCGGTCTGCAGCACCATGTCCATCTCGCGCGAGCCGCCGCGCACCTTCATGCCCTTGGCGTCCTCGGGCGCCACGATCGGCTTGGAGCGGCTGGCGACGCCGCCGGCCTGCCAGACCCAGGAGATCAAGAGGATGCCCTTGTCGGCGAGGAAGTCGGAGAGCGCCTTGCCGACCGGCTCCTTCTTCCAGCGCAGGCCCTGGTCGTAGGTGGTGACGAGGCCCGGCATCAGGCCGATATTGGTCTCCGGCAATTCGCCGCCGGCATAAGGCATCGGATACAGGCTGAGATCGAGCGCGCCCTTGCGCATCGCCGAGAACTGCGCGTTGGTCTTGATCAGCGAGGAGTTCGGATAGACCTCGGCGGTGAGGTCGCCGCCCGAGCGCTTGGCAACCTCGGCCGCGAACATCCGGCACAGCCGGTCGCGGAAGTCGCCCTTGTCGATCGTGCCGCCGGGAAATTGGTGCGAGATCTTCAGCGTGGTCGCGGCCTGCGCGGTCCCGACGCCCATCCGTACGACTGCGGGCGCGGCGAGGGCGGAAGCGAGAACGTGGCGGCGTGTGAGCATGGGTTCTTTCCCTGAAGGGCTTCTTGAGTGGCTGTTAGACCGGCGCGGAGTTGCAGCTTAGCCGGTCTTCGCGTGGGTTTTCTCTCATCTGATAGTTCGAGGCGCCCTGATAGTGCGAGCCGATACGCGGCCGCAAGCGTTGCCGTTGCTGCGGCGCACACTGCGCGCCGACCCGGCGCGTGCGCGCGGGACGCTTCAAGAATTTGTTATTGGAGGTAACAACGGGCGGCGCAAGTGCGTCGAGGAGAGAGCGGCAAGTCGTCGCGCTCACACTGGATCATACAAGGGATCATCATCATGACCACCAAGACCCGCCTCGGCCTCTCCGCAGCTTTGCTCTCGTTCAGCCTGGCGCTCGCGCCCGCTGCCTTCGCTCAGGACAAGATGGGCCACGACGATGCGATGAAGAAGGAAGGCGCGATGTCCAAGGATGCCATGTCCAAGGACGCCATGAAGAAGGACGATGGCATGAAGAAGGACGACGCCATGAAGAAGGACGGCGGCGCGATGATGAAGAAGGACGACGGCATGAAGAAGAACTGATTGCCGCGATCGATCACCGCCCGCAGGCCCGCCGTCGTGGCGGGCCTGACGACGGTGGCTAGCGCTTCTTCTTGCCGCGCTCCTTGCGCGCCGCGTAGCGGGCGTCGCGCTTGGCCTTCTGCTCGGCCTCGAGCGCAGCCAGTCTTGCGACTTCCTCTTCCTTCTCCCGCGCGATTCGGGCGGCCTCGGCTGCGGCGGTTTCTTCCTCGCGGCGCTTCCGTTCGGCCTTCTCGATTTCACGGGCTTCCTTGGCCTTGGCGCGGCGTTCGGCAATCGCCGCGCGCTCCTCGGCCCGTGCCTTCACGGTCGGATCGTCAGCGCCTGGCTGGGTACGAAACTTGTTGAGGAGGTTTTGCCGCGCCTGCAGGGCCGCTTTCTGGCGGTCGGCAAAACCCGGTTCCTTGAAGCCACTCATAGAGGAAGCCCGCTGCTTTCTGTTCGTTGATGGATGGGGTTCGGTTCGGCGTTCAATAAGTGAATGGCGGCGAAAAGGCCAGTGGCGAACGAGGGGCTGTGGAGCAAAGGAGATATGAGCGCACAGCAAATGGCGGTGGTTGCCTACGCCTGGAGGTCGGCGTGGTGAGTGGTTGGTCACCGAATCCGGCGACAGCCCGGCCCTGTCGCAACGTCTAGCCGCGCTCAGACTGCTCCCGCCATCCGTTGCCCAGGACGTCATTGCCGGAGACCTTGGTGCCCAAAACCTTGGCGACCGTCTCGGCGGTCATCGCGCTCCGGTCGGAAGCGCGCTGGGCTTCGAGCCTGTCGCGCGCCTTTTCGGTGATCAGGAGGCTGATCAGGCGCAGCCTGCTGGTCTCGTCGACAGCTTCCGACAGTAGTTGCCTGTAACGCTGATAATCGTAGCTCACTTGCTGTTCGCTCATCGGCACGCCCCGCACACGCGCTCCACCTGCGCGAGCAGTGTTTCGCGAGTCTGAAGCGCCCGCAATGGAATTGCAGGGGCAGACGGCTGCCGGCGCGCATTTCGTTGTGCGACTGTTGCAGAATTGATCGCACGCAACCGTGCAAACGGTCATGATGCGGGGCAATCGCAACGGGAACCCAAGCGGGCATGAGCGAATCCGAAGACGGAGGCAACCGCCGTGGTGCGTTGATCGGATTGCTGGTCGCGGTGGTCATGCTCGCGGTCGGTCTCTGGCTCGCGCACGACCTGACGGCGGCGAGCAAGATGCAGGATTGTGTGATGTCGGGCCGATCCAACTGTAATGTGATCGAGCCGGCACGCTGACCCTGCCTTGCGGCAGTGCAATATCGCTCCCACATCAGACCGTAAGAGTCGGGCTGAACTGTTTGGTCCCGGTTGTGATTCCGGTCACACGCGGACAAGTGAGCTGCCTGATCAATCCCCAGAGATCGGCGGGAACCAAGGCCATGATGTCAAAGCTGTGGTCCGGAAAGGGCGCGGCGCTGGCTGTCGCAGGCGCGGCGGGTGCCGTTTTGGTAGCGTATGTGTCCCTCACGCTGGCATCGCCCGAACAGGTGTCCAGCGCGGGCCTCGGCCCCGGATGGCAGTGCAGCCGGGTGGCTTTCGTGCTGACCACCTGCACCCGGGCGGGCGAGGCCGAGCGCGAGGCCAGGGGTGAGGGCGAGGTCAAGGCTGCAGATGAGGCCAAGGCCGTAGGTGAGGTCAAGGCGATCCCCGTACGAGCGAAGGACGATTGTCCGCCTGAACCCTAGTTCTGTTGCTGTCGGGTTTGCCTCATACCAGCGGTGCCACGTGGCTCAAACCCGCGCCGGCCGGCCCGGGCGTCAGAGCGCCGTATTTCAGATTATTTCTTGGTGGCGCCACGCGGCTTGATCGAGAGGCCGAGGCGCATCGCCATCTTCTTGATCCGCTCCGGCGAGCGGCCGGTCGCCTTCACGACCTCCTCCAGCGTCTTGGAGGAGCGTGCCAATTCCATCAGTCGTCGGTCCTCCTTGAACGACCACCGCGGCTTTCTGGCCATCTTGTTGGTATCCTTGCGCATTGCTGGGCAACAAAGCCGCCAGGCGGGGTCGCCTGACGGCCTTGCCGGTGTGGGCCCGGACCTTGGGGAAATGTCCGGTGGATAAGCAATACTGCTTCCGGATAAGGTCGCAATTGAAACCGGAATTTAACCTAACCTATCAAGGTTACTTGTAAGGTTACTTGGATAGAGCGTGGCAGGAGGCCTTATGCGCAAGGTCGCCATTTTGAGTGCCGCAGCATTTTTACTGTCCGGTTGCTGGCCCGACCCGGAGGTCACGGGATCGACCAACAGCTGTGCGGCCAATCTTTATAGTCAGTACAATCCCAAGGTCATGGATCAGTGCGTCAATGCCTGCATCAAGTGTGACCACGGCAACGTCACGACCTGCACGACCTCCTGTACGCTGAAGGGCGCGCGGTAACCGAACCGCGCATGCCCTGATGCGAGGAGTTTCGTAGCAGCACGCCAACGGGCCGTCTTGCGCGGCCCGAGGAAGGCCTTTATCGCGTCTCATGAGCGGTGCCGTCGCTGCGCCGGAAACTGAGTGCGTGGAACTGAGCGCGATGAGCGGGCCTTCCTATGTCGCGGTCGATTGGGGCACCAGCAGCTTCCGGCTCTGGCTGATGGACGCTGGCGGCGAGGTGTTCGGCGAACGCCGCAGCGACCAGGGCATGACCGCGGCCGCGAGGACCGGCTTTGCCTCCGTGCTGCAATCGCATCTCGACGCGCTGGGGGCGGCCGTCGATCTGCCGGTCGTGATCTGCGGCATGGCCGGCGCGCGGCAGGGCTGGGTCGAGGCCGGCTATGTCGACACGCCGGCGCATCTCTCGGACATCCTCAAAGGTGCCGTCAAGGTCAGCGGGCAGGCGCGGGACATTCGCATCCTGCCGGGAATTGCGCAGCGCAATGTCGCGGCTCCCGACGTGATGCGCGGCGAGGAAACCCAGTTGCTCGGCGCGCTCGGTCTGGACGCACCGGGCGAGGCGCTCGTTTGCATGCCGGGAACGCATTCCAAATGGGTGCGCCTGCGCGGCGGAACCGTCGAGCGTTTTGCGACCTTGATGACCGGCGAGTTGTTCAGCGCGGTCGTGCGCGACACCATCCTGTCTCACGCCGTCGCGGACGCTGACGAGGCTGTTGATGCCGACGCGTTTTGCTCGGCGGTCGCTGAGGCATTCGCCTCGCCTGCGCTGTCAGCCAACCTGCTGTTTCGCGTGCGATCGCGGCAATTGCTGTTCGGCGGCAGCGCGCAGGCCGCGCGCGAGACGATCTCGGGCACATTGATCGGCGCCGAGCTGGCGGCCGGCCTCGCCGAGCGGGCGCGGGCAACGCCGGTCACGCTGATCGCATCGGGCCGCCTGCAGCGGCTCTATCAGATCGGGCTCGAACACCTTTCCATTCCGCTCAACGTCATGGATGCAGACGAGGCGGTTCGCCGTGGCCTTGCCGGCGCAGCGGCGGCGATCTGGTAAAATTGAGGATCAACGCATGAGCATTCCGTTTCCGCCGATGCAGCGTCCGCTGCTCGCGATCCTGCGCGGCGTCAGGCCGGACGAGACCTTGGGCATCGTGAGCGCGCTGATCGAGGCTGGCATGACCGCGATCGAGATTCCGCTGAACTCGCCCGAGCCGTTCCGTTCGATCGCGATCGCGGCGAAGCGGGCGCCTGCCGATGTCCTGATCGGCGCCGGCACGGTGCTGTCGGCCGCGGACGTCGATCATCTCCACGACGCCGGCGGGAGTCTCATGGTGTCGCCGAACGTCGATGTCGACGTGTTGAGGCGGGCCCGGGACCACGCGATGGTCACGATGCCCGGCGTGTTCTCGCCGACGGAAGCCTTGCTCGCCGCACGTGCGGGCGCCTCAGGCCTGAAATTCTTTCCGGCGAGCGTGCTCGGCGCCTCAGGCATCTCGGCGATCCGCGCCGTGCTGCCGCCGGATGCGATGATCGCCGCCGTCGGCGGCGTCTCGGAGCAGAATTTCGCGGTGTATGTGAAGGCCGGCATTCGCGCCTTCGGTCTCGGCAGCAGCCTCTACAAGCCGGGCATGACGGCCGCGGATGTTGCGGTCAGGGCAAGGACGACGATCGAGGCGTATGACAGGGCGGTGCAGGGGGCGAGCTAAGCTCGGTCCGCAACGCCTGATCGCGGGTTAATCGTCGCGCTTGCCGCCATCGATCACCCTGAACAGCGGCGCCGCCTCGCGAGGGTTCTCGAGCAGCTCTTCGACCATGGCGATCGCGGCCGCGACGTACTTCTCGGTCGCGGCGTCCAGCGGCCGCTCGGCTTCGTCCGACAGCGCGAGCCTGGCGCCCTCGAGCAGCTTGCGGGTGCGGACCGCGGATTCGTCGCCGGCGGTGAGGGCGGCGCGGGCGATCGATCGCAGCACGAACAGCTCGCCCTCCAGCCGCAGCAGGCGGTCGTTCAGCTTGCTCAGCACAGTGTTCAGGTTCCGCATGACGTCCTCTCCGGGCGTTGGCTCCGTCTTCCATACACGGTCATTCCTGACGAAATTCTTGTGCCGGCGCCAAACCCGGGCGGCCCCGGGCCGGGACGGCCTGCTGGTGGAGCCGTTTGTGGATCATCGCGGATGGCCCTAGTAGAGTGATCGCGATCCGCCGGCCCGGCCGGGCGCCAGGGGCGCATCCACCCGTTCAATCACGACGAAGGAAACGCATATGAGGATTGCCGTCGAAACGATCGTTGCCGCACCGATCGCCGATGTCTGGCGCGCCTACACCACGCCGGACGATATCAGGCAATGGAATGCGGCTTCCGACGATTGGCACACCACTGCTGCGACCGTGGATCTGCGCGCCGGCGGCGCCTTCTCCTCGCGGATGGAAGCCAAGGACGGCAGCATGGGATTCGATTTCGCCGGCACCTACACCAGGGTCGAGGCGCCGCGGCTGCTCGAATATTCGTTCGGCGATCGCACCGCGCAGGTTGCGTTCACGCCCGAGGCCGGCAGCGTCAAGGTAGAGGTCAGCTTCGACAGCGAAGATACCCATTCGGTCGAACAGCAGCGCGGCGGCTGGCAGGCGATCCTGGACAATTTCAAGCGCTACGTCGAGGCAAAGCGGCGGTCCTGATCCGGCCATTGCAGGGCGGCTCTCTCGGCGCGGTCGGGATGATGATCAGGAGCAAATTGCGATGCGCCTTGTTTTGGCACTTGGTCTGTTGGTGATGCTGTGCGCGCCGGCGAACGCCGCACCACGGCGTCACCCCCACCCACGGCAACCCGCAGCCGTTCGCGCGCCCGCGGATGTCACGCCGTCGGCGCGCTTCGCCGTTCCCGGCTGGAGTGACGAGGCGACCCGCCAGTGGCTCGACCGCGCGTCGGAAAATGCCGGCCGCGGCGGATAGTCCTACAGCCTGCGGCACCAATTCAATCGTCGCCGTCGTCTACGGTTCCGCGCGGGTTCGATGCCGAGCGGCCGCCATAGCGCCGCGGAGCGGCGGCGGCCTTTCTCGGGCTCACGTCTTCGCTTTCGCGTAGCTCCTTGCGTACGCGCCGCGCGGTTCGCATCGCGCGCTTGATGTTTGGATCGTGCGAATCCTCATCGAAGAAGAGGACGATCTCGCAGCCAGGGCATTGGCGCGTGTAACCGTTCTGCAGCCGCATGGCGCGATCGCGAAAGACGTTCTTGCAGCGTGTGCAGCGGATCTGGACGGAATCTTCCATGACGGTCCTGCATTTCGGTGCACGCTCACAATACCTCTGAGGAGGCAGTTCGAAGCAAGAAATCACGAAGCGCGCTGCAATCAAACGCGGCAGCCTGCAACGTCACGACCAGAATGCATCGGGCCGTTGAAGGCGCCGGAACCTTGTTCATGCACGGAGAACTAGGGAAGCATTCGTGCGCTGGATGATAAAGAACAGGATGCGACTTCAGAGCAGACCGTGAACATCAAAAAGAACGGCCCCAGCGCGTGGGCCACGCTGAGGCCAAGTTGACACTTTGGTCGTGAGGCACCGTCACAGCACCTCGATGCTTAACCTACCCGCGTTTCTCTCCAGCCAAATAGCCCATATGGGCCATGATGTCTGGCACAGAACGTGCAGACTTGGAGCCGTCAGGATTTTGCATCACCTTCCTGGGGCTAGGAGCAGCGCCGTCCGCATATATTTCAAGCGGACGGCGTTGTGCGTTTGACTTGCCGCGCGCGAGCACGATCAGGGATTCACCGGCCGAATTTCCAGGCTCTCGATTTTCACCGGCGGTGGTGCGGGATCTTTTTCGTCCAACGGATGCAAGGCGACCGTCGCATTCGTACCGCCTGTGAGAACGTTGTCGCCGGCGCCGCTCGCGTGCGTGTAGTTGCCGGCGAGATCGTCGAGCCCGAGCCGCGACACCGGTGCCATCACCTTCCAGGTGAGGGTGACTTCCTGCTCACCGATGAAAATGCCGAAGTTGCGAATGGCCGCGACGTAGCGGCTGTCCGGTGCATTCTCGACGTGCAGCACGCAGTCGAGATTGGTCACCGGGCCCAGGATGAAACCGGTGTCGGGGCCGCCGCGACATGCAAGCGTTCCGGCTTGCACCTGTTGTGCCTCGGCGGTTGCGATGGGGGCGACGACAATTACCGCCCCACACATCGCAAGGACGACGCAATGATCCGTTGCACGCATGGTGCTGTACAACGCCGATCGAAGCGCGATCGGTCCACGATCTCAGCCACGGCCTTTGCTTGTGGTTAAGAGAGTTTTAGGGAGCCTCGGCCGCAGCGGCCTTCGCGAGCGATCCGGCAGAGCTGCGGGGACCACTCGCTGCGCAAGCCGCAGCCGATCGCCCCGCCGCAGAATGCGCCGGTCGCAACGACGCTAACTGTGTCCCGAAAATTACGCCGCCGGGCTGGAAATGATTTGTCCCGGCGGCGACCTGTTCCAATCTGGGCCCGCAATCCCAGTGACGGTCTGTCTGCAGGACCGGCGCCAAGGTTCGAACGCACCGGACTCTTACGGGGATCAGCGCCTGGCAACCGTCTGGTGCTGGCTGCCGACCTTCTTGTGCAAGGGCGCAGGCCCGATGGTGGCCCAAACCACCGCCGCAATCACCATCGCCGTCAGGATGGCGCCGGCCAGGGGCTGATCGTTGTCCATGGTTCGCGTCCGTTCAGATATGCTGATCGAGCTTGCGCATCTCCTGCAGGCGGGCCAGGCAAAAATCGCGGTACAATTCGTTGATGAAATCCCACATGACCGAATCCCCTTTTGGTCGAATGTTGGGACGCTACGCCGGGTTTGTTTCCGGCCGGCTTCGCGGCCTCCGGAAAATGGCTTCATCGAGGGGCGGCGTGGCGATCCGGCCAGGACCGCAGCGGTGGCCCCGAGGTTGCCGCGCGATTCCGGTCTCTCATCAAGATGATCGCGATCACGGCGGCGCACATCAACGGACCAACGGGAACCAGCACCAGCGGAAATGCGTAGCCCAATACGAACACGATGCCGACAGCGATCCGAAACACCCGACGATCGGAGAGCAGCGAGATCCGGCTATCCGTCTTCGCGTTCATCAGAAACACCAACGCGAGCGCCAGGATCGGCATATCGTAGATGGCGAAGTAGGGCGAAATGAGCGGCGTTACCGCAAGCAGGGTTGCGGCCTGCAAGGCGAAGCTGACGTTGCGGCGCCACATGACCAGCACCCAGATCGCGCAGGCCGACGCGATCGCGATCTGCAACGACATCGCCGATCCGTAGCCCAGGCCGGCAAATCGAAATAGCCCGTAGTTGCTCTGCAGCTTGTACCATGGCAGCACGCCGCTGAGGTGAAACTGCGTGGTCGCGAAAGTCGCTGCCTTACGAAATCCGTTGAAGCTATCCCAGCCGAAGATGACCCCCGTGAGCAGGATGAGGGTCGGCGCCACGAAGCAGGCCGTATGTTGCTGCAGGGCCGCGATTCGGCGCGCCGGCGCGCTCGACCAGTCGAAACCGATTGTCTTTCGAAGCAGGCATTCCTGGTCGTAGAGCGTCCGCAACGAAGCTGGCCAACATTGACCGGCTGATCCGCTTCCCGGATCACTGCGACGACCTGAGCCATTGTTGGCGATCCCGGCAGGATTCGAACCTGCAACCCGCGGAGTAGAAATCCGCTACTCTATCCAGTTGAGCTACGGGACCGTGGCCGCCTTGTAGCACCGCCATTATGAAAAATCCGCTTTTCCGCCAAGTCGGTCCGAACCGATTTCTGTGGGCGAGCGACAAAGGCGAGCAGGGGTCCCGTCCTGCGTTGGCCTGTCCAGCCCCCGAGCCGGCATGATGCTGCCGCCGGGGTTGGTCGAAGGAATGTCGGCAATGCGATCTGCGACGTTTTCGTCCGTTCATGTCGGCGCCTTCACTCCGTCACCTTTTCGCGCATTTTTTACCCCAACGCGGCGCTCGACCGCGGGGCGTTCAGGAGCTCCATCATGATCGGATTGGTTCGTGCCGCTGCAGTTTGCGCCACGCTGGCGCTCGGCCTGGTCAGCGCCCAGGCGGCGGACAAGGCCTTCAAGCGCGACGACCTCGCCGATTCCGCGATCAAGCTGGAAGCCCAGATCAAGAGCGAGGCGGGGGCGGTCAACAAGTCGGCCGCAACCCTGCGCACCGACGCGGATGCCGCCTTCAAGCGCAATGATTTCCGCGGAGGCTTGCAGATCCTCGGCCAGATCGCGGCGACCGCGCCGGAGGACGGCGCCAACTGGCTGCGGCTCGCCAAGACCGTGTTCCAGATCAGGTCGGCGAGCTCCAGCGAACAGACCTTCCTGATGGAGCGCGCCTCCACCGCCGCCTACATCGCCTATCAGCGCGCCGGCAATGCCGGCGAAGAGGCCGATGCGCTGGCCGTGCTCGGCAAGGCGTTCGCCGAGCGCAAGCTGTGGCGTCCGGCGCTCGACAGCTTGCGGCTGTCGCTCGACCTGCGCGAGGTCGCCGATATCAGAGGCCAGTATGAGAGGATGCGCGACGAGCACGGCTTCCGGCTGCTGGATTATAGCGTTGATTCCGATGCGGCCTCGCCGCGGGCCTGCTTCCAGTTCTCCGAGGAGCTGGCCAAGCGCGTCGATTTCGCGCCGTACCTGGCACTGGCCGGCACCGACAAGCCGGCCCTGTCGGCGGAAGGCCAGCAGCTCTGCGTCGATGGCCTGAAGCATGGCGAGCGCTACAACATCAATCTGCGCGCCGGGCTGCCCTCGACCGTCAAGGAGACGCTGCCGAAATCGGCCGAGTTCAACATCTATGTCCGCGACCGCAAGCCGTTCGTCCGGTTCACGGGGCGCGCCTATGTGCTGCCGCGGACCGGACAGCGCGGTATCCCGGTGGTCAGCGTCAACACGCCGGCGGTCACGATCGATGTGTTCCGGATCGGCGACCGCAACCTGATCAACACCGTGATCGATAGCGACTTCCAGAGCACGCTGAGCCGTTACCAGCTCTCCGATCTCGGCGGCCAGCGTGGCGTCAAGGTGTGGTCCGGCGAGCTGGCGACCGCAACCACGCTGAACCAGGACGTGGTCACGGCGTTTCCGGTCGATCAGGCGCTCGGCGACCTGCAGCCCGGTGTCTATGTCATGACCGCGGCGGCCAAGGGCCCGGGCAGCGATGATGACGGCACGCTGGCGACGCAATGGTTCATCGTCTCGGACATGGGCTTGTCGGCCTTCTCCGGCAATGACGGTATCCACGTGTTCGTCAACTCGCTGGCCTCGACTGAAGCGGTCGCCAATGCGGAAGTGAAGCTGGTCGCCCGCAACAACGAGATCCTGGCCACCCGCAAGACCGACGCCGCCGGCCACGTGCTGTTCGAGCAGGGCCTGGCACGCGGCGAGGGCGGGCTGTCGCCGGCGCTGCTCACGGTGACAGGCGAAAAATCCGACTACGCCTTCCTGAGCCTGAAGACCAATGCCTTCGACCTCACCGACCGCGGCGTCGCGGGCCGGGCGATCCCCGCCGGCGCCGACGCCTTCGTCTATGCCGAGCGCGGCGTCTATCGTTCCAACGAGACCGTTTATTTGACGGCGCTGCTGCGTGACGGCCAGGGCAACGCGCTGACCGGAACGCCGCTTACCATGGTGATCGAGCGTCCCGACGGCGTCGAATTCCGCCGCACCGTGCTGCCTGACCAGGGTGCCGGCGGCCGGATGCTGGCGGTGGCGCTCAATTCCGCGGTGCCGACCGGCACCTGGCGCGCCCGCGTCTTCACCGATCCCAAGGGCGCGTCGGTCGGCGAGACCACCTTCATGGTCGAGGATTACATCCCCGAGCGGATCGAATTCGACCTGACCAGCAAGGAGAAGCTGATCAAAGCTGAAGTTCCGGTGGAACTTCAGGTCTCCGGCCGTTTCCTCTATGGCGCGCCGGCCTCGGGCCTTCAGCTCGAAGGCGATATGCTGGTCGCGCCGGCCGCTAACGGCCGGCCCGGCTATGCCGGCTACCAGTTCGGCGTCGATGACGAGAAGACCGCGAGCAATGAGCGGACTCCGATCGAGGACCTGCCGGAGGCCGATGCCAATGGCGCGGCGACCTTCCCGGTGAAGCTCGAGAAGGTCCCGGCCTCGACCCGGCCGCAGGAGGCCCAGATCTTCATCCGCATGGCGGAGAGCGGCGGCCGTTCGGTCGAGCGCAAGATCGTGCTGCCGGTGGCCCCCAGCGCCTCGCTGATCGGCGTCAAGCCGTTGTTCGGCGACAAGAGCGTCGCCGAGGGCGACAAGGCCGAATTCGATGTCGTGTTCGTCGCGCCCGACGGCAAGCAGCTGCCGCGCAACGGGCTGCGCTACGAGCTGCTGAAGCTGGAGTCGCGCTACCAGTGGTACCGGCAGAACTCGTCCTGGCAGTATGAACCGGTCAAGTCGACCCGCCGCGTGGCCGATGGCGACGCCAACCTCGCGGCCGACAAGCCGCTGCGCCTGACCTTCCAGCCGCAGCCCGGCCGCTACCGGCTCGATGTGAAATCGACCGATGCCGACGGGCCTGTGACCTCGGTGCAGTTCGATGTCGGCTGGTATTCGGACGGCAGCGCCGACACGCCCGATCTGCTGGAAACATCGATCGACAAGCCGGAATATGCTTCTGGCGACACCATGACGGTGTCCGTCAATGCGCGCACCGCGGGCAAGCTGACCGTCTATGTGCTTGGTGACCGCCTGCTGACGACCCAGAGCGTCGACGTCAAGGAAGGCACCCAGCAGGTCAAACTCGAGGTTGGCAAGGATTGGGGCACCGGCGCCTACGTCATGACGACGCTGCGCCGTCCGCTCGATGCCGCCGCCGGGCGCATGCCGGGCCGCGCGATCGGGCTGAAATGGTTCGGCATCGACAAGAAGACGCGTACGCTCGCCGTCACGCTGTCGCCGCCCGCTCTGGTGCGGCCGGGCACGGCGCTGAAAATTCCGGTCAAGCTCGGCGGGCTCAATCCCGGCGAGGATGCCAAGGTGGTGCTGGCCGCGGTCGACGTCGGCATTCTCAACCTGACCAACTACAAGCCGCCGGCGCCGGACGACTACTACCTCGGCCAGCGCCGCCTGACCGCCGAGATCCGCGACCTCTACGGGCAGCTGATCGACGGCATGCAGGGCACAACCGGCCAAATCCGCAGCGGCGGCGACGCGGCCGGCGCCGAGCTGCAGGGCTCGCCGCCGACGCAGAAGCCGCTCGCGCTCTATTCCGGCATCGTCACGGTCGGCCCCGACGGCACGGCCGAAGTGAGCTTCGACATTCCGGAGTTCGCGGGCACCGCGCGGGTGATGGCGGTGGCGTGGAGCGCCACCAAGCTCGGCCGCGCCAATGTCGACGTGACGGTGCGCGATCCCGTGGTGCTGACCGCGACCTTGCCGCGCTTCCTGCTGACCGGTGACAAAGGCACCATCAGCATGGATATCGACAATGTCGAAGGCGCCGCCGGCGACTACGCAATCAGCATCAAGGCGAGCGGCCCGATCAAGGCGTCGGGCAATCCCACGACGACGGTGAAGCTCGCCGCCAAGCAGCGCTCCTCGCTGTCGCTCGGGCTCGAGGCCGGTGGCGCCGGTCGCGCCGATTTCGACGTCAATATTTCCGGGCCGAACGGGCTGACGCTGGCGCGGCATTACGCACTGGACGTCAAGCCGGCCACGCAAGTGCTGGCACGCCGCTCGATCCGCACGCTGGCGAAGGGCGAGAGCCTGACGCTGACGTCGGACATGTTCTCCGACCTGGTGCCGGGCACCGGCAGCGTCTCGATCTCGGCGAGCCTGTCGACCGCGCTCGATGCCGCGAGCATCCTGAAGGCGCTCGACCGCTACCCCTATGGCTGCTCCGAGCAGATCACCAGCCGTGCGCTGCCGCTGCTCTATGTCAACGATCTCGCCGCCGGCGCCCATCTGGCGATGGACACCGCGGTCGATCAGCGCATCCGCGACGCGATCGAGCGGCTCCTCGCTCGACAAGGCTCCAACGGATCGTTCGGCCTTTGGTCGGCGGGCGGCGACGACGCCTGGCTCGATGCTTACGTGACGGACTTCCTGACCCGCGCCCGCGAGAAGGGCTTTGCGGTGCCGGACGTGCTGTTCAAGAGCGCGCTCGACCGTGTCAGGAACTCGGTGGTCAATGCCAACGAACCGGAGAAGGACGGCGGCCGTGATCTGGCCTACGGCCTCTACGTGCTCGCGCGCAATGGCGCGGCGCCGATCGGCGACCTGCGCTATCTCGCCGACACCAAGTTGAACAATCTGGCGACGCCGATCTCCAAGGCGCAGCTTGCCGCGGCACTGGCGCTGGTCGGCGACAGAGCGAGGGCCGAGCGGGTCTACGGCGCCGCGCTCGACGCGCTGAACCCGAAACCGGTGATCGAGTTCGGCCGCGTCGATTACGGCTCGGCACTGCGCGATGCGGCGGCGCTGGTCTCGCTTGCCGGCGAGGGCAATGCGCCGCGCACGACGCTGACGCAGGCCGTGTTGCGGGTGGAAGCAGCGCGGGGGCTGTCGCCCTACACCTCGACGCAGGAGAATGCGTGGATGGTGCTGGCGGCGCGCGCGCTGGCCAAGGAGACGCTGGCCCTCGACATCAACGGCCAGGGCGTCAAGACCGCGGTCTATCGCAGCTACAAGGCCGAGGCGATGACGGGCCAGCCGCTCAAGATCACCAACACCGGCGACGCACCGCTGCAGGCGGTGGTCTCGGTGGCGGGCTCGCCGGTCACGCCGGAACCTGCGGCCTCCAACGGCTTCAAGATCGAGCGCAGCTACTTCACGCTCGACGGCAAGCCGGCCGATGTCAGCAAGGCGAAGCAGAACGACCGCTTCGCGGTTGTCCTGAAGGTCACGGAAGCGAAACCGGAATTCGGTCACATCATGGTGGCGGACTATCTGCCGGCCGGGCTCGAGATCGACAACCCGCATTTGGTGTCGTCAGGCGATTCCGGCACGCTCACGTGGATCGAGGACGGTGTCGAGCCGAAGAACACCGAGTTCCGCGACGACCGCTTCACCGCGGCGATCGACCGCGGCGCCAACGACAAGTCGGTGTTCACTGTCGCCTATGTCGTGCGCGCGGTGTCGCCGGGCAAATACGTGCTGCCACAGGCCTATGTCGAGGACATGTACAACCCCTCGCGCTACGGCCGCAGCGGCACCGGCGCCGTCGAGGTGAAGCCCGCGAAATGAGCGCAGCGTCGAGGACAGCACCGGAACGCAAGACGCGCTGGCGGCGGATCAAGACCGTCCTGGCGATCTGCGCCGTCACGACGCTGGTCGCAACCGGCGGCTTCGCCGGCTGGGTCGTCTCGCTCGGTCCGCTGCCGATCATGCAGGCGCAGCAGGTCTCGACCACAGTCGTCGATCGCAACGGAAAACTGCTGCGCGCCTATGCGATGGCGGACGGACGCTGGCGGCTGCCGGTCGATGCGAAGACGGCCGTCGATCCCGGCTATCTGAAGCTGCTGTTCGCCTATGAGGACAAGCGCTTCTACGAGCATCACGGCATCGATCCGCTGGCGCTGTCGCGCGCCGGCTTCCAGCTGCTCACCAGCGGCCATATCGTCTCGGGCGGTTCGACCATCACGATGCAGCTGGCGCGGCTGATCGAGCCGCGGCACCAGCGTTCGGTCTACGCAAAGCTGCGGCAGATGGTGCGCGCGGTCGAGCTGGAGCGGCAGCTCTCGAAGGACCAGATCCTCGACCTCTATCTGGCGCTGGCGCCGTTCGGCGGCAATCTCGAGGGCGTCCGCGCGGCCTCGATCGCCTATTTCGGCAAGGAGCCGAGGCGGCTGTCGCTCGCGGAAGCCGCGCTCCTGGTGGCGCTGCCGCAATCGCCGGAGCGGCGGCGGCTCGACCGTTACCCCGAAGCCGCGCATGCCGCGCGCGACCGCGTGCTCGACCGCATGGTCGAGGATGGCGTGGTGTCGAAGGACGATGCCGCGCAGGCGAGGGCGGCGGCGGTGCCGAGGTTGCGCAAGCAGATCCCGATCCTGGCGCCGCATTCGTCCGATCAGGCGGTCGCGACGATGAAGGACTCTCCCGTCATCAAGCTGACGCTGGACTCCACACTTCAGCGGAACCTGGAGGCGTTGGCGCGCGATCGCGCCATCGCGCAGGGGCCTGACGTCTCGGTCGCGATCGTGGTGGTGGACAACGAAACCGGTGACGTGCTGGCGCGCGTCGGCTCCGCCGATTATTTCGACGAGCGGCGGGCCGGGCAGGTCGACATGACGCGCGCGATACGCTCGCCGGGCTCAACGCTGAAACCGTTCATCTACGGCCTCGCTTTCGAGGACGGCTTCGTCCATCCCGACAGCCTGATCGAGGATCGGCCGATCCGCTTCGGCAGCTATGCGCCGGAAAATTTCGACATGACGTTCCAGGGCACGGTGCCGATCCGCAAGGCGCTGCAATTGTCGCTCAACGTGCCCGCGATCGCGCTGCTCGATCGGGTCGGCGCCAGCCGGCTGTCGTCGCGGCTGAAGCAGGCCGGCACCAGTCTGGTACTGCCGAAGGACGAGGCGCCGGGCCTTGCGATGGGTCTCGGCGGTGTCGGCATAACGTTGCAGGATCTCGCCCAGCTCTATTCCGGACTGGCGCGGCTCGGCGCCACCAAGCCGCTGCGCGAGATCATGCAGGAGAATGACAGCCGCGACACGATGCGGTTGATGGATCAGGCCGCGGCCTGGCAGGTCGGCAACGTCCTGCTTGGCACACCGCCGCCGGAGAACGGCGTGCACAACCGGATCGCGTTCAAGACCGGCACCAGCTACGGCTATCGCGATGCCTGGTCGGTCGGCTTCGACGGCCGCATCACGATCGGCGTCTGGGTCGGCCGCCCGGACGGCGCGCCGGTGCCGGGTCTGGTCGGCCGCACGGCAGCGGCGCCGATCCTGTTCGACGCCTTTGCGCGCACCGGCAAGATCCCGGCGGCGTTGCCGAAGCCGCCGCGGGGCGTGCTGGTTGCCTCCAACGCGAAACTGCCGCCGCCGCTGCGCCGGTTCCGGCCGTTGGGCGAGCTGGTCCGCAGCGGCAATGATCAGGCCCCGCACATCCAGTTTCCGCTGAACGGCTCACGCATCGACGTCGATCAATCGGAGGGCGGCCGCAATGCGCCGCTGCCGGTGAAGGTTGCCGGCGGCGTGCTGCCGCTGACGGTCCTCGTCAATGGTGTCTCAGCCGGGGACATCGACAGCCGGCGGCAGCGCCTGATCGACCCGCCCGGGCCGGGCTTCGCGCGGCTGACCGTGATCGACGCCACGGGAGCTGCGGATACCGTTGTGATCCGCGTGCAATGATCGCGCGGGAAAGCGGAACGGTACGGGTGGAAAGCGGAACAGCACGGTTGTTTGCGCTGCGGTTTCATCGTATGCGAAACCCATGGTGGATAGCCTCCAACCCCGGCGCTTTGGAGCAGGGCAACAGTCTGTAAAACCTGCGCATTCGAGCCGCAGGCTGTTCATGGCGTTCGAGTTCGCGACGGCCAGCCAATGGCGTTCGCTCCTGTTTCTGACGCTGACCTGCCTGGTGCTGTTCCTGCCGGGCTTCTTCACCATCCCGCCGATCGACCGCGACGAGGTTCGCTTTGCCCAGGCGACCAAGCAGATGGTCGAGAGCGGCGATTTCGTCGACATCCGCTTCCAGGACGACGTCCGGTACAAGAAACCGGTCGGCATCTACTGGATGCAGGCGGCGGCGCTGAAGACGATCTCCGCGCTCGGGGTGCAGCGCGCCCAGGTCCGTATCTGGGTCTACCGCCTGCCGTCCCTGATCGGCGCCATCGGCGCCGTCTTGCTGACCTATTGGACGGCGCTCGCCTTCGTGACGCGGCAAGGGGCGGTGCTGGCCGCCCTGATGATGGCAAGCTGCGTGTTGCTCGGGGTCGAAGCGCGGCTCGCCAAGACCGACGCGATGCTGCTGCTGACGGTCACCGCGGCGATGGGTGCGATGGCGCGCGTGTATCTGTCCTGGCAACGCGGCGAGGATCCGGCGCATCCATCATGGGGCCCGCCCGCGATCTTCTGGACCGCGCTCGCGGTCGGCATCCTGCTCAAGGGGCCGCTGATCCTGATGTTCGTCGGCCTTGCGATGGCGGGGCTTGCGATCCTCGATCGATCGGCGGCGTGGTTCTGGCGGATGCGTCCGGTCTGGGGCCTGATGTGGACCCTTGTGCTGGTGCTGCCGTGGTTCGTGCTGATCTTCCTGCGGGCCGGAGAGACCTTCTTTGCCGACTCGGTCGGCGGCGACATGCTGAGCAAGCTCGGTGCGCAGGAATCGCACGGCGCGCCGCCCGGGATCTATCTGTTGCTGTTCTGGATCACGTTCTGGCCCGGCGCGCCGCTTGCTGCCATGGCGGCGCCGGCGGTCTGGCGCGCGCGGCGTGAGCCCGGCGCGCAGTTCCTGTTGGCCTGGCTGATCCCGTCCTGGATCGTGTTCGAAGCCGTGCTGACCAAGCTGCCGCATTACGTGCTGCCGCTCTATCCGGCGATCGCGATCCTGACCGTCGGCGCGCTGGAGCGCCGCGTGCTGTCGCGTTCGCCCTGGTTGCTGCGTGGCGCCGCCTGGTGGTTTGCCATCCCTGCATTCGGCGCGGTGCTGGTGATCGTCGGCGCCATCAAGGCGATCCATCAGCCGGTGTTTCCGGCCTGGCCGCTGTTTGCCGTCGCGATGGTGTTCGGCCTCGTCGCGTGGTGGATGTTCGAGGACAGCCGCGCCGAACGCTCGCTGCTCAATGCGGTGATCGCCGCGGCGCTGATGGCGGGCGCCACCTATGGCGTGGTGCTGCCGCGGCTCACCACCGTGTTTCCGAGCCAGGAGGTCGCACGCGCCTTGCGCAACGTCACCTGCGTCGGCCCGAAGGCGGCGGCGGCCGGCTTCCATGAGCCGAGCCTCGTCTTCATGACCGATACCTCGACGCTGCTCACCGACGGATCCGGCGCGGCGGATTTTCTGGGGCAGGGCTCCTGCCGCTTCGCGCTGGTCGAACAGCGCTCGGAGCGCGCCTTCGTGCAGCGCGCCGAGGCGATCGGGCTGCGCTACAACGCGCCGGTCCGGATCGAGGGCTACAACATCTCGCAGGGCAAGGCGGTCTCGATTGCGATCTTCCGTTCCGAAGGGACGGAGTGACATGCCGGCGCCGCCAGCCAACCTGGAATCCGCCAATTATTTCGGACGATTGCTGACGCTGGTCTGGCTGTCCCTCGCCCAGCTGGTGCGGGCACCGTCGCATTCGCGCCGGGCCGAGGCAGCGCGCCGCTCCGCGCGCCACGTGCTGCTGCTCTTCGTCATCGGCGGCGCCGTGATCGTCACGCTGATGTATGCGGTCGATGTCGCCGAGATCAGCCTGATGCCGCCGCGCGGCACGCCTTCGCTCTGGTGGGTGAAGATTCTCACCGATTTCGGCAAGGACGAGTATGTGCTCAGCGCGCTCGGTCTGCTGCTGATTGCAGTCGCATTGGCGGCGCCCGCGCTGCGCGGCGTGCCGCGCGCAACCCTGCTTGGCCTCGGGACCAGGCTGCAATACCTGTTCCTGTCGGTCGCGCTGTCGGTGGCGACCGGTGAAGTGATCAAGTGGATCGTCGGTCGCGGCCGGCCGTTCGTCGGCGGCAAGGCCAATGCCTTCAACTTCCAGCACTTCGCCGGCACCGAGGCCTATTCGAGCTTTCCGTCGGGACATGCGATCACGGCGTTTGCGCTGGCCTTCGCCGTGTCGGCGGTGTGGCCGCGCGCGCGGGTTGCGATGCTGGTCTATGCGCTGATCATCATCGCGACGCGGCTGGTGCTGCTGGCCCATCATCCGAGCGACGTGGTGGCCGGCGCGGCTGTCGGCATGATCGGCGCAACGGCCGTACGCTACTGGTTCGCCGCCCGCCGCCTTGGTTTTGCCATCGATCGCGATGGCACCGTGGTGGCGTTGCCGGGCCCCTCGGAAGGGCGCCTCAAAAGGGTTGCGAGGAGCGCTTTCGCCCCATAAAAGCGGTCGCCCGGCGGCCGGATCGGGTGGGTTCCAGCCGCGAACCCCACATCAACCACGAGTGCCGAATTGCCTGTTTCCGACCAGACGCCGGTCGCCGTTTCCATCGTCGTGCCGGTGCGCAACGAGGCCGACAATATCGCGCCGCTGATCGCCGAGATCGCGGCCGCGCTCGACGGACGTTGGGCCTACGAGATCGTCTACGTCAATGACGGCTCGACCGACGCCACCGGTGAACGGCTGGGCGCGATCATGGCGCAGCGGCCCAATCTCCGGCAACTGCGCCACGCCATCTCCTCGGGCCAGTCGGCGGCCGTGCGCAGCGGCGTTCGCGCCGCGCGCGGTGCGATCGTGGCGACGCTCGATGGTGACGGCCAGAACGATCCGGCCTTCCTGCCGGACCTGATCAGGGCGATCGAGAGCGGCAACGGCCGCGTCGGCCTTGCCGCCGGCCAGCGCGTCGGGCGCAAGGACACCGGCTTCAAGAAGCTGCAATCGCGCATCGCCAACAAGGTGCGCGGCATCATCCTGCGTGATGGCACGCGCGACACCGGTTGCGGCCTGAAGGCGTTTCCGCGCGAGGTGTTCCTGGCGATGCCCTATTTCGACGGGCTGCATCGCTTCCTGCCGGCGCTGGTCCGCCGCGAAGGATATGCGATCGCCTATGTCGATGTCGTCGATCGCCCGCGCCATTCCGGCGTCTCGAACTATGGATTCTTCGACCGGCTCTGGATCGGGATCATGGATCTGGCCGGCGTGTGGTGGCTGATCCGCCGCAAGAAGCCGACGCCGGTCGTCACGGAAGTGCCGGGCGTCACCGATGCGACTGATGTCACCAAGGTGAAATGATGCTGATTCAGTTTGGCCAGGCGCTGAGCGCCTATTTCTACGACACGTTCGTCGCCAAGTTCGATTTCTGGCTGGCGTTCGGCCTCGTCGCGCAACTGCTGTTCACCGCGCGCTTTCTGGTGCAGTGGATTTCCAGCGAGCGCGCCGGCCAGAGCGTGGTGCCGATGGCGTTCTGGTTCTTCTCGATGGGCGGCGGCCTGATGACGCTGGTCTACGGGCTCGCCAAGCGCGAACCCGTCATCATCCTCGGCCAGGGCCTCGCCACGCTGATCTATGTCCGCAACATCATGCTGATCGTGAAGAACCGCCGACGCGCGTCGAAGACGCTCGACAATTGATCCGCACGGCCGTCGGTGCGGCGAACGGTATGCTGGGGCTGCTTTCGAAGTCTTGATGGCTTCCAGCATCGATTGCGACCAAATCCGGACGACGGTCAAACAATCGCCCCAAGACGCATGGCATCTACGGCCCGTCGTGGGCGTGGCGGCATCCCGAGTCCATGCGCCAGGGGATGAGGGGCGTCGATGACCAGCCGTGGCGAACCGACCAGAGCGGGTAGTTATCTGTTGCATGTCCGCAATGTCGTTTTGCTCGACGCGCCGCCGCTGACCGGCGAGCGCGGTCTGCCGGACCGGCGCGCCGTCAGTATCCGCTGGATGGCCGGGACGATCCTGATCGGCGCCGCGGCCGTGGTGCTGCTTGGTGGCGCGCTTCGCGGCGCATTTGGTTATCGCACGAGATTCGCTGCGTCGCCGGTGGTCTCAGGTCCGCGCGTCACGGGGCAGGTGGTCGACGAGGCGCGGCGCGGCGATCGCCTGGATCGGAGGCCCGGCTCGCCAGGCAATCCCTCGGCGCTCAAGATCGAGCAATTGAGCGATGCCGGCTCGGTCCGTCGATTTACCCGCGTGTCGGCGCGGCTTGCGGAGATCGATCCCGAGCCGGAGCAGGACCATCGCCGCGAAACGCCGGCGGACGGCAAGGACGAGCAGCGAGCAAGCACGCAACTGCCGTCGGAGTTGCCATCGATCATTCGGGGAGGTCCATCGCGCCGTGGGCTGCCGGGCGGCACCAGCGCTTATGCCGACGTTGAAGACGTGCCGCATTCGCCGGCTCCGATCGGTGACGCCGTCAATGTCACCAGCCTTCCGAAGTCGCCTTCCTCCTCTCGTCACTATCGACATGTCATTGTCGCCAGGAGCGGTGACACGCTCTCCGCCATCCTGCGGGCGCTGGCCGCGGCCGCGGAGGATGCGCCGGCGATCCTTGCCGCTTTCCCGTCGACGGGCCGTCAGCAGACATTGTCGGGCGGCGAGAAAATCACCGTCATCGAGCAGGACGGAGATGCCGGGGCGCCGCGCGGCCACGTCGCGAAAGTGTCGATCGAACGGGCGGGCTCCAGCGTGTCCGCCGTCGGTCGCACCGATGTCGGTCAATACCAGGCGATTGTGCCGGAACAGCCGGAGGCCGCCGCGTCGGGCGGAAGGCAGCCGCGCCAATCGATCGACACGCACGCCGTCCCGGGCGAGACGTTACGCGACGGCCTCAACGCGCTTGCTCGCTCCAATCACGTCGACGAGGGGATCGTCGCTGAACTGATGCGGCTGTGCGGCCGCGATTTCGACCTCGACGAGCCGCTCGGCGACGCCGATGTGGCCGAGATCATCTATGCGCCCAACGACATCGGCCAACCGGAACTGGTGTTCATCGATTTGGCGGCGGGCGGGCAGACGCGCCGCTACTATCGCTTCACGGCGCCGGACGATGGCAGCTCCGATTTCTATGATGAGGACGGCCAGTCCATCACCAAATTTCTGCTGCGCAAGCCGGTGGTCAGCGGACGCCTCGGCGACGGGTTCGGGTGGCGCATTCATCCGATCCTTGGCGATCGCCGCTTCCATGAGGGCGTCGATTTCGCCGCCCCCTACGGGTCGCCGATCGCGGCCGCGGGCGCCGGCGTCGTCGAGACCGAAGGGTACGAACGCGGGTACGGCAAGTACATCCGGGTACGGCATGATCGCGGTTACGAGACGACTTATGCTCACATCGCGAGCGTCCCGTCCGGACTGAAGGTGGGTGACCGTGTTCGCCAGGGCGAGACGATTGCCTATGTCGGGTCCACGGGGCTCTCGACCGGACCGCATCTCTATTACGAGGTGCGGATCAACGGCCGTAACGTCGATCCGCTTCGGATGAAATTGTCGGGCGGCCGGGTGCTGCAGGGCGATCTCCTTGGCGCCTTCGATCGCCAGCGCGACAGCATCGACCAGCTCGTTGCGGCTTCCGCGTCTCCACAGCCGCCGCGTGGTTCGGAACATCGGCCGCCGACCTAGAGCATGATGAGTTTGGGTCGAGTCAGTTAATCTCGCAAGATTCGTTCACCTCTCCCCAGCGGGAAGAGGTCGATTTGCGTAGCAAATCGGGTGAGGGGGCGCTGCTCCTACAAGAGACCGCAACCCCTCACCCGGCGCTACCCGCCGACCTCTCCCAAGGGAGAGGTGAATTCCCACTGCTGCTTCAGATCAACCCAATCTCATCGCGCTTTGGCGCGACCGCGCTTGATCAAGGCCGCCCGGGCGCCGGAAGTTCGGCTGCTTCCACCGCGTTCTGCCGATCGGCGGCGGTCTCGCCGGCGGCATCGAGCACGGGGTAGGCGACCGAGCAGATGTGCGAATGGATGCGGCGCAGGTCGCGCAGCACGTCGAGATGCAGCGACGTGGTTTCGATGGTCTCGGGCCGGCCTTCGCGCAGTCGCTCCAGATGGCGCTCGACGGCGGCAAGTTCGGCCGCGCGCAGCGCCGCCTTCTCGGTGAGCAGCTTGCGCGCTTCGCTCGCATCGCCCGACATGAACACCCCGAACGCGATCCGCAGCGAATCGATCGTGCGCTTGTGGAACGCGGCCAATTCCTCGGCGCCTTCCGCCGAGAATTGCAGGCGGTGCTTGATCTTCTTGGTCGCGAGCTCGCTCAGGTTCTTGTCGACGATGTCGCCGATATGCTCGAGGTTGATCGCGAAGGCGACGATCTCCATGGCGCGGTGTCCCTCGCGCTCATCGAGGCTGCCGCGGGTAAGCTTCGTGACGTAGAGCTTGATCGCCTCGTTCAGCCGGTCGACGGTGTTGTCCATCTTCGACACATGGTCGACCAGCGCGCGATCGTTGGTCAGCATCGCCGCCATCACCTTGCGCAACATCGCCTCGGCATGGTCGCCCATATGCAGCACCTCGCGCGCGGCGTCGGCGAGCGCAAGCGAAGGCGTCTCCAGCGCGCTCTCGTCGAGATAGCGCGGCCGTGACGGATCGGTCTCCTGCGCCCGCTTGGGCAGCAGCCGCTCGAGCAGGCGCGCGAAGTGATCCAGCACGCCGATGAACAGCAGCGCGGTCGCGACGTTGAAGGCGATGTGGAACAGCGCGGTCGCCTTGGCGAGATCGGGCTGCCAGGTGCAAATCGTTTCCGTGATCGGGCGCAGGAACGGCGCCACCAGCAGGATGCCGACGACGCGGTTGACGAGGTTGCCAACCGGCAGCCGGTAGCTCGCCGGATTGTCGCGCCGCGCGCCTTCCATCAGCGGATTGATGGCGCTGCCGAGATTGGCGCCGAGCACCAGCGCGAACGCGGCGTAGGGCGAGATGAACTGGGAATAGGCCAGCGACATCACCAGCAGCACGCTGGCGACGCTGGAATGGACCAGCCAGGTGACGAACGCGCCGATCAGGATGCAGAGCACGGGATCGCCGGTGATCCCGTTCAGGAACACGCGCACGCCCGGGGCATTCTCGGCCGGCGCCATCGTATCGAGCAGGATATGCAGCGCGAGCAGCATCAGGCCGAGGCCGATCGCGACCCGGCCGAGGTCCTTGATCCGGGAGCGTGGCCCGCTGCGGAATGCGACGAGGCCGACAATGAACAGCACCGGCGCCACCGCTGCGACATTGAACGACAGCACCTGCACGATCAGCGTGGTGCCGATATTGGCGCCGAGCATGATCGCAAGCGCCGGCACCAGGCTGACGATCTCCTCGGCGGCGAAGGAACTGGTGATCAGGGCAGTCGCGGTCGAGCTCTGGAGCAGGGCGGTCAGGCCGAGGCCGGCGCCGAGCGCGGTGAACCGGTTGCGGAGCGCCCGCGCCAGCAACAGCCGCAAATCGGGCCCGAAGGCCCGCAGGATCCCGCTATGGACCATGTGCAGGCCCCACAGCAGGAGCGCGACGCCCCCCATCAGATCAAGCAGAACAAGACTTCCCATACGTCCTGGATATCCCGGCAAATTCGAGTCGAAGGGTTCACGCTATAGAGCCAATTGACCCGCGATCAACCCCTTTTTGTTCACGTTGGAACCGGCCGGGGGAGCGGGCTTGTAGCGAAGAGGCCGTTAATCGAGGCGGCGTCGTTCGGACACGGCGATACCGGTAAACGAATCCTGGAAATGACCGTTCAATTGCGACGGGTTCCGCTAGGCAGTTCCCAATCTTTCCCGGTTATGACGGTGGGAACGAGAAGCTGTCCAGCAAGGCTTGGGGATCAGGATGTTTGTCAATCGCCGCAAGAGCGAACGCCGTGAGTGCCGGAGCGTCGCCAAAATTCAATTGGGCACAGGGTCGTTGCCGCGTGACTGCATGATCACCGACATCTCGGCCGGCGGCGTCAAGGTGATCGCCGAATATCTGGAGATCCCGCCGGAATTCACCATCATCCTTTCGAGCGGCAGTCCGCGTCAGTGCCGCCTGGCCTGGCGGATTGGCCACGAATTCGGCGCCCAGTTCGTCGACTGACGGCCGGGCGGCCTGCGCGGCGCCATGCGCCGCTTCTGGGCCGGATGACGGCGAGATGATGGCATCCTTAACCGGAACTTAGGGTTAAGCTGTGAGCATCCCGGAACCTTCGCTGTTCCGAGTCTCGTTGATGTCTGAGAAACTAGCCCGACCTCTTGGCCGCATGCATCGTCTTGCCGGCTCGGCAGCCGCCGTGATCCTGCTGATCGGGCTGTCCGCCTGTCAGACCTCGGGTCCGTCCGACATTACCGGGTCGTTGGGCGATACGGCGGAGGCCACGCCGGCTCCCGTCGATCCCCGGCGCGACATTGCGACCTATCACGAGCGCGTCCGCGCCAACCCGAAAGACACCGACGCCGCGCTGAAATACGCCCGGGCGCTCCGCGCCACCGGCCAGCGGGCGCAGGCGGTCGCCGTCATGGAGCAGGCGGTACTGGCGCAGCCCAGCAACAAGGCGTTGCTCGCCGGCTACGGACGGGCGCTCGCCGATAACGGCAATTTCCAGCAGGCCTTCGACGTGCTCGGGCGCGCGCACACGCCGGAAGACCCGGACTGGCGTATCCTGTCGGCGCAAGGCGCAGTGCTCGATCAGCTCGAGCGCCACGACGAGGCCCGGCAATATTACGCGAGCGCCCTCAAGGTCGTGCCCGAAGATGCGTCGGTGCTCTCCAATCTCGGTCTGTCGTACCTGCTGTCGAAAGACCTGCCGAAGGCCGAGGAGACGCTGCGCCGCGCCCGGGAGCGCGCACCCGACGACATGCGGATCCGTACCAATCTCGCCGTCGTGGTCGGCCTGCAAGGCCGCCAGGCGGAGGCGGAGACCATCATGAAGGCTGACCTGCCGCCCGAGCAGGGCTCGGCCAATGTTGCCGCGCTGAAGCGGCTGCTGGCGCGCAGGGACGCGAGCCGCACCGAGGCGGACAAGATTCCGGTTGCGGCCAGCCGTCGCGACTAAAGCGGGATGAGTCTTGGTTGGATCGGCTTGGCGCGGTCTTGGTTCACCACTCCGGGGAGAGGTGACCTTTCGGCGCCGTCCCCGCTGGATACAATCTTATCAGGCGTTGGTTCTAGCGATGCCTCGAATCGGGGCTGCTAGCCGGCGGCGCGGCGTCCGTCGTTGCGGCGCGGCTGCAGTTTCTTGAGGATCGGCGACAGGAACGATTCGCGCGCCTCGGCGAGATCCGGGCGCCCGGTCAGGCGCTGCGCGATCTGCAAGAAGGTCCTCGTGGTGCGGTGACGTGCGGAGACTTCCGCGATCATCTGGCCGTTGTTGGCGGCTTCCCCGAATAGCCTGCAATCGAACGGGATCGCCGCAATCGGCTGGCTCTCGATCGTCTTGGCGAAATCCTTGACCTCGATCTCGGGTCGCTTCGACATGCCGACCTGGTTCAGGCAATAGAGCGGCGGACGATCGTTGGGACGCGCGGTCCGCAACAGGTTCATCATGTTCTTGGTATTGCGCATGTTGGCGAGATCGGGTTCGGCGACGATCAGGATATCGTCGGCGCCGACCAGCACGCGCTTGGTCCAGGCGGTCCACTGATGCGGAACGTCGAGCACGATGCAGGAGGTGGTCATGCGCATCGTATCGAAGATGGCGTCGAAGGCTTCGGCGCCGAAATCGTAGACGTGGTCGAGCGTGGCCGGTGCCGCCAGCAGGCTGAGGTGATCGCCGCACTTTGCGAGCAGGCGCTCCATGAAGGCGCTGTCCGGACGCTCTGGTGAGAAGACCGCGTTGGCGATGCCCTGCACCGGATCCTGGTTGTAGTCGAGGCCGGCGGTGCCGAAGGCGAGGTCGAGATCGACGACGACCGAATCCAGTCCGAGGTCGCGCGCGATGGTCCAGGCGACATTGTGGGCGATGGTCGAGGCGCCGACGCCACCCTTGGCGCCCGCGACCGCGATCAGGCGGCCGACCGAGACCGCTTCCGAGGACGAGAACAGGCCGCAGATCGAGCGCACGACGTCGAGCACCTTGACCGGCCCGATCACGTAATCGTTGACGCCGCGCCGGACCAGTTCGCGATACGGCGCGGCCTCGCCGGGGGTGCCGAGCACGACGACGCGGGTGCCGGGATCGCAGACCGTCGCGAGCTCGTCGAGGGCGGCGAGCAGATCGGTGTCCGGCTCGGTCTCCAGCATGATGACGTTGGGCGTCGGCGCCTTGTGGTAGGCATCGATGGCCGCGGCAATGCCGCCCATATGGACGGAGAGGTGAGCCTTGGCGAGCCGGCGGTCTTCGGCGGCGGCGCGCGCCGTCGCGGCGGTCGCGACGCTGGCGCAGAACGCCTGCACGGAAATCCGCGGCGCCGGCGCGATGTGGTCGTTGGCGTGTGGCTCGTCGTGTTGTTCGGTCATTTCGCGGCGTCGCTCAGCTTGGCTCTATCGGCTTCAGGGTAGGTGGTCGCGGTTGACTCACCCTTGCTGTATTTCTGGAACGCGATCGACCGGCGCGGCGTGTAGGCTGCGGTCTCGGTCCGCGGCTGTTCGAGGTCAGACGGATTGGCGACCATCGCAGCCAGGTTGTGCTGGTTGGCGCAGCCGAAATTGTCCCACTGCTTGTTCTCGTGGTAGGCCGGATTGTCGATCGAGGGACCAAGGTCGGCCGGCCATGTGCCGCAGGGCCCGGCGACCGCGGCCATCTTCGGATAGCTGAGGCGAATGGTCGGCAGCGCGCGCGGATCCTCGATGCGGTAGGAGCGTCTTGTGATGGCGTGGGCGGGCACGCCCATCGACGCCAGCACGCCGCGGATTTCCCGGGACACCGCCTGTGCCGAGCGCGCGTTCGAGGTGTCGGCCGGCACGTCGATTGCGATCGCGCCGGTGCCTTCGCGGCGCCAGCTGCGGGCGAGCCCCATGACGTCGTCGCGCTGGGTTTCGGTGAGATTGCCGCGGGCGCGGCCCACGAAGACGACGATCGACTGCTCGCCCTCGGTGATCGCGATCGGATGCCGCTGCCGGTAATCGTCGGGCACCGTGCCGGTGACGACGTCGCCGGTCAGGTTGCAGCCGCCGAGTGCGACCGCCGACGTGACGAGGGCGCCGAACAGCGCCAGCGTCCTTGCGCGACCGGCTTGTGTGTTGCGTGTCATCATAGGATCCCCCAACCCCTTCAGGTCCGCGCCTCAGTCGATGATGAAGCCGAAATTGGCCGGCGTCGTGCCGATCGGCTCGGCACGGGCGGCAACGCCGTAGATGCGGTTGACGCGCGCCAGCAGCGCCGACTGCGCGTCGGAGGCCGGGGCGAACCCGTCATCGGGACGGGACAATTCCTTCTGCGCGACCGCGCGCACCACATAGGGCGTCACGATGACCATCAACTCGGTCTCGTTGTTGACGAAGTCCTGGCTCCTGAACAGCTGTCCGAGCACCGGGATCTGGTCGACACCGGGCATGCCGTTGATGGCCTGCTTGGTCTGCTCCTGGATCAATCCGGCCATCGCGATCGAGCCGCCGGAGGGCACCTCCAGCGTGGTGTCGGCGCGACGGGTCTTGATCGAGGGAATCGTCGTGCCGCCCTGGCCGCCGGTCAGCGCGTTGTCCATCGAGACCTCGGAAACCTCGGTCATCACCTTCAGGCTGATGCGCCCCTCGGACAGCACCACCGGGGTGAAGTTGAGCGAGATGCCGAACTTCTTGAAGCTGACGGTCTGGACGCAATTGCCGATCGTGCCGGTCGACGACGTCTGACAGGTGACGCCGGTCGGAATCGGAAACTCGCCGCCTGAGACGAAGGTCGCGGACTCGCCGGAGATCGCGGTGAGGTTCGGTTCGGCCAGCGTCTTGACCACGCCCGCGGTCTCCATCGCCCGCAGCGTCGCGGTGACGGTCGGCACGCCGAGCTTGTTCAGCGCCGCGCCGGTCAGCAAATTGCTATTGAGCGGTCCGTTGTTGGCGGTGAAGGGGTTGGCGTTGTTGAAGACCACCGCGGCGGTGCCGTAGTTCATGTTGGCGCTGAGATCGACGCCGAGCTGCTTGACGACGTCCCTTCGCACCTCGGCGACGGTGACTTTCAGCATCACCTGGTCGCGGCCGCGCACCACGATGGAGTTGACCACCTTGTCGGGGCTTCCGACGAGCTTGGCGGCGATATCGCCGGCCTGCTGGGCCTCGACCGGGCTTGCCACCGTGCCGGTCAGCACCACGCTCTCGCCGACGCCCTCGATCTGCACGCCGGGCAGCATCTGCTTCAGCGCGGCGCGCATGCCGTTGAGATCGCGCTTGATCGCGATGTCGTAGGAGGCGACCTGGTTGCCGTCGGCGTCGAAGAACACCACGTTGGTCTGGCCGACCGCGGCGCCGATGATGTAGGCACGCTGCGCCGAGCGGATCACGGCGTTGGCGATCTTGGGATCGGCGACCAGGACGTCCTTGGCTTCGCGCGGCAGGTCGACCACGACCGACTTGCCGACGCCGAGCGAGACGGAGCGCGTCTTGGCGGCAATGCTGCTCGTCACCGCGACGTCCGCGTTCTTGTCCGGATCGGTCGCGCTGGCGAGGGCGGGGATCAGCATCAGGGCGGTGACCGCCGAGATCGACAGCGAACGGACCAGCGTGGTCCGCTTCGTCAGTTGTGTTGCACCCGTTGTCATATCGAAGCCCCCATCACTTCTGTGTCGTCTGAGAGCTCGGGATGCCGAAGCGCACGACCCTGATGCTCTCGCCCCGCTTCGGGGCATTGTCTCTGGTCTCGTCGGTCTTCTCGTTGACGTCGGCGATGCTGCGCAGCGCCAGCGCCAGCGTGCCGCTCTGCCGCGCGCGCGCGAGCGTCTCGGCCTGTTCCGGCTTGAGCTCGAGGGTCACGGTCTTGCCGACGAGGGAGTTGTTGCCGTCCTTCTCTTTCGGCGCCTGGTCGATCGCCAGCACGCGGACGTTGGACAACAGGATTTCGGTGGTGACGATGTCGCGGCCACCCATTTGCTGATCGAGATTCTTGTCGCGTCGCGACAGGATCACGTCGACGCGGTCGTTCGGCAGGATGAAGCCGCCGGCGCCGGTCTCCGGCGAGATTTCAGTGGAGATCGCGCGCATGCCGGACGGCAGGATCGCGGCCATGAAGCCGCTGCCATTGGCCTTGACCAGCTTTTGCTCGCGGATCGGTTCGCCGATGATGAAGGGAGCGCGCGCGATCGAGCCGATCACGTCGTTCATGGCGTCGGCGTTGGTGTCGTGGCGGATGAACGCGCTGCTGGCGGTCTCGGCCGGCCAACGCTGCCATTGCACGTCCTCAGCCTTGACCGCTTGACCAAGTCCGATGTCGGACTTCGCCACCAGCACCTCGACGGTCGGCAATTGCGCCACGGGCGCCGCGACCGGCGCAGGTTTATTGTCGCCGACGCTCGCGAGATACATGGCCGCGAGGCCTGCGACGCCGGCGATGCCGAGGACCACGATGCGTGCCGTCTTCATGCGATTGTCTGAATGCCCTTACCGCAGGGCAGTCACGTCCTTGCGGCACTGACAGCCCTTCCCGGGAGCATCACTACGGCCGCAAAAGTATAAGGGAACTTGATGGAAGGTCCGGACAATTAAGGGATTGGTGGGGATGGTGAACGCCGGGTTATCGGCGCTCGTCGCATCTCCGCAGAATCCCGGAGATCGTGCATGCTTACCGCCAGCGACGTCGGTGGCAACGCCGCGTCAGGCCGGCCGGTCGTGGTTAATGTCGGCTGACGCGCGCCGACACGCAGCGGGGCAAGGCATCGCTGCGCAATTTCGGAATATTAGAAGTGTGCCCCTGATTTGCCCGACGTGTCAAGCCGTCTCGTCGAACGCCGGCGGCGTCAACGCCTTTGCATGGGGTTGTTTTCGATATTTTGGCGGCGCGCACCTGCGGCGGGGAGTTCCTCCGCCGTCGTGCGTCGATCGCCCTGGATCAGAGCGCGGCCTTCAACGCGGCGAATCCACGATCGAGATCGGCCTTGAGGTCGTCGAGATTTTCGAGCCCGATATGCAGCCGCAGCGTCGGGCCGCCCGGCGACCATTTGGTCGCGGTGCGATAGTCGCTGCAGTCGAACGGGATGGCGAGGCTCTCGAAGCCGCCCCAGGAAAAGCCCATGCCGAACAGTTGCAGCGCGTCGAGCATCGCATCGACCGCGGCCTGCGGCACTGGCTTCAGCACGATGCTGAACAGGCCGGAGGCGCCGGTGAAGTCGCGCTTCCAGATCGCGTGCCCCGGATCGGTCTCCAGGGCCGGGTGCAGCACCCGATCGACTTCGGGGCGTGCGCCAAGCCAGCGCGCCATTTCGAGCCCGGAGCGGTGGTGCTGGGCGAGCCGCACCGACAGCGTGCGGACCCCGCGCAGCGCGAGATAGACGTCGTCGGGGCCGGCGCAGACGCCGAGCAGGCGGATCGCATCCTGAACCAGCGGCCAGGCCTTTGCATTGGCCGCGATGGTGCCGAACATGATGTCGGAATGGCCGCCGATATACTTTGTGCCGGCCTGCATGCTGATGTCGACGCCCTGGTCGAGCGAACGGTGATAGAGCGCCGTCGCCCAGGTGTTGTCGTCGATCATGAGCGCGCCGCGGGCATGCGCCACGGCCGCTATCGCGCGGATGTCGGGCATCTCGAAGGACTGCGAACCGGGCGCCTCGACCAGCACCGCGCGGGTATTCGGCTTGAACAGCGTCTCGATGCCGGCACCGATCAGCGGATCGAAATAGCTGGTCTCGATGCCGTAGCGCTTCAGCATGTTGTCGCAGAAATTGCGGGTCGGCCGATAGGCATTGTCGCACACCAGCAGGTGGTCGCCGGCCTTCAGCGCGGCGAGCAGCGTGGTGCTGATCGCCGCCAGTCCCGACGGGGCGATGCCGACGCCGGCGCATTGCGGGCCTTCCAGCGCCATCAGCACGTCCTGCAGCGCCCGCGTGGTCGGGCTGCCGTGGCGGCCATAGGTAAATTCGGCGCGATGGGCGTGCAGGGCCTCGGCGGTCGGATAGAGCACGGTCGAGCCGTGAAACACCGGCGGATTGACGAAGCCTTTCTGGGCCTTGGTGTCGCGGCCGGCCGTGACCAGGCGGGTCGCGGCGTCTTGTTGCGGGCGGGAGGGCGTGGAGCCGTCGGAGGAGGTCATGGTTCGCTGCCGTTGGACTTTTGACTTTTGCCGCAGCCGTACCGCGTCGGGAGGACGGGACTACGCCGGGAGTTGCTACTAACAAGAGGTAGAAGACACGCGTCAACCCCTTGACCCGGCTCGTCAGTCGCTATGTGATGCGGCGCAACTACCCGTCGCCGCACGTTGAGGGGCCTGCCGCGACCGAGGATCCGTTGCCTGACCGGTTTGCACGCCAAACTGCCGGTTTGATCAGCATGATTTGCTGCAGGGGATCATTGGGATGGCCCGTGAACGCGAGCGATCACAAAGCAAACGTCCAACGGACGACCCTGAAAGGCCCCGCCCATGAAACGCGTATCCCTGGCTGTCATACTTACCGCTGCCGCCGCCCTGTCGGTCCAAGCGGCTTCGGCACAAACCCTCAAGACGGTCAAGGATCGAGGCCAATTGTCCTGCGGCGTCAGCCAGGGGCTGCCCGGATTTTCGGCACCCGACGACAAGGGGAACTGGACCGGGATCGACGTCGACGTGTGCCGGGCGATCGCCGCCGTGGTGCTCGACGACCCGACCAAGGTCAAGTTCGTGCCGCTGTCGGCCAAGGATCGCTTCACCGCGCTGCAGTCGGGTGAGATCGACGTGCTGTCGCGCAATACCACCTGGACGGTGTCGCGTGACACCTCGCTCGGCGCCAATTTCACCGGCGTGACCTATTATGACGGGCAGGGCTTCATGGTGAAGAAGTCGCTCAAGGTCAATTCGGCGCTCGAGCTGAACAGCGCATCGGTCTGCGTGCAGACCGGAACCACCACCGAGCAGAACCTCGCCGACTTCTTCAAGGGCAACAACATGAAGTATGAGGTGATCGCGTTCGGCAGCATCGACGAAGCGGTCAAGGCCTATGAGTCAGGACGCTGCGACGTCTTCACCGACGACGCCTCCGGGCTCTACGCCAGCCGGCTGAAGCTCGCCAGCCCCGCCGATCACATCGTGCTCCCGGAAATCATTTCGAAGGAGCCGCTGGGGCCGATGGTGCGCCACGGCGACGACCAGTGGTTCGACATCGTGAAATGGACGCTGTTTGCAATGATCAATGCCGAGGAACTCGGCATCACCCAGAAAAACGTCGACACGATGCTGAAATCCGACAAGCCGGAGATGAAACGGGTGCTCGGCACCGACGGCAATCTGGGCGAACAGCTCGGCCTCACCAAGGACTGGGTGGTGCGGATCGTGAAGGCGGTCGGCAATTACGGCGAGACCTTCGAGCGCAATGTCGGCACCGGCTCGCCGCTCGGCATCGCCCGCGGCGTCAACAATCTCTGGAACAAGGGCGGTATCCAGTACGCGCCGCCGATCCGCTGATCGATCCCGGCCGACGGCTGCCGCGATGAGCATCGCGCCCCGCAAACCACCGCTGCAATTTGCCCTCAGGCTGAAGCGTGCGCTTGGCGGCAAGGCCGGCTGGAACGGGTTGGCCGCCCAGATTGCCTTCGCCGCGATCCTGGCCTGGATCGCCTACGAGATCGTGGCGAATGCACGCACGAACCTGGAGACCCAGCACATCGCGTCGGGCTTCGGCTTCCTCAATTACAATGCGGGCTTTGACGTCAACCAGAGCCTGATCGCCTACAACAATTCCGACACTTACTGGCGGGTGTTCTTCGTCGGTCTTTTGAACACGATCCTGGTCTCGGTGATCGGAATTGTCTTTGCCACCGTGATCGGCTTCGTCGTGGCGCTGTGCCGGTTGTCGCCCAACCTGCTGTTGTCGCGGATCGGCGGCATCTATGTCGAGATCGTCAGGAACCTGCCGCTGCTGTTCCAGATTCTGTTCTGGTATCTCGCCGTGCTCGCGGCGCTGCCGGCGCCGCGGCAGAGCATCTCGGTCTTCAGCACGTTCTTCCTCAACAATCGCGGCCTGGTCGTGCCGCAGCCGATCACCGAGCCGGGGCTCTATCCGTTCCTGGTCGCGCTCGCGGTAGGCATCGTTTTGGCGCTGGGATTGCGACGCTACGCGCGGCGCGCCCTGTTTCAGCGCGGGCAGATGATCCGGATCTGGCCCTACTTGCTGGGTTGTCTCGTCGGCCTGCCGCTGGTCTCGATACTGATCTTCGGCTGGCCGTTGAAGTTCGAATTGCCGCAGCTGAAAGGCTTCAACTTCGCCGGCGGCGCGCGGATCATTCCCGAATTCGTCGCGCTGACGGTCGCGCTGTCGACCTACACGGGGGCTTTCATCGCCGAAATCGTCCGCGCTGGCGTCCTGTCGGTGCACAGGGGACAGATGGAGGCGGGCTCGTCGCTCGGCCTCAGCCGCGCCGCGACGCTGCGGCTGATCGTGGTGCCGCAGGCGATGCGGGTCATCGTGCCGCCGCTGACCAGCCAGTACCTCAATCTCACCAAGAATTCGTCGCTGGCGGTGGCGATCGGCTATCCGGATCTGGTCTCGGTCTTCGCCGGCACCGCGGTGAGCCAGACCGGGCAGGCGATCGAGATCATCGCCATGACGATGGGTGTCTATTTGCTGCTCTCGCTGACGACGAGCGCGCTGATGAGCGTCTATGGCTGGCGCATCAACCGGAGCATGGCGGCATGACGGATATCTCCGCGCCGTCCTTTGTCCGGCAGGACCTGGTCACCGAGCGCGCAGCGCCGGCGAAGACCACCGGCTTCATCGGCTTCCTGCGCACGCGGCTGTTGAACTCGCCGGGCAACGTCCTGCTCACGATCCTCGGCCTCTTGCTGGCCTGGTACATCGTGATCCCGGCGGTCAAGTTCCTGCTGGTCGACGCGGTGTGGACCGGCAAGGATCGCACCGCGTGCCTCGCCGAACAGGCCGGGCACCAGGTCGGTGCCTGCTGGCCCTATATTCAGGCCAAGCTGACGCAGTTGATCTATGGCTTCTATCCGGAAGCCCAGCGCTGGCGCGTCAACCTGACTTATGGGCTCGGTGCCGCGCTGTTGCTGCCGCTGCTGATGCCGCGCTTGCCGGCGAAGGGGCTGAACTCCGGACTGTTCTTCTTCGCGTTTCCGGCGGTCGCGTTTTTCCTGCTGCATGGCGGCGGCATCGCGGGCTTCGGCGTGAGCTGGACGGCAGGCCTGTTCCAGCTGTTCGAGCAGAGCATTGGCGGCGCCGGTGATCTGCTGGTCAATCTCAGCAAGGGTTCGGCGATCGCCCCGCTGCCATGGGTCCTGGGCAAGCTGCTCGTCCTGGTCGGGGTACTAATCCACTGGCTGATCTTTCCGCTGACCTGGCTGCGCGATCAAATGCAGCTGTCGTCGGTGCCGGTCTGGGGTGATTTCCTCCTTACCGCCGTGATCGTATCCGCCGCGCTGTTTGTGCTCGGTGGCGGCCTGCGCACAGGCCGCAGGGCGCTGATCGGCAGCCTCCTGACGTTTGCCGGGATCGCCGTCGGCATCAAGCTGATGGGGCTCGATCGCGGCGGCTTTCCGATCGTCGACACGCGGCTGTGGGGCGGCCTGCTGGTGACGCTGGTGATCGCGATCACCGGCATCGTCGCCTCGATGCCGATCGGGATTGCGCTCGCGCTCGGCCGCCGCTCGACCATCCCGCTGATCCGGATCTTCTCGATCGCCTTCATCGAATTCTGGCGCGGCGTGCCGCTGATCACGGTGCTGTTCTTCGCGACCTACATGCTGCCGCTGTTCGTGCCGGGCAATTTCGCGGTCGATGGCCTGCTGCGGGCCCTGATCGGCGTGGCGATCTTCACCGGCGCCTATATGGCCGAGGTGATCAGGGGTGGGCTTGCTGCGGTGGCGCGCGGGCAGGCGGAGGCCGCATCGGCGCTCGGCCTGTCCTGGTGGAAGACAACGTCGCTGATCGTGCTGCCGCAGGCGCTGCGCTACGTCATTCCCGGCATCGTCAACAGCTTCATCTCGCTGTTCAAGGATACCTCGCTGGTGTCGATCGTGGCGCTGTTCGACCTGTTGGGTTCGCTGCGGGCGTCGTTCTCGGACCCGAACTGGTCAACGCCGACCACGGCCTTTACCGGCTTCGCCTTTGCCGGGATGATCTATTTCGTGTTCTGCTTTGGAATGTCGCGCTACTCGCTGTTCGTCGAAAACCGGCTCAACGCTCATCGCCGCCACTGAACAAGGTCACCATGTCCACAGCCCCGATCGTCAACATTTCCACGCTGAACAAATGGTACGGCGACTTCCACGTGTTGCGCGACATCAACCTTGAGGTCGGCAAGGGCGAGCGCATCGTGATCTGCGGCCCATCCGGCTCGGGCAAGTCGACCCTGATCCGCTGCATCAACGCGCTGGAGGAATTCCAGGAGGGCGAGATCGTGGTCGACGGCATCGAGCTCGGCCCGAACCTGCGCCGGGTCGACGAGGTGCGGCGTGAAGTCGGCATGGTGTTCCAGAGCTTCAACCTGTTCCCGCATCTTACCGTGCTCGACAATTGCACGCTGGCCCCGATCTGGGTGCGCAACATCCCGAAGAAGGATGCCGAGGCGATGGCGATGAAGTTCCTCGAGCGGGTCAAGATCCCGCATCAGGCCAACAAGTTTCCCGGCCAGATGTCGGGTGGTCAGCAACAGCGCGTCGCGATCGCCCGCGCGCTGACCATGAACCCGAAGGTGATGCTGTTCGACGAGCCGACCTCGGCGCTCGACCCGGAAATGGTCAAGGAGGTGCTCGACACCATGGTCGATCTCGCCAGGGAGGGCATGACCATGCTGGTCGTGACCCACGAAATGGGCTTTGCCCGCGAGGTCGCCAACCGTGTCGTGTTCATGGACGCCGGCCAGATCATCGAGTCGAACACGCCGCAGGAATTCTTCGCCAACCCGCAGCATGCGCGATCGAAGCTGTTCCTGAGCCAGATTCTGAGATGAGCGAACTGGGAGTGGCGAATAGCGAATGGATTCCTCGATTCGCTGCTCACCACTGCTATTTGCGACTCAGACGAACGGCAGCTCGATCTTGCTGCGCCGTTCCAGCCATTCCGGCACCGGTAGATTCTTCGAACGCATGAAGGCCGGGTTGAACAGCTTGGACTGATAGCGGTTGCCGGAGTCGCAGAGGATGGTGACGATGGTCTTGCCGGGGCCGAGCTGCTTGGCAAGCTGGATCGCGCCGGCGATGTTGACGCCGGTCGAGCCGCCGAGGCACAGGCCCTCGTGCTCCAGCAGCTCATAGATGATCGTCACGGCTTCCTCGTCGGAGACCAGGAACGCATCATCGACATTCGCGGTTTCGACAACCGGTGTCTTGCGGCCCAGTCCGATGCCTTCGGTGATCGAGTCGCCCGGGGTCGACTTGACCTGGCCGTTCTTGAACAGTTCGTACATCGCAAAGCCGTGCGGATCGGCGCACGCGGTGACGATGTCCTTGTTCTTTTCCTTCAAATAGCGGCTGATGCCGGCGAGCGTGCCGCCGGTCCCGACCGAGCAGATGAAGCCGTCAACCTTGCCGTTGGTCTGCTGCCAGATCTCAGGTCCGGTCGAGTCGTAATGCGCCTTGGGATTGTCGAGGTTATTCCACTGGTCGGCGAACAGCACGCCGTTCGGCTCGGTCTTGCGCAGCTGATCGGCGAGACGCCTGCCGAGATGCTGGTAGTTGTTCGGATTGGAGTAGGGCAGTTGCGGCGCCTCGACGAGCTCGGCGCCGCACAGCCGCAGCATGTCCTTCTTTTCCTGGCTCTGCGTCTCCGGAATGACGATCAGGGTGCGGTAGCCGCGCGCGCTCGCCACGACCGCAAGCCCGATGCCGGTATTGCCCGCGGTCGATTCGACCACGAGGCCGCCGGGCTTCAGATCGCCGCGCTTTTCGGCCTCCAGGATCATCCCCTTGCCGGCGCGATCCTTGACCGACTGGCCGGGATTCATGAATTCGGCCTTGCCGAGAATGGTGCAGCCCGTCAGTTCGGATGCACGTTTCAGCTTGATGAGGGGGGTGTTGCCGATCGCTTCGATGACGTCTTTGTTGAATGTCATGTCGGGGGTAATCTTTTGCCGGTCAGTGTTTTGCTCTGGCCGGAAACTAGTGTGCCGACGGCAAAAGGGGAAGGCTTTTGCAGTGCGGCGAACGTCGTGTGGCGATCTGCGTTAACCTGTTGTCGGGACCGATCAAGCGCCGCCGGGAACGCTCGTTTCGCGAATGCCCGGCGGCCCGGCCAAATCTTGCTGCAATTCGGCGCGCGACGTCAGATTTGCTGTATGAGCTCAATTCAAGATGAACGCTCGATCTTGTACAGCCCCACATTGAGGGCGCCAATTTCGAAGCCCAGTCTGCAATAGGCCAGATAGTACTCCCACATCCGCTTGAACCTGACATCGAAGCCGAGGGATTCGATTGAAGCCCAGGCGTCGAGGAAACGGTCGTGCCAGTCGGCCAGCGTGCGTGCGTAGCTGTCGGCGAAAAATTCGGTTGAAACCAGCCGCAATCCGGAACTGCTCACCAGCTGCTTGACGATGTCGATGGTGGGCAGCATTCCGCCAGGAAAGATATAGCGCTGGATGAACTCCGGCCGCCTGCGATAGCTTTCAAAGCGACGCTCATCGATCGTGATCACCTGGAGCACCGCGACGCCACCGACACTGAGCCGCTGCCGCAGCTTGTCGAAAAACAGTGGCCAGTAGGTTTCTCCGACCGCTTCCAGCATCTCGATCGAGACGACCCGGTCGTAGCGGCCGGCGGTGTCCCGATAGTCCTCGAGCCGCAGGTCTGATTTGTCGGCAAGGCCTTGCGCGGACAGCTTCTCACGCGCGTAGCCAAGCTGCTCGGTCGACAGCGTCAGTCCGGTGACGTGACAGCGGTGTCGTTCGATCAGGTGTCGTGCCAGCGCGCCCCAGCCGCAACCGATCTCGAGGATTCTCTCGCCGCCGTCGAGTTCGAGCAGCTCGGTGACCCGATCGAGCTTGACCTGCTGAGCTTGCGCGAGGGTCTGGTAGGGCGAGCTGTAGATCCCGGACGAATAGGTCATGCTCGGATCGAGCCAGAGCCGGTAGAAATCATTGCCGAGGTCGTAATGGGCGCGAATGTTGCGCCGGCTACCGCGCCTGGTATTGCGATTGAGCAGGGCATGGCGAAGCCAGTTGAGAGGCTGCGGAGGTCTCAACCGCTCGAACGAGGCCGCGTGGGTCGAACGCGGTGCGGCGGCACTCAGGAACGCGTGGATGTTCGGCGTCGACCACTCGCCGGCAAGGTAGCCTTCAGCAAAGCCCAGATCGCCGCCGGTCAACAGCCGCAGCAGGCATTTCCAACTGTGAATCCTGATATGCACCTGTTCTCCGCCGCGCGAGCCGGAGATCGCAACACCCCGTCCGCCGGGCAACTGCACCAGAATCTCTCCGCAGTCGAGCCGGCGAAACATCCGCCGCAGCAGCACTCCGATCGTCGCGCGCAGCACCGGCGGCCATTCGACGGGCACCCAGCCCAAGGCGGTTCGCTGATGGTCAGTGTGCATGCAAATTCGTCCCTCGCTTGGGTGATCTGGCCGCGAGCGTCATGTCGTCAGCGGGTGGATTCGGGCGGTCACGAAAGCGCAAGCCCTTCAGCCAAAGCCTCGCCGCCTCCCAATGGATCGCGAGCATGACTTTGACGGTCACAAGCGGAATCCCAAGGAAATTGCGCAACAATGTCCGATCGCTCAGTGACTGGCGTGACGCAACCAGGCATGCGCTAAGCATCGTTTCGCCGCCTTCGCTCGCGGCGATGGCGAGCGCAAAATGCTCGGCCGGCAGGTTCAAGCGGAAATGATAGGTTTGGTTCATGGCCATGAACGGCGACACGTAGAAGGTCTTGTTGCAGTCGTGCCGGATGCCTGTGTCGCCAGCGTCGGCCGCCGCCACATAAGCGTGGCGTGCGCCGAACGTGTTGTGAACCTGATAAACGATCGCCGCGAGCTGGCCCGAGTTTCGGTAGCAGAAATAGAGGCTGAGGGGATTAAAACTGTAGCCGAGTGTCCGCGGCATGCAGAACAACTGAATCCGCCCGCCGGCCAGATCGATACCCGCTTGTTCGAGATGCCGCTCGATCTGAGCGCGCAGTGGCGTTGCTCCGGCGTCGCCGTGATCGCGGTCGTACAGTGCGAACAGGTTGAACCGGTTGTGCGAGAGAAGCCGCAACCGAGAGCTGAGCGTTGGCATCTCGTCGAGATCGAGCAGCAGCCAGAACACACGGTAACGAAAGCGATGCGTCGTCGGCCGCAGCCGCCGATGCATCACGCCACCGCGATAGAGACAGGAGCGCAGCGTCATGGCTGCAGCTCCGGTTCAGGCAAGGATCTGGTGTTGGCGGCGAGCACAATGCGTCCGGATTCGTTCGGCACGTTCCACGGCCTGCGTACGTTGCCGAGTTGCTCGGCGACCGCAAGCCCGGATTGCAGCCCGTCTTCGTGGAAGCCGGCGCCGAAATGCGCGCCGCAGAACCAGATGCCTCCGTCGCCTTGCAACGACCATAGCCGGCGCTGCGCGGCAATCGCGGCTGCATCGAAGATCGGGTGCTCGTAGACCTCCGTCTGATGCAGCGTGTCCGCGCGCGGTGGACGGGCAGGATTGAGCGTGACGAACAGCGGCAAATGCCCGGGGATGCCCTGCAGCCGGTTCATCCAATAGGTGACACCGACCGGCCCGCTGCACTCGCCGCGGGATCCGACATAATTCCAGCTCGACCATGCGAGACGCCGCCGCGGCATGAACGTTTGATCGGAATGGAGGACGGCAAGGTTGCGGCTGTAGCGGAACGCACCGAGCAATCCGGATTGATCTGGCGTGGGCTCGTCGATCGTCGACAGCGCCTGATCCGCATGCGTTGCCAGCACCACATGATCGTATGGCCGTGTTTCGCCGTGAATGTCGGTCACTGTCACACCGCGTGCCGACCGTCGTATCCTGGTCACGCCGCAGTCGAGCTTGATCCGGTCCGCGAATGGCTCGACCAGTCGCTGTACGTAGACACGGCTACCGCCGGTCACGGTTTCCCATGGCGGACGACTGGTCAGCTGGAGCAGCCCGTGATTGTGGTGGAATCGAATGAAGGTCGCCGCGGGGAAGGCGAGAATTTCCTCCGGGGGCGCCGACCAGATGGCGCTTGCCATCGGCAGCAGGTGGTCGTCGCGGAACGCGGAACCAAAACCGCCTTGCGCCAGATAGTCGCCGAGGCTGATCGTCTCGTCACCCAGCAACGTCGCGTCGCGTGTCGCGCGATCGTAGAACCGGACAAGGTCGCGCAGCATCGACCAAAAGCGCGGACGCAGCAAATTGCCGGGCTGAGCAAGCAGGCCCGAGAGGCCGGTCCCGGAATATTCGAGATCGCCCTGGTCAAGAGAAACCGAGAGCGACATTTCCGAAGCTTGTGTGGGAACGCCGAGATGCCGGAACAGCGCGGTAAGGTTAGGGTAGGTTTTCCGGTTGAACACGATGAAGCCGGTATCCACGGCGACGCGTTGGCCGCCAAGGGACGCCGTCACGGTGTTGGAATGCCCGCCGATCCGATCGGATTTCTCGTAGACGGTCACATCGTGCCGCTGGCTCAGCAGCCAGGCTGCCGAGAGGCCGGAAATGCCGGTTCCGACTATGGCGACGTTCAATTTGCCGTCGGTCCTCAACGATGATCCCTCTTCGATCCGCGAGCGCGCCGGCCCCTTGCGCCGGCTGGCGTCATCGATAGGAACGACTGATCTTGAGGGTTGGATCACCGGCAGTGATCCAACCGCGGACCGACGGCGTTCCTGTTGCATGCAAACCGCCCTACGACATACCTCCGGGGTTGCCGGTCTGGTCAGGCCGGGTGCGATCCGGTATTGCGGTCGCGTAGCCCGTAACGACAGGGAGTGCCCGCGCGGCATGCTGAGTGAAACTCCCGACAATGAGACGTCGGATGCGGCCCGTTGGGCCCGGCTGATCGAAGCCGTTGCGATTCGAAGGGATCGCGAGGCCTTCGCTGCGCTGTTTCGGCATTTTGCGCCGCGCATAAAGACGCTCATGCAGCGCTCGGGCGCGAGCGAGCAGCTTGCCGACGAACTGGCGCAGGAGGCCCTGTTCCTGGTGTGGTCGAAGGCCAGTCTGTTCGATCCCAAAAGCGGTGGTGCCGCAGCCTGGATATTCACGATCGCGCGCAACCTGCGCATCGACGCGCTCCGTCGTCAGAGGCGAACTCCAACCAACGATACGTCCGAGACGGAGCTCGAGTTTCAGCGCGATGAGGGGCCGTCGCCTGACGCTGGGGTGGCGGCATCTCAAATCGAAGCGCGGGTCCGTAACGCGCTGTCGGCGCTGCCCGACGAGCAGATGCGGGTGATCGAGCTATCGTTCTTTCACGAAGCAGCCCATGCGGAGATCGCAAGGGTGCTGGATATTCCGCTCGGCACCGTCAAATCGCGCCTGCGGCTCGCGATGGCACGGCTGCGCAACTTGCTGGATGACTTCTCATGACCGTCCATCATCACCCCCCGGACGAGCTGTTGGGCGCGTTCGCAGCCGGTACGCTCGATCTTGGCCAGCACGTTGCGATTGCTACCCATTTGGTCGGCTGCGCCAAGTGCCGCGGAGCGGTGCAGGCGATGGAGCATGTCGGCGGCGCGGTGCTGGCTGCGCTGCCTCCATCCGCGATGTCTGACGGATCGTTTGAGGCCTTGCAGCGCAGATTGGACGAGGCATCGGAGATTCCCGCCCCCGTGCAGCGCCAGGGGCGGGCATTCCGCGACGTGCCGGGCTTGCCGGACTTTCTGGGCAGCTATCCCGACAGCTCGTGGCGATGGATTGCGCCAAAGGTGCATTTGCGACCGATCCGGTTACCCGAGCCGAGCGCGACGCGCGTCTTTCTGCTGAAGTCCAGCCCGGGAACGAGAATGATCGAGCACACGCACACCGGCTTTGAGATGACCTGCGTGCTGTCGGGAAGCTTCGTTCACGCCGGCGGCCAGTTCGGACCCGGAGATTTCGATTTGGGGGACGGGGCGGTCGATCACGACATCAGGATCGACTCCATGGAAGACTGTATTTGCCTGGTCGCAATGCAGGGCGATTTGCGGCTCAACGGAGTGATCGGCCGCTTATTGCAGCCGTTGATCCGCATGTGATGGCTGCGCCGGAAGATAGCTCCATGAGCCTGCTCCCGCTGATCTTCCAATTCGTCGTCATGGCACTCGCGATGTCTGCGGTTATGGCGATAGCCTGGTTCATTCAGCGCCGGACCGGGGCCACGGGATGGATCGATGTCTGCTGGACATTCGGGACCGGCCTGGTCGCTTGCCTGGCCAGCGTTGTCTCGGTCCCGCCGGGCGAGACGGCCAGCGCGCGGCAGATCGTGGTCGCGATCCTGGTCGCCATCTGGTCGCTCCGGCTCGGCGGTCATCTGCTGCTGCGAACCTGTAAGGCAGGCGATGATCCGCGCTATCGCGACCTGATCGATCAATGGGGCGCCACTGCCGGCAGGCGGATGTTCCTGCAGCTGCAGGCGCAGGCGGCAGTTGGTTTGCTCCTGGCGGTCTCGGTCGCGCTCGCTGCACATAATCCGCGCCCCGAACTCGGGTTTGCGGATTTCATCGGTGCGCTGCTGCTGCTGGCCGGCCTGATCGGGGAGGCGTTATCCGACGCGCAGCTGCGCAGATTCCGCTCGGATCCCGCCAACCGGCAGCGGGTCTGTGAGGCGGGGCTCTGGAAGTGGTCGCGCCATCCGAACTATTTCTTTGAATGGCTGTGCTGGCTGGCCTATCCGTTGATCGCGATCGACCCCTCATATCCGGCGGGCTGGATCACGCTGCTGGCGCCGGCCTGCATGTACTGGGTCTTGGTCCACGTGTCCGGCGTGCCGCCGCTCGAACAGCACATGCTGCGTTCGCGCGGGCAGCAGTTCCGCGACGTGCAGGCGCGGACCCGGGCGTTCCTTCCGTTTCCGAAGCTGACGTCAGGGGACTAGCCTCGATGTCACGAAATACGCCGCCGTCGCGGAAATTGCGCCAAGCAACGTCCCCCAAGTGACGTCGAGCAATGTGAGTTGGACGGTCCAGTTCCGCAACGTCGCCTGGTTGGTCAAGTCATAGGTCATGTAGCTGAAGAAACCGAGCAGCGCGCCGCTGAGCGCGGCCGAGCCAAGGCCTCCCGACTTCAGGGCCGGAAGCACGGCGAACACCACCAGCCCGACCGGGTAGACCAGATAGAACACGATCGCCGGAGGCAGGTTGACCTCGGCCGACAGGATGTCGCCGAGAGTCGGGCGATACAGTCGGCTCGCCATCGTTCCAAGCCAGGCCATGTCGCAGAGCAGAAAAACGATCAATGTCGACAGGTAGGCGTACAGGTAGGTCATGTCGGGTCCGAAGGTTGAACGCCGCTATGGGACGCAAAGCAGCGAATCTCTCGAAGGTAACGACGGATCGCGCGATCTGGATCATCGGGGCGCCGGGCAGGGCGCTGGACGCTGCGGTTTCGGCGCAACAGGGCCGAGAAATCCCCATGAAATCTTTGTTAGAATATGACTTCCGGCACCGGCCTGAAACGCGCGGAAATGCCTTAAAAATAGGGGAAAGCCCGCAATCAGGCTGGCCTCGAATCGCTTGCGATGCGACGCCGTGCGCCCGTGACGGGGCTGTCCGCTCCATCGTCCCAAGGGTAGGATAGGACAGTCAGGTTCCATTGAAAGCATTAGCCCGTGTACGTCACCCAGACCACCGCTGAACGCGTCGCTCGTGCGCCACGGGCAAGGTCTGGCTCCGGCGGAGAGCGGGTGTGACCCAGCCCGCATCCGTGATGGTGCCTGGAGGCCGGTTCGGCCTCGCCGGCCGCCTGGGACGGCTGGCCGGACGCTCGATCGTCGCGCTCGGCCTGGTCGCGGGCTCGGCCGGCTGTATCCTGACCCAGGACATCCCCGATCCTGCGCTCGACGTGCCGCAGGGTTACAAGGCCGCGCGGCTCGGCCGGCCCGGCGATGCGCTTCCGACGCTCGACTGGTGGCGCGGCTTCCGATCCAGCGAGCTGACCCAGCTGATGGAGGAGGCGCAGACCGTCAACCTCGATATCGCCGCGGCGGTCGCCCGCTTCCGCCAGGCCGATGCGCTGGCGCGGCAGGCCAGCGCGGCGCTGCTGCCAACCGTCAATCTCAACGGATCGGAGACCTATTCCCGCACCTCAGGCTCCAGCGCGAGCGGTCTCACCAATGGCGGGCGCGAAGTGGTGAACTACAACGCCTCGCTCAGCGCCAGCTACCAGCTCGACTTCTGGGGCCAGAATCGCGACGCCGCGCAGGCGGCGGAGGAGACTGCGGTCGCCAACCGGTTCGATCGCGAGGTGGTGGCGCTGACCACGCTGACGAGCGTAGCCAATGCCTATTTCACTGTGCTCGCCACCCAGGACCGGCTCCGCACCGCGCAGCGCAACATCGCCAGCGCCGAGCGCATCCTCAATGCGATCCGGGACCGCTTCAAGGCCGGCACCGGCTCCGATCTCGACGTCGCGCAACAGGAGAGCGTGGTCGCCAACCAGCGCGCGCTGGTGCCGCCGCTTCGGCAGACGCTCGACCAGAACGTCAATGCGCTCGCGGTGCTGGTGTCGCGGCCGCCCGAAAGCGTGCGCGTCGCCGGCGGCTCGCTCAACGCGGTTGCCGTCCCCCGCGTCACGCCGGGCCTGCCGTCCGAATTGCTGACCCAGCGTCCCGACATCCGCCGCCAGGAGGCGCAATTGGCATCCGCCACCGCCAATGTCGGCAGCGCGCGGGCGCAGTTCTTCCCAAGTATCCAGCTGACCGGGACGGGCGGTTACCAGAGCCAGGCGCTGGTCTCGCTGTTCCAGCCGCATGCCGCCTTCTTCAATCTGGTCGGCGGTATGACCCAGCCGATCTTCGACGGCGGCCGCATCCTCGGCAATTTCGAGAACGCGAAGGCGAAGCAGGACGAGCTGCTGCAGACCTATCGCAAGACGGTGGTCCAGTCGTTCACCGATGTCGACAACGCGCTGGTCGCGATCCGCGAAACGTCGCGGCGGCTACAACTGCAGCGCGACGTGCTGTCGTCGTCGCGGCGCGCCTTCGACCTCGCCGAGCAGCAGCTCAAGGCCGGCACTGCCGACATCGTAACTGTGCTAAACACGCAGCTGACCCTGTTCCAGGCGGAAGACGCTTATTCCCAGGCCCAACTTGCCCGGCTCTTGGCGATCGTGAGCCTCTATCAGGCCTTGGGGGGCGGCTGGGAACCGAAGATGGAAAGACCGGTCGATGCTCTTTAAGCCCGACTCTGCGGATGACGAGAAAAGCACCGCGCCGCGCAAGCGGAGCCTGATCTCGCGCCTGCTGGGGCGCATGGTGTCGCTGCTCATCACGCTCGTGATCCTGGCCGGCCTCAGCTATCTCGGCTGGCTCGCCTTCCAGCCCAAGTCGAATGGAGCCGGCGGGCGCGGCGCGGGCGCGCGGCCCGATCTGCCGGTGCCGGTGCTTGCGGCCACCCCGCATGTGCAGGACGTACCGGTCTATCTCGACGGCGTCGGCTCGGTGAAGGCGCTCAACACCGTCACCGTGCGCTCGCAGGTCGACGGCAAGCTGCTCAAGGTCAATTTCCTCGAGGGCCAGGACGTCAAGAAGGACGACGTGCTGGGCGAGATCGATCCCGCGATCTATCAGGCGCAGTACGATCAGGCGGTGGCCACGAAGGCCAAGGACGAGGCGCTGCTCGCCAATCAGAAAATCGACCTTGCCCGCTACGAGCAACTCGCTGCCACCAACGCGGGCTCCAAGCAGCAGGCCGATACGCAGCGTGCGCTGGTCGCGCAGCAGGAGGCCATCATCAAGGCCGACCAGGCCCAGATCGACAATGCGCGCACCACGCTCGGCTACACCAAGATCGTCGCACCGATTTCCGGCCGCGCCGGCCTGCGCCAGGTCGACCAGGGCAATATCATTCACGCCTCCGACACCACCGGGCTCGTGATCCTGACCCAGCTACAGCCGATCGCGGTGTGGTTCAGCCTGCCGCAGCAGCAGATCATGCGCGTCAACGCCGCGGCCGCGAAGGGCCAGCTGGCCGTCGACGTGTTCGGCAATGACGGCGTCACCGTGATCGACACCGGCAAGCTGACCGGCATCGACAATCAGGTCGATCCGACCACCGGTACGCTGAAGCTGAAGGCCGAGCTCCCGAATGCCAGCTACCAGCTCTGGCCCGGGCAGTTCGTCAATGTGCGGCTCAAGGTTGAGATCCTGCCGCAGGCGATCGTGGTGCCGACTTCGGCCGTGCAGCGCGGTCCCGCGGGCACCTTCAGCTATGTGATCGGCGCGGACAACGTCGTCTCCGCCAAGCCGGTCACGGTCACACAGCAGAACGAGCATGAAGCCGTCATCGCCAGCGGCCTGACCACCTCGGACCGCGTCGTAACGACGGGCTTTTGCCAACCTCGCCGATGGCTCCAAGGTCATTGTCGGCAAGGACGACGGGCCGCCCGCCGCCGATCTCGCGCCGCGCAAGCGCAGCCGCAGTCCCGACGGCAAGAGTGGAAGCCAGAGCAAGGACGGCAAGCCGGACGGGCAGGGCAAGAACGGCGAGCCGCACGGCCGGCGCGAGCCCGGCGAAGGCGATCAGAAGGGGCAGGCCGGGCCGGCGCCGGCGGCAGGGGGCGAACAGCCGGGCGGCTCGCCGAAAGCGCAGCCATGAGCGATATCCTGACCTCGTAATGTCTGACCTTGCAGCGAGAACGCAACCATGAGCGTCTCCGAACCGTTCATCCGCCGGCCGATCGCCACCTCGCTGCTCGGCATCGCCCTGATGATCGGCGGCGCGCTCGGCTATTGGGCGCTGCCGGTCTCGGCGCTGCCGCAGGTCGATTTCCCGACGGTCCAGGTGTCGACCCAGCTGCCCGGCGCGAGTCCCGACGTGGTCGCCTCGCTGATCACGGCGCCGCTGGAGCGGCAGCTCGGGCAGATCCCGTCGCTGTCGTCGATGAACTCGACAAGCTCGTTCGGCGTCAGCCAGATCTCGCTGCAGTTCGACCTCAACCGCGACATCGACGGCGCCACCCAGGACGTGCAGGCCGCGATCAACGCCGCCGCCGGCATCCTGCCCAAGTCGCTGCCGTATCCACCGGTCTACGCCAAGGTGAACCCGGCGGACGCGCCGGTCATGACCCTCGCGCTGACCTCGGACACCATCTCGCTGCGGGCGATGAGCGATCTCGCCGATACCATCCTCGGGCAACGCTTGAGCCAGATTTCAGGCGTCGGCCGGGTTTCGATCCTCGGCGGCCTGAAGCCGGCGGTGCGCGTGCAGGCCGACCTCGCGCGGCTTGCGGCCTACGGCATCGCGATGGAGGATCTGCGCAACGCGATCGCCGGCGCCAACGTGTCGGGGCCGAAGGGCTCGCTCGACGGCGCCCAGCAATCCTACACCATCGCCGCCAACGACCAGATTGCCGCGGCCGATGCCTACCGGCCGATCATCATCGCCTATCGGAACGGCTCGCCGGTCACGATCGGCGACGTCGCGCAGATCGTCGACGGGCTGGAGAACGACCGCACCGGCGGCTGGTACCAGGGCACGCCGGCCGTCATCATCGACATCCAGCGCCAGCCGGGTGCCAACGTGATCGACGTCGTCAAGCAGATCCGCGACGAAATCCCACGGCTGCAACGCGCGGTGCCGGCCGGCGTCAAGCTGACCGTCGTCTCCGACCGCACCGTGACGATCCGCGCCTCGGTCCGCGACGTGCAGTTCACGCTGGTCCTGAGCGTCGTGCTGGTGACGCTGGTGGTGTTGTTGTTCCTGCGGTCGCTGCGCGCGACCCTGATCGCCGGCGTCGCACTGCCGCTGTCGCTGATCACGAGCTTCGGCATCATGTATTTCGCGGGCTTCAGCCTCGACAATCTGTCCCTGATGGCGTTGACCATCGGCACCGGTTTCGTGGTCGACGATGCGATCGTGATGATCGAGAACATCGTCCGCCACATGGAAGACGGCGAGACGGTCATGGAAGCCTCGCTGAAGGGTGCCAGCGAGATCGGCTTCACCGTGATCTCGCTGACGGTGTCGCTGATCGCCGTGTTCATCCCGCTGCTGTTCATGTCCGGTCTGGTCGGCCGCATGTTCCGCGAGTTCGCGCTGACCTTGACGATCGCGGTGGTGACCTCGGCGATCGTCTCGCTGACACTGACGCCGATGATGTGCTCGCGGCTGCTCAAGAACATCCATGAGGAGATGGCGGTCCCGGGCCTGGCCGCGGTCAGCCGCTTCATCGACCGCATGGTGGAATTCTATCATCGCACGCTGCTCTGGGTGCTGCAGCGCCAGCGCGCGACGCTGCTGGTGACGTTCGCGACCATCGCGCTGACGCTGATCATGTATGTGCTGGCGCCGAAGGGGTTTCTGCCGCTGCAGGACACTTCCTCGATCACGGCGGTGACCGAGGCAGGACCGGACGTTTCGTTCGACGAGATGCAGCGGCGCCAGAGCGCAGTCTCCGACATCATCAAGGCCGACCCCGACGTCGTCGGCGTGGTCTCGGTGATCGGCTCCGGCTCGGTCAATCCGACCACCAATGTCGGCCGCCTGGTGATGACGCTGAAGCCGCTCGATCAGCGGCGCGATGGCGTCGCTAACGTGATCGAGCGGCTCAAGCAGAAGATATCGATGGTCCCCGGCATGACGGTCTACTTCCAGCCGGTGCAGGACGTGCAGATCTCGACCCAGTCGAGCCGTTCGCAATACCAGTACACGCTGACCGCGACCGATGCCGCCGAGGTCTCGCAATGGGCGCGGAAACTTGTCGCCGAAATGCGGCGCGACCCGATCTTCCGCGACGTCTCGTCGGAGGCGCAGGAGGGCGGCTTGCGCGCGGCGCTCGACATCAACCGCCAGCGCGCCGGCCAGCTTGGCGTCAGTCTCCAGGGTGTCACGGATACGCTGAACGACGCCTTCGCGCAGCGCCAGATCTCGACGATCTACGGCCAGGCCAACCAGTACCGCGTCGTGCTCGAGGCGCTGCCGATGTACCAGCGCGACCCGTCGATTCTCGACAAGCTCTATCTGCCCGGCGCCAACGGCGCGCAGGTGCCGCTGTCGGCGGTGGCAACCCTGGTCCGCACCACGGCGCCGCTCGCGATCTCGCATCAGGCCCAGTTTCCGTCGGTCTCGCTCAGCTTCAACCTGGCGCCCGGCGAAGCGCTCGGCGACGCGGTCGAGGCGGTGAAGGCGATCGAGGCCAGGATCGGGATGCCCGGCAGCATCGTCGGCATCTATTCCGGCGACGCCGCCGAATTCGCGCGCTCGCTGGCCGGACAGCCCTGGCTGATCCTGGCCGCGATCATCACGATCTACATCGTGCTCGGCGTGCTCTACGAGAGCTACATCCACCCGATCACCATCCTGTCGACGCTGCCCTCGGCCGGCGTCGGCGCCATCCTCGCCTTGATGCTGTGCGGGCAGGACCTCTCGGTGATCGGCCTGATCGGCATCATCCTGCTGATGGGCATCGTCAAGAAGAACGCGATCATGATGATCGACTTCGCGCTGGAGGCCGAGCGGCATCAGGGCATGTCGTCCTATGACGCGATCGTGCAGGCCTGTCTGCTGCGCTTCCGGCCGATCATGATGACGACGCTGGCGGCGCTGTTCGGCGCGCTGCCGCTCGCGATTGAAAGCGGCACCGGCGCCGAGCTACGCTTCCCGCTCGGCATCTCGATCATCGGCGGCCTGCTGCTGAGCCAGTTGCTGACGCTCTACACCACGCCGGTGATCTATCTCGCGCTCGACCGACTCAACCGGCGGATCGAGCGGACCGTGCCGGAGCCAGGTCCCAGCGGCCCGCCGATCGCGGGCACCACCGAGGGCATGCAGTGATCTCGATCTCGGAGCCCTTCATTCGCCGGCCGGTGGGCACCACGCTGCTGGCGATCGGGCTGTTCCTGGTCGGGATCGTCGCCTACGAGTTTCTGCCGGTGTCGTCGGTTCCGAACGTCGATTTCCCGACCATCCGGGTCTCGGCGTCGCGTCCCGGCGCCGATCCCTCTGTCATGGCCGCGACCGTCGCCGCTCCGCTGGAGCGCAAGCTCGGCACCATTTCTGGTGTCGACCAGATCACCTCGACGAGCTCGCTCGGCACCACCAGCATCCAGGTGCAGTTCTCGATCGGCCGCGACATCGACCGCGCGGCACGCGACGTGCAGGCCGCGATCAATGCCTCGCTCGCCGATCTGCCCAGCGACCTGCCGTCGCTGCCCAAGTTCCGCAAGGCCAATCCGGCCGCGGCGCCGGTGTTCGTGCTGGCGTTGACCTCGAAGACGATCTCGACCAGCGCGATGTACGATGTCGCCGACACCGTGCTGGCGCAGCGCATCTCGCAGGTGCCCGGGGTTGGCGAGGTCACCGTCAGCGGCGCCGACCAGCCGGCGGTGCGCATCGCGCTCAATCCGGTGTCGCTGGCCAATGCCGGGATCGCGACCGACGACGTCCGGCTTGCGATCATCAATGCCAATCCGCTCGGCCCCGTCGGCATCTTCAACGGTGACCGCCAGAGCGAGACGCTGTCGATCAACAAGCAGATGCGCACCGCGGCCGAGTTCCGCGACATCGTCATCAAGAGCTCGAACGGCAATTTCGTCCGCCTCTCGGACGTCGCCGAGGTCGAGGATTCCGTCCGCAACTCGCGCTCGATTGCCTGGTTCAACAAGCAGCCGGCGGTGCTGATCCAGATCACCAAGCAGGGTGATGCCAACGTCATCGACACCGTCGACAACGTTCGCAGGCTGCTGCCGGAATTGAAGCAGTGGATCCCGGCCGGTGTCGATATCTCGACCCTGGTCGATCGTACCGGAACGATCCGAGCCAGCGTCGAGGACATGCAGTTCACGCTGCTGGCGACCGCCATTCTCGTGATGGTCGTGGTGTTCGTGTTCCTGCGCCGCGTGGTGCCGACGATCGCGGCCGGCGTGTCGGTGCCGCTGGCGCTGGCCGGCACCTGTGCCGGGATGTGGCTGGCCGGCTTCTCGATCGACAATCTGTCGCTGATGGCGCTCGCGATCTCCGTCGGCTTCGTGGTCGACGACGCCATCGTGATGATCGAGAACATGTACCGCAATCTCGAGCAGGGCATGGCTCCATATCCGGCCGCGGTCGAAGGCGCCAAGCAGATCGGCTTCACGGTGCTGTCGATCTCGCTGTCCTTGATCGCTGCCTTCACGCCGCTGATCTTCATGGACGGGATCGTCGGCCGGCTGCTCCGCGAATTCTCGCTGACCTTGACCTTTGCCATCATCGTGTCGACGCTGGTGTCGGTGACGATCACGCCGATGATCTGCGCGCACTACATCAAGGAGACGACTTCGGATCACGCCACCTGGTACGACCGGGCCATCGAGGGCACGCTGTCGCGGGTGGTGGCATTCTATGCGTCGACCCTGCGGATCGTGCTCGGCTATCCCTTCCTGACCCTGGTGGTGTTCTTCGCCACCGTCGCGCTCACCGTGACGCTCTATGTCAAGACGCCGAAGGGCTATTTCCCGACCGACGACAGCGGCTTCGTGATCGGCTCGACGCGGGCGTCGGCGGACATCTCGTTCCAGTCGATGCTCGCCCTGCAGCAGCGGCTCGCCGACATCGTGATGGCCGACCCCGCGGTTGCCGGCATCGGCTCGTCGGTCGGCTCCGGCGGCGGCCCGGGCGGCGCCACCTCCAACCGCGGCACCATGTTCATCAGCCTGAAGCCGCCGGAGGAGCGGGCAGGCATGTCGACCGCCCAGGTGATCGACCGGCTGCGCCGCAACCTGTTCATGGTGCCCGGCATCCGCCTGTTCATGTTCGCGGCGCAGGACATCCGCACCGGCGGCCGGCAGAGCGATTCCGACTACCAGTACACGCTCGCCTCGACCGATCTCGACCTGTTGCAGAAATGGGCGCCGCTCATCGCCAAGCGCATGGAGACCGTGGAGGGCATCACGGACGTCTCGGCCGACCGCGATCCCGGCGGCCTGCAGCTCAACCTCGCGATCGACCGCAGGATGGCCTCCAGCCTCGGCGTCCGGGTGCAGGATATCGACAACGCGCTCAACAACGCGTTCTCGCAGCGGCAGATCTCGTACATCTACACCCAACGCAACCAGTACGTCGTGGTGCTCGAGATCGACCCGAGATTCCAGAGTGATCCGTCGAATCTCGAGCGTATCTATGTCGCCGGGGCCAATGATGTGCAGGTGCCGCTGTCGGCACTCGTGCACTACCAGAAGGGATTGTCGGCGCTCGCGGTGTTTCACTCCGGCGGCGTCCCCTCGACCACGGTGTCGTTCAATCTACTGCCGGACGTCCCGCTGGAGGTCGCGACCACCAACATCCAGCAGGCGGTCAACGAGCTGCATATGCCGGAAGGCATTCGCGGCAGCTTCGACGGCAATGCCGGCGACTTCAACAAGACCAGCGGTCGGCAGCCGCTCCTGATCCTCGGCGCGCTGGTCGCGATGTATATCGTGCTCGGCGTGCTCTATGAGAGCCTGGCGCATCCGATCACGATCATCTCGACCTTGCCGTCAGCCGGCCTCGGCGCCTTGCTGGCGCTGCAGGTGACCAATACGCCGCTGACCGTGATCGCCTTCGTTGGGATCATCCTGTTGATCGGCATCGTCAAGAAGAACGGCATCATGATGGTCGACTTCGCGCTCGAGGCCGAACGGCATCAGGGCCTGTCGTCGCGGGATGCGATCTTCGAGGCCTGCCGGGCGCGCTTCCGCCCGATCCTGATGACGACGATGGCGGCGCTGTTCGCCGGCATTCCGCTGGTCATTGCGACCGGCCCGGGCACCGAGCTGCGGCGGCCGCTCGGGATCACCATCATCGGCGGCCTGTTCGTGTCGCAGATCCTGACGCTCTACACCACGCCGGTGATCTACCTGTTGATCGACAGGCTGCGCCGGCGTCGCGAGCCATCAGGTGTGCACGCGCCGGCGGAATAGTTTGAATTGTGCCGTCGTGAGCGTATAGCGAAGCATGTCCGAACCGACCGAAGTCAAACCCGACGTCACCGCCGAGATCGAGGATTGCCCGGATTGCGGCAAGCCGCTGCCGCTGTGCATCTGCGACAGCGTCACGCCGATCGAAAGCCGCATCCAGCTGCTGATCCTGATCCATCCGCAGGAGCAGGACAGGGCGCTCGGCACCGCGCGGCTGTTGGCGCGGCATTTCGAGAACGCCGTGGTGCGGATCGGGCTGTCGTGGCCGAGCCTGGCCAAGGCGCTCGGCCGGCCGGTACCGGATCCGTCGCGCTGGGCGGTGCTCTATCTCGGCTCGGCCAAGGTCGAGGATCTCGATACCGAAGCGGAGATCGTCGCGATCAACCGCAAGGGCGAGCTCGAGCCGCATCAGCGCGCGATCCTGTCCGACATCGAGGGCATCGTGCTGCTCGACGGCACCTGGAGCCAGGCCAAGGCGCTGTGGTGGCGCAATGCCTGGATGCTGAAGTGCCAGCGGGTGATTCTCGGGCCGAAACGGCCCTCGCTTTACGGCAAGCTGCGCCGGGAACCGCGCCGCGACGGTCTGTCCACCATCGAGGCGGCCGCAATCCTGCTGGCCGGACTGCAGAAGCGGCCCGATATCGCTGCAACGTTAACGGACAGTTTCGAACGGATGCTGGCGCGATTCCGCGAAGTCCAGGCCAAAATGCCCGAATTGGCGCCAAAACCGAAGAAGAAGGATTATCGAAAGCGCCGGCGCTAGTTCTGCGGCTTGGTTGCCTATCGGGCGGAGGGCGTATATGAAGTGCGCCGCAAGGGGCCACGTGGCGGAGTGGTTACGCAACGGTCTGCAAAACCGTGTACACCAGTTCAATTCTGGTCGTGGCCTCCACTCATCTCATCAATGGCTTGCAGCCGACAAACGAGAAGCCGCCTTAGCTCGCGGCGTACCAGCCTTCAGGAAACGGAATCAGCGGCCACGGCGCCTGGTTGTCATTGGCGGCGGGCGGCGGTGGCTGAATGCGGGGCGAGGGCTGGGCCACAATATCCTCCTGAGCAATAGGCGCGATCGCGGTTCGCACGGCGTCTAGCAGCAGATCAAATTCGACTTCGCTCATCGCGCTCTCCGAGGTTCGAGAGCGCCATGGTCGCAAAACTGTCTTCGGTCCGGATTGAACGATTCGTTCGAATTTTATGAAAAGAACGATGGCGTCCGCTTTGGTAAATAAATGACTGATGAGCTCCTTCGGGAACCTAGGTCGGCACCGCCGCACCTCGTGTGGGACAAATCACATCTTACGAAAAACTCTTCCCGGAATTCCCGGCGATATTCATAGCAGACAAATATCGCAGGAATTTTAGCGAGACGTGACAATGGTGTCAGGTCAACTCGGCGAGGTCGTGCGGCAGCATGGCCTTGAATTGCGCCAGCGCCTGCCGCGCCTTCTTCGGCGGCAGCGTGATCGCGTGGCGCACGGCGGCTGCGATCAGCGTCATCGTCAGTCCTGAGAAGGTGGCGAGGGTGGCGGCCGGCATGCCGGGCGCGATCCGCCTGATCGCGTCGGACAACAGGCCGGCAAGCACGGCCATGTCGTCCGCATCGAGCTTCTGCAGCGCGCGATCGGCCTGCGTCGCCTGCCAGATGTCGCGCATGACAGGCTCGCGCATGAACATCTCGTAGTAGCTGTCGACGATCCGGCAAAGCGCCGGATGCAGGTCGCGCGCGGCCGCGACTGCGGCCAGGTCGCGCCTGACGCACTCGCGTCCGACCGCGTTATGCCGTTCCGCCAGCGTGCCGATGATCGCGGCCTTGTCCGGGAAATATTGATAGAGCGAGCCGAATGCGACGCCGCTGCGTTCGACGATGTCGCTCATGCGGAATGCCTCGCTGCCCTTTTCCGCCATGATCTCGGTCGCGCAGGCGAGGATGCGCTCGAAGCGCTCGCGGCTACGCTGCTGCGCCGGGGCAAGCCGCGCCAGCCCGGGCAGGGGAGCGTCCAGCACCGGCGTGGCCCCTTCTGTTGCCCCCGGCGCAGCCTTTCGTCTGGCCACCATCGCTCTCCTTCGAAATCGGTTGACGCCTCAAATACGAGAGTTTATCGCTTTTGACAAACACGAGGATTTCTCGTATTTGGAGGTGAATCGATGCGCAATGTCCTGACCTCGGGCTTGCTGTGGTTTTCCGCGCTCGGCTGCGGCCAGATCGCCGGGCTCTATTTCGCGTTCTCGGCGTTCATCATGACCGCGCTCGGCCGGATCGATCAGGCCGCCGGCATCTCGGCGATGAACGCGATCAGTGTCTATATCCTGCGCTCGCCGTTCATGCCGGTCTTTATCGGCACCACGCTGTCCTGCGCCGTGCTGGTCGTGCTCGGCGGGCTGCGATGGCAGGAGCCGGGCGCCATTGCGATGATTTGCGGCGGCGTCCTCTATGTGCTTGGGATGTTCATCGTCACCATGGTCTTCAACGTGCCGCTGAACGACCAGCTTGCGGCCACCGATCCCGCGAGCGCCGCGGCTGCGCCGGTCTGGGCGCGCTATCTGATCGACTGGACCTTCTGGAACCACGTTCGGACCGTCACCTCGCTGGCGGCGACCGCGATGTTCATCGTAGCCATCGCTGCGCGCTGACCGGCGCTTCGCATCAGCCTCCGCAGTCTCAACGTGCTGAGGCTGCGCTACGATCCCGGCACCAAGACCACGTCGTTCATTGCGGAATGACATCGGGGCGGGCGGCTGGCACCTCGTCCCAGAATCACAGGCGCCGCGGAATGGCCGCGCCGGCGGGATGTGCGGGCGCCGCTACGGCGATGGCTCGACGGCCGGAACAGCCCTGCATTGCGCCCGGGACGCCGGCAAACCCTTGCAACGCAGTGGTTTACCGTCCCGCGCTAAAGTTTCGCCGGAGCCCCTATTTGGTTCTTTGCAAGCCCGAAAGGCTTTGTTATACGCTGCCCGCTCGCGAACAATTTGTTCGCCTATTCCTCGGTAGCTCAGCGGTAGAGCATTCGACTGTTAATCGAATGGTCGCTGGTTCGAATCCAGCCCGGGGAGCCAGCTTTGCTGGCCCCATCCACGTCCCGCCATCGACACTCACAAGCGCGTGGTCCGCAACATGCAGACCAAAATCGTCGTCAAATCGACTCAATAGCCGTCGACACTGCGTGTTGCCGGGTCTTGAGAGGTGATTCTGATGCCGATTAATCTGATCGACCTGTCGATGCCGCAGCCGACGCTCGTTCCGAATGATGCGCCCGAGATCAGCGACGATGAGTGTGTCCGCCGGCTCGCGCAGGCCGTCGAGCAACATGATTCCGAGCATCTCGATGAGGTGGCCCGCCTGATCAGCCGGCTTGCCGTCACGATCGAATAGCGCCCCGCGCCACCGGTTCCGCACGCCAACGGCGTGTTGCGTTTTGGCGGAGCTTGTTCCAAAAGATGGCCCTGTTCTAGCTTCTCCAGCGGCAATGCCGCGACTTGCAGGGTCCCGCCAATGACCGGTTTTTCGACCGCGCGCCAGTACATGGTCGATGGTCAGGTGCGTCCGAGCGACGTGACCGATGATCGTATTCTCGAAGCCATGCTGAGCGTGCCGCGCGAGGTGTTCGTGCCGGCCAGCAAGCAGGCGCTTGCCTACCTCGACCTCGATCTCGACGTGACCGAGGGCGGCGCGGTGAGCCGCTGCCTGATCACGCCGGCGCTGCTCGCCAGGATGCTGCAGGCCGCCGAGATCAAGGCCTCCGACCGCGTCCTGGTCGTCGGCTGCGCAACCGGCTATGCCGCCGCAATCGTGGCGCGCTTTGCCGCGGAGGTCCGTGCCACCGAAAGTGATCCGGCGCTCGCCGCCAAGGCGACCGCAGCCTTCGCCCAGCTCGGGATCCAGAATGCGACCGTCAAGACCGCGGCTGCCGCCGACGGCGATGCCGCGGGCGCGCCCTATGACGTCATCGTCCTCAATGGTGCGACCGAGATCGTCCCGACCGGGCTGTTTGGACAGCTCAAGGAGGGGGGCCGGCTGGTCGGGGTGTTCGGCCTGACGCCGCCGCCGCGCGCCACCCTCGTGACCCACTCCCACGGGGATTTCGGACATCGCGAGCTGTTCGACGCCACAGCCCCCGTGCTGCCGGGACTGGAGCGGCTTCCCGCGTTCGTCTTCTGACCCTACCGCGCTGCGCCAGCTGATAAAATCCCGTTCTGAATCAGAAGTGTGGCCCGTTTGCCCCATGTGAAGAGTTTCCACCATGTTCCGTTGCGGGGTGGTTCCGTTGCCCTTAGCTGCGGACTAAGGTGAGGCGGGACTCACTTCGTCTGAAGCGACCGCCGGAACTGACTTGCGTGTGGAGACGGCGACTACAATGATTGGATTACCGGGGATGCGAGGGGTGAAGGCTATCACCGCGGCTGCGACTGCCGTCCTTCTGTTGGCGGAGATGGGCCCCGTGCCCGCACTCGCCGAAACTATCGAGTCCGCGCTGGTGCGGTCCTACCAGAACAATCCCCAGCTGAACGCACAACGCGCCCAGGTGCGGTCGATTGACGAAAACGTTCCGCAGGCACTCTCGGGTTACCGTCCGAAGGTCTCGCTGACCGCAACCGCCGGCGGACAATACACCGATGAGAAATTGACGGCGGGAACCCCGGCGGTGTCCGGCGTGAGCCGGCAGCGCACCGTCGGCATCACCGCCAACCAGTCGTTGTTCAACGCGCAGAATGCGCCGAAGGTGCGCCAGGCTGAAAGCCAGGTGTCGTCGGCACGCGAAGGTTTGCGGGTGCTGGAGCAGAGCGTGCTCCTGAGCGCGGCGACGATCTATATGGACTATCTCCGCGACGCGGCGATCGTCGAGGTTCAGCGCAGCAATACGCGCGTGCTGGAACAGACGCTGAAGCAGACCCAGGACCGCTTCAACGTTGGCGAAGTGACGCGCACCGACGTCGCGCAATCCGAGGCCCAGCTCGCGGCGGGCAGAAGCCAGCAGCTCACCGTGGAATCGAACCTGACGACGACGCGGTCGAACTACCGCCGCATCATCGGCGTCGAGCCGCAGAATGTGGCGCCCGGCTCGCCGGTCGACCGGTTCCTTCCGCCGACGCTCTCCGCCGCTGTCGAGCTCAGCCTGACCCAGAACCCGAATGTCACCGCTGCGATGTACGGCGTCGACGTCAGTTTCCTGCAGACCAAGGTTGCCGAAGGTGCGCTGCTGCCGTCGGTTGCGCTGCAGGCAACGGTCAGCCAAGGCTACGAGACGCAGTTGACTGTGTATCGCCTGTTCAATGCGTCGGTCGGTGTTCAGCTGTCGCTGCCGATCTATCAGGGCGGCACGGAATACTCGCTGATCCGGCAGTCCAAGGAATCGCTGGCCCAGCAGCGTCTGGTGCTGGACCAGACCAGGGATCAGGCGCGCGCCAACGTCGTCACCGCCTGGGGCCAGCTGGTCGCCGGCAAATCGCAGGTTTCGTCGGCGCAAGCGCAGGTGACCGCGTCCGAAATCGCCTTGAACGGCGTTCGCGAGGAAGCCAAGGCCGGCCAGCGCACCACGCTCGACGTGCTCAATGCGCAGCAGGCGCTTGTCAACGCGCGCAACGCGCTCGTCACCGCGCAGCATGACCGCGTCGTCGCATCCTACAATGTGCTGAACGCGATCGGCCGCCTGTCGCCGCAGGTCATGGGCCTTGCGACCAACGTCTATGATCCGAGCGTGCACTACCAGCAGGTTCGCGACAACTGGGCCGGCGTCCGCACGCCCGACGGCCGCTAAACACCTTCGCTTTCATCATCGCTTGTCGCGCCATGTTTGTGGTTCTGAGTTAATCAGGACCACGAACGGGCGCGTTTGCTTGCAATCGATATTTGGCCTGACATACCGTTTTGTCGGGCAGCAAGGCGATTCGCGGCGAGCCGGCGTAGCGTGATGACAGGTGCGACGCCACCTGTGATCACGCTGCATTGGGCGACACGAAGCTTGCAGAATGGCCTCGGGTGGGCGTGATCTGGGGACAAGTCGGGCGGGAGCAATGAAAATCTCCGCCCGCATCATCGGAACCGGCGAATCCTCTCGGGCTTGATGTAAAATAGTTTCGATGTGGAGTCGGAGATGACGCAACCTGCGAAGGTCCAAGAGCCCTCGATGGAGGAGATCCTGGCGTCGATCCGTCGCATCATTGCCGACGACGAGGCGAAGCCGGGCGCGACCGAGAAGCCGGCGGCTGCCGCTGCACCACCGCCTCCGAAGGCTGAGCCCGCGCCACCTCCGGCAGCCAAGCCCGCGATGAAGAGCCCGCCACCCGTAGCGCCTCCGGCCGCAAAGGCCGCAGCGCCCGCGCCGAAAGCACCGCCGCCCGCACCGGCAGCGGCCGCCAGCAACAGCCAGGACGATATCGATTCGCTTCTGGCCAGCCTCGACGAGGCGACGCCCGCGGCCGAGATCAGGCCGTCGCCGCAGCCCGAAGCCCAATCCGAAGCTGATGTGTTCGAGCTCACCGACGACATGGCGCTGCCGGAGCCGGCTCCGGCGCCGTCGTTCCGCAAGGTCGAGCCGGAGGACGACGTCGAGTTCACGGAAGCCCGTGGCCGGGCACCAGCCCAACAACCCGTTCGAGAACCACCGGCGATCGAACCGGCGCCGATGCAGCAGATCATCTCGGGAACCACGATGCGGGCGGTCGAATCCGCCTTCAACTCGCTGGCCAACACGGTGCTGAGCAACAATGCTCGGACGCTGGAGGATCTGGTCAAGGAGATGCTGCGGCCAATGCTGAAGTCCTGGCTGGACGACAATCTGCCGGGTCTGGTCGAGCGGATCGTCAAGGCCGAGATCGAACGGGTCTCCCGCGGGCGGTAGCTCCGCGCGGCTGCGAGGGCCTGGCAGCCCTCATTTCAGCCCCCAAATGCCCAAATCGCCCAAAACGCCGTTTTGACGCGCCGGTCCGGTTGACTTGGTGCGCTCCGGCGGCTTTCTAACCTTTCCCCATGGTCCACAGCGCATTGTCATGATCGAGAAAAACTACCAGCCCGCCGATATCGAGCACCGCATGGCCCGGATCTGGGAGGAGAGCGGGGCGTTCAAGGCCGGCAGGCCCGAGCGCAAGGACGCCGCGCCCTTCACCATCGTGATCCCGCCGCCGAATGTGACCGGTTCGCTGCACATGGGCCACGCGCTCAACAACACGCTGCAGGACATCCTGTGCCGTTTCGAGCGGATGCGTGGCCGCGACGTGCTGTGGCAGCCCGGCACCGATCATGCCGGCATCGCCACCCAGATGGTGGTCGAGCGCCAGCTGATGGAACGGCAGGAGCCGGGACGGCGCGACATGGGCCGCGCCAAATTCCTTGAGCGGGTCTGGCAGTGGAAGGCCGAGAGCGGCGGCACCATCGTCAACCAGCTCAAGCGCCTCGGCGCATCCTGCGACTGGTCGCGCGAGCGCTTCACCATGGACGAAGGGCTGTCGCGCGCCGTCGTCAAGGTATTCGTCGAACTGCACCGCGAGGGCCTGATCTACAAGGACAAGCGCCTCGTCAATTGGGACCCGAAGCTGCTCACCGCGATCTCCGATCTCGAGGTGCAGCAGGTCGAGGTCAAGGGCCATCTCTGGTACCTGCGCTATCCGATCGAAGGCCGCAGCTTCAACCCCGACGATCCGAAATCGTTCATCGTGGTCGCGACGACGCGCCCCGAGACGATGCTCGGCGACACCGCGGTCGCGGTGCATCCGGACGATGAGCGCTACACGGACCTGGTCGGCAAGCATGTCATCCTGCCGCTGGTCGGCCGCAAGATTCCGATCGTCGCCGACGATTATTCCGATCCGGAGAAGGGCTCGGGCGCGGTCAAGGTGACGCCGGCGCACGACTTCAACGACTTCGAGATCGGCAAGCGCCACGGCCTGCCACAGATCAGCGTGCTCGACCAGGAAGGCTGCCTCAGCCTTGTCGGCAACGAGGACTATCTGCGCGGCCTGCCTGTTGGCGCCGACGAGTTCGCCGCCGAGTTCGACAAGATCGAGCGCTTCGCCGCGCGCAAGAAGATCGTCGCGAGGCTGGAGGAGTTCGGCTTCCTGGAGCGGATCGAGCCCAACACTCACATGGTGCCGCATGGTGACCGCTCCGGCGTCGTGATCGAGCCGTATCTGACCGACCAGTGGTATGTCGACGCCAAGACGCTGGCGCAGCCGGCGATGGCCGCGGTGCGCTCGGGCGAAACCACCTTCGTGCCGAAGAATTGGGAAAAGACCTATTTCGAGTGGATGGAGAACATCCAGCCCTGGTGCATCTCGCGCCAGCTCTGGTGGGGCCATCAGATCCCGGCGTGGTACGGCCCCGACGGCAAGGTGTTCGTCGCCGAGACCGAGGAAGAGGCTGTCGGCAACGCGCTCGGCTATTACGTCGAGCAGGAGGTCATTACGCCGGAGCAGGGCCACGACATGGCCACGGACCCCGCCAAGCGCGAGGGCTTCATCACGCGTGACGAGGACGTGCTCGACACCTGGTTCTCGTCGGCGCTGTGGCCGTTCTCGACCTTGGGATGGCCGGACGATGTGCCGGAGGTTGCGCGCTACTACCCGACCAACACGCTGGTCACGGGCTTCGACATCATCTTCTTCTGGGTCGCCCGGATGATGATGATGGGTCTGCATTTCATGAAGCAGGCGCCGTTCTCGACCGTCTACATCCACCGTCTCGTCCGCGACGAGAAGGGCGCCAAGATGTCGAAGTCGAAGGGCAACGTCATCGATCCACTCGGCGTGATCGACGAATACGGCGCCGACGCGCTGCGCTTCGCGCTGACCCGTGAGGCGGCACAGGGCCACGACATCCGCCTGTCGCCGCATCTGGTCGAGACCAACCGCAATTTCGCGACCAAGTTCTGGAACGCCTGCCGCTTCGCCGAGATGAACGAGTGCGTGAAGCCGGACGGGTTCGATCCGAAGAACGCGAAGGAAACCTTGAACCGCTGGATCGCGCACGAGACCTCGCGCGTCACCCGTGAGGTGACCGAGACGATCGAGGATCATCGTTTCAACGATGCGGCAGCCGCGATCTACCGGTTCGTCTGGAACGTGTTCTGCGACTGGTATCTCGAACTCGCAAAGCCGGTGCTGATGGGCGAGGAGGGCGCGGCCAAGGCCGAGACCCGCGCCATGATCGCCTGGACGCGCGACGAGATCCTCAAGCTGCTGCATCCGTTCATGCCCTTCATCACCGAAGAGCTGTGGGCCGTGACCGCGAAGCGCGACGGCCTCCTGGTGCTGGCGTCTTGGCCGCGCAAATCGGGCGTGACCGGCGAGCAACTGGCGGCGATCGCGACCGCCGGTCCAGTCGTCGACCCGATCATCCCTCCGGTCATTGCCGCGCTCGACGCCGACGAGTTCAGCGATCCCGCGGCCGAAGCTGAGATCGGCTGGGTGGTCGATCTCGTCACCACGATGCGTTCGGTGAAAGCGGAGATGAACATTCCGCCATCGACGCTGACGCCGCTGGTGATCGTGACCAACTCGGATGAAACGCGGGACCGTGCGCGGCGCTGGAACGACACCATCAAGCGGCTCGCTCGGTTGTCGGAGATCTCGTTCGCGGACGCCGCGCCGGAAGGCGCGATGCAGCTGCTGGTCCGCGGTGAAGTCGTCGCATTGCCGCTGAAGGGCGTGATCGATCTTGCCGCCGAACGGGCGCGGCTCGAGAAGGAGCTCGGCAAGGCCGACGCCGACATCAAGCGCGTCGACGCAAAACTCTCCAACGAGAAGTTCGTCGCCAACGCGCCGGAAGAGCTCGTCGAGGAAGAGAAGGAAAAGCGCGCGGCAGCGCAGGAACGCCGGGCGAAGATCCTCGAGGCGATCGAGCGGCTGAAGAAGGCGTCGTAGCGGACGCCTTGAGTAGACGCCTTGGCGTTCAAAACCGCTTGCTGAGGAACTTCGATCCCTTCAGCCCGTAGCGCCAGGGCAGCTCGACGGCCTTGGTGATGCCGATCCGGATCCCGGTGACGATGTCGGGCGTCTCCAGCCGGGCGTGGAGCGCGATCGGCGGACGGTCCAGCGGCAGCTCGCTATGGGCGATGGTGATGCCCATCGCTTCGCACAGCTTGCCCGGCCCCGAGCATAGCGCGCGTTCGTCCTCCAGCCCGCGCCGCCGGCGCATCGCGGCGAGCCCATGGGTCGGCTCGATCGCGCGGATCAGCACGGCGCTGGCCGAGCCAGCTTCCTCGCAGACGAAATTGACGCACCAATGGATGCCGTAGGAACGGTAGACATAGGAGAAGCCCGGCGGGCCGAACATCACCTGGTTGCGCGGGGTCGGTCCGTTGAACGAGTGCGCCGCCGGCTCGGTGTGATGGTAGGCCTCGACCTCGGTGATGATGCCGCCGACCCCGCCGACCAGGAAGGTCGCGCCGATCAGGTCGGGCGCGACCTCAAGGACGCTGCGATCGAAGAAGGAGCGTTTCAGCGCCTTGCCGAGGCGCGGCACGGTCGCACGGGTCGAGCGGGGTTTTTGAGCCATTTTGAGGTGGGAATCGGCGTGGAACGGACCGCAACACTGCCAATATCTGGGCTGATCTGCTAGGGTCGCGGTGCGGGTTGCGAGCCGCGTCAACACCGATTAGCTATGGTTTCTCGCGACTTGCAGGCACCTATGGTCACCATTGTCGACACCATCTCCACCACCCAGCTCCGCCCGCGCCACCCCGAAAAGGTGAACCGGCCGGATGCCGTATCGCCGCCGAAGCCGGACTGGATCCGGGTTCGCGCGCCGAACACGCGCGGCTATGCGGATACGCGCAAGATCGTGAAGGAGAACGGCCTCGTCACGGTGTGCGAGGAGGCGGGCTGCCCCAATATCGGTGAGTGCTGGGACAAGAAGCACGCCACCTTCATGATCATGGGTGACACCTGCACCCGCGCTTGCGCATTCTGCAACGTCAAGACCGGCATGCCGGGCGCGCTCGACGCCAATGAGCCCGAACACGTCGCCGAGGCGGTGTCCAAGCTGGGATTGGCCCACGTCGTCATCACCTCGGTCGATCGCGACGATCTCGCTGACGGCGGCGCGGAGCATTTCGCGCAAGTCATCCGCGCCATCCGTGCGCGCTGCCCGACCACCACGATCGAGATCCTGACGCCGGACTTCCTGCGCAAGGACGGTGCGCTGGAGCGCGTGGTCGCGGCCAAGCCCGACGTCTTCAACCACAATCTGGAAACCGTGCCATCGCGCTATCTGACGGTCCGTCCCGGCGCGCGCTATTTCCATTCGATCCGGCTGTTGCAGCGGGTCAAGGAGATGGACCCGACCATCTTCACCAAGTCGGGCATCATGGTCGGTCTCGGCGAGGAGCGGCATGAGGTGCTCCAGGTGATGGACGATCTGCGCTCGGCCGAGGTCGATTTCCTGACCATCGGCCAGTATCTGCAGCCGACGCGCAAGCATCACGCCGTGATGCGCTACGTGACCCCGGACGAATTCGCGGGCTACGAGCGCGTGGCCTATACCAAGGGCTTTCTGATGGTGTCGGCGAGCCCGCTGACACGCTCGTCGCATCATGCCGGCGAGGATTTTGCGAAACTGCAGGCGGCACGCACGGCTCGTGGCCGCTAGTACTTTTTACCTCGGTGAGCCGGTGCCAGCCCGTGCTCGACCGAACCTTGGACTGGACCAATGCAGCGCGTTCTGGTGATGGGATCGTCCGGGTCCGGCAAGTCGACTTTTGCCCGGCGGCTGTCCGCTCTGACGGGTATCCCGACCGTGTCGATCGACGCGCTGTTCTGGAAGCCGGGCTGGGTCGAGTCCGACAAGGACGACTTCGAGCGTCGCATGATCGAAGTCGCGCGCGAGCCGCGCTGGATCATGGACGGCAACTACACCAGGAATGGTGCAGGTGAACTGCGCCGGGAGCTCTCCGATACGATCATCTGGTTCGACCTGCCGCGGTCGACCTGCATGCTTGGGATCCTGGGGCGCATTGCCGGGAGCTACGGTCAGGTTCGCCCCGAGATGGCGGCTGGTTGCCCGGAGAAGATTGATCTCGAGTTCTTCCGCTACGTCTGGACCTATCGCGAGCAGCAGCGGCCGAAGCTGGTCGAATATTTCGAGGGCCTGCGCCCCGATCAATCGCTGGTCTGCTTCACAGCCCGGACCCAGGCGGACGATTACCTGAAGAGCCTCGCACGCCAGCAAAACCGTGCGAGTATCCACTGATGCCACGATTCTCCAGCAAGCGGCGGGTCCGCCACACCGCACCTCAAATGTTCGATCTGGTCGCCGACGTCGAGCGCTATCCGGAATTCGTGCCGTTGTGCCAGGCGCTCAAGATCCGTCAGCGGACGCCCAAGGACGACGGCACCGAAATCGTGGTCGCCGACATGACGGTCTCCTTCAAGCTGGTGCGGGAAACCTTCACCAGCAAGGTGACGCTCGATCGGCCCAACTTGAAGATCCTGGTCGAATATCTGCGCGGCCCGTTCAGCAATCTGGAGAACCGCTGGAGCTTCGAGCCGAAGTCGGAGACCGAATGCGATGTCGGCTTCTTCCTGGACTACGAATTCAGGAGTCGGATGCTGGCGATGCTGATGGGCTCGATGTTCGACGCCGCATTCGGACGCTTTGCGCTTGCTTTCGAGAAGCGGGCCGACCAGATTTACGGCAAGCCGCAGCTGTCAACGTAAGCGCTCTCGTTGCGAAACGCGCCGCAATGCGTCCGCGTCGATCAGCGGGTGCTCCGATGCGGCAGTACCGGTCGAGCCTGGCAAAGGCCAACGAGGACAGCACGAGGATCGCAGCTCCGATCACCGTTTCCGCACTTTGCGGCGTGCCATAGATGTAGTGCTCTCCGATCATGGTGACGATCGGTACAAAATAGAATACGACGCCGATTTTCGACGCCTGATGTCGTGACAGCAGATAGAGGAGCAGTACGTTCGCGCCAACTGACACGACGAGTATCATCCATGCGGCGGAGATCAGGAAGCCGACATCCAGCGTGGCTCGCCAACCGGTCACCGCCACGACTGTTCCGAAGACGAGCGCCGAGCCGATATATTGCCAAACGATCGAGCGCGCGACGGCGACGCCGATTTGCTTCTGCAATGCGGTCCCAACGGTGATGGCCAGAAGCGCAATCACCCCGAACCCGACACCCGAAACGGAACCGTCGCCTACCGCGCGTGTGCCGACGACGGCCAATACCAGTCCCAAGAATGCGGCCAGCAAGAGCACCATGCCCCGCCACGGCACCCTTTCTCGTGCGATCCAGGGGGTGAGCAGAGGCTGAGCACCCAGTATGATCGTGAGGGTGCTGGGTGACAGTCCGTGGGCGATAGCCAGGAAATAGGCGCCTTGGTAGCCCGCCTGTAGCAACAGGCCGACCGAGATCGCCCAAAGGACGGTTCGACCAGGCAGGGCCAGGGCGGCGCGAAAGTCGGATCGAAACGCCACGAGCAGGACGACCGAGAGCACAAGCGTCGCGCCGATGGAGCGAACGGCAAGGAACGTCCAAACGGACGAACTCATGAGGCCAAGCTTTACGAAAATTGCACCGCTGCTCCACATGACCAGAAACAGCATTGGGGCCACGACGCTCAGCGAGGCGTGGTGTCCGGGCCGCATCGTCGTTGCAGCGCGATCCGGCGCCCGACCTGAAATCCGAGCGGGCGCCGCATCATCCAGGTCTCCTGGCTCGTCGGCGGATCCATCAGTCATCAACGTGCCCAACGACTTCCTGCATCGCAGCGCGCGATCATATTGTCATTTGGCTAAATGACAATATGATCGGCGCATGGAACGATCCGCACAGATCAGAGCGCTGGCCAGCGAAGCCAGGATGCTGATATTGAGGCTCTTGGCCAGGCCTCGGAGGCACTTCGGCCATCAACGGTCGGCCGATCCCGTCGAAGTTGGGGTTTGCATGACGCTGATCGCGGAGGCCCTTGCGATTACGCAACCCACCGCAAGCCGGCATCTTGAGATTCTCAAGCGCGCAGGGTTCATCGCGGTTCGACGGCACCACAAATGGTCTTACTGCAAGCGGAACGAAGCTGCGATTCAGGATCACCTGGAATGGATCAGGCATGAGCTTCAGATCCGAAACGGATCTGCCGGAGCTGCAAGCAGCACGCGCCCCGCTCAATCCCGCGCTCGCATGGCGCGCTGAGAATTGCTGACGGAGCCCGGATGCTCGCGACAGCTACGCACCGACGCGGCGAGGTTCCAGAGCGTTGGCGGCATGAGGATTGTTTCATGCCGATCCTGACCGCGACCTGCAAACGTGCGCCGCTGTACCGAAGGTTCAGGTCAAGCCGGCGGTCGACCTGAACCAGTTTCATGTTGACGGCCTTGGGCCGTCGATTTTGATTAGGCTGGTCAACTCGTGACCGACTGTTGCGGATCGGAAATCGTTCCGCGCGCCGACTTACGGGCAGGAACGGCGCACGCCGCCGGAGGCGATGTAGGTGCCGGATGCGGGATCGTAGGAGCGGAAACGCCGGGAGCAATAGGCGTCGTTGTTGGCCTTCGCCTGGCTCGCCGCGATCGCGCCGCCGATGATCGCGCCGGCCGCAAGCCCGCCGATCACCGCGCCGGCATTGCCGCGGCCGTGATGACGGTGGCCGTAGTAGCCGCCGCGATAGCCACCGTGGTAACCGTGACGCGGGCCGCCGTGCCAGTGGCGGTACTGCACGTGCGCGACGGAGCTGGGCTGGCCCTGCAAATGCGCGGGCGCGAGCGGCGCGGCAGCTGAGGGTGCAATCGTGGTCAGCGTCATGGCGCCCGCGGCAATTGCGGCCACGACCAAAGTTCCCAACTTCATCATTTTCTCCTTGTTGTGGGATTGCGGTTGAAACACCGCATGTTGGAACGGAAGAAACTGCGAAGCGACGTCAGGGTTCCACTTGAGATGGTGTCACTAAGTCGCAATTGACACGACCGGCCCATGCCCGACCTGACGTGACCAGGATTCGCGCGATGGGACGACACTGCCGGAAGTCTTGCGAAGAATTTCGCGCAGAGTGTCGGATTCTCCCCGTCCACGTCGTCCTTGGGTCATCTCGATGATAATCACCCAGGGAGCTCGAAGTGAGAAAGATTGTTGTTGGCGCCTTCATCAGCCTGGACGGCGTCATGCAGTCCCCCGGCGGCCCGCAGGAAGATCCGATCGGCGGCTTCAGCTTCGGCGGCTGGTTCGCGCCGCTGTTCGACGAGAAGACCGGCGAGGTCATCGGCGAGATGTTCGCCAGTCCGTTCGATCTGCTGCTTGGCCGCAAGACCTACGACATCTTTGCCGCGCACTGGCCCTATGTCGACAAGAGCGATCCGATCGGCCCGCTGTTCGATCGCATCACGAAATATGTCGCCACCCGCGACGCCACCCGCAAGCTGAGCTGGCAGAACAGCGAGACGCTTGGGGCCGACGCCGTCGGCGCTTTGAAGAAGTTGAAGCAGTCCGACGGACCGAATCTCCTCACCCAGGGATCGAGTGATTTTCTCAAGACATTGCTGGCCGCCGGCCTCGTCGATGAGCTCAATCTCTTCATCGCGCCGCTCATCCTCGGCAAGGGCAAGCGCCTGTTCGCCGACAGCGGCCAGCCAGGCAATCTGAAGCTGGTGTCTTCGCAGGTCATGCCGTCCGGCGTCATCCACGCCAAATACGTTCCAGACGGCGAGGTGAAGACCGGCTCGTTCGAATTCGATACGCCAACTGAGGCGGAGCTCGAGCGTCGCAAGAACCTGATGTGAATCAAGAGCGGGTCAGCATATGGAGGCCGGTGCCGCGGCCGGTCTCATCCGCGCGGCGGCCGCCGCCGTTTCGCGGCGTGGCTGCGCGGCGAACGGGCCACTCGTGGTCGCAACCGGCTGGCAGTCTCTCGGCGGGGTTTTGCGGCCTGCGGCGGGCGCGCGAGTTCCATCAGCATGCGCAGCGCCTCGACGACGGAACGCTGCCGCACCGCGCTGCGGCCGATCGCGCCGAACCGCTGCTCACGATGGAGGATGCGGCCGTCGCGTGCGGCGACAGCGAAATGCACGAGGCCTACCGGCTTGCCTGGCGTCGCCCCGCCGGGGCCGGCGATTCCGGTGATCGAGACCGCAAGGTCGACGCCGGCCTTCTCCAGCGCACCGATCGCCATCGCGGTCGCGGTTTCCTTGCTCACCGCGCCAAACGTCTCCAGCGTCGCCGCCTTTACGCCAAGCATCACCCGCTTGGCCTCGTTCGAATAAGTCACGAAGCCGCGGTCAATGACGTCGGACGAACCGGGGATGTCGGTGAGCGCGCCAGCGACCAGGCCGCCGGTGCAGGATTCGGCGGTCGCAATCGTGAGCTTGCGCATCCGGCACAGGTCGAGCAGCGAGCGGGAGAGGGCACGAGCGTCGCTGCCGCCCATGTCAGGCACTCCGGCCCTTGTCGTCCCAACCTTGCTCGTCCCAAGGCAGGCGGACCGTGGCGCTCGCGGTCGCCGCGATGCCTTCCTCGCGACCGGTGAAGCCGAGCCGCTCGCTGGTGGTGGCCTTGACTGCGACGCGCGAGATGTGGACACCGGAGATCTCCGCGATCTTCGCCCGCATGGTGTCGCGCAGCGGACCGATCTTCGGCCGCTCGCAGATCAGCGTCACTTCGAGGTTGGCGATCCGCCCGCCGCGCGCGGTAACGCGCTCGACGGCATATTTCAGGAATTGGTCGGAGGAAGCGCCCTTCCACTTGGCATCGCTCGGCGGGAAGTGCGAGCCGATGTCGCCGTCGGCCAGCGCGCCGAGGATGGCGTCGACCAGCGCATGCAATCCGACATCGCCGTCGGAATGGGCAAGGAACCCCTTGCTGTGCGGCACGCGCACGCCGCAGATCATCACGTGATCGCCTTCGCCAAAGGCATGCACGTCGTAGCCGGTGCCGGTCCTGATGTCGCCGAGCTGGCTGGCGAGCCGCGCTTCCTCGCGCACGAAGTCTTCGGGGGTGGTGAGTTTCATGTTGGCAGCATCGCCTTCAAACGTCGCAACGGTCAATCCCGCCCATTCAGCAAGCGCGGCATCATCGGTGAAATCGCTGCGGCCCTCGCGCGCGGCACGACGATGCGCTTCCAATATTACGTCGAAACGAAACGCCTGCGGCGTCTGCGCGATCCGCAGGCGCGCGCGCTCCGGCGTCGCTTCGACATCGCCGGTATCGCCGGTGAGCTTGATCGTGTCGGTGACGGGAATGACGGGGATCGCCGCGCCGGTCCGGCCGGCTGCCGCGATCGCGCGTGAGATCACGGCTTCGGTCACGAAGGGACGGGCGGCGTCATGGATCAGCACGATGTCCGGCTTCTCGGCGGCGAGCGCCTCGAGCCCGGCATGGACCGAGGCCTGCCGGGTCGCGCCGCCTGGTGTCGGCGGTCGGTGACGAAGGCCCGCGACCGCTTCATCGAACAGCGCGGCATCGTCAGGATTGACCACCGGCTGCACCGCAAAGACGTCAGGATGTCCGGAGAACGCCTCCATGGCGCGGTAGATCACGGTCTGCCCGCCGATCGTCCGATATTGCTTCGGACCGCCTGCGCCGGCGCGAAGTCCACGGCCGGCTGCGACAAGAATAGCTGCGGTACGCTCAAGCTTCGGCATTTTGAACCAGTGACAGACGAATCTGGGATGAGGGGGACGGCGGGGATCGCCCGCCGCGCACAGCCCTTAGCATGACCGCTGCGCAAAAACAGAGCGTTTGCCGCTGACTGTGGGAAAAGCAGATTTTGTTGCGGTGCACTTGCGTCGGTGGTACAAATGTCTAAACCGTAGGCATGAGCCTTGACTGCACAAGAATTGTGCGCAGAATAGACGATGTCAGCTGCAATGGCGTGGCTGCAAAACGACGAGACGGCTGTGACCGGCGTGCAAAGTACTCCTCGTAACCCATTGAAAATAGGCGATATTGCTGTCGCCAACCGGGTTCTTCTTGCGCCCATGTCCGGCATCACTGACGCGCCCTTCCGGCGACTCGCTGCCACTTTGGGCGCCGGCCTGGTGGTCTCCGAGATGACCGCCAGCGACGATCTGGTGAATGGCAAGCCGATGTCGAAGCTGCGTTGTGAGGCAGCCGGGATCGGGACGCATGTGGTCCAGCTTGCGGGCTGCCAGGCCCATTGGATGGCGGAGGGCGCGCGGATCGCCGAGGACGCCGGCGCCGACATCATCGACATCAACATGGGCTGCCCGGCACGCCATGTCACCGGCGGCCAGTCTGGCTCGGCCCTGATGCGTGACCTCGACCACGCGGTCACGTTGATCGATGCGACCATCGCCGCGGTCAAGGTGCCGGTGACGCTGAAGATGCGGCTCGGCTGGGACGATCGCTCGCTCAACTCGCCCGAGCTGGCGCGCCGGGCCGAAGCCTCAGGCGTGCAGATGATCACCGTGCATGGCCGCACCCGCTGCCAGTTCTACAAGGGCGAGGCGAACTGGAACGCGGTGCGCGCGGTCAAGGACGCCGTCTCGGTCCCGGTCGTGGTCAACGGCGACATCACCTCATTCCACAAGGCCGTCGGCGCGCTGCAGATGTCGGGCGCCGACGCCGTCATGATCGGCCGCGGCGCCCAGGGGCAACCGTGGCTGCCCGGCCAGATCGGCCGCCGGCTCGAGACCGGGGTCGCCGAAACCGCGCCATCGCTCGCCGAGCAACTCAAGCATGTTCGCGCGCTCTATGACGAGATCTGCAGCCATTACGGTCTGCGCATCGGGCTCAAGCATGCGCGCAAGCATCTCGGCTGGGCGCTGGAGACCGCGGCCGCCTACAGCTGCGCACCAACGGCCACGTTGAAGGCCTGGCGGCAGGCGATTCTGACCGCGGAGCAGCCGTCCAGCGTGCATCGCTCGCTCGAGGACGCCTACGACGATTTTGCCTGGAGTGCTGCCGCATGACGTCAGCCATGGAATTTCGCCGGCCCGTGCCTACCGATGGCGAGGCCATCCTCAACGCGCTGCCCAATCCGGTGCTGCTGGTCGCACCCGACGGCCGGATCGTCGACGCCAATATCGCCGCCGAATCCTTCTTCGAGATCTCGACCCAATTCCTGCGCCGGCAGTCGCTGAAGGAGCTGGTGCCGTTCGGCAGCCCGCTGCTTGCGCTGATCGAGCAGGTGCGGGCCAGCGGCTCGCCGGTCAATGAATACAAGGTCGATCTCGGCACGCCGCGGATCGGCGGCGATCGCCAGGTCGATCTTCACGTCGCGCCACTGACCGAGCGGCCCGGCCACATCGTGGTTATGCTGCAGGAGCGCACCATCGCCGACAAGATGGACCGCCAGCTCACCCATCGCAGTGCGGCGCGTTCGGTGATCGCGCTGGCGGCGATGCTCGCCCATGAGATCAAGAACCCGCTGTCCGGCATCCGCGGCGCAGCGCAGCTGTTGGAGCAGCAGGCCTCATCCGAGGACCGGCTTTTGACGCGGCTGATCTGCGACGAGGCGGACCGCATCGTCACGCTGGTCGACCGCATGGAAGTGTTCGGCGACGATCGTCCGGTGGCGCGCGGCCCGGTCAATATCCATTCCGTGCTCGACCATGTGAAGCGGCTGGCGCAATCCGGCTTTGCCCGCAATGTCCGCTTCATCGAGGACTACGATCCGTCGCTGCCGCCGGTGCTCGCCAACCAGGACCAGCTGATCCAGGTGTTCCTCAATCTGGTGAAGAACGCGGCCGAAGCGGTCGCCGACCTCGGCACCGATGCGGAGATCCACCTCACCACGGCTTTCCGCCCGGGCGTGCGGCTGTCGGTGCCCGGCAAGAAATCGCGGGTCTCGCTGCCGCTGGAATTCTGCGTCAAAGACAATGGCTCAGGCGTGCCGGAAGACCTGCTGCCGAACCTGTTCGATCCCTTCGTCACCACCAAGCAGACCGGCAGCGGGCTCGGCCTCGCGCTGGTCGCCAAGATCGTTGGCGATCACGGCGGCATCATCGAGTGCGAGTCGCAGCCGCGCAAAACCACTTTCCGTGTGCTGATGCCGATGTACAGCGTCGCCAAGCAACACGACCAAAGCAACCGCGATGACGTTCCGGGTACGTCCTCGCCTGCCTCTCAGGATGCACGATGAGGAACACCAATGCCTGCAGGTAGCATACTTGTCGCTGACGACGACACCGCCATCCGGACCGTCCTGAACCAGGCGCTGTCGCGCGCCGGCTACGAAGTGCGCCTGACCGGCAATGCCGCCACGCTGTGGCGCTGGGTCAGCCAGGGCGAGGGCGATCTCGTCATCACCGACGTGGTGATGCCCGACGAGAACGCGTTCGATCTGTTGCCGCGGATCAAGAAGATGCGGCCGAATTTACCAGTCATCGTGATGAGCGCGCAGAACACCTTCATGACCGCGATCCGCGCCTCCGAGCGCGGCGCCTACGAGTATCTGCCGAAGCCGTTCGACCTCAAGGAGCTGATCACCATCGTCGGCCGCGCGCTGGCCGAACCGAAGGAGCGGGTCTCCAGTCCCGCCGACGACGGCGAGTTCGACTCGATCCCGCTGGTCGGCCGCTCGCCGGCGATGCAGGAAATCTACCGCGTGCTGGCGCGGTTGATGCAGACCGATCTCACGGTGATGATCTCCGGCGAGTCCGGCACCGGCAAGGAGCTGGTCGCCCGCGCGCTGCACGATTACGGCCGGCGCCGCAACGGCCCGTTCGTCGCGGTCAACATGGCGGCGATCCCGCGCGACCTCATTGAGTCCGAGCTGTTCGGCCATGAGCGCGGCGCATTCACCGGCGCCAACACCCGTGCTTCCGGCCGCTTCGAGCAGGCCGAGGGCGGCACGCTGTTCCTCGACGAGATCGGCGACATGCCGATGGAGGCGCAGACCCGGCTGCTGCGCGTGCTGCAGCAGGGCGAATACACCACCGTCGGCGGCCGCACCCCGATCAAGACCGACGTGCGCATCGTCGCGGCCTCCAACAAGGACCTGCGCATCCTGATCCAGCAGGGCCTGTTCCGCGAGGATCTGTTCTTCCGCCTCAACGTAGTGCCGCTGCGGCTGCCGCCGTTGCGCGAGCGCATCGAGGATCTGCCCGACCTGATCCGGCATTTCTTCTCGCTTGCCGAGAAGGACGGCCTGCCGCCGAAGAAGCTCGATGCCCAGGCGCTGGAGCGGCTCAAGCAGCACCGCTGGCCGGGCAACGTCCGCGAACTGGAGAACCTCGCCCGGCGGCTCGCCGCGCTCTATCCGCAAGACGTCATCACCGCCTCGGTCATCGACGGCGAGCTGGCGCCGCCGGCGGTGACCTCGGGCAGCACCGCGACTGTCGGCGTCGACAATCTCGGCGGCGCGGTCGAGGCCTATCTGTCCTCGCACTTCTCCGGTTTCCCGAACGGGGTGCCGCCGCCGGGCCTCTATCACCGCATCCTCAAGGAGATCGAGATCCCGCTGCTGACCGCCGCGCTGGCGGCGACCCGCGGCAACCAGATCCGGGCCGCCGACCTGCTCGGATTGAACCGCAACACCCTGCGCAAGAAGATCCGCGACCTCGACATCCAGGTCTACCGGAGCGGCGGGTAGCAGGAGCGGGCACCGGCGCGAGGACTCACGACAGTTATTGAGTAGTCACAAATGGTTTTGCGGACATCGAGCCGCACTGCGGTTTGCGCCGCGGAAATGTCGCAATTCGGCAACATTGTGATATGATTGCATCAGTTCGCAATTCCCGCGGGCGATCGCTCTCAGCTCAATTGCCGGTATGACCAGCGCAGACACCACCGCTTCAACGTTACACGCGTCACCGGCCGAGCCCCGAGCAGAGGCGCGGGGCTTTCCGTTGCGGCGCTGGCTGGCGCCGTTCGCCGTGGCCATCGCGCTGTTGTCCGCCTTCCTCACCTTCGTGGTGCTGACCGGCCTGACCCCGATCGAGCCGACGCCCGAGGTGGTCCGCTCCTTCCTGCTGATCAATGCCGGCTCGATCCTGCTGCTGGTCGGCATCATTGTCCGGGAAGTCTGGCAGATGGTGCAGGCGAGGCGGCGGGGCCGGGCGGCGGCGCGGCTGCACGTCCAGATCGTCGGCCTGTTCTCGGTGATCGCGGTGCTGCCCGCCGTGCTGGTGTCGATCGTCGCCAACGTCACGATCGAGCGCGGCCTCGACCGGCTGTTCTCGGGCCCCACCAAGCAGGTGATCCAGAACTCGCTGACCATCGCCAGCGCCTACATGCAGGAGCATGCCCAGCTCATCAACGGCGACACGCTGGCGATGGCCAACGACCTCGCCCATGCGCGGCCACTCTACGACCAGGACCGCATGACGTTCCTGCAGCTGATGACGGCCGGCGCCGAGTCGCGCAACCTGCCGGTCGCGGTGTTGATGGACAAGGACGGCAAGATCGTCGCCAGCGCCGAAACCGGCGTCCGGCTGAACTACGAGGCGCCGCCGCCCGACATCCTGAAGGACATCAACGAAACCGAGCCGAAGATCTCGGTGTTCCCGGAAAACTACGTCGCCTCCGTGGTCCGGCTGCGGGCCTATGACGACATGTTCCTGTATGTGGCGCGGCTGCTCGATCCGGCTGTTGTCGCCCAACTCAAGCAGACCCAGACCAGCGCCGCCGAATATGCCCAGGTCGAGACCCAGAGGCTCGGTGTCCAGGTGGCGTTCGCGCTGATGTTCGCGGTGATCGCACTGACCATCCTGATGGCTTCGGTGCTGATCGGGCTGAACTTCGCCAACGGGCTGGTGTCGCCCATCCGCCAGCTGATGGGCGCGGCGAGCGAGGTCTCGACCGGCAATCTCAATGTCCAGGTGCCGGTGCATAAATCGGCCAGCGACCTCGCGCTGCTCGGCGAAACCTTCAACAAGATGACCCAGGAGCTGCGCACCCAGCGCAACGAGCTGGTCGACGCCAGCGAGACGATCGACAGCCGCCGCCGCTTCATCGAGGCGGTGCTGTCCTCGGCCTCTGCCGGCATCATCGGGGTCGACGCGTCGGGCAGCGTCGGCATCCTCAATCGGTCGGCGGAAAAGCTGATCGGGCACGCCGAGTCCGAGACGCTCGGCCATCCGCTCTCGGACGTGCTGCCCGAACTCGACGAGATGATGAAGACCGCGCGCGAGGGCACGCAACGCCTGGTGCAGGGCCAGGTCACGATCCTGCGCGACGGCAATGAGCGCAATCTGTCGGTTCGCGTCTCGGCCGAGCAGACCAGCCAGTCGCATGAGAGCTACATCATCACGCTCGACGACATCACCGAATTGGTCTCCGCGCAGCGCACCTCGGCCTGGGGCGACGTCGCCCGCCGCATCGCCCATGAGATCAAGAACCCGCTGACCCCGATCCAGCTCTCCGCCGAGCGCATCCGCCGTAAATTCGGCAAGACCATCACCGAAGCGAAGGACAAGTCGATCTTCGAGCAGTGCACCGACACCATCGTGCGCCAGGTCGACGATATCAGGCGCATGGTCGACGAGTTCTCACGCTTTGCGCGGATGCCCAAGCCCGTGATGGAAGGCGAGGACGTCGCCGACGTGGTGCGCCAGGCCGTGTTCCTGATGAAGGTCGCGCATCCCGATCTCGCCATCGAGGCCGACATCAAGCAGTCGCCGCTGCCCGCGCAATTCGACCGCCGGCTGATCTCGCAGGCGCTGACCAACATCATCAAGAACGCCACCGAGGCGATCGAGCAGGTGCCGCCCGAGGAGCTCGGCAAGGGCCGCATCGACGTCGTGGCGCAGCGCGAGAACGACGACGTCCTGATCGACGTCGTCGACAACGGCATCGGCCTGCCCAAGGTCGCTCGCGCGCGCCTGCTCGAGCCCTATGTCACGACGCGGGCCAAGGGCACCGGGCTTGGACTTGCGATCGTCGGCCGCGTTCTGGAGGACCATGGCGGCCGCATCGAGCTCAAGGACGCCTCCGATTTCCGCGAGGGCCAGCGTGGTGCCTGGATGCGGCTGCGCTTCTCCGTCACGGGCCAGGCGGCCAAGCCCGAGCACAAGCCTGAAAGCAAGGAACAAAAACCGGACGCGACACCGGACAAGACCGAATCCGACATTGAAAAAAATCCGCCGGAAGAGTCGACCAACGGCCCGGCACAGGCGACCAACAATGAACCAAAAATCCAAGAAGCAAACAGCCAAGAGCCAAATGCGCAAGAGCCAAGAAGCCAAGAGCCAAAAATCAAAGCCGCGACGGGCGACTGACAAGGCAGGTGTAACCCATGGCAAGTGACATTCTGATTGTCGACGACGAAGCTGACATTCGTGACCTCGTCGCGGGTATCCTGGACGATGAGGGCTTCTCCACGCGCACTGCGCGCGACAGCGATTCGGCGCTCGCCGAGATCGCCAATCGCCGCCCGAACCTGGTCTTCCTCGACATCTGGCTGCAGGGCTCCAAGCTCGACGGCCTGCAACTGCTCGAACAGATCAAGAAGGACAATGCCGATTTGCCGGTCGTGATGATCTCCGGCCACGGCAACATCGAGACCGCGGTCGCCGCGATCAAGCGCGGCGCCTATGACTTCATCGAGAAGCCGTTCAAGTCGGACCGGCTGATCCTGGTCGCGACCCGGGCGCTCGAGACCTCGCGGCTGAAGCGCGAGGTCAAGGAGCTCAAGCAACTGGCGCCGGCGGCAAGCGTGCTGACCGGCCGCTCGGCCTGCATGAACCAGCTGCGCCAGACCATCGACCGCGCTGCCAAGGCCAACAGCCGCATCCTGATCGTCGGTCCCTCCGGGGCCGGCAAGGAGCTCGCCGCGCGCACGCTGCATCATGCGTCGGGTCGCGCCGAGGGTCCGTTCGTGGTGATCAATGCGGCCGCGATCACGCCGGAGCGCATGGAGATCGAGCTGTTCGGCATCGAGGGATCGAACGGCGAGCAGCAGCGCAAGGCCGGCGCGCTCGAAGAAGCGCATGGCGGCACGCTGTTCATCGACGAGATCGCCGACATGCCGCGCGAGACCCAGAACAAGATCCTGCGCGTGCTGGTCGATCAGACCTTCCAGCGCCAGGGCGGCACCAGCAAGGTCCATGTCGACGTCCGCATCATCTCCTCGACCGCACGTAACCTCGAGGAAGAGATCGCCGCGGGCCGTTTCCGCGAAGACCTCTATCACCGCCTGTCGGTGGTGCCGATCCGGGTGCCGCCGCTGTCGGAGCGCCGCGAGGACATCCCCGAGCTGATCGACTATTTCATGGACCAGATCTCGGCCGCCACCGGCCTGCCGAAGCGGCAGATCGGACAGGACGCGATGGCCGTGCTGCAGTCCCATGTCTGGCCGGGCAACGTCCGCCAGCTGCGCAACAATGTGGAGCGCGTGATGATCCTGGCCGGCGGCGGACCGGAGGCGATCATCACCGCCGACATGCTGCCGCAGGACGTCGGCTCGATGGTGCCGGCGATGCCGACCTCCAACAATGGCGAGCACATCATGGGCTTGCCGCTGCGCGAGGCGCGGGAGGTGTTCGAGCGCGATTATCTGATCGCCCAGATCAGCCGCTTCTCCGGCAATATCTCGCGCACCGCGGAGTTCGTCGGCATGGAGCGTTCGGCGCTGCATCGCAAGCTGAAGGCGCTCGGGGTCGGCTGACGCTCAGGGGCGGCCGATCACGACGTGCCCTGGGCAGGCAACCGCCCGCGACCTGGAGCGAGGCCCCGGCGCTCACCGCCGGGACCAGGCTTCGGGGCCAGGTAGAGCGCCGGCGAGGCGAGGGCAAGACACGGTACAGCCGGGGATTTATCCACTCTCCACGAGAATATTCGTCTCTTTCCTTGCGCTTTCTTAGAATTGCCACCGTGTTCCTACCGACTGCACCCCGAACCGGCTTGCCTAAAAACCGCGCGTGGCCTCTAATCCTACCGCTACGCCTGCCAGAGGGGGATCTCAGGGCAGGTGGGCAGCCGGAGGAGGCTCCGTCAGAGAGCCGCAACCGGTTCAATAAAAAGAAGCACAAGCTTGCGGGACAAAAACAATGGCGGCAGACCGCGCACAAAATCTACAAGACACCTTCCTTAATCACGTTCGTAAAACCAAGACGCCACTGACGATATTTCTGGTCAACGGGGTAAAGCTGCAGGGCATTGTCACATGGTTCGACAATTTCTGCTTGCTGCTGCGGCGCGACGGTCATTCGCAGCTTGTCTACAAGCACGCGATCTCGACTATCATGCCGGGAGCTCCGATTCAGCTGTTCGAAGGTGGCGAGGACGCACCTGCTTGAGAGTGAACTGATTGGAACCCTTCGATCGTGAAGGGGGCGCCGACCGGACCAAGTCTAGGCCCGGGTCGGCCGGGAACGGCGGTACCGGGCGAGTCATCGTCATCGGCCCGTACCTGCGCGCGCGCCGTGGCGACGGCGACGCGCAGCCGGATTCCGCGATCCGCGACTACGAAGCACGGATCGAGGAGGCCGCCGGCCTCGCCGGTGCGATCGACCTCACCGTCGTTGAGTCCGTTGTCGCGCCGATCAGCCAGATCCGGCCCGCGACCTATCTCGGCAAGGGCAAGGTGGAGGAGATCAACGGCCTCGTCGCCAGCAACACGGTCGAACTCGTGGTGATGGATTGCGCGCTGTCGCCGATCCAGCAGCGCAACCTCGAGAAGGCCTGGAGCACCAAGGTGCTCGACCGCACTGGCCTGATCCTGGAAATCTTCGGCCGCCGCGCCAAGACCAAGGAAGGTGCGCTGCAGGTCGAGCTCGCCCATCTCAACTATCAGCGCAGCCGCCTGGTGCGGTCATGGACCCATCTCGAGCGCCAGCGCGGCGGCTTCGGCTTCATGGGCGGCCCCGGCGAGACCCAGATCGAGGCCGACCGCCGCCTGATCAGCGAGCGCATCACCAAGCTCGAGGGCGAATTGAAGAAGGTGCAGGCGACGCGGCGGCTGCATCGCGCCGGCCGCCAGCGCGTGCCCTACCGCGTGGTGGCACTGGTCGGCTACACCAATGCCGGCAAATCGACCCTGTTCAACCGCCTGACCCGGTCTGACGTGCAGGCCGCCGACATGCTGTTCGCGACGCTCGACCCGACCCTGCGCGCGCTCAATTTGCCGCATGGCGGCAGAGCGATGCTGTCGGACACGGTCGGCTTCATTTCCAATCTGCCGACCCAACTGGTCGCTGCGTTCCGCGCCACGCTGGAGGAGGTGCTGGAAGCCGACATCGTCCTGCATGTCCGCGACATCTCCCATGAAGACGCCGAGGCACAGGAGCGCGACGTCGAGGGCGTGCTGCGCCAGCTCGGCATCGATCCCGACGCCGATGGCGGCCTGCGCATCATCGAGGTCTGGAACAAGATCGACCGCTTCGATCCCGAGGAGCGGGACAATCTGCGCAACATTGCTGCGCGCCGCCCGCCGGAGCGGCCATGCTTCCTGGTTTCGGCCGTGACCGGCGAGGGGATCGACGCATTGTTGACCGCGATCGAGGATCGCCTCGCGGCCAAGCGCATCACGCTCGACCTGTCGATCGACGCCGCCGATGGCGCCGGCATCAGCTGGCTGCACCGCAATGCCGAGGTCCTGAGCAAGGAGCTTCATGGCGAGCGGTTCGACATGACGGTGCGGGTCGACGAGACCAAGCGCGACATCGTCGTGTCACGATTCGATGCTCTGCCGCACGGGACGTAGCGTCCCGGAAGTCCGAGACGGCAAGGGGGATCGATGTTCAATCGTCGGGCATTTCTCGGCGGCGGCCTGGCGAGCGCCGCGGTCGCAGGGATTTCAACGCGTGGCGCCGCCGACAACGCTGCGTTCGTCGATGCCCCCGCACTCCGGCCGGTCCTTGCGCGTCCGGACCGGATGTTTCGCGTCACCGTGTGCCTGCGTCCCTTCCGCGCCGCCGGTCCGCGCATCGAGGCGGAATGGATCGACGCGAAGTATGTCGTCCACAATTATGGACATGGTGGAAGCGGCTGGTCGCTGTCGTGGGGCGCCGCGCAGGAGGCCGTGCCGCTGGCCCTGCAATTGAGCACGCGCAATATCGCCGTCCTCGGCGCCGGCGCGATCGGCCTGACGACCGCAATCACAGCCCAGCGGATGGGCGCGACCGTCACGATCTATGCCAAGGAGCGTTTCCCTCAGGTGCGCTCGGCACGCGCGACCGGAGACTGGTCGCCGGATTCGCGCGTCGCGATGGAAGCCGATGTCGCGCCGGACTTCGCCGACCGCTGGGAGCGCATGGCGCGCACGACCTTCGCAGCCCATCAAAGCTATCTCGGCCTTGCCGGCAATCCGATCGAATGGACGGATCGCTATCTGCTCTCCGACGATGCTCCCGACGCCGACGGCCGTCCGCACCGGCGTCAGCATGCCTCGGCCGACGGCCAGAAGAAATTCCTCGAACTGCGCGGCCGCGTCCGGTCGCTCACGCCGCGATGGGACTTGCTGGCCGCCGGATCAAATCCATTTCCCGCGCCGTACGCCTGGAAAAGCGCCTCGCTGACCTACAACGTCACGGATCTCTATCGGCAACTGGAGGCAGAGTTTCAGCGCGCCGGGGGCCTCTTCGTGCCGATCGAGTTGCAGGCGCCGTCCGATCTTTCGAAGATCCGCGAAACCGTCATTGTCAATTGCACCGGCTATGGCGCCCGTGCGTTGTTTCGCGACGAGAGCATCGTTCCGGTGCGCGGCCAGATCGCCTGGCTCATTCCCCAGCCGGATGTCGGTTACGGCGTCTTCTACCGTAACCTCAGCGTGCTCGGCCGGCGCGACGGCATCGTCGTTCAGCCGGTCGGCGAGAACGACTATTTCGGTTTCAACGACGACAACGAAACGCCTGACTACGCCGCCGCGCGCCAGGCGGTGGAAGACGCGGCGAAGCTGTTCAGCCGGGCCTGATCGGCCGCGATCCCCCGAAATGTGACGGCGCCGTGAGGCGGCCTCACTGCTGCGCGCCTGGGACGCGCCGCCGCACTTTCTGTTTGAATTCTGCGCCGCCGTGGTTCATTCGCTGCTGGACGCACAGGCGAGGGTGATCGATGCAGAATTCAGGCGACACCATGACATTGGAGACGGTCGCGAGCCCGCACGGGGATATCGCCCATGAGCGGGCGCCCGAAATCGTCGAGGCGCTCAACGCCCGGGAACCGGCGGACGCCGCCAAGCTGCTGCGCTCGCTGCCGGCCGAGAAGGCGATCGAGGTGCTCGACCTGCCGGGGCTCGACAACACCTGCGAGATCCTGGCTGAGCTGCCGACGGACACCGCGGTGTCGCTGCTGTCGGGCGTCTCCGACGACCGCGCCGCCGACATCTTCAAGGAGCTGGTCGAGCCGCTGCGCACCACGCTGCTGAACGGGCTCAATCCGGAGACCCGCAGCGTCATCTCGGGGCTGCTGGCCTATCCCGAGCGCAGCGCCGGCAGCATCATGACGACCGAGTTCGTCAGCGTGCCCTCGACCTGGACCATCGCCGAGGTGCTGCATCACATCCGGATGGTCGAGCGCACCCGCGAGACTGTCTACTCGATCTTCGTGATCGACCCGGTCAAGAAGACCCTGATCCAGGCCGTGCCGCTGCGCCGCCTGATCTCGGCCGACCCGCACGCCAATGTGCTGACCGCGGCGCCGGCACGGAAGCCGCTGATGATCGCCCCCGAGGCCGACCGCATGGAGGCGGCGCGGCTGATCTCGCGCTACGATCTGCTCGCGGTCGCCGTCGTCGACGGCCCCGGCCACATCCTCGGCATCGTCACGGTGGACGACGTCATCGACGCCATCGTCGAGGAATCGACCGAGGACGCCCAGAAGTTCGGCGGCATGGAAGCGATCGACGAGCCATACTTGCGGATCGGCTTCGGCGAGATGATCAAGAAGCGCGCCGGCTGGCTGTGCGCGCTGTTCCTGTCGGAAATGCTGACCGCGACCGCGATGCAGTCGTACCAGAGCGAGCTCGAGAAGGCGATCGTGCTGACGCTCTTCATCCCGCTGATCATGAGCTCCGGCGGCAACTCCGGCTCACAGGCGACCTCGCTGCTGATCCGTTCGCTGGCATTGCACGAAGTGCGGCTGCGCGACTGGTGGCGAGTCGCGGTGCGCGAAGTCCCGACCGGTATCGTGCTCGGCTCTATCCTCGGCCTGATCGGTATTGTCAGGATCGCGCTCTGGCAGACCATGGGCCTGTTCGACTACGGCCCGCATTGGGGGCTGGTGGCCGCGACCGTCGGCGCCACGCTGATCGGCATCGTCACCTTCGGCTCGCTGTGCGGCTCGATGCTGCCGTTCGTCCTCAAGCGCATCGGCTTCGATCCCGCCAGCGCATCCGCGCCGTTCGTCGCGACGCTGGTCGACGTGACAGGTCTCGTGATCTATTTCGGCGTTGCCGCGGTTATCCTGCGCGGGACGCTGCTGTGAGGTGAGGCAGCGTCCTCAAACTCGCCGTCGTCCCTGCGAAAGCAGGGACCCATAACCACAGGCCATCGTTGTTGAGCGCAGCAGCAGTTCTGCTTGATCGCCTCGACGAATCTCTGGCGATGCCGCGGGACCGATACCGCCAACCAACCGATAGATCACGCGGTATGGGTCCCCGCTTTCGCAGGGACGACAGCGGTGGTTGTGGCGGCTGTTTTCGCCTCGTTCCACAGCGCATCCATCTCGTCGAGCGACGCGTTCTCCAGTGAACGTCCCTTTGCCGCCAGCGCCCGTTCGATATAGGCAAACCGCCGCTCGAACTTGGCGTTGGTCGCGCGCAGCGCGGTTTCCGGATCGGCGTCGACGTGGCGGGCGAGGTTGACCAGAGCGAACATCAGGTCACCGGTTTCCTCGGCGATCTCCTGCTTGTCGTTGCGGTCGAGCGCGGCCTCGATCTCATCGGCCTCCTCGCGGATCTTGGCGAGCACCGCGCGTGGGTCGTTCCAGTCGAAGCCGACGGTGGAGGCCTTGCGCTGCAACTCCATCGCGCGCGTCAGGGCGGGAAGGCCCGCCTTCACGCTCGCCAGCAGCGATGTGTGCGCGGTCTCCTCTGGCGGCCGACGTGCCGCGCGCTCGGCCTTCTCCTCCGCCTTGATGCGCTCCCAGGCGCTCTTGACACTGGCCGGCTGGATGTTGCCGTCCTTGTCGGCAAAGACATGCGGATGGCGGCGGATCATCTTCCTGGTGATCGCCTCGACCACGTCGCCGAAGGCAAATGCGTTCTGCTCCTCGGCCATCCTCGCGTGATAGACCACCTGGAGCAGGAGGTCGCCGAGTTCCTCGCGCAGATCGTCGAGATCGCCGCGCGTGATCGCGTCCGCGACCTCATAGGCCTCTTCGATCGTGTAGGGCGCGATGGTCTCGAAGTTCTGAATGAGATCCCATGGACACCCCGTCACCGGTGTCCGCAGCGCGGCCATGATCTCGATCAGGCGGGAAATGTCGCGGGAAGGGGTCATGGAGCACCGCTGGATGAGAGGTCGAGCCGTTATGCCAAATCGACCCAGTCGATCCCAGCAAAACGCGCCGGAATCGCGGCGCCGTCCACCGATTGGCCGCAGGGCGAAGGAGTGGTAAAGCCCGTTCCATGACCGAACAGAACGCTTCCGACACCGCGCTGGTGCTGTTTTCCGGCGGCCAGGATTCCACGACCTGTCTGGCCTGGGCCTTGTCGCGCTTCGCCCGCGTCGAGATGCTGGGCTTTTCCTACGGCCAACGCCATGCCGTCGAACTGGATTGCCGCGACCAATTGCTGGCCGGGATCAAACAGATGCGGCCGGACTGGGCGGCGAAGCTCGGCGACAGTCACACGCTCGCGATCCCGACGCTGTCGGACATTTCCGACACCGCGCTGACCCGTGACGTCGCCATCGAAATGGGCGCGGACGGGTTGCCGAACACCTTCGTGCCGGGCCGCAACCTCGTGTTCCTCACCTTCGCCGCGGCGCTGGCCTACCGGCGCGGCATCCGCCACATCATCGGCGGCATGTGCGAAACCGACTATTCCGGCTATCCGGATTGCCGCAACGACACCATCAAGGCCTTGCAGTCGGCGCTCAACCTCGGCATGGCCAGAAACTTCGAGCTGCACACGCCGCTGATGTGGCTCGACAAGGCCGCGACCTGGCGGCTCGCGCACGAGCTCGGCGGGGCAGGGCTGGTCGATCTGATCCGAGAGCGCTCTCACACCTGCTATCTCGGCGAACGCGGCGCGCAACATGATTGGGGCTATGGCTGCGGCGAGTGCCCGGCCTGCAGCCTGCGTGCCAAGGGTTGGCGGGAGTACGTCGCGCAGGGGGGCGCGTAACCGCGGCTGATGGCCTCCGCAGGGGCGCGCCGCCAAAATATTGAAAACAACCCCATGCAAAGGAGCTGGCGGTCGCCGGCGTTCGACACGGCGGCTTGACACGTCGGGCAACTCAGCCTTACTATTCTAAAATTCAGAAATCGTGCAGCTTCGGTTCACTGCTTTCGTGGGCGCCGCTACCCGAAATCCGCCGCCGTCAGTACGATCGGTTGGCCGTGCGGGGTGCGGTCGGCGGCGTGATCCCAGGCGTCGCGGTAGCGATGCAGCGTCTCGTGCGTCGTGACGCCCTTGGCGGCGACAAGGTGTTCGAGCGTCGCCAGCCAATGCTGATAATAGGTTTCGCCGGTGTCGGGATCGCCGGCGGCCTGCGCGCGTTTGATCTGGTCGGCGAGGGCCGCCGCCCATTCGGGCCAGGTGAACACGCCGCGGTCATGCAGCGTCAGTGCCATCGCGAACGCCTGTGCTTCCCAGGGCGCGCGAAACACCGGGCCGTCCTGATCGCGGGGAATGCTGGACACGGCACTGGTCGCGCGCGCGGCGGCGCCGGCATCCATCACACCGCCTCCAGATAGGGCTCGAACGCGTCGATCGAGACCTTGATGGTCGGATCCGAGTCCGGCCCCCACAGCTCACGTCCGTCGAACACGACGGTGTACAGCCATTGCGGATGCTCGCCGGCATCGTTGGCAGCCGTATCGGGAAAGACGTGACAGCCATGATCGCGCTCGACCACGCCGACATGACCGCGCACATAGCGCGGCAGCCGCGTGTGCGTGGCGGGATGGATGTTCTTCGCCCGCACCCGATCGCCGGCCTTGAACTTCGCCGGGGCCGGCGCCGCGCGGCCGAACTTGCCGCGCACCATGATGCGCTCGACATCGGGGATCGAGAACTTGCCGTGTTTGAGCGATTTCGCCGGCGCGACGGAATGTCCGGATGCGACGTCGTCCTTGGAGATATAGCCCTTGTCTAGCAGCAGGGCTTCCAGCCCAAGGAACCATTTTTTGTAATAGGAGCTCGACAGATAGACCTGCGGGGGCAGGGTCTCGCGATAGAAGCGCGAGGCGTCGATGTTGAAGGCGCCGGCCGCGCCCATCGCACGGACCATGGCGAGCACCCGCGATTCCCATTCCTCATGGAACATCGGCTCGTTCGGCTCGGGCTCGACCTTGCCGAACCCGTCCATGCCGCCCATGTCGTGGACGCCGTTCATGACGGAGCTCCCGGCGTCTTCGGGAATCCGGTGCCGATCATCGAATCGCGCGTCACGAGCTCGGCGAGCTGCTCCTCGCTCCAGCCCTCGGTACCGGCGGGCCGCATCGGCAGCACCAGGAAGCGCGTCTCGGCGGTCGAGTCCCAGACCCGGATTTCGGTTTCCTTCGGCAGGCTGACGCCGAAATCGGCCAGTACGCCGCGCGGATCCTTGACCGCGCGCGAACGGTACGGCGAGGCCTTGTACCAGACCGGCGGCAGGCCCAGCATCTCCCAAGGGTAACAGGAGCAGAGCGTGCAGACGACCATGTTGTGGCGACCGGGCGTGTTCTCGATCGCGACCAGATGGTCGCCGACCCGGCTGACATGGCCGAGGGTGCCGACTGCCTTGGAGGCGTCCTCGAGCAGCGCCTGCTTGAAGGCGGGATCGGCCCAGGCCTTGGCGACGACCCGGGCGCCGTTATGCGGGCCGATCTTGGTCTCATAGGCCTGCACGATGGCGTCGAGCGCGGCAGCCTCGACATAGCCTTTTTCGGTCAGGATCGATTCCAGCGCGCGGACGCGCAGTTCGGTCTCCGAAAGTTCGGAATGGTCGTGATCGTGGTGGTGATGATCATGTTCGCTCATGCCCAGAGAATAGGCGAAACCGCCATGCTATGTCGAGGCAAGCCGTACACAACAATGCGAGCTGGGAGGTATGCGTGGTTGACTATGTGACGATCGAAAAAGGCCTCGGGCCGGAGGGCCGCATCGCGGTGGTGCGGTTCGACCGCGGCGACGGGATCAACGCGCTGTCGCCGGAGGCGCTGCGGCAGCTGACCGATGCGGCGCGCAGTTTCGAGGACGATGCCGACACCTCGGTGGTGGTGCTGACCGGCGGCGCCAAATCGTTCAGCGCCGGCTTCGACCTCAAGGATGCCGAAGGGCGTTCGCGCGCGACCATGGACATGGGCATGCTGCGCCGCCACCTGAAGCTCGGGCCGCGGCTGACGCGCGCCTGGCAGGAGATGGAGCAGGTCACGATCGGCGCGATCGAGGGCTTCTGTGTCGGCGGCGGCGTGGCGCTCGCCGTCGCGCTGGATTTCCGCGTCATGGCGCGCGATGCGCATCTGCGGGTGCCGGAGATTGCGCTCGGCATGAACATGAGCTGGCAGAGCGTGCCGCGCATGCTGCATCTGATGGGCCCGGCGCGCACCAAGCAGGCGGTGATCCTGGCCGACGACCGGATTTCGGCTGCCGAGGCCTATGAATGGGGCTTGGTGGAGCAGGTGACTGATCCCGGCAAATCCTTCGAAGCCGCGATGGCGTTCGCGGCCAAGATCGCCGCCCAGCCGCCGATTTCGGTGGCGATGACCAAGCTGACGGTCAACCGGCTGGCGCATGCGCTCGACGATCTCGCCAGCCACATGGATCTCGACCAGTTCGCGCTGGCGAGCCTGACCGAGGATCACAAGGAAGGCGTTGCGGCGTTCCTCGGACGGCGCAAACCGCGCTTCAGGGGGCGCTGACGGGCGTCACTGCCGTTTGGGGATATCGCAGCCGGAGAGGTCGGCCTCCCAGCCGAAAACTGATCGGCCGTCGAGGCTTGGCGAACGGGCGCGCTCGTTGGCCACGAACGCATCGAAGGACGGGCCGGTTGCGGTCAGCTCCAGCCTGCGCGCCTGATCGTCCAGCCGCTTGAGTGCCTGCATCTCCTCGTCGCGGCCGAGCTTCGCCTGTTGTACCGCCGATTTCAGCACGCCGATGGTCTCGTCATAGACCTTGATCGGCACCGGAAACGGATGACGGTCTTTGCCGCCATGCGCGAGTGAGAACCGCGCCGGATCGCGGAAACGATACGGCGTCCCGTGAACGACTTCAGCGACCATGGCGAGCGACTCCACGGTGCGGGCGCCGACGCCGGGTGTGAGCAGCAGCTCGGGGAAGTCCAGCGGCCCGCGCTCGGCTGCGGCGGCGAGGGTGCCGTGCAGACGGCGGATGAACACGTCGCTCGAGCGCACATCGTGATTCGCAGGCATGATCAGATGCAACAGATCGCCCTGTGCCGCCACCTTCTCGGTCAGCTCGGCATATTCGCGCGCAACGCCGTCGGGACCGAGCCCGGCAAGCAAATCGAGCTGAGCCTGGCGTGAGGCATCGGCGCGGTGGTCGGTCAGATTGACGATCTCGCCCTGCGATGGTCCGTCGATCGCGCTGTGCGGCTCGTCAACGAAGCTGCGCAGGCCCTCGGAATGCCAGTGATAGCGCCGCGCCTGCCGCTTGCTGTCGCTCATGCCTTGCTGGACCACGGTCCATTTGCCGTCCGTGGTGACGAAGAAGCCGTGCAGATAGAGCTCGAACCCATCCTGGACCGCGGCGCTGTCGACCTTGGCGACCAGACGGCTGGCGCGGGTGAGCGCAACGCCGTCAAAGCCGGTCCGCTCGCCCAGCGCCGTCAGTTCGTCCGGCGTCCGGCGCGAATACCTGCCGCGGCCGCCGCAAACGTAGATGCCGAGCTCGTCCTGCAGCGGTGCCAGCCCGCGCTTGAGCGCGCCGATGACGCTCGTAGTGATTCCGGACGAATGCCAATCCATGCCCATCACGGCGCCGAACGACTGGAACCAGAACGGATGCGAGAGCCGCTGCAGGAACGCGTCACGGCCGTAATGATGGACCACGGCCTGCGTGATGATCGCGCCCAACGTCGACATGCGCTCCGCCAGCCACGGCGGCACGCGCCCACCATGCAGGGGCAGATCAGCGCTGCCGGTACGTCGGGCCATCGGTCTCCAAACCTTGGATCACGCCTTCGATCGAGCCTCGATGCAACGTCCGTGACGAGAGGCAGACTATCCTCGCCGATCAGCCTGTAATCGACTCGTTAGCAACCCGTCGAGGATCGCGAGGGATTGTGGTCGCCAAACGCCTCGCTGTCGACCCCGCGGAGGCCCGACCGGAACATCCGGGCGATGGCCAAGAAGGGCCGCCGGCAGCCGGATCCGGGGCTGCCGGCGACTGGCAATTACTTTCGGTTCTTGTCCAGGTCCTGCGCCATCGCGAGATGGTGCTTGAGCGCGAGCAGGGTCCGATCAGCCCAGTCCTTCAGCTTCACATCCTCGCCGCCCTTGGCGTAGCGTTCAAACAGTGAGACCGCATCCTTGTGGGCGCTGACCTGCATCGGATCATATTCGCTGGCGAAATTGTCCGGCTTGGTGTTGCGCAGCACGTCGAGCTTCTTCTGTGAGCTGTCGTCGAGGCCGGTCGGCAATGCAGCCTTCATCTCGCCGCTGACCAACGCCTTCAACTCGGTACTGGTCTTGGTATGGTCCGTGATCATCTGGTCGGCGAACTTCTTTTCCGCCGCATTGCCCTTCTGCTGGGCGATCTTCGCTGCTTCGATCTCCAGCATGTCGCTCAAGGCCACTTCCTTGATGAAGTCTTCCGTTTTCGGTGCGACGCCAAGCACGGAATTGACACCGGTCTTCTCGCCGACCGATTGGGCCAGCGCGGGCAGGGTCAGCCCGCAACTGATGGCAATAGCCAGAATAGTTCGCTTCATGCGCGTCTCCTCAGGCCGCCTCGGCATTGATGGCGCTGATGGCGAGCTTGCTGAGGGCTTCATCCGTCTTCTTTTCCTCGGCCAGGGTCTGGTCGATGAGCTTGACGGCGTCCTTCATGTTGAGCTTGGTCGCCCATGCTTTTAGTGTGCCGTAACGCGCGATCTCGTAGTGCTCGACCGCCTGGGCCGCAGAGACTAGGCCCGGATCGAGCGCCGGCGTGTCGGCATACTCTTCCATGATCTCCTTGCCTTCGTCGAGGATGCCCTCGATGGCGTCGCACTTCTTGCCGCGCGCCGGCTTGCCCATCAGATCGAAGATCTGCTCAAGCCGATCGATCTGGCCTTCGGTCTCGTCATGGTGCTTCTCGAAAGCCGCACGCAACTGCTCGGATTCGGCGGCCTTGGCCATCCGCGGCAGTGCCTTGAGGATCTGTTTTTCGGCGTAGTAGATGTCCTTGAGGGTGTCCAGGAAGAGGGCGCTCAGGTCTTTCTCCGGCATTGGTGTCGCTCCGTGGGGGTTGATCTGTACCCACAACAGGGACCCTGCAATGTCGTTCCTATCTGTCCTGGTTCAGGCGCGGACTTATGACTGCGCAGCTTTGACGCATCGCTCGCCAGGAACGAAGCGTCGGCGCACCCGTTGGACGATCTCATCTTTCAACGGAGGATCGCGATGGATTGGAATCGTGTCGAAGGCAACTGGAAGCAAATGAAGGGTAAGATCAAGGAGCAGTGGGGCAAGCTGACCGATGACGATCTCGATGTGATCGCCGGCAAGCAGGACCAGCTCGAAGGCCGTTTGCAGCAGCGCTACGGCTATGCCAAGGATCAAGCCACGAAGGAAGTGAATGACTGGTACGGCCGCCAGGAATGGTGACCGCTGCGCATTCCAGGGCCCCGCTTGCGGGGCCCTTTGCTTTGCGCCGCTTGGAATAGGGGCCAATGTCAAACGTTCAAGGCGTGCCGTCATCGCCTCGAGCAAGGGGCATCCAGCCGATCACGGTCCGACCGACCCAGCCTCGCCGCGAGGGGATTGGTCTATGACTGAAGTTGAAGCCCGTATGACGCGAAGACGGTGCCCTAACCCTCGCCTAGATACTGGCTCGGAGCAATGCCGAAGGTTCGCTTGAACATCGCGGCGAATGCGCTGGGGCTCTGATAGCCGTGCTCCATCGCGACCTCCAGGATCGATGCACCGGCGGCAAGCCGCGGCAGGCTCAGCATCAGCCGCATGCGTCGCCGCCACTCGCCGAAGCTCATTCCGAGTTCCTTCTGAAACAGTCTGGCCAGCGTACGGCCGCTCATGGCGCACTCCGCCGCCAGGCTTTCCAGCGTGACCTCCGAAGCAGGGTCCGCGATCATGGCGTTGCAGAGGTTGGCGAGGCGCGGATGATTTGGCATCGGCACGTGCATCGACAAGCGAGGCGCCAGGCGAACCTCATCCAGGATCAGCCGCATGACCCTCTCGTCGCGGCTATCGGTGTCGTAGTCGAGCGGAATGGCGGTCGCGGCGACGACCAGCGAGCGCAGCAGGGCGGAGACCTCGATCACCTCGCAGTCCGGTGACAGGTCCGGTAGCGCGTCGGGCACGACGAACACCGTACGCATCTCCACTTGTCCCGCGATGCGGATAGCATGCGCTATGCCGGCCGGCATCCAGACCGCGCGACCGCTCGGCACCACCCAGCTTCCCGATGGGCAGGTAACGGTCATGACACCGGCTATGGCATGCACCAATTGCGCCCGTGGATGGCTGTGGGGTGCGATGATCTCTCCATCGCAGTGGCTGCTCGCCATCGCGGCAAGCGGCCGTGGTGCAAGCTGGCAGGCTTCGTGAGTGCGGGCGATGTCCATTTCACGACGATTGTTGACCTAACTGCGCGCGAATGACAAGCGGGGCAGGGCTATGACCTCTGACAAACTGCCACCGCGGCGGCGCTTCCTTCAGCGTCTCCGAGCGCGGGGGATCATTTTGTGACGGCCGACGGCGAGTTCCGTTGGTCGAAGGTCTACGCATGTCAGGTTCAATGACTCAACTCAGCTTCAATTCGACTCCGTCCAGCGCCGCGAACATATCCACCTTCCTGCGGACCGGCCGCCGCTGGTTGCCGCAGATTGGCGGTGCTCTCGCCGGGCTGCTCGCGCTGACCTATGGCGCGCATTGGTGGTTGTCGGAACGCTTCATCGAGACGACGGACAACGCCTATGTCCGCGCCGACGTCGCCGTCATCAGTTCACGTATCGCCGGTCATATCGCGACCGTCGTGGTGTGCGACAATCAGGCCGTCCGCCGTGGCGACGTGCTGGCCAAGCTCGATGACGCGCCGTACCAGGCAAGACGCGACCAGGCGAAGGCCGCCGTTGCGGCAGCGCAGGCTGATGTCGTCGTCGAGACGGCCGCCATCGCGACGATCGATGCGCAGTTGGCGCAGCAGCGCAGCCTGATCGTCCAGGCGGGCGCCGAGACGGTGACGGCCGAAGCGGAGGTACAGCGGACGTCGCTTGAATTGCAGCGTCAGGAGGCGCTGGTCGCGCGCGAGGTTGCAAGCCGCCAGCGCCTGGAGAGCGCGGAGGCGGACCAGAAAAAATCCGTGGCAACGCTTGCCGCGGGGCGTGCGGCTCTGGCCGGCCAGCACGACCGCCTGACCGTGTTGACCGAGCAACGACAGGGCAGGCTGGCGACGCTGGAAAAGGCACGCGCGGCCGTGTCCCAGGCACAGGCGACGCTGGAGCTGTCGCTCATCGATGTCGCCAACACCGTGATTCGTGCGCCGGTGGACGGCGTGGTCGGACAGCGCACGATTCGCGTCGGGCAATATGTCGATCCCGGCCAGCCGCTGCTTGCGGTGGTGCCGGTCCAGGCTGTTTACGTGGTTGCCAACCTGAAGGAGACCCAGCTCGACCGGGTTATGGTGGGACAGCCGGTAGCGCTCGACGTCGATGCATTCGACGGCGAACCGCTGTCCGGCCATGTCGAGAGCTTTGCGCCGGCGTCCGGTGCGCAGTTCGCCCTGCTGCCGCCCGACAATGCCACCGGCAACTTTACCAAGATCGTGCAGCGCCTGCCCGTGCGGATCAGTATTGATCCCGGGCAACATCGCGCAGCCGATTTGCGGCCGGGTCTGTCGGTGGTCGCGAGGATTGATACGCGCCGCGGCGAAGCGCAGCGATGAGCGCTCAGGAGAGGGCTGACGGCGCCGAGCCGAAGGTCGAGCTGCGAGCGTGGGTTGCCGTGATCGGCGGCGTGTTCGGCTGCTTCATGGCCGGCATGAATGTGCACGTTACCAACGCCTCGCTGCCGGACATCCGCGGCTCACTCGGAGCCACCTTCGAGGAGGGCTCCTGGATCACCACGGCCTATCTGGTGGCCGAGATCATCGTGATTCCGCTGACCGGCTGGCTGGTGTCGGCATTCTCGATGCGGCGGGTGCTGATCGTCGGCACCACGGGCTTTCTGTTGTTCTCGGTGGCGTGCTCGCTCGCACCGACGATCGGCGCCATGATCGCGGCGCGGGCGTTGCAGGGCGCATTTGGCGGGGTCTTGATCCCATTGTCGTTCCAGCTCATTGCAACCGAATTGCCGCTGTCGCGCCGTCCACTCGGGATGGCCCTGTTCGCCGTCGCCAACAATGTCGCGCAGGCTGCGGGACCTTCGATCGGCGGCTGGCTGACCGACGTCTATTCCTGGCGCTGGATCTTCTATCTGCAGATTCCGCCCGGGCTCGCGCTGCTGGCCGCGATCGCCAGGTCGATCAGGCCGCAGGCGGTGCACGCCGCCGGGCTGCGCAATGGCGACTGGGGCGGCATCGCGACAATGGCGCTCGGCCTGAGCGCGATGCAGATCGTACTGGAGGAGGGTGGCCGTAGGGATTGGTTCGCCTCACCTTTCATCGTTCAGACCTCGATCCTCGCCGCGACCAGCCTTCTGCTGTTCGTCGTGATCGAGCTGCGCGCCACCACGCCGTTCATCAATCTGCGGCTGCTCGGCCGTTATAATTTTGGGCTCGCGAGCTTCATGCAGTTCACCTTTGGCGCGGTGGTGTTCGGCGTGGTGTTCCTGGTGCCGAACTATTTTGCCGAGTTGCACGGCTACAATGCCCGCGAAATCGGACTCGCCATGATTCCCTATGGCCTGGTTCAGTTCGCGATGTCGTTCATGACCCCGCCGCTGATGAAGCGGGTGGGGACGCGATGGATCATCGTGCTCGGCTTCGTTCTGGTCAGCATTGGCTGCTTCATGAATATTCATCTCGATCACGATGCCGCGCGCAACGTGATCATTCCGTCACTCATCGTGCGGGGCATTGGCCAATCGCTGGTGGTCGTTGCCTTGTCGGTCATGGCGGTCCGCGGGATCGAACAAGCGCAACTTGGGTCGGCTTCGGGGCTGTTCTCGACGGTTCGCAATGTCGGCGGTGCGATCGGGATCGCGATCGCGAGCCAGATCGTGGTCGAGCGTGAGAAGCTCCACGCATCGCGGATCGGCGAGGCGATGACGGTCTTCAGCCCAGAAACCCGCGAGCGCGTCATCGCGTTGGTACGCCGGTTGGGGGGCCTCTACGTGGATCGTGTCGCAGCCTTGCATGCCGCAGTCACCGCGCCGCTGCGGCAGCAGGCGATAGCCTTGCTCGACAGCCTCGTCCATCGCGACGCGCTGATACTCGCCTATAGCGATACGTTCCTGCTTGCAGGTATCGCCATGGCATTTTGTGCGCTGGCAGCTCTTGTCTTGAAGGACTCGTGATGAGTTGGTCGTGGGGGGCCACGATTGGCTGTGGCGCAGGCTTGCTTGGAGCCACGGGTATAATCAGAATTCGCATAAGGTATATTATGGAATATTTATATCTACAATTAGATCAGATATTTAGTGGGAAATCTTCGCATTGGACAGCAGCACGGCGTCGGTTCAGACCTGTCTCGGCCGTTGCTGGGGCTCGCCCGGACAATCGTCGCGGTTCACATGCAAGCGTCTCGTCAGAAAGCCGATATTGCCGCGGCGTACGGACGCTGCAATAAGCCCCAGCTGTGCAGAGATCGCTGGTGACCCCGCGGCATCAGGTCCGTATAGGATGGCATCTCAGAACAACAACAAGCCTCTCGAGGGAGCAACACCAATGAGCTTTTCACGACGCACGCTGCTGAAGGTTTCCGCCGCTTCCGCCGTCCTGGGCGGAATTGGCGCGCCGTATGTCGCGCGCGCCCAGTCGGCCGAGTTCTCCTACAAGTTCGCCAACAACCTGCCGGAATCGCATCCGCTGGTGGCGCGCGCCCGGGAGATGTCTGCGGCGATCAAGACCGAGACCAACGGCCGGTTCGACCTTCAGGTGTTCCCGAACAATCAGCTCGGCTCGGATACCGACGTGCTGAGCCAGGTGCGCTCCGGCGGCGTCGAGTTCTTCACGCTGTCCGGCCTGATCCTGGCGACCCTGGTGCCGGCGGCTTCGATCAACGGTATCGGCTTCGCATTCCCGGACTATCCCACGGTCTGGAAGGCCATGGATGGCGACCTCGGCGCCTATGTCCGTGGCGAGATCAAGAAGGCCGGCCTCGAGGTCATGGACAAGATCTGGGACAACGGCTTCCGCCAGACCACGTCGTCGACCAAGCCGATCAACGGACCGGACGACTTCAAGGGGTTCAAGATCCGCGTGCCAGTGTCGCCGCTGTGGACCTCGATGTTCAAGGCGTTCGACGCCTCGCCCGCCTCGATCAATTTCAGCGAGGTCTATTCGGCGCTGCAGACCAAGATCGTCGAGGGCCAGGAGAACCCGCTGGCGCTGATCTCGACCGCGAAGCTGTATGAAGTCCAGAAGTATTGCTCGCTGACCAACCACATGTGGGACGGCTTCTGGTTCCTGATGAACCGTCGTGCCTGGGCGGCTCTGCCTGACGATATCAAGACCATCGTCGCCAAGCACGTCAACGCGGCCGCCGTGAAGGAACGCGAAGACACCGAGAAGCTGAACGCGACCGTGAAGCAGGAACTCGCGGGTAAGGGTCTCGTGTTCAACCAGCCCGAGGTCGGGCCGTTCCGCGACAAGCTCCGCACCGCCGGCTTCTACGCCGAGTGGAAGGGCAAGTACGGCGACAAGGCCTGGGAGCTGCTCGAGAAGTCCGTCGGCAAACTGTCCTGATCGTCAAGCGGGAGGCTCGCCAGCGGGAGATTTGCTATGGCTCATGTCGAGATGACGCCGGCCGTGGCCGGCGAGGCGGCGTCACAGCCCCCTCGCCGCCGCTCTGTTCTCGGTGCCATCGATGCGGCGCTGGGATGGCTGGTCGAAATCCCGGCGGCGATCCTTGTCGTCGCCGAGGTCGTCATCCTGTTCGCGGGCGTGGTGGCGCGCTACGTGCTGCACACGCCGCTGATCTGGTCCGACGAGCTGGCGTCGATCCTGTTCCTGTGGCTTGCGATGTTGGGATCAGTGGTCGCGCTCCGCCGCGGCGAGCACATGCGCATGACGGCCTTGGTGGCAAGCGCCGGACCGCGGCTCTGGGCCTATCTCGACGTCGTCGCGACCTGCGCCGCGCTGGCGTTCCTGGTCCTGATCGTGCACCCGGCCTATGAATACGCCTACGAGGAAAGCTTCATCACGACGCCGGCGTTGCAGATCTCCAATACCTGGCGCGCCGCGGCGCTGCCGGTCGGGATCTGCCTGATGGCGTTGTTCGCGCTGCTGCGGCTGGCCCGCGCCGGCGATTTCAAGACCTTCCTGCTGGCCGCCCTGACGGTGGTTGCCTTGATCGGGGTGTTCTGGCTGGCGCAACCGATGTTGCGGCCGCTCGGCAACCTCAACCTGATCATCTTCTTCGTCGGCGTGGTCGGCTTCTGCGTGTTCGCCGGCGTGCCGATCGGCTTTGCCTTCGGGATGGCGATCTTCGGCTATCTGGCGCTGACGACGCGGACGCCGTTGATGGTGCTGGTCGGCCGGATGGACGAGGGCATGAGCCACCTGATCCTGCTGTCGGTGCCGCTGTTCGTGTTCCTCGGCCTGCTGATCGAAATGACCGGCATGGCGCGCGCGATGGTGGCCTTCCTGGCCAGCCTGCTCGGGCACGTCCGGGGCGGCCTGCACTACGTGCTGGTCGGCGCGATGTATCTGGTGTCAGGCATTTCCGGATCGAAGGCCGCCGACATGGCGGCGGTCGCACCGGTGCTGTTTCCCGAAATGAAGGAACGCGGCGCCAAGCCTGGCGATCTGGTCGCCCTGCTCGCCGCGACCGGAGCGCAGACTGAAACCATTCCGCCGAGCCTGGTGCTGATCACGATCGGCTCGGTCACCGGCGTCTCGATCTCGGCGCTGTTCACCGGCGGCCTGCTGCCGGGCGTCGTGCTGGCAATCACCCTGTCGGCGCTGGTGTGGTGGCGTTACCGCGGCGAAAACCTCAGCCACGTCCAGCGCGCCACGCGAAGCGAGATCGGCAAGGCCTTCATCTACGCCCTGCCCGCATTGGCGCTGCCGTTCGTGATCCGCTACGCGGTGGTCGAAGGCATCGCCACCGCGACCGAGGTCTCGACCATCGGCATCGTCTATGCGTTCCTCATCGGCCTCCTGATCTATCGCAAGTTCAACTGGCGGCGGCTCGTGCCGATGCTGATCGACACGGCGTGCCTGTCGGGCGCGATCCTGTTCATCATCGGCACCGCCACCGGCATGGCCTGGGGCCTGACCCAGTCCGGCTTCTCGCGGGCGCTGGCGGCGGCGATGGCCGGATTGCCCGGCGGGTCGGCGACCTTCATTGCGGTGTCGATCCTGGCCTTCGTGATCCTCGGCAGCGTGCTCGAGGGCATCCCGGCGATCGTGCTGTTCGGGCCGCTGCTGTTTCCGATCGCGCACCAGGTCGGCGTCCACGAGGTGCACTATGCCATGATCATCATCCTGGCGATGGGCATCGGGCTGTTCGCGCCGCCGTTCGGCGTCGGCTATTATGCCGCCTGCGCCATCGGGCGCGTCGATCCGGCCGAGGGTATCCGGCCGATCTGGGGTTACATGCTGGCGCTGTTGATCGGCCTGATCATCGTCGCCATCTTCCCCTGGATATCGATCGGTTTCCTTTAGAGCACCTAGCGGATGGGATAGAGCCATGAGTGCAGCTCAAAATCAGTACTCGATCGGGCTGGACAAGACATCAGCCAATTACGTGCCGCTGACGCCCCTGAGCTTCCTGGCGCGCTCGGCCGCGGTCTATCCCGACCATGTCAGCGCCGTCTATGAGGGGCGCAGCTTCACCTGGAAGCAGACCTATGAGCGCTGCAAGCGGTTCGCGTCCTATCTCGCGGGCCATGGCATCGGCCATGGCGACACGGTCGCGGCGATGCTGCCGAACATCCCGGCGATGAACGAGCTGCATTTCGCGGTGCCGATGACCGGCGCGGTGCTGAACGCGCTGAACATCCGGCTCGATGCGGCATCGATCGCGTTCCAGCTCGACCATGGCGGCGCCAGGATTATCCTCGTCGATCCCGAATTCGCCGGCGTGATCGCGGAGGCGTTGACGCTGATGGAGGGCCCGAAGCCTTTCGTCATCGACGTCGATGATGCCGCATTCAGCGGCGGCAAGCGGATCGGCGCGATCGAGTATGAGGCGGCGGTCGCGGCAGGCGATCCCGCATTCGCCGAGCGGCCGCCGGCCGACGAATGGAATGCGATCGCGCTGAGCTATACGTCGGGCACGACCGGCAATCCGAAGGGCGTGGTGACCCATCACCGCGGCGCCTATCTCAATGCCGTCAGCAACATCCTCGCCGGCAATCTCGGCCAGCATCCGGTCTATCTCTGGACGCTGCCGATGTTTCATTGCAACGGCTGGTGCTTCCCCTGGACGATCGCGGCGACCGCCGGCGTCAATGTCTGTCTGCGCAAGGTCGATCCCGCAAAAATCTTCGAGCTGATTCCGAAGCACGGCGTCACCCATATGTGCGGCGCGCCGATCGTCTACAACACGCTGATCAATGCGCCTGACGCACCGAAGGGCGGCAAGGTGAAGCCGGTCACAGGCCTGATCGCCGGCGCGGCGCCGCCGGTTGCGGTGCTCGAGGGTGCCGAGCGCATCGGCATCAAGCTGACGCATGTCTACGGCCTGACCGAGGTCTACGGCCCCGCTTCCGTCTGCGCCGAGCAGCCGGGCTGGGACGAGCTGTCGGCCGATGCGCGCGCGCAGCTGAAGCGGCGTCAGGGCGTCTCCTATCCGCTGCAGGAAGGCGTCACGGTGCTCGATCCCGAGACCATGCGCGAGGTGCCGCGCGACGGCGAGACCATCGGCGAGGTCATGTTCCGCGGCAACATCGTGATGAAGGGCTACCTGAAGAACGAGAAGGCGACGCAGGAAGCCTTTGCCGGCGGCTGGTTTCACACCGGCGATCTCGGCGTGCTCGACGCGCACGGTTACGTCATCATCAAGGACCGCTCCAAGGACATCATCATCTCCGGCGGCGAGAACGTCTCCTCGGTCGAGGTTGAGGACATCCTCTACAAGCACCCGGCCGTGCTGTTCGCGGCGGTCGTCGCAAAACCCGATCCGAAATGGGGCGAAGTGCCCTGCGCGTTCATCGAGCTGAAGGACGGCGCCAAGGCGACCGAGGCCGAAATCATCGCCTATTGCCGCGAGCACATGTCGGGCTTCAAGACACCGAAATCGGTGGTCTTCGGGGCGGTCCCGAAAACATCCACGGGCAAGATCCAGAAATTCCTGCTGCGCAACGAGGTCGGCTCGGCCAAGGCGATCTCGGCCTGAGCCGTGGCGCTCAGCCCTCCGCGAGGCGGCCGAGCAGATCGTACAGGAGCTTCTTCTGGTCTGCCTTGAGCGGCGCCAGCGTCGTCGCCGTGCATTCGATCTCGATCGGGATCAGTTGCTCGACCAGCGCTGTGCCGGACGCGGTCAGGTCGATCAGGACCAGCCGCTTGTCGGTCGGATCGCGCCGTGTCGCAACCAGACGCCGCTTCTTCAGCCGCAAGACGACGTCGCGGATATTGGCGGGCTCCATCGCAACCAGGCGTCCCAGCAGATTCTGCGACAGTGCCCCGCGCTCGTAGAGCCGGGCCAGCGTCGCGTATTGCGGCGCTGTCAGATCGTAGGAGCCGATCCGCTCCACAAGGTTGGACGACGCGCGCTGATAGGCCCGACGCAGCAGGAAACCGACCTGGTCCTCCAGCCTATAGTCCGGCGCGACACGCCTTGCTGGTGCCGCTGCTTTAGTCGACGTTCTCGGCATCGCGGTACATCACCTTGTGGCGCGTGGTCGAAACCCATTCGTCAATCTGGGCTTCGGTCATGAAGTGCTGATCATCGAACCTGTTCCAGTTGCTGATGTCGGTGAGGCTCTTCTTCCAGCGCTTGTAGGGCGGCTTGGCCGGCGGACCGAAGCACATGATGTCGAGCACGGACAATTCGTCGGGGATGCCGAGCAGCGGCTTCATCGCCTGCTGAGCCTTCTCCTGCCCGATCGCGGTCACCCACCAGACATTATAGCCGAGGGCCGCCGCCGCGAGGTGCGCCGACATCGTCGCGGCCGCCACGCTCTGCAGCAGGATCCGCTCGGCATTCTGCTTGTACATCTTGTCGAGCTCGGAGCCGTCATTGAGTACCGGAAACGCCTTGACCCAGCGGAAGTCGCTCGCGACCACGATGAAGCCCGGGGCCGATGCGAGGCCGCGATAGTCGGGCGTCGGGAACTTCATCTTGAGCCGGGCGCGGGCGACCTGCTCCTCGCGGAAATACTCGGTGATCCTGTTCTTCAGCTCCTGATCGGTGACGGCAATGAAGTGCCAGGGCTGCGCATTTGCGCCCGATGGCGCGTGCCGCGCCGCCTCCAGAACCATGTCGTAATGCTCACGCGGCATCACGTAGCCGGAATCGAAGGCGCGTGTGGTCAGCCGGTTCTTCACGACGTCCATCAGCGCGTCATATCGCGTGCGGTCCGTATAGTCCCGCGCGGCCAAAGCCTCTGCCATTGGGTCCTCCCGATATTGTTATGATCATAACGATATCCAAAGTCCGCGAAAGGTCAATCCCGGGCTGCGAAGGCGGGCGGCAGCCTGGCGTGCGGAATCCCGCGCGATCGGATGAACGCGCGCGGCCCGGTCGTCACGGTCGTTGACGTCTTCAGCCCGCCCGGTCGAGCGTCAGCCGCATGCCGTCATAGGCCGGGATCACGCCGGCCGGCAGGCTCTGCCGCAGCACCTCGTAGTCGAGGTCGGAATGCATGTTGGTGATCACGGCGCGCTTCGGCTTGAAGCGTTCGATCCACGACAGCGCATCCGCAACGCTGAAATGGCTCGGATGCGGCGCATAGCGCAGGCCGTCGACGATCCAGAGATCGAGGCCTTGCAGCGCCGGCCAGCTCTCCTCGGGAATGTCGTGCAGATCGGGCGTGTAGGCGGCATCGCCGATGCGGTAGCCGAGCGCCGGAATCCGGCCGTGCTGCACCAGGAAGGCCTCGAGCTTCAGCGGACCGCCCTTCCCCGTGACCGTATGGCTCTCGCCGGCCTCGATCGAATGCCGGGTTAGGATCGGCGGATAGTCGCTGCCTTCAGGCGAGATGAAGCAATAGGAGAACCGCGCCATGATGTCCTTGGCGGTCGACTGGTTGAAGTAGACCGGGATGCGGCGGCGCTGGTGCAGCACCACCGAGCGCAGATCGTCGATGCCGTGGGTCTGGTCGGCATGCTCATGGGTCAGGAACACCGCGTCGATATGCTCGACACTGGCGTCGATCAACTGCTCGCGCAGGTCGGGCGCGGTGTCGATCACGACCCGCGTGGTGCCGTGCTCCATGGTGCGCTCGGCCATGATCGAGCAGCGGCGGCGGCGGTTCTTTGGATTGCTGGGATCGCAGGCGCCCCAGCCGAGCGCCGGGCGCGGCACGCCGGCGGAAGAGCCGCAGCCCAGGATGGTCAGTGTCAGCGTCATGCAGCTACCTTCGGCGTCGGCACCTTGGAGAACAGCCGGAAGAAGTTTTCGGTGGTCTGCCGTGAGATATCTTCCAGCGAGACGCCGCGTGTTTCGGCGAGCACCTTGGCGACCTCGACGACGTAGGACGGCTCGTTGCGCTTGCCGCGGAATTTGCCGGGCGCGAGATACGGCGCGTCGGTCTCGACCATGATGCGGTCGGCCGGCAGCTCGGCGGCCAGCGCGCGCAGCGCGTCCGACTTCTTGAAAGTCAGGATCCCCGTGAACGAGATCGACAGCCCAAGCGCAATCGCCTTCATCGCGAGCTCGCGGCCGCCGGTGTAGCAATGCAGCACCGCCTTGAACGGGCCCTTCGCGACTTCGTCCTCCAGGATGCGGCCGCAATCCTCGTCGGCCTCCCGGGTGTGGATGACGAGCGGCAGGCCGGTCGCGCGTGCGGCCGCGATATGCGCGCGAAAGCCCCGCTCCTGCGCCTCGCGCGAGCCATGCTCATAGAAATAATCCAGCCCCGCCTCGCCGAGCGCCACGACCTTCGGGTGTTTGGTCAGCTCGATCAGCTCGCTGGCCGGAATGCCGTCCTCTTCATCGGCGTGATGCGGATGGGTGCCGACCGAGCAGTAGACGTCCGGAAAGCGCTCCGTGATCGCAAGCAGGCCGCCGAGCCGCTTCACCCGGGTCGAGATCGTGACCATGCGGCCGATGCCGGCCGCTTCGGCGCGGGCGACGATCCCGTCGAGATCGTCGGCGAAGTCGGGGAAATCGAGGTGGCAGTGACTGTCGACCAGCATGAATTTCGAGCCGCTCACTCGGTCTTCGGTTCCACGTAGCGCGGGAACACGCCGACCGGCGCCGGCAGCACCGTGCCCGGCCTGATCCGCTCCGCGATCGCCGCGAAGTCGCGGGCATCTGCTGCTATCCCGAGGCTGTCGAGCATCTTGCCGCAGGACTCGGGCATCACCGCCTGCGCCATTATCGCGATCTGGCGCACGACTTCGGCGGTGACATAGAGCACCGTCTTCTGACGCGCCGGATCGGTCTTGGCCAGCGCCCACGGCGCTTCGCCCGCAAAGTAGCGGTTGGCCTCGGCGACCACGGCCCAGACCGTGTTGAGCCATTGATGGATCTGCTGCGTGGCCATCGCGGTCCGCGACGTCTCCAGCATGGCGTCGGCCTGCGCCAGGATCGCCTTGTCGTTGTCGCTGAACTCGCCCGGCTCCGGCAGGACGCCGCCAAGCTGCTTGGCGATCATCGACAGCGAACGCTGCGCGAGATTGCCGAAATCGTTGGCGAGGTCGGCATTGATGCGCGCGACGATGGCCTCGTGGTTGTAGTTGCCGTCCTGGCCGAACGGCACCTCGCGCAGGAAGAAATAGCGCACCTGGTCGACGCCGTACTGGTCCGCCAGATTGAAGGGATCGACCACGTTGCCGACCGACTTCGACATCTTCTCGCCCCTGTTGAACAGGAAGCCGTGGGCATAGACGCGCTTCTGCAGGGGAATGCCGGCCGACATCAGGAAGGCCGGCCAGTACACCGCGTGGAAGCGGATGATGTCCTTGCCGATGATGTGCACGTCGGCAGGCCAGTAGCGCCAGTGCTTGTCGCTTTGGTCGGGATAGCCGACGCCGGTTATGTAGTTGGTCAGCGCATCGACCCAGACATACATCACGTGCTCGGGATCGTTCGGGACCTTGACGCCCCAGTCGAACGTGGTGCGCGAGATCGAAAGGTCCTTCAGCCCGCCCCGCACGAAGCTCATCACCTCGTTGCGGCGGGAATCCGGACCGATGAAATCGGGCTGGCTCTCATAGAGATGCAGCAGCTTGTCCTGGTAGGCCGAGAGCTTGAAGAAATAACTCTTCTCCTCGACCCACTCGACCGGCGTGCCCTGCGGGCCGCGGCGGACATTGTCCTCGCCGACTTTGGTCTCATCCTCGGCGTAATAGGCCTCGTCGCGGACCGAATACCAACCCGCATAGCTGTCGATATAGATGTCGCCATTGTCCTGCATGCGGCGCCAGATTTCCTGCACCGACTTGTGGTGAGCAGGTTCAGACGTGCGGATGAAGCGGTCGAACGAGACGTTGAGTCGCTCGTCCATCTCCTTGAACCGCGCGGCGTTGCGGGTGGCGAGATCGTACGGCGTCATCCCCTCGCCCTGCGCGGTCTGGATCATCTTCTGGCCGTGCTCGTCGGTGCCGGTCAGGAAGAACACGTCCTTGCCGTCGAGCCGCTGGAAGCGCGCCAGCGCGTCGGTCGCGATCGCCTCATAGGCGTGGCCGATATGCGGCTGGCCGTTCGGATAAGCGATCGCGGTCGTGATGTAGTAGATGTTGCCGCGGTCTGCGGCTGGCGCCGCGACGGCGGCGGATACAGGTGCTGCCGCGGCCGGCCTGGGTTGCTTTGGTGCGCGAACCGCTGCCGGTCTCGGCGCCTTCTCGGCGGCCGGAGCCTTCGGCACAGCGGGCTTCCTTGCAGCCGTCGCAACGGCCACCGCGGCGGCCTTCTTCGGCGCGGTCTTGGTGGCCTTCGCCGCAGCCTTCTTGACAGCCTTCTTGGCCGTCTTCTTCGCAGCCTTCTTCACGGTCTTTTTGGCTGCCGTCTTCGCTCCCGACTTGTTGGCTCCCGTCTTGGTCTTGGCGGCCTGCTTCGCCTTCTTGGCGACGCGCCCACCCTTCTTGGCCGTGCGCGACTTCGCAGCGGCCTTCCTCGTCGCGCGGGCGGGCGATGCCTTCTTCGTCTTCTTGGCCTTCTTCGACGATGTCTTCTTAGCGGTCGCCACCACGGAATCCTTTGCAGATCGAAACGAGATTGTCGGGAGTTTTGTCGGACGGATGTGTTGTCAGACAGATGTGTTTTGGGACTTGGCGTCTATCGGGTCGCATCCGCGAGCATCGAAAACACCGAGAAAACCAGCGGCTTGCGCTCCAGATTGTAGGCTTCGGTATCGCGCGCGGCGCGAACGATCTTTTCCCATACCTCCGCGAGCCGTGCAAGGCGCGGCAGATTGGCATTGGCGTCGCCGGTCCGCATCCGCTCGCTCATCCAGCGATCGATGCCGTCGATGAAGGCGGCGAGCGCGACGCGGTCGCTGGTGCCGAGCGCATCGCCCAGCGCATGCAGCTCGCGCGGATCGACGCTTGGAAGCGTTGCCAGCAGCGCAGCCGTACGTTGTTGCAGCTTGAGGGCGTCGCCGCCGAGCAGCGACAGCGCCCGCCCGACGCTGCCTTCGGATGCGGCCGCGGCTTCCAGCAGCGCCGGGTCTTCAGCGTCGATATCGGTTGCCGCCGCGGCTGCGCGCACGACGTCGTCCGTCTCCAGCGGCCGCAGCAGCAATTTGCGGCAGCGGGACAGGATCGTCGGCAGCACCCGCGACGGCGCGTGACTGACCAGGAGGAACAACGACTGCTGCGGCGGCTCCTCGAGGATTTTCAAGAGCGCATTCGCAGCGTTGGGATTGAGCTCGTCGACGGTGTCGACGATGCAGACGCGCCAACCGTCGACCGCGGCCGTCGAGCCGAAGAACGAGATCGTCTCGCGCGTCTCGTCGACCGTGATCACGGTGCGCATCACGCCGCGGTCGTTGAGGCCGCGCTCCAGCACCAAGAGCCCGCCATGGGCGCCCGCCGTGATCTGCCGCGCCACCGCATCGGACGGATCGACCCGCAGCGTCGGCGCCGCCTGAACCTGCGACGATTTCGGATTGCGGAACGCCAGCACAAAGCGCGCCATGCGGTAGGCCAGCGTCGCCTTGCCGACGCCCTGCGCGCCGCCGATCAGCCAGGCATGCGGAATCCGCCCGCTGCGATAGGCATCGAGCAAGGTGGCCTCAGCCTCGCGATGTCCGAACAGATCGGACGTTTCGCGCGGATGGCGGGCAGTGCGCTCCTGTTCGACCTTGCGCGCGCTCATGCTGGACTGTCCGCCGTGAGCGTCGCGCGCAGATGCTCGCGCAGCGCGGCCCATATCGTAGCTGTGACCGTGTCCGGATCGGGCGTGGCGTCGATCAGGACGCAGCGCTCCGGGTCTTCGGCCGCGATCCGGCGGTACGCGTCGCGCAAATCCTGGTGGAACTTGATGCCTTCGGCCTCGAAGCGGTCAGCCGTGGCGTTGCCGCGGCGCGCGGCGGCGCGTTGCAGTCCGACCTCGACCGGCACATCGAGGATGAAGGTCAGATCGGGCTTGAGATCGCCGATCGTCACGCGCTGCATCGCGTTGACCAGTTCGGGCGACACCTGCCCGAGCTGGCCCTGATAGGCGCGCGTCGAATCGAAGAAGCGGTCGCACAGCACCCAGATGCCCTGGTTGAGCGCCGGCAGGATCACCGTGCGGACGTGGTCGTCGCGCGCCGCGGCAAACAGCAGCGTCTCGGCCTCGGGCCCGAGCAGCTTGCCCATTCCGGACAGCACGAGGTGACGGATGATCTCCGCGCCCGGCGAGCCGCCGGGCTCGCGGGTCACGATCACGCGCAGCTTGGCGGTGTCGAGCCGCTCAGCGAGCTTGCGGATCTGGGTCGATTTGCCCGAACCTTCGCCGCCTTCAAAGGTGATGAAGCGACCGCGCAAGCTCGGCCGTTGGACTGCTGCTTCCGCCATGTCAGAGTTTCTCGACCCCTGCGCGGAACATGCCGATGACGAGCTCCTGGGCACCGTCGAGCGCGCGGCGCATCGTCGATCCCGTGCCGACGGCATCAGCCGCGAACACCGGCGCCTCCATCGCGACATTGGCGCCGCGCCACACGCGCACCACCCCGATCTTCTGGCCGGCGGCGATCGGCGCCTTGACAGGGCCGCTATAGATCACGCGTGCGAGCAGCTTGTCGTTGCCGTTCTTGGACACCATCACCTTGACCGGATCGGGACTGACGAGCTTGACCGAGCGGCTCTCGCCGCCGAACACCCGGGCGTAGCCGACCGGCTGGTTGGCTGCGATCAAGGTCCGGGTCTCGAAGCTGCGGAACCCCCATTCCAGCATCTTCTTCGCCTCGGTCGCGCGGTCTTCGGAGTCCTCGAGACCATTGACGACGACGATCAGCCTTGTGTCGTTCTGCACCGCGGAGCCGACCATGCCGTAGCCGCCTTCCTTGGTGTATCCGGTCTTCAACCCGTCGGCGCCGGGCAAGGCATTGAGCAGCGGATTGCGGTTCTGCTGGCGGATCTTGTTCCAGGTGAACTCCTTCTCGCCGAACAGCTTGTACTGGTCGGGATAGGCCTGGATGATGTGGCGCGCCAGCACCGCGAGTTCCCGCACCGTCATCTTGTTGGTCGGGTCCGGCAGGCCGTTGGAATTGCCGAAGGTCGACTTCGTCATGCCGAGCTCGCGGGCGCGCTTGGTCATGAAGTCGGTCGCGAACGTATGCTCGTTGCCGGCAATGCCTTCGGCGAGCGCGATGCAGGCGTCGTTGCCGCTCGGGATGATCGCGCCGTGCAGGAGGTCGTCGACCGAGACCTTGCTGTTGATCGCAGCGAACATCGTCGAGGTGCCGGACGGCGCCCCGCCCCGCCGCCAGGCGTTCTCGCTGATCCGGTATTCGTCCGTGAGCTTGATGTCGCCCTTCTTGATGGCGTCGAACACCACCTCGGCGGTCATCAGCTTCATCATGCTGGAGGGCGCGCGCAGCTCGTCGGCATTCTTCTCGAACAGCACGCTGCCCGAGGAGGCCTCGACCAGGATCGCGGTCGGCGCGTCACCGTCGAATCCGGCGTCTTCCTTCTTGGCGCCCTGGACGCTGTTGTTGGCGGCATAGACCACGCCGCCGCAGCCGATCGCCAGCGCGACCGCGGCCGCGATCAGGCCGCGCCCGGCGCGAGCTGACAACGTGCGGGGAACTGCGGTCTGGGCTGCCATCGGCGATGTCCTGAAAGACTGCGTTCTAACAGCTGGAAGTATCGCAAACAACTCAGGTTTCGCCGCTTGTGCACGGCCGGCTGGATTGCCTGCTGCGTTGAACGTCCGTATCTTCGGAACTAACGACAGCAAAACCGGCAAACAAGGCGGAAACGCGAATGTCATCCTCCCGCACCATTTCCGCCAACGGCATCGACATGTTCGTGCGCGAGGCCGGCCACGGCCCGCTGGTCGTGCTCTGCCATGGCTGGCCGGAACTGTCCTACTCGTGGCGGCACCAGATCGCAGCGCTCGCAGCCGCGGGCTTCCGGGTCGCAGCACCCGATATGCGCGGCTTCGGCCGGACCGCCGCGCCGGCCGACATCGGTGCCTACACGATCTTCGATACCGTCGGCGACATGGTCGCGCTGGTGGCTGCGCTCGGCGAGAAGAAAGCAATGATCGTGGGTCACGATTGGGGAGCGCCGGTGGCCTGGCACGCGGCGCTGTTCCGCCCCGACGTCTTCACCAGGGTTGCCGGCCTCAGCGTGCCGCCGCCGTTTCGCGGCCGCGGACGTCCGCTCGAAACCCTGCGCGACAGCGGCATCACCAATTTCTATTGGCAGTATTTCCAGCCGCCCGGAGTCGCCGAGGCCGAGTTCGAGCGCGACGTCGCCCACACCATGCGGCTGGTGCTCGGACGCGGCGTCTCCGATGCCAGCTCGATGTTCGTCGACGAGGCCAAGGGCTTCCTCGGCAAGCTGCCGGCCGGAATGCCGCTGCCGGCCTGGATCACCGAGGCCGACATCGCCGAATTCGCCGAGGGTTATCGGCAGTCCGGCTTCCGCGGCGGCCTCAACTGGTACCGCAATCTCGACCGCAACTGGGAGCTGACCGCGCCCTGGCAGGACGCGCAGATCCATCAGCCATCGTTGTTCATCGCCGGCTCGAACGATTCTGTCATCACCGGGCTGATCGGCGCCAAGCGGGTCGCCGACATGGAGCGCGTGCTGCCGAACTTGCGGCAGAAGCTGATCATCGAGGGCGCCGGCCACTGGATCCAGCAGGAGCGCCCCGACGAGGTCAACGCGTCGCTGATCGCGTTTCTGAAGTGAACAGGCCAAGCACCTGATTCGTAACGCTTTGACTTAGTAGAGCCCGCGCCCGCTCAGCACTTCGGCCGGTCCACGTGCATCGATCGGCACATAGGCGGCGGCCGGGCTCGGGGTTGCGGCATAGCGCGGGTCACCCTCGTAGGAGACTTCGCGCTGATTGTTCGCGACGCGACGGTGCGACCGGCTTGAGGCCGACATCTCCGAGGTCGCGTTCGCCGAGGCGTAGTCGGCCTGGGTGTTGCCGAGGCTGTACGGCCGCCCTTCGGGCAGCGGGACGTCGCCGCGGACCCGGCCCGACGAGGACGACATCTCCGGGACGAACGGACGTGCCGAGGTGACCCGGACCATCGACGGCGACGGCGCTGGCGTGCCGGTGCGCAAGGTCGCCATCAACTGGCGGTCGTCGGAGCCTTCGAGCGGTGCCCGGCCGACATATTCGACGCGGACGCGGGCGACACCATTTCCTTTGAAATCAAGCAGTTCGGCAGCTTTGTTCGAGACGTCGATGAGGCGGTTGCCGTGGTACGGGCCGCGGTCATTGACGCGAACGACGAGCGATTTGCCGTTGCTTAGATTGGTGACCCGCGCGTAGCTCGGCATCGGCAGGGTCGGATGGGCGGCCGTCAGCGAGGCCATGTCGAACACCTCGCCATTGGCGGTCAGGCGGCCGTGGAAATCATCGCCGTACCAGGACGCCATGCCCTCGGCGCGGTAGTTCTCGTTCTCCTCCGGCACATAGGTGCGGCCGGCGACGACATAGGGCTTGCCGATGCGGTAGGTGCCGCCGCCCTTCGGCACGGGGTCGCCCAGCGCCACGACCCGCGGGCTCGACGACACGCCATATTTGGGATCGACCCGGCTGGCGAACTTGTTGGAGGAGGCACAATTGGCGAGGACGAGGCACGTCGCCACCGCAACGGCGCCGCGCGCCGTCCGGATCATCGAATCTGGCCGTCTAGTCCCCATTTGCCCCAAGTACCATTCTGCCGGACCCGCGCCTACTCCGAGGCGTCGGGATCATTTTCGTCACTGCGCGGCCCACCTCCGCACCAGAGCTTGACGATATCGCAACCGGAACACGGCGGAAATGGGGAGAGCCTTAACCCTATGGCACTTTGGTAAACCGCCTGTTGCGCCTCCTCAGTTGTTCTACGGAGCCTCGGCCACCCGAAACGCGCTCGCCTGTCCCGCTATCAGACACACTGTTGCAGTAAATCATCAGTGGGTCGGCATCTTGAATTCCAACAATTGAATCTTTTTGACTGTGCAAGGCTGCAATCGTTTTCTCTTCAGCGTGGGGCGCAAAGGAAGTTTGCGATGATCGAGACGGTTACAGCGGTGATGGGCTTGGTGAGTGCGGCGATCTTCTTGGCGCACGCCGTGGAAGGCTATCGGTACCGGGCCTGACAGTCCGTTGAAGGCGGAAAGACGCGTCACCTCTTTCCAGGAGAGTATGTTCGGAAAGCTTTAATCAATTCGGATGAGCATCGATTGAAAGCAGGTGTGTCATGCGTAATCACGATTTGGTCTCCGACGGATTTCTAACCCTGACCGCAGCAAGCCTCGTGCTGCTGTGCTCGAGCCTCTTGGCCTTCGCTTTCGGCTAAAGATGCGATGCTCCGGGGCGCCATCTGCGCCCGCTCGCCTACCCCTCACCTCGTCCCTCGCCGATCTCACTCACGTCGGCATCAGCCCAGTCCTGACGCCCCCTCCACCTTTCCAGCGAGAGGATTGGCGAATGACCGGCTCAGCGAGGGAGGGAACGTCGGCACTCCTCGTCAGCACAGACGGCCGGTTGCTCATGCAACTGCGCGACGACCTTCCGCACGTTTCCGATCCCGGCAAGATTAGCCTGTTTGGCGGGCGGCGGGAGGGCACCGAGACTTTCCTGGAATGTGTCGTTCGCGAGATCCACGAGGAGATCGGCCATTACGTGCCGCCGGAGCGCTTTGAGCTGATCGGGAGTTACTCCGGACCGGATCCTTCGACCCCGGGCGGCAGCCTTCGGGGCGAGGTGTTCCTCGCCCGCGACGTTCCGATCGACCGGCTGAGGGTCACCGAAGGCCGCCTCGAGATCGTCGCGGTCGAGGACCTCGAACGTCTCAGCGGCAGGCTCGCGCGCCCGGCGGAGTATGCGCTGGCGATATTCCTGAAGCGCGAACTAGCTGAGTGACGAAACCAGCCCGCGCACGAGGTCATCGATCATCGGCAGCGCAACGGCGGGATCGGCAACGTCGATGTCGTGCACGTGCCAATACGTCACTCTTTCGGCAACCTCAGGGAACCGCCGCTCGACGAGCGGGCGATGCTCGGCCTCCTTGAGCGCGATCACGAGGTCCGCGCCGTCGAAGTCAGCCAGCGAACAGGGTTGCGGATAGCGCGTCGCGCCCTCCGGGACGATGCCGCTGGCGCGAAGACGCCGATCCGCAAACACCGACATGGCTCCGACATTGTCGGGCGAGCCCCGTTCGGCTGCGCCTCGGGACAAGGCGCGCCACGGCAGGTTCTCGGCTCTTGCCAGATGATTGAACAGCTCTTCTGCGTATCGACTGCGATAGTAGTTGCCGGTGCAAAGGAACAGGACACGCTTCATCGGCGCATGATGACTGGCGCCGGCGGTCGGGGTCAACGATGATGCCTCTCTGGCGGCGATTTGCCGCCCGGCTGGATCGCCGGAAAGTGAACTCGTCTTCGCGCTCAGATCAGTCCGCCGGCCGCTGGCGGACCGCGCAAACGGCCGTTTCGCCCCGGCGTTCTCATCAAGTTCGCGTTGCGTTAGGCGTCGCCCTACGCTAAGGGCCTGATCGATCCGGAAGGGTGGCCGAGTGGTTTAAGGCACCGGTCTTGAAAACCGGCGTGCCCGCAAGGGTACCGTGGGTTCGAATCCCACCCCTTCCGCCAACAATGTGTATTTCTCCGTTCACCCACGTCATTTTCTGTAGCGTAAACCCTGTATTCTCAGCGGCTTGCTGTACTTTCCTGTCTGAAAGTGTCATCCTAAGTCAGCCCCTGTTCACGATTTTGACGTGGAGGGCTGCGTGGGTTTTGGAGGACACTTTTCGATGGCCAAAGAGACGCTAACCGCATCCCAGGTCATGAAGGCCCGGCCGGGTGACAAGCTCAGCGATGGGGGCGGGCTACGCCTCGACGTGGACCCGCGCGGGCGCTGCTCTTGGGTCTTTCGGTTTCGGTCCCCTGTGACCGGCAAAGAGCGCTACATGGGATTGGGGTCGGCCGACCGAGGTCAGTTAGCGCAGGCGCGCAAAAGCCTCGCCAGCGCTCGTCAGGCCGCCGAGGAAGCGCGCGGGCTGATCCAGAGGGATGTCGACCCCATAGAGCACAGGAACGACCAGCGGACCGCCGTGAAGGTGGCGGCCCAGAAGGCGATAACCTTTCAGGTCTTTGCTGAGCAATTCGTTGGAACGCACAAGCCCGGATGGAAGAACCCCAAGCACGCCCAGCAATGGGAGAACACGCTCAAGACATACGTCTATCCCGTAATCGGGACGACATCGGTCCCCGACATCACAACGGACGACGTGGTCAAGGTGCTTAGCCCCATTTGGCTGACCAAGCGAGAAACAGCGGCGCGCGTCCGTGGGAGAATCGAACAGATAATGAATGCGGCTGAAGCTAAGAAACTTCGGCCCAGGGGCAGCAACCCGGCCGTGCTTGCAATCATCAAGCACCTGCTCCCCGCTCAAAAAAGAAAGAAGCACGTCAAACATCACCCCTCCCTGCCCTACGAGGAAATGCCTCAGTTTTGGAAGTCGCTGTCAGAGGACGCGTCCGACTCGGCACGCATGTTGCGATGGATCATTTTGACGGCCTGCCGTTACGGTGAAGCCCGCTATATGGACCGCGATAGGGAAGTGAAGGCTGATCTGTGGACCGTCCCGGCCGGTCGCATGAAGGCTGAGCGTGAACACAGCGTGCCCCTGACTCCTCTCGCTTTGGCGCAGTTACCCTTCAGGCCTGTTTCTGATGCGGCATTGGCTCATTGCATCGCACGTCACACCAAAAGACACGCCACAACCCACGGCATGCGCTCTACGTTCCGGGATTGGGCTGGGGACGAAACGGCGCACGCATGGGAAGTCGCAGAGGCTGCAATAGCGCACGCTACCGGCGACGACACAGAGGCAGCATACAGACGCCGCACAGCGCTGGCGAAACGCCGCAAGCTGATGGACGATTGGGCGGCTTACTGCACTTCAACCCCTGTGAGTATCCGATGAAAATCGCGTTGCCCGGATACGACGCGCTCTTGGCGGCGCTGTCGACAGCGCTTGGCCCCAACCGTGATCCGCTTCTCATCGGCATCGACGGTAAGGCTGGCGTTGGCAAAACGTCGTTGGCGAGTTGGCTATCGTGGCAACTCGGAATGCCCGCGATTAATCTCGACCTATTCATCGAGCAGAACAAAACGCCCGCTCCAATTGCGCGCCGCATTGCCGATCTTGACCGCTGCGTCAAAGCACGGGGCGACCGACCACTAATCGTCGAGGGAGTTTTACTCTTAGATGCGCTGGCCGAAGTCCGGCGCTCTCCGGATTTTCTGATCTTCGTGGAAGAGCAGCCCACGACCCGCATCCGGCCGCCTGATAGCGACCTAATTGACACGCGGGAATTCTCGCTGGCAAACCAAGTCGCCGCCTACTTCTCTCGGCGTTGCCCTGCCGATCTGGCCGCCTTCACCCTTCGAGGCTTCTAAACTCCTACGGACTACCACCCGATATGCTCGGCCATTCATTGGCGAAGCCGGGCAACAATGCGTCGACTGGAGACAGATTACAGCTAACCCCAGCGCCCTTTTGCTCGAAGTTTGATGCTTGAATTCCTACCCAAAAGAGAGCCATGTCCTTGTCTGCTGTGCATAGCATCGTTGGCAAGTTCGGGAGCCACGCGAATACGTGAATCAGCATCTCGAGCGAACGTAAGTCCACCAATGCGTTATAGGCGTCCACATCACGGTAATCGGCTTTGATTTTCAGCAGTCTCTTCGCCGGGCTGGCCCCGTTGGCAACAAACACTGCACTTAAAGCCGCCAACACAACTAGTGAGGCGCGCGAAACCCCACATTGATCAGCCTTACTCAGCACCTCATCCCTTCGCGCGTGCATCTTAGCTCTACCGACCGGAGCAACTAGGCTCGGAGCCACGCCACGGGGATAGGCAAAAGGACGAAAACGGCCGCCGATCATGCAACTGCGGCTTGCGGCGGTGACGCGCGCGAGGCCGTGAAGGCGCTGTTGATTGCGAACGAATTCTTAGAGAGCGAGATGGCAGAGCGAGTATCGCAAGGCTACGTTCGTGGCGTGAAGCACGGTCGATTTAGTTGGCCATTCGGGCTGACCACGGAAACTGAAACAAATTGGCGCTTGAATTAGCTACAGTCCCACCAAACCAACGTTTAAGATGACACTCATTTTTGGCTTCAGTCGAGCGAATGTGCCTCTTCTATGTGGGGACGCCCTACTCACAGATTTTGCAAAGCAATCCGCTACGTCGAGATTACCGGCACCGGGGCCGTTGAGCGCGCAGCTACTGGATACGTTCGGAGTGTCCGTGGCGGGACTACGCCAGAAGGTGAACATCATAACCGACTCGGTGGTGTTCGCGTGGTCAGGTCCGCTTGTGCAGGCTTATGGACTGGCAAGGGAGATCAAGTCTCACGTAGATCAGTTCGGCACTTCCGCGAGTGAAATAAACAAGATTATCCTTGCGAACGTTGACCAGAATTTTAGTTGCATCGCGATGGTCGCCGAAGGTCCCCAAATTAGCTACATATGGGCGGGCGCTGAAGCAGCCAATCTGAGACGATTCGAAAATGTGCGCGTTGCCGGAACCGGAGCAGATTACTTCAAGAGCACGATTGCCCAGTTGGATAGTGTTGATCCAATCACCGACCCGTCAGCTAATACTATCTCGGAAGTCTTGGGGGATGCCCTGGCGGTCGCATCACAGTCGTTAGGCAGAGAGCTATACACGCAACAAACCCTCCTCGAACGATGGGGAGGAACCATCGAAGTGTGCTATCGCGCCGCCGATGCGTTTGTGAAATTAGATAGAATAGCCTTCGTTCATTTCAGATACGATGAGGCAAATCCCGAAGCCGGATTGACCTGGGTACCACGGTTGCTACTAAACCGATATAACGGGCCTGACTTGGAGTGCGTCGCCCTCGATTGCGAACAGACTAGCGACAGGCGAATATTTTCTGTTGCGCAGGACGACACCGTTGTTATTCGTCCGCTGATCTCAGACGGAGTGCTTCGCAAGCCGTTGCTCGGCAATTTCGAGTATGATCGTTTGTGTACGCATTTTTCCTATTGCCGCGCAGGCGAATCCCTATGGAGCATGACGAACGTCCGCTTTTGTGCAAACGGCCCTCGCCCATTTCACGTCGATATGCAAGGGTCCCGAGTGGATATAGCTTTTAGAAAATCGCTTGGCGACTGGATGCGAGAGCAGATTCGCTCCTATCAGCAGGGTGAGATAAAGCCATCGACCGCCCCGAGCGCTTAGTTCGCGGGTCGCGGCAAATCTCATCGCGTCACGCTGGCAGCCCTCCGTCTGGAAGCCTGCCAGTCTGCCAGCGGATCGCTCGACTTGGCCGTATCGGTGGGAAGACCAGAAGCCCGGTCCAGATACCAATCAATCGCCTTGCGGTCCCACCGCTGCGTGCCGGGGATCGCCCCCGGCACAATGCCCTTCTTTACCCATAGATCAAAACCGTCTTCAGAGACGCCGCAGTACGCGGCTGCATCGGTCTTTGTGAGGCCGCGAGGCGCGATCTGATCGGTACGCAACATTTAGCTTGGTCGGGTAGTCGGAGCGCTGTTGGACGCCTCGACAAAGGCGCGCCCCACGTCTCCGAGTTCAGGGTTGAACTCGATCTCTAGACGACCGCTATTCGCCCGGCGAACAGTAACGAGATGACGGCGGCTCTCATCGAGAGCAGAGGCAAGAGCCTCCTGCATTTGCTCGGCGCTTAGACTCTGCCCCCATATATGCCGCGTGACGACCAGCTCCATAAGCCGTGCTAGATCGCCGGGCACTGCGGGGCCGCTTCGTTGGCAATCACTGTACGTTCGATCTGCCAAGGACACTCCCGCAGCCACTCAAATACCTGTTCAAGGCTGTAAGGCTTTTCGACTTCAAGTTCACCCGGCCTTTCCGGGCCTTCGATCAGGAAGAACGAACCGCAGGACTTGCGGACCATTTGGTCTACAAGTGGTTGAGTGCTTTGCGTAGAGGGACAGAAGTTGTCGTAACGTCGGATTGCGATGGTTTGCATGGCCCCTGCCTTTGGGTGGAGAGCCTGTTGGCGCAGGCCCTCCGGTGGTGATGATTTCCCTTCGGCTAGTTGAGCGTGTCAGAACACCTGTGAGGACGCAACAGGATATGTGTCAGGCGAAACGGCTGACAGTCCGGACAAACTTACAGCGGCTCGAATGGATCGCTCACCGGAAAGCGCAGCTTCAGTTGCCTCAAACGCGCACGACCAAGCGCGCGTTCAAGCACCGGCTCCCCACAGCACTTCACTAGCACCTGCACATGGCGTGCAGGCACATCCTGTCGGCGCGATGCCGCCCATGCAAGATGGGGTAACAAGACATCAGGCAATGCGTCAGTGAGCCGCAACACGTCGATAGCGTCCTTGCAGGCCCTTAGCTTCGCCAGTCCGGTAACGACGACATCGGGCATATCAGTTTCAACGGCCGCTGTGCGCGGCGCGAACTGAAGCTTGATGACGTTGCTCACGGATATACGTTCCTGGGTACGCGAGGATCGTCGGCGCAGTCGACCGTGTCATCTTTGGCCCGCCCTAATTGCGTGACGGACACGACGACGCTCGAAACGTTATCAGGCTGTACGTCCGTTGCTTCAAACAGCTCACGCGTCCGATGCAAGATTATCCGATAACCCTGCTCCATTGGCCACGGCAGCACGCCATACCGAAACTGGAAGATTGGCTTACGCGTCGATATAAGAGGCGACACATTGTAGCCGCCGTGTTGTCTTCCCGGCCCCATCGTTACAAGCTCTGCCTTCGCGGTGAAAACGGCCTTCACAATCACCGCTTTTTCGGGCTCGGGTATGCGCGGGAAATTTACTCCACCTGAACGAGTTGGCGTAACCGTAACAAGCTCGCCCATCTCGTCTTCAATCGCCTTCGCAACGTCCTGCATGCCGACGCGCCAAGCGTCAGCCTCCGGAAATAGGGTCATCATTTCGTTCCTGTAAGAGCGTTTGCCGCTGCGGGCTTGGTGCTGTTGTCGCCAGGGCCTTGCATGCTGGTACCGAGTTGGCCATTCAGCGATAAGGTAGCGACGCTCTCGGCTCGATGGATAAGACCCTCGAAATACTGCGACGGTCTCACTTCAATCTGCATGTTGTTGTGCAGCTCGGCTTCGCCGGTCACGGTGCCCTGTACGCTGACATCCTTGAAGCCTTCGGACTTCCCGATAGGCTGGATCGAGTCCTGCCAGCCGGAACGGCTGCTCGTCCCGTCGTCCGACGCGCCGAGCTGACGAAGATAATCGCTAGTCGCGCCCCGACGCTTCGGCCAGGCAGTCGGCTGATACCGGTCAAACGGACTCGAGCTGTTGAGCAGGTCTTCGAACTCAGCCCCGCCACCCCGCTCCAATTCTCGGACCATGCGAGCTTGTGCATCGGCCCTAATCGCCTCCCGCGCTCGCGCTGCTCGGGTATGGTCGCGCGTAACACCTTGGGTCTCATCGTTCGTCAGCCCGTACACGAGCGGGACGGTTCCCGCGACGATGGCGGTTAGTCCGAACGCCTTGGACGCAAGCCCGAGCCCAGCCGCTACACGTGAACCGGCCGCGACGCCCCCGGCAGCCGTTGCGGCTGCCCCTACGGCGCTGCCCCCCGCCATCCGGGTTAACGCCGCTGAAGCCACGTTGGCGCTCGCTGCAAGCCCCGTAAAGCTCGACAAAACCGATGCAATGGTCGCTCCGGCCGCAGTCAGGCCCGACAGCGACGCGAGCCCAGCCGAGACGCTGATAGCCTGCTTCTGAGCGTCTGAGAGCCCAGCCGTGAAGCCTGCCAGCTTAGCGCCCGCCTCTGCGAGCGGGGTAAGCCAGCCCTCGTTCGCCTTGACCATCTGCTTCTCGGCGGCGTCAAACGAAGCGGTGAGCCGGTCGACGGCAGCCGCCAAGCCTTGCATGCGTTCGTTAGCGATGTTCTGCGCGAACCCATCGCCGTGGTTGAGCTTTTCGAGATATTCCTGATACTGGCCGAGCGCGCTGAGCAGCATCACGGCCCGGCCGCCCTGCTTGTCTCCGACCAAGGCCTGCATGTCCCGTGCGGTCGCCTTTTGCAGGATCGCGTCAAATAGCTCGCCGCCCCGTAGCGATCCTTTCGACAGGTCGTACTGACGAAGAGCCGTGTCGACCAAATGCTTCTGGTCCATTTTGGACAGCTTTTCGCCGCTGGCCTCAACGGCCTCGCGTACGGCCGCCGAGAAGTCTTCACGGCTCCCAAGCACATTCCGCGACTCGTCGCTGAGCGCTCTGTTAAGGCTTGTCTTGCCAGCGTCGGAAAGACCCTTCCCGTACCGGCGACGCAATGAAGCGTCGATAGCATCCGTGCTGACAGCGCCCTGGGGGGCGTAGTCGGCATAATTGATACCCATATGGGCGAACGCTTCGAAAGCCTGCTTCGTCGGTGCGAGCAAGCGGGCGGATATGGCACGCATGAATACACCCGACTCGTCGCCGCCCACGTTCGCTCTTTTGAGCGTCATCGCAGCCGCAAGGGCCTGTTCGGCGCGGATACCCGCAGCGGTCGACATGCCGATACCGAACTTGCCAAACTGCTGGATATCCTCCGGCGTCATCGCTCCGGCTTTAGAAGCGATGGCCGCTAGGTCGGTCGACCGCTTAATCTCGCGCGACGCGTCGGCCGCGCTGTGCAGATGTATGCCCTGCCCGAATGTGAAGCCTTCGACTATCTTGGCCGCTTCCTCCGTCTTCACGTTCAGCGCTTTCGCCAGGACAATCGCCTGCTTCGTGGCAGCCTCGGTGATCGGCGCAGAGAAGTTCCGAGTCACGAATGCCTGTTGCGCGTGCAGAGTGTCTTCAGGCTTCAACCCATAGACGGTTGCGGCCTCGATCCTCTGCTTCTCCAACAGCGCCATGTCCGAATTGCTGTAGTGCTGAATTGCTCGCTGGTAACGAACGTCCCGTTCATACGGGATGTAATCGGATACAGCGGACTTAGCGAACTGAAATGCCTTAGCGCCCACCACGCCGGCAACCGTCGCACCGATTGCGGCTTGCACCTTGTGGATTTTTTCCAGCGTATTGAGGTGTTGCTGAGCCGCAGTGTTGGCTTGCCGGAATTGGTTCGCGAGGTTCGCTGGGCCGCCGTTGTCTCTGAAGAGGCCTTTGGCCGTCTGATCGAGCTTTTTCGTTAGCTCAAGTAGTTCGCGCAGCTTCGGCGACGCCTGGTCATTCGCACTGATCGTCGCCGTTACGTTGGGATTGCTCATGGGAAATTATCTCCCGCTGCTCTTCTCACGGAGCTTGGTCAGCTCCGCCTGCATCTTAATGTGAGTGGTAAGCCGTCCTACGGGCATGGAGTGCAGCTCTGAGGGCTGCACTCCGAAGTCGCGTATCATAAGCGCGACCGCGCGACGGACGGTCAGATAGGGCGCTCGTCCTGCACTCCCAACAGAATGATGTTGGTGGCGACTACCCGTAGCTGATAAAAATCGCGAGCGTTGAGACCCTTCAGAATGAGGTCGTCGATCCCCTTCTCGGCGATCATATCCGTGAGGAACCGCGCAAACACCTTGGAGTCATATTCGAACTCGCTGCTGTCTTCTCCGTCCTCACCTTTCCGACGCTTAATCTTGAAGGGCTCGCCATAGTCAATAAACGCGCCAGCGGTCGGCTCCCGGAGCGTAAAGCTTGTAACTTCACCGTTGTGTGTGGCGAGCGGACGGGACAGCGTGAAGGTCTCGGTAGCAGTCATACGTGTGTATCCTTGTCGGCCAGATCAGATGTTGGACGGGAGCAGCTTCGAAGTGTCGAAGCCGAGCTGAGCGAACACACGGCTCAGCGGCGTTCCGGTCGTGTCGTGCGTGTCGAGTGCATGCTTGAGCGTCTTGGCTTCCTGGGTGTGGCCGCGACCGCTCGCATACATGGCGCTGTATCGAATCTCTGCGAGGCGCTTCAGCCTCGCCGGATCGATGTCGTTGGCGTCGGTGCGGATTGTTTTGCCCGCGTGACCACGGCTCTTATTGAATGCGCTCATAGAGCGTACAATCTCTGCCAGTCGAGTGGCGCGCGGATCAGTATCGGTAGTCATGGTGGTGGCCTCTTCCGTGGTGTCGGTGTGTTCGGTTTCGACGGGCAGGCCGCGCAAGAACGCGCGGGCCTGCTCGACGGTGAGTGTGTCGGGTGAGCGCGATGTGAGAAGCTCGGCCGCCGCAGAGGGGCGCTGTTGCGCCTCGCTGAGCTGAGAGATTGCCGCCATCCAAGCTGCTCGCGGGTTCGGTCGCGACGGGGCGGCAGCATGATGACGTGGCGCGGCCACGGTCTTCGATATCGAGAATCCCAACCTTTTCGCTATTCCGGGTTGGACTGCCAGTCCAAACGGCGGCAAGCAGACAAGATCGGAGTGTTCTGGATGCCACGTAGCGATCCGCTCCGAATGCACAATTAGATCAGTATACGGTGCTATCGTGTAATCCAACGCTTCCGCGTCCTCCCGTGGCATGATCTCGCCGGAGGCGGTCAGTACGTTGCGACGCCACTCTGGGTGTTCGTAAACCGTTGTCATGGGGGCCGTCATCAGTAATTACCGACACGGACAGCGCGTGGACGGCGCGCGGCAGCTCCGCAGAGCAGTTCGAGCCGTCTCACCTCGTCGCGAAGCTCTGTCACGTTGCCTTGGTGCCATCGTAGCCATTGGTCCCCGTTCCTTACTTCGGCACGCTGTTGACCGGCCATAAGGGCGTACAGTGCGGCCCGAAGCTGCCCAAGTATCGCGCAAGGGCTATCGATCACGGGGCTTGCGCCCTGCGTTGGTGTGTAGTTCGTCATAGTATCCCTCGTTAGTTCTGCGGCTCGTCGGAAGGCGCTGCGTCGCCATGTGAGGCCGCCATGCTCTGAGGCGCCGGATAGGTAAGTCCTGCCTGCTCAAACAGCTCGCGCTCGGCCTTGCGCTGCGCGATCACGTCTTCCAGGTCCAGCCCGCGCTCGCCGAGTTTCTCTTCATAGGTAGAAAGACCGGTGACGAGTTCGAGCGCGTCGGCTTGCGCTTGCTTATAGGGATCGGCGACAGCCTTACCCTTCCCGCGCCACATCGATTGTGTATAGGCGTCGACTGCCTTCCCAAAAGCTGGTGCGTTCGGAGGCAATTTAAGAGCGCCCGACTCGATCTGCTCTTCCAACCAGCACCGGTACACTGCCTTGTAGAGCCGGACCGGAATCGCTTCGCGCCGCCTGTCATTGATCCGAGACGGGAGGTCAAGCGCTAGCCGTGACGCGCTGAAGCTTGTCTGCGAGAAGTCCCCGCTTACGTCTTCGTAGCTTGCGCCCGCAGCCTTAGCGGCTTCGCGCTGCAAACTCTTGTCGAACGGGTCGTACGTTGAGTTCGGAGCTTCTGACCTGTGAAGCTTGAACTCATCTCCCGGCATCAGGTGGTTCACTTGCCCCGGGTTGAGGCTTATCCCCTTCTCATCGTAATATACTTTGTGGCCTTGCAGCCACTCTTCGGGGGAGCCCGACTCCGGTGTTGACGGCAGCGGCCCCTCGTAAGTGATCTTGGGATAGTGCCCATCCCATTCACGACCGCTCCTGCCAGAGTCGAGCCCTTTCAGTGCGCTCGGCAAATCGCTCTCTACCGTCGCCGCAAACATCGTTTGGACGAATGCCTGCGCGGTCGTGTACTCTCTGAGCACGCCCTTGTTCTGGGCAGGTGTTAGAGCCGCGATCAAAGGACTGAGCCCGCGAATCTGACCGGGCAGAAGCAAGTCAAACAGATGCACAATGCGCGGCCGTCCCCACGGCGTGTAGGCCGGAACGAACACTGGCATCGGTTGGTAGTTGACCTGCCCCAGCACGTACGGGATGATCCAATAGCCGACCACCCGGCCGTCTTTGTCGAAACCGATGCCATTCACCGCGCTACCGTTGTCCGTGATCTGAGTGCGGCTCTGGTCGATCTGCCTACTATCCAGTAGACGCAACTTCGTCGCCGTCTGAGCAAAGCGGCTGCGTTTCCAGTCAATTGCGGCCACGACTTCTCCGGTCAAGAGATATGACCGATATGCGGCCGTGACGAGTTGATTCAAAGGGTGCCGTCCACTCGCGTCGCACTCTAGCGGGTTATTCACCCATGCAACCCAAGCACGTTCGATCCTGTGGGCGAGGTCGCGCGCGTCCTCCAGCGAGATACCTAGCGCGTCATGGTCTGGCTTGGCAGATAAGGTCAGACCATTTCCGATTGCCTGGGTCGGCAGATTTTCTGATAGCGTCGCGACGGTGCTGTTAGTCGTAACGAGGTCGCGCGAAACGGCGCTTACTACGGCTCGTTCTTGACTAATTTCCGCTCCCGGAGCCCCGCCAAAGTACGGCGACGGGTATCCCGCGCCCCATGTAAATCCGCTGTAGTTCTTCCATGCAAGCGACCGCTGGCCGTCGTTGCCATCCATGAAGCCCATCTGTGCGCCGTGAAGCGCGGGCGTTACTGCGGCAGCGACAGGGGTACTCTTCGCTGCGACCTGCGCAACCGCTTTCGTGACGGCGCTACGCCTGCGAGACGTGGCCGCACGTCTTTCCCGTGAGCCCATGAGGTCAGCCCCGCCTCTTCGGCCTGTTCGCTGCATTGAACGCGGTCATGTTCTCCCTTATTTCCTTCAGCCGAGCTGCCTTTGCAGCTTCTGCATCCTCGGTGAAAGCAATGTTGGGAGATCCGACTACGCCCACGGGGCCTACTTGATCCATGGCGGTCAGGAACGGATTCTCCGCTGGTGCTCGTGCCAAAAGCGCTTTCGCCTGTTCCGGGTCGAGCGACGTACGCAACGCAAGTTCAGCGGCCATTTCCGGATTTCGCTTACCTTCGGCTGACTCAATAATTGCGCCAATCCTCAGGCGCTCGCTTAGCGCAGCCGCGTTGGCATCGCCACTCACAGCGGCGGGTCTCTTAGTGGTAGTCATGGTGGTGTGTCCTATAGGTTCAGCCGCCGTTGAGCTTGGCGGCCATCGCTGCGAACGCCTTGGGGTCGAATTGCTTCGGTGCCAAGGCCGGTTGGTTGATGGCTTTTCGGTTCACTAAGCCAGCAACGGCATGCGCATAGACGCATGCGTCGAGCGCTTCATTCTCGCGAATGTTGGGAACAAAGCGGGAGCGCGCGTAACCACGCACGTATACGGTCTCAATACGTTCCGACGCCAAGCCACGATAGAACGCATCTGGCAGGTGGTCGGGCACGTGAATGTAATCCGGTCCGAACTCAAGTTTTTGCAGCCGACGATAGAGCGCAGCCTTCACGCTATCGGCTCCGACAATGAAGATGTCCAATCGCTTCTTCAGCTTGCCGCCGCGATCAATGAACGGCCTCGACCACCCTTCTTTGCCTTTCACTGCGACCACGTGGCGCGACTTCCGCGCTTGGGCCAGGACGAAGTCGATAACCGCGTCGGGACGATGGCCGCAGTCAACTGCCGTTACCAAGACAGGGAGGCGTCGACCGTCTGCAAGTTCGAATGCCTGCCCCAGAGCGACATCAAGCTTGTCCCACGTCGCACCGGAAAATGTATCGCCATCGAGCCTATCGTGGTTCAGGATAGTGGTGACACCATTCGGTTGATGCGCCACAAATTGAACCTCTAGTCGATTGTCCTGCACGTCGACGCCAGCCGTGATGAATTCGATGTCGCGCGCATACGGAGGCCGGATTGGCTCCGCTCTTTCGCGCAACTCGATTGAACTCATCGAAAGTTCGAGGGATGAGTCGAAGGGCTCACCTAGTTTCAGATTGTGGAAAACTTGCCGGTCTTCCATCGTGGAGCAGGCCTCCCAGGCTCTCGCGAGACTTTCGAGCGAAGAGTATTCGGATGCCAGAGCGGTTATGTGGTAGCCGCGAATGCCCTTCTCACCATCGAGGTTTGTAGGCTCCCATCGGCCAGCTTCGAGCATCGCGGCGCGCTGCGTCTCTGAGTGCAAAGCGCCGCAGTGCTGACAGAGCAGCTCTGCCGTCTCGGGCTTGCCTTTCGTCCAGTGCAGGTTGTCGAACGTTAGGTGGCTGCCTTTCCCGCAAGATGGGCAGTCGACGACGAAACGACGCCTGTCTGATCGCTCAAACCACTTCGCTATTCGGCTGTCGCGTCCGGTCGGTGTCGAGACCAGCACGATTTTCTTGCCGGAAAGCGCCCACCGCTCTGTGCGCTGTATCGCGAGTAGAACGGGGTCGCCTTCCTTGCCAGCGCTCGCGGCAAAGCGGTCGACTTCGTCCATCCAGACGACGCGAACGCTCTGTGCGGCAAGCTCTGAAGGCTGGTAGCTACTGACAAACGTCAAACTCCCGCCCGGGAAGTCTTTGGCTGACAGGCTATTTGCACCGCCCGTTGAGCCCTTACGCTGTGCCATCCCCCGACCGATAAGCGATCTGAGCACGGGTGACGCGTCAACAAACGGATCAAAGCGTGTGCGTACGAACTTCTCGGCGGCTTTTGTATCGGGCGATACGTGCATCATAGGCCCGGGCGCGTTCGCGATCATGGCCATGATTTGCGCTTCGACCGACAAGCTCTTCCCGACTTGCGAGCCCGCCATGATTACAATCGTTTCGACGCTATCGTCTTGGATTGCGTCAACTATCTCGCGTTGGAATGTCGAAAATCTCAGGGGGCCGGGCAATGCGTTTGAACTAGCAGGCAGGCGGAGCTCGCGCTCTGCGAAGTCCGTTGGCGAGATTTTCGGAAGCGGCGCAAGCGCGCGAAATATTTCTCGCGCCAAGTCAGTGTCAGTCATCTGCGGAGCGTCCTGTTATCGCAGCGTCCCAGCATCAAGCCAGGCGGTTAGATTGTCGTCACGGGTGAACGTTGTCAGCGTTGAGCGAATCTCGTCTTCTACCAACCTCGCTACGGTCTTTGCTTCGGATTGTCCCGTGATGCGCGGTGCGAGCCGAACGCCTATCGCCATCAAGGCGACACGGAGATCGGCGAAGATGCGGGTACAAGTTTCGGTCACGTCGTTACGGTCGACGAGTTCGCCTTCAGCCTTGAGGTTCATAAGCTCTAAGCGACGGGCGCGATGCCGTTCAGCTTGCGCCTTTGCCTCAACGTAGGCGCTGCTTCCGCTCATTGTTTCGCCTCGCCCCAGCGATGCGTGACCAATCACGCGGTCGGTGTCAGCGAACGCCGTAACGATCTTGACGGCCTTGGCGAAGTCCGCAGCGGCCTCTGCTTGAGTTGTACCTGCCTCCGCGAGGGCTCTGCGAACGGTCGCCGGATCAACGCCCGCTTCGTCGGCTATTTGGCGTATGACGCCTTTGGGTCTGCCCATTGGTTCTCGGCTATCAAAAAATGCAGTGATTTCAATACAAACGGTGCGGCGGCGCACCGCTGGCCTCGTCGGGTCGGTCCCGGCAAGGACCCGTCCGGGCCGCGCTGGGTCTTCGGACGGTCGCACTGTCATGCGGTCTGGGGATCGACTGCGCCCCATGCTGCGTGGCCAGCACGGGGCGCGTCGCGTTGACATGCGTCGCGGGATCAAGCCCGGCCGCACTCAGTGAATTGGGCGCGCGCCGCGCCACGACGGCGGGGCAACCGCCTAAAGCCCCGTAGCGGTCGCGGCGCGCTATGCCGCTGCGCTTGGTGTCGACGCCCGCGCAACGGTGTGATGTTGATTAGTCGCCATCGGATGGCGGTGAGTATGGCAAGCCTTCAGCAACGAGCTGCTTCGCGATCTCGGCGGGCAAGCGTTCGGCAAGCTGCTTGTCCGCTTCCTTCTGCCACGCGACCCGCGCCGCCGCATTGTCTTGGCCCATTGCGGTTGATGGCATCTCAGCGTAAAGCCCTTTAAGTGGTAGCCGCTGTTTGCCGCGTCTAATTGCGACAAATGTGCCGCCATTTGCGCGGACAATGAACGCATCCCTGACGTTCAGCTTCGAGCTGCCGCCACCCGTCACGCGGAACGTGCTAGCGGTCAACCCGCCCGCACCAACCGCAGCGCCCTGCGTATTCAAGATGCCGATGCGCAGTTTGCTTGCTGTGAACGAAGCTCGAAGGTCGTACTGTGTGGTGCGCTTGACCTTCGACACGCCGGGCCGAATTCGTGCCACGGGAACGCCAACGTCCTTCGCGATCACTTCCAGCGCCACTTTGCGGGCGGCCGTCGCGCTCTTATCGACTGCGCGGCGAATGGCGTTCCGCAGTCCGCGCGTTGAGAGCCCCTCTGCCCACTTCTCCATCGCGGTCGCATCGACACTAACTTGTAACAAGCTCATCGTAATTATCCCCAAGCAACGGCATCGTGAGTTGCGATCACGCGCGACTGTTGCTAACAGCGCAAACCTCAACGGACGTGGAGTTTGTGAGTTGAAACGCGTAAAGAAGAAGACTCAACATCGTCGCGAATGGACTGCGACGGATGTACGGACCTTGAAGAAGCATTCAAAGGCCCGCACACCGGTCGCGAAGGTCTCCAAGGAACTTAAGCGGACCGTTGGTGCCGTACGGGTGAAAGCCTCGCAGCTTGGCATTGGCGTCGGCCATCAACGCTGAACGACAGTCTTTGAAGCTCCATGTCGGCGCGTACATCTTGCTCACGCGCGTTGCGCATAACACTGAAGCCGGTCATAGCGAGCCGTAGTGTTACTGTCGCCGTAGAAGGCGCATTAGCCGCGAAGGCTGCCTGCGCTAGAAGTAGCAGTTTGCTCATGGCTTAAATCCTTGGCGTATACGCGCTGCACGGGAAGGATCACCAAGACCGTGCAGCGCGCTGAAGCGCGACACCCCGCAGTGTACGCGCTTCAATTGGAATCGTCGGCGTTCGCTACGCTGTCCTCATCGCACCGGAAATCCTCTCGGCCGGAACCGGTACGCAGGAAGTTCACGGCTTGGGTCACGCCGGACTCATGTCCGCAAGTGACGTTCCCGACGCCGATGGTTGAATAGAACAACGCCACGATGATTTCGAGCGCCTCCGCTTGACGCGCGGCGGCATCCGCGATGCGCCGTTGCACGGCCAAGTTTGTTTCGGCCAACTCCGCTCGACGCTCGACGGCCTTCAGGATGCGAAGCCGCTCGGCAGCCCGTAGCGCGTCGAGGTCGACCGTGATCGCGTCCGGTTCATCGGAGGCGCGAGGCTTCAGGCCCTCAGCGAGGCCGTCAAAGACAAGATTGGAGTAGGTCATGGCGATGAATCCTTCTGGGACGTAAGAGAAGGCGACTAATTGGAACAGCCACACGGACCGTCAGGCGAGCCGCATGCAGACGGGGAGACCGCAAGGCGGCTCGCGAGAAGGCCGGGCTGAATGTGGGGCCGCCCTACAGTAGGGGTGCGGCCCGTCGAAAATCGCGCAAAAGCCAGAATTCAACCGATAAACTATTGATCTCACGTAATTTTCTGATCGGGGCGATCTACGCAGTCTTCAAATAGATCGAGATCGGTCGGGAATGCCCGCCTAGGTTTAGCCATCATCGTAGAGCCACTCGCTTGGGCAGAAAGCGGAGTTCCTTATGGGCGACGATGTCAAGCAGAGCGGCCTTGCTTACGCGAAACGGCTGTCTGAACTGAGTGCCGACGAACAAAACCAACTTAACGACCGAGCCCGCAAACAGGGCCAGGAAGAGCACAAGGCGTTCAGCGAGAAATTCAAGGCAGGACAATGCTGGGTTTGCGGGAATGCTCTAACGTCGTTTGACGTAGCTAAACCTTGCCCCCACTGGCTTCTCAAGCCGGATGGCTTCGGGAAAGAGCACTTTGCGCTGATTACGAAACAGCACGGTCTTCTCAAGATCGAGCATTATTTGCGATGGGTTGCGAACGAAGAGGCGTTCGCGAAAAATATCAACGATCTTACGGACGAAGGTTCGGGAAAACTTGTTGAACTCACCATCAAGTACAACAATCTGCAGTGGTCGTTTTCGTGCAGCGAAACTGATCTTAGTGGGCATGAAGGGGGTGGAGAGCAATCAAAGCAACCCCACTGGCACTTTCAGATGTACGTCGATGACCTGCCCTTCATTCGGTACAACGATTTCCATGCTCCGCTGACGAGCCAAGACATTGGTGTGCTGGAATACGCACGCACAAAGTCGGGAAAGCTCAAACGGCGTTTTGCAGGCGGGACCGGGATGGCTGACGTGCTTGACCCGGCAACGCTCGAACAGCTCGTTGCCGGAGGACAGTCAGTAGAAACAGACGCGGAAGCTAAAGCTGCCCCAATCGAACTCAACACCATCATGGTCGCAGAGCCCGGCAAGACCATTTCAGGCGAGGATATCTACAACCTGATCCAGTCTGCGAAGGCTGAGAAGGTCACGATCACTAGCAAGCTTCGTCAGCTTCAGGGCGCGCAGGTCACAACGATAGTATCCCCCGGAGAGGGTGTGGTCGCACAGGCTGTCCGCTCCGGCCGCCGAAAGCGAAAGCGCGTCGATATGGAAGCAGTGCAAGCGGATCGCGAATGGCGCGAGCGTGTAAAGCGGCAAACAAACACGGCCGATTAGCCCCACTCCGCCTTACATCATCCGCCGCTGCGTCTGATCCACTGCCGGACACCCGTCTCTAAAGAGACGGGGGTTGTCCGGCACTTGGTGGATTTTCGATCCGGCACTTTCCGGCACTTTCCGGCACCCGCCAATTTCACCAATAATATCAGACGCTAAAGTGCCGGATCGAAGTGCCGGAAAGTGCCGGAAGCAAGTGCCGGACGAAGTGCCGGAAAGGTGCCGGACGACAATCCATCCGGCACCTGATCCGGCACTTGTTCCCGTGGCTACGGAAGCCTGTAGAGCGGCTTTGACTTCGTCCCGCCGACTGAGAGCCTGTCAGCCTCAACGGCTTCTCGGATGTAGTCCTGAACGGTCGCGCGCCCGAGCGGCTCAAGTCCGTCCGCCCTCCGACGCTCGTTTACCGCCTGAACGATCTCTTTCGTCTGCAACTCGATACGCTGCCGAGCGACCGTAACGGACTCGTCGTCCGCCTTCTGCCGCCTCGCTTCAGCCTCAAAGACATCCAGTACGTCCTGCGCGCGGTCCCCTCGCCGGTCAGACAGCTTGATCGTAGGTGCTTGCGCGTCATCGGCCTCAGGGTCCGTCACAGCCAGGTCAACGCCAACCGACGCCACGACGGTTTCGATGGGCTCCCCGTCTTCGTCGGTGCCTACCGTCACGCCGCGCAGGCGAAATGTGAAATCGATCTTGTGGGGGTCACCGACGCGAAACTTGCTCCCCGCTTTGATTCGGCCCTTTCCTCGCTCGTCACGCGACACCACGAGCACGAAGTCAGTGTTGGCTTCAAACGCGCCGCTACCTCGAACGCTCGCCCCGCTCTTGGGCGGGTGCGCGAGCGTAACCACACATGCGCCCGTTGCGTTGCAGATGCGCTGCGCAGCGGCCGTGTAGACACCTGCGTCTTGGGCGCTGTTGTCGTCGCCCGGCATGATTGCTTGCGCCAGGGTGTCAATCACTACCAGGCTGACAGGCACGCCGTACCGCTGCTCTACGGACTTCGCGTGCTTTATCAGCTCGCGTTCGTCCTTGGTCGGCGTACCATCGGGCTTGTACAGGCTGAGCGGCCCGCGATGCAGAGCGAAGGCACCGTCGCGAGCGGAATCGCCCGCTTCAATGCGCCAAGCGTGAATGCGCCTTTCGACCTCGGCCGAATTTTCTAGCCCGCAATAGATCACAGCGCCTTTCGTCACCTTACGGCCTGCGAATGAGATGCCATGGGCGATGCGCAATGCGATATCCAGAAGAAGTGCCGTCTTGCCACTGCCCCATCCACCCACGACAAAGCCCGTCGTCGCTAACGGCACAACGTGCTTTACGGCCCAATCAAGACGGGGCAATCCGCTCGCTAGAAGGTCATCGAGGAAGGCGAGTTTTGTGGGACTGACAGACTTAACGCTCGGTTCGTCTTCGTCGACGACTGCGCCGAACGCTTCGCCGGTAGACGCCTTGCTGAGGCCCTGGTTCTTCAGCCACTCGCGAGCGGTCTGCCGGTTGTCGTACTCGCCGGATCGCGGCTTACCGTCGACGAAGTCGCCAGCGCCATCCCACGCCAAGAAAAACGACGCGAGATGCTCAACAGGCATTTCGGGCCACTCGCGCATGACGTGGCGGGCAGCCTTGAAGCGATTGTCCGAACAATCAGTGCCCGGCTCCACGTAAAGCGAATTGAACTCGCTGTTATCGGACTTCAGCTTGTCGAAGTCGTAGTCGCCGAGCGGCGAGCACAGCTCTTCCCACTCCGGAATGTCGGCCTTATCAAGCTGCCCGATGACTTCGCGCTCTTTGGTAATGGGAAAGTCCTCCCCAGATTCAGAGGACGGCGTACCAATCAGCTCAACGATATAATCCGGGAGCGGCGGAATGCGGTTGCTGGCGTAAGCGTCGACGAACGCTTTGAGCGCGGCTTGATCGCCGTAGCGCTTGCCGTCTTCGCGCCAAGCGCCCGGAGCAATGAATTGTCCCCCTCGCCCCCGCACGTCGCAGCCGTACTGCTTCTTGAGCGCGCCAGCGCTATTCGTGAAGGCGTTGTCGGGATCACTGAAAATGTAGTGACGGCCGCCCGATTGTGTCGTGATGATCTGCGTGCCTTCGGGCACGCCGCCATGCTCGTCGAAGAGCTTGCCGATCAACTCGGGGCCGTTGAACTTGGTGTCGGCGTCGATCACGACCAGGCGCGCAGGCCCGCACGCTACGGACGGGACCGCGTCTCGATTGGGATGACGCCACATGCGCTTGACGATGTCGGGATCGGTCGTCGCGCCGACGAACACGGTGAGCTGCTTGTTCCCTTCCTCGCGCGCCTGCGCGATGGCGGCTTCGCGATCCTCGCGAGCGATCTCCGTATCTTTCTGGTTGTAGAGCTTTACGAGAGGGATTTTGCCACTGGACGGAAACACGGGAATGCCGTTGCGCGCGAGCAATATCGCATTGTGCATGTTCTGTACGCGGCGCGCATCGTCCTGATTGATCGGCTTGGTCGACTTGACCGGCAACTGGACGACGTTTGCCCCCATAGCGGAATTAGCCATACTCAAGCAGCCCTCTTTGTCGCGATGCGCTTCGTGCCTTTGCGCGCAGGTGTGGTCGGTGTGTTCGGCTTCGGCAAGACCGGCCCGTCAGGATTTCTCCCGTTAGCTTTGAGGTACGCTTTGATCTTCTTCGCGTACCTCTTGGAGTCATATCGCCCTGCCATTTTGCGCCTTTGGTGAGCGTCTCCGCAAAGCTCGGCAAGGTCATCGGCGTCACGCTGCGCAATCCACTCGTCGCGATCAGTCTCGCTAAGCGCACCCAGCATCCGGCAGACTTGCGGCGTCAAGACACCCAACTCATCGAGCAGTTCAAGGCGGCTTTGCGGGATCATCTTAAGGGCGCGGTCGCTGCCCTTCTGAAAGTCCAATCGGCTCCTCGTCGTCTCGCGCGTGAGCGCGTGCATGATCTCGAAGCGAAGACTAACGTAAAGACGCTCGATCTCGCGATGCCACGCCGGGCTGTCAAACACAGTGCCTTTCGTAGCTAGGCGAACGTCGAGCTTTAGGTTGCGGGATTGACGCGCTTCCGCAACGGCTTGATGTTTTTCCGCAGCAATTGCCACGATTGCAGCTTCGAGGCTCGCGTCTTTCATTCGCGTGTATACGGTGGACGTGCTGCAACCCAGGATCACTGCAAGCTCGGCGGGCGTGGCGACGCCCAGAATTTTGCAGTCGCGGTGGATTGCACCCACAATGAAGTCAATCTCGAAGTCGGATTGGGCGTCGGTGAGCAGTTGGAGGCCATCTTCAATACGCTTAAAGCGGCATGCGTCATCGGCGCAGGGTTTGGTGTGGCCCGTGTAGTAATGCTGGAGCCGCACGCGGTGTAGCCGCTTCGTGTCGATTGAGGCTTCAGGATCGTCGTGCAAGCGAGCCCCGCTATGCAGAGCTGCTTCGCTTACGAACTCGGGGCGCGGCTGTGCGGCCCGAGCCTCGCTCACGCGCTTGCCCTGTGACATAAGGCACGTGCTTGCGACGTGCACCCCGTCAGGCGTCAGCTCGTTTGCATTGGCGTCAAAACCACGCTCGGCCAACCACGCATCCCCGGCAGCTTCTAGATGCTTTGAGGCGGTGGCGCAGGTCAGTTCGTTAACGTCGGTCTCGCCATCTCGGGCGAGTGCTTCGCGGTTGTCGAACAGCGAAGCGGGTGAAGTGTAACTCATGGAAGGTAGTTCCCCGTCGCCGCGCGACGCGCTGCCCCTGCCTGAGAGGCTTCACGACGCTGCGGCGTAATGGCTGGTTCAGTTCTGGTCTGCGGGCTGTTCGGCGATGCGAGCGGCCAAGGTCAGGGCGATCTCGGACACAAGAGGCTGTTCGGCCGGGTGGCCGATCAACGCCGCAACGAACGTGGGCGCGTGACGGCGGTCCGTCGACAAGCTCGCCAGCCATGCGGCCAACGGGATCGCGGAGTTGCCGCGAACGATATGCGAGGGAAGCGGCAGGCCTCCGGTATGGCGACGAACCAGGCGCTCAAGGGTGTCGATATCGTTGGTCATTAGGCGACCTCGGTCACGGCCGCAAAGCGCTTATCTTCCAGGGCGACCACGTCAGTGAGTCGCCAAAAACGCTTGCCGCCAACTAAGACAGAGCGGGGTAAGTCGCCGGTTTCCTCACAGTGATAGATGTAGGTTCGGCTGGCAGGTTTGCCGTTGGTCCCATAGCGGGCGCGCATGTCGGCCATTGAGAGCAGAGGGGCAGTCATTGGGACAGACTCCAAGGGTTGGGCGCGCGGAAGCGTTTGCTTCCAGCGGCCACGAATGGACGTTTCGATGTTGGGCGGCTGTCTGGCCGTGTCCGACGCGGGGAATTCCCCGTCAGAATGCTGCGCTGATTTCCCGGCCCCACACCTGTCTACACCCAATGGGTGCTGCGAGACTTCCCGACTGCGCGAGATAACGTCGTGTGCCGCGTATCGGCGGCAGGGTTAGAGAAACACAGACTTGGACAATCTGTCGATTATTTCTCCCTCAAACTTCCCGATGCAGCCGTGAGCGACACATGTGTTCAACACCCGAACCGTGCCTTAGGCCGTAGCTTTTGAGAGAAAAAAAATAGACTAAGAGCCCCTCCCCACATTTCGGCGAGTCGACGTGGAGGGCTACGTGGAGAGTTTACAGAAACAAGAAAACTAGCAATAATTACAGCTACATACGGAAGACACCCCTTCCGCCAGTACACTGTTCTCCGTTGTTCTCCACCGTTCGGAATCCCCAGTAAAATCAGCGCTTTCGTCGGCGAACTGTATTCCCTAGTTCGCCTCGTTCCTCACAATCAAAGCGCAAACCGTAGCTTGGGACCGTGGGTTCGGAGGATGGTTTTCATCGGAGGAACACGTGGTTGGAAAACTCAAGCCGCTCGACGTCGAACGCGAAACGAAGCCCGGAAAGTATGCTGACGGCGACGGGCTCTACCTGATCGTAACTGGTCCCGCGGCGAAGAGCTGGTCTTATCGTTACTGGAAGGACGGCAAGGAGCGATGGCATGGCCTCGGCTCCTTCAGGGATGTATCCCTTAAGAACGCTAGGCTCGCACGAGACGCAGCTCGTCTATGCGTGAAGGGGGACCGCAACACGCCCGGCATAGACATCGTGCAGGAGCGCCGTGAGGCTCGCCAAGAGGCGAAGGCGGCAGCGGACCGAAGCCCACAGCTCACTACAGGTTTGGTTGACGGCGTCGCAAAGGAAGCCTCGCGCAGATCGTCCGCTTTGCCCCAAAGCTTAGGTCGGACGTCGCGCCACCGCCCTGCTGGCTTTGCGTGACCTCATTCAGAACGTCCACTGACGTGGCGGAATTGATGATAGGTCCGATTTTGTTTGCCGAGCTGAGCTTCACATACTGTTAGAACGGCGGGTCCGTTCGCGAGATCATCTTGAAGCAGTTCTTGTCAGTTCCGCCAGCTCTGCGTCTGCATCTACGACGCCTTGGGCAACGGCCAGCTCCAGCCAGTAGCTCGCCTCCTTAGGGTCACTATGGCCAGCCGCACCGCTACGCAAATAGCGCCCGAGCATGAGTTGAGCTTGACCATGCCCGCGCTCTGCGGCTGCGCGAAACCAATGCTCGGCTTTGGCTCGATCAACGGCAATGGCATGGCCGCCGCTATACATTGCGCCTAGTGCAAACATTGCTCCAGCGTGGTCTTTCGCGGCGGCCTGTTCGCATAATTTGAGCGCGGCAGGAGTGTCTTGTGGTCCCCCTCGACCGTTCACGAGCATCTCGGCCAGGGCAACCTGAGCATCGGTGATCCCTCCCTCCGCCGCACGCGCGAACCAACCGCGTGCTGCTTTCAGGTCGGCCGGCACACCTCGGCCGTCGGCAAATAGGCGACCGATCATAAACTGCGCCTCCGGAACCCCTTCGGCAGCGCGCCGCAACCAGACGGCCGCCTGCTGTTCGTTGCGCTCAACGCCGATGCCCTGGAGAAGGCATACGCCAAGATTGAACGCGGCGACAAGATTGCCGCGTTGCGCTGTATTCATGAACCAATCCGCTACCGGCGGGCATTCCTCTCCTCTGACTGCTCGTTCCAGCAGGTCATTTCCGACGTCGACTTGAGCATCTACATTTCCGGCCTCGGCAGCGATGCGCAACCATCGGGCCGCTTCATGATTGTCCTGAGGTACTCCGGCTCCGGTCATGTAAAATGAACTCAACGACCGAGCCGCCGCCGCATTGCCCCCCTCAGCTGCGCGGCGATACCAGTTTGCCGCTTCCACGTAATTCGGCGGTAGTGCTCCGCCCTTTGCATAGAGGTCGCCGACCAACTCCGCTGCACGAACGTCGCCTGCCAGGGCCGCACGACGAAGCCACGTCTCTCCCAAAACAAGGTCTCTCGCAACAACCGTGCCTTCAATCAGTAAGGTGCCCCATTTTATCTGCGCACCGCGATGTCCCAATTCTGCGGCCTTGCGGTACAGCTCAGCAGCGGCGCCCGGGTCATGCGGGCCACTGATCCCACCTTCGGTCAGGACACCCAGCATGAAGACGGCCGTCGGAATTTCGGCGGCGGCCGCCGCTCGCATGTTTTCGACGACCTCGTCCCGATGAACGGCCCGGTTCGGGTCTCCAGCAAGCGACAGCGCATATCCCAATTGTCCTTGCGCGCAGCCCGCGGCGGCGGAGCGGCGATACCATTCCCTCGCCTGTATGAGGTCTCTGAGCGGCGGCGGACCATAGGTCAGAATGTAAGCCAATAGAGCTTGCCCATCGGGAGAACCGGCGTCAGCCGCTAGACGGGCCCACTTCAGGGCGGCTTCGAAATCCGGCTTCGCCGTGCTGTCGTGCGAAAACAATCGCGCGGCAGCATCGCCGCTTTCACGCGATTGCGGGCCGAGCCCTTGGAGCAAGAGCGCCGCCAGCAGGGACTGCGCTTCCACGTGGCCATCCAACGCCGCGCGTTCCAGCCAACGCGCGCCCTCCGTTCGACTGAACGGAACGCCACCGCCCTGAAGGTAGAGCTTTCCGATAAAATATGCAGCTTCCGCGCTGCCGGCCTCTGCCATTCGGGCCAGATGCGGCAACGCTTCAGCAAACCGCTCTTTCTCGATAAGAGCGATCGCCCGGCGTAGCCCCGTTTCGGGTGACGCCTTTCCGATCAAGCGATCAAAGAGCATTTCCAGAAGGCTCCGTCGGGTCGTACAGCAAAGCCATCTCGATCAGGGCTCGCGCATCGCTTCCTGCGTCACCGGAAGCATCAGGCCGAGCATGTATTTTAGTACGGTGCGCTGCCCCACCTTGATATCAGCGGTTACGGGCATGCCTGGCGTGAGCTGGAAACCGGCCGGCACGTCGTGCAGGGCCACCCGATCGATACTTATGCGGCTTCGGTAAAATGGCTCCAGATTCGTCGTCGGAATGGCACTGGTCGGATTGCGCGCCTCTACCTGAGCATTAAAGCTGTCCGGGCTCACGATGCGCACGACACCCTCGGCCATACCGTACTGAGAGAATGGAAACGTGTCGAACTTGATGGCCACGGGATCCTTGACGTGCACAAAGCCGTTATCCTTGCCCGCGATGTTGGCCTCGATCTCAAGCGGCGCGTCTGCCGGCACGAGCGTAATGAATTGCTGGCCCGACTGCATGACGGATCCTACCGAGACCTTTGCGACCGATTGCACGATCGCGTCCAGCCCGGCGCGGATCTCGACCAGCTTGCGTCGCAGGTTCGCCTTGGTCAGCAGCTCGCGTGTATCGGCCGCCTTGACGGTGATCTCCTGCAACTTTTGCGATGCTTCAGCCTTCCAGCCACGAACGTAGGCGTCGCGGTCGGAAGCAAGTGCCGCTTGATCGCGCTTCGCCCCCTCCCCTGTCGCAACAGCGTTGGAAAGCGACCGCTGCATTTCAACGCGTGTATCCTTTGCGATCAGCGAGTTCAGCCGACTTCCGGTCTGGGTCGCCTCCAGTTGCCGGCGCATATCCTCGATGCTTTGGGCGACACCGAGGCGATCACGATAGCCTACAGCATCAGAGTCCGCCCTCGCTATAACGGAATTCAGTTCCTGCAGGCGATGCTCGTAGTTCTCGACCTTGGCATCAAATTGCGCCTTTCGATGGTTGAAAATCGAGGCCTGCAAGGTCCAATTTGGATCATTGCCGGAGTACGTGAACGGCTGTCCATCTGCCTCAGCGCGCAGACGCGCAAGTTCGGGCTCAAGGCTGTTCAGTTGCCCCTCTAAAGCCACTCGATCTGCTTCCGCGAAGGTTGGATCTAGCCGTGCCAGCACGTCGCCCGACCGCACGCGCTGGCCTTCGCTGACGTCGATTGAACGAACGATTGCGGTTTCAAGTGGCTGCACGAGAACGGTGGAGGATTGCGAAACCACAAGGCCGCGCGCTGTGACGACCTGATCGACGGGCAATACACCCGCAACTAGAACCAAGGCAGCGACCATGCTGGAGACGATCCAGACGGTGCCACGGGCTGCGCGCGGGACAGGTGCATTAACAATCGCCGTTGACGGTTGCTGGAATTCAAGAATCACTGGCAACGTCGGATCGCTCTTCTTCGATCTGAACGGTAGCGGCAGCAAATTGGCCTGCACTTCGCTCATGGTGCGTTCGCTCCGCCCGTGACCAGCTTCGGAGTAACCGACTGGCGCGTCGGTTCGACGTGCCGGTTCTGCTGGTTCCAAAGTTGTCGGTAGATCGTGCAACGCTCCACCAAAACGTTGTGCGTAGCGCAGTCGACGATCTTACCTTGATCGAGAACTAGAATTTGATCGCAGCCGACCAGCGACGACAACCGGTGCGAAACAATGACCATTGTCCGTCCGCTGGCGATACGTTCAAGGTTGGCCGTCACGACGGCTTCACTTTCCGGGTCAAGTGCGCTGGTCGCTTCGTCCAATATCAGGATGCGTGGATCTGCAATGAGCGCTCGTGCAATCGCCAGTCGCTGCCTTTGGCCGCCGGAAAGGTTTGGAGATCCCTCTTCGATGTAGGTTTCGAAGCCATTGGGCATCCGCTCGATGAATTCCTCCGCACCGGCGAGCCTTGCCGCATAAACAGCATCGGACAAGGTCAGCCCCGGTCGACCGGCGATGATGTTATCTCTGATGGAACCGCGAAAGAGAAAATTCTCTTGCAAGACGACACCGAGGCTCTGTCGAAGGTGCCGTAGATCAACGTCGCGCAGATCAGCGCCATCGATCTTCACAAATCCCTTGTAGTCACGATTAATACCCTGCAGCAGGCGCGTAACCGTCGACTTGCCGGATCCGCTGCGGCCAACTATCCCTAGCGTCGATCCGGCAGGAACGGAGAAGCTGATCCTGTCGAGTGCGGGGACAGTTGTGTTGAGGTAGGTGAAGCTGACGTCCTGGAAGGCTATTTCACCTGCGAACTTCGGCCTCAAGCCTCCCGCTCGCGCACCGCTCTCAGTGGGCCGATTGAGAACGGAGCTCGCTTCTCCAATCGCGGCCCCAACCTCCTCATAGTCCTCGATCAGTCGCGCCAGCCCGACCAGCGGCTGGGCGACCCGCGCGCTCAGCATCAGGAACGCGAACAATCCGCCGACCATGTAGCCTGACTGGTCGCTCATCGCGAGATATGCACCAAGCATGGTCGTGCCAAGCACCATCAAGCGCTCTATCGGTGTAACCAAAGTCTGCGGCCAATTGGACAAGCGGCCGAATTCGAGCCGCCATTTTCCTGCCTCGGCAATGCGTTCGTCCCAGAGGGCGCGACGTTGCGGCTCAAGCGCCAAAGCCTTGACCGTCTTGATCCCCACGATCGTCTCACCGAGCGTCGCCGATTTCCACGTCTCGGCGGTGGCGACCCGTCCATACATCTCTCGCATCGGCTTCAGGAATGCGATGATGATCAGCAAGATCAGGCAAGCGCAGCCAAGAACAATGCTGGCGAGGATCGGACTTAGATAGAACAGGAACGGGAGCAGCACGCAAAGCGTCATCAGGTCGAGAAACGTCGTCAGAAGGCGGCCGGTCAGAAACTCGCGAACGCGATAGACCTGCGCGATGCGATACATCGTTTCGCCGGCAGGATGGCGCTCGAAGTAATCCAGTGGCAGGCGAAGCAGCCGATTGAAGACGTGCAGATTGAGTTTTGCGTCGAGCCTCGCGCCGACGACCGCAATGATATGACGTCGCGCATGTCCCAGGAGGGATTCATAAATGATGACGACCGCCATGACTGCCGCAAGCATCACCAAAGTCGACGTGCTGTGAAATTGCAGGACCTTGTTCACCATCGTCATCACCAGGAGTGGTGGGAAGATGGTGAGGAAGCTGATGGTGAGCGAGGCGATGCCGATGTCCCGCAGCAAGCGCCTTTCGCGCAGAACGAGATCGAAAAGCCAGCGCAAATCAAACGGAGCGTCGGCCGCAGTGCCGCTTCGGCTCGCGCGCACCAGGATGGCCTCACCGCTCCACACCTGAGAAAGGCGCAACTCATCGACGGGCACGGCCGCGTCTGCCGGGGCGCCGGGATCCCTGAGCATAACGATATTCTGATCGCCGTTTGCGCCAACCATGAGCGCGGCGCTGCCATCGGCAAACAACAGGACGACGGGACCAGCCTCGCTCATGCCCTGCAAGTGCCGCCAACTGGTTCGTACCGCACGAGACCACAGACCGGCGTTCTGTGCCCAGGTCGAGAGTGCGGCAGCCGATGGATAGATATCGGGTTCACCAGCTCTCAATTCGCTGGCATCAAGCTCGACGCCGTAATGACGGGCCACCTGAATAACCGCCTGCAGTCGTGCCTGGTATTGCGGACTGCGTTGCGCGTCCAGGCGATTGATTGAATGCCCTTGTTGCGGATCAACCCCGGTTAATTTCGGTGCGGATGAAACGGCAAGCGGCTTTGACAGAGCCTCTACGTTGACCTTTGCGGCGAGCTCCGCGCAAATCCGTTGTGCGGAGTGGCATGCGCGGACACCGAGATCGGTCACTAGCTCGCCGCCTCCACGGAGACTATCCATGAATCTACGCGGGAGACCGGACCATCGCGCCGCGAATTGCGCTTTCGCCGTTTGCCAGGCACGTCGCGAGGTGCTCGGCCCTTTGGCGGCGCGTGAGCGTCCTCGCGGGCGTTCGGAACGAATATCTCGTGACGCCACAACGTGTGACCGGTCACCGCTCCGAGCCGGGATGACATCCAGGTCGCCGGGGACATTGTACGATGGCGTTCTCACCGGTGCCGTTACGCCGGGTCGGACCTGCCCTTCGACGCGCCATACTGCCTGATCGAAATCACCTTTCTCAGTGTCGATTTGTGCCTGCGACATATCCCTTCTGGCGGCGAGCCGGCTCTCCAAAAGGGCACGTGCCCGGCTGTAAAGCGCATCACGCGACGCTTCATCGTCCGCACCAAGATCGTCAATTGCGTTCTGCAGCAAGCGGACATACTTGCCAGGTCCCGGCTCCCCAAAGGCTCCGCTATGCGGGTCCACGGTCACCCTCCTAAATCGACAACAGAATAAAAATCTTCACTATATCGCGGCAATCTAGACGAATTCGACCGGTCGCAACACCGAAATCCCTCCAGTTGGTTGACGCGATTGGACCCTGCTCGCACCGACATCTCACGCGATCGCGAACAATTGCCGTAGCCGGGACGGCAATTCGCCGGTGGAGCCAATTGCAACACAGCTTTCTGTCCACAAATCGAGATAGCGTTCGATCGGAACGGAGGTCCGCTCCGGCCAGCGGTTCAAGGCTCCGAGATCATCGAGGCAGGTTGGTTTGCCAGGTTTGACGTCCTCGTAGATCTGGAGGACACCGACCACCGCGGGTCCCCACAGAACGTCCTTGCCGGATCCAATTTCCAGCTTCGCGCGATTCATCCGGAACCACTTGAGCGGGGAAAGATAGTCAGCTTTGAATTTGTCCAGCAGCGCGGAGCCATATTGACGAACAGCACGGGCAAAACCTGCGTCCCCCGCAAATGGCGGCGATTTCTCCCAGCTATCGGCGAGCAGCCGCAGGCCGCGAACCGAAAATGTCTCCACGAGCACCTCCTCGAGCCATTGTGTCGGAGGTTGTGGTTTTGCGGAAAATTGCCAGCTGTTGCTGAGGACATGCCCAAGCTCGTGACCGAATTGATACGCGAGCCTGCACCAGTCGGCATAGCCGATGTTCACGACGATCGAAGCCATGTCGGGCTGATCGCTGTGCAGCCAGATCGCCGGCGCAACTTCGCTATGGTTTTCGATACGAAGCTTCCTGGGTTGCCGATCCGACAGCAATCGCATTCCCGACAGATCGACCTCCCGGATCCGCGTGAGTACACGCATCACAGCGTCGGTCGGCGCCGCATGCCAATCGCCCGACAGTTCGATCGGAGCGCTTCGAAGGTCTTCTGTCGGGGCGACCTCGCGCCCGAAGCCCCTCCCGATTCCAACGACGCTAAGAACCGCCGCGCTGCCCGAGAGAACGAGGAAGCGTCGGCGATTGATTTTCGTAGTGCCTACCATCGGCAATTCTCGGCCTGATCGGAGAGGAGCCCAGGGATGCGATCCCTGGCCTCCTCATCCATCACTTTTTCAGCCGCCGACCTTAAGAGTCGTGTTTCGGCAGATTGAGGTTGGGCCTGTTCGATTGATCGAGTTGACCAATCGTTCCGGCACCACCCGGACGGTTCTGATCGAAGGCCGAGCCGCCATCCGTGTTGCCCATGCGGGACAACAGCATCTGCGCCAAGCTCTTGATCGTCGTCAGATCGGCCTGCAACTGCTGGCCATTCATTGATCCTCCCGCCATTGCAAGCGCCAGGTCCGCGACAGCAGCCTCCAATTTCAGCAGCACCGGGTTCAACGCGCCAATGGTCGTATCGGGATTGATCGTCGTGGTCAGCGACGTCTTATCATCATGATTACCAGACGTTCCCGTTGCACCCGCCGAGCCCGTCGAGCCGGTCGCTCCAACTCCCGTCGCGCCGGTAGCTCCGGTCGAACTGGTAGCGCCTGCTGCGCCGGTCGCACCAGTTGCTCCCGTCGCTCCGGCAGTGCCGGTCGGACCAGTTGGGCCGGTGTGACCACGGTGGCCTCGCGGACCAGTCGGCCCCCTTGGACCACGTGGACCAGTCGAGCCGGTCGCTCCGGTCGACCCCGCCGGGCCGGTTGCCCCTGTGGCTCCGGCTCTGCCCGTCGAGCCGGTTGCACCCGTCGAACCGGTAGCACCCGTTGCGCCCGTCGAGCCTGTCGCTCCTGTTGCACCGGTCGAGCCTGTGGCACCCGTTGCGCCGGTTGAGCCGGTAGCACCAGTGGCACCCGTCGAGCCTCTGGCTCCTGTTGCACCCGTCGAGCCCGTTGCTCCAGTCGAGCCTGTGGCACCCGTTGCGCCGGTTGAGCCGGTAGCACCTGTTGCGCCCGTCGAGCCTGTCGCTCCTGTTGCACCGGTCGAGCCTGTTGCTCCAGTCGAGCCTGTGGCACCCGTCGAGCCTGTGGCACCCGTTGCACCGGTTGCACCAGTGGCACCCGTCGAGCCTGTTGCACCGGTCGAACCGGTGGCACCAGTTGCGCCCGTCGAGCCTGTCGCACCGGTCGAGCCCGTTGCTCCAGTCGATCCGGTAGCGCCCGTCGAGCCTGTGGCACCCGTTGCACCGGTTGAGCCGGTAGCACCAGTGGAGCCTGTGGCTCCTGTTGCACCCGTCGAGCCCGTTGCTCCAGTCGAGCCTGTGGCACCCGTTGCACCGGTCGAACCGGTGGCACCAGTTGCGCCCGTCGAGCCTGTCG